>Ga0210384_10000037_pt1 | contig 193225 bp, 165 predicted proteins | sample IncBWH2MmetaG_FD_160574 | JGI IMG/M metagenome (GOLD analysis project Ga0210384, IMG submission 160574) | Forest soil microbial communities from Barre Woods Harvard Forest LTER site, Petersham, Massachusetts, United States - Inc-BW-H-2-M | ecosystem: Environmental > Terrestrial > Soil >... | reverse complement strand
GTCCTCGCCAAACTCTGCCTGGAAGCGTGGAAAGTAGGCTCGGCCTCCGGTCATCGCCGCAAAAGTCTTCAGCTCGTTGTCAGCTTGCAGATAGTCGATGGTCTGGATGTGCGGGCTGGCGATTCCGTGGGACACGCCAGTGCAGTGGTGCACTTCGCAATATTCGCGCAGGTACCAACCAATGCTGACAGGGAAGATGGTCACGTCTTTCGTGTCTTTGATCTTCTTCGTGATCTTATCCAGCGTCAGCTTGCTGAAGGTGTCGACCCCGGTCGAGATCAAGATGATATATTTCTTGCCTTCGACGCGCTCCAGCCGGTCGAGCGTGTCGTACAGCGCGTCAAACTCATTGGTTTCTGAGAAGCCCGGAATGCGTAACTGATTCAAGGCCCCGAAAACAGCGCGTTTGTCCTGCGTAAAGTCCACGAGGATGTGCGGCTGCATGTCGTAATATGCAACTGCAACCCAATCATCTTTCTTCAGGGTGTTCGCGAAGGCGTAGGATGCATTGATGCTCTCGACCAAGAGCGGCCAGGTCGTCGAGGCGAACTCCACCAGCAGCACCGCCGTAATCGGCGCCTGCGACACATTGAAGTGTGTCACGGTCTGGGGAACTCCGTCTTCCATGACGCGGAAGTTGCCTTGCTTCAGCCCGGGAATGAACTGCCCGTCTTTGGTCGTAACCAGCACGTCCACGTTGACGAGCGGCACGTTCACTTTCAGCGAGTAGTCCGGCATATCCTCGGGCTTTCTCGCCGCGACTGGTGGGGGCGGAGGGGGCGCGTCTTCCGCCTTCTTCTTCGGGATCGCATACGGACCCATGTTGTCGGTGGGCCCACCGGCTTCGGCCGGAGCGTCCTGCTTGGGTTTGCCGTTGTCCTGGGTTTGGGATGTTGTTTGGGGCGGAGTCTGCGCCGGCGTCTGAGTCTGGTCCTGTGCTACTCCCGGAAGCGCCCCGCAGAGCAGCGCCAGGCCGATCACCGGCGCGAAAATTGCGCTCAAGCCGTTCCTTCTTTTGCTTTGTAAAGTCTTATCTTTGTGCCGATTAAACATAGTGAACCCCGAAAACTCTCTATGCTAGTATAGACGCAAGGATTCGCAATTGGGATGTTTTGCCCGGTCCCAGATCTTTTCCCCCTTCCGTGCAACGAGTCGCAGTTGGTCCGAGTCTAATCTGTGTTAGGGCCTGATGGCGGGTCCTGTCGGGGCATTACATGAGAAAAGCAGTTCTCGCGCTTCTCGTCCTAAGTCTATCCCTATCCACAATTTCCCTGTCTGGTCAAACCTCGCAGCCCACCATCCCGGTGGACCAGATACATCCTGGCATGCGCGGCTATGCCCTGACGGTGTTCGAGGGCGTTAAGCCGGAGTCGATGGACGTGGAAGTTTTGGGCGTTCTGCACAACGTGAACGGACCCAAGGGCGACATTATTCTGATCCGCCTGCACGGCACCAAGGTCGAATACACCGGCGTGGTCGCGGGCATGAGCGGCAGCCCCGTGTATCTCGAGGGCAAACTCGCGGGTGCGCTCGCCTTCCGCATCGGCGAATTCTCGAAAGAGCCGATCGCCGGCGTGACCCCAATCGCCGACATGCTCGAAATCAACGCGCTCGACAAGTCGCCGGCTGAAGAAGCCGCCGCGACCAAGCCGACTGTGACCAGCGCCGCGGGAAAGACCGCGGCTCCCGGCGACGCCGGTGAGCTTCCCGGCTCGATGCAAGATTTCGCCAACTACCTGAAGCCCATCGACGCGCCCCTGGTCTTCAACGGATTCTCCGAAGACACGGTGCGCCGCTTCGCTGGACAGTTCGCCTCTGCCGGAGTCATCCCAGTCATGGGCGCAGGCTCGGTGAGCGAAGACAAGCAGCCGGAGCCGCTCGAGGCCGGTTCAGCCGTGAGCGCGATTCTGGTGCGCGGCGACATGGACATCGCGGCCACCTGCACCGTCACCTATATCGATCCCCAGCGCCTTCTGGCTTGCGGGCATCCTCTGCTGCAGTTCGGTTCCGTCGATCTGCCCATGAACAAGGCGCAGGTGCTGGCCACGCTGCCCTCGCCGCTGAACGCTTTCAAGATCGTCAACACCACGGAGACCGCCGGAACTTTCGTGCAGGATCGTCACACCGGCATCCTGGGCGTCTTTAATAAACAGCCCGACATGATTCCGGTGACGCTGACCATCCACGGCGGAAGCGGCGCGCCCCCAAAAGAATTCCATTACGAAGTGCTCAACAACCCGCGCCTGAGCCCGATCGCGGTCATGGCAACCGTTTTCAATGCCCTGCATGGCGTGAACGAGTACGGAGAGGAAATCACCTACCGCCTGAACGGAAGCATCAACGTCAAAGGCTTCCCTGAAGTTGCGCTCAAGAATATGTTCGTCCCCGCGGAAAATGGCCAGCCTGCTGCCATGGCAGCCGCGCTTTCCCTGGGCGAGCGTTTCAGCCGCATCTACGACAATCCTTACAACGCGCCTGCTGTCAAAAGCCTGAAACTTGATTTCGACCTGGTCCGCGAGCGCCGCTGGGCGCGCCTGGAGAGCGCCCGCACCGACGTGACCGAGGCCCGTCCCGGCGATCAAATCATCGTCGAAACCGTGCTCGCTCCCTACCGAGGCGAGCGGGTCGTGCGCCAGATTCCGGTGAAGATCCCCACCTCGGCCAGCAAAGGAACTCTGCGCATCCTGGTGAGTGACGGCGACACGCTCGACCGCGTCGGCCGCACCAATCCCGCTTTCGGACGCAAACTCGACCTCGCCTCCACCATTGCGCTGCTCAACAAAGAGCACGCCAACAATCGCCTGTACGTTTCGCTGCTGGAAGCCGATCCCGAAGCCCGCGTCGCCGACAAAGTCATGCCCACGTTGCCCATTTCGGTGATGAACATCATGGAAGGCATGCGCGGCAACCAGGAGATGATTGTCAGCGGAGAATCCAACGTCGACGAAACCGCCACCCCGCCGGTGGACTACGTGGTAAGCGGCGCCCAGTTGCTGACCGTCACGGTGAAGTAGTTATTCTTTTAGAGATGAGGGAACTACCGGGTGCCCCATTTTTCGCGTTCTTTGCGAGAAGTGGGCTTTCGAGTTTTTCGAGCTATTCTTCCGTCTGCCAAGGTTCCCCAGCGACGAAACTCCGGGCTGCTCTCAAGCTTCTCGGGACGCGGAACGGTTGCTGCCCCATCGCGGCGTCAATGGTCGCCACGCCGATAAGCAACCTTCAGCCACACTACTCTGAATGACCTTGTCATCCTGAGCGGCGTCTTTTTCCGCAAAGGATCTGCGCAATATTTGTCTCGGCAAGAGTGCATGGGTTCTTCGCTTCGCTCAGAATGACAAGACTTACGATTCACGGCAGAAAGGCAGCAGCTTTCTCCATGTGCCTGAAGCCATCTGTTGCCAAAGCAGCCATCACCATCAGCGTCCCGTTATACCCCGCGTGCACCAGGAAACTCGCTGCCACTGACTTCGTCGCTGCCCGCACCGTTGTCAGAACTACGCCCACCAGTACGACTATGAGCACCGCGGCCCACGACCTGTATTGTTGATAGTGAATGAGCCCAAAGAGCACCGACGTGATCAGCACGCCCGAGGTCGCTCCGATTCGACGAGCCAGCGCGGGATACAGAAACCCTCGGAAGAGCAATTCTTCCATGAGCGGTCCGACCGTGACCGCAAAAGCAGCGATCAGGTATGCATCCCTGGGATGCGCGAAGAATTCATCGAAAGGCGAGGTCTTCGGCATCGGCAAATAATGGCCCAGCAGGTCGAGCGAAACCGTTAGCGTTCCCAGACCCAGCAACCACGGATTTGCGCGCTCCCAATCCCATCGGATCGCCCGCCAGAAAGGTTTGTGATACTTACCTTCCACCAGCATGATCATGTAAGCGGCCACCGCGATGTACGCCAGAAACTCCGAAAGAATCGCTAACTCGGGTTTCCGAGCGACTTCCGTCCAACTCTCATGAGGATAGGCGAAGGTGTGCGCCCCCAGAACGATGAGGACCGGTACGATGACAAAGGTAAGCACGAACGTCAGGCCGGCAATGATCAGCACGTCCCACCCGCTCCACACCGGATTCTCCACCGGCTCCGCGGTTGGAACGGGAGCGCTAATTAATACGGCTTCGGGACCGCTCGGCGCCGGCGGCTCGATGCTCACCACCGGCTGCGGATCAAACTGCGGATTATCGGAGGAGGACAAAATGACTTTCTTTCTATGAAATTTTAACTGAGTGCTCGGTTGTGGGTACTGCGTACTTCTTTCCCCCAAAATATCCGGCTAGCGCCTGCCCCGTATACGACTTCTTCACCCGCGCCACCGTTTCCGGCGTCCCCTGAGCCACGATGCGCCCGCCCTCTTCCCCGCCCTCGGGGCCGAGATCGATAATCCAATCCGCATTCCGGATCACGTCCAGATTGTGTTCAATGATGATGATCGAGTTCCCCAAGTCGGTCAACCGGTGCAACACGTCCAGCAATTTTTTCACGTCATCGAAGTGCAGCCCGGTCGTCGGCTCATCGAGAAGATACAGCGTCTTTCCCGTCTGCCGCTTGCTCAACTCGCGCGCCAGCTTGATGCGCTGCGCCTCGCCCCCGGAAAGCGTCACCGCCGACTGCCCCAGATGAATGTATCCCAGCCCCACGTCGACCAGCGTCTGCAACTTCTGTTTCACCTGCGGAATGTTTTCCAGAATCGGCAGCGCGTCAGAAACCGGCATCTCCAGCAAATCGGCAATCGAATTTCCGTTGTACTTCACCGCCAGCGTTTCGTGGTTGTAGCGCCGCCCGCCGCATACTTCGCACAGCACATACACGTCGGGCAGAAAATTCATCTCGATACGCCGTTGCCCCTCGCCCTGGCACGCCTCGCATCGTCCGCCAGAAACGTTGAACGAAAATCGTCCCGCCTTGTAGCCGCGCTCGCGCGACTCCGGCAGCATGGCGTAGAAGTCCCGGATCTGCGTAAACACTCCGGTATAGGTCGCCGGATTCGACCGCGGGGTCCGCCCAATCGGCGACTGGTCGATGCGGATGACCTTATCTATATTCTCCGCCCCCGCAATTGCCTTGTGCTCGCCCGATTTTTCGCGCGACCGGTAAAGCTGCCGCGCCAGCGCCCGGTACAGAATGTCATTCACCAGCGTCGACTTGCCCGAACCAGACACTCCCGTCACCACAGTCATCACGCCCAGCGGAAACGTCACATCCAGATTCTTGAGATTATTCTCTTTCGCGCCCAGAATCGTCAGCGCCGTGCCATTCGTGTGCCGCCGCTCCGGCCGCATCGCAATCGACGTCCGCCCCGAGATATACGCCCCAGTCAGCGAGTTCGGATCGCTCATGATCTCCGCCGGAGTTCCATGCGCCACCAAACTCCCGCCATGCCGCCCCGCGCCCGGCCCAAGATCGACTACATAATCCGCCCTCCGGATCGTCTCCTCATCGTGCTCCACGACGAGCACGGTGTTTCCCAGGTCGCGCAGGTTCTCCAGTGCCGTCAGCAGCCGGTCGTTATCCCGGTGGTGTAATCCGATCGACGGCTCGTCCAACACATACAGCACGCCGCGCAACTTCGACCCAATCTGCGTTGCCAGCCGAATGCGCTGTCCCTCGCCGCCCGACAACGTCGCCGCCGAGCGATCCAGCGAGATATATCCCAACCCCACCGCATTCAAGAATTGCAGCCGTTCCACAACCTCATGCATGACGCGTCCCGCAATCGCCGCCTCACGCCCGAGCAGCGTAATCCCCTGCGCCACCGCCATCGACCGCGCCACCGGCAGCGCCGTAAAGTCGGCAATCGACATCCCATTCACGTTGACTGCGAGACTCTCCGGCCGCAGCCGCTTCCCGTGGCATGCCGGACACTCCGTGGCGGACATGTGATCCATCAGCCAATCGCGATAGCCTTCCGAAGTCGACTCCTCCAGATTCTGTTTCAGATATCCAAAGATGCCGTGGAACCCAGTCTTCCCGCCGCGGCCCGGTTCGCCGTTCAACAGAAAATCCTGCGTCTTCTCGGGAAACTTTTCAAATGGCGTATTCAAGTCGATGCCGTAGGCCGCCGCCGAAATCTGCAGCATGTGAATCAGATTCTGCGACGCCGACCCCGGCCCCAACCCGCCATCCAGCAGGGGCTTCGACCAGTCGGTAATCACCTTCGCGGGATCGAAATCATACTTGCTGCCGAGGCCGTGGCACTCCGGGCACGCTCCATACATGCTGTTAAACGAAAACGACCGCGGCTCCAGCTGCGGCACGTTGATACCGCAATCCGGACACGCCAGCTTCTCCGAATAAAGCTGCTCTTCGCCTCCAACCACCGCGACCTGCACCAAGCCGCCCGCCAGCTTCATCGCCAGCCCCACCGACATTTCCAACCGATGCTCGATCCCCGGCTTCACCAGCAGGCGATCGATCACCACTTCGATGGTGTGATTCTTCCGCTTGTCTAGATTGATCGGCGCCTCGTCATCCAGGCTGACCAACTCGCCGTCAATGCGCGCCCGCGTGTAACCATGTTTGACCAGCGTCTCCATCTCCTTTTTGAACTCGCCCTTGCGCCCGCGGACGATCGGCGCCATCACCATGACGCGATCCTCGGGACTCAGCGCCATCACCCGCTGCACAATCTGGTCGGCGGACTGCCGGCTGATCGCCCGCCGACACTTAGGACAATGTGGCACACCGATCGAAGCGAAGAGCAGGCGAAGATAGTCGTAGATCTCGGTGATCGTGCCCACGGTCGAGCGCGGGCTGCGGCTGGTGGTCTTCTGCTCGATCGAAATGGACGGGCTAAGTCCATCAATTGCATCGACATCCGGGCGTTCCATCTGGTCCAGAAACTGCCGCGCATAGGCCGACAGAGTCTCCACGTAGCGGCGCTGCCCCTCGGCGTAAATCGTGTCGAAGGCAAGCGAAGATTTACCGGAACCGCTCAGCCCGGTAACCACCGTCAGGGTGTTACGCGGAATCTCAACGTCTATGTTCTTGAGATTGTGCTGCCGGGCGCCCCGGACGGAAATCTTGGTAATCGCCATCATTCGCCGGGGTGCATGCCCCTTCCGTAACGTCGACAGGGTTTCAGAATTGTTAGAAAGTGGAAATGCACAGCTCTACTCCGTATCTTAGTCGTCAACAGCGCGGAAGGTCAACGCAGGTTAGATTGAGAAGGCTTCAAGTTAGATTGAAGATTCGCGCTCAGGCAATAAGAAGAAGGATGGGAGAGGCGCCGTAACAGACTCTGAGATTTACTAAGGTTGGTCGATCGTGATCTCGCTCATAATGCCCGTCCTCCTCTTCGCCACCGTCATCGCATCCGTCAGCCTCGGCGTTCTCGCCGCATACGCCGCGGTCATCTGCATCCTGAACGCCTTCGGCCGCACATCGCAGCAGCACCCGGAAACGGGCCGCCCTCGCCTGGTCTTGGTTCCCACGCAACACCACGCCAGCGGCGACTAGCTTCATGTAGGGACAACCGCCCCTTCGACTTCGCTCAGGGCTGGCTCTCGGCTGTCCGCAGAGCGCAGCTCCGTTGCCGTTGACTTTGATTTTCTCCTCTGGCCTCACTCCACCGGGCCGCCCACCACCTTCATCCGGCTCTCCACGTGCGTCCGCTCAAACCCCGAGTTTTCCAGCGACACTGACACGTCCCGGTTGATGAAGAACAACGCTCGTATCCGGAACTCCGTCCCCAAGGTGGCGGGAAACCACACGCCATCCTCCTGCCGCTTGTACACCACGTTGAACCCGACACCCGGCACATCCGTTCCCAGCAATGTTCGGATCGCCAACGGAATGCGCCGAGACAGTCTGGTAAAGACTCGCACCGGCTGAAACTCCGCCGCGTCGATGTACGCCTCGCCGGCCCATGCAATGTCGTGCTTGTCCTTCGGCCGAAATCCGATGTGGTAGACGCTGCGCCCCTCTTCCATCTCCTGCCCCAGCAGAGTAAATTCGTAATCTTTCTGCCCCTCGGTGGTCAGCGGAAACAGGTTCTTCCCTAGCCCGTCTTTACTCTTCTCATTCAATAGATCCTCACGGAAACCGTGGATCAGGCCTCCATCAAGACCATCGGCCTCGGGCGCCGGCTCTCCCTGAAACGTCTCGTACTTCCCCTTGTTCCAGTAGCGCCCGGTCAGCAGCTTGAGATCTTTCTGAGTTCCATCGGGCGTCGGCACCACCTCATAGTCTGCTGTCTCTTCGCGCAGCAACCGGCCGCCCTTGGGTCGGTGGGTGAGGATGTGCGTGTGCTGGCGGTACACATATTGCTTGCGCAGTTCTTCGCTGCGATCCTGGTTCTGTGCCACGCGCGCCATAATGGCGTCGGCCGTCAGCCCGGCATCCGCCTGCTCCGGCTCCTTCCCCTGGTCCGGCAGCGAACTCTGCGCGAACGAAACCGAGGCCACCAGCAACAGTCCCACAACCCGCAGGATCCTCATGGGCACACACCTCTCCTTGTGACTCTACGCGCAACCGTAATGGAAAGTTCCTTTCGGAGCGGCGCGCACCCAACGGGCCACATAAGTATGACGTCGTTCGCGCTACTTCGTGACCTTCGTGGTTCAGTTTATTACTTTCGCCTTCGAGGAAACCTGCTTGACATCGCGTGCTGCGGACGGCCAGAATGCCGCTCGGAGGAATCCATGAAACGCACGCTCTTGGGCCTTTTGTCTTTGGCTGTTATGTTTCCCACCTTCGCCGTGGCCCAAAATGCCAGTGCTGCCGCCGCACCATCCACCCGCGCGGGCGATGTTCAAGAGACTCTGCATGGGGTAACCGTGCCCGATCCCTACCGCTGGTTGGAAGATCAAGAATCGCCCGACACCCGGGCGTGGATCGGCCAGCAGAACGACTATACCCATAAACTCCTCGACAGCTGGCCGGGGCGCGATCGCCTGGAAAAGCGCCTGGGCGAACTGAAGAAAGTGGAGCGCATCAGCTCACCCATCGAGCGCAGCGGGCGCCTCTTCTACCGTAAGCGCGCCGCCGATCAGGAACAGTATGTCATCTACACCCGGAAGGGCGACGCCGGGCAGGAAGAAGTTTTGATCGATCCCAATCCCATGAGCCCCGACCACTCGACCAACGTCGAAATCATGGACGTCTCGAAGGACGGCAGCCTGCTGGCTTACGTCTTGCGCTTGGGCGGCAAGGATGAGACCGAAGTCCATGTCCTCGATGTCGCTGCCAAGCATGATCTGCCGGACGTGTTGCCGGCAAGAGTTTACTTCGATCTTTCTTTCTTGCCCGACAAGAGCGGGTTCTACTACTCGACCATGCTCGACGACGGCCCGCGCGTCCGCTTCCACAAGCTGGGAACAAAAGTAGAAGCCGACTCGGATGTATTCGGCAAGGGATATGGGAAAGACATCATCATTATCGGCGATCCCTCGGAGGACGGCCGTCACCTCGTCATCCATGTCTTTCACGGCGCCGCCGGAGACAAGGTTGAAATCTGGGCCCAGGATCTGACGAACAAGGATCTGAAGAAAAATGGACCGATCGAGCCTCTCATCAGGGATTTGGATGCGCGCTCTTTCGGCTTCGCGGTCGGCGATAAAATGTTCTTGCAGACCAACTACAAGGCACCCAAGGGCAAGGTCATGGTGATGGACATGGCGAAGCCCTCACCCGAGAACTGGCGCGAAGTCGTGCCTGAAGCCGAGAACGCTATCGACAATGTCACGCTCGCCGGTGGCAAGATCTGGGTCGCCTACGTCAAGAACGCGACCTCAATCGTGAAAGTTTTTCAGCCCGATGGAAAGCTGGCATTCGAGCCTACCCTGCCGGCACTGGGATCGATTTACGATGTGCAGGGAAAGTGGGAAAACGCGGCCGCCTTTTATACGTACGCGTCCTACGCAATTCCGGCCACCATCTATCGCTGCGACCTGGCCACCGGAAAGCAGTCGGTGTGGGCGCAGGTCAAAGTTCCGGTCGATGCCTCGAAGTTCGAGGTCAAGCAGGTCTGGTACGCATCGAAGGACGGAACCAAAGTTCCGATGTTTCTGCTCTACACCAAGGGAGTCAAGCTCGACGGCTCGAATCCCGTGCTGCTCGAAGGGTACGGTGGATTTGCCGTCAACAACACTCCGTTCTTCGACGCCGATGCCATCGTCTGGGCGGAGCGTGGCGGCATCTACGCGCTCGCCAACCTGCGAGGCGGAGGCGAATTCGGCGAAGCCTGGCATAAGGCCGGCATGCTCGAAAAAAAGCAAAACGTGTTCGACGATTATATTGCCGCCGCTGAGTGGCTGGTCCAAAACCAGTACACCAATCCTTCGAAGCTGGCGATTCTCGGCGGCAGCAACGGCGGCCTGCTGGTTGGCGCCGCGCTCACCCAGCGTCCCGAACTCTATCAGGCGGTGGTTTGCTGGCATCCCTTGCTCGACATGCTGCGCTATGACCAGTTCATGGAGGCGCAGTTCTGGGTCGCCGAGTACGGCACCGCCAAAGACGCCGAGCAATTCAAGTGGCTCTACGCCTATTCGCCCTACCAGCACGTGAAGAAGGGCGTGAAGTACCCCGCCGTACTCTTCATGACCGGAGACGGCGACACCCGCGTCGCGCCGCTGCACGCCCGCAAAATGGCAGCCCTGCTGCAAGCCGAGACCGCGTCAGACCGCCCCATCCTGCTGCGCTACGAACTGAAAGCCGGACACTCCGGCGGCAGGTCGCTGACCCAGGACATCGGCGACTCCGTCGATCAGTTGAGCTTCCTGTTCTGGCAACTCGGAGTCGCGCCCTAGCGGGCGTCGCGTGCGGTTTTGTCCATCGGTGCAAGGAAAGCATGGCTGTGACTCTGACTCTATCTCCAAATTTTTGGTTAAGCATCTTGCCCTGCAGTGTCTAATAGGCCTATGCGCAGGATTCTGTTGTTTCTGGTACTGATCATTGGGGCTGCCAGCATCGGATTGGTTGGGGGAGCAGCTTTCCTTAGCCGTCAGAACACCAACGCCACGGCGAGAGCCGAAATGCTTGCAGCCGACCTCCAACAACTAAAGATTGGCATATCGGACTACAGAGTCGCCCAATCCATCGCGACGAACTTTGGATCGGTGCCTTATCAGAATCACTACGGCACACGGGACTGCAAAGACGGTTACTTTGAACGCTGCGCATACATGATCGCGTGCGACGATACTCCCCTCCACAGGCTGCTTTCGAGGCATCCGTTCCTGCGTCGTCGTCTAGGATTTCGTGACTGGGGAGGCACCGCTCTGATCTACGTCGAAAACGGCACGGTGCAGGAATACTCATTCTTTGTTACATACCGGACCTCAGGGCGCCAGTGGCGCGGATTCGGTGCCGAGGAAGGCAAGACGCTCCCCGAATACCCAGCGGTTCAAGCACGCATGTCAGACTCATACTCCGTCGAACGCAATGACGTGGTCATGGATGACAGACCAAACGACTTAGGGTTTCAACTCGAATCGTCGCTGACCCCCGCGGCGACGACAACCGAACAGCGACGCGCTTGGCATTTTGAGTTCTCCTGCCTCTCGCGACGCCATGGCTGCGGGGAAATCTGCGAGGTGATGCCGGATGCATGGCAGGATTTCTACAGCAAGCGTGATCATTTCGACGTTGAAAAATACGGCTCTGCATACTTGTTTTGTTCTAAGCGGCCAAACTAGATTGGGTTAGTTCTAAAATCAAGTGTTCAAACCACCTGCCTCCCCTCAATAAATCACCTTCACCGAGAACTGAATCTGCCGCGACGTCCCCGACGTCTTGCTGATCACGCCAAATCCGCTGCCGCGCACAATGTTCGACGGCAACCCGAAATTTACGATGTTGAATACGTTGAAGAACTCCGCGCGGAATTCTACATTGCCCAGTTCCGCATTTCCGCGATGCCCAAACGGAGTGTCCTTGATCAGCGCAAAATCGAAATCGTGATATCCCGGCCCGCGAAACGTGTCGCGCCCCAGCGTGCCGAACCGGCCTGACTTCGGCCCGGTCCCGCCCGGAAGGTTAATCGGAATATTGAAGAACGTGTAGTTATTCATCCCCAGCCCGAAGTAGTCGTCGCGCACCGCCCGGCTGGTCGACAAATGCGGCATCGAAACCAAATCGGGCCGGTCCGCGCCCGCCGCGCCCGCGCCCGTCTGCTGCACCCCCGAATACACGCTGAACGGCGATCCCGTCGTCATCGTCGTAATGTTGAGAAACTGCCAGCCCCTGGTCAGCGTTCTCCCCAGCGGCTGCAACAAACCAATCCGATCCAGCGGCAGCAACTGGATCACGCTCACATTGAACGCGTGCGTGACATCGAACGTGGACGGCCCTTTCTCCGCCGACGGATTCCACGGATCCTGCGGCAACGTCTGCAGCACCGTCCCCGACGCCGGCCCCAGTCCACCCAGCACCGCGCTGGTATCGTCAAGCGACTTGGAATACGTGTAACTGGCCTGCAGTCCCAACCCTGCACGCGCCGAATTCTTGGTGACGCTCGCCTGCAACGAGTGATACGTGGAATGCGAACCGTTGGTCATCAGAAATTCCTCTCCGTACCCTCCCGTCGCCTGCCCTGCGGAGTTGAACTGCGTGAACGGCGCGTGCGCCGCATCGGCCCCGCTATAACTGTTCGGAGCATAAACCCGCGCCAAATGAATTCCGGCCGTCGCCACGTACGACACGTTCACCTTCACATCGCGGAAATCGTGATCCACGCCCGCCGTCCAACTGCCGATGTAACCGTTGCCGAAATTCCTGGCAATACCAGTGATCGTGAGCAACTGCACCTGATGGCCGGGCGTCAGGTCGGTCAAATCGTTCTGGAAGCGCGGCAAATCAATCTCGGTATTCGCCGGAACATCCTGCGTTCTCCCCGTCGCAAAAATGGGCTGCCCCTGAACGTTGTAGGCCGTCGGCAGATTCACCGGTACAAACGTATCTTGAAATGGAACGAAAACTCCCGGCAGCGCCGTGACGTACGGAGCAAAAACATAAGGAATCGCCGCCGTCAGAAAATTATCCTGCCACAAGTTGGGAACAATCGTATTGATCGCGCCTCCCGCATGCAGCACCGTGTTCCTGCCCAGCGCGTAATCCAGCCCCAACCGCGGCCCCCAGCCGTTCCAGTCCTGGTTGTACGGCGGCTGCGGGTTGATCAGCATGACCTGCGTCGCGGTGCGATCCGTGTAGGGAACAGGTTGTCCGCCCGCTCCCAGAAACTCAGGCCCCGACGTGCGTTTGGTCGCTTCGTGAATGCGGCTGTTTACTTCATAGCGCAATCCGTAATTGACGGTGAGTTGCGGGGTGGCCTTCCATGCGTCTTCAAAGTAAATGTTGTAAGCCTCGCGGCGCACGCCCGCTTCATCGAACTTGTCGCCGACCGGCGTGATATCGGCCGCCGCCGTGATGTTGTAGGAAAACGGCGTCGCGGTCAGCAGCCCGGTCAGCGAGTCGGGCAGCGGATCTCCGAGGTTGATATCGTGCGTGCCGCTCGCCGACGTGATCGTCACCGGCTTGGTGCCGTCGCCGCAGCAGTACGCCGTGCCTCCGCCAAACTCATATATTCCATTCGGATTCGTTCCAAAAATCGTGGAATCGCGGTTCACCCGAATCTCCACTCCCCACTTGAAGGCATGCGCGCCGCGCACCCAGGCCATGTCCTCTTTGAACTGATACAGATTGCTGTACGATCCGAAAATCGACCCCGCGGGGGTGTTGAAACTCTGAAACAATCCGTCGGCAAAGCCAATCCCCGGCTGCGTGTGGTTAATCGTCGGAAAGAACGGCGTGCTGCGAATGTAGCCCAGCGAAGTATCGGAAGTCAGATGCGGAGAAATCGTCCGCGTGTACCTCACGCCCGCGTTGCGCTGGTGATCGAAGAACTGCACCCCGAAGCTGGGATCGATCGCCGTCTGGTCGGGATTAGTCAGCGGCCCCGTCACCTGATTCAAACTGAACCGCGTCGTCAGCTCGGCCTTGCCCGAAATCTGGTGGTCGACTCGCACCGAGAATTGGTCGGTCCGCGTCACAACCTTCGAAGATGCCGCGTAAGTGCGATCCCCGAACGCTCCCGACGGCAGGTTCGGCAAAGGATAGGTATTGAGTATTGGCAAAACTGCCGCGTTCACAGGAACGGTCAGCGTATCCCCGGGCACACAGACGTTGTTTGAACATTGCGCAGGATAAGCCGTGGTGTCGATTCCCTGCCGCTCCGCCGCGGTCGGCACCGGAATCACCTGCGTCGTACCCAACACCTGCCGGAAACCCTGATACTCGCCAAAATAAAATGTGCGCCCGCGCCTGTCGTAGATGCCCGGAAGCACGACCGGGCCTCCGTTAGTGAATCCAAACTCATTGCGCACAAACGGAGGAATACGCCGCCGCCCGGTCGGATCTTTGTAATCGAAATAATTGCGCGCGTCGAACGCCGCGTTGCGCAGGAATTCGAACAGACTCCCATGCACCTGGTTGACACCCGACTTCGTCACCACGTTGGTGAAACTCGCCGCCCCATGCCCGACCTCGGCCGGCATCACACCCGAACTGGCCTGCACTTCCTGAATCGCGTCCACATTGAAATTAGAAAACGTCGCCCCACCCATCTCCGGATCGGTGGTGTCAAAACCATCCGTGGCAAACACCGTCGTCACCCCGCGTTGCCCATTCACCGCAAACTGCTGCGTGAAATTAGCCGCGCCGTTGGCGTCGGTCATCGTGCCCGCCGCCAGCAGCAGCAGTTTGCTGAAGTCGCGCGCGTTGAGCGGCAGACTCGAAACCTCCGCGCTGGAAAGATGCTCGCCCCCGCTGGCCTGCCCGGCGGGCCCTCCACCGGACGGCACAATACGGAGTTGTTCTGATGGAGAGATCTGCAGCGAGAGCGTGACCGCAGCGGCATCTTTGATCAGCACGGGAGCCGCGGCCTTCCATTCTTTGTCCGCAATTTTCACCGACACGTCGTAGCTGCCCAGTTCGATCTCAACAAACGCGAACTTTCCGTTCGCCGCGGTCGTCGCGGTGTAGTCGCGACCTCCGGAAGCCGCGTGCAGCTTAACCACGGCCTCGGCCACGGGCTTGCCCGACGAATCGCTCAACACGCCATTCCATGCCGCGCCCGAAGCAGCGGCCGCGATCGTGCCGGCAAGCAAGACAATGCCAAAGGAAAGAATCCAAATCCGATTCCGAGGGACCGTAAACATGAATGCGGAATTATAACGGCAGACCACTACCAGTTCACCGCGCCTGCGCAGGTCAGAGCGCTACGTACCTTTGCAGTTTTGACGCTCACCCCAGCACAACGTAACCCTAACCTGCTTGGCAGTTGGGCCTGGCAGTTTATGGCGCGGGGAGTGCCCAGATCCGCCGCTTCTCGCGGGACTTTTGCTTTGCTCATCGGGCGGAACTCAACCTCCCCGCGTGGTAGCATTTCCCTGAAGCCATCTCCTCTCCCCTGGCACAAATGCCCCGCGCCTGCGCTAACACGCTCTGCCTCATCTCGACGCTGTGCGGGATAGTCCTGCTCTTAATCTCCGCCCCTGCCGCCGAGCCTCCCTGGCTCGAAATCCACTCCACGCACTTCACCGTCATCACCGACGCCGGAGAAAAGAAAGGCCGCGAAGTCGCCCTCCGCTTCGAGCAGATGCGCTCCGTCTTTGCCACCCTGCTGGGAAAAGAGCGGCTCAACCAGTCCGTTCCTCTGACCATCCTCGCATTCAAGAACGACAAGACGTTCTATCAAGTCGCCCCCCTGCGCGGGGGCCAACCCGGCAACGCTCAACCTATAGACGTCCCCGGATTCCTTCTCCCCGGCGACGATCAGGACTTCATCGTCCTGAACCTGTTCGAAGACGAATCCTGGCGCGCCGTCGCCCACGACTTCGCTGCCATGCTGCTGAATTACAACTATCCACCCGCGCAAGGATGGTTCGACGAAGGCCTCGCCGAATATTTCGGCTCGATCCGCGTCGACAACAAACAGGTTGAACTTGGCGCCGACCCCGAACTTCATCCGTCTCTGAACGAAGACCTGCTCGGCAACCAGCAAGAGACGCATCCGGCAAAGTCGCTCACCGAATTGCTGGGCGCCCAGGTCTGGCTGCCCCTGCCCGACCTGTTCTCGATGAAGCACGACCCCTCGACCCGCAACCTGGGCACGCACCACACCCTGTATTACGCCGAGTCGTGGATCGTGATGCACTACCTGCTCCACGAAAAGAAACTGCCGGAGACCGGCGCGTACTTCGATCTGGTCCTGAACCAGCATGTACCCGTAGAAGATGCCATCCAAAAAGCCTACGGCATGAGCTCCGCGCAACTGGAAAAAGCGGTGAAGGATTACTTCCACGCTCAAACCGGGCTTTTCACGGCGCTCGATGCAGCCCGCCAGACCAATCCCAACCCTGCTGCCAACTCCGCGCAAAGCGACCGCTCTCCGGCTCCCGTAGGGCCGGACGACACGGTCATCACCTCGAAGCCCCTGCCCGAGGCCGATGAACGCGCTCTCTACGCTGAAGTGGCAAGCCGCGTCCCCGAACGTCGCGACTTCGGCCTGCAGGAGTTACACGATCTGGCTTCCATGCCCACCGCGGCCGATAAGAAATTCGAATCCAAAAAATCGGAGAGAAGGCCCGACGAGGATCCCGATGTCCTTCCCACCAACGCCAGCGGCAGCCCACTCGCCCATCGCATTCTTGCCTGGGATCACATCCAGCACGGCGAACTCGAAGACGCTTTCACCGAACTCGCCGACGCCGGCGCGCTCAATCCGCGCGATATGTGGCTGCGCTATTACCTGTCCGTCTTGAAGTATCGTGACGCCCAGGCCAGGCACGCCGACATCCGTGGCCTGCCCAACATGATGCTCGACTTGCGGTCCGTGCTCGAGTGGTATCCCGATATGGCCGCCGCCTACGACCTGCTGGCGGTCGCCCGCAACGAAGGCGGAAGCACTCCCGCCGCCTTGCTGGCCGAGCGCGCCGCTATCAATCTAAGTCCGCGCAATGAGCTCTATACGTTTCATCTGGCGCAGATCTATTTGGCCAGCAAGAAATGGGAACCGGCTCAACTCCTGCTCGAACGCCTGAAAGCCAGCGGCGATCCGCAGATCGCAGCGCTCGCCAAGGAACTCTTGGAACGATCCGCGAACGAGCGCAGATACGGCATCCCGCTCGGCGCGGGAACCGCGCAAAGCAAGCTCACTCCCCAGAAGTCACCCTTCGATGTTTTAGAAGAAGACGCCGCTAAGCGCGCTGACGCCGAAAAAGCCACGCCGGCCGACGGTCCCGGCGACAAGCGTCCCACGAAGTTTTTCCAAGGTCGCCTGGTCGATGTCGACTGCTCCCAGGCTCCCGCCGCTATTCTGACGGTCACCGCCGAAGGTAGATCGTTGAAGCTGCGCGCGGCCGACTACAAATCCCTGGTCCTGATCGGCGCCGACGATTTCTCCTGCGACTGGAAAGACCGCCGGGTCACGGTGAACTACAAGCCCGGCGGCTCCGCCAACGGCGATGTGGTTTCGCTCGAAGTGCGGTGAGGCTGAACAGCAAAGCGCGATCCACTTTTTTGAAATTTTCTGAGGGTGTATCCTGCACTCGGCGCATCCTACGAAAGGAACGACTTCAGGTGGGTGTCCTTCAGGAGGGATTATGAAAACGCTGCGCTGCCTGCTTGGTTTTCTTGCTCTGCTTCTGCCTGCGTCCCTGGTGTTGTCCTGCGGTACGAAGTCACCGTCACCGGGTCAGGATCCACTTCAATCCATCACGCTAAGCCCGGCCAGCGCCGACGCCCGAGACTATCCCAACGGGCAGGTCTCGTTCGTGGCAACCGGCTACTATGCTGCTCCCGCCCGCAAGGTCACTCCGCTCTCGGCCGGGTGGGGTGCCTGCATTCAGGGAGGGCCTACACAGGAAGCCCCCACGAACGCCGTAACCGTCACCCAAGGGGGCGTGGCGCAGTGTACAGCAGGAGCAGTCGGCACCTACACGGTCTGGGCCAACGACCCTCCGTACCCCAGCGTAGAATGTCTGGCGATCACGGCCTGCGGCGGAGGGTGCTTCGTCGCCGGCACCGCGCAACTCACCTGCCCCTAGTAGGCGGGAACTTGCGGATATCTCAGTGAAGATGTTGCGATTCCTGGACCAGTCGTAGTCCGTTGCGCGCGGTGGCGTTGGTGTGATCCAGCTTGAGAATAAGGTTATAGTCGTACGTCGCCAACCGATAGTCGCCGCGCCGCGCCGCCGAATCCGCTGCCCGCAGCAGTTCGGGGACGTTCTGTCGCGTGAACCCGTCCACGGTCAGAGGAGGCTGGCGAACCTGCTTCTTAGGAGGTTGCACAGCGATTGCCGGATTCACTTGCCCGTCTGAGCCAACCGGCGAAAAAGGCGATCTCTCTACGTTCCCTGCAGGTGCGGTCGCGGTGCCTCCCGCTGTTAGGGAGGGTGATGGTGCCGCTGTACCGGGCTGCGAGGCCGTCGCCGTGCCTGCCGGTTGCGCAGTCTGATTCGTCGCGGGTACGACGCCGGCGCCATCGCTCGGAGCCTGATTGTTGGATTGGCCTCCCGTCGCGGTTTGCGATCCAGGAGCCGCAACGTCAGAACCGTCTGGGGCGGTCTGCGTGACTGCTCCGGGCGCATTGTGAGGTGTGGATGCCGCCTGCGTGCCAACACTGTTCCCAGAAGCATTGTTCACAGAATTATTGTTCGCCGAAGCATCGTTCACAGAATCATCAGGGGCATTCGACTTCCCCTGCCCAGCAGGGTCCGCGGGCTTCAGACCTCGAAGAGTCTGCGGCAATTGCTGCGAAGCGCCCACGAGTTTGTTCACAAAAGCAGGATAAGAACCAGTATTCGAGTGCACGTAGAACGCCCAGCCCGCAGTGCCGATGAACAAGAGCATCAATGCGAGCGGCCAAATGCTCCTCCGCTTCGGAGCGCTTTCAGTGAGCAGGAAACTCGGCACTGGCGCTGAGGGTCGCGCTTTTGGCGTTGGCGTTGCCGCCGGACCGCCAACCACGGGGCTCAGGTTCAATCGGGAGGCTTGTTCCGCAAAGGCCTTCCGCATCTCCTCGCACTTCTGGAATCGTTCCTTGGGAGCCTTGGCCAGCGCTCTCCGGATGACCGCATCGATCCCGCCGGGAAGAGACGGGTTGACCAGCGACGGCGCCACCGGATCTTCATGCATGATTTTGTACAGGATGGTCGTGACATCGCCGTGGAACGGTTTTTCCCGGGTCACCAGTTCATAGAAGACCGAGCCCAGCGAAAAAATGTCGGCGCGCTGGTCCACCTTTTTACCGGCCAGCTGTTCAGGAGCCATATAGCTGGGCGTCCCCACCACCAGCCCCGTCTGCGTGAGCGAGGTATTGTCGATTTTGGCGATCCCGAAATCGAGAACTTTGATGATGCCGTCCTCCGTCACCATCATATTGGCGGGCTTCAGATCGCGGTGGATCACCCCGCGCGCGTGCGCAAAACCGACAGCCGCACAAATCTGGTCAGCCCATGACAGGAAAGTTGCCAGCGACGGTACTCCCACGTCGGCCAGCAAGGTCGCCAGCGTGATCCCTTTTACATACTGCATGCTCAGGTAAACAACATCGTCTTCCTGGCCCACGTCATAGATCGTGATGATGTTGGGATGGTCCAGCCCACCCGCTGCTTTGCCTTCCTGCTTCAGCCGTTCGATCAGTTCATCGCGGCCGGGAGCGTTGCGATCAATCGTGATGGTCTTCAGTGCGACGGTTCGCCCGATAAGCTCGTCATACGCCTTGTAGACTGCTCCCATCGCGCCGCGCCCCAATTCCTCCTGAACGTGGTAGCGGCCCACGGTTTTCAGTCCGGCCCGGCTGGCCTGGCGCAGATGTCCGTAGGTCGACTCATCGGTCCACAGCAGCTCGTAAATGGCCTCTCCGCCGAACGTCTCTCCCGCTTCCCGAACCGGCTTGGGATTGAAGCGAAAGCCCGGCACGCTCTTCATCAGCTCGTAAACCGTGCCGGCAATAAGAATCTGCGCCGAAGTGACGTTCGCCAGCATGTCCTCGGGATCCGCGGCGTCTGGCCCGGAGGCTCTCTCAGTTTTTGTGCTGTAGATCAGGATGGAAGGAACGACCTGCCGCGGCTCGGTTTTTCGCTGGAATGTGAGGAAGCGCTGCTGCAACGCTTTCGCCGTCGTGAGCGCGTGCGCCGCATCCTCGAAGTGAGCCGACCACAGTTCCGGCAGGCGCCCCGCAATTTCTCCCTTGCCCTCGCCGACGAGCTCCTGAATCAGTGCTGCGATCTCGGGATCCTGCTCCGGTGCCAACCCGGTGGGCGGCTGCGACGGACCGCCATAGCTCCACAGACGCAGGAACAGCGCAACCCTCCCGTCTAACTTCTCTCCGTCGGAAGCGGCTTCGCGTGGCTCCAGGTTTTGTGGCAACTTCGGCAGTTCCATGGAATGTCTTTTGCGCGAGGCTCCGCAAACATTTGCAAACACGCATGCTTATGAGCCTGGGGGCAGCAAGTTCAGAATACCGGGCTATGCAGTTTTTTCCAGTTACTTTGGTCTTTGCCCGATATGGTGGAGCATGGACGTTGGCCCAGTCCACTTTGAGAGTTGCCCTCGGCCGGGCGTCATCCTGAGCGTAGGCCGTTTTTCAGGCGGAGCGAAGAGCCTGCCCTGAGCGAAGTCGAAGGGATCTCGCGTGGACGGAACGAGCGTGCGATGAAGGCTCGCAGGAGATCCCTCCACCGGCTGAAAGGCGCCGTTGTTCGGGATGACGCATTGGTTAAGGCCATGCCGGGCTCGTGACCGAAGTAAGATCGACAATCGACCGACCGCGCACTACCCTACTCCAGCGGCGCCGCGCAGCCTTCCCCGGCGCTAAAAGGATTTCGCAATCATGGCTCTCGCTCCCAAGCAGGACCCCGAACTCCCCTCTCGTCTAAAAAAGACCAACGACGAACTCAAAGAACTGCAGAATTCCGTGAAAACCGGAATGATCGATGTGAAAGTTCTGATGGATTTCCGCACTGCCTCCGAGCGCGCCCGGCAGGCCAGTGTAGCGGTGCAGCGCTGGCTGGAGAGTCAGGGCAAAGGCAACGATCCTTACCAGCTCATGACCGAAGTCATGCGTCAGCGGGTTGGGATGACGACCCAGCTTGTCAAAGATGTCACCCGCGACTTGGAGAGCCTTGACCTGGATTTCGATACACCCGGGCTCCCGGCATTAAACACAGCGGTCCGCACCCTCGCCGAACGGCTCTCCAAACTATTCCCTCACTGATGTTACGCCACTCAAGACAGTCTCCCAGAGGCGGCTCATAGCTTCCGGTTGGCCGACCAACCAGAAACAAGCCCAATTGAACTACTAGAATCGCCAGCAAAACCGCATGATTGTTGGCCGTTCAAGGGCCGCCGTCATTTCAACTTCGCATACTCTGTTTTGGCTTGTTTGAGGACGGGAATCTCAGAGTCGGCATCTTTCCAGAGTTCGAAGAAGTTCTGGAACGCTTTTTTCGCTCTCGCTGTGTCGCCCTCAAGGGCGAAGCCGCGCGCCATTCCCAGATAAGAGAGCGCATAGTACTGACCCCAATTCGGGTGGACCCAGGTCGCTCCCCAATTGGCGCCCCTGTGATCCACGATTTTCTGAAACTCAGCCGCTGCTTCTGCGCCTCTTTGCATTTTCAGGTAAGCCAGGCCACGCACATAAGTCGCATCGGGGTAAGCGCGCTCGTAGGGCGAGGCGGATGCCAGCAGTTCAACGCTTTTGGCGGGTCGATCGCGCTTGAGCGCGATTATGGCTTGAATCTCGGGCAACTGTACTGCATTCCAGATGGTTCCGTTGGGAAGAGCTTTCGACGTCTCGGCGGCGAGCTTTTCCGCTGCGGCCGTTGCGCCACAAATCGCCATGGCCAACGCCGGACGCCCCAGGCGATGGGCAGCCTGACAATCACCCGACCACGCGTCAGCACGCGCATCGGCTTCCTCGTACTCGTCAGCGACGTACCGGAATCCTAGATGCCGCGCTGTGTCGGCGGCACGCTGATACAACTTATGCGACTCACGACGCTGCCCATGCACATTCAGATTGGCCGCTTGCAATCCGAAGCTGAGGTACTCCTCCGGTTTTCCTGCGAACCATTGAACCTCCCTGGCAATGGCTGCCTGATCGTCCTCGACATAAGCCAATTCGAGGAAGCGCTGGTGAATTCTCGAACCGTCAATTCCGAGGGCCCGCACTTTCGCCGCCACCTGGCCGGCTTGCGGAAAGCGATCGAGGCAGATATAGGCGTCCAACACGCGGCGATAGGGAGGTTCGACATTGGGCTCCAACCGAGTGGCCTCAAGACCCTCCTTCATCCCGTCTTCAAATTGCCCCATGTCAATGAAGGTGAGGCTTATTTGGTTACGGAAACTCCACTTTCGGGGATAGTTGTTCCGGACAGCCAATTCATAGGCGCCAATCTCTTTATCCAACTCGCCAGTAGCCCTGTAGTAATAGGCAGTGATCTCGGTGCGCTCGGTTTCGGATACGCGATCGACCATACTGAAGGCCCGTTTCGCGTATTCCGCGCTGCGTTCCAAATCCCCGGTCTGTTCATATGCGATGCCCAGAACGTAGTAAGCCATCGTGAAATTCGGATCGATTGCGATCGCTCGTTCAAACAGCGGAACAGAGCCCAGAAAATGGCCTTGAGCCATTACGGCAAGGCCCGCGGTGTAATTCTGAAGGGCGTCTAGCGAAGGAGTAGTGGCCTGTTCCAGCGGCCGATTCAACTGCTGGATCGAATCGAGCGACTCTCCCAGTTTGCTACGCATGGCGGTCGTCGCGCTTCCCAACGCGTTCAACACGTGCTCTTTATCTTCGGCCTGGATCTGCTCCCGGGCGAGCGTTGCCCCGTCCTGACACGTCGTCGCCTGCAGGGCGATGACATAGCTCTTTCCCAGGCTTGCGATGACGCCGTCGATTGTGGCAGTGGCTCCTTCGCGGACACAGACGTCGTGCGCAATCTGATTGGTGATGCGGGTTCCGGGCTGAACATTCATCAGGTGCAGATCGCGCTGGAGCTGCGCTTCATCCATGATTCTCAGGAAAGGCGATTGCTCCAGTTGCACAGCCAAACCTTGGCGGAGCGTGCCGTCAAAAACAGAGTCACCGGTCGTGTTCGTGAAATCGGCCAGCACAATCGTGTCTTTGTCCGTTAGTTTGGGCGCGCGATGCGTATAGAAATAGCCTCCCACCAAAGCCACAGCAACCACCGCCGCGGGAACAACCACTCTTGAGAGTCTTCCGACGCCGGATCGAGACGTCGCACTGACAGGCAATCGTGCCGAATCCGTGTCTCGTTTAAGGCGTTGGAGATCCGTGCGGATCTCGGAGGCGTGCTGGTAGCGTAATTCGCGATCCTTCTCTAGGCATTTATCGATAATCCGCTCTAAGTCCACGGGCACATTGGGATTCAGCCGCACCGGAGCTATAGCTGAGCGATTCAGAATTAAGTCGAAGATCACCCCTGCCGTTTCGGCAGGAAAGGGCAGCTTTCCGGTCGCCATCTCGTAGAGCACCGTCCCGAACGAGAACAGGTCCGTACGAACATCCAAGTCCTTGCCGCGGACCTGTTCGGGTGACATGTAGGAGATGGTGCCAAGCGCTGTACCGGGGCTGGTGAGATGTTCTTGCAGCGTCACCGTCGATGCTGCCGTCGCTATGGCGTCTCCCGAGGACTGAGTGGGCATCACCTTCGCCAAACCGAAGTCCAGAACCTTGGCGTGGCCACGGGTGGTCACGAAAATATTTGCTGGCTTAATGTCGCGATGGATGATTCCCTTGGCATGTGCGGCATCCAAGGCATCGGCTATGTCGATCGCCAGCGACAAGATCAACTCGATCTCCAGCGGGCGCCCTCCGATCTGATGCTTCAGCGTGACCCCGTCCAGAAACTCCAAGACTATGAAGGGCTGACCGTCCTGACGGCCTATCTCATGGACGGTGCAAATGTTGGGATGGTTCAATGCTGAGGCCGCTTGGGCTTCTCGCTCCAGCCGAGCCAGCGCCAGGGGGTCTTTAGCCGCATCATCGGGCAGAAATTTCAGGGCAACGAACCGGCGCAGGGACACATCCTCGGCCTTGTACACCACTCCCATCCCACCACCGCCGAGCTTTGACAGGATCTTGTAGTGAGAAATGACTTGGCCTTCAAAGGGAGCCGCGAGCAGATCCGAACGATGCTCCGGTTTTGAAGTTCCAGCCTGAACGGCCGCTCTTGCCGCGACTTCGATTGCAGGACGTCCGAGAAAGTTCCCGGCTTCCTGATCTGAGATGAGCAGCGACCGGACCTCGTGTTCCAGTGCTGCATCGCCCGAGCACGCGTGGTGTATGAATTCTTCGCGCTGCTCGGCCGGCAGTTGCAGGGCGGACAGCAGCAGGTCCTCAGCTTTTCTCCAACGATCGAGATCCATCCGAAGCTTCACCCTTCATTTGGCGATAGAGCCACGCCCGTGCAGTAGTCCAGTCTCGCATCACAGTGATCGGAGAGACCTTGAGCACCTCTGCGGTCTCGTCCACGCTCAGCCCTCCGAAAAAGCGAAGTTCCACGACTTGCGCCTTGCGGGAGTCAAATCGGGCCAGCGCTTGCAAGGCGTCGTCTAGCACGACCAAGTTCTCATCTTGCTCGCGGACAACAGCCGTATCCTCCAGCGAGACGTGCTTGACCCCCCCTCCGCGCTTAATGTTGTGCCGCCGGGCATGATCCACCAGAATCCGCCGCATCAACTGCGCCGAAACAGCAAAGAAGTGGGCGCGATTTTGCCATTGCATGCGGTTGTAGTCAGTGAGTCGAAGGTAGGCTTCGTTCACCAGGGCGGTCGTCTGCAGACTGTGCCCCGCCCGCTCTCCACTCATGTAATAGCGGGCAAGGCGGTACAGTTCCGCGTAGACAATCGGCGTCAGTTTTTCTAGCGCGTGCTGGTCTCCGTCGGTCCAGGCACGGAGAAGGGTGCTCACGTCGCCGCAAGGCGGCGCATTCACTTCTCTGTCGTCCTGTGGTGTCGGCTGCCTCATTGCCCCCACGCTTACGAAATCATAGCCCTGCCTTAGCGCCGCTTCAAGAAAGCTGATTCCGCAGTGATAGTTCCGCCCGACCGATTGCGCCTATTTAGGTGAGCGGAGATCAGCCCTTGAGCCACCTGAACTTGGGGCAGACGCTCAAGAATAAAGGAGATGACCATGAATCGCATCACTCTCGCAAAGGCTTTCACCATCGCCGCAGTCACCGCGCTCGCTCTGAGCATGGCGCCCACAGCGAACGCCCATGATAAGGGATGTTCTAACGCCACCCTTAAGGGCACCTTCTCAGAGAAAGACACCGGGTTCATCATGAACCCAGCGCCGGCGCCCGCTTCCCTTTTCGCTGGTGTCAATCTGGAGACCTTCGACGGCAAGGGCACAATTACGGCCACGGGATTCTCGAGTCTGGACGGCAACGGAGGACCACAAACGGAAACTGGCACCTATACGGTGAATCCTGATTGCACCGGCACCTACGCGGTACAGATTTCTCCGGGAGGGTTCACGGCCCACGCCTTCTTCGTGATCGACGATGGCGGGAATGAACTTCAAATCATCGTCACAGACCCGGGAACAGTGATCAACTGCATCGCACGGAGGCTAATTCCAAAACGAGAAGAGTCGGATCGGGATGACTCAAGAGAATGACGCTCTTGAGTGCGCAACGCTGATGTCTATCGGCTACGTAGCAGTCTGAATCGCGGGCGGGAGGTCCGGCTGGAATGATGCCAGGATCTGCTCGCCCGCGAAATGATGCATGTGTCTGCCGCAACCGCAGTGTCGAGCGGATGACGGGCAAACCCGAAGGAACTGTTGCAACCAGCTTACACTCACAACCCAACTCCTCCGCCCCTTTCCGAGCCATTTCCTCGCGCCCAATAAAAAACCCTCCCGCTGGGATCGGGAGGGTTCTGGAATGGTTCGCAGGTTTATGCGCGGACGACGTTTGCCGCTTGGAAGCCTTTGGGGCCCTTCAGCAGGTCAAACTCCACGGTCTCACCCTCGTTGAGCGTGCGGTAACCGTTCTCCTGGATGGCGGAGAAGTGCACGAACACATCTTCCCCCGTGGAGCGCTGGATGAATCCATACCCTTTCGCCCCGTTGAACCACTTCACTGTACCTTTCTCTCTCACGGAAAAAACTCCTTTCACCAATCGCTAAGAATTATTCTCCAGCTTTCTCGATCGTCGCCCCGGTCGTTTGAAGTCCCCCTCAGAGAAGCCGGTAGAACGCTTTGTGCCTGCAACGTGTGGAAGAAAGTACTCCCAAAAATGAAAAAGACTCCTCAGTTCTTCACCACGGCATTGATCCGCAGCGTGAACTTCGGAGCCCGACAATTTGGCGCGTTTCCACCACACCCAACGACCATTACCCTGTTCCTACTGGTCTCACCACCGGACCACTCCCCGGCATTGCGAAACAGATAATAAGCACTATTAAAACGATTCGCAAGAAGAATTAGAAAGAGAACGCAACATGACCACCAGTCATCCTGGATAACTTTGACGCAGGTAAAGAAATAGCCCGGTAACCGGGCCTGGAACTTCGGTTCCCCGCTTTGGCTTGGTGCCGGTTTTGGGTGTCAGGTCGGGGTGGTACGATAAATCTTCGCCGTGCCCAACCCTCCCATCCCGGCTCTGTCCAAGACCGACGCCACGCCCGCTCGGACCGCCGCCCCCGCGCCGCTTCGCTCTTCAGGCCTGGTCCTTTCCACCATCAAATATCTGATGCGCACCGAGGTCCACACCTTCGCGTTCTCGGTCGCGGCCAATTCGATTCTCTCGTTCTTCCCCTTCGTCGTCCTGCTGATGACCGTGATCCGCCGCGTCTTTCATTCCCGCGTCATGTACGAGGTCGTGCTGCAGTTGCTGCGCGACTACCTGCCCGCGGGTCAGGACTTCGTCATCCGCAACCTCAATTCCATGGTCAACTCCCGCCAGCGGGTGCAGTTCGTGTCCTTAATCATCCTGCTGGTCACATCCTCCGGCGTGTTCTTGCCCCTCGAGGTGGCGCTGAACCGCATCTGGCGCTTCCCGGATAATCGTTCCTACCTGGGCAATCAGGTGATCTCCCTTGGCCTGGCCTTTGCCTGCGGCGTGTTGGCGTTGCTCTCGATCGCCCTGACTGCCGGGCCGGTCGCCTTCATGGAGTTCCTGCTACGCGGCTATGGCACGGGCTTCGTGCGCCTGGTTGGATTTCTTGTGATGAAGGTGTTTGCCATCGCCGCCAGCATCGCTATCTTCTTCCTCATCTACTGGCTTCTGCCCAACGGAAAAGTCCCGGCCCGCGCCGTGCTGCCCTCGGCCATCATCATGGGATTGCTCTCCGAGGCGCTGAAGTACGCCTACATCCTGGCTCTGCCCTGGCTGAACTTTCAGGAAGTCTACGGCCCCTTCGCGCTCTCGGTGAGCATGATGTTCTGGGCGTTTCTCTCAGGCTTGCTCTTGTTGGCTGGCGCCAATCTGTCGGCGGAAGAACACCTGCAGCACGCTCTGTAGGAACTCTACTCGTGCAGGGGAATGTTCGAAAACGCGACTCCACGTTTGCGGTTGATGCGGCAAATCACGGTCTCCAGCACCTGCGGCAATAGATTGATTCCCCGCCCCGGCATTAAGGCGTTCTTCTCCAGGTATTCATCGGCGCCTTCTTCCAGCAGCTTCTCCCGGTTCTTCTCCGAGAGACTGCTGAGTACCACCACGGGAATCTCGGCAGTTAAAGGATCACTCTTCAGGTGCCGTAACACTTCCGGTCCGCTCATCCTTGGCAGGATCATATCCAGCAGAATCAGGTCAGGCTTTTGATCCTGCGCGAATCGCACCGCAGACTCGCCATCCACCGCGCAGATCACTTCGTATCCCGCATTGTGTAAAGCCGTCTCATTCTCTCGTCGGATGGGCTTACTGTCCTCCACTAAGAGGATTTTCACGTTGTTCTCCCTCGTCGCTTCCCTGTATATCGGCAGCGCTGGAAGCAGCTTTAGAAGAACCGCACCGAGGCCATCCTAAATTCTGAGCAAACCATAAGGCCGCCTGCGACTCGCAGACGGCCTGGTGCAGCGGTCACGAACTCTCGACGGCTGGCTGATAGCTGACAGCTGCTCTACTTCTTCTGCTCTCCAATCGAAAGCAACTCCACTTCAAAAATCAGAGTTTTCCCCGGGGCGATATCTCCTTTGCCCTTGTCGCCGTACGCCAGACCCGCGGGGATGAACAACTGCCACTTCGACCCTACCGGCATCAACTGCAACGCCTCGGTCCAGCCTCCGATGACTCCGGTCACCGGGAACGATACCGGCTCGCCCCGCTTGTAGGAACTGTCGAATTCCTTGCCGTTGACCAGCGTCCCGCGATAGTTGCAGGACACGGTATCGTTCGTCGTCGGCTTCGGACCCTTCCCCTCGGTCAGGATCTTGTACTGCAATCCGCTGGGCAGGGTCACGACTCCCGCTTTACTCTTGTTAGCAGCAAGGAACGCCTCGCCCTCTTTGTGGGCTGCGTCCAACATTTCGTTCTGCAGCTGCGTCAGCGCAGCCCTCATCTCATCGTCGGTCAGCAGTAGCTTGCCACCCGCAATCGCATCTTTCAATCCCCGTACCACAGCGGTCGCATCCAGCGCACCGACCGGTACTCCGCGCTGCTGTAGCATCTTCCCGTAGCTCATACCCAGGGCGTAACTCTCTTTATCTTTTTGCGTTTTCAGAGTGAACGGGGTCGCGGTTTTCGCGGCCGTAGGCGCCTTCTTGGCTGTCGTGGCCGACTTCGCCGCGGTGGCTGACTTAGCGGGGGCGGCCGTGGTGACAGGCTGAGTGGGTTGAGCGGGGGTCGCTGCCGGAGTCTGTTGCGCCGGGGCATTGCCCAGCAGCATCATCCCGGCGGCCAATAGTTGAAACACAATGGTAAGCGGTTTTTGCATATACGTTGTATTGTCCCATTGCGCCCGCGAGATGGGCAAACTCCTTGAGCGGACTTCTCTTCCTTGCGCGCGATAGAAGGGTGCCGCGATCCCGGGAACTCTGACGGGATGCGTATCTCCACAATTTTTTTCTCTCCTATCCTCTAAGATCATCATTCTCAAGCAGTTGCGCGCGCCGAGAATCGCGCAAACAGGCAAAACCTTGAGCCACAAGCACTTACGGCTAAAATATTCCGGAATAACGACTTAGGTTCCGGCAAAGAATTGCTGACGAAATCGATGGTGGAGAACTGGTTGGAATCGGGCTCGCGCATGTGAAGAGTCTGCGCTTTCCAGATTTCTCAGTAAAGGTTGTTCGTCACACGAAGTGGGATTCTTTCTGTGGAAGGCTGTGGAAAACGCCGTGAGTGATGTCACAAAGATTCATTGGCTTGGGTTACGGCGCCGGCAGCGGGATTAAGACCACGTCGCGCAAGTGCCCCCCGCCAAACGACCCGCGAGGCTCGTGAACTTGCGGTACTCGGCAGAATGTTTCCTTTCCATCATATACTTGCAAGGGCTACAACCATGCGAAAAGAGGCGACTCCCAATGGACGCCGGATCATTGAAAGTTCTACTTGGTTCCTTTGCGGATCAGCAATACATGTTCAGCCCAGGATGAGATTGAGGCTCAGAAGTCACCATTTTGACAAGGCCGGATCGCAGTTCCTATTCCTGAGTTCAACATCCATATTCGACCTCCGTGTACCCACCCTTTCGCAAAAGGCGCGAAAGGATGGGGCACCCACGCTGTTGCTTGTGCCGGGCGAAGTCAAAGGCTGGGCCACCCGCCGTTGATCCGGAGATGCGTGGTGATGCGAGCAACGCGAATCGAAGCTGCGTCGGGGATGCCGACAGGGGCTGGATGCCAAGAAGAACAAAACCTCCCTGTGAAGGGTAAAGTGTTTTTACTTGACATCCCCTTTTATAGAACCCGCCACCGGAAGGCAGTCCGAGGACGGGAAGCTGATCGCGATTGCAATCGCGGACATACAAGTCATACCCCCAGGGTTTCACCGTATCGGCGAACCCGGTATTCACCGTATTGAAAATCGCCGCTCAACGCTTTATGACAAATGCTGAAGGAGAGGCCATTATGTGGGGGAGGAAGATGGTTCGCCTGAACCAGGAATTGGAGACTCTGGCAGTCTTCGACAGGATTTACGACCTCGACCCGAATCCAAGTCGCAGCGTCAACGCAGCCCACGCTTCTCGGCAGAAAAGGCGGTCCGAGATTGGAGTTGAGATCGCAAACCTGGAGGCGGGCAAGCTGTGGTTCAAGGTTTCTCGGAAGCATTTGGTCAGTGGTTTAACTACTCAGGTTGAGAAAGCGCGCCTTCTATTGCGCTTCTGCGGTGAGGCGGAAATGACGGCGGCTATCGTGCTCAGACGGTTAGAAGACCGCATCCACGAACATTGCGCCAAGACTCTGATAGCGCGCGGGAAGTGGCGGCCCCTTGGTCATACAGCATACGCGGTATTGAAAGATAAAGTAGCGCTGACTAACCTCAGAAAAGTATGAGTCCGGGGCGGTCATGGGATAGCGTCGGTCCTTCGCAACCGACATTCGGTTCCTCACGACCGCCCTTTTTGCGCTACCCAGAAATACTCTATGGCCAATGACCAATCTCCAGTAGCAATCTTCCCTGCCGAATGGAACTTCGACAACCTGGCGCAGGAACTTGAGGGAACCCTCTCGAACCTCAAGGGAACCGACGACCGAAACTTACGCCGGAAACTCCTGCTGCAGATGAGGCTCTTGTTAACCGAGGCCGACCTTCTTCTCGAATCGCGAGACTAATCACATGCTGCGCCTTATGCTCGACCGAACCATCACCGCAAATCGCGCAGGAACTTGAGCAAGCCGCAGCAAAGCTCAAAGATACGAGAGACCCCGACCTTCGGCGCGAACTACTTGTGCATATGAGGTTCTGCTGTTGGAAGCGGATACCTTACTTGTGGACCCAGCGGGCGGCCCATCCTTTCTGCGATAGTATTTCCCTTCCCGTTCCGGAACTCTGGGTGCCCCGTCCTTGCGCTCTTTGCAAGGGCGGGTACGATGCAGCTTGTAGTATGAGATTTGTCATGCCCAGCGGCTTGCACCGCACCTACGGCGCGCATCAGCTGCACTTTATCACTCGTTCATGCTACCGGCGATTGCCTTTTCTGAATTCGGCGCGTTCGCGCGACAAGTTCCTCTCGATTCTGGAACAGACGCGCATCCGCTACCGCTTTATGGTGGTGGGATACGTGGTGATGCCGGAACATATCCATCTTCTGTTCAGCGAGCCTGAGGTCGGAACTCCGTCCACGGTGATGCAGGTGTTGAAGCAGCGCACGGCGCGGGCGTTGTTGCCGACGAGAAGGCGGAGAGATTCGCGGCAAGGTTCTCTGTTCGGCGAAGAAACGGGGAGGTCGTTCTGGCAGGCGCGGTTCTACGACTTTAACGTGTGGACGACGAAGAAGCGGGTGGAGAAGTTGCGGTATATGCATCGGAACCCGGTGAACCGGGGATTGGTGGAGTCGCCCGAGCAGTGGCGGTGGAGCAGTTATCGATCTTATCTGTTAGAGGAGGTCGGACCGGTGCGGGTAAATGTGGGTTGGACGGAGATTTCGTTTCGGGATCGGGTGGCCTGGCTTCGCTGCTGCCGGCAGCGCAGTACCCGCCCCTTCGCACAGAACGCGAAGGAACGGGGCACCCGCTGCCTTGGTGGTGCATGCGAAGGTCAAAGGCCGGGCCACCCGCCCAGCGTGATCAGGCCGTGTCGCTCAGGCATTCCGGATTCCCGCCCTTCGCAAACTGCGCGAAGGACGGGCCACCCACGAGGTTTGTTGTGCTAGCCAAGGTCAAGACTATGGCCTGTCCGATTTCTATCAGCATGCAGAATTGGAGCTGCCTTTGGCGAGCCTCCTAACCTGTGATTCGTTTTATTGCACCGTCTGCGTCACCGATGCCGAGCTCTGGGCAATGTTCGAGTCTCCGGAATAAGTTGCGGTGACCGTGGTTGTGCCCGCCGCCAGCGTGGACGTGGTGAACTCCGCTCTTCCGCCCTTGAGTTGCGCCGTTCCCAGCATCGTCGTCCCCGCCATGAACGTCACCGGGCCAGACGCGATGACCGTCGGCGAAGTGATTTTCGTGGTGAAGGTAACTTCCTGCCCCAGGGTGGATGGATTCGCGGACGAACTGAGCGTAGCTGAACTTGTGGCTTGCTGTATCACCTGGTTCAGCACGGTGGAGGTGCTGCTCGCGTTATTGGCGTCGCCTGCGTACACAGCGGTTAGGGCATAGGAGTTGGCGTTCTGGAGTGATCTGGTCATTGTGGCGACACCGCTGGCGTTGAGCGTAGCGGCATCGATGATTTGGCCACCCCACATGAGGTTCACTTTCCCGGTTGGCGGACTGACGAATCCGTCGGGGCTGGTCACTGCCGCAGTCCAGGTTATGGACTGCCCGTAAATGGAGGGGCTCAGGCTTGAGCTAAGAGATGTCGTCGTCGAGTCCCCGGTCACGACCTGGGTGATGACGTTGGAGTTACTCGGCAAATCGCCGCTTCCACTCCCAGGAAATCGCGCCCTGATTTTGTGGGTTCTGGCGGTGAGCGACGTATCGGTAAAGGTTGCAACGCAGGAGTTGATATTCAGGGGTGCAGTCCCGATGGCGGTGTTGCCGTCGTAAAAGGTGATCTGCTCAAAACAAACTCCTTGCGGGATGCCGTTGCAGAGGGCCAGGGCGTACACGGATGCCGAAAAGATGGTCTCCTGTCCGACCACGGTCGGCGACCCTGAGGAAGTGAGCGTCGTGGTTGACGGGCACCCGCCTCCGGACGACGCAGTTTTCACCTGGCGAGGAAGCTTTCCGATCTCCTCGGTCAGAGCGCCCTGCGAACTTACGGTCTGGGTCACCGATGCCGAGCTTTTGGCGATGTTCGAGTCTCCGTAATACGTGGCCGTGACCGAGGTTGATCCCGCCGCCAGCGCGGAGGTGGTGAACTTGGCTTTCCCGCCAACGAGTTGCGCCGTTCCCAGCACTGTCTTGCCGACCGCGAAGGTGACGGGGCCAGTTGGCTTGGCCGTCGGCGACGTGATCGCAGCTGTTAAGGTCACGGCCTGACCAGACGCCGACGGATTCGGTGATGAGGTGAGGGTAGCGGAGGTAGAGGCTTGGGTGACTACCTGGTTCTCTACCGATGAGGTGCTGCCCAAGTTGCTCGCGTCTCCTGCATACGCCGCCTTCAGTGAAGAGAGGCCGGCGTTCAAGTTAGACCGGGCCAAAGTGGCCATACTGTTACTGTCCAAGATCGCCGTTCCTATGGTATTGCTTCCAGAAATGAAGATTATTTTTCCCGTTGGCGCGACCGAACTGAAGCCCGACTTCATGACTCTCGCGGTCCAGGTTATGTCCTGCCCGTAGACACTGGGGTTTATGCTCGAGGTGAGGGAAGTGGAAGTAGGATACGCAAAAGGAACGGTCTGATTGAGAAGCACAGTCAGGGAGTTAGTAAAGAAGTGACCGACAACTAAGTCGGGTTTGCCGTCCCCGTTTAGATCTGCGACCGCCACGAAGCGGGCGCTGCTTAGGCCGGAATCGTAAAGCGCAGCCGGGTTGAATCCGTGACCAGCACCGACCAGCACGCCTACAGAACCATCCTCCGAAACGCACGTCGTGGTGCAGTTACCGGCCAGCAGATCAGGATGACCATCGCCGTTGACGTCCGTAACCGCCACTGAGAACACGAAGCGTCCTCCGGTATAGTAACTGGCGCCCTGCGTGAAGGTCCCGTCACCGTTGCCTAATAACACACCAACTTTGCCGCGAGGGTTCCCGTTGCCGCCCACGGCTACCACATCGAGTTTGCCATCCTGGTTGATATCCGCGACCGCCAACCCTTGTGCTGTGAGCACTCCCGGGACCCGATAACTGACCGGCGGCTGAAAGGAGCCGTCGCCATTCCCTAACAAGACATCCATCACCGCCTCGAGGTTGTTACTTCCGCCAGTGAGTACCAGCAAATCAGGACGCCCGTCAGCATTTACGTCCGCGACCGACATGGCGACTGCACTCTGTGCCCAGAGATTGGGGAGAGGCTGCACAGTGCCATCTCCCTTGCCTAAGAATACGGCCACTCCTCCGCCCGAATTCGCCACCAGCACGTCGAGCTTGCCATCAAGATTCAAATCTGCCACGGCGACCTGCATCGCTCCGACTCCACCCGAGTCGTACAACGTTGGTTTTTGAAAAGTGCCATCCCCGTTTCCTAGAAAGATGGCAAGCACTCCGTTCGCCGTGGTTGGGCAGAACGCTTGCCCGAGGAAAGCGCCACAATTCGCCACCACCAGATCAGGCTTGCCATCGCGGTTCAAGTCGGCGACGACAACGGACGTTGCAAATCCGCCTCCAGAATCGAATGTCCTCGCGTTCTGGAAGGTTCCGTCCCCATTGCCGAGCAGCACACTGACTAAGCCATCACCGTTCTGTCCGCCGAGTCCGCTCACGGCTATCAGATCGGGCTTGCCGTCGCCGTTGACATCGGCGACCGCTACCGAGGATGACAGGCCGCCGCCGATCGCGTATGTCACCGGTGGCAGGAAGACAGGGTTCCCGGTGGCGGGCGCGCTATGGCCAGTGGACGAGACTCTACCTTCTTGTGTCACCGAAGCCGCGAGATGGTTGAAGGACGCACTTCCCCCACCTGGTTGCTGGGCAGGACTCGCTAAGGCGAACAGGAGGGTGAGCGCTGCGACGAACATGCCGCACGTGCCGAGAACGCGAACCTTCGTTCTGAGTGAGAACTGGCTGAGTGAGAGCTGTCGGGGCATGCAGACCTCCTTGGGTAAATCGAACGGCCCTGAGGCGAGCCAAGCTCTGTGCCACACGTTTTCTCGCGCGAATGGTAATCCTGAGAGCCCAACCGAAGGGCCGAGAGGATCACAGCGGGGGAAGGCGAATACGAGCAAGACCCTAACATTGATCCGATCCATGGTCAATGCCGGGTTGTGGCGCGCATCTGCTGCGAATCGGGATGATCCAAGGAACCAGGCCGGGTGGCGGTCGCCACTGGATTGCCGGAAAACTGCATGTTGCACCGAAACCCTGGCTGGAACGATGAATCTATTCGGTGGTTGCCCGATCTCGCTTCAAAATCCCGGCGGACGCTCGCCCACCACCCCGAAGGCGCGTTCCAGCGCCAGTGCCGCGTTCACCATCGGGCCTTCCTCGAACAAACGGCCGATCAGGGTTACGCCGTGGGGGACGCGGCGCGGCGGGTTGAACGTCGGCAGCGGGTGATCCGGGTCGGGCGCCCAATCGCTGCGCGCTTTCCCCACTTCGACGAATCCCGCGCGCAATACTAACGCTGGATGGCCGGTGAAGTTGGTGATGGTCAGCATTTCGTCGCGCACTGAGGGCACGAGAAGCAGATCGACTTCCGAAAAGAGCCGCGCCATTTCTTCGGCAACTTTGCGGCGCAGGCGGTCCGCCTGCACGAAGTCGACGGCTGACAGAAAACGCGCTTGCCGAAAAATGTTGGGCCACGCGTCCGGGACCTGGGCCTTGAGTTCGCGCAAACCACCGCTGAGCGTCAGTTCCTCGAAGGCGGCCGCGCCTTCGGCGAACAGAATCAGGTTGAGCGAGTCGTAGGGCCAGTCGGGAATGGATACCTCCACCGGAACCATTCCAACCTTCTTGACTACATCCACGGCAGCGCGATCGACGGCGGTCGCGGGATTTTCATTCATCCACTTTGGAAAATAACCGACGCGCAGGCCCGTGACGCTCGCGCCTGCGTCGAAGTCAAGATGGCTGGGCACGCTGGCCACGTCGCCGGCGTCCGGACCGTTGATAGCGTGCAGCACGAGCATGGCATCTTCGACGCTGCGGGTCATGGGGCCAAGTTTGTCGAGCGACCAGCAGAGGGTCATTGCGCCGGTGCGCGCGACGCGGCCGTAGGTTGGGCGCAGGCCGGTGATGCCGCAGCGCATCGACGGACTGATGATGCTGCCACCGGTCTCGCTGCCGATCGCGAAGCCGACTAATCCCGCAGCCGTGGCCGCGCCCGGCCCGGCGCTCGATCCCGACGACGCTTCCTCGAGCAGCCACGGATTCATCGTCTGGCCGCCAAACCAGATGTCGTTCAGCGCGAGCGCACCCAGGCTGAGCTTGGCCACCAGCACGGCTCCGGCGTCGTGCAGGCGCTTTACGACCGCGGCGTCTTTGGCGGGCACGCGGTTCCGAAAAGGCTCCGCGCCGTATGTAGTGGGAATTCCCGCGGTGTCGAGCAGATCCTTGCCGCCCCACGGAATCCCGTGCAGGGGACCGCGATACTTGCCCGCCGCAATTTCTGCGTCAGCTTGCCGGGCTTGCTTCAGCGCCAGCTCGCGGGTCAGAGTAATCACGCAATGCAACTTAGGATCGAACTGCTCGATCCGCTTGAGATAAATGTTCGTGAGGCGCTCGGAGGTCAGTTTGCGGGTCTCGATCCAGTGCGCGAGATGGGTCACCGGGGCGAATGCAATGTCTTCGTCGCGCGCGGGCAACGGACTCGAATCGATTGGAGTGCGCACAAACCGGTCACGCTCAGGCGGTAATTTCTGCCCCGGCAAGATCGGATTCCACAACGAGGCGGGAGCGAGGGTGGCAGGCAACGCCAGTTTACGCGGGCCGGTGCGCCGCTCATAGAGGTACGCCATCGTCTTGCGCCAACTGCTGGCGGCCACGGCACGCTCGGCTGCAGTCATTTGGAACTGTACGAGTTTCTCGGCTTCGGCGAAGGTAGTCGTCGATACTTCTGGCCCCACGGCCGGCCCCGCTCCGAACGCTGGCGGCGCGCCGGGCGGCAGGTCCTGCGGATTTTGCGCCACCGGATTTTGCCCCGCCGGATTTTGTCCCGCACTGCGCAGCGCGGCGGCCGCCCCCAGCACTCCCATCGATGTCACAGCCAAGAATTGTCTGCGCGATTTCGCCATGAATCCTCCGCAGGGCATTGTAGCCGCTCTCGTCGGGCCAGTTGCCATCAGCTTGCCCATGCGCAACTTCAAAATCTTTAACACTACGGGCACGAAGTATCACGAAGGAAACCTCCGAGCAAATCCTTCGTGAGACTTCGTGGTTCATGCTCTTCATCTTCTCGGGGCGCGGATTTCGCCAGAACGAAAACGCGTAGCCGATAACGTTGGACGAGGGGAATAGCGGAAAGGCCGACCTCTGAATTCACGACATCGCTTCGTTAAACGGGAAGGATAAGTCGTTCCGGCAAAGTGGTTCCTGCAGGAAGGCTCATTGTTTCAGGTCAGCAGGCCAGTTGGTGATCAGGGTGAGGGGTTCGGTGATGGATTGTGGCAGGACGGTGTTCATCACGAATTTCTTGCCGTCGGCGGAAACGGTGTAGGGGCCGCTGACAACGCTCACGGTGGTGGCTTTGAATAGGGTGTGGGGCGCGCCCAACTGCAGGCTGGCGCCCTTCTGGTTCACGTCCACAGCCATGATCTGCTGGTCGTTCGAATAGTAATAGAGTTCTTTGCCGTCCTTCCGCCAGTTTGGTCTCGATCCCCCGGCGGTCGATACCTGCCAGCGGCCGGCGCCGCTAGGAAAAGGCTGGACGTAAACCTCCATGCGGGCAGTCTCACTATTGGCATAGGCCAGCCATTTGCCGTCGGGCGAGAAAGAGGGCGTGACGTCCGGGAAATTCGTGGCTACCACCGGAAACGGTTTTTGGTCGCCGGACTTATCCGGGAACATGGGCAGCGCCCAGATATCAAAACCAGCATTCGATTTCGGATCGCGCCGCATGTAGGCGATGTAGCGGCCATCCGGGGAGATGGAAAAGGGAATGTCGACTATAGCGGGGGTTTCCAGCAGCTTCTCTTTGCTGCCTGTGCCATCGGCGTTTTGCCGGTAGAGAGAGTCCGTAGCGCCACTGGGCCCATAGTTAAAGACAATGGATTTACCGTCGGGCCACCAGACGGGGTTGCCACTGTATTGCGGGCCAAAGGTGAGGCGGGTCTTGGTATGGCGGGCGAGGTCCACCACCCAGATGTCGGCAACGCCGTTGTTTTCGAGGGAAAAGGCCAGCTTGCCGGCATCGGGCGAAAGCGCTGGGCTGTAATAATCGGCGGTGTCGGGCAGCACCGGCTCTCCCTGCTTGCCAGATGCGTCGTACCAGACCAGCTGAGAGCCGCCGCCAGCTGCACCGTGCTGGTAGAGAAGCTCGCCGTTGGCCGAGGCCGTCATGATGCCCCGCCAGATGTCGGTATTGACGGCGACATGGTCGGCCAAAGGCTTGGCTTCGCCCTCCAACGCCAGAGTGCGCAGGTTGAAACGTTGCGCCACCAGAGTGTTGTCGCGCACGAACAAAAGATATCCCGGGGCGGCGTAGACGGCGTTGGAATCGTGGCGCAGCAGCAGCTTGCGGTCTTTGGAATCGAGCGAAGCCAGATAGATGCCGCTGTCTGCGCTGGTCGCGCCGTGGGCGAAGTACAGCAAATGATTGCCATCAGGAAGAAAATCGGGCCAGCGATGGCCAGTCTCGTTGGCGTCCGTCGTAGTCAGGGCGACGCGTGTGCCCCCAGCGGCATCGACGCGCGCTAGACCCGAGGAGGTTTCCGGCGCGAACACGATGGTGCCGGCGGAGCCCCAGGCCCCTCCCCGTCCCGCGGGAGCGTCGCAAAGGGCCTGTGGAGGACCGCCGCTGGCGTCGACTTTGTTCAGCTTGGCAGAGGCGAAGAACGCGACGTAGCGGCTGTCGGCGGACCAGAACGGATAAGTTGCGCCTTCGGTTCCGGACATGGGCTGTGCTACTGCCGAGTTCAGTGGACGGATCCAAAGCATTTGCCTGCCGTCTGCGTTCTTGGCTACGAAGGCGATTCGCAGGCCGTCCGGCGAGAGCACCGGCGGGCCTGAACTGTTTCCAGTCAGCAAGAAATTGGTCTTCTCGGGCGCGAGGATGTAGGAGTGAACCGAGACCTGCGGTGCGCGCGAGGATTGTAAGTAAGCAAGCGCGAACGCGATGGTGGCAATGGCAAGCACTGCCGCAGCCGCCCACGGAAGCCAGGACCGCCGAGCCGGCGCGGCAACAGGCATCTGGGATGTGGCTGGCGGTGCGTCGACGATCGCCTGCAACTGCAGTTTCAGATCGTGCGCCGTCTGGATGCGCTCGTCCGGATCTTTGTCGAGACAGAGGCGAATGACGCGGTCCAGTCCCGGCGGTGTCTCGGGACGCAGAATACTGACCGACGGCGGATCCACGGCGAGAATCTGCCCTACGATGCTGGCCTGCGTTTTACCTTCGAAGGAGCGCTTGCCCGTGACCATTTCGAACAGCATCACGCCGAACGAAAAGATGTCGGAGCGGGCGTCGGCCTCGATGCCCTGGATCTGCTCGGGCGACATGTATTGGACCGTTCCGATCACCGCTCCAGCGGTGGAAAGCGGTGTGGTGGGCGATGGGGAGGGCATGGTCTGCGTGAGGGCCGCGGCGAAAACAGACGGTGACCTGCCGCTTCCTGTCCCGGAGGCGACCGTCGCGCCGAGCGGCTTCGCCAGACCGAAATCGAGAAGCTTGGCGCCGGACTTGGTGAGCATCACGTTGCCCGGCTTCAGGTCGCGATGCACGACTCCGGCGCGGTGCGCTTTCTCGAGAGCATCGGCAATTTCGATGGCGATGGTCAATACCTGGTCGGGAGCGAGGGGTCCCTTCCGCAAGCGCTCGGCCAGAGACTCGCCTTGCAGGAACTCCATGACCAGGTAGTCGATGGGGCCTTCATTGCCCACATCGTGGAGCACGCAGATATGTGGATGCTGAAGCTGGGAGATGATCTTAGCTTCACGTTCGAAACGGGCGCGCAGCTCAGTGCTGGCCACCAATTGCGCGTTCAGTACTTTGATTGCAACCGTGCGTTCCAATCGCGTGTCGCGAGCGCGATACACTTTGCCCATGCCACCCGCGCCGAGCGGCGATTCGATTTCATAGGGGCCAAGTTTCGTACCAGAAGTCAGAGCCATGCGTGGGCGCAATTATAGCCTGCGCAGCAGGGAGATGACGCGACGCTTCTCAGATTGCTCTCAGCCCTGAGAATGGGAATTTTCCTACGAGAGCTGTTGCCGAGATCACACCCGCGCGGGGTGCTTCGACTCCGTGAGATTGACTCCGTGAGATGGTCCGGTTCGCGGACCATCTCACGGCGCTCAGGCTGACAGCCCAGGCATCGCACGCGCACTCTTAATTTTCTGCCGGCCTCGCCACGTGATCGATGACGAGAATCTCCATCGGTGCTTTTTGCGGCTCCAGTTTCAGCCCCAGCTGTTCCTGAATCGCGGTAAACAGAGAAGGTACAGCACTACTGCGCGCAGGATAGGTGGCTTGACCGTCGTCGGCCCCCGGTTCGCTCGCATCCCGCGTCCATTTCAGCGAGAAGTCATAGCGGCCCGCGATTCCGGTCTTGTCCTGAACGGGTGCGCCGAATTGCCGCGACAGTTGTTGCGCGAAGTCCGGTACGGACATGCCTCGAGCCTCCATGCCGACGACCTGGCCCGCCTCTAACTTGAGCCGCACCGAACTGTCCAGCAGGCGGCCGTTCGGGCCTTTGATCGCGTCGGGATAACTGCCAGCGGGTTTGGCCAGTTGCAGCCTGGAGCCCCCGTCGGCCACCTCCAGCGCATAAGTTGAAATCTGTTCGTTTTCGCGGTGGATCTTCAACTGGAACCGGTCCTCCAAAACTGCGCGCAGCGCACGCTGGGCTTCTTTGGCATGCGACTCGGGATCGACGTTGTTGTCGGCGGAGTTGGCGACCTTCACGTCAACGTCGTACGCGGCAGAGGCCAGCAAATCCGCCGGGCCTACAATCTGATTGGCTTCGACGCCGTACGCTTCCTGAATGAGCGCCTGCAGCGTCACATTCATGGCGCTGAATCCGTCGGGCGAGTACATCATCCCGACGCGACGAACTGCGCCGCCCGCGTACGTCGGCTTCGCAAGTTCGCCGGGCTTCACCGAGGCCGTATAGGCAGGCGTACTGCTCTCGTCCTGCGTCTGCGCCCGAATTTGCGTCGCGTTCGCCAGGCCAAACACGATCGGCACGGCCAGAGCCAGCACTCCAGCGGTACTCAGCAACAGTTTTCTTCCGAAATCCAGTTTTCGTGCAATTCGTTCGGTCATGATGTTCACCATCCTCTTTTTAAGATCGGACCCCGTAACCCCAGACACGCAAGCCAGCGGAGATCCCACGCAGAATTCGCACACCTTCAAAATGCTTTCGGCATAGACCTGCCGTTCGCTGCCCAGTTCCACAACTTCTTCGTCGCAGGCGCGCTCGCGCTCCTCGACCATCCGCGCCCCCAGCCACCACACCAGCGGATGGAACCAGAACAGCGCTTCCACCACCATGTGGATCGCCGCCGCCAGATTGTCGCGGCGCCGTACGTGTCGGACTTCGTGCGCGACGATCGCTTCCAGATGCGCAGGCTCGAGATGTTCTGAGATTCCTTCCGGCCAGATCAACACTGGCCGCGCGATGCCGAAGATTCCCGGCTCTAGCGAAGCTCGAGACAGGACGATTTCGATCTGCCCTCCCAGGCCTGCCATGCGCTCCTGTCGGCGGAGTGCATCGACTTCCGGGCCTTGCTGCAATGGCGCCGCTTCCCGCATCGCTGTGGAAACGCGCCGCCAGCGAACGCACCATACAAAAAGCACCACCGCGCACCCGCACAGCCAAGTCGCGATCAGGATCGCCGGAAGCAGATGAAGCAGACTCGGTACGAACGTGGCAGGAGCAGACTGAGCGGTCACCGACATCGGTGTCTCTGGCACTGTGAAGGGCTGTCCGATCGCTTCCATGGCGACGTACAACCCAGCCTTCGCGTCCGCCGAGCCGCGTAACCACGTGAGTCGGCTCCCCAGGCTGACCAGCAGCGAAAACGGAATCAGGAATTTCACCGACGCTGCCAGCCAGAGCCCGTAGCGCACGCGCGCATGCTGCTTGCGCAAAATCAAGGTCAACAATCCGGCAGCAGCGGCGAATAGCGTCGACTGCCACAGGTGATTGCCCAGGCCGGGGGCCAGGCCGCTCCCCATTGCAGAACTCCACATCGCGGAACTCCAGATCGCAGACGGATTGAGCACGAAAAAGTTCGCGGGGGTCATTTCGCTTTGTCCTTTCTCTCCAGCTTGCGGAGCGTCCTCTCGGCTTCTTTCACATCCTCCAGCGTGAGCTGGCCCGATTCGATCAGATGCGCCATCACCGGCTGCGTGCGGCCACCGAACAGGGCCAGCAGATCGTCGATCAACTTGCTCTGCGCCGCGTCACGGGAAACGGCCGCCGCAAAAATGTGAAAGTTTCCGACTTTCCTGACGCGGCGCACCGCCTTCTTCGCTTCCAACCGGTACACCGTGGTCTGCACGGTTGTGTATGCGGGCCGGTTTTTTTCGAGAAAGGCATCCTGAATCTCGCGGATGGAGGCTTCGCCGCGGGTCCACAACGTTTCCATGATCTGCAGTTCAAGCTTGGCTAATTTCGGTCCGGCCATGTCATCTCCTATCAGTGTATGCATTACTACTACACATGTAGTTTTCATGTCAAGCGTTTTTGAATGACTTGCCAGCGCCCGTTACGGCGTCCCGCGATCTGACCCCCAAAAGCCGCCACCAGCGGCCCATTGCGCCGGTTTACGTTTCCGGATATACTCCCGCATTCTCTGGGAGGAGAACGAATGATTCCACTACGCACTCGGATGTGCGGATCGCGCCGGTTGGCAGCCGCGATTCTTTTCTTCAGCTTGGCGGCGGCCGCAGGCCTGCATGCGCAGGTCACGAACGCCTCGGTTTCCGGCACCTACTCTTTTCAATTCGGCTCGGCCGACGGCTACGCCGCTCAGTTCAACATGTTCGGCCAGCAGGTGGGATTTTGCCCGAGCGCGACCTACAAGCTTCCTTTCGGCTATTACTGCTACTTCAACCCTACCGCATCGGATCTGACCACTGGGACCCTTGTGGCAGATGGAAACGGAAACATCGTCACGGGGAGCAGTTTCACAAACACCTTCGACCCCCAGGAATATCAGTGCGCCAAGAAATCCAACCCGGTAGCTGTCTGCCCCTACAAGGTGCCCTCCGGCAAAGTATGGAGCAGCACCACAGCCTATGTGGTAGGCGCGTTGGTTGATTACACGGTAAGTGGCAAGGTGCTCACCTTCCAGGCCGTGAAGACTAACACCGGCATTGCGCCGAGTTCGAGCACCTGCTCCGCAACTGTGCAGCCGCCCAACTGCGACTGGGACCAGGTCTACCAGTCGGCCGCATCGGGCGTGTCACCCACCAAGACTGACACCATGACCGGCACCTACTCTACACAAAGCACTGGCAGCGGGGTCATGCAGATAACACCAACCGGCGCCAAAACCAGTTCGAGCTTTATCATCCTTGTGCAGCCAACCCCGCTCGCGGTCGGACAGATCATCGCCGTGCAAGGCATGTCCTTGATCAACAACGAAAATAACGCCACGGGAACAGCAGTGCGGGTGAAGTAGTTCGGAAGTGCGTCAGAGCAGTAGTTGCCGGCATAAGTAAAGGTCGTTCAGAGAAATCTGGGCGGCCTTTTTCCTTTTTTGACTTGCGTCGTTGGGTGGCCCATCCTAACGGCGCGTTCTGGCGACGTTAGGGTGGGAACAGCGAACACACGAGGATACGGCGTTCTACCGCGGGACGCTGCAGGCGAGAGCCGTCGCCCGGCTGAACTCCTCCGGGTTCGGATAACCGTATTTAGAGACGATTTGCCTACGAAATCCACAGGCGGTTGTGACATCGGTCACAGCTTTCGTCTGCATGGCTGTTCTACGCTGTACTGTTTCCCCGGTATCCCTCCGAGCACACGTCACATTGTCGAGGTCTCCCCATGCATGGGAGAAGTTGCACGTGTCTGCTCGCGATTTCGATTCTGCTTCTGGCGCCGACTGGGTTGCGTGGACAGTCGGGTCGCGTCACTCCTGCGCCGGATTTCGCTATGCCGCCGGACCTGCCGCCGGGTGCGGGTCAACCTCCAACTCTCGGCCCTTTCCAGCCCCGGTGGCCCATCACGCCACCTGGAACGCCGCCAGGAATCATCGACTTCCGCATCATGGCTCGCGCCGCCGGCACTATCTTTTCGGGCACTGTCGTCTCGATAGCCCGACGGCCTGCGAGCCGAGGCCAAACGGTCGAAACGGTTGCCATCACTTTCCACATTGAGAACGCGATCCGCGGGGTCACTCCCGGAGAGGACCTGACCATCTCGCAATGGATTGGCCTATGGTCGGGGGGCCAGCGTTACCGCGTGGGCGAACGGGTGCTTCTTTTTCTTTATCCCCCGAGCAAGCTGGGATTGACCAGCTCGGTCGCCGGTCCGGTGGGACGTTTCACGATCGATCCCTGGGGCCGCGTCTTGCTTTCGGCGGAGCATCTTTCAGCCTTTCGAACCGATCCCGTCCTGGGTGGGAAGTCGCGCGTACGTTTCAGCGACTTCGCCCGGGCAGTACAGCGAGCCAGCGAGGAGGAGTGAGTGCGATCAAAGTACGAAACAAAGAGGTGACCATGAAAAACCACATGGCATTTACCGCTCGCTCTTTTCTCCTCAGGCTGGCCCTGTCGGCGGCGGTCATCCTACTCTTCGCCGAGCTTTCCCGCGCCGGTGGTCCCAAATGCGTCGCCGGCACCAGCTACTTCGACCCGACCACCACCGGCCAGCCGCTGGTATGGCCGCAGGGACTCATCACCTACTACACCGATCAGGGCGATCTTAGCCCGATCCTGCCCAACGCTACCGCCAACGACTTCGTGGCCAGTTCGTTCAGCCAGTGGTCCGCCGTGCCAACCGCGGCCCTCACTATTACGAATGGCGGCCAGCTCGCCGAAGATGTAAGTGGATCGAACGTCATCCGCAATGCGGACGGCAGCATCTCTATGCCGACAGACATTCAATCCACGGCGACCGGCACGCCGATTGGCATTGTCTACGACTACGACGGCACTGTGACCGACGCCCTCATCGGAGCGGGCGCGGGCGGTTCGAGCCAGTGCTTTTCCAACGCCGTATACGGAGGCAACGACAATTACGGAACGTTCGCCACCTACCAGCACGCGCTCATTGTGATCAACGGGCAGTGCGCCCAGCAGTCGTCGCAACTCACCGACGTGGAATACCGCCTGGTGCGTGTGATCGGAGGCGTGCTGGGACTCGGCTGGTCGCAGGTCAATCCCAATGTCATCACCCGCACGCCCGCTCCAACATCCGAGGATTTCGCGGGATTTCCCGTGATGCACGCCATCGATCCGTTGAATTGCGTGCCCATCACGGTCTGCTACGCCAATCCCTACCAGCTCGCCATGGATGACGGCGCGGCGATTTCTCGCCTCTATCCGGTCACGGCGCAGAATCTGTCGAGCTTCCCCGGCAAGCTGGTATTTTCTGCGGTCACGGCGCGCATCCACGGGTCGGTGCGGTTCACCGACTCGCTCGGAGATGCAGCGCAGGCGATGGAAGGAGTTAACGTGGTCGCACGCTGGATCAATCCGGCAACCGGCCTGGCTTCGCGCAGATATGCGGCGGCGGCGGTCTCCGGTTTTCTGTTCGCGGGCAACGCCGGCAATCCCATCACCGGCTTCAACGACGCGCTGGGAGATCCCCTTGCCGATTGGGGGTCGAACAGCCAAGCCCTCGAAGGCTTCTTTGACCTGGCTGGATTGCAGTTGCCGAATGGCGGCAGCGCGCAATATCAGCTGAGCGTGGAAGGGCTCGATTCAAGATGGTCTGCCAACGTTGGCTCTTACTCACCGGGTCCGGTCGCGCCCTCGGGACTAGTCCTGCCCATCGTGGTAACCGTCAGCGCGGGTAATGATCTGCAGCAGGATATTCTCATGGCCAGCAGTGCCCAAGCTTTGCCGCAGCCTGCCTCCACATGGACCGCCCCGGCCGCGTTGCCCCAGGCGGGAGATTGGGAGGGATCGCTGAGCGGCTATGGAGACGTAGCCTACTTCCTCCTTCCTACGCAAGCGAATCGCACGTTATCGATAGCAGTCACCGCGCTGAATGAATCGAGCCAGGCCAGCGTGGGCAAAGCCCAACCCGTGATTGGCATGTGGGACGCAGCCGATCCGCCCGGCACCGCGCCCCCGGCGTTCTCGCCCTCTCCTTTCAACCAGCTGACCTATGGCATGACCCGGCTCGACGCCCAGGTCGCCGTATCAACGAACTACCTGGTCGGGATTTCCGATCTCCGCGGCGACGGCCGCCCGGACTACCTCTATCACGCCTACGTGCTCTACGCGGACTCCGTTTCTCCGGCGCGTACCGGAGTCAATGGCGGCGCGGTCACTGTGCAGGGCACCGGCTTCCATGCGGGGCTAACCGCAGCGATCGGCAGCACCGCGGTGACCGTCCTCGCCGTCAGTGCCGGACAAATGATCCTGGCGGCGCCCACACACGTCGACGGTCTCCAGAACATCACCATCACCGATCCCATCAGTGGCGGCTCCTCCATCATGACGAATGCGCTGACCTACGGCGCGGCCCCCAGCGACACCATCATCCTGCTCGGCACCGGACTGAATCCCTTGACTCCCGTGGGAGCGCAAGCCCAAAACCCGGTGACGGTCCGCGTGCTGGCAGCCGATGGCGTCACGCCCGTCAACGGCGCAACGATTGGATGGACTGCCAGCAACGGCCTGCAGCTTTCGGCATGCGGCACTGCGTCGTGCTCAGTCACGAGCGACCAGAATGGAGACGCCGCTACCTGGCTCACACCTACGGCAGTCGGCGCCGCGACTATTACCGCGACCCTCGCCCCGGGAGCCTACAGTTCCTCGCCGTCGGTGAGCGCGACGCTCAATGCCATCGAAGATGCTTCCGACATTGGACTGTTGAACCCTTATCTTTGGATTGCCCAGGGCGCAACTGTCGGCCTCCCGCTTTCAGCGCGCGTTCTGAGCAATGGCGCGCCGCAGAGCAACGTCAATGTGAACTTCACCGTGGTCAGCGGCGGTGGAACGCTGAGCGCCGCCAGTTCGAAAACCAACGCCACCGGCTACGCCACCGTAACCTTGACCCTGACGCAATTCGCGGCTTCTGTGCAGGTGAGCGCCTGCGTGGCCCCCGCGAATGCCCCGTGCCAGCCCTTCTATTTGACCCCAGTGCCGCTGGCGCAACAGAATTTGCAGCCCGTGAGCGGAGCTGGGCAGGTCTCCACCGGCCCGCCGTTTCGGCCAATCGTGGTGCGGGTCACGGACTCTTCTTCGCCGCCGAATCCGGTGATCGCAGCCAGCGTGGCGTTCCTGACCACGGTCCTGCGCTCCGGCGGATCTTCTCCCGGCAATCCCTCGATGCCCGTGATCCTGAAGGTGAGCCAGAGCACCGCCGCCACCGACATGAATGGCCTGGCCAGCGTTGTGCCCTCAGCCGGTGGCTTCAGTGCCCCGCTGGAAGTGGATGTAGGAGTCACGGCCGGGATCAGCGCCTGGCTCGATTACCCGCTGGAGTTGTTCCCTGCCTTGGGTGGGAGCGCGGGAGGAACATACCCTCCATCCGTGAGACCGGTGGGCATCAGCCGCCCTGTAGGAATCGAGGAACGTTAGTGCAACCACCAGCATCGATTGCCTTCGAAACGATTGTCATCGGAACGATTATCATCGGAATTCGAAATCGGAAGGATTGAACATCGAAAGCGTAGTCACTGAAGATGTCGCTGCAACGATTGTCACTGCAACGAGTGCACTGCAACGAGCGCGACAGAAAGTGATCGTCATCGAAAAAATATGATTGTCATTCCGACCGGAGCGCAGCGGCAAAGCCGCAAGCGGAGTGGAGGAACCTTCTGTTTCCCCGCGTCGACGTACCTGCGGGCCGCCACGGTGCCAGCCCGCTGAAGCCTCAGGCGAGGCCCTCTGGATCGCGGCGGACACTATGCACCAGGGCACGCAGCCCGCAGGCGAGCAGCATCAGGCCGCCGACCGGAAAGCAGATCAGCATGCCCAGCAGGCCAATCAATCCCACAATGCTGCTCGGCCCGCACGGTCCCCAGGAGCCGCCGGCAAACAACGCCACCAGACAAACCCCTCCCGCTGCGAGGAACACCAGCGCGGATCGCATCAGCTTCGACACCAGAAAAGTCTAGCATCGCAAACAGAGGCTTCCCAGCACCCGAAAGTAACCATCTGAGTGTGCACTAGAGGCATTTATCAGCGGTCGGCAGTTGGCGGACAGAGCCTGCCCTGAGCGAAGTCGAAGGGAGTGTCCGCCCCACACAAAACCTGCCGAGCTGCGCTCGGCCGACAGCCGAGGGCGGCTGTCCCCACATAAACCGGGCCGAGGTCTGAGATCCGACGCCTGATGCCGGCTCTACTTCGTCCACTGATCCACCCAGGCATTCACGGTTTCGTACCACAGCTTTGAATTCTGCGGCTTGAGCACCCAGTGGCCTTCGTCAGGAAAATACAGCATCTTCGACGGGACGCCTTCCATCTGCAGAGTGGTGAAAAGTTGGAAGCCTTCGCTCACGTCGAGCCGGTAGTCGCGCTGGCCGTGAATTACGAGAGTCGGTGTCTTGAAATTCTTGGCGTACTGATGCGGCGACCATTTCTCATAAGCCGCTCGATTGTCGTAGGGAGTGCCTTTGAACTCCCAGTTGTTGAACCAGAGTTCTTCGGTCGTGCCCCAGGCGGACTCGGCATTGAACATGCCATCGTGCGACACGATGCACTTGAAGCGGTCGGTGTGGCCAAGAATCCAGTTGGCCATGTATCCGCCGTAGCTGGCGCCCAGCGCGCACTCCCGGTTTTTGTCGATGAACGGATACGTCTGCTCCGCGTAGTCGAGCCCCTTCATCAGGTCTTCAAACGGAGCGCCGCCCCAGTCGCCGTTGATGGCGTCAATGAACTTCTGCCCGTATCCGGTCGAGCCGTGGAAGTTGATCATGATGACGACGTATCCGCTGCTCATCGCCGAAGTTGGCGCGGCGAACAGCTCGGGGTTCCAGCGATAGCTCCAGTCGTCTCCCCAGGCCCCCTGCGGCCCGCCGTGGATGAGGAATTTGACAGGATATTTCTTCGAGGCATCGAAGTTCGGCGGCTTGACCAGGAAGCCTTGGACTTCATCTCCTCCCGAACCCTTGAACCAAAAGCGCTCAAGCGCCTGCATAGCAACCTCCGAAAGAGTTGTCGCGTTGACATGGGTCAATTGATTCAAGTTGCAATTCTTCCTCGGATCGGAATACACGCCCACGGGGATGTATTCCTTACAAGGGCCAATCGCCGCGTCAGAAGTGTAGATCTCAATCGGAGACTGCGCTGACATTCCGGTAAAAGTAAGCTTCGAGCCGTCCGCGCTTACTGCAAGATCGTCGAAGTAGGAGGGCGCCTCAATCAACTTCCACACAGGTCCACGCTCCGCAAGCACGGTGTAGATCGGGGTCGTACCGCCGCTTTCAGCAGAGAGATAGATTCGTTTCGAGTCCGGCGCCCACGCGAACGTGCCCACCCAATGGTCAAAGCCCTCCGTCAGGTTTTTCTTCTCCCCCGTCTTGCGGTCATACAGCATGAGGCGGAAGCGGTCGCTCTCGTATCCCGGACGCTGCTGGGCGCGGTAGGCGATGTAGCGGCCATCGGGCGAATAGAGCGGCGACGAGTCGCTGGCGGGATTGTCGGCGGTGATGTTCTTGGCCGCGCCTCCGCTGACCGGGACGATCCACAGATCGTTGTTGGTAGAAGCCGCCGGATTCTTGTCGTGATTCGAGGCGTAGCAAATTTCCTGTCCATCGGGCGAGAAGGCATAGTCATCCTGCCCGCCGAGCGAGAACACGGGCGCATCGTAGTCGCCCGGGGTGAGATCCAGCGGAGTCAATGAAATTTCAAAAGAAAGAGGGCGCGGCTTGCTGTCCGGAGAAACCACAACTGCGTGTGTTGTGGCGGGAAGTTTGGTCGAAACCACAAAAATGTGCGTGCGCTTGCCTTCCTTGTAAGCATTCCAATGCCGATAGAGCAAATGATCAAAGATCTGCGCCTTGACCTTCCCGTTCTGCGCCGCATCGAGAGTCACCTTGTTGCACATGGCTTCTCCTCGATCATCGAACGTGCAGTTGGGATAAACATCCGATGTGAACAGAATATTTTTTCCATCAGGAGACCAGAGTTCGCCGCCAGCCTCTGTCACGATGGAGGTCAGCTTGTGCACACCGGTCACCGTTCCCGCACCATCAAACTCAGCAATCCAGACCTGCGACCCACCTTCCTTCGTCGAGATAAACGCAAAGCGCTTCCCATCCGGCGCCCAGCGCGGGCGGTCTCCATCCTGATCGGCGATAATCTCCCGCTCCCCTGTCATCCCGACCGGAGCAGGATGGTTCGCCGAAGGCGAAGCATTCTGCGGAGTGGAGGGACCTTGTGTTGGCGAGAGCGGCACGATCCAGATGTGCGGCGTCTTGGTGTTGGCTTCCAGATCGACGTCGACCACGCTGAAGATCACCCACTTTCCGTCGGGCGAGACCTGCGGATCGCCCACGCGCTTCAGCTTCATCATGTCGTCGAACGTGAAGGGATGCTTGGCCTGGGCCAGCGCGGGAAGGGTGACAGCAAGAACAAGAAGAGAAAGAAGAATACGGCGCATGAGGAGCCTCCTGCGGCAAACGGATGAGTGTAGCAGGGGGGAGCGGGTGGGTTCTAGCTGCTCCCTCGCTCCGCCCCCAAAGCCTTGTCATCCTGAGGCCTGCGGTTTTTGCAGGCCGAAGGATCTATGCACTCGCGGCGAGTTGCAGAGATCCTTCGGTGGGCAAAAGCGCCCGCCTCAGGATGACAAGGGGTTGAGTTTTGCACAGCAGAGGTGTTCGCGCGTCACTGACACGTTGTCGCGTGCCGTGCCAGAATCCTGATGGAAGAAAACAACGTGCGTTCACCGAAAACTTATTTCGTCTACATCATGTCGAATCGGTCGAAGACCCTGTATACGGGTGTCACTAACAGTCTCATCCGGCGGGTGCGCGAGCACAAGCTTGGGATCGGCTCAGTCTTCTCGGCGAGATACAGGCTTGACCGGTTGGTGTATTTCGAACGTTTCGAAGATGTGCACAATGCGATTGAGCGCGAAAAGCGAATCAAGGGTTGGTTGCGAGCCAAGAAGATTGCGTTGATCGTCTCCGTCAATCCGGCTTGGAGGGACTTGAGTCTGGAGTGGTATGAGCGGCATGCGTTTCAACCGGGCAGGGCTCTGTCAAGAACTCTGAATCCCGCTAAATTGTCTTCCTGAGCCGTAGGGTTTGGGCTGCGAAGGAACCCCTCCACTCTTGGCGCCGCCGGCGAGTGCATAGATCCTTCGGCCCAAAAAACGGGCCTCAGGATGACAGGGTCTTATTGAGATGTGAGAGATTGAAATGTGACTGGTTGGGGCGTGACAGATGACGGATCACGCTACAACATCCGGCAACCTCTTTCCCGGTCCGGCATCCAAGTAAATGGCAGAACTGCAGCACCCTTCCCTCTGGCCTCACTGAGCGGAGAGGGGTTGGAGGGTTGGGCTGCCGCGGTGCGTGCTTTCATGGAGACGCAGCTTGCTACGTCTCTTCCCAGGTCATGGCGCCTGGGTGACTGCAGCGAGCAGCAGCAGACGTTGCAAGCAACGTCGCTACGATGCCTCGCAATCCTATAAAATAGAAGATTATGAAATCGGTATCCGGTCGTATTTTCTGCTTAACCCTGCTGGCCTGCAGCGTCGCTGCTTGGCCCGCGCGCGCCCAGGAGGGTTCGCTCGAGAACACTCCCCCGGAAGGCACCACGCCTGAGGAAATCATCAAGCGCTTCTCCGCCAAGGAGACCGAATTTTCCAAAGCGCGCGACCAGTACACCTACCGCCAGGATGTAAGAGTTATGACGCTGGACGGCGAGACCGTCACCGGCGAATACAAGGAAGTATTCGACGTGATTTTTAACGACCAGGGCAAGCGGACCGAAAACGTCGTATTCGCTCCACAGTCCTCGCTGGAACAGGGGGGGCTCTCTATGGACCAGGGCGACTTCGAGGACATCCGGCACCGCATGCCGTTTGTGCTGACCGAGGGCGACCTGCCGGAATACAACATCCTCTACGTGGGCCAGCAGCAGGAAGACGAGTTGCATTGTTACGTCTTCGACATCGCTCCCAAACAAATCCAGGGCAAAAAGCGCTATTTTCAGGGACGGATCTGGGTCGATAACAAAGATTTTCAGATCGTAAAGACTTACGGCAAGAGCGTACCCGAGATCCACCCCAAGCACGGCGACGATGAGCATCTCTACCCCAAGTTCACCACCTGGCGGCAGCAGATCGACGGCCTGTACTGGTTCCCTGTCTATACTCGGGCCGACGACGAACTGCACTTCAAGCTGCAAGACGTCCATCTGCGCGAGATCATCAAGTACGAAGACTACAAGCGCTTTGGCGCGAGTTCCAAGGTTCTCTACGAGGGCAAGGAAGTTCCCAAGGGCGAGAAGCCGCCGGACCAGAAAAAACCGGACGACAAGAATCCGAACGCGCCAAGCCCGAATTCACCAAAGTAGAGCAGATCAGCGTTTCGCAGGCTCGCTGCTGCCAGCTTTCTAGGAAATTGCTATTCGCGGTTTCCGAAACGGTAGACCATGCTGGTTACCACACGCAGATTGTTTTGGCCATGGATCGCGCCGGTGGAGTCTCCAAACGTAGTGCGCTGATAGTCCGCCTGCAGGCGGACGGCGATCGATCCGAAAAGGTACCGTTCGATGCCTCCGCCCACCGCGTAGGAAGGACGCGCCACCCAGCCTTGCAGGTAGTAAGACCCACTTTGCGGCACTGCGCCTCCGACCCGGCTGGCGCCCACTAGGGCGTGGACGAAAATCCCGGTCCTGCCGTTCACCGGATAGAACACCGGGCCGGCCAGCAGGCTCAGAATATTTGCGCCGTGTCCCGTGGCGAATACATTGCTCGTACCGGCATAGGTGCCGTCGACCGTCGCTGCCCAGCGCGTGGCGAACCGGACCAGGCCGCTCGCGTCGATCCCCGTGAGCCCGACCCGTTGTTGTGCGGGCATAGCCATGTCGAGGTAGACATAGCCGACGCTCGCCTCAAACGAGGGACCGGTCGCCCCGGCCGGCGGGGACACCAGGTGAGATTGCGCCAGGAGGGGCGCAACGAACAGGAAAACGCAGAAAAAGACTCTTCGCATGATTCTCGACTCCGGTGGCTGTTCGGACTCCACATGACCGCATCTGCCGGCGACAAAAGCCCCAAGTGCCCGAAGCCTATCGTGACGATAGAGCTTGCGATGTACCGGCCTGAGTCAGAGCCTATCCCGGTTCGTCCGCGGTTTCAGGTTACCTTGGACCGCTTTTCGCCTGTACTTACGGGGCTGGACCGTCGTTGCAGCGGCAGTGACGGTTGGTTCGAGCGGAAGTACCTGGTCAACTACTAGACACCGCTCGGATGTGAAGGTAACGTATCCACCATCGTAAGGGGCCCTTTCGAGTGCTGCGTCAGGTACGAAACCAAGACAATAATCTCCGCATTGCGGAACGGGGATGAGCACAGCAGATCCAGAGCGCCGAAAAGATATTGCATGGGCGAATCTCTCTCGCGAGAATGGCCCGAGCTGTCGAATCTGTGGAGCCGTTCCAGAAGCCGGCTTGCAGCTCGAGAATGACTTATGCGAGGACTGCCGGCTGTCCCTCAGGAACTATGACCCCACGGTCACCTAGACCTGCTGAGCGACGCGACTCCTTTTGAAAGGTGACTACCCGCGCGCGTCCTTCGGGGCGTCCATCAACTCTGATTACTTGGGATTATCGAGCTCCGATAGATAATGCCTTACCATGGCAACATCATTGGGATCGCTGGCGTACTTCAGATACTCCCGTAATTGAGCGGCTTCACCCGCACGGTCACCCTTCGCTTCATAGATTTGAGCTAGCAGGAAGTGCACGCGAGGGTCGGTGTTGTTCTTGTCGATTGCCACAGCCTGCAGCGCGCTCTTTTCAGCTTCGGGCAAATTGTGCAGCTTGAGGTTAGCAACGCCATTGTAGTCGTAAGCCACCGCAACGGTAGTTGGGTCAATTGCCAGAGCGCGAACACTCAGCTGCAGCACCTGATCCCAATCGTGCGAGTGCGCGGAAATATCCGCCAGGCAAAGGTAGGCCGGCAAGTACTGGGAGTCAGTGGTTAATGGCTGAGAACACGCCTCGCGACCCTCTACAAGTTTCTGCTGCGCTTCCAGCAACTGGCCCAGCACGACCCAGGCAGCCGAATATTCCGGCCACTGCTTAACCGCCTTGCGCAAATAACTCTCTGCCTCCGTTCTTTTGTTACTTCTCAGGGCCGCACAACCATTCTCGTACTCTCTTTGAGCCTTTGCCGGAATCTTCAAATCCGCAATCCCCACCCTGGCAGTGAGCACGCTATCGAGCGGAGGAAGAAAACAGTTGTCGCTTTTCGCGATCTTGGAGGGCAGTGGTTTGTTGGCGTTTCGCTGGTTCAGTTCGTTTTGATCCCAGGGGTTGGTTGGAGGCGGAGGCGCGGCTGGACTTGGAGCAGGAGGTGGGGTAGGAGCTGGGGGCGGGCTCGGGTGATGCTGAGCAAGCGCAGGCATTACGCTTAGAATTAATCCGCAGCAAAATAGCTTCAGGGCTGGGCGACCGAGCGACATCAGGGACGATGTTTGCTTCATAAGCTCTCTCCAGTGCAGCAGTGCCCATGCACATAGTACCGCCTTTCCTTTAAGTCCAACAGGTTTTCCTCCTTCCCGGATTGCCGGTGACTCACACCGAGCCGTCAATTGGAACGCTGCGGCGGTAAACGCCAGCGGCCATCGGAAGCTAAACTACAGAAACCGGTAATAGCGCGCATTGACGATCTGTGTGCCGTTGCATTCCCATTTGTGGCGGTAGCTCGGCGTAGGTTATTGTATTGGCCATGGCGTCGACCCAGCCGCCCGCGCTCCCGTCGAGTTCCACCCAGCACTCCGGTGCTGGGGGCACGGTTCAACTGACCAACGTCCGCAAGTGCTACGGCGACTTTGTCGCCGTCGAAAACCTTTCTCTCAGCATTAAGCCCGGCCGAATCTACGGCCTGCTCGGTCCCAACGGCGCCGGCAAGACCAGCACGCTGCGCATGATCATCGGCATCATCGTGCCCGACTCTGGCCAGATTTCTGTTTTTGGCGAGACTCTGAAGCTCGCCCATAAGGATCGCTTCGGCTACCTGCCCGAAGAGCGCGGACTGTATAAGAAAATGAAAGTACTGGAGCACCTGCTATTGCTCGCCCAGCTCAAGGGACTCAGCGCCAACGAGGCTCTCAAGCGGGCGCATAGCTGGTGCGAGCGTTTCGAGCTGACCGCATGGACTGGAAAGAAAGTCGAAGAGCTTTCCAAGGGCATGCAGCAGAAGGTGCAGTTTATCGGCGCCGTCCTGCATGATCCGGCATTGATTGTTATGGACGAACCGTTCTCCGGCCTCGACCCGGCCAGCACGGTCATCCTCAAGGATGTGCTGCTCGAATTGGCCAAGAGCGGCAAGACCATTCTGCTATCGACGCACGGCATGGACCAGGCGGAAAAGCTGTGCCACTCGATCTGCCTGGTCAATCATGGGCGCGCCGTTCTGGAAGGCGACCTGGCCCAGATTAAGGCAGGCTTTGGCCAGTGTAATGTCCAGATCAAGTACGACGGGGACGCACGCTTCCTGCAGGAATCCCGGCTGGTGCAGTCCTTCAACGATTACGGCAACTACGTGGAAGTGCGGCTCGCGCCCGGCGCCGATACGCAGGAATTGTTGAAGCTGGCGTCCGCGGGCGCGCGGTTGAGCAAGTTCGAGGTGATGGAGCCTTCGCTGGAAGAAATCTTCATTGATGCTGTAAGTAAACCTGCGGTGAGTCAATCGGCGGTGAAATCGAATGCGTAACATCTGGCTGATCATCCGGCGGGAGTATCTGGAGCGGGTCCGCACGCGTTCCTTCTTGATACTCACCCTGCTGGTGCCCGGCATTATGACCGTGGTCATGATGTTGCCGGCCAAGCTGGCCACCATGGGAGAGAAGACCCAGCGTCTGGTGCTGGTGACGTCTACTCCGCAATTCGGCGAGATGGTCCGGCAGCGTTTCTTGTCCGCCACCACAGACACCGACCAGGATGACGAAGAGACTCCTGACAATCCGGCAAAGAAGAAGCCGGAGGAGGAATACAGCATTGATGTCGATGCTAATCCCACCGACGCGGAACGCGCCGTGTTGCGCGACAAGGTGTCATCCGAGGCAATCGATGGCTATCTCTGGCTGAGTGACGATGCGATCGCGTCCGGAAAAGTCATGTGGACGAGCCGCAACATGGCCGGCTTCGGAGAACGATCGCACCTGAGCGCGATCCTGAACCGCATTCTGCAATATCAGCGGCTTTCTGCGAACGGCTTGACGACGGATAAAGCGGAGCAATTGCTCAAGCCCGTCAAAGTTGAGGCGGTTCGGCTGGAGCACGGGAAGGAATCGAAAGGCGGCGGCGGTGGAAAGTTTCTCGAAGTTGTAGTCATGGTCATGCTGTTGTACATGGCCGTGCTGTTGTACGGTATTTCCGTGATGCGCTCGGTGCTCGAAGAGAAAACTTCGCGCATTCTGGAAGTGCTGCTGTCTTCCGCGACTTCGACCCAGTTGATGACCGGGAAACTTCTTGGCGTGGGCGCGGTGGGTCTGACGCAAATCCTGGTCTGGGTGCTGATCGCGGGCGTATTCGCGTTGCCTGTGATGGCCATGCAACCGAGCTTCAGTGAGTTGCAGATTCCGATCGGCGTACTGCTCGCCTTCGCGATCTTTTTTCTGCTGGGATACTTGTTGTACAGCACCATGTACGCCACCATTGGCGCGATCACCACGACGGAGCAGGAAGGTCAGCAGCTTCAATTCTTTATTGTCATTCCGCTGGTTCTCTCTGTCTTTATGCTGGCTCCGGTGGTGCGCAGTCCAGACGCCCCGCTGGTCGTCTGGCTGTCGATGGTCCCGTTCTTCGCGCCGGTGCTGATGTATGCCCGCATCGTGGTGCAGACGCCGCCCCTGTGGCAGATCGCGCTATCCCTGTCGTTGTTGGTCGCGACCATCGCCGGGCTCCTGGTGCTGTGCGCCAGGATTTACCGCATCGGCATTCTCATCTACGGGAAGCGTCCCAACCTGCCGGAAATTTTGAAGTGGCTGAAATACGCGAAGGCGTGATCGCCTACACATCTCCTACAGCGTTCCCTTACAACGTCGTCATCCTGAGCGGCGTTTTTCGCCGCGAAGGATCATGGATCCTTCAGCGCCAAAGAGCGGCGCTTCGGGATGACAAGAATTACGGGGCGAAGGGTATTTTTGCTCGCTCCCCAAAAATCGCCGTACCCACACGCACGCAGGTCGAGCCTTCTTCAATCGCCACTTCGAAGTCGTGCGACATGCCCATGGAAAGCACATCCATCCCAACCGCAGGCAGCCTCCGCCGAGCGATCGCGTCGCGCAGTTCCCGCACCTTGCGGAAGTAAGGGCGCGCGCCTTTGGGATCATCGGTGAATGGAGGCACCGTCATCAGCCCGCGAAACTGCAGCGCCTCGCAACGCGGGGCGGCCAGCAGAAGCTCTTCCAGTTCGCGCGAGTCCGGCGCAACGCCGCTCTTTGCGGATTCTCCTCCGACGTTGATCTCGATCAGCACGCTCAACTTCTTGTCGAGCGCGCGCGCAGCGGCGTCCAGTTTCTCGGCTAGCTTTACGGAATCGACTGAATCCACCGCGTGGAACAACTCTGCCGCTTTGCCAGCCTTGTTGGTCTGCAGGTGTCCGATCATGTGCCACTCGGCATCGGCCAGGCTGGCCAGCGTGGCCGCCTTCCCGGCAAATTCCTGCACGCGATTTTCCCCGAACAGGCGCAGACCCGCGGCACGAGCTTCGCGAACGCGCTCGGGCGGATGCGTCTTGCTCACCGCCATCAGTGCAATTTCTTCGGAATGCCGCCCCGCGCGTCGCGCGGCCGCTGCGATGCGTTCGCGTATCGCTGCTATGTTCTCAGCTATCGACATAAAGACTTAACCACAGAGGGCACTGAGTTCCACGGAGGATATGACGAACACCTCCGTGTTACTTCGTGTCTCTAAGGTTCACAAACTTACATCATCGCGGTCGGGGGCGCGGGTTCGTTTGGGTCGCCTGCGCTGGAAAGAGGGAGAAAGATCATCAAAACAGCCAGCAGGGTCATCACCACAATTCCGCCGACGTATAGCGGATGCTCGAAGATCTGTGCTGCCTTGATTCTGTTGGCCCACGCCGCAGCCCATTGCAACCAGGACTGCTGGGCGTACGACAAGGCGATTACGCCCGCCCAAAGCAGCCCGCAGATTGCTTCACCAGCGATCAACCCGGAAGCCGTGAGAACTCCGGCATTTTCCGCTCGCGCCTGTTGCGCAGCGTTCAAGCCGCGCTTCTTCGCCATCCAATCGCCGATCGAGCGGAAGACACCGCCCAGGAAAATCGCGAACGTGGTCTCGAAGGGCAAGTACATTCCCACCGCTACCAGCATGGGACTCTTCACCTGCATCAGGATTAGCCCGATTCCGAAACAAACGCCCACCACCACCAGAGGCCAGGGCATATCCCCGCCCACAATGCCGATTGCCAACGTGGCCATCAGCCCCGCTTGCGGGGCTGGGAGAGCCCGACTTCCGAAGCCGAATGCCGTGTTCAGCAGGTAGAGTGGCCAGTACATGACTAAACTTGCCACCACCACTGCGATCAATTCCGCATTTTGAATCTGGCTCGGCGTGCCGCCGAGGATGTAGCCCACTTTGAAATCTTGCAGCAACTCGCCCGCGACCGCCGCTGACACACAAACCACCGCGGCTACTCCCAGCACGGCGGCCACACCGGACGGGCCGTGAACGCCCAGCGCGACCATCAACAGAGCGGCAATGATTAAAGTTGAGAGGGTCAGGCCGGAAATCGGATTGTTGGAAGAGCCAATGAAGCCGACCAGATTGCCAGAAACCGTCGCGAAGATAAATCCAACCACCAACATCACAACTGCGGCCAGCACCGCCGGCCAAATCAATCCAGAAATATGTATGTAGAGGAAGCACATCAGCACAAACATGACCGCGATCAGACCGAACACAATTTTCGAACTCATGTAGCGCTCGGTGCGCGCGAGCTTGGCTTGCTGTTCGGCGGTTTGGCGTAAGTCGGAAAATGCCTTTCCCAGTCCCGCCGTGAGACTGGCGCGCATGTTGTAGAGAGTGTAAGCCGCTCCCACTAACATGCCACCCACGGCGATGGGACGGACAATATATTTCCACACGGCCGCCGCCATGGTCGTCCAATCATTGGGCGTGTCGGCGGGAATGTATTGCTTGAGTTGCGGGCCAAGAAAATACATCAGGAGTGGAACCATCACACCCCATGCCAGCACGCCGCCGGAAAACTGAAGTGCGGCCAGGCGCAGACCGATGATGTATCCTACGCCTAGATACGCCGGGCTCACGCTTGGCGCGGGAGCCATGCTTGCTGCCCCGGCGGCGAGGACACTCGCACCTTGTTCCCTGACCAGCCGAACCTGACTGCGGCCCAGGGAGCCAACGCCAAAGTAAAAATCCTTATCGGCGGCGAACAAACCAAAACGCCCCAGCAGGTAGACCACGCCGCCGACCCCAATGTTCCAGAACAGATATTTCGCGGCCTCGGCGCCGCGCTGCCCGGCTTTGTGAATTTCCGACGCCGCCAGCGATTCCGGAAAGGGCAACTCTGGATCTTCCACCATGCCGCGCCGCACTAGCGAGATAAACAACACGCCCAGAATGCTGCCCACCATGATCAGCGCGGTCGACTTCCAGTACGCATCGCCGGGCCCGAAGCTAGGCCATGCCTTTGCGATTAGAAAGGCAGGGATGGTAAAGATCGCGCCCGCGGCGACCGATTCTCCAATCGAGCCCGCGGTTCGGGCAATATTTTCTTCCAGCAGTGAGCCCTTCCAGGCGCGCATGGCCGCCATGGCAATCACCGCCGCGGGATACGTGGCCGCGATCGTAATGCCGGCCCGCAGGCCGAGGTAAGCGTTGGCCGCGCCGAGCACGATCGTCAGGAGAAGTCCGAGCAGGACGGCCCGCAGCGTGAACTCCTTCATCTCCATGGTTTCGGGCACATAAGGGACGTGCTTCTTCTTGCCGGGGAGGTCGGGCGCTGAACCGCTCATAGACAAAATCCTTTTAGGACGTGGGATGGAAGCAACTTCGTCTGTTGTCTGGTTCGACTGATACAAAACAAACTTACGCAAAACGAACTTATCCAAAACAAAGGAACGGCGCACCTTAGCACGCGGCAAGCCCGCATGACAAGTGCGGCGGGTCCGGGTGCCCTACCCTTGTCGCGTAGTTTGCGACAAGGGTAGGGCACCCGGGCAGTCAAGTGTCGTTATGTCCGCCCGCCGCGTTCCGCGATCAGCCGCATCGCTGGCTCGCTCACCCACGTGTGGCCGGGTGATCCCGGGCCGTGAAAGCGCTGGCCCCAGGCGAGCGGCGTGACGTCGCGGTACTCGTGCATGGACTCGTCGGCGACGAAGCGCAGCCGCTTGCGCAGAGACGCGCGGGCGTTGGGATCGGCGCCGTGGTCGAGCAGCAGGCGGGCGAAGGCGGCGTCCCGCTGCCGGCCGCAGATGTACGATTGCGAGACCACGCAGCCGAACAGCGGCGTGTGTCCGCCGAAGCCGTCGGCGTCGGTCTCAGCTTTGGCGTTCACGTCGGCGCCATGTTCAATCAGCCAGCGGGCGATCTCAATCTCGTCGAAATCGACGCAGATGTGCAGAAGCGTCGTGCCGGCCAGCGGGGTGCCGTGCAGCGCCAGAGAGTGGTCAGCACTGCATCCCAATACAGGCGGATAGATTTCTTCATGCGAGAACGTGCGGCTCAGCAGATGCGGATCACGGCGCAAGTGCGCCTCAAGAAGATCGATGCGCCCGCGATGCACCGCCATCGTTGGCGTGTCGGGAAGAGCAACACCGCGCTCGGCTATCAGATCGAGACAACGATGCTTGCTCTCAGGGCCGCGGCAATAAGTTTGCAGAAGCAAGGCGACCGGCGCTAGGCGGTCGCCTTTCTCGTCGGCGAGTTCCGCGCCCAGTCCGAGCAGGAACGCCAGGCCCTCGTCGTTCAGCGTTTCGCACGGACCCATGACCAGCCCCGGAACGACGCGCGCTCCCATGGCATGCAAGCGCCGGGCGGTTTCGATCTGGCCTTGCAGGCAGGCGCGGTCGAAGGCGTGCTGCAAGTCCTCCGCGCCCATCCCGCGCAGCATCGCGATGATGGCATCCTGCCCAACGTTGGCGGCATACGACATCGGCGGACCCCAGTTGCTGTCGGCCACGCCACGGGCGCTTTCGTGCAGCAGCCGCGGAGCTTTCAGGACCAAGGCGCGAACCGCCTCCACATCGCCGCGCCAGATCGCGTCGGTCATGCGGCATGCAGTGACCAGCCGCGGCCAACTTGCGAGCCCATAGCTTCGCGCCAGCGCAGCCTGGGCATCGGCTAGTTTGACGTCGGCGAGTTTCACGGATGCAGGATCCATGGCTTTCGTACCCTGCTTGGGATGATGCTGGCGCAGTTCCGCGATTGCGGCCGGATCACCCTGCCGAATGGCGCGCAGCAAATCCTTGGCCTGATGCTTTAGTTGGTCGAGGTTGGGACGAACGGGAAAGTGACGATCATGAAACTGCTTGGCAGACTTACCAGGCTTGCTAGACATCGACGGACCTCCTTCTGAGTCATGCCCGGGGTCCGCTGCAGCGGGCGAAAAGGAGGTTCGTGAGAACCTTAGTATTCAGAATTCGCTCAGGTGGACTCAGTCCTGTCCGCGGACGGGCGGCGTCCTGTACGCCGGGAATAGTATACCCCGCGCGGCAAGTAGCGCCCTCATCGAGTTCGTCGGCCCAGGGACACGGTCGCGCTCCGCTTCAGGAATTGGCGTCGTCTAAATTACGATAAATCAGCCACTTGCGGGAGCATGCGGGCTCGAGAATCGAACGATCCGAATCCGCTTTGAGGTATACGTCCATCCGACTTCGACTGGGGTGGTTAATCCTGGTGTAAAATAGAGTTAAGCAGTTCTTCTGCCCCTTCGTAGTCCGTCAATCCGAGGTGCTTGATGAACGACTCCCCCGAACAACCCGTTTCTTCCCGGCCTAAGACTTCGACCTACCGCTGTGCCGATTGTGGCAGCGAAGTTGGCTTCCGTTCGCGCCGACGCACGTTGACGGAACGCTTTATCCTCCCGCTGTTTCTTCTGCAGCCGGTGCGCTGCGGAGAATGTTTCCGGCGGGACTACCGGCTGATTTTTACCGACGTTCGCGACCGGTTGTCGGATGCATCGAAGATCATGCCGAAAAAGCAGCCGGCGGCCACGTCCAACCGCAACGTTGCCTAGGGGCGGCCATCGCCGCTATACTGCTGTTGTAAGGCTGTGTCGTGAAGCTGTTAAGAAGGATGGTCCGCGGGAGTTCTGTGTTCGCGGGATGATGAGGAGGCAGTCTTCAGCAGTAGTGAGGACCGAATCCGGGCTAGCCAGGCCACTGTCGCAGCAGTAGGGCCTTCTATTGTTCCATTTGATGTTCCGTCGGCTAATGTTCCGCCGGATAATGTTCCGCCGGATCTTCCAAGGCACGATCTTCCAAAGTATGCTCCGCAGGAGACTTCGTCCGGTCCTGGGCGAATGTGGGGTACCGGAGTCTGGGCTACCGGAGTTTGGGATACCAAAGCCTGGGCCAGCCGAGCCGCCGAGGGTCTCTTCTCCGTGCTGTTTCCTTCCGACTGCCGCATTTGCGGCGAGCCCCTGCTGAATATCTCCCGGCTCCCGGTCTGCCCCGATTGCCTGGCGAGTCTCCATCCGGTTCGCGGGAAAATGTGCACTACTTGCGGGGAGCGTGTGCTTTCTTCTTACGCGGAGAGCGACCCGGAAGGGTTGCGGCGATGTCCCGTGTGCCGCCGCGTCCAGCGTCCCTTTGAGCGGGCGGTGGCCTATGGCAGCTATGAAAGCGGGCTGCGCGAACTGATTCACCTGCTCAAGTTCAATGGCGTCCGCCCGGCCGCCAAGGTGCTGGGACGCATGCTGGCCGAGGCCTTGAACGCACTCGAGCCTGACTTTGGGCAGGCGGGCTCTGACCAGCGCAAGTCCGCGCGGGAAATGTTTCACCAACGGACGATCCTGGTGATCCCGGTGCCGCTGTATAAGACCAAGCGCCGCCGGCGCGGGTTCAATCAGGCGGAACTGATTGCGCGGGCCGCGCTGAAACTGCATCCAGCCGGGGAGCGCTTGCAGCTTGCCGCGGATATTCTGCAGCGCACTCGCGATACCCATTCCCAGATCGGCTTGACCAGTCACCAGCGCCGCGAGAACCTGCGCGGAGCCTTTGCCGTGACGCGTGCCGCAGAAGTCATTGGCCGCGACGTGCTTCTTGTGGATGATGTCTATACGACGGGCACCACGGCGACGGAGTGTGCGCGAGTGCTGCGCCGCGCCGGAGCCCGCCAGGTGTGGGTCGCGACCGTGGCTCGCACGCTGAAGTTGGCATCTAATTATGCTGAATTCCGGCCGAGTGATGTCGAAGCCGGCGAAGCGGTCGGGCAGGCGCGGGCGACCGGGTAAATGTGGAAGAGCGGCGCTTTAGCGCCGCGTAAAGGGCAGAGATCGATAAGGGCTTCAGCCCCCGAGGGCAGGAAGTTATGTCACTGAGGATGGAACACGATGCGGGGGCCCGGCATGCCGCCGGCCTGTTCGCGCCGGCGGCCACGCACCGGCCCGGGGACGGCCATGCTCTGCTCGCGCCCGTCCTCGTGCTGAACGCATCGTATGAGCCCATCAATGTCTGCGCCGCGCGCCGCGCCCTGGTCCTGGTGCTCAAGGGCGTGGCCATGACCGAGGAGGAGAATGGACACTTTCTGCACTCGGCCCGCGTGGCGATGCGGCTGCCCTCGGTGATCCGGCTGCTCGAGTACCGACGCATTCCGCACCAGAGCCGCGCGCTCTCGCGCAAGAACATCCTGCTGCGCGACCGCAATACCTGCCAGTATTGCGCCACCGTGCTGCCCTCGAGCGAACTGACGCTGGACCACGTGATCCCGCGCTCCCGCGGAGGCTCGTCCACCTGGGAAAACCTGGTGGCCTGCTGCCACGCCTGCAACCGCCGCAAGGGCAACCAGACGCCCATCGAATCCCACATGAAGCTGATGCGCGAACCCCGCGCCTTCAACCTGCACACCAGCCGCCACATCATGCGGTTGATGGGCCGCAGCGACGACAAGTGGCGGAAGTATTTGTTTTACTAGGCCGTCAGCTCTCACCCAAGAACACAGACGTCATCCTGAGGGGCGCTCCTGGCCGCGAAGGAGCCATGCAATTTGCCAGACGCCGGCGAGGTGCATAGGTTCTTCTCTTCGCTCAGAATGACAAAACGTTCTCGGCAAACTATGTTTGCTATCCATGAACACGACAGCACAATCACTTTCGCGGTCAAGGTCCATCCCCGAGCGAAGAAGAATGCCATCACCGGCGAATTCCGCGACGCGTTGAAAGTTTCTCTGACTAGTCCTCCCGTCGAGGGCCGGGCCAACGAAGCCTGCATTGAATTCTTCGCAAAACTTTTGAAGGTGCCGCGCTCTTCCGTTACCATTGCCTCCGGCCAGACCAGCCGGAATAAAGTCATCCGCATCGCGGGATTGACAGCTCAGCAAGTGCGGGAGCGGCTGGGCTGATCGCGGGCCCGGGCGCCCGCGCCATATACACAGGAGCCACATTGTCCTTCTCTCAACGCTTCGAGGAAATCCGCACCGGGTTCGAACGGCCGTTCTGGATTGCCAACATCACCGAGATTTTCGAGCGCCTCGCCTACTACGGGGCGTTTGCGTCACTGGCCTTGTATCTGCAGGAGCAGCTGAATTTCTCCACGGAGCAGACTGGCACCCTGACGGGCATCTTCGGCGGCATGGTGTGGTTTCTCGCGATCTTCGGCGGGGCTGCCGCCGACCGACTGGGATTTCGCCGCGCCCTCTCGGTCGCTTATCTCATTCTCGGAGCTTCATACTTCCTCATCGGTTCGATTGGCGCGTCGTGGCTCGCTCCCGTGCGCAACGCGGTGCCGCTGGGCCTGTTCGTCGGTTTCATCCTAATTCTTCCCGCGCTCGGAATTTCGCTGGTCAAACCGTGCGTGGTGGGCACTACGGCGCGCGCGTCCAAAGAGAATGTGCGCTCGATCGGCTATTCCATTTACTACACCATGGTCAACATCGGCGGCGCCGCCGGGCCTTTTTTTGCTTCGTGGGCCCATCGCCATCTGGGTGTCGAGAATGTTTACCGCGTGGTTGCTCTTGGCGTCTTCGCGATGTTTTTTGTCGTCCTGCTTTTCTTTCGGGAACCGCGCAAGGCCGACGATGCGCCGCCACCCTCAATTGCAACTGTGGCGCGGAACTTTTGCGTGGTGCTGGGAAATTACCGGCTGGTTTTGCCCGTATTGCTAGCTGCACTGTTGCTGCGCATCATACTGTGGGTCAAACCGGAATGGTCGGTCCCGTGGTGGGTCTGGATCGGATTTTTCGCGGTGATGCTTGCGGGCATCAGCCGGTTCATGTGGTTCCTGGTGATCTTCACCGGCTATTGGATCGTGTTCTGGCAGCAGTACATCAGTTTGCCCGGGTATATCCATGGTTACATCAACTCTCACGCGGACGTCGAAATGATTCTGGTAGTCGATGGGCTGACGGTCATCACTCTGACCCTGGCGATGAATTTTCTGACGCGCAAGATACCCGCGTTCCCTGCAGTCATTTTAGGAACCGTGATCACGTCGCTTTCGTGGTTGATTCTAGCCTTTCGGCCAACCATCCGGGGCGCGCTCTTCTCCCTGTTTTTCCTGGCGCTGGGCGAAATGATCCAGGCGCCACGCTACTACGAATACATTTCGAGGCTCGCGCCTGCGGGACAGCAAGGCACATACATGGGGTTCGCGTTCCTCCCGATCGGGATTGGATCGCTGATTGGCGGACCCGTCGGCGGGTTCTTACTTCATCATTTCGGAGAAATCCAGCACCAGCCGAAGATGATCTGGTTTTGGATCACCGGGATCGGACTGGCGACCGCAGCGGCGCTGTGGGTGTATGACAAGTTCTTCAGGACCGCTGGCGGAGCTGTGCCGTCTGGCGCGTCGTAACTTTCGACGAAATTTGTGCACGCAACAAGCCGCGCAGTTCCTCAAGCTGTTGTGGAGACATCACTCGCTTCGGAATAAACCTTGAACTGGTGGACGATGCGGTCAGCACGAACAGGTGGGCCGTCTCTTTGTATTTGTTGTAGGCGCGCCACTGCAACTGCGATTTGCCGGTAGTGAAGCTAACCTCGATCCCCACAGGGCTGAGAATGAGCACGATTTCTCCCTGCAGATCCGGACGACGCCGCAGTTCTCGGCGAATCTGAATGGGAGGAAGCGCGTACACGACAATGCCGAGCGCTGCCGAGATCGCCAGCCAAATCCATCCACCTTCAGCCAGATCGTGACCAACCAGGTAAATCCCGACGGCGAACATTCCGCCAAGCAACAGCGCGAACAAAATCAACGCCCACAGCGGCCTTGAGGACGCACGCAGGATATTCGTGATGTCCTCGTTCGTGAGCTGGTATCGGAGTTCCATATTGCCAAATATGCTGCCCAGATTGTAGCAACTCCCACTAGGCAGCCCACAGCGACTCTGATTGCCCGCGGGCCAGCTCTTTTGATACGGTTTGCATTTCGAATGCCCTCGCACAAAACCAGCCCCGCGAAAGTCGCAGCGCAGATTAGAGATGCGCTCAAAGGCGGCGGATCGGCTGAGCATGCTGCCGGCGTGCAGTGGTTCTTTAAAGAAGAAATCAAGTCGCACGGCTGGTATACCGGCGATCTACGGCGGGCAGTGCGGCGCTGCCGCCGGGAAATTTTGCGGGAGCACGACCTTAATTTCCTGGTGAGAGTCGCCGACGAGTTATTTTCCGGCTCCGTCCTGGAAGAGAAAGTTGCCGCGGTGTTCCTGCTCGAAAACATGGACACGCAGTTTGGCGATCGCGAGTTCCGCCTGTTCGAATTGTGGCTGGGCCGCATCAGCAGCTGGGCCGATCACGACGGGCTGGTGCACTACCTGATTGCGCCCATGGTTGCGGCGAAACCCGCGCGGGTCAAGCATGTGTTCCGCTGGGCGAAGTCGCCAAAGCGCTGGCACCGGAGGGCGGCCTGCGTGGCACTGATTCGCGGGACGCGCGCGAGAATGTTTTTTCCAAAGATCGTCAAGCTGTCTGATTCCCTGCTGGCCGACGAAGATGACATGGTGCAGAAGGGCCTGGGCTGGTTGCTGCGGGAGACGGCGAAGCACGATCCACAACGTACTGCGCCGTATCTAATGAAGATTCGGGGGCGCGCTCCCCGGCTGGTATTGCGAACGGCGTGCGAGACGCTGCCCTCCGGTCTCAAACGGAAGGTCTTAAAGTAACAGCACCCTCAGAAATAGCTTAGCCAAGCATCGTTACGGCGCTGCTTCAATCCCGCAAACCAGCGGCACAGCGGGTAGAGCGTCAGCACGACGATCGCCCACATGAGGTAGACAATCGGCAAAGAGTATCCCCAACCCGGCGGTTCAGTGATGGGGAACTGCGCGAGCGTCGGCGACTCGAACATCCAGTGCACCTGCCCGTAGCGGGCATAGCACACCGCGATGGCGAGCAGATGGATGAGCGGCACATGCATCAGGTAGTAAAACATCGGCACTTTGCCGACGATGAGTGCGGGGCGCAGCCAGCGCGGCGTCCCGGCATCGACTGCCCACAGGAAAAGCAGCGCCGGTCCCAGCGTCATCAGCAGAAATAGCAGCGATGGCGGATACTTCGACGTGTTGAGAAATGAGAGCGCGGTAAATACCGGCGATCTCTGTGGCGACCAGCGCCGAGGATCGCCATAGAAATTGATCATGCGCAAAATCATGAAGCTGGTGATCAGCCCCAGTCCCAGCGGCAACAAGAACGCCCTGCGACGTTGCGATGGCCAAGTGTAGATCTGCCCGAGACCGTAGCCTGCCGCCGTAACGCCAATCCAGGGAATCAGCGGATATCCCACGAACACACTGTGCTGCGGATTATTCAGCAGAAAATTCGGAGAGTGCAGAATCGACCAGAGCGGATTGTTGGATTGCACCAAATCGAACAGATTGTGGGTCGCGATCATTGCCACTCCAAAGGTTGCCACGGCCCACGCCGGTAGATAGACCAGTCCCGACAATGCGATCATGGCCCAGCCCAGCGCCCACAGAACAATCAGGAACAGCACGTGATAGTCGAAGTTGAACTGCCATCCCAGACAGCGGGTCACTACGATCTCCAGAAAAATCAACCAGAGGCCGCGCGTGAACAGGAACCACGACAGCTCGTGCTGGGACTTTTTTCGCAGCGAGAGATGGGCTCCGGTGCCGGTCAGAAGGAAGAAGACGGGCGCACAGAAATGCGTGATCCAGCGCGTAAAGAACAGCGGGATCGTGGTCGTGGCCGGATCGGTGGGGTTCAAGCCGGAGTTGCCGAAGAAGTCCCGGGTGTGATCGAGCGCCATGATGATCATGATGACGCCGCGCACCACGTCGATCGACTCGATGCGGACCCGTTGGGCCGGGACGGGTTCGGCAATGGCAGACATCTGGCGGAGTTTAGCAAAAAGAGTCGAGCTGCGCTCGACCGACAGCCGAGGGCGGCTGTCTCCACATGAACCCGATTCGCCCAAATCCTTGCTGTTGTTTACAATAGAAGTTTGCTCATGGACCTTGCTGCCATCCAGTCTGCGCTGCGCGAACGCAACATTGACGCGTGGCTGTTCTACGACCATCACCATCGCGATCCCATCGCTTACCGCGTGCTCGGTCTGCCTGCAAGCCTGATGGTGACGCGGCGCTGGTTTTACCTGATTCCCGCCGAAGGTGAACCGGTGAAACTCGTCCACAAGATCGAAGCCGGACACCTCGATTCCCTGCCCGGCAAGAAGCACCAGTATTCGGGCTGGCAAGAACTGTTCGACCAGCTGAAGTCCATCCTGGCGAAACACCGCGACCTGGCCATGCAGTATTCTCCGAACAACAGCGTATTCACCATTTCGCTGGTGGATGGCGGCACCATCGACCTGCTGCGCGGCCTGGGCAAGAACGTTGTCAGTTCGGCGGATCTGGTGGCGCAGTTCGAATCGACGTGGAGCGAGGAGCAAATCCAGTCGCACTTCGCGGCGCGCGACAGCATCGATGCGATTGTGGCGGCCGCGTTCCGGGAGATCGGCAAGCGCGTTCGCAACGGTGGCACCAAAGAACACGAAATCCAGCAGTGGTTCATGGAGGCCTTCGCCCGCGAGAACCTATTGACCGACGATCCGCCGATCGTGGCCGTCAATGCGAATGCCGGCAACCCGCACTACGAGCCGCATGCCAGCCATCCCGTACCGGTTCGCGAAGGCGACCTGATTTTGCTCGACGTGTGGGGCAAGAAGAACACGGCGGGCGCGGTGTATTACGACATTACATGGATGGGTTTCGTGGGCGCGGCGCCGTCGGGCCGCATGCAGGAGATTTTCCAGATTGTGCGCGACGCGCGCGATGCCGGCGTGAAGACTGTTCTCGACGCCATCAACGGCGGCCGCCGCATCGCCGGATGGGAAGTCGATCGCGCCACCCGCGGGCATATCAAGAAGGCCGGCTACGGCGATTATTTCATTCATCGCACCGGACATTCCATCGGCACCGACGTCCATTCCAACGGGGCGAATATGGACGACCTCGAGATTCACGACGAGCGGCAGATTCTTCCTAACTCCTGCTTCTCGATCGAACCCGGCATCTACCTGCCGGAGTTTGGTGTGCGCAGCGAGGTGAATGTTCTGGTGCGAGCCAAGTCCGCCGAAGTGACCGGAAAAATTCAACGAGAGATTGTGAACATCTGAATGGCAAATTCCTCTTCAGAAAGAATGCCCGAAAAAACGAAAGCAGCGCAGGCCGAACCGGTGAGCATGATGGCGGTGGTCGCCCCCGCGGTGGGCTGGCTGATTCCGGGCGCGGGACACATGATCCAGAAGCGCTGGATTCGCGGCCTGCTGCTGTTTGTATCGATCGCAACCCTGTTCGTGCTCGGACTCGCCATGCAGGGCCGCATCTACAAAGCGAATGGCGGCGAAATTCTCGACATTCTTGGATTCATCGGCGACATCGGCGCGGGCGGCCTCTACATTGTGACGGTAGCCATGGACTGGGGTCAGGGCGCGATCGCATTCGCCACCGCGGACTATGGCACGAAATTTATGATCGTCGCGGGATTGCTGAACTTTATCGCGGTGGCCGACGCCTATCACATCGCCATCGGGAAAAAACAGTGAAACAGTTGCCAGTCAGAACCTCTTCGCGGAGACTCGTGCAGTGACCATCACTCTCAATCACTTCAGCGCGGCGGCGGTGTTTGCCCTGTTCGCGTCCATCGTATTCGGCATTACCCACCGCGAAACCGCCCGCGACATGGTGCTCTACGGTCTCAAATGCTTCGCGATGTTTCTAGGAGGCGTGCTGGTGGCGGGCTGGGCAATGTGGCTGTTGCGCAGATAGCTTTTGGCTTTTGGCTCTTGGCTCTTGGCTCTTGGCTTGAAACCAACTGAAGCCTCAGCACCAACCTGACAAAGCTAAAAGTCAAGAGCGCTTCTACCCCTCCCACACGAACGCATCGAAGATTCGTTCTGACACGTAATGCAGCCGGCGATAGAGAGCTACCGCGCGCGCGTTCGCTTCGGTTACCGTCAGCGAGAGCAACGCGAAGTTTCGCCTCCGCAAACTCCCCTCGGTGGCTGCCAACAGCGACTCGCCAATTCCTCGCGAACGATATTCCGGAAGCACGCACACTTGCGTCACGTGACCGACGTTGTTGCGCACGCGCGAGCACAGGATCAATCCGATCAGGCTCTTCGCCTTGCGATCGAGAGCCACAAACGACGACTCGGCGTCGAACACGCCGCATCCCGGGAAGCGCACAATGTTGTTCAGGAAGCGCAGCGATCCGCTGAGCGTGTGGTACTGGTCGTTGATCTGGGCATCGACGTGGCCGCGATACGCTGCCGTGATTACCGCGGCCGATGGCTGGTAGTCTCCCTCGACCCAGGGCCGGATCTCGACTTCGGGATGCGTGGGGATTTTCTCACCCGCCGGTTTTCCCAACGTCAACGTCATGAATAACCGTGGATGGCGCTGGAATCCCGTCTCCAGAAACGGGCGCGACACGGCGTTGGCTTCGTGAGCCAGCAGTTGCGCCTCCACCCGATGGATTCCCGGAGACTGCTGCAGGGTCTCGATCACGTGCGTCAGCAGCTTCAGTTCGACCTCGCGCGCGTTAGGAAGCCGCGTGCCGTTGATGACGTAGAGGTCGCCAATCACTCCCTTGCTGCCTTCATACACAAAAAATGAGTAGCCGAAGACGCGGCCGCGATCCACCGCCGCATATCCCGGCAGGATTTTCGCGTCGACATAGCGGAGTATCATCTCTGCCGACCCGGAGTAATCCCACGAGAGCAGGCGCGACCAGAGCGCCGTCTCGTCGTCGAGCAACGGTCGCAGATCCACCGAAGAAAAATGTCTGAGGTCCAGAATCTCCAAAAACTGTCTCCCCAAAGCGCTGCTGCAACGGCTGCCACCAGAAAGCCGCGGCAAATCTCGCGGCAAAATTTCGAGTGTAGTTGGTTCGCCGAGCAGAGGCAAACCCGGCGAACAAGCGGCAGCAACAGGTGAGGATTGCGTCCCAACGGCTGACGACCGGCGCCGGGCACAACGATTCCTCGTGATTTTCGTTACGGGGAGCGCGATTTGGCGCCTCAGGATGACGAGACACGTCCGCCCTCGTCAGCGCTTGGTGTCCGCGGCGGAGACCCAGTAATAGTCAACGTTCTGAGGCGCGAAATTGCCGAGAAAAAGCACGCGTCGTCCCGCCGTTTGTTTTGTAACATTCCCTTTCCATGTCACCGGGGCCACCAGCAGATGCTCCTCCGCCGGAACGCTGTCCCGCTCGTAGCGCACAGTTGTCTGGTTGCGATAAAACGTGAGTCCGTACTCCATCTCGCGGGAAACGCCGTAGACTGCGAGCGGAAGCTGGTGCATCTCCACGGCGGCGAGTTCCAGCGCCAGCGGACGCGCGGATAACGTTTGATCAATCGAGACCGTTCCCAACTTCAATACGGCAGTGACAGAAAGCACCACTGGAATCAGAGTCACGAATCGCAGCATGCGCAGGCGCCAGTGGCTCGCCAGCGTGAGAGCGATGGCGGCGCAGAGCACGAACGCCACCGCCAGCGCGACAAACATCGGCCGTCCCGCCGGCAACCGGCGCTGGGTCACGACATACGCAATCAGCACAGCGGGGACGATCGGCGCCGCAGCCACCACGGCGTGCAGCACGACCAGCCACTTCGAGACGGGCCCGGCTTCCCCTTGCTCCTGCTCCTGCGCGAGATGACGCCGCAAATAATCGGCCAGCAGGACGGCGCCGGCTGGGATCCCCGGAAGAATGTACCCTGGGAGCTTCGACTGCGAAATCGAAAAGAACACGACCAGCGCGACCAGCCAGCAGCAGACGAACACACTGAATTGCAATTCGAGATCGGGCTCGGCCGAAACGGACTTGCGTTCTGCCCACCAGACTCGCACTGACTCGACGAAGGCCGCGATTACAAACACCGTCCACGGCACCAGCGCGACGGCCGTGACCGGAAGGTAATACCAGAACGGCTGCCGGTGGTGATACAAGTCGCTGGAAAAGCGCGCCAGATTGTGCTGCAGAATAAATTCGCGAAAGAATTGCGGGTTCCGTATCTGCACCGCGAAATACCAAGGCAACGCAATCACGCAGAACAGCAGAACGCCCGGCAGCCACAGTGTTCGCACAACCAAACGAAATTCTCGTGCCGCAACCGAGAACAGCCCGATGACAAGCACCGCCAGAAACGGCGCCACCGGCCCCTTCGCCAGCATGCCCAACGCCATGCACGCATAGAAAGCAGCCAGATAGATTCGCTTCCCGCTCTCCCGCCAGGCCCACCACGCGAGCATTCCAATAGAAAACGTCGCGGCCAGCGCCATATCCATCGAAGCCGCGTGAGCGTAACCGATCACTCCCACGCAGGAGGCCGTGATGAGCGCGGCATCCACCTCCACTCCGCGCCGAAATCGCCAGAAGAACAAATACACGGCGACCACTAGCACGGTGGCATCAACCGCTGCAGGGACCCGCGCTGCCACATCGTTCACCCCCAGCACGGAGTAAGCCAGCATCGCCTGCCAGTAATACAGCGGAGGCTTCTCCAGCCACGCATGCCCGCCGAGAACCGGCGTAATCCAGCCGTCGATATGACTTCGGCGTTCGAGCATCTCGCGCGCCACCTGCGCATAGCGCGGTTCGTCGGCGCCGATCAGCCCGAACTGTCCGATGCCGTAGAAAAACAGGAACGCACAAAATCCTGCGATCAACAACACGTCGGTGCGGGTGCGGGTGGTCATCGGAGACACTTCAGATTGCAGATTTTAGATTCAGATTTTGGAACCGACTAACGGGACGGCTCTTCAATCAGCAATCTCAAATCTAAAATCTGCAATGGTTTTGCTATTGTACGGAAGGTCCGAGGCGCAACTGGAGGAGAATCTGGCGCACGGCTTCGGCGAGCGGGCCGTCGACCGAGCAGCCGCTGGCGCATTCATGGCCTCCGCCGCCGAAACTTTCGGCCACGTGGGCAACGTTCAGTTTGCCTTTGCTGCGCAAGCTCACGCGATAGCGTCCATCCGGCAACTCCCGGAAGAATGCCGCCACCTCGACGCCGCCGATGGAGAGAACGTAGTTCACCAGTCCTTCACAATCCTCTTCGATGGCCCCGCAACGCTCCATCTGCTTCTGCGTTACCCACGCGTAAGCGAGGTGGCCGTCCGCCGTCAGACTGCGGAGGGCCTCGCCGAGCAGGCGAATCTTGGCCAGGGAGTGTGCAAAGTAAATTCCGCGCGCGCAGTGCGCCGGATCGGCTCCTGCCAGCACGAGTTCGCGCGCCAGCGCAAACGTATTCTCATTCGTGCCCTGAAACATGAACGAGCCGGTGTCGGTCATCAGCGCCGTGTAAAGGCAGGTCGCAATCTCGGGCGAAAATTTTACGCCCGCTTCCCGCGCCAGGCGGAACACCATTTCCGCGGTAGCCACGGCGTGAGGATCGATCCAGTTCACGTGGGCGAAGGGGCGTCCACTGGCATGATGGTCGATGCTGATGAGAAACCGGTTTTCCAGTCCCTCGAGCCGGGTGCGGTGAATGCTGTCACACTCCAGAATGATCGCCGAATCGTAACTGCCCATCACGTGGCTCGACTGCACCACCTGATCGGCGAACGGAAGCGAGCGGTAGACGCGGGGGACGCCATCGTGCAGCACGACATCGGCATGTTTACCCATCGCGCGCAAAATCTGGCAGCAGGCCAGCGCCGATCCAACTGCGTCGCCGTCGGGGCGGGCGTGCGAGGTCAGCACGAATCGCTCATGCTGTCCGATTTGCCGGAGCACATCCTCGACGCCGCTATGCCTGTTTTCCACCGGGTTCCTTGCGGGCCTTGCTTCGTTTTTTGGCCCGCGCCAGCAATTCTTCCACTCGCGCCTTTTCCTGTTCCGCGCGGTCCAGCCGGAAATACAACTCCGGAGCGCGTCTCAGGTGCAACCGTTCCACCAGTTCATGCCGGATGTATTCGCGCGCAGCTTCCAGGCCCTCCAGGCTCTGGTCCGCATCCTCGTCATCACCTTCCACGTTGACCCAGACCTGCGCTGACCGTCCGTCGTCGGCGATGTGGACCGCGGTCACGCTCACCAAGCCAATCCGCGGATCGGCCAACTCGCCTTCGACCAGCGTTTCAATCTCCTCGCGCAGCGCCTCGCCCACCCGCCCGCGATGATATTTGAGTCCGCGCTTCTCCACGACTGACCACCTCAGGGAAAACGAACGAGAATATCAGAAAATCAGTCCCAAGTGTGTGATCTGGCCGCCCTATTGTGACCCGATTAGGCGGGAGGGAGTTAAGTACGGAGGTAACAATGTGTTAGGAGGCGTACTGTACCCGCGCCGGGCCTAGAAGAATTCGATAAACGAATCCGCGACATCGGCACCGTGGTTGTTGGCGATGCGCGTGGCCGCGCGCTCCACATTCTTCATCAGGCCATCGAGATAGTCGCGCGAATTAGAAATGCTGACCACGCCGATGGTAGCGCGGTTCCACAGTTCGGCCGCATCGAGTTCGGCGACAGAAACATTGAAACTCGTGCGCAACCGATCTTTCAAGCTGCGCACCACTTGACGGCGATCCTTGATCGACTGCGCAGCCTCAATGTGGAGTTCGAGGGTGAGGAAAGCGATCATTCGGTCGTTGGTCGTTGGTCGTTAGTCGTTCGCCAAGAATCTTGACCCCGAGCGGTTTTGCTAACGACCAACGACTAACGACCAACGACAGTTCCTAGACCATGGCTTCAGCGGCGATCTTCTCCGTGGCAAACGCTTCGATCACGTCCCGCGCTTTGATGTCGCCGTAGTTCGCGATCGAGATGCCGCACTCCATGCCGTTAGTGACTTCCTTGGCATCGTCCTTGAAGCGGCGGAGCGACCCGACCTTGCCCTTGAACACGACCACGTTGTCGCGCAGCAGGCGCACTTCGGAGTTGTTCTTGATCACGCCATCGGTCACGCGGCATCCGGCAATCGTTCCCACCTTCGGAATGCGGAAGGTTTCGAGCACTTCGGCGCGACCCTGATAGGTTTCCTTGATCGTCGGTTCGAGCAGGCCGGTCATGGCGCGCTTGATCTCGTCCTGCAGTTCGTAAATGATCGAGTGCAGGCGGATGTCGACTTCTTCCTGCTCGGCCAGTTCCTGCGCTTTGCGCTCGGGCCGCACGTTGAAGCCGATGATGATGGCATTCGACGCCGAGGCCAGCAGCACGTCGGTTTCGGTGATGGCGCCCACGCCCGAGCGCAGCAGCTTCAGCCGCACTTTCTCGTTCGAGAGCTTGGTAAGCAGATCGCTCAGCACTTCCACCGAACCCTGCACATCGCCCTTCAGAATAATGTTCAGTTCCTTGGTGCCGGCAGTCTTGATCTGCTCTGCCAACCCTTCCAGCGAGACGCGGGAACTTTTGGCCAGCGCGGCTTCGCGCGCTTTCTGCTCGCGGTATTCGGAGATGCCGCGCGCCTTGTCGCGATCCGCGACCACCACGAACTGATCTCCAGCCTGCGGCAACCCTTCCATGCCCAGAATTTCAACCGGTGTTGACGGTGGCGCGGACTGCAGCGCCGCCCCGCGATCGTCGAACATGGCGCGGATCTTGCCATATACATTGCCCACCACAAAGTTGTCACCGGCAATGAGCGTGCCGTTCTGCACCAGCACCGTGGCCACAGGTCCGCGGCCGCGGTCGAGTTTGGCTTCGAGCACCACGCCGGTCGCGGCCCGCTCCGGAGTCGCTTTCAGTTCCGCGAGATCGGCGACCAGGCAAATCATTTCCATCAGCAGGTTCAGATTCGTTTTCTTTTTCGCCGACACGTCGACGAACACCGTCTTCCCGCCCCACTCTTCCGGCACCAGGCCGCGATCGGCCAGTTGCTTCTTCACACGATCGGGCAGCGCATCGGGCTTATCGATCTTATTTACCGCAACGATGATCGGGACTTCGGCGGCGTGCGCGTGATCGATCGCTTCAATCGTCTGCGGCATGACGCCATCATCGGCGGCCACGACCAGCACCACGATATCGGTGGCCTTCGCGCCGCGGGACCGCATGCGGGTAAACGCTTCGTGACCCGGCGTGTCGAGGAACACGATTTCGCGTCCAAACGCCGGAGATTCCTTGTCGGTGATGCGAACTTTGTAAGCGCCGATGTGCTGCGTGATGCCCCCAGCCTCGCCTTCCGCCACGTGCGTCAGACGGATGGCGTCGAGCAGCGTGGTCTTACCATGGTCAACGTGACCCATGATGGTGACCACGGGTGGACGAGGCGTGACCTCGGCAACCGCCTCTTCGCCGCTCGCGGCGGCGGCATCAATCTCTTTCGAGGCCTGTTCTTCGAAGGTGATCACGTTCGTTTCGGCCCCAAAGAAGCGCGCCATTTCGCTGGCCAGTTCGGCGTCGAGCGTCTGGTTCACTGTGGCGAAAACCCCGCGGCCCAGCAAGCGTGAGATCAAATCTTTCACGCGAATCTCGAGCTTCTCCGCCAGATCTTTAACGCTGATGCCTTCCGTGATCGTGATATTGCGCGTGATCGGCATCGGCTCGTTCGACACCACCATGCGCGGCGGCGGCGTGTAGCCCTTCATCGGGCCTTCTTTTATGCCACGCGGAACATAGCGCTGGCCAGGCCGTCGTGCCGGCGCCCCCGGACGGGCACCCGGACGAACTGGTCCCGGAGGCGGACCCCCTGGGCCCACACCAAGCGGACGTGCGCCCGCCGGTGCGGTGCGGGTGGGGTGCATGGGACGGCGCTCACCCGGACGCAACGGCCGAGGCGGACCTCCGCCCGGCACCATCGGGCGCGGGCGCTGAAAAATTGGCTGTCCCGGCACCGGACGACCCGGCGCGGGACGCATAGTTCCGGCAGCTGCGCCCGCAGGAGCACCCGCTTGTGCGACCGGCGCAACCGGACGGGGCGGCGGAGCTTTGTACACCGGACGCGGTCCGGTCTGCGGAACAATCATGCGCGGCGCTGGAGGCTGCGGGCTGGCAACTGCAGGCGGTGCAACCGGACGCGGCGGGGCCACCGGAGCCTGAGGAGCAGCCGATGCGGTCACCGAAGGCGCTGCCGGCACAAACACGGCAGGCGGAGTCGCGGGACGCGGCGGTGCAGCGAGCGGCGGCGGAATTGGAGTCTCGGTTGGAGGCACTGCGGCCGCCGGCCTCTCCACGACGGGAGCGGTCACTGCCGGCCGTGCGGCTAGCGGAGGCGCCGAAACGGACGGCGCAGAAATCGTGGGCGCGGCGGGAGGCGGCGTGGGTCGGGCCGCCGGCGGCGCAGCCACCGGTCTCGCCACCACTGCCGGAGGAGCGGCTGGGCGCGCACTCGGAGGCGCCACTACTTCTTTCTGTTGCGTGATGGCCTTCAGCACATCTCCCGGCCGGGAGATGTGCGACAAATCGATTTTGGTCTTGATTTCTTCTTCGCCGCGCAGCGGGCGCGCGGAACGCGCCGACGGCGTCTGCGCTTCGGACGAGCCGCGGAGGTGGACCCGCACTTTTTCCGCTTCATGCTCCTCGAGCGAACTGGAATGGGTCTTCTTCTCCGTCACCCCGACGAGCGGTAGCGTGTCGAGGATGGCTTTGCTTTTAACTTCCAGCTCCCTGGCGAGATCGTTAATTCGAACCTTGCTCATCCGGCCTTTCTTGTACTCCGCGTTGCGCTTAAGTCTTCATTGCAACCTCACGGAGTCAGCGTCCTGCACTCGCACGCCATTGAATATGTCAGCGCGTGCCATCACTATTCAGTTGTTTCGGGAGCCGAGCCATCTTTCGGCTCATGCTCTTCGTTTTCATCCGAGGCGGCTTCGGCTTCCGCCGTCGCCTCAGGAGCGGCCGCCAGTTCTTCCGCGGCCACTTCGCCGGCCGCAGCTTCCACGGCAGGTTCTTCCGTTACGGCTTCACCCTCTGCGGTCACGCCCTCCGCCGGGAGTTCTCCTTCGGCGGCGCCCGCTTCCAGACTCGCAAAGTAATTATTTACCGCGAGACTGATTTTTTCCACCGTCTTCGGTCCGATGCCTTCGATGGCTTCAAGCTGTTCCGGCGTCATGTCGGCCAGAGCTTCGACGGTGGTCACGCCCGCGGCGCTGAGTTTTTCCACCAGCCCTTCGCCCAGGCCTGTCACGTTTTCCAGCGGAGTCGTCGGCGGCGGAGCCATCGCCGCCATCTGCAGCTCGACTTCTTGCCGCTTCTCTTCCTCGCTCTTGATGTCGATCTTCCAGCCCAGCAGCTTCGCCGCCAGCCGGACGTTCTGCCCCTTCTTGCCGATAGCCAGAGAAAGCTGGCTGTCATCGACCACAACTTCGAGATGCTTGTCCGCGCTGTCAACCACGGTCACGCGGCTGACCTTGGCGGGCTGCAACGCTTTCTCGGCGAAAGTCACGGCATCTTCGTGATACTCGATGATGTCGATCTTCTCCCCGCGCAGCTCGCGGATAATCGACTGCACCCGCATCCCCTTCATGCCGACGCACGCGCCCACAGCATCCACGTCCTTGTCCTTGGACATGACCGCGATCTTGGTACGCTCGCCGGCCTCGCGGGCAATCGCCCGGATCACCACCGTTCCGTCGTAAATCTCCGGAACTTCCGTCTGGAACAAATGCTGCACTAACTCCGGAGCCGCGCGCGAAACCACCACACCCGGTCCCTTCGAAGCTCTCTCTACACGGGCAATCACCACGCGGACACGCTCGCCGATGGCAAACGATTCCAGCCGCGACTGTTCCTTGCGCGGCATGCGCGCTTCCGCCTTGCCGATGTCAAAAATCACATCCGGCCCTTCGACACGCTTCACCGTCGCGTTGACGATCTCCGCCACGCGTCCGATGTACTCGTTGTAAACCGTGTCGCGCTCGGCTTCGCGCACCTTCTGGAAAATCACTTGCTTAGCCAGCTGCGCCGCAATGCGTCCCAGAATGCCTTCGGTCACCTTGGGAATGTGCAACTCGCCGCCAACCTCGAGCGCCGGATCAACCTTGCGCGCATCTTCCACCGTGATCTGAAGGTTAGGATCTTCCACCTGCTCGGGCGTCTCCACCACGGTCTTCACCGCGAAGGCATTGATCTTGCCGGTTTCCTTGTCGAGCTTGGCCCGCAGATTTTCCTGCGACTTGTAGTACTTGCGCGTGGCCATGACGATGGCGTCTTCCACCGCGCTGACTACAATCTGCGGATCAATCCCTTTTTCCCGGCTGAGTGCGTCGATCGTGTTATAGAGCTCGCTTGCCATAAGAAAACCAATTTAGTAATTGAGTAATTTAGTAATTGGGAAATTGAAACCGACCGGCCCGTACGCGTTGATTTTCAATTTCTCAATTACTAAATTTCCCAATTACTCAATCTCCTCAAATCTCCGGCACCAAATTCGCCTTCTCCACGTTGGCGAACTCAATTTCTATTTTCTCGCCCGCCGCAGCGCCCATCTTCTTGCGCGACTTGTGGCTGGCCACGCTCAAGTCCAGCGTCAGGCGGCCGTCCTTGAAACTCTCCAGCCGTCCTTCAAAGTGGCGGTTATTATTAGCGCCCACCGGCTGTCGGGTGCTCAACTTCAAGCGGCTGCCGGTAAAGCGCGTAAAGTCGGCGGCCTTGATCAACTTCCGATCCAGCCCGGGCGACGAAACTTCCAGCGTGTACGAGCCTGGCATCACATCTTCGACATCGAGGATCGTCCCAAACTCGCGGCTGAAGTTCGCGCAGTCCTCGTGCGTAACCCCAGCGAGCGCATCCGTCCCCGCCGCGGGCTTATCCAAGAAAACTCGCAGCATGCGCGCCTTGCCGCCACCGAGGAACTCGACTTCGACGATTTCGAGCCCGCTCGAGGCCGCTACCCGCTCCGCGATTTCCCGCACACGTTCAACGTCAAGCGCCATGTATCCAATAGCTTACAGGCGATGGCGGCAACAACCGAGGGCACCCAAACTAAAAAGTGGGCTTGCGCCCACTGGTGTGCTTCGCCAAATGCCGGTAGTACACAACAGTTCTCAGTTACCTAATATACGCCCGTGGAGGGTAAAAAGACAAACCGAACGGCAGCAGCCGGTGGAGGCACCGGACAGATCTCGCCGAGGATTGAGATCGAATCTCAAAGAGTGACAGGGCCGTTAACGATCGCGATTCTGGAATTGTTGCAAATTCAGGAGTAAGCTGCCGTGCATGAGAACAGGGACTCTTGCGCACATTGCGCGGCGGCATATCTTACTGTGCGCCGTTTTCTACTTGCTCGCGATACCGCCCTTCGGGCACGCGCAAAGCACTACCGAACTCAAGAGCAAAGCAGAGGACGGTGATACACAGGCACAATTGGCCCTTGCCAAGGCGTATCACCTAGGTGAAGGGGTCCCGAAGGATGACGATCAAGCCGTGCATTGGTGGGAGAAGGCCGCCGAACATGGCGACGCATCGGCGCAGATCAATCTTGCAGGTGCGTATCAGGTCGGCGCGGGAGTTCCAAAGAACTACGCAGCGGCGCTGCGCTGGTACACCAAAGCTGCCGAGCAAGGCAATGCAGATGGGCAGGCGGCGCTAGGAGGACTTTATCACTTGGGTCAGGGCGTTCCAAAAGACGACGCCGAAGCCGTGCGCTGGTGGAAGAAGGCTGCCGAGCAAGGCAATGTAGAGGCTGAAGGCAATCTTGGAACCGCATATGGCTTGGGCGTGGGCGTTCCGAAAGACGAGGTTGAAAGCGTGCGATGGCACACCAAGGCCGCCGACAATGGCAATGCCGCTTCGCAGCTTAGCCTCGGAATGTTCTACATGTCCGGCAGTGGAGTCCCGAAGAACGAGGCCGAGGGCGTCAAGTGGCTGCGCAAGTCTGCCGAACACGGCAACGCTGACGGTGAGTTTTGGCTTGGAGCCGCATATGACGCTGGCACAGGCGTCGCAAGGGATAGGAGCGAAGCATTGAGTTGGTATCGCAAGGCAGGCGACCAAGGCAGCGCAGCTGCTCAATACAACCTCGGACAGGCTTACAACTTAGGAAACGGTGTCGAGAAGGATACCGCCGAGGCCGCTCGTTGGTGGCACAAGGCCGGCGAACAGGGCCTTGCGAAGGCTCAATATAATCTCGGTTTGGCTTATCACGATGGTATAGGCGTACAAAAGGACAACGTACAAGCCTATTATTGGATAGCGCTCGCTGCGACATCCCTCGAACAGGGATTCGTGAAGGACAATCGCGACAAAGCGGAAGCGCTGCTCACGCCAGCTCAGCTTGCTGATGTGCAGGAACGCATTCGCAAATGGGAAGGGGCACATCCGGCCACGCAGACAGCTTCATTAAATTCCTTACCCAGCGTCCCGCCGGATCAACGTCAAGCCCAGCCACAAGCCCAACCGTCGATACCTCTTGTAGCATCGGGTATCAGGCCTGTATTTATCGCATTTCCCAAACCGGCGACCTGTGATGGAAAACTCTCGTCTGTTTTGCTTTCCTCTTTCAAGGAGGCACTCTCAACCTCGCAGCGACATGAGCTGATTCGAGATCTGAGCGACAATGGCAAAATGGACACGGTATTAATCGTCCAAATGTCTTGCGAGGAACGCAACAATTCTGTTTCGGTCACGAGCATCTACGGGGAGGCGAAGTGTTTCGGCCTTAGGAACTGTCATGCAGCGTTAGACCCGCGCACCGGGAATGTTCTTTCATGCGACCCAAACGGTGAGCCTATATGTGGCAAAGAACTGTTTAAAGAGTTCGAATATGTGTTAGCCACTACCGGGATCGACGTGAAATTGGAGTGAATGAAAGAAGTCCAACCGGGGCTGGCTTCTGTCACCGCGCAGCCGCTCTACGTTGTCCCTTTCCGCGCTCGTCACTGTTTTCGCCACTAACCTTCATAATTTCCCCTCAGCTCCCATTTGCCTCAATCCCCCGCCGTCTCTAGAATGAAGAATCACCCAACGGCTGGGAGAGTCCTGAAAACTTATGATTCATTTTCCCGTTCCTGAGGCTCTTACTTTCGACGACGTCCTCCTGCTGCCCGCCCGCTCCGACGTAATTCCAGCGCAGGCCAGCACCCAGACGCAGCTCACCCGCAACATCAGCCTGAACATTCCGGTCGTCAGCGCCGCCATGGACACTGTAACCGAGTCGCACATGGCGATCGCGTTGGCCCAGCAGGGCGGGCTCGGCATCATTCACCGCAACCTGACAATCGACCAGCAGGCCAACGAAGTCGACAAAGTCAAGCGTTCGGAAAGCGGCATGATCGTCGACCCGGTCACCATGTCGCCCACCGACAAGGTTTACGACGCGCTCGAGGTCATGCGCAAATACAAGATCTCCGGCGTGCCCATCACCGAGCACGGCAAGCTGGTCGGCATCCTCACCAACCGCGACCTGCGCTTTGAAACCCGCTTCGATATTCCCATAGACAAAGTGATGACCAAGAAAAACCTCATCACGGTGCCCGTCGGAACCACGCTCGAAGACGCGGAAAAGATTCTGCACCAGCACCGCGTCGAAAAACTTCTGGTCGTCGATGATAAGTACAACCTGAAGGGCCTGATCACGGTCAAGGACATCCAGAAGAAACTGAAATATCCCAATGCCGCCAAAGATTCGCAGGGCCGCCTGCGCGTCGGCGCGGCCATTGGCGCCACGGGAGATTTTCTGGAGCGCGCGCAGGAACTCGCCGAGGCCAAAGTCGACGTCCTCGCCATCGACAGCGCCCACGGCCACTCCACCAAAGTGCTCGACGCCGTGAAGCTGGTGAAATCAAAACTACCCCACATCGAGCTGCTGGCCGGCAATGTGGCCACATTCGACGGCGCTTGCGAACTGACTCGCGCCGGCGCCGACGGCATCAAGGTCGGCATCGGTCCCGGATCGATTTGCACGACGCGCGTTGTCACAGGCGCTGGCGTCCCGCAGATCACCGCCATCGCCGAGGCATACCGCGCCACTAAAGATTCTGGCGTCCCCATCATCGCCGATGGCGGTATCAAATATTCCGGCGACGTCACCAAGGCGCTGGCCGCGGGCGCGAGCGCCGTCATGATCGGATCTCTCTTCGCCGGCACCGACGAAAGTCCTGGCGAACTGATCCTGTATCAGGGCCGCTCTTTCAAGTCCTATCGCGGCATGGGATCGATCGGCGCCATGGCGCAAGGATCGAGCGAGCGCTACTTCCAGAGCACCGAAGGAGATTCCTCAGCCTCCATCTCGGCGTCTGACGGCGATTCCAACCGCCTCGCCAAACTCGTCCCCGAAGGCATTGAGGGACGCGTTCCCTACCGCGGTTCGGTCGCCATGATCGTCCACCAGATGGTCGGCGGATTGAAATCCGGCATGGGTTACTGCGGCTGCTCCACGATTCCAGAACTGCTGCAGAAAACGCGCTTCGTCCGCATCAGCGGCGCCGGCCTGCGCGAAAGCCACGTCCACGACGTCATGATCACCCGCGAGGCCCCGAACTATGCCATCGAGTAGCACGGGCCGACGGCATGCTGTCAGAACAAACGTGGGTGCCCCATTTCTCGCGTCCTTTGCGAGAAGTGGGAATTCCGGAACCGCGGGCGCCGCACGCGCTTGAGCACCGACCGCCATAGTGTTCTCAAAGCCTGGATCGCCGCAATCCTGTGGCTGATCGTCATCTCCATTGAGTCGACCGCATATCTCTCCGCCCACAACACCAGCCGCTTCCTCTTTCCGCTGCTGCATTATCTATTCGGCATGTCGTTGGAGCGCTTCGAGCCGTTGCATTTCTTCCTGCGCAAATGCGGCCACGTCTTCGGCTACGGCCTGCTCAGCATTCTCCTGTTCCGCGCGTGGAGAGAGACCCTGCCCGCCCTGGGAAATCCCAGGTGGACCTTCCGCTGGGCGAACATCGCAGTGCTGGGAACCGCGCTCGTGGCCAGCCTCGACGAATGGCACCAAAGCTTCATCCCCTCGCGCACCGGCACGCCGCGCGACGTTCTGCTCGACACCTGCGCCGGCATCGCCGCACAGATACTGGTGTTGCTGTGGCTGAAATGGTTCTAGCGTAGTCAGCAAAGGTTGTCATCCTGAGGCCCGCGCCTTTTGCGGGCCGAAGGACCCATGCAACTTGGCCGGGAATTACAGAGATCCTCACTTCGTTCGGCCCACCGAGAAATAGATTGGGGCAACTCTACCTACGAACTGGGTTCGGCGATCTAGCGGCTGAGCTGAGGGCTGACAGCTGAGAGCTGAGAGCTTGTTCTTCAGTACATCGCGTCGTACTTGGTCACGGCCCACTCGGCGCCCTTGTGCGTGACGGTGACAGTGAACAAATCCTGATCGATTCCAGCCTGTGCCGGGCCCGCGTTGCTGGGCCGCTTGCCGCGATAGTGCAGGATCACCAGAGGCGGCGCCTCTTCCCAATCCACTAGTTCCCAGGAGAGCAGCGGGTGCTGCGCCTCAGAACTGCAAATATACTTCGCGTATTTCTTGTGATAATCGTGTTCCCACTTATTCAACAGCTCGTCACAGTGCCCGTCGCGCAGCTCGCGCAGAAACGTGTTGGCGGCCTTTTCGGTGGAGCGGTCGCGCAGCGGGTTCATCTTGATGCTCACGGGCAGTCCGGTCAGCGGATCGCGATCCTCCGATCGCGCCAGCACTGGCCCCTGATTGCTCAGCCACCACAGGTAGCCGACAAAGATTCCGACCAGCAGAACGCCGGCGCCGACAGCAATCCCAATGTGTGTGCGCGTGAAGGCCATCAAAAGAAGTTTATTGGCATCGCCGAAGCGCGGATAGATTACCAGTGGGAGACACGGTCGGACATGTACGAGTGGGGCAAGCTCTGCGCAAACAAAAAGGGCGCGCCCATGGCCGCGCCCCTCGCAAAACGCCCCTCACAAAAACAGGAGCGGCTACTCTTTCTTGTCTTCCTTTTCGCCTTCGGCCGGTGCGGCCTCGCGCTCAGCTTGTGCTTGCGCCTCCGCCTCTTCCATGGCTTTCTTGGCTTCGGCAGTTTTCTTGGCGCGGGCTTCGGCGCGCTTTTCCTTCTTCTCGTCGAGGATTTTCTCGCTGCCCAGCAATTCGAGGAAAGCCTTGTCGGCGCCGTCGCCCTTGTTCCAGTGGGTGCGGATGATGCGCGTGTAGCCGCCGTTGCGATCGCCGAACCGCGGCCCAACCGTGTCAAACAACTTCACCAGAGCCTCATCGGTCATCAGATAGGCGCCAGCCAGGCGGCGGGCGGCGAGGTCGCCGCGCTTGCCCAGCGTGATCATCTTCTCGACAATGGGCTTCGCGGCCTTGGCCTTGGGCACAGTCGTCTCGATGCGCTCCTCCACGATCACCGAGGTGACCAGGTTGCGCAGCAGCGACCGCCGGTGCGCCGTGTTCCGTCCGAGTTTGTATCCTGCAACTTTGTGACGCATGGGAACCCTCAGTGACTAGTGGTTAGTGCTTAGTGGCTAGTAAGTCAGCCTTTACCAGCCACTGACCACTAGCCACTAACCACTGATTCTTACAGCTGGTCGTCCGGCCCGTAAGCGGAAGCCGGCAGCACCTGATTCGACGTCGGTCCGGGAACGGCATTCCCGTGCTCGTCGATCTTCATGCCCAGGCTCAGACCCATCGAGGAAAGAATTTCCTTGATCTCGTTCAGCGACTTGCGGCCGAAATTCTTGGTCTTAAGCATTTCGGCTTCGGTCTTTTGCACGAGCTCCCCAATGGTCTGGATATTCGCATTCTTCAGGCAGTTGTAGCTGCGCACCGAAAGCTCGAGTTCTTCCACGGAACGGTTGAGGTTCTCGTTGTGAATCTCGGGCTTGCGGTCGTCCGACGACGACGTGCCGGTTTCAATTTCTTCCTCGAAGTTGATGAAGATGTTCATGTGGTCCTTCAGCAGCTTCGCCGCCAGACCGAGCGAATCGGCGGGCGTGATGGAGCCGTTGGTCCACACTTCGAGGGTCAACTTGTCGTAGTCGGTGATCTGTCCGAGACGGGCCGCCTCGACCGTGTAATTACATTTCCGTACGGGCGAGTGCACCGAGTCGATGGGAATGAAGCCGATGCCCAGATCCTCGTCGAAGTTCTTGTCGGCGGAAGTGTAGCCGCGGCCGCGCTTTAGGCGCATTTCCATGTCGAGCTTGCCGCCCTCGCTGACGGTCGCGATGTAGACGTCTTTGTCGAGAACCTCGACATCGCCATCGGCCTCAATCATGCCGCTGGTCACGACGCCGGGCTGATCGGCGCGCAGGTAGATCGCCTTGGGCGCGTCGCCCGCAAGCTTGAACGGAATCTGCTTCAGGTTGAGGATAATGTCGGTTGCGTCCTCGACCACGCCGGGGATCGACTGGAACTCGTGCAGCACGCCTTCCATCTTCACCGCGGTGACGGCCGCGCCTTCAATCGAACTCAGCAGCACGCGTCGCAGGGCGTTGCCCACGGTGGTGCCGAAGCCGCGTTCAAACGGCTGCGCCCAGAACATGCCGTACTTATCGGTGAGGCTGGAGGTATCGGTGGCGAGACGTTTCGGTTTCTGAAAACCCTTCCAAAGCATGTGTTTCTCCTTCGGCCGTTTGGCTCAAAGCTGGCTCCCTGAATCGGTCCATGCTGCGAAAAACTGGACTCAGGTCAAGCGTCAGCAGAGGCTGATCTGGCTCGAAATATGGACCAGAAAACCGTCGTTGGTCGTTTGTCGCTGGTCGTTAGCCAAATCGAGCTGGCCAACGACTAACGACCATCCACTAACGACGCCTTTCTACTTGCTATACAACTCAACAATCAACTGCTCGTTGACCGGCAGCTGAATATCTTCGCGTTTCGGCAGCGAGAGAACTTTCGCCTTGTAATTGTCGCGGTCAACTTCCAGCCAGCTCACCGTCGTGCCATGGCTGGCGAATTCCTTCGCCAGTTCGAGCACGGTGAGCTTCTTGCTCCTCTCGCGGATCGCGATCTCTTCGCCCGCGCTCACTTCATACGAAGGAATGTTGACCTTGCGATTGTCCACGGCCACGTGCCCGTGACGCACTAACTGCCGCGCCTGGCGCCGCGACTGGGCGAATCCCAGGCGATAGACCACGTTATCCAGGCGGCGTTCGAGCTGCTGCAGCAACTTCTCGCCGGTCACGCCCTGCGAGCGCGCGGCCTTCTCGAAGTAGTTGCGAAACTGGCCTTCCTGGGTAAAGTAGATGCGCTTGGCTTTCTGCTTCTCGCGCAACTGCAGGCCATAGCCAACAATCTTGGCCTTGCGGTCCTTGCCATGTTGTCCGGGAGCGAAGTTGCGCTTCTCGATGGGACACTTGTCGCTGAAGCACTTTGCGCCTTTGAGGAACAACTTCATGCCCTCGCGGCGGCATAGACGGCAGACTGCATCGGTATAACGTGCCAAGTTTCTTCTCCTTTAGATGACCGGTTTACGGGTTTGGCTTCACCCTTCGTCCCGGACGGTAAAACTGTCGTTGGTCGTTCGCCGTTTTGGATTTTGCCAACAACTGACGACAAACGACCAGCGACGCCTCTTACACTCTGCGGCGCTTCGGCGGACGGCAGCCGTTGTGCGGAATCGGCGTCACGTCGCGAATCGAACGCACTTCGATGCCCGAGGACGCCAGGGCGCGAACCGCCGACTCACGGCCCGAACCGGGGCCGCTGACGCGAACATCCACGCTGCGTACCCCATGATCCCGCGCCATGTTGGCGGCGTTCGACGCAGCTTGCTGCGCCGCGAAAGGCGTACCCTTCCGCGATCCCCGGAAGCCCAGCGATCCCGAACTCTTCCACGACAGAACGTTGCCATTCATGTCGGTGATGGTCACGATCGTGTTATTGAAGGACGCCTGCACGTAGCACAGCCCATGCGGCACGTGCTTGCGTTCCTTCTTCTTGAAGGTTTTCTTCTTGCCTTTTTTCTCCGGCGCGGCTGTGGTTGCTCCGCCCGCTGCTGCTGGTTTTGCCATAAGTTCGCTCTTAGCTCTTGGCTATTAGCTCTTAGCTCCAAGCCAAAGGCCAAGAGCCAACAGCCAACAGCAGATTTTATGTCTTCGACGTCGCCTTCTTCTTCTGTGCGACCGTTCCCTTGCGCGGACCCTTGCGGGTGCGGGCATTCGTATGGGTGCGCTGGCCCCGGACCGGCAGGTTGCGGCGGTGGCGGAATCCGCGATAGGAGCCGATTTCGATGAGACGCTTGATGTTCATCGAAACTTCCTTGCGCAGATCGCCTTCCACCAGGCCTTCGCCCTCAATGACCGTACGGATGCGGTTGACCTCTTCTTCGCTCAGGTCCTGCACCTTCTTCATCGGGTCGACCTTCGCCTCGTCACAGAGACGGCTGGCGCGCGGATGACCGATGCCGTAGATATACGTCAACGCGATATTGATGTGCTTCTGGCGCGGAAGATCGACGCCTGCGATACGTGCCATTTCTTTTTACCTCGGCGGCTGTGCCGTAAATTGAGGGCTCTTGGCTGTTAGCTTTTGGCTTTTAGCTAAGAGCCAAAAGCCAAAGGCCAAAAGCTTCCTACCCTTGGCGCTGTTTATGTTTCGAGTTGACGCAAATCACCCGCACCACACCCTTGCGGTGGATGACCTTGCACTTGTCGCAAATTTTCTTTACCGATGCTCGTACTTTCATAACCCAGCCTTCAGCTGTCAGCCATCAGCCGCCAGCAAACCTAAAATCATTTATACCGATACACAATCCGTCCGCGATTCAGATCGTAGGGCGAAAGCTCCACCGCGACCTTGTCCCCGGGCAGAATGCGGATGAAATTCTTGCGCATCTTGCCGGAAACATGCGCCAGCACCTGGTGTTTATTTTCCAGTTCCACCCGGAACATGGCATTGGGCAGGGGTTCCAGCACCACCGCCATCACTTCAATCGCGTCTTCTTTGCTCATTCGCTCCTAGCTTCTAGCTGCTAGCTCCTAGCCAACCGGCCCGCCTAGCTAGAAGCTAGGAGCTAGCAGCTAGAAGCTGTTTACTGCGTCAAAATCACCGGACCATCTTTCGTCACCGCGACGCAATGTTCGAAGTGCGCGCTGAAACTGCCGTCAGCGGTAACCGCCGTCCACTTGTCGCCCAGCACTCGCGTTTCGGGCTTGCCGTAATTCACCATCGGCTCAATCGCGATGACCATGCCCTCGCGCAACCGGGCGCCGTGCCCGCGAGCCCCGAAGTTCGGAACCTGCGGCTCTTCGTGCAACTTCGTCCCAATGCCATGCCCCACGAACTCACGCACCACGCTAAATCCCGCGGCTTCCACATGCTCCTGCACAGCCGCCCCAACATCGCCCACCGAATTGCCGATCCGCGCCTGCGCAATGCCCCGGTACAGCGACGCTTCGGTGACTTCCAGCAGCTTCTGCAGCTCCGGCTTCAGCCCGTTGCCCACCGGAACCGTGATTGCCGCATCGCCGTAGTAGCCGTCGAGCACGACTCCGCAGTCAATCGAAACGATGTCGCCCTCTTGCAGCACCCGTTTTTCCGAAGGGATGCCGTGCACAATCTCTTCATTCACCGACGTGCACAACACGCAGGGATAATCGTAGTACCCCTTGAACGCCGGCTTGGCCCCAAGTTCCCTGATCTTCTTATCGGCGGCGCGCTCCAGGTCCATGGTGGTGACACCTGGCGCTACCAGCGTTCTGACCTGGTCGAGAACCTGGCGGACGATGCGGCCGCTATGCCGCATCTTCTCTATCTCCGCCGATGATTTACACACAATCGCCATTCTTCATTCTTGCGCGCGATTCTTACCCGCAACTCTTACGCGCAGCCCTTACGCATGATGATCTTCCAGGACCTTGAAAATCTGCTCCGTGACATCGTCCATCGGCAGATCTCCGTTCACCGAGATCAACCTGCCGGTCCGCTGGTAGTAGTCCGCCACCGGACGAGTCTGCTCCTGGTATGCCGTGAGTCTGGGCTGAAGCACTTCCAACCGGTCGTCATTGCGGGTCACCAGCTTATCCCCGGTTACGTCGCAGATTTCATCCACGCGGGGCGGCTGGAAGTGGACGTTATAAATCCGTCCACAGGTGGGACAAGAACGGCGTCCAGTGATCCGGAGCAATAGCTGATTATAGTCCACGTCCAGGCGGATCACAATTGGCCAGGCCCGGGTGGGACGCGAATTGTCAAAGAGCTCATGTTCCAGCAGCGCATCGAGCCATCCGGCCTGCGCTGCAGTCCGGGGAAACCCGTCCAGAATGTAGCCGCGCTTGCAGTCCGGCTGCATCAGACGTTCCCGGACCATGACGCAAACCAGATCGTCCGAAACCAGTTCCCCCCGCGCCATCACCGCTTTGGCGACGATGCCGAGTTCCGTCCCGCGAGCCACGTTCTCCCGCAGCAGATCTCCCGTCGACACCTGGGGAATCCCGTAGCGCTCCATGATGCGCTTGGCCTGCGTGCCTTTTCCAGCACCCGGCGGCCCGAGCAACACTACGGGACCTATTTCACGCGAGGTTTCCTGCGCCATCGGCTTGGCCCAAGCCTCCCGAGCTCAGTCTCCCCGGCGCCCCAAAAAACAAGCCGAGGTGCAGCAACCCCCACCACGTGCAAAATTCCACTCGCCAGCTACCAGGTGCGGCGGCCGCGAATGCGTCCGCTGCGCGGCGTAAATCCGTCGTAGTGGCGCATGATCAGCTGCGCCTCGATCTGCGTGACCGTATCCATGGCCACGCCCACCACGATCAGCAGCGACGTGCCGCCAAAATAAAAGCTCACACCCAAACCATTCGTCACCCAGTTCGGCAAGGCTTCAAAGAATCTTCCAAACACCCAGGGCAGATGGTTGAGGTGAATGCCGGTAATCATCCACTCTGGAATGAACGAAATCAGAATCAGGTACAGCGCGCCCACCAGCGTAATCCGCGTGAGCACTTCATTGATGAAATCCGCCGTTCGCTTCCCGGGGCGTATACCCGGAATAAATCCGCCATACTTTCGCATGTTGTCGGCAACTTCGCTGGGATTGAAAACGATAGACACGTAAAAATAAGCGAAGAAAATAATGCCGACCGCATAGAGCAGCGTATACAGCGGCTCGCCCCAGCCCAGCAGCCGGATCAGATCTCCGAAATAGCGGCTGTTGCGCAGCCCGTAGCCGATGGTCTGCGGCAGCGTCAGAATCGACGACGCGAAAATCACCGGCATCACGCCGCCCGCGTTCACGCGCAGCGGCAAGTGCGTCGATTGCCCGCCCATCACCTTGCGTCCGACCACACGTTTGGCGTATTGCACGGGAATTCGCCGTTCGCTTCGTTCGACGTAAACGATGAACGCCACCACCGCGACCATGAAGATGATCAGGAACACCATCAACGGGAACGTCATCGCGCCCCAGGCGGCGTTCTTGGCCTTCTCGATCAAATCCACCACGCCGCGCGGCAGGCCGGTCACAATTCCAGCGAAGATCAGCAGCGACATTCCATTGCCCACGCCGCGCTCGGTAATCTGCTCGCCCAGCCACATGATGAACGCGCTGCCCGTGGTCAGGGTCAGCATGGTCATGAACCGGAACTTCCAGCCCGGGTCGAGCGCGTAGCCGCCCTTTTCCAGGCCGATGGCGATGCCGAACGATTGCACCGAGCTCAGAATGACAGTGATATAGCGCGTCCACTGCGTGATCTTCTTGCGCCCGAGTTCGCCTTCCTTCTGCAATTTCGCCAGCGGCTCATACACCACCGTCAGCAACTGCAGAATGATCGATGCCGTGATGTACGGCATGATCCCCAGGGCAAAAATCGTCATCTTGCGCAACTGGCCGCCGGAGAACAGATCGACAAAGCCCAGCAACGACCCGCTCGTGCTGCCCTGTGTAAAGAAACTTTCCAGCTTGGCGGTATCGATTCCCGGCGTGGGTAAATGTCCACCCACCCGGTACACAAACAGCAATCCCAGAGTGAACAGGATGCGTTTGCGCAGGTCGGGAATCCGGAAGATATTCGCCAGTTTGTCGAACATTACTGCCCCGCCTTCGCTGTCGGCTTCACGGCCGCCTTCACTGCCGCTTTTACTGATAAGACCTCAACCTTGCCGCCCGCCTTCGTGATCTTTTCCTGGGCCGACTTCGAGAACTTGTGCGCGTGCACCGTGAGCGCGACCTTCAACTCGCCGTCGCCCAGAATCTTCACCGGATGCTTGGTCTTGATTACTCCGGCCTTGCGCAGGACTTCGGGAGTAATGGGGTCCCCATGAAAAGACTCGCCCATCTCCACCAGCCGCTCAAGGCTCACGATGTTAAATTCCTTGCGGAAAATGTTGGTGAAGCCGCGCTTCGGCATGCGGCGGTGCAGCGGCATCTGGCCGCCTTCAAAGCCGCGGATCATGCGCGACCCGGTGCGCGAACGCTGCCCTTTGTGTCCGCGGGTCGAGGTCTTGCCCATGCCGGAGCCCATACCGCGCCCCACGCGCTTGCGCTTTTCCGTCGCCTTCTTCGGTGCTCGAATGTTCGATAAATTCATAAGTAAGCTCTCAGCTTTCAGCCGTCAGCTTTCAGCCTCAGCGCTTTACGCTGAGGGCTGATAGCTGAAAGCTGATAGCGCTATTCCACGAACTCCACCAGATGCGGCACCTTCGCCACCATCCCGCGGATGGCATTGGTGTCGGGCCGCTCGATTACCTGATTCAGCCGGGTGAACCCCAGCCCCTTGATTACCAGCTTTTGCTTCACCGGGGCACAGATAGCGGAGCGCACCCATTTCAGGTGAACCTTCCCGCTGATCGCACTCGTTTTCTTCGCCGTCATTTCGTAAACCTCAATGTTTTTGTGGAAGGGCACGACTTCAGTCGTGCCGTCCCGAACCCGTAATCGACGGGGCTTTAGCCCCTGCGGGCAGCCTTACAGCTCTTGCGCCGTCTTACCCCGCATCGCGGCAACCCCTTCACGCGTCTTGAGCTGCTTCAGCGCATCGAAGGTCGCCTTGATGACGTTGTGCGGGTTGGTCGTGCCGATGGATTTCGTCAGCACGTTCTGCACCCCCACCGACGTCATCACCGCACGCACCGCGCCGCCCGCAATCACTCCCGTGCCTTCCGGCGCCGGCTTCAGCAGCACCTTGCCCGAGCCGTAACGCCCGAGCACGAGATGCGCAATGCTGGTCTGCGTCAGGTTGACCTTGATCAGGTTCTTCTTGGCCGACTCGATTCCCTTGCGAATGGCCTGCGGAACTTCCTTGGCTTTTCCGGAACCGTAACCCACCACTCCCGCCGAGGGATCGCCCACCACGACCAGCGCGGCAAACGAAAGATTCTTGCCGCCCTTCACCACCTTGGTCACGCGGTTGATGGCCACCACCTGGTCTTTCAACTGGAACGAACCCGCATCAAGCTTCTTGATCAATGTTGGCATTTATAAACCTAGCCTTTGGCTGTTAGCTCTTGGCTCTTGGCTTTTTCGCTCTGGCCAACAGCCAAGAGCCAAAAGCCAATAGCGATTCTTAGAACTGCAATCCCGCTTCGCGCGCCGCGTCGGCCAAGGCCTTCACGCGCCCGTGATAAATGTAGCCGCCACGGTCGAACACGACCTTGGTCACGCCCTTGGCCTTGGCCCGCTCGGCAATGGTCTTGCCGACGACCTTCGCCGAGGCCACGTTGCCCCCGGTGCTCCGGGCGTCCTTCTTGCCTTCGGCCGTGCTGGCGGAGACCAGCGTCTTGCCGTGCAGATCGTCGATGACCTGCACGTAAATGTGATTCAGCGAACGGTACACGTTGAGCCGCGGGCGCTCCGCGGTCCCCTGCATCTTCTTGCGAATGCGGTCGTGTACATGCCCGCGCTTCTCGTTCTTCGTGACTCTTGTCAGCATGAAACCTGTCCTTGGTCGTTCGTCGTTGGTCGTTAGCCAAAGACTCCCGACAATTGCAAAATCCTCAAGTCGCGTATTGCTGCCCGAAGTCGCCTGACTCTGCTAACGACCAACGACCAGCGGCTAACGACGGTTTATTTCGCTCCGGTCTTTCCGACCTTCTTCTTCAGACGCTCGCCGGCATAGCGCACGCCCTTGTTCTTGTACGGGTCCGGCGGACGCAGCGAGCGCATTTCCGCCGCTACCTGTCCTACTTTTTGACGGTCGATTCCAGTGAGCGCGATCTTGGTCTGCTTGGGATCCACCGCCGCATCCACGCCCGTCGGCAACGGATATTCAATGGGATGCGAATATCCCAGGTTGAACACCACCATCGACTTGCCCTTCATTTCGGCGCGGTACCCGATGCCCACGATTTCCAGTTCGCGGGTCCAGCCCTTGGTCACACCTTCGACCGCATTGTTGACCAGTGCGCGCGCCAGTCCGTGAAGCGCCGCCTGCGAATCGTTCTGCCGGATCGCGACGATGTTGCCGTCCTTCTGCTCGACCGTGATGCCGGCCGGCAAAGCCGTATCCAGCTTGCCCTTCGGCCCCTGCACCAGAACGGTGTTGCCCTCAACTTTAACCGTCACCCCTTTGGGGATCGGGATCGGCTTTTTTCCAATTCTCGACATAAGCTTTCAGCTCTCAGCTTTCAGCTCTCAGCCTCTCTTCCAACCGCGCCTTTACTGATGGCTGACGGCTGACAGCTGACAGCTTCTTTTCTAGTAAATCTGGCAGAGCAACTCGCCGCCCACGCCTTCTTTGCGGGCCTGGCGGCCGGTCATCACGCCGCGCGGCGTGGTGAGGATGTTGATCCCCATGCCGCCCAGCACGCGCGGAATCTCGCTGCGCCGCACGTACACGCGGCAGCCGGGGCGCGACACGCGCTCCACCTTCGAGATGGCCGCTTCGTTGTTGGCGCCGTACTTCAGATAAATCCGGATGACCTTGTGGCCTTCTTCTTCCGTCGGCTTGAAATTCGAGATGTAGCCCTCTTCCTTCAGAATGCGGGCAATCTCCAGCTTCAACCGTGAGGCCGGAATGTCCACCTTCTGGTGCCGGGCCTGGAGTGCGTTCCGCACTCGCGTCAGCATGTCTGCGACCGGATCGGTCAACCTCATCGTTTGCTTCTCCTCTTGCCACCCGTTCGCTCCGCGTTCACCGGAGAACCTGCGGCAGCATTAACTTCGGTCCTTAGTCCTTAGCCGTTAGTCGTTATTCGTTCGCCGGTCTCTGATGCCCGTTGGCTTTCGCCAACAACTAACGACCAACGACTAACGACGCACTTCCCTACCACGACGACTTCGAAACCCCTGGAATCTCCCCTCGCAATGCGAGACTGCGGAAGCACAGCCGGCAAATGCCGAACTTGCGCAGAAACGCGCGCGGACGTCCGCAAAACTTGCAGCGGTTGTGCTTGCGCGTGGAAAATTTCGGCTTCTTCACGTCCTCGGGACGCTGGTGCAGCCCGACTCCGTCTTTAACCCGCTTTGCTGTCGTCGCCATGTTTAGTAAAAACTCCTGATTTCCGTCTCTTCACAATCCCTAACTTTGAAAATCCGCCCTCATGCCCGGAACGGCATGCCCAGATGCTTCAACAGCGTCCGCGCCTGGTTGTCGTTCGCCGCCGTCGTCACAATCGTGACGTTCATGCCCTTCTGCTTATCCACCTTCTCGTAGGAGATCTCCGGGAAAATCAGCTGGTCGTGCAGCCCGAGCGTGAAGTTGCCGCGCCCGTCGAACGACTTGGTCGATACTCCCTTGAAATCGCGCACGCGCGGCAGAACGATATTCACCAGCCGGTCCAGAAACTCATACATGCGGTCGCCGCGTAAAGTCACCATCGCCCCAATAGACTGACCCTGGCGCACCTTGAACGCCGCGATCGACTTCTTCGCCCGCGTCACCACCGGCTTCTGCCCGGTGATCTGTCCCAGTTCGTTCACCGCCGGATCGAGCACTTTCGCGTTCTGCGTCGCTTCGCCCACGCCCATGTTCACGACGATTTTGTGCAGCCGCGGAACCGCCATCACGTTCTTCAGTTCCAGTTCTTTCAGCAATGCCGGAGCTACTTCCTTATCGAATTTCGAGCGCAGCCGCGGACGTTCCTTCGCGCTATGCCGCGCCTGATCGGGAGCCTTCTGCTCCTGCGATTCCTTTTGTCCCTTTTTTTCTTTATCTTTTGCCATTTTCGTTCCGTCAACTTCCTCTCACGGTTTCGGGTTGCAGGAAGCTGTCAGCTGTCAGCCGTCAGCCCTCAGTTTCAGTGCCTGCGTGTACCGGTTCGTGAGACTAAATTTTCATGCCTGCTGCCTGCGTCGCCGCCTTAAGCCAAAAGCCAATGGCCAAAAGCCAATAGCCTTACTTATCCAGCGTCGTTCCGCACTTCTTGCACACCCGCACCTTGCGGTCGCCGCGCTCTTCGTGTCCAATTCGGACCGGTCCGCAGGTCGCGCACACCAGCTGCACGTTGGAGATCGCAATCCGGCTCTCCTGCTCGGCGATGCCGCCCTTGATGTTGCGCTGCGGGTTGGGCCGCACGTGCTTTTTCACCATCATCACGTGCTCGACTAGAATCTTGGCGTCGTTCGGAAACACGCGCAGCACGCGCCCTTCCTTGCCCTTGTCGCGCCCGGTGATCACCTTCACGGTGTCGTTCCGCCGCAGATCCACTCGCTTATTTTCCGTGCTTACAGTTCGCATAAATTCCTTGCAACCTTAACTTCCTGTTAGATGACTTCCGGCGCCAGCGAAACAATCTTCAAAAACTTCTTCTCGCGCAACTCGCGCGCCACCGGACCGAACACGCGCGTCCCGACCGGCTCACCGGCGTCGTTGATCAGCACCGCGGCGTTCGAATCGAATTTGATATAGGTGCCATCGCGCCGCCGGGACTCTTTCCGCGTGCGCACAATCACCGCCTTGACCACGGTCCCTTTTTTCGTCTGGCCCTCGGGCGCCGCCTCTTTCACGGCCGCCGTGATTATGTCGCCCAGCCCGGCGTTCAATCCGGTCGAGCCGCCCAGCGGCAGAATCATCTGCAGCTTGCGGGCGCCCGAATTGTCGGCCACCTCCAGCATCGATCTCATCATCACAGCCATGGCTTCAATCTCCCTAAAATCCTTGTCATTCCGAACACGCGCAAAGCGCGGGTGAGGAACCTGCTTTTTGCCGGCACCAGCAAAACTCTAGACTGCCACATCCACCGCGGCTTCCGGCACCAGCGCCGCCTTGCGCACAATATCTTTCAGCTTCCAGCGCTTCAGCTTCGACAGCGGACGCGTCTCCTCGATCCGCACCACATCGCCGACGTGCGCTTCGTTCTTCTCGTCGTGCGCGTAGAACTTTTTGTTGCGCGCCACCACGCGTCCATAGAACGGATGCGCCTTCTTGCGCGTCACCTTCACCACGATCGTCTTCTGCATGCGGTTGGCGACCACTTCTCCCACTACTTCCTTGCGGCGGCCCTGCACCTTCGCCGTGGCCTGTGTATTGGTTTCCGCCATTATCGTTTCTCCGTTATTCCTTCTGACCAGCGGCCGAGCGCTCGCGCTCGCCGAGGATCGTTTTGACGCGCGCAATGTCCTTGCGCAGGCCGCGAATCTTCTTCAGGCTCTCCGTCTGTCCCATGTTCAGCTGAAATTTCAGCTTGAACAACTGGTCGGCAAGCTCGCGCTCCTGGTGGCTAAGCTCAACGTCCGTCAAGTTTCTGATTTTGTCTACCTTCATAAGTTCCTCAACCGAATTCTCGGGCGCTTAACGAAAGCTGACAGCCGAAAGCTTTCTTTAGTGCGCCGCGCCCTCGCGCTTCACCAGCGTGGTCCGCAACGCCAGCTTGTGCGACGCCAGCCGCATCGCTTCCGTCGCATCCGTGATGGTCACGCCTTCCATCTCAAACAGAATCTTTCCCGGCTTCACCACCGCAACCCAATGATCCGGCGCGCCCTTGCCCTTGCCCATACGGGTTTCGGCCGGCTTCTTGGTGACCGGTTTGTCGGGAAACACGCGGATCCAGATCTTCCCGCCGCGTTTCACGAAACGCGTCATGGCCACGCGGCTGGCTTCAATCTGCCGGTCGGTGATCCAGCCGGGCTCCAGCACCTTAAGCCCGAAATCTCCGAACGCCAGCGTAGACCCGCGCCAGGCTTTGCCGGTCATGCGCCCGCGCTGCTGCTTGCGATACTTCACTTTCTTTGGCATCAACATAGAAATCAGCTCTTAGCTTCTAGCTCTTGGCTCCTAGCTAAACCTTCCCTTGTCATCCCGAGCGAGACGCTTTTTGTCTCGCGAGGGACCTGGGCGCGCCGTGCGATCAATCTCGCGTTCTTTGCGAGATTGCTAACTCGCACGCTTGGCGCGCTTCCTTAAAATCCGCCCGCAACCGCCGTGGCTTCGCGTTTCTTCTGCGGCAGAATCTCGCCCTTGTACACCCAGCACTTCACCCCGATCACGCCGTAGGTCGTTCGCGCTTCGGTGAAGCCGTAGTCGATGTCGGCGCGCAGCGTGTGCAGCGGCAACCGCCCCTGCAGATACCATTCCGACCGCGCGATTTCATTGCCGTTCAACCGCCCGCTCACCCGTACTTTGATGCCCTTGCACCCAAAGCGCAGCGCCGAATCCACCGCCTTGCGCATCGCGCGCCGGAAGCCGACACGCTTTTCCAATTGCAGCGCGATCGATTCCGAAACCAGTTGCGCGTCGAGCTCGGGCTTATGCACTTCCTGGATGTCGACAAAAATGTCCTTGCCCGCCGTGCGCTTCTGCAGCTCGGCCTTGAGCTTGTCGATTTCCGCGCCCTTGCGCCCGATGATGATCCCCGGGCGCGCCGTCTTGATGATGATGCGCAGCTTGTTTCCCGGCCGCTCGATCTCAATGGCGCTGATGCCCGCCGACTTGAGCTTGTCTTTCAGCTCGTTCTTCAGCTTGACGTCTTCGTGCAGCTGCTTGTCGTAATCCCGCTCGGCAAACCAGCGCGACTTCCACGGCTTGGTGAAGCCGAGGCGAAAACCATAAGGATGGACTTTTTGTCCCATTGCTTCTCCTAAATCAACCTGCTCAATCGAACCCTGCTCAATCGAACCCTGCTCAATCGAACCCAAAAAACTTTGTCATTCCGACGGTTCGCGAAGCGACCCGGAGGAACCTGCTGTTGCCTTACCTCGCAGCCACTTTCTTTTTGACCACGCCCGCCTTCACCGTCGACGCGCGCCGCTTGCCCTTGGCCGGAGCCGCCTCCGCTGTCCGGGCATCGCCGGCATGTCTCGGACCCGCGTCGCCACTCTTCCCGCGCTCCGCCAAGATCAACGTGATGTGCGCAATGCGCCGCTGGTAGCGGTAGGCGCGTCCCTGTGGAGCCGGACGGATGCGCTTCATGCGCGGCCCGTCGTTGGCGATCGCACTCTTCACATAGAGGTTGTCGATCTCCACGTCGAGATTCTTCTCGGCACTGAGAAAGTTCGCGTTGTCCAGCGCCGACTGCAGCAGCTTGCCCACGTGCGCCGCCACCCGCTTCTTGGTGAACGCCAGCGTGTTGCGCGCCTCTTCCACGCGCCGTCCTTTGATCAACTCCAGGACCAGCCGCGCCTTCTGCGGCGAAACCCGCAAGTACCGCATTTCCGCTCGAAATTCCATAGTCTTGTCTCTGCGTTTCTTAGCCAGCAGCTAGAAGCTAGTAGCTAGAAGCTGTTTCCCTACGCTTTCGGTGCCGGCGCTGACGGAGCCGCGGGAGTAATCGCTCCCGGACCGCCCGGGATCCCGGCCGGCTTGGCCGCGACTTCCGTCGCCGCCCTCATGGAGTGCCCCTTGAACGTCCGGGTGAAACTGAACTCACCCAGTTTATGGCCCACCATGTTCTCCGTGACGTACACCGGAATGAACTTTTTGCCGTTATGCACCGCGATCGTGTGCCCCACCATCTCGGGCACCACGGTGGAACGCCGCGACCAGGTGCGCAGCACTTTCTTCTCGTTGCGCGCATTCATGCCTTCTACCCTCGCTTGCAGGTAAGCATCGACGAACGCGCCTTTCTTGGTTGAACGTGCCATAAAGTCAGCTCTCAGCTTTCAGCCGTCAGCTTTCAGCTAACAGCTTCTAGAACCCTTTGTCATTCCGACCCCCGAGCGAACGCGAGGGGCGGAGGAATCAGCTTTTGCCAACGACCAACGACTAACGACCAACGACTATTTCGCCCGCCGGCTCACAATAAACTTATCCGTGCGCTTGTTGTTCCGCGTCTTGTACCCGCGCGTCGGCTGGCCCCAAGGCGTCACCGGATGCCGTCCGCCCGAAGTCTTGCCTTCACCGCCGCCGTGCGGATGGTCGACCGGATTCATCGATACGCCGCGATTGTGCGGACGCTTGCCCAGCCACCGCGAACGCCCCGCCTTGCCGATGGTCACGTTCTCGTGATCGAGATTTCCCACCTGACCGATCGTGGCCATGCAGTCCTGCGAAATCTTCCGCGTCTCGCCCGAAGGCAGCTTGACCAGCGCGTACTCTTCTTCCTTGGCAATCAGCTGCGCCGCTCCGCCCGCCGACCGCACCATCTGCCCGCCCTTGCCCGGCTTCAGTTCCAGATTGTGAATCTGCGTGCCTGGCGGAATATTCCGCAGCGGCAGCGCGTTACCGACAAGAATATCTGCCTCGGGACCGCTCACCACTTTCTGCCCGACCTTCAGCCCTTCCGGCTGAATGATGTAACGCTTCTCGCCATCGGCATAGGCCAGCAGCGCAATGCGCGAAGAACGGTTCGGGTCGTACTCGATCGTCGTCACGGTCGCCGGAATCCCGGCCTTGTCGCGCTTGAAATCGATGATGCGCAGCTTGCGCTTGTGCCCGCCCCCGATGAATCGCATCGTGGTATCGCCCGAGTTGCGGCGTCCGCCAGTGCGCGGCTTGGGCTCGAGCAGCGGCTTGTGTGGACTCGTGCTCGTAATGTCGTCATTGACCAGCGTCGTGCGATAGCGCAACGTCTGCGTCGTCGGTCGATAAGTCTTGATTGGCATAATCAGCTCTTCTTAACTTGCTACTGCAAAATCTTTGTCATTCCGAACCGGCGTTCTTTGCCGGTGAGGAATCTGCTTCCCGTCGCGCCTTATAAATTCTGCGCGTACTCCGGCATCTTCTCCCCGGCCCGCAACCGCACGTACGCCTTCTTCCAGTCCGGACGGTAGCCCGCGAACTTTCCGCGCCGCCGCTCTTTTCCCACATAGGTCGCGGTGCGCACGGAATGCACTTTCACTTTGAAAATCGACTGCACCGCTTGCTTGATTTCCGTCTTGGTCGCCTTCGGTTCCACCTGGAAGACCAGCGTGTTCTGGTTCTCCTTGATGGCCAGGCCCTTCTCGGTAATCACCGGACGGCGAATAATCTGGTATGCGGATTTCATTTTTCTAGGCTACCTCCGCCGCTTTTTCATGCCGCGTGCGCTTGCGGCGCTCGCTGTGCGCCTTCTTCGTGCCTTCATCCGCTTCCGGCTTGTGCTGCCGCTTCGACACCGAGGACTTCAGCGAAACCTGCAGCTTCTCGATTGCCGGCTGCGAGATAATTGCCCGGTCATATTTCAGCAGATGAAACGGGTGCACTTCGTTGCTCAGCACCATCTCGAGACCATGAATGTTGCGCGCGCTCAAAGCCAGGTTATGATTTTCGTGCTTCGCTTCCTCGATAACCAGAACCGTGGAATCGACTTTCAGCGAGTCCAGCGACTTGCGGAATGCCTTGGTCTTCGCTTCTTTCATGTCGAACGAATTCACCACGATCAGCTTGCCGTCCGCCAGCTTCGCGGCCAGCGCCGAGCGCAACGCGCCCATCAGCTTCTTCTTGGGGAAGCTGTAGTCGTAGGAGCGCGGTTGCGGTCCATGCACCGTGTAGCCATGCCGCCACAGCGGAGACCGGATCGATCCGATGCGGGCGCGCCCCGTGCCCTTCTGTTTCCAGAGCTTCTTGCCCGATCCGGAAACTTCCCAGCGACCCTTGGTTTTGTGCGTGCCGGCGCGCTGCCCGGCGCGGTAATGCTTCACCGCTTCCCAGAGCAGATCTTCATTGACCGCGCCGAAGATTTCATCGGCGAGGTTTAAAGTCCCAACCTTCTCGCCGCTCAGATTGTGAATATCGATAGTTGCCATATTGCTTTTCGTCTTTTGGGTTAGCCAACGACCAACGATCAATGATCAACGATCAACGACTAACGACCAACGACTGCTCCTATGCCTTCTTCGCCGCCCGCTTCGCGGCCTTCAACGGATCCACCGTCGCCGACCCTGCGAACCCGCGCCGTTCTCGTGGCGGCTTCTTCGCCTTCATGATGATGATGTAGCCACCCTCGGGCCCCGGCACGCTGCCCTCAACCACCAGCAGGTTCTCGTCCTTATCCACGCCCAGCACGCGCAGGTTGCGCTGGGTAACGCGGGCGTTGCCCATGTGTCCCGACATCCGCATTCCCTTGAACACGCGCGACGGGAACGCCGACGATCCGATCGAACCGGTTATCTGAAACATCGACCCGTGCGACTTCGGACCACCGCCAAAATGATGCCGCTTCACCACACCCTGAAACCCTTTGCCCTTGCTGATCCCGACGATGTCGACAAAACGCTCGCCTTCGAAAATCTCGACCAGCACCCGGTCGCCAACTTTCACCGAGCCATCTCCATCGGGCGTGCCCTCGACTTCGAGCGGCACTTCGCGCATGAACTTCACCGGAGGAAGATTGTTCTTCGCCAGGTGTCCCTGCGCCGGCTTGGTCAGCCGCGACTCCTTCACAAACTCCACCAGTCCAATCTGGGCCGCCTCGTAGCCATCTTTCGTGGCCGACTTGTGCTGCGTCACCACGCACGGACCAGCCTGCAGCACCGTGACCGGGCGCACGTCGCCCTTCGAGTCAAACAGCTGCGTCATGCCGACCTTCTTGCCCAGAATCCCTGTAACCTTCGTCGCCATTTCAATCTCCATGCCCAGCGTGGCCAGTCCTCGTTCGCGACTGCTATTGGCTGGGAGCCGTCTGCCCTAGCTAGCAGCTAGGAGCTAGAAGCTATTTATGTTCCTTGCCGAATGCCTTAATCTCCACGTCCACGCCCGCCGGCAGATCCAGTTTCATCAGCGCGTCCACCGTCTGCTGCGTCGGCTCCAGAATATCGAGCAGCCGCTTGTGGGTGCGGATCTCAAACTGTTCCCGCGACTTCTTGTCCACGTGCGGCGAACGCAGCACGCAGTACTTGTTCTTCATCGTAGGCAGCGGAATCGGTCCGGCAATCTGTGCGCCGGTGCGCCGCGCCGTTTCCACGATCTCGCCCGTCGACTGATCCAGAATGCGATAGTCGTAAGCCTTCAACCGGATGCGAATTCTTTCTTTTCCAATCACTGTGTCATCTCTCTAACCCCTTCCGCCTGCGGAAGGAAAGAACGTGCGGCAGAATGCAAGCCGCTTTGAAATCAGCTGTCAGCTTTCAGCCGTCAGCTCTCAGTAAAACCCTTGTCATCCTGAGGCGACGCTCTTTGTCGCCGAAGGACCTGTGCAACTTGCTGCCATTGCTTCGCTCTCACTGACAGCTGAGAACTGATAGCTGACAGCTTCCTACGTCACAATCTCCGCGATCGTGCCCGCGCCCACGGTATGTCCGCCTTCGCGGATCGCGAACCGCAAGCCCTTCTCCATGGCCACCGGCGTGATCAGCTCAATCACCAGACTGACGTTGTCCCCCGGCATCACCATCTCGGTGCCCGCAGGAAGCTCTGCCACTCCCGTCACGTCCGTCGTGCGCAGATAAAACTGCGGACGATATCCCTTAAAGAACGGCGTGTGTCGTCCACCTTCTTCTTTGGTCAGGATATATACCTCGGCCTTGAATTTGGTGTGCGGAGTAATGGACCCCGTCTTGGCCAGCACCATGCCGCGCTCCACATCTTCCTTCGCAATGCCGCGCAGCAGCAACCCCGCGTTGTCGCCCGCCATGCCTTCGTCCAGCTGCTTCTTGAACATTTCGACGCCCGTGACCACCGTCTTGCGGGTCTCGCGGAAGCCGACGATTTCCACTTCCTCGCCGACCTTTACTTTGCCGCGCTCGATTCTTCCGGTCACCACCGTGCCGCGTCCCTGAATCGAAAAAATATCTTCAATCGGCATCAGGAACGGCTTATCCAGTTCGCGCGCGGGCTGCGGAATATATTTATCCACCGCCTCCATCAGCGCGTCGACCTGCGCCTCCGCCTTCGCTTCCCCGTTCAGCGCGCCCAGTGCCGATACCCGAACAACCGGCACGTCGTCCCCAGGAAACTTGTAGCTCTTCAGCAACTCGCGCACTTCGAGCTCAACGAGTTCGAGCAACTCCGGATCGTCCACCGCATCAACTTTATTCAACGCTACGACCAGATACGGCACGCCCACCTGCCGCGCCAGCAGCACGTGCTCGCGCGTCTGCGGCATCGGACCATCCGTCGCAGCCACCACCAGAATGCCGCCATCCATCTGCGCCGCGCCCGTGATCATGTTCTTGATGTAGTCGGCGTGGCCCGGGCAATCCACGTGCGCGTAGTGCCGGTTGGCCGTCTCATACTCGACGTGCGCCGTCGCGATCGTGATGCCGCGGGCTTTTTCTTCCGGAGCGTTGTCGATCGAATCAAACGACCGGAACGTGTTCTTCGGATTGTGCTTGGACAGAACTTTGGTGATCGCCGCCGTCAGCGTAGTTTTGCCATGATCGATGTGACCAATCGTCCCTACGTTGCAGTGCGGCTTAGTGCGATCAAATTTTTCTTTCGCCATAACTCAGCTCTTAGCTCCTAGCTCTTAGCTTCTAGCTAAACCCTTGTCATCCTGAGCGGCGCGCCCTTTGCCGCGAAGGATCTACGCAACTTCTCTCGGTAAAGGGATCCTTCGCGAAAAACGCTCAGGATGACCGCAGTGGGCTCTCGCTTCGCTCACGCCCGCTAAACGCGGTCACTTCGCCGTCCCCTGCACCTTCGCAATGATTTCCTCCGCGACCGATCGCGGAGCCTCCTCATAGCGCGCAAAGTGCATCGAGTATTCCGCGCGGCCCTGCGTCGACGAACGCATGTGGGTCGCGTAACCAAACATTTCCGCCAGCGGAACGATGGCCTTGATCACCTGCGAACCGGCGCGGTGCTCCATGCCTTCAATGCGTCCGCGGCGCGAACTCAGATCGCCCATGATCACGCCGGCATAATCTTCCGGTGTCACCACTTCGACCGCCATCACCGGCTCCAGCAGCACCGGAGAAGCCTTGCGGGCCGCCTCTTTGAACGCCATCGACCCGGCAATCTTGAACGCCATTTCGTTCGAATCGACGTCGTGATAGCTGCCGTCATACAGCGTGGCCTTCACATCGACCATCGGATAACCGGCCAGCACTCCGCCTTCGAGCGCTTCCTGAATGCCCTGATCGATCGGCTTGATAAATTCCTTGGGCACCGAGCCGCCCACAATGTCGTTCACAAATTCGTACCCCGTTCCCGCGGGTTGCGGATCGAGATAAATCTTGGCGTGCCCGTACTGGCCGCGTCCGCCGGTCTGCCGGATGTACTTGCCTTCCGCCTCGGCGTGCCTGCGAATGGTTTCGCGATACGCCACCTGCGGCTTGCCGACGTTGGCCTCGACTTTATACTCGCGCATCATGCGGTCGACAATGATTTCCAGGTGCAACTCGCCCATACCGCTGATGATCGTCTGTCCGCTGTCGGGATCGGTGTGAACCTTAAAGGTGGGATCTTCCTGGGCCAGGCGGCTGAGCGCCATGCCCATCTTTTCCTGGTCAGCCTTGGTCTTGGGTTCGACCGCAACTGAAATCACCGGCACGGCAAACGTGATCGACTCCAGTGCAATGGGATGATCTTCGTCGCAAATTGTGTCGCCGGTACCGACGTTCTTCAAACCAACCGCCGCACAAATGTCGCCTGCCAGAATCTCGTTGATCTCTTCGCGCTTGTTGGCGTGCATCTTGAGCAAACGCCCAATGCGCTCGGTCTTCGTGGTGCGAACATTCCGCACCGAATCGCCCGTCTTCAGCTGTCCGGAATACACGCGGATAAAGGTCAACTGCCCGACGAACGGGTCGGCCATGATCTTGAACGCCAGCGCCGCGAACGGCTGTTTATCGTCGGCTTTGCGGAAAATCTTTTCCCCGTTGTCGGGATCGATGCCATGCGTCTCCGGCACATCCAGCGGCGAGGGCAGGTAATCGACCACCGCATCCAGCAGCGGCTGCACACCCTTATTCTTGAACGCCGTTCCCACCACCACCGGAAACACTTTCAGGGCGATGGTCGACTTGCGCAGCGACGCACGCAGTTCGTCGGCTGTGATCTCTTCGCCTTCCAGAAATTTATGGAGGATTTCGTCGTCGTTCTCGGCAATGCTCTCGACCAGCTGGGCGTGAAATGCTTCGGCTTTCTTTTTCAGTTCGGCGGGAATTTCTTCGGTGACGTATTCCGCGCCCATCGTATCGTCGTTCCAGACGATCGACTTCATATTAATCAGGTCGATGACGCCCCTGAACTTATCTTCCTGGCCGATGGGAAATTGAATCGCGACGGGCTTGGCACTGAGGCGTTTGCGGATGGTATCGACGGCGTGCTCGAAATCGGCACCCATCTTATCAATCTTGTTGATAAAGCAAATTCTCGGGACGCCGTACTTATCGGCCTGGCGCCAGACTTTTTCCGACTGCGGCTGCACACCGTGCACCGCGTCGAATACGGCAACAGCGCCATCTAGAACTCGCAAAGACCGCTCGACTTCCGCCGTGAAATCCACGTGGCCGGGCGTATCGATAATATTGATGCGAATGTCGCGCCAGGTGCAGGTGGTCGCCGCGGACGTAATCGTAATGCCGCGCTCCTGCTCCTGCTCCATCCAGTCCATGGTGGCCGTGCCTTCGTGCACCTCTCCGATGCGGTGCGTCCGTCCCGTATAAAACAGGATGCGCTCCGTCGTAGTGGTCTTGCCGGCATCGATGTGGGCCATGATGCCGATGTTTCTGCAGCGTTCTAATGGGACTGTTCTGGGCACGACAATTAACTCTTTCTGGGGCTCTCTAAATTCGCTATTGGCTATTGGCTCTTGGCCTTTGGCTTAATCAGCTTTGGGCAAGCCAAGAGCTAAAAGCCAAGAGCCAAGAGCGGTTCTTCTCACCACCGGTAATGCGCAAACGCCTTGTTCGCTTCCGCCATCCGGTGCACATCTTCTTTTTTCTTGATCGCAGCGCCTTTGCCGGCGGCGGCGTCCAGCAACTCGTTGGTCAACTTCTCGACCATTCCCTTTTCGCCGCGGGCCCGGGCATAGGTAATCAGCCAGCGAATCCCCAGCGACGTCCGTCGGTCGGCATTCACCTCGACCGGCACCTGATAGTTAGCGCCGCCAACGCGGCGGGTCTTCACTTCGAGCAGCGGCTTCGCGTTCTCCACCGCCTTCTTGAAGAGCTTCAAGGCTTCGTCGCCGCCCTTCTCCTGCACCTTCGCCAGCGCCTCATAGAAGATGCCCTCGGCGGTCGAGCGCTTGCCCTGCCACATCATCGAGTTAATAAACTTCGTCACCAGATCCGATTGATACACGGCATCGGCCGGGACGGTCCGCTTGGCGATATGTCCTTTACGAGGCATTCAGCTTCTAGCTCCTAGCTCATAGCTTCTAGCCTGAGCTTTGCCAGGATCGAATCTCCGACTCACTCTGGAAACTCGACCTGGCCAACGACTAACGACTACCGACCAACGACCGCTCTCAGCCCTTCTTTGGCCGCTTGGCTCCGTACTTCGAACGTCCCTGCATGCGGCCGGCGACGCCCACCGCATCCAGCGTTCCACGAATCACGTGATAGCGCACACCCGGCAGATCCTTCACGCGGCCCCCGCGGATCAGCACAATCGAGTGCTCCTGCAGGTTGTGGCCGACACCGGGAATATACGTCGTCACTTCAATTCCATTCGTCAGACGCACGCGCGCCACTTTCCGCAACGCCGAGTTGGGCTTCTTCGGAGTCTGCGTGTAGACGCGGGTACACACGCCGCGCTTCTGAGGACATCCCTGCAAGGCAGGGCTCGCCGTCTTGTAACGAGGCCGCTTGCGGCCCTGAGCCACCAACTGGTTAAACGTAGGCACGCTTTGCTACTCCTTAGCCGCGCCATCTGCGTTATCGCGCAGCGACACAGCTCAAATCCTGCTTCAATCCTGATCTAGACGCGCATCCGTGGGCATGGCCGGCTCATGTTTCGCAAAACATGCTTAGCAACACATGCTTGGCCAAACAAGGCCAACCATTACTTCTCACCGCGCAAGTTCGCTTCTGCAAGCCCGCGCCAGAGAGATTCTGGATTCCCTTAGACATTCGCCGCCGACGGTGGCGCCCGGCCAAACTCCGGGGGCACTCCGTTTCGTCAGCCTTGCCCTGCATATCCTTCCACTATAGGGCGGAAGGCACCGCAGGAACGTTTCAGCGAGGAAAGTTTCCGAACCCGCAACTCTTCATCCGGAAACGTATTTCTCTTCGTCTATAGCTCCACCGCAAGCTCTGCCCAACCCGCGGCAAAACTCACAGCACACAGCAAGCCTGGATGTACTCGCGGAACCAAACTACTATAGCAAGCCGTTGCAAACATCGTCAACCCATGTTTTTGCATCCCACAGACGGAAACTGGAACGCAAGGCGAACCATGGTTGCGTCAGCGGTTGCGTGAGTAGAGCAGGCGCATTCCCGCGAGAGATCCTTCGCAAAGAACGCTCAGGATCTCGGCAGGAGGCTCCCGCGCGCAAAGGGCGCGCGCTCACGCCTCCTAAGCGCACCGCTTGCCGATTCCGTCTCCAGCCTCTACACTACAAGTTTTCCAATTCATTCGACGGCTGGTCCCGCGTGATTTCCGGGCGCAGGGCGGGCACACCGTTTAAAGAGGGTGCATGGGTAGGTCGCTTTCGAACGCTTTGCGCTTGGCGCTGGCAATCATTTCTCTATGGAGTCTCGCCGGGTGTGGCAAAACCGCTAAACCGGGCCCTCCGAACTTTCCCGGAAGAATCAACCTGACTCCCTCAGTCAACACCTCCATGGTGCTGGGAGCTACCCTCAACTTCACGGCATCGGTGCAAACCGCCTCCGGCGGCAACGTCGGTACTCCCGTCACCTATACGTCCAGTGACACCTCTGTTCTGACCCTGGCGCCCAATGGCGTCGCCTGCGCCGGTCACTGGGACATCGCGTTCACCACCTGCACCCCCGGGGGCACCGGCCTAGCCCTGGTAACCGCCTCCGCCCTCGGTGCGTTCAGCGTCCCTACCTACGTCTTCGTCCATCCGCCAATCGATAACATCACGGTCACCGGAGTTCTGCTCAACGGCATTTCGGTTCAGGAACCCTGCCTCTCTCAAAGTCAGACCATGACCGTGGAGGCCCACGCTTTCAGCCAGGGTACCGACATCACCTCCTCGGTCGGGCCTTTTACCTGGTCGGCGAATAATCCCAGCGTGGTGAGTCTCGTCCCGCTGGTCAATATCGCCTATAACTTCCCGACGAATCAGGCCACAGCAAAGGCTGCGTCTCCAGGCTTCACGCAGATCTATGCCTCCGCCAGTGGGGTGACCAGTTTGTCCTTCCTGCAGCCGCAATACCAGAATTCCCAGGGAACCACGTCCCCGCCCCTCGATTTCTTCGAGAGCTGCCCGATCCAAAACATCTCGCTCGAAGTCGGCGCCACCGGAACCCAGCAAACCGGCCAAACCACCTTCGTCACTTCCAAGGGAACTTCGCAAAGTGCAACCGCCGTCATCACCGACGTGATCGGGAACAGTTCCCTGCCCAATACGAACGGATCGATCATCCTTAGAGCCATTCCTTTGACGTGGACCGCTTCCCAGCCGGGGGTATTGTCAGCGTCCCCAGGATGTACGAATTCCTGTAGCCTCTCCACTCCACTGCCCGGCTCCGGATCGGTGACCGCATCCTGCTCTCCGCCCTCCTGCAACGTCGGGTTCCCGTTGGTTCCAGCGTCGCTTTCTACACAAGCCCAAATAGATTCTTGCACCAATTTCTTTCAAGGGCAGACCGCCCCCAAGACTTTCAGTTGTCAGCAACTCATCCCCGTCCCCGTCTACGCTTCCCCTCTGCCGCTAAGTTTGATCTCTCCGAGCTGCGTGCCCGGCCCAGACACAGACTGCCCGGGCGTCGGCGCCATCTCCGGCATCATCACCGGCGCCACCTCCGGCACTTCCCTGCTGGCGACCAGCACGGGATGTGCCCATGAGCTCCCAGTTACCTGCAGCGCGTCCATCTATAGCCTCTCCACCGCCAAGAATGCGACGGGCCCGGAGAATCCCATGCCCGTTCCGCCGAATTCCTTGCTCTTCGATCTCGCCGGCGATCGGGCCTTTATGGGCAGCGACTTCGGAGCCCAGGTCGTCAACCCAACGAATTTCGGCAGCAGCAACAATCCCTTCACCCCTCTGGGCACGGTCACCGGCAGCGTTCTGGCTGCCTCGAACAATGGGAGCTCCGCCGTCTTCTCCGATACCATCCACACTCCGAATCAGGTTTACGTGGTCAACGCAGCCAGTAATTCGCAATCGGCCACCCCGCTGAATATCGCTCAAGCCGTGACCGCTGGGTTCTCTCCCGATGGATTGAAAACTTTCATCGTGGGAAACGGTGGGAACTCCCTCTACATCTACTCCACGCAGCAAGCCTTGCAGGGGCCGATTGCCCTCACCGGACCGGCCAACTCGATTGGGTTTTCGCCCAACGGCGCGTTCGCCTTTGTCGCGCAGCAAGCTCCCAGCCCCAGCGGATCCGCCAACCTTAGCGCGTTTTCCATCTGTAACAATCAACTCGCGGCGAACCTGCTCCTGCCCGCGAATCCGCTTTTCATGAGGGTGCTGCCGGGCCTGCATATCGACGGCGCGGACTCCTCCGGAAATCTGATTCCCGACGGCATTCATGTCCTGCTGCTCGACGCTACGGGCTTCGACGTCGTCACATCCACGATCCTTGCGCCAGCGACCGGAACTCTTTGCCCCCAGACCTTGACGTTCGGTCCTCTCCAGCGCATCGAATTGCGCCAGGGCAAGCTCCAGCCGGTAAACTTCTTCGTCTCCGCCGACAGCTCGTCGCTCTACATCGCCTCCACCGGCAATGCCAGCATCCTCGTCTACGATTTCAACACCGGCGCCGTGACCGGCATCGAGCTCCAGGGAAGTGTCACTCCGCTCAGCGCCGACATGTCCGCCGACGCCGGCACGATCCTGGTCGCGGGCAGCGATGGCATGCTGCACGAAATCAGCACCGCCCTCGGCGGCTTCGACCAGTTTCAACTCACGTTCCCCAGCCTGCCCAATTACCTGAACCCGTTCTGCACCTTCACCCCGATCGGCGGCGCATGCACCTTCAACACAGTGCTGGCCCGACCGTAAGGCAGTTCTCGGTTCTCAGTCCTGAGCACTCAGTCCCTCGTGATACTTCGTCCGCTGGTGGTTGAGTCTTTCTAGGGTGGTGAAAGTGACCGAACTTCCCAAGAGGGGAAAAAGGCGCAGGAAGAGGAACCGAGAACCGAGAACCGAGAATTGAAAACTGTCTTACTGCACACTGCCCTTCGGCTCGATCTCTTTCCCGACGCTGTCGAGCACGCCGTTCACAAAGTGCACCGACTCCGGGCTGGAGAACTTCCGCGCAATCTCCAGCGCCTCGTTGATCACCACCGCCCGCGGCGTCTCCGGATAAGCCAGCAACTCGGCCACCGCCGCGCGCAACAGATTGCGGTCCACGGCCGCCATGCGCTCCATGCGCCAATGCTCGGCGTGTTTCTCGATCAGCCCGTCAATTTCCGCGTTGCGATCGGTGGCCACGCGAAACAGATCGTCGGCAAATCCGCGCACTTCGGCGCTCGCCGTCCCATTCTCGGCCCAGAACGTCCGCCGCACCTGTTCGGCATCCTGCTTCCCCATGTCCGACTGAAACAACATCTGCAGCGCCAGTTCCCGGGATTTTCGGCGAGTACCCATAAGAGCCATCAGCTGTCAGCGATCAGCCGTCAGCTCCAGTCTACTAGAATTTCATCGTAGCGCCGGCTGTCGCGGGGGCGCCCCCGCCCGCGCCGCGGTCAGCGCAATCCGGCAATTAATCATGGAGTGGACCGCAGACTCAACCGCTGCGTTTGCGGGAATCCGAAGCTCGCTTCTTATGCTTGGTTTTGCTTTTGCTGACAGCTGACTGCTGAGATCTGATAGCTCGCCCTAGCGACGCCATCTCCACCGCCGCCAGCGCCGCCTCAAACCCCTTGTTCCCCATCTTCAGCCCGGCGCGATCAATTGCCTGCTCCAGGTTCTCGCAAGTCAACACGCCAAAAGCATGCGGCACCCCAGTCTCCTGTGCCGACTGCCCGATCCCCCGCGTCACCTCGTTGACGATCACGTCATAATGCGCCGTATCCCCGCGCAGCAGGCACCCCAGACAAATAATCGCGTCATACTTCTGAGTCAAAGCCAAAGTCCGCGCCGCCAGCGGAATCTCAAACGCCCCTGGCACCCGCACGATCTCGATATCCTGACGCGCCGCCCCCGACCGCAGCAGCCCGTCATAAGCGCTCTGCAAAAGCCTCTCGGTGATGAACGCGTTAAACCGCGCCACTACAATGGCAAAGCATTTGCCGGCGGCGCTCAGTTCGCCCTCCATCGCATGCAGCTTCGGCTCAGGAAGGAGTTCTTCGTGGCCGTTATTTTCCTTCCTCTTCATCCAACTCCTCAGTCCCTTGTTCAAGAACGCGTTGTCATCCCGAGCGAGACGGTCTTTGTCTGGCGAAGGACCCATGCAACTGGCCGGCGCAACGTTGCACAGATCCTTCGGCGGCAACCCCCGCCGCCTCAGGATAACAACGCGCGGAATGAATCTGCGTAAGTCAGCGGCAAAGTCTACTTCCCTTTGAACGCCGGCATCCGCTTCTCCAAGAATGCAGTAGTCCCCTCGGTCTTATCCTCGGTAGCACAACACACGCCAAACAACGTGGCTTCGAGATAAAGCCCCTCGCTCAAAGTCATCTCCATCCCTTTGTTGACCGCCTCCATCGCATACTGCACGGCCAACGGAGCATTCGCAATAATCTTCGCCGCAATCGCCTCCGCCCGCGGAATCAACTCGGCCGGCGCAGTCACTTCATTCACTAGCCCGATGCGATGCGCCTCCTGCGCCGTGACCATTTCCCCCGCCAGCACCATCTGCATCGCCAACCCCTTGCCCACCAGCCGCGGCAGCCGCTGCGACCCCCCATACCCCGGGATAATCCCCAGCTTCACCTCCGGCTGCCCCAGCTTCGCATTCTCACTGGCCAGCCGCATGGTGCAAGCCATCGCAATCTCGCATCCGCCCCCGAGAGCGAATCCATTGATGCAGCAAATCACCGGCTTCCCCAGATTCTCAATCAAATTCAGCACCGACTGCCCCCGATGCGTGTATTCCTTGCCCGAAACCGCATCATGCTTGGCCAGTTCACTGATGTCGGCCCCGGCAATAAACGCCTTCTCGCCCGCGCCAGTAAAGATCACGACGCGAATGCCCTTGTCATTCTTGATGTCATGAAACGCCCCCCGCAGCTCCTCCATGGTCGCCATGTTGAGCGCATTGAGCACCTTTGGCCGGTTGACGGTGACGTAAGCAATCGCGTTTTTCTTCTCGAGCAGTATGTTTTCAAAGTTCATAATCGACCTTATTTCACAATTGACATCGAGAAGCCTCGATCACCGCAGGTCGCATTGCACAGGAAGAATTCCAGGAGTCCAACGTAGGCAACGGGCTCTCCGTTTTTCTTCGCAGGCTGAAAAGCCCAAGCACGCACTGCCTTCTCGACCTCAACACTGGCAACAGGAAGTCCGGACACGGTCTTCGCGCAAAGTACCTCTCCAGATGGCCCGACGAGAACTTCTACGATGTGGTTGTCGCGGAAATCAGTACGCCGCATGAAATCACTGATGTCACTCTTATGAGTGGCGCGATGTTTCATTTCGTCGGATCCGAACCGAACGATCTCTCCGCTATCTTTCCGCAACAGCTTGCCCGAGTAATCGCACGGCGGCTTAATGCCCGACTGACCCGCTGCAGCAGCAGCCAAGACGAGCAATAGTACCGCTCCTAGTCCGATTGAGTCTTTCATCCCGCCTTCGATCTGCGAAAATCAGCGCAATCAGCGGCCTAAAGCTTTTGCGCCCGCGGCTTCTCGGGATCCGCATAATCATAAAACCCGCGCCCCGACTTCCGCCCGTACCACCCCGCCATCACCATCCGCTTCAGCAGCGGAGGCGACGCGAACCGCCGCTCCTTGAACTCGTCATACATCACATGCGTAATGTAGTAGGTCGTATCCAGCCCCACAAAATCCAGCAGCGTAAACGGCCCCATCGGATACCCGCACCCCAGCTTCATCGCATTATCAATATCCTCAATCGACCCCACGCCCTCTTCATACGCCCGAATCGCATCCAGCAAATAAGGCACCAGCAGCCGGTTCACGATGAATCCCGTCTTGTCCGAAGTCCGCACCGGAACCTTGCCCAGCTTCTTCGCGAACTCGTAAGCCGTCTCGTAAACGTCGTCTGCCGTGGCGATCGTGCGCACCACTTCCACCAGCTTCATCAGCGGCACCGGATTAAAAAAGTGCAGCCCGACAAACCGCTCCGGCCGCTTCACGGAAGTCAACAACTCCGTCACCGAAATCGAAGAAGTATTGGAAGCAAAAATCGCGTCTTTCTTCACAACGGAGTCAATCGACGCATACATCTTCTTCTTCTCGCCAACATTCTCGATGATGGCCTCAATCACAATGTCGCAATCCGCCAGGTCGGATTTGTTGGTCGCGCCCCGAAGCCGCGCCCGAATCGCATCCTTCTGCGCCGCCGTGATCCCGCCCTTCTCGACCGGCCGCTCCGCAAACTTCGCCAAGGATTTCTCAATCCCAGCAAAGCCTTTGTCGAGAAACCTCTGCTCAACTTCGAGCACCGTGACGTCGAATCCGGCAGTAGCGCAAACCTGCGCGATGCCAGATCCCATCAGCCCACAACCGAGAACCCCAACTTTCTTAATTTCCATATGATTCCTTACCCTCGCTTTGGCGAATTGATCCAGATGGCAAGCTGGCCTCCGCCCTGTGCAACAAGCATCACTCCGTCGCGATCTGCGTAGTTCCAGCCCTCATAGCCGGAAGAGTCGTTAAACGTGTCTATCCGCGTACCGCCGCCGAACGTGAGGCAAAGATCGGCAGTCTCGCCATTGATGGCAATTGTCTCTACCGTCAGTCCTTTGAGCTTTTCTAAAGTAGCCGAGATCAGATCTACCGGCGCAGGCAAACCAAATTTCTGCCCCTGATCCGATGATGCAAGAACGACAGAGCCGCCGCTTACGATTCTCCACGGACACTCAATGGTCAGGCCAGCACCTTCAAAATCGAATTGCCAAACTCCCTCTGCTGGTTGCAGAAGGCCTCGCAGGCTGGCTCCGCGCATGGAACGCAGCATCAACCCAGCCGCATCTGCCCCCTCAGCCGTCACCTCAAATCTCTTTGACTCCACTCTTGCTTCCTTGACCCTCTCCTCGTACCAAATGCCTTGTCATTCTGAGCGAGGCGAAGAACCTATGCAATTTGCCGGCGCCATCAGGTTGCATAGATCCTTCGCGGCAAAAAACGCCGCTCAGGATGACAATAACGTTTGATCCGTGAGAATCCGTGTAAATCCGTGGCAAGAAGTTCTAGCTCATGCTCTCCACCACCATCGCAATCCCCTGCCCGCCGCCAATGCACGCCGACGCCAATCCATATTTCTTCTTCCGCCGCCGCAGCTCATACAGCAGCGTAATCACCAGCCGCGTCCCGGTCGCGCCCAGCGGATGCCCCAGCGCAATCGCGCCGCCATTCACGTTCACCTTCTCGCGATCCAGCCCCAACTCTTTCTCGACCGCCAAATACTGCGCCGCAAACGCCTCATTCACTTCAATCAAATCGATGTAGTCCAGCGACAGCCCCGCCTTCTGCAGCGCAATCTTCGATGCCGGCACCGGACCGCGCCCCATCAACTTCGGCTCCACGCCCGCAATGCCCCAGCTGACAATCCGCCCCAGCGGACTCATGTTGCGCTTCCGCACCTCATCCAGCGACATCACGACGACCGCCGCCGCCCCATCCACAATCCCGCTGGCGTTTCCCGCAGTCACGGTTCCGCTTTTTCCAAACGCCGGACGCAACTTCGCGAGCCCCTCCATCGTAGTCTGCGGACGCCGGTGATCATCCTCGGTCAACGATTCCCCCGTCGCCTCGCCCTTAGAATTCCGCAACGCCACCGGCACCAATTCTTCCTGAATCCGCCCTTCTTTATAAGCCGCATCCGCCCGCTGCTGCGACCGCAAAGCAAACTCATCCTGCATCTCGCGCGTAATCCCCTGCTGCGAGCCATAGAGCTCCGCGGTGTTCGCCATATAAGACCCGCAGTAAGTATCCAGCAGCGCCACCATCAACGAATCTTCCAGCTTCCCGCCAGGCGCCAATGTAAATCCATCGCGCCCGCGAATCACAAACGGAGCCTGCGACATGGCCTCCATCCCGCCCGCCAGAACAATCTTCGCTTCATCGGTCTGAATCATCTGCGCCGCCGACACAATCGCCTGCATCCCCGACCCGCACAGCCGGTTCACCGTCAGCGCCGGAGTCTCAATCGGCAGCCCCGCCCGCAAGCCCACATGCCGCGCCCCATACAGCGCGTCGCCCGAAGTCTGCTGCGCGTTGCCAAATACGGCGTGATCGAATTCCTTGGCATCGATCCCTGCGCGCTCAATCGCTCCCTTGGCGGCGACGGCGCCCAGCTCCTGCGCGGTAAAATCCTTCAGCTTGCCGCAATAACGGCCAAAGGGCGTTCGCGCCCCACTCACAATGGCAATGTCACCCGGCTTCAGCATGATTTTCTCGGCAGAACTCCGGCCAGAACCGATCAGAATCGATTAGCCAAACTCGTTAGTGTAGCAGCGGCCCACAATATTCTCCACCGCCCCAGTCCTCAGGAATTGCGTTTATACTCGATCCTCGGAGTGAATCATGTCGATCAACGAATTCCTGCTACCCGAGCTCGATACAGAATCCAAAAAGACGCGCACCACTCTGGAACGCGTTCCCGCCGACAAGAAAGACTTTGTGCCTCACCCCAAGTCCATGCCTCTGGGAAAGTTGGCGGCTCACGTTGCGCAGCTCGCCGGCTTCGGCACGATCATCTTGACTACCCCCGAATTGGACTTTTCCACGGGCAGCGTCAAATCTTTAGTGTTCGAGTCTCCCGCTCAACTGGTGAAGGCTTTCGACGAGGGTGCGGCCAAGGTTCGAGCCGCGCTGCAAGCGACTTCGGATGGATCTTTTAAAGAAAACTGGAAACTGAGTTTTCAGGGCAAGACAATTTTCGAGGGATCGCGATTCCTGGCCTACCGCGAAATGTTCCTGAATCACCTGGTGCATCACCGCGCCCAGCTCGGCGTGTATTTGCGACTGAACGAAAAGCCCGTGCCCGCGACTTACGGCCCGTCCGCCGACGACAAGATGGGATTCTAGTTTCTCGCGCGTGGTGTAGTTTCTGGAATGTGCTGAAGGGTTATGGTGAAGAGTGGAACGGTGAGCGATCGAATCATCGAGAGATCGAGTTGCCGCATCAAAGAATCCAATCACTCAATCACTCAATCACTTAATCACTTAATCGCTCAATCCTTACGCCACCGCGCCCGCGGCCAGCGCCGGCCCCAGCGCCACGACTTTTCCCGGCCCTTGCGCCATCGCCTGTGCCAACGCGTGCTCGGCGCGATTGATCACCTCAGTGACCACGTCGACAGGATCATATTCCGTGCGGATCACAGCCTCCACCAGCCCCGCGGAAAACTGCGCTATCGGTCCCTGGCCGCCTTCCTCTTTCGCCGGGAACCGCACCACGGAGACAATCTTGCGTAGTTTCTCCACCGCCAGCATGGCTTCTTTCTCCGCCGTCTCGCCCAGCAAAATCGCGATCGTGGTCGTATCGTAGCGAAACGCCAGATCGTTCGAGCGGATATTCGCGGCAATCAGTTGTCCCGCTCTTTCCATCACCGCCTGCACTCCTGCCTCGCCATATTCCTTGATCAGGGGCGTGCTCTTGCCAAACTGCAGTAGCAACACCGAAAGGGCCGACGCATTTTGAATCGCCCGCTTGCTCTCCGCCAGCAGCAGGTCGATATACGAAGCCCGTTTCAACAGCCCCGATTTCTCGTCCGTCACCGAAAGATTCTTGACCAGCCGCCGCAGCCCCGCGTTATTCAGCGCGATCACCATCTGGTCGGCCAGAGTCTTCAGCACAACCATATCCGCATGCGCCCAGGCCCGCGGCCGGCTATGCGTCAGCACCAGCATGCCGACAATTTCTTCTCCGTCGCTCAGCGGGATCGCCAATATCGACGCCGCCCCCAGTTCGCTCACACCCTTCCGCGCGGCTTGCAATGCGACCGCCTTCGGCGCGTCCTCGATCGCCAGCGGATCATGCCCGTCGACCGCCTTATGCAGGCATGCCACCAGCTCCGCAATCGCCGGACCGCTCGCCTTCTTCAATCCCTCGGCACAAAACTCTTCTGTAGTGGTGGGAGGCGAACCCGCCTTGCCCATGGCCGCGATGCAGCGCGCCGCTTCCCAATGCGTTGCAATCTCGCGCACCGCCGTGTGCAGCACCGCCGGAGCCGTGCCCTGGTGATACAACTTGCGCGAAATCTCAGCCACGCGGGTAAACGCGCGAACATCGGTCGCGGGATCGGGCACCGGCGCCGCTACCGCAGCCGGAGCCGCGGCTGCCGGAGCCGGAGGCAAAGGCGCTGCCCCTGCATACCTCGGCGTCACTCCCGCCGACAAATACAGCCGTTGCAGGTCTTCGTTTCGTTCCTCTTCGCGTGGGAACAGTTCCTGAATTCTCTGCAGCCGCTCGACAGCCTTGTTGCGCATCCCGTATTGCACCAGGATTTCCGCTTGCAGCATCAGATCCTGCAGCGTCGAGGCTCCCAGCGTCGGTCCTTCTTCATGCACTGGTTCCTCGGGCGCCTTGGTGGTCGTGGCATTGAATCGGCCGGAGATCGCGCGGAAGCGTCCGTCCTCCACGTGCCCTTTCAGCAAATCAAGCCGCTTCAGGTGGCCCGGTTCATACGGATCGACTTCAGCCGCGCGGTCCAGGCATTCCGCGGCCTTGGCAAAGTCGCTCGTGCTGCAATACAGATCGAACAACTTCAGCAGCGTCTGGCAATAATCATTCTCGCGATTCGACGCATTATAAAGTTCGCTGAGGAACTCCAGCATCTGCGACGAGGCCCGCCGCGACGCCGTGATGTCCTCCATGATGGCGATAAACTGCCGGCGCTCGCCGCGACGCCGCTGGAATTGTTCCAGCTTGCGCGCCAGCGCTACCGCCCCGTCCTCATTTCCGCCATCGAGAAGATTCCCGATCAGCGCGATCACCTGCTGCACCCGCCCTGGATTCTGCTCAAACAACTGCCACACCAGCGGTTCCGCCTCGGCATGGCGGCCCGCAGCCACCAGCGCATCGGCATAGGTCTCGCGCAGCGCCGCCGTCACCTCCCCGGAATTCATCTGGGGTTCAAGAATGAAGATGGCCGCGCCCACTTGTCCCTGCGCCAGCAGACTCTTGCCATAAGCCAGAGCGATGCTCTGATCCGAAGCGTCTTCCTGATAGGCGCGCTCGTACCACTGCGCCGGATCGCCGCCCTCGGTCGTCACCGCCTGCGCGATCTTCTGGAACGAAGACGCCGCTACTTTGCGATTTCCCAGCTCCGACGCCAGTTCTGCCACCCGTTGCAGGTTGGCCCGAGTCCCTTCCAGCGCCACCACGCGATCCAATATCTCTGCCGCTTCCTTCTTCCTTCCCAGCTTCACCAAATCCGACAGCGCCGCTTCGTAGGTGCCCACCGCCAGCTTTTTGTTGGATCCCTCCAGCAGTTGGCCAAAGCGGAATTTCTGCTGCCAGGTCGGACTCCCATGCCGCGCCAGCTTCTTATACGTCAGGCTGGCACGAGTCGCGTCCCCAATCCCCACCTGCCGCTCAAACAGATCGCCCAGCAGTCTGACCGCGTCCGCATTGCGGTTCAGCGAAAGGCACAGATCCGCCGCAAGTTGCCGCACTACATCGTTTTCCGTGTCATCGCGGAGGACGAGCAGGTACTCTTCCAGGGCGTCCGCGGTCTTGCCTTTTTGCAAAAGCTTCTCCGCGCGCTCCACGCGCTTAGCCAGCTCGGCCCGGTCCAGTCGTTTTGTGATCTCAGGCATGCGGAATGAAACGGAGTAAACCCTGCTCCGATTCTAGGAGCGGGCTGGGACAGCAGCAATGCGGTAACGACCAGTCGCGATTACGAAGGTCACCCCCGCTGCCACCTCCAAAACGATTTGCTCCCATAAAGGTTTGTGCTGCCGGAAAGGAAGTGCGGGACCTGCCGCTTTTCAGGCCAAGCTACTTTTGTTTTTGTGCAGCAGCGAGCTCTTTGGCATGGGCGACCAAAGCTTCAAATCGAGGATCGCCGTGGAGGGGCTTCAAATCGGGGTCTTCTCCGATTTTTACCGCCCAGCGGGCAAGCAGTCCGTGGTCGACGGATTCCTGCAACAGAGAAAGCGCCTCATCGCTTCCGCCGCGCTTGGCCGCCAGGACCCCCAGGTTGTATACCGTGACAGCGGTCTCGGGCTGGTCGGGGCCAAGAACACGGCGTTGAAGCTCAAGCACCTGGCGGAGTAGCTGTTCGCTCTCCTTGTCCCTGCCCATTTGTCCTTCAATCGCTGCCTCGTTCATCATGTAGTGAATCGTGTCCAGGTTCTCATCGCCGTAGACGCGGCGTTGAGTCGACAACGCCTGCCGTTCGAGTTCTTCGGCCTCGACCAGGCGATTTTCACTGACCAGGATGCCGGCAAGACCATCCATCGCCCCCAGGGTATAGGAGTTTTCCGGCCCCAGCACGCGCCTCCGCTTGTCTACGATCTCACGTTGCATTTTCTCCGCTTCACCGTGATTACCTTCCTCGTCCAGCGTGGTGGCCAGGTCGGCGATGATCGAGAGGGTGTCGTTGTGTTCCTGTCCGAGGACGCGGCGCCTGATTGCAAGCACCTTGCGCTGCAGGCTCTCGGCCTGGGCGAAGCGGCCTTGCTGGAACAAGGTCCAAGCCAGCCTTTGCATGGTGGTCAAAGTGTAAGGATTCTCGGGTCCCATGGCCGAACTGCCAACCTGGATGCTTCGTTCGAATAACGACTGCGCGCGGGGAAGCAATCCCAAATTCAGGTAGGCGATACCCATCGACTGCATCATACGAGCCTGCAGCTCCGGGTCGTTGGAAAGTCCGGTCTCGATATCCTTCGCTGCCTTGTCGAGAACCTCGCGTGCCGTCACCGAGTTGCCTACTCTCTCTCCTGGATCGGAAATTCTAAATATCCCCATCATGAACCCGGCAATGCGATCGGCCCGGTCGCGCTCGCGGGTAATCCGGCGCAACTGCATCGCCTGTGCAAGGGCAAAGCCAGCCAGCAGGACGACCAGGCCCGCGGCCACCGCCACTGCTACGCGGTGCCGTCGAACATATTTGCCCAGGCGATACGGAACGCTCGCCGGGCGCGCCACCACTGGCTCGTGATTTAGATAGCGCCCAATGTCAGCCGCCAGTTCGATTGCGCTTCCGTACCGCCGGCTCCGGTCTTTCTCGATCGCCTTCATCGTCATCCAGTCCAGATCGCCCCGCAGCAGGCTCACCAGCTGTTTAGGCTCGGTGCCTCGCGCTGCGGCGGTTGCCGTAGATGTCTCTCGATCTGTGCTGACTTTCGTGCTCGGCCGGGGTGGGTCCTCCTCCCGCACCACTCGCAGCATCTCCTCGAGCGGCCTTTTCTTGTCCCCGTTGCTCTCAAAGGGCAGACACCCGGTCAGCAACACGTAAAGCACCACGCCCAGCGAGTAAACATCGGATCGAGTATCCACATCCTCGCGCAGCGGATCGCATTGTTCCGGACTCATATACCCCGGCGTTCCCACAAAGCTTCCCGCCCGCGTATAGATCGATTCTCCCGCCATCCGCGGAGCGGTTGCCTTTGCCAGGCCGAAGTCGATGATCCGCGGCACAGGTTTGCCGTCGATTTCCTGAGCCAGAATGTTGGCTGGCTTCAGGTCGCGGTGAATGATGGCTTTCTGGTGCGCATGTTGCACCCCCTCGCACACCTTGATGAACAATTGCAGGCGGTCCCGTACGTTCAGGCGCTTCTGATCGCAGTAGTCCGTGATCGGCACGCCGGGCACGTACTCCATGACAAAATACGGCTGACCGTCGGGCGTGGCTCCGGCGTCAAACACCTTGGCGATCGCGGGATGGTCCATCATGGCCAGGGATTGCCGCTCCGACTGGAAACGCTGCAGAACCTCATCGTCGTACATCCCCACCTTGATCAGCTTCAGCGCCACTTGCCGCCGCACCGGCTCGGTTTGCTCGGCCCGCCAAACTTGTCCCATGCCCCCGCGGCCGATCTCCTCCTCCAGCCGGTAATGCCCGATGACTCTGGGTGCTGTCGCCTGTGGCACATCCGAGGAGGAAACAATTTTGAGTGCCTCCGGAGCGGCTGTGGCCAGAAACTGACTGCCTGCCGCTTCATAAGACGCGATCAGAGACTCCACTTCCGCCCGTAGTCCACCATCCGCCCCGCAGGTTGAGGCAAGATACGCCGCTCGCTGTTCCGGCGCGAGATGCAAGGCCTCGTCCAGGATCTGTTTGGTCCGTTCCCATCGCACCGTGTTCGTACGCATCGTGTTCATGCCCGCCCCCTCCTGGAAATTTGCCGGTGAAGCCAGGCCCGCGCCGCGGTCCAATCCCGCTGCACTGTCGCCGGCCCAATTTCCAGCGCCTCGGAAATCTCCTCCAAGGTGAGTCCCGCGAAGTACCTTAACTCCACCACCCGGCTCTGCCGCGCATCGATCCTGGCCAGCTCCTGCAGCGCCTCATCGAGAGCGACGACGTCGACCGCCTTCTGCCGGGATGCGGTCATCACATCGTCCAGCGACAACTTACACATGCTGCCACCGCGTTTCTCTGCCCCGTGCCGGCGCGCATAGTCGACCAAAATCTGGCGCATGAGCTGGGCGGCAATGGCAAAAAAATGAGTGCGGCTCTCCCACTGTGGAGCGTTCATCCCGACCAGGCGGACATATGCCTCATGCACCAGAGCGGCGCTCTGCAAGGTGTGATCGTAGCGTTCGTCCCGGAGTTGAAAATGCGCCAGGCGGCGCAACTCCTTGTAGACAAGTGGAACCAGAGCGTCGAGCGCGTTGCGGTCTCCGCCCCGCCACCCTTGCAAAAGCTCCGTTACCTGGCTGGGAGGCCCGTGCCCCATGACCATACCCCTCCCCAACGCGGGCTTGGCCGCCTAGCGTATCCATTCCGGCATCCCCTGTCAATCGGAGGGTCCGAAATCCCAGCCACTAAGACCTTTCGCGCCAAATTCTAAATTTCTTTGCGGCTGATGATTAAGTTCGCCGTGGCTTTGCGCTGTAAGAGGACAGAAAGAGAATCCTGGCCGCACGCCGGAAAAGGAGATATGACAATGCCAAATTTCGTTTATACGATCTCGCTCATCTCGGGAAGATCCAAGTTGGAGGGCATACCGGTCTACGGTTTGCGCTCCAGGCGACGAAGACCCGGGCATCCGGCTGTATAAGGCCCAAAGTGCGGCGGATGTCCAGAGCATCGTTTATCAGGCGGCTGGCGCCCGCGGCCTGACACTAGCGGTGCCCTACCCGGAAACCTATACCTACTTCCAACCCAAGACTCGTTATGACAGCCTGACCATATTCCCCAACGACAAACCCGACGATCAATACAACACCCTCACGGATACCTATACTTTCGACTCCATAGGCATTGGGGAGAGCAAGCCCATGGCGTTTGGCACCTTTAACGTGTCCCAGAAGGAACTGAATTGGATCTACGATTTTGGAGTGAAAAACCTCAAGAACAGATGGCGGACCGACGTCCCCGGTGTGGCTGCAATGTACAGGCCCTTCGCGGTCAATCTTATGTTCGACCAATTGAGGTAGTTTTTTCGTCCTCTGCCCCAAGCTCTTGCTGACCCGGACCAGGTCGACCGGGGCTGTTCAAGATCGGAGTTTCAAGCGGGCGGTTCAAGATTGTCGCAGAGAGACCGAGGCAGAACCTCATGGTCTCTATAACGAGTGGCCCAGTCTCCACGGGGGCAGACTGGGACAACGGGAGCCCCACCTTTCGCGTCGCCCGAGAGGTGGGGTCCCTGATCGGCAAATCATGCACGGGCGAATTTTCAAGTTTGGAGATCGAGCTCACCAGAAAGGAGTTGAACTACTATGCCAATCGAACGGGCGCCACGCAAACCTTTACCTGCCAACTTTCAACCGCCGGGAGGCACGCCCTATCGTGTCCAGGATGGTGACAGTTGGAAATCACTCGCATTGAAGAATGGCCTGGATGTCAGGGCCTTGGTCTTTTTCAATTTTCTGACCGTCAACCCGGATGAGGTGAATTGGTATCTGCGCCGCAATACCGGATGCAACAAACCTACACCCGATGGAAAAAACTGGCAGTTCAGTTCCACTGCCCGGCCCGGGGTTGTCTATCTCTACCCGCGCAACCTAACTTTCGAACCTGAGCAGGTTCAAGGGGATCCCGGGCGCAAGAACCGGTTGGCGATCATTCTGGACGACCACGAAGACGACTTCGAGCTTGGCAGGATCGAAAAGCTGCTCTTTGTGTTGGACATCGTTGAGGTTTCACACTCGGCCTTTGAGGTCGTGAATTCGGCTTTCTTGATTGCAGGGTCGGACGCACTCGACGGCTTGGCTGAAGACGCAGGCTTGCTTATGCCGCTGGCCTATTACGTGAAGTTCGTCACCGAGCTGGGCAAGGCGAATCTGGAACCGCTTCTGATGGCGCGACGAAGCGAGTATCTGCGCGGACTCAGTGAGGGCATTGTGCTGGGCGCCAACGGTGCCAAGCCAAGCTTTGTGAGATGGTATTTCTGGAAAGAGCCGGGCTCGATCTACAACACATGGTATCCGGACGCAGGGCCGAGCCTGGTAGGTTACCACAACCTCGGCATCGCGCAGGGATTTGCCTATGGAAAGCAGCTCAACTCGCCTGAAAGGACGACCTTGTTTCATCACTTACACGCCCGAATGGACCCCAACCCAGAGGAAACCGCCAACGATTTGGTAGCACAAGGCTCTATTGCTCGCCCCAGTGACTACTGGAGAAACATGACTGATGACGCACGTGCCAAGTACTACGCGGAAGCGGCCTCCGTATTCCGGCTATCGCACCTTCCGCGGTGAGCAGGCGGGGACAACGGGAGCCCCACACCTTTCGCGGCGCTCCGCATGATGGGCTCCCGTGGGCAAAGGCAGCCAGAGAAGCACACCGTAGGTGGGGATAGACTAACGCCCTGCATGTGCCAATAGTATCGCTCAGCTATCAAGGCTTGTCTGATGCGTGGAGGTTCCCGCGCCCCACTATAGTTAAGGTCCCCGCAAAGATTCTGTGGGCGTCCCATCTGCCAGCGACGTTAGCGGGCGAGGCTTCAATCGCGCGACCGGAGTCGAGTACCTTGGTACTCTTCCCCCTTTCGTGCTTTCGTACGCACAATAGGTTGTGTTCATCGAGTCGTAGCGCACGGGAAGCTCCCTCGGCGGTACCACACCGTCTTTCCAGATTGCGCATCTTGGAGCCTGGGCAATGGCAAAGCTGCTTCTCAAATTTGAGGACCGAGTCATACAAGAGGTCGACCTCTCAATCGACACGGTAACGATTGGCCGTGAGCCAGACAGTGTCGTGCGCATCGACAATCCTGCCGTATCCGGACATCACGCCAAGGTCTACCCGGAAGGCGACCACTACGTGCTCGAGGACGCCGAGAGCTTTAACGGCACCTACGTCAACAATGTCCGCATCAGCAAAGTCGTACTCAAAGACAAAGATGCAGCCCTGATCGGCAAGCACACACTCGAATTTCGTGATCAGGCACGCCAAGGCGTCCCGCGTGGATCGGTCGGCGCCGGGCAGGCGCCAGGAGTAAAGGCCAAGCCGCCCCAGCTCGATCGCACGGTTTTCTTGGACACGGCTAAAGCGAAAGAGATGATTGCTCTGGCCGCCGCGGCGGCTTCCTCAGGCGGCGCTGCAGCCGTCCAGCAGAAAGGCATTGCTCAGATTTCAGCGCCCGCTCCTGTCGCGCATGTCGCCCATCAGACCGTGGGCACGCTGACCATCGTGGGAGGCCGAACCGACCAGAAATCCTACGTTTTGACCAGTCAACTGACCGTAATCGGAAAATCGAAGATGGCCGGCATTCGGCTAAAGCGCTGGTTCGCTCCCCGCGTCGCAGCCTCGATTTACCGAGCCGAAGACGGATACTGCATCGCTGCTTCCGGAGACAACGTTAAGGTCCGAGTGAATAACACCCTGGTCGAGGGCGGCAAGAAGCAACTCGAAGCGGGGGACTTGATCGAAGTTGCCGGCATCCAGGCAGTTTTTAGTTTTTGTGAAGCGTGATCAGGCTCGTGGAATCAACCCGGGCCCACTCTTGTGATCAAACAGACTGGCTGAAATCCACCACCTTGGCTCAAGGTGGCCACCGATTCCGGAATCAGCTCTTAATCCCAGTTCTCGTCCTCTCTGAAAACAAATGAGTTACCATACTTCCCCCGAGCTCCTTTTTGGCATGGCAGTTGCTTCGTAGCTTTTTTCGTTCCTGTTCTGGGGCTCAATCAGGGTGTGCAATAGCAGAGTGTGCAATAACAGTGTGCAATATCATTGATAAGCAACTAGACCTCTAACTCGCGAGTTCCGAGGGCAATGTATGAAAGCGAAGCTCCTTCCATCCTTGCTTTGTTTCCTTTCCGTGTCCTTTACTCTGGCCTCCGCCCAGGCCGACGCAGCCGCTGGCCAGGTTAGTGCACCCACCCAGACCAACGCGTCCGTACCCTCGAACATTGAAGTAGAGAAGTGGGAGAAGCCCCGGTCCGGTTGGCTGTATGTTCTCGATCCCAAACCCGATGCGGGCAGGCCCGGAGGGCGCGTCTGGTTGGTCGATCCTGAAACCGCAAAAGTGATGGGCAGCATTCGCACCGGCGACCATCCGGATTTTGCGCTCTCACCCGATGGAAGCCGCCTCTACGTTGCGTCCGTAACCGACGCGGACTCAAGCGAACTTGCGGTGATCGACACTGCCCAGGGCGTGGTCCTCAAAAGTGGCGTCGTTGGGGGCCGCGCTGTAACCGATGGGCTCCCGCCATTTTCTACCATGGCAGTCTCCGGGGATGGTTTGGCGCTGCGAATCCTGATCGACGATCCCAAGTCTACCGGTGCGGACGCCCTGCTGCTCGCCACCTTCGACACACAGGCGGGAGAGTTTCTGCCGGGGGTCGTGCACCTGGGGAACTGTGGCCCTGGCCGATTCATCTCTTACCCAGCCGCGGATCATTTCGATTTCCTATGTCCGCGGACGAATCGCGTCAGGCTGATTCGTGTGGATGCCGACTCCCGCGAGTTGCAAAACGTGGACGTCACACTCCCGTGGGAAAGGCGAGACGGCGTTGCCCAGGCGATGGAGGTTCCCGGCGATCCAGCCATAGCGATCGTTCGCGGAGACGGCGGTGTTGTGAAGATGGACCCTGGCTCGCAAGCATTTGCCGAGACTTCGGCACATCCCGGTCTGCCCAATCGAATTCCTCCCGCTGCCTGGCCCACCTCGCCCGACGGCAGCCGGGTCTATCTCGGGTACAACAGCGATTACGATCGCCATGCCGACAACCGCTTTTATCTGGATTACGGCCGGCCCCCGAATATTCGACCGGATAACGCCGTGGTGTACCAATTTCGTGTGATCGACACCCGCACCTGGCAGAAGATCGGCACCATCCGGACCAAGATGCCCGTCTGGAGCGCCGTGATCGGAAACGACGGCAAGATGCTGTATGCCATGTCTCCGCAGAAGCACAGTATTTTGGTGATCGACACTGCGAAGAAGCGCCAGATTCGCACCCTCAAGGTCGGCGGAACGCCTACGTTAGCTCTAGTCGCACCCTGAGTGAGTCGAAGCCTGGCCATTCGCCCTCAGCCCTTTACATAGGCGAGCTTGGCGGCCACTTTTCCATCTCTTACGGTAAAAACATCAACCCCGCGCAAGTGCCAGGGCTGGCCGTTGCGCATCTTGTGATAGACCCACAGCACGGTCGCTCGATTTCCGCCGACGATCACTTCCTCGGCCTCGAACCGTGCGTCCGAATTGCGGGCAAACCATCCCTGCCAGAATTCCACCACGGCGGCCTTGCCTTCGACCCGCCGGCCGTCCGGAGCGGGCGACGTGTCCTCGAACACTGTATCGTCGGTCAAAAACGCCGCCAACCCGTCGGCATCGTGCCGGTTGAACGCCTCGTTGAACTTGTCAATCGTAGTGCGCGTCGCCTGCTCCTCGGACTGCGCACTCTGCTCAACCTTCATGCCAACCTCCCTCGGAGAACACACACTCCCCAGCAGAAACACACAGCAAGTTACCACCAAGACGTGGCGATATGCAGAGAGCATACACATTCGATCCTCCCGGAGTGAGAGCTGCTGCGCCGTCGAAGAATTCTGACGGGGCTGATAGCAACAGTCAGTGAACCGCGGAACTCGGTAACAGTTGGAAGTCAATGTCGGTGCGCAGCTCACCTTCGCCGAGTTCGATTACCCTAGCCTCTCCTCGCGTGCGCACGCCGGGATAGTAGACGCGAGACTGCCACTCCGCGCTTCCAAACGGGGCCAACAGTCCGACACCAATGACGTACTGTCCCGGCTGACGTCCAGAGACTTCGAAGTAGCCGTTTTCGTCTGCATTCACGGTGAACTGCGGGCGAACCGGAGAAATCGGGACGATCGCGACCTTTGCGAAACTTGCCGGCCGTCCATCTGCCGCAGTCACTCGTCCTGCGAGTTTCCCGTCGACCAAGAGTCTGAAAGCGATCTCTGTGCAGCCGCGTGGGCTCACATGCGCGTTACCTCTAAACCCGTACTCCACTTCGAGGGGATCGGGGATGAAGGGCTCTGCGTCGCGAAGCCCCTGTTTAGTAGACGCTGTCACGTCGTATGAGCCGGGAGGTAGTTCAACTTCGAAGTGTCCGTTCCCGTTTGTAAAGGCAGTGTATTCGGCGCCTGACTGCACACTCGTCGCAACCACTCTGTGGTCCGGAACAGCCGTCGGATTCAAAGTGTCAACAGTCGCGCCTATTCGAATGACACTCCCGGTGAGCATGCCTTTATCGGTCAGCCCCGCCAAGTGTCGCAAAGCCGCAATATCATCCTCGGCTTCGCTCACAGGCTTGCTTGGGCTGTACCACGAGACTTCCAACCCGTCGGTAATGACCTGACGCGTCTCATTATCGAAATACCTCTTCGGGCGAACATAAAAGAGCCACTTGTCTCCCGCCTTAATCTCTGGCTGGTTCTCAAGGAGACATGCTTGGTTGACCGTGGCCGTCAGTTCGCCCGCATCCCCGAGGAAGACTTCGTCCGGAATGAGTTCGAGCCGCGTTTCCGTTTCGGAGGCATCGGCAGCCGACCGTACTGTTCCCGTAAACACTCGCGTATAGCCTTGAGTGCCACACGACCATGACGGCGCATCCAGTCGTTCGGTCCCGGGGCCGTTAATGCGCCCTTGGCAGCTGCCCCTCTTGGCGTGCGATACGTCGCGAGGCTCAGCGGCGAGAATAGGAACCAGGCAGGTGACAGCCAAAACAAATAGCAGTAGTCGCCATTTTTGCGGCGGCAACATGACACCGGCCAGTATAGGACGTGTGGGCATAACTGCCGAAAAATCTCCCTTAACACCCATCAGCCTACTTCGCCAATTCCCCTATTAGCATACTCGCCCGCTGACACCCACACGCTCACTCCAACGGTTCGAAATGTGGATCTCGCACGCCCAGTGCCTCGTAGGCCTCCTCCATCGTGCGCACCACCTGCAGCAGCGGCCGGTTGTGCTCTCCTTCGAGCTGAAACATGCGAAACAGACCGAAGGCGTGGGTCTGTGGGGCAACGATCACGCGCGGCCGTCCGATCGCCGTCGGAGCCGGCTTCTGCCGTGCCAGTTGGCGGATCGTCTCGCTGGAAACGGCAAACTCGATGGTGGATGAGAAATCTACGATCCCTAAGATGGCATCGGTCGCCGCCGCATACTTCCGCAACGCTTCGTAAAATGCCGCCGCCGATTGATCCGTCAGCCGCCCCTCAAATCGAGACAGCAGGATCTTGTTCTCTGCGTCGAACTCAAATCTGAACTCCATCGGCATCACTGGCGCTTCTGTTCTTCCGGCCTGCCTTATCTTATACGTCAAGATGCCGCCACTGGTTCGCGGACGCAAAATAGCTCAATAGCTGGCACTGTGCGCGCCCCCTCCGCCGCTGAAGCCGGATCCGCGAGCTTTGGCGATCCACTCTCTTTTTGATATGGTGCTGCATGCCGTCGCCTCCAATTCACCCGGTGCAAACGAATCCCGTTCAAACCAATGAAGAAGGCCTCCGCCACCAACTCTCCGCCGGACAAATGGCCATGGTCGCTGTCGGCGGCTCCATCGGCACCGGCCTCCTCCTCGGTTCGGGCGCAGCCATGGAAGTCGCCGGCCCCGCCGCCATCCTAAGTTTCATCGCCGCCGCCTTCATCAACTGGACCGTCGCCATGGCCCTCGGCGAACTCGCGTGCGCCCATCCCGCCGCCGGCAGCTTCGGCGTCTACGGCGATCTCTACCTTAACTCCTTCGCCGGATACATCGCCCGCGCCGGATACTGGATCGGACTCGCCCTCGCCATTGGCGCCGAGATGGTGGCCGCCGCCACTTACATGTCGAACTGGTTTCCCGGCGTGCGCTCCTACCTGTGGATCTTGGTCTTCGCCGCAGTCTTGCTCGTCATCAACCTGCGCAGCGTCGGCTCCTACGGCCGCGTCGAGTTCTGGCTCTCCATGATCAAGCTCGCCACCATCATCGCCTTCATCGTGATCGGCGCAGCATTGCTCTCCACCGGCCGCGTCACTCCGCAATATAACGCCCAAGGCGGATTCTTCCCCAAAGGCCTCTGGTCGCCGCTGATCGCGCTGACCTATGCCGTGTACAGCTTCGGCGGAGTCGAAATGGTCGCCGTCACCACCGGCGAATCCCGCTCCTCCAAAGAAACTCCCCGCGCCGTGTGGCTGACCTTCCTCACTCTTACTTTCGTTTATGTCGGCGCCATGGTCATTTTGCTTGGCGTCATGCCCTGGAATCACGCCGGGGTTAGCGAGAGTCCCTTCGTCACCACCTTCCGCACCGTAAAGATTCCGCACGCGTCCGGCATCATGAACTTCGTGGTGCTCACTGCCGCGCTCTCCGGAGCCAACGCCACCATCTACGTCGCCTCCCGCATGATTTTTTCGCTGGCTCGGACCGGATGGGCCCCCGCCCGCCTGGGCCGCCTCAATCACGAAGGCTCGCCCCAGTACGCCGTCCTGATCTCCTCGTTCGGAATTCTCTTCGCCCTCGCGCTCGTTCTATGCGCTCCGGAAAATGCCTTCCGTTACATGATCGGAGCCGCCTTCACCGGCATGATTCTTTCCTGGCTGGTCTCGCTGGCCGCGCACATCAGCTTTCGCTCCCGCCGCACCCCCGCAGAACTCGCGGCACTCCCCCTCCGCTCACCGCTGGGAAAATGGGGATCGATCCTCGGCTTCACCATGGTCACCGTCGCCCTGGTCCAAACCTGGCTCAACCCGATCATGAATCTCTGGAGCGGCCTCGCCTGCTTCGCAGTGTTAATCCTTTCCTACGCCCTAGCCAAGCCGCACCACAAAGAAACCCACAAGTCGCCTGGACCCATGTAACGACAGCCGCCCTCGGCTGTCCGGCCGGGCAACGACCGGCAGCGCATCCCTGCCACGCGTCCCTCCATGACCTGATCTGTCCATCCCCGTCATTACCGTGACCCGTTCATCCCCGTCATTGCGGTGACCTGTTCATCCCCGTCATCGCCGTGACCTCTTCATCCCCGTGGAAGAGCGGCCCTTCCAGGGCCGCGTCGGCCGCCGGAAATCACTCGGGCTTTAGCCCCCGAGGCAACCTTACCTCACCTCGCCAATAACTCGTGCTCCCCCGCCTTACGCGGCGCGCTGACGCCCAAACTTGAGTCATCCCTCCCGCGCACCGGCGTAACCAGGCAACCCTTAATATTACGTGTACATCGTATATATAACGTTGTATAACTAATTAAGAAATTGGGCCCCTACTCCATGGAACACTCTCCGGTCCGTATCCTCCTGGTCGAGGACTTCGAACCCTTTCGGAAATTGATCCACAGACTCCTCGAACCCAACCCTGGATTGCAGATCGTGGCCGAAGCAGCCGACGGCCAGGAAGCTGTCCATCAAGCCGCGGAACTCAAGCCCGCCCTCATTCTCCTCGACATCGGACTCCCCTCCCTCAATGGACTCGACGCCGCCCGCCAAATCCGCGAACTCTCCCCGGACTCCAAGATCCTTTTTGTCAGCCAGGAGTTTTCTCCCGAGGTCGTGCAGAAAGCAATGAACCTGGGCGGCTTCGGCTACGTTCTAAAGCCCCGGCTGGCCAGCGACCTGTTGCGTGCCGTCGACGCAGTTCTGCGGGGAGAAACTTTCATCAGCACCGCCGCGTCATAAATCCTGCTTCCATCGAACCAACGCGCGACACCAGATATCGGGGACAAGGTGGCAGGAACGGCGTTCTACCGCGCCAAGTCGAGAGGGCGCCTGCGAATCTTAAAGTGAGTAAGTGCCAAGGAGGGATGGGGATGGGAAATCAAGGTGACCGGGATCTTTCGCCCGCACTTCTGTAGGAAATCTCTGATTAAGTTCCTACTCTTGTCATCCCGAGCGCAAAAGAATTGCCGTTTTCCGGCAATTCTGCGGAGTCGAGAGCCTGCCCTGAGCCTGCCGAAGGGGGACCTCGTGTTTTCTCTGACGATACTTGATCAGAGCTTCCCTAAGATGCCGATAACCGCTCGCACACTCGACTAACCGTCGGCAACAACTCGTGCGCTGCCTCTTCCTTCGAGACCACCGCATCCACCAGCCGCCGCGTCTCCTCTGGAATGTCGCCGCCCGAAACCATGACTACCGGGGTTTCCGGCCTCAGACGCCTGATTTCGCAGGCGAGAGCGTGCCCGTTCATCTCAGGCATATGGTAATCCAGCAGCACCGCATCAAAGCTGAATGAGGTCGCCAGTCTCAGCCCCCGCCGCGCCGACGCCGCCGTCACCACGAAGTATCCCGATCGTTCCAGGATCCGTTTCTCGTAGTCCAGGATCGCCTGGCTATCGTCGATGCACAGAAGTATCTTCTCGATTCCCCGATATGATCGGCTCATTGGAACCTCCCGATAAGTGGGTAGTCCTGCCTTGGGGGAGGGCGGTTCACATCAAAGCAGGCAGGACTACCTTCTTTCATGGACAAACATCCCCAACCAGATGAGCCCACACTCTCGAAGTATTCTCAATGTCTTGCTACAGCTTGTCTGTTCAAAAGTGAACACGCGTCTCGAACGACGAGATCTACTTGGCGTCCCGGTTTATAGTGTCCCGGGTTTATAGTGTGCAATGATCGGCAGGTAACTCTTCTCACGAGCGACCTAAGTGGAAGTACACCAGCCTGCCGTGGCAAAATAGAAGGAAGCAATAACATCGGGGGTTCCTGAGTCTACTATGTCATCGCGTCGGAAGTCGCCCGCGCATCGCCGCGCCCAAAAACCGGGCAGGAATTTTGATCCGCAAGCCTTCTTGACCAGTGTGGGCATCGGCAGGACCGTCCAAAACTACAAGCCAAGACAAGCCGTCTTTTCCCAAGGCGAGCGTGCCGACACCGTGTTCTACATTCAACACGGCACGGTTCGCCTCAGCGTCCTCTCCAAGCAAGGCAAGGAAGCAACCCTGGCATTGCTGGGACCCGGCGATTTCCTCGGCGAGGGATGCCTGGCCTCCGATCAACCTATCCGGTTGTCAACGGCTACCGCCATTACCGCCTCCTCCATCCTGCGCATTGAAAAGAAACGGATGCTGAACACGCTCCACGAAGAGCACAAGTTGTCCGACCTGTTTGTGGCCTACATCGTCGAGCGCCACAACCGCACCCAGGCCGACTTGGTCGATCAGTTGTTCAATTCGAGCGAGAAGCGGCTGGCACGCGCCCTGCTAATCCTGGCCCGCTTCGGAAAAGAAGATGCGCCCGAGACCGTTGTCCCCACCGTCAGTCAGGAGACGCTGGCGGAGATGGTGGGCACCACCCGCTCGCGCGTGAATTTCTTCATGAACAAGTTCAGGAAACTGGGATTCATCCACTACAACGGCGGACTGCAGGTCCATAGCTCGCTGCTCAGCGTGGTCCTGCACGAATAGCTCAGCGTCTCGTGTGCCTCACTTGTCATGCCGAGCGAAGAACGAGCGGCGCGGAACGCGATGCTCGTTCGCAGTCGAAGCATCCCTAACCTCACCGCGCCCGCCTCCGCAATAAAAATAAAAAACGGCGCCGGACCATTCCGGCGCCATCGAGTGAGATACGACTCGCGAGATGCGGTCAAGCGAGAAGAAACTTGGTTTTGTTCGGCTATCAGCTAGTAGCTAGAAGCTCACTTGCTCTCCGCCACCGACGGGCTTGCTCCAAAGTCCCCGCGGCGATTGTTTACGGCCGTGCGTGCCGCGCGCGCGGCGGGCTGGCTCGCGACGGCGGCTCCATAGCGCTCCAGCAGCACCGGCGCCATACTGTTCTCGGCTTCTTTCACGAAGATCATCTTGTTTTCTGAAGCCATGTCGACGCGCACGAAGTCTCCTAGCTTCACCTGTCCCGTCGCCACCAGATTGGCCAGCGGGAAAACCAGGTTGCGCTCGATCGCGCGCTTCAGGTGTCGCGCCCCATATCGCGGGTCCGTGCCTTCCTTCAGCAAATACTCTTTCACCGCCGACGTGCAGTTGAATACGAACTGGTTCGTGCCCGCAGCCATCAGCACGCGCTGCTGCACCATCCCCAGTTCAATGTCGAGAATCTGCGCCAGATGCCCGTCACGCAGCGTCTTGAACACAACGGTCTTGTCGATCCGGTTCATGAACTCGGGCGTGAACTTGCGGCGCGCCGCTTCCACCGCCGTCCGCTGAATCTTGTCGTCGAACGACTCATCCACTTCGACGGCTTTCGGCGCGAATCCGAATCCGCCATCCACCAGGCTCGTCATCTCCGACGCGCCCAGGTTCGAGGTCATAATGATGATGCACTGCGACAAATCCACGCGCCGATTATCGCCCAAAGTCAAAGTCGCCTTGTCGAGGATTCCCAGCAGCAGTTGCCACAGCGAATCCGAGGCCTTCTCAATTTCGTCAAACAGCAGAATCGAGAGCTTGAGCTTCTCCGTGAACCACTGGTTCAACGCTTCCTGCGTCAGCAGCGGATGCGTCTCGCGATGCCCCAAATATCCCGGAGGCGAGCCAATCAGCTTGGCAATCTCGTGCGAGTGCTGGAACTCCGCGCAGTCAATCTTGATGCAGGCCCGCGCGTCCCCAAACAACGCCTCGGCCATGGCTTCCACGACGCGCGTCTTGCCCGATCCTGTGGGCCCCAGAAACAGCAGGTTCCCCACTGGACGCCCCGGCGCGTTCAGCCCCGCCAGAAACATTTGATAAATCTCAACGACCTTTTCGACGGCCGCGTCCTGTCCCACAATGCGGCGGCGCAGGGCGGCATCAAATTCTCCAGCATCGTTGCTGCGGCGGTTCGGATCCAGAACTGTTGCCAGGTTTGTTCTCATAGGATCGTTCTCATAAAGTCGTTGCCCGGGGCTCCTCTTCCGGTTGCCTTAGGATTAAGCAAGCCTCAGGCCACGCCATCTCCCCATACGGCACAACCAGCAACCCCCGCATCTTCTGAGGTTTAGCGCCAACCCACCCCCCGCCGCCGACACCCAACCACGAACCGCACAGCCCCAAAGAGAAATACTTTGCACCATCAAGGAAGGAAACCTGTACCAGCAACCCAGACTCATGTGGCGACGGCCGCCTCGGCCGTCCCGCGACAGCCAGCCCTGAGCTTGTCGAAGGGCGAAGCCGAGCGGACCCTGCACGCACGAAAAGCATCTAAAATGTTCAGGCCGCAACCAAGCGTGTTACTCCACACGTAACTAGCGACCCTTGGACCGCCCGAATAGTATCGCAACTGAGTAGGTTTTTCGCGGAGGAACTTTGCGCGTTTCATCGGTTCGCATCATCACTGGAGTTTCCTGTCTGATCTTCGCCGGCGCCGCATGGCACGTCGGCTCTCGCTCTTCCTCCAGCTTCACCGCCTCAGCCCAGACGGCAAAGCCTGCCGCGTCGTCGCCGGCCAAGGCGTCGCAACTGCACGCCGTCAAAGCGACAGTGCCCGACGCCACTAAGCCCATCCCCGAGCCCAAGCCCATCGCCGCTCCCGGCACCGAAATATATACCGCGAAGCGGGGAGAAGCCATCCCCACCATCGCCCGCCACTACCTCGGCAGGACCAGCTATCTCACGTCCTCCGAGTTGGCCGCCGCCATCCGCGCCGTGAACCACAAGTCCGGCACCAGCAACATCCTGAAAGCCAACGAAAACATCATCATCCCCGGAATCCTGGCCGCGCCCGTCACCGAGAAGACCATCGTCGTTCCCAAGGACTTCGAAGTCCGCGCCATCTACCTGACCGGCATCATGGCCGGCAGCGACCACGGAATCCGCATCATCAAGCATTGGCGTGAAGTCGGCGGCAACGCCGTCGTCTTCGATATCAAGGACTCCGACGGCAGCGTCACCATTCCCTTCGAGCACCCGCTCCTCGGCGAGCACCAGGTCTATCTCCACGACGTCCCGAAATTCGTACACTTCCTGCACCAGCAGAACATGCACGCCATCGCGAGAATCGCCATCTTCCGCGACGAGCGCCTGGTCGTGGGTCATCCCGAACTAGCCGTCCAGTCGCGCCAGAATAAGCAGGCGTGGCGCGAAAACGGCAAGCTGGTCTGGACCGATCCCAGCCAGCCCAAAGTTCAGGACTACAACATCGCCCTGGCCAAACACGTAGCCCAGCTCGGCGCCGACGAAATCCAGTTCGACTACGTAAGATTCCCCGCCGAAGGCGACCAAAAAGACGCCGCCTTCGTCTACCAATCCGCGACTCCAGAACCGGCGCAAGCCGAAGCCCAAGCATCACCAGCGGCCGTGAGCAACGATTCGACCTGCGCAGTTGCGGCCCCGAAGCACCACAAGACCAAAGGCAGCGTAACCGAAACCAGCCAAGCGCCGCAGGTCCAGAAGGGGCCGTGTCCAGTCGCGGTCAAGGCCGCGCCGCGCGGCCTGCAGCGCACCGACGTCATCACCGCCTTCCTCAAGAAGGCCTATGCCGAGCTCCATCCCACGGGCGTCTTGCTGAGCTTGGACGTCTTCGGTGTGATGGCCTGGCAGCGCCAGGTCGACCTCGCCCACACCGGACAGGACATCGTCGGCATGGCCCACTACTGCGACGTGCTCAGCCCCATGATTTATCCGAGCCACTTCTTCGGCATGGACAACATCGCGCATCCCGGCGACGAGCCCGCGCACTTCATCGGCGAGTCCATGGACCGCTTCGAACTCATCACCAAAGGCAGCGGAGTTGTAATCCGCCCGTGGCTGCAAGCCTTCCACTGGCGCACCAAGACCTACTCGTCCGAATACATCAAGATCCAGGTCGAGACCGCCAAAGAAAAAGGCGGCATCGGATTCTTATTCTGGAACGCCGCCAACGACTACAGCAAACCCTACACCGCCATGCCCGAAATGAAGTCCGCGAACTTCAAAGAAGGCTCGAAAGACAACCCCAAATACTTCCGCGGCGACGAACTGCCAGTAGCCACCACCCAAGCCGCGTTAACTCCGACCAACTAACGTCGCACGCGGGGTCTGATCTTGACTGTGTGGAGCGGACACTCCTGTCCGCTGCCGTTGACTTTGGGTTTGCAATCTCGAAGGAATGGCTCCGGCAAGCCCGGCAAATTCGAAAAACAAAGGCAAGGTCAAAAGCGACGGACAGGAGTGTCCGTCCCACACATGAAGTTTTCTGTTTGAAGACGCGGCAGGTTTGAGGGGTACCCCCCCTCCCCCCCCCGGTCTATTGGAATCATCAACTTAGCGGGAAAATGCGAAAAAATCTAAGGGCCACAAGGACTTAGAGGCAAAATCTTCAAAACTAAGGACTTAGCCGCCTTTTCAAGGACCTGACGAACGATGATTCAAGAATAGGTCTGGGCTAGTGCGAGGTCAAGCCAAAAATCGTCTTTGTCATTCCGACGACTGAGCGACGCGAAGGAGGAGGAACCTGCTTTTCGTCATTCCTCTCCGGCCCTCCCGCTCCGTGTCCCCACCCCGCCACGAAAGTGGCTGGCATTCCCTCGCCGACAGATGTACAAAGAACCCCGACTATGAGGGGGTCATGGCGATGCGAAGCCATGGCCCTTTTTGTCAGGCGGGTGTCCGACAAGAGTGCACAGATCCTTCAGTCGCGCAAAGACCGCGCGCCTTCAGGATGACAAATCAAAATCCCCACCCTGATCTCGCCAAAAGGCGGCGAGATCAGGATGGGCCACCCGCGCTTCCTGGCTGGAGTCGCGTAACCCTGGCCCCCGAACATGCCGAAGCGCGCCTCATCCATTGCGAAGGAGTACAGCCAAACTAGCTCATGCAGTTGTCATCCTGAGGCAGCGGAGTCGTTCGCGAAGTGGGCGACTCCCAACGAAGGATCCATGGAATTCGCGCGGCACAGGCGCAGCACACCGGTCCATAGATCCTTCGGCCCGCAAACTGCGCGGGCCTCAGGATGACAGAGCGGGGGTTGCCCATCGCCGAAGAAAACTGCTGCGGTCATCCCACTGGACCCAAGCCACCGGTGTCCGACAAAGGTGCACAGATCTCTTCGGCTCCGCTCAGGGCAAGCCTTCAGTCGCGCAAAGACCGCGCGACGTCACGATGACAAATCAAAAGCCCCACCCTAATCTCGCCAAAAAGCGGCGAGATTAGGATGGGCCACCCGCGAAAGTGGCTGGCATTCCCTCGCCGACAGGTGTACAAAGAACCCCGACTATGAGGGGGTCATGGCGATGCAAAGTCATGGCCCCTTTTGTCAGGCGGGTGTCCGACAAGAGTGCACAGATCCTTCAGTCGCGCAAAGACCGCGCGCCTTCAGGATGACAAATCAAAATCCCCACCCTGATCTCGCCAAAAGGCGGCGAGATTAGGATGGGCCACCCGCGACTGACCGACGCGAAGGAGGAGGAACCCATGCCGAAGCGCACCTCATCCATTGCGAAGGAGTACAGCCAAACTAGCTCATGCAGTTGTCATCCTGAGGCAGCGGAGTCGTTCGCGAAGCGGGCGACTTCCAACGAAGGATCCATGCAATCCGCGCGGCACAGGCGCTGCACACCGGTCCATAGATCCTTCGGCCCGCAAACAGCGCGGGCCTCAGGATGACAGAGCGGGGGTTGCCCATCGCCGAAGAAAACTGCTGCGGCCGATCCCACTGGACCCAAGCCACCGGTGTCCGACCGAGGTGCACAGATTCCTTGGGCTCCGCTCAGGGCAAGCCTTCAGTCGCGGAAAGACCGCGCGCCTTTCAGGATGACAGGTCGAAAGCCCCACCCTAATCTCGCCAAAGAGCGGCGAGATATAGGATGGGCCACGCAGCGGAACAGCAGGTTCCTCCTGTCTCGCTGCGCTCGCGCGTCGGAATGACAAAGCGTGGAGGAGGTGCCTTCGGCTTCGCTCGGAGCGAGCCTGCAGTCGCGCAAACAACGCGCGCCTTCAGGATGACAAGGTTCACGAATGACAACCGGGAGACAAACGTCCGGGAGACAAACGTCCGATGAGGGCTCGGATATAATTGTTTGGTAACGCTGCACCTACCAAGGAGTTCGCATGGCGATTCAGAAGACCGACAAGATCTGGCACAACGGCAAGCTCATTAACTGGGACGACGCGACCATCCATGTGATGTCGCACGTCGTCCATTACGGGTCTTCGGTTTTTGAAGGCATCCGCTGCTACGAACTGCCCAGCGGGCCCGCGATTTTCCGGGCCAACGAGCACATGCAGCGCCTGCTCGATTCCGCCAAGGTCTACCGCATCGACGTGGACTTCACCCGCGAACAGCTGGTCAAGGGCATGCTCGACACGGTCGGGCACAACGGGGCGTGGCCGTGTTACGTGCGCCCGATTGTGCTGCGCGGATATGGTGAGGCGGGCGTGAATCCGTTCAACTCGCCGACCGAGGTCTACATCATCAACTATCCGTGGGGGAAGTATCTGAGCGGCGAGGGCGAAGGCTGCGACGTGTGCGTGTCTTCGTGGACGCGGCTGGCGCCCAACACGCTGCCCGCCATGGCCAAGGCCGGCGCCAATTACATGAACTCGCAGCTCATCAAGATGGAAGCCATTGTCAACGGCTACGCGGAAGGCATTGCGCTCGACGCCGCCGGATTCGTCAGCGAGGGCTCGGGCGAGAACCTGTTCCTGGTGCATCACGACAAGCTGATCACCGCGCCGCTGGGCAATTCCGTGCTGCCTGGGATCACGCGCGACTCGGTGCTGCAGATCGCGCGCGACCTGGGCATCGCAATCGTCGAGCAGATGATTCCGCGCGAGATGCTCTACATCGCCGACGAAGTCTTCTTCACCGGCACGGCGGCCGAGGTCACCGCCATCCGCTCGGTCGACAAGATTAAGGTGGGCAAGGGCGGAATCGGGCCCATGACCAAGGCGCTGCAGAAGGAGTTTTACGCCATCGTGCGCGGCGAAAAGAGCGACCGCCACGGCTGGCTGACGCCGGTCCCGGTCGGAAGCAAAGTCGGCGCGAAGCAGCCGGTCGGCGTATAATTCGCTGGTTCGAATTCAAGCTGGTTCAGTATGAGGGGCGCGACCAGCGCCCCTTTCCACCGTTTAACCCGGAAGAAACAAAACAGCTCTTAACTGGAGGAGAAAATTATGTCTCAAGGCCTGACTCCTGAATTTGTCCTCGGCTACCGCGCGATGATGCTGGATGGCATCGCTCGTGAAGCGGAGATCACCAAGAAAGTGATTGGCGCCGTTCCCGACGCGAAGGCAGAGCACCGTCCCGATCCGCACGCACGTACGGCGAAGGAACTGATGTGGCACCTGGCGAACAGCGACGTGCAATTCCTGGATGGAATTGCCGACATGAAGTTCAACATGGAAACGCCCGAGCACAAGCCCCAGACCGCGGCCGAAGTGGTCGCGTGGTACGACAAGAACATGCAGCGCGGAGTGGCCAGGGTGGCCGCGATGTCGGCAGAGCAACTGCTCACTCCGGTGGAGTTCTTCGGGGTGTTCAACCTGCCGGCGGTGCTGTATCTGGGATTCCTTAACAACCACAGCATCCATCACCGCGGCGAGCTGGCGACGTATCTGCGGCCCATGGGAGCGAAGGTGCCTTCGATCTATGGCGGCAGCTTCGATGAACCGTTCCAGCCACCGGTATCGGAAGAAACCGCAGCGTAGTTGCGCGCTCGATGTAGTTCGCTCGATAGGAGTTGAGAAGCCGCCCGCGGGAGGGCGGCTTTTCTCTTGGGGGACTATTTAGACTAGGGAGTCTGGGCGCGGCCAGGCTGCGTCCGATCAGCTTCCGGGATGTAATAGAGCAGGATGGTTTTTCCTACGTGCGCCACCGGTTGATAGGCCTGCAACCAGTCGAAGGCCCCGGGGGGATACATGGTGTGGAATGAATTGCCGAAGCGTAAGGCTCGCAGGCTGATCGCGAACCATCCGGTCACGGGGCGGTTGGCTTGAGGCACTTCGAATTGCGGCAACTGCATTTGAGTGGGATCCGCGCTGGTCCATATTGCGAGAGTGGCATGCGAGATGTGGCGGGCCTGAAATTCGCGCGACAAGCGAAACATATCCTGGCCGCAGTCCAGATCGCATCCCGCGACCATGACTTTGCTGGGATCACTGCCCGCCAACTCGTTGAAATAGGCCAGGAAGTCGCTGCTGGCGCGCGCGGTCGATACACCTTGCCAGCTGAGCAGCGCGATCATTACTACTCGCGCCGGGATGCGCCGCCGCGGCTGCAGATGCCAGAGATACGAGCATCCGCGGCCGGCTACGATCGCGAGCAACGGGAACACCACCATCACGTGACGAACGCCGGCGTTGTACTTGACTGGCATGGTGACCAGGAAGACCGCCAGCGCGGCGAACGCTGGAGCCATGGAGCGCCAGCGCTGCGGAGCGTCAAAGGTTCTTAGCGACGCTACGCCCACGGCGGCGAGAATCAGAAACGGCAGCGGCGACTTCACGGCTATTCCTACCAGGAAGAAATACCACCAACCGCCGTCCTTGACGTGACCCAGGAGATAGGCCGCGGGCTTTTCCTTGTTCAGCACCCAGGCGTCCGCGACTCCTTTGATCAAGGCGGGAGCGGGGATCAGGGGATCGCTCGCGACCAGCCAGCGTCCGGCTCGCGCCAGTGGGGCTGGGAAGTAGCGGAATGCGGGCATTGATGGTGGCAGGTTCATCCCTTCTCGCACATGCTGCACGGCGAAGCCGTAGGTAGCCCAGACGGTGACAAGGGCGAGGGCTGACGCGATCGCGATCTGGCGGAGGGTCTGGCTGACGGGCTGGCGGGGCGCGGCGTGCTCTCCGACGATGGTGCGGGTGCACGCCCACTTCGCGAGAACGATGGCGAGGGCCGCGGCGGGGAAGAAGATCACGGTCGTGGCTTTCGAGGCCAGCGCCAGCCCCGCCGCGAAGCCCAGCCAGAGGGTGGAACGTTTTGTGGGCTTGTCGAGCCAAGTGACGAACGCGAAAAGCATCGCGACCTGAGTCGAGCCCGCCACAATATCGGTGTACGCGACGCTGGAAAACGCGAGGACGTTGGGCAGGGTCGTGAATAGCGCGGCGGACATGACGCCGGCGAAGTCGCCATACTCGCGGCGCGCCCATAGAAATACGATGGCTGTGCCCAGCAGGAAAAATGGCAACACGCCTAACCGCGCCAGCTTCAGATTGCGCAGGTAGTGTCCCGAGTCGTAGAGGACCGCGTCGCCGATGTCGTTGTAGGTGATGTCGTGATCGGTGGGAGGCAGCTTGGGATAGCGCTCTCCCGCGAGGTAGAGCGGCAAGCCGATGGCGATCCGCGACAGCGGCGGATGGACGGGATCGAGCGTGTAGGTGTGCCGGTCCAGCAGTTCGATGGCGGCGGCGACGTGACACGGTTCGTCGAAGGCTTGCGCGGTCTGAGTGTAGGTGGAGACGATGCGAACGACGGCGATCAGGGCCAGTAGCGCGGTTACAACGACAGGCCAGCGTGGGTTGAGGGTCTCGCCAGGAGATGGCATTGCTGATTTAGCTTCGGTCCGAGCTTACTTGATCCTGCTGGTTCGCATTCGGCTTATTCGATTCGGCTTCTTTGGTTAAGGATTGGCAACCGAGTATACAACACGACTGGACGGGCTCCGAGGCACACGCGCCGTGGTATGGCCGCCGGAGGCGGTTCATCAACGAGGATCGGAAAGTCTCCATGCATTCCCGGGGTGGTGCTTCGCGCATGAGGAGATCGGGGTGGATGTGATGACCGTCAACGAGTGCGATCGCCTGGTTTCGTCAGTCATCACTTCCATTTTCCGTGGCGTTGACCATCTAAGCTGATCGAAGCGAGACAATTGGGTCCAAGGAGGCGACCCGCCTTGCAGGAAGCGCAGATGCCAAGATTGCAGTAGTCATTATGATCAGGACGCCAGCCAGGCAAATCATTGGGTCGGTCGCACTAACCTCGAAGAGTAGAGACTTAATAATGCGCGACACCGCTAGCGAGCCAAGCACACCGAAGGTGCACCCCAGGAGCGCAAGCTTGGCGGCGGAAGACAGGATCAAACCTGCAATCCGAGTGCGCTGGGCACCAAGCGCCAAGCGAACGGCGATCTCGTGCGTGCGCAGCGAGGCAGAGAAAGCCACCACCGCATAAATACCGGTAAGGGAAAGCAGGAGAGCGCTGAGCGCAAAAGCGGAGATGAGGCCAGTATTAAACCGCCGCGGGGCTTCGGTGTTCGCGATCGCTTCAATCATAGGTTGCACTCGCTGCAGTGCGAGAAGAGGATCAATTTCGGCAACGGTCGACCGCAGAGTGTGAATCATCTGCTCGGGAGGAAGTGCGGAACGGACGGTAATGTATGCACCGGCGGGACCGTCGAGCTTTCCAGTGTCATCGGAGAAGTACAAAATATCGGCCTGCTGCATGGGTGTATACCATTGATCGCTGCTAGGCTCATCGCGTGAACCCATTTTTGTATCAGCGACAACGCCAACCACCGTTACCCACGGTAGTTTCATCGGCGGACCACCCACGTGCATACGTTTGCCGACAGCCCGCTCACCGGGCCAGCAATGTTTGGCCATGGATTCGTTCACGATCACAACAGGTTGAGAATGAGAGCGATCGTCTCCGTTGAAGTAACGCCCCTCCAGGAGCGGAATACGCATGACGCGAAAGTAGTCACCGAAGATGACCGAGAATATCGCGAACTCAGGTTTCCACCTGTCGGTGGGTCGGCCCTCGATGGTGTATGCAGTCTTGGGGTACCTGCTTGTTGCAGGTGCAACGTTAATCATGCCTACAGCCACGATCCCCGGCTGACTCGAGAGCCGGGCCACAACCTCCCGATTAAAGGTCTCCGCAGAAGCGCTCGTTGAGTATTGGTTGATTGGCAACTGATAGCCGGCGACCAAGACCCGTTCGGGATGGAATCCTGGATCGACAGCTTGCATCTTATGGAAGCTGCGCAGAAGTGCGCCGGATGCGATGAGCAGCACCAACGCTACAGCGATTTCTGAAACCACGAGGCCTGAACGTAACCAAGTATGACTAGAGCTAGCCGTATTGCTCAGGACGCCTTCTTTGAGGCTTTCCATCGGATCCGTTCTAAGGGCGGCGAACGCAGGTGCGAGGCTACAGAGAGCGCCAGTTGCGAGGGCGAGCAACAGAGCGAATCCGGCCACTGTGCCGTTCACGGCAATGGAGTCGATACGTGGCATGGAGTCAGGCAGGATACGCAACGCAATGCGAATGGCAACTGCGGCGAATGCGAGACCTAACAAAGCACTAGTCATGCCCAGCAGCAAGCCTTCTAAGACGGACTGGCGGATAATTGCGGCGGATCGTGCCCCGAGGGCAAGCCGAAGGGCGTACTCTCTACGCCGCCGGATTGCCCGGAGCAAAAGAAGTCCAGCCACATTGGCGCAAGCAATGAGCAGGACAATGGAGACGGCAAAGAACATTTCTCTGAGTAACGGCCGAACCTCCGAAACCTCATATTCAAGGAGCGGAGAGACATCACCGCGGATGTGAACCCTCGACTGAGCGACCGGAAGATTTCGCATGATCTGCTGGGCAACGCGGTCAGCATCTTGTGCAGCCTGCGAGAGGCTGAAGCCATCTTTTAGCCGAGCGACGATGTGGTATCCCCAGAATCCGGCACGCTCGTCCGAAAGCTCGTCGGCGGTCAGGCTCATGGGCACCCAGAGCTGTGCCCGGTCGAGGTAACCGGCTGCTGGGGGAAAATCGAAGCTGCGCGGCATCACGCCGATGATCGAATATGCCTTGCGATCGAGGATGATCGAGTTGCCGATGACGTGAGGATCGCGGTGATACCGACTCAGCCACAGGCCGTAAGTGATAACTGCGACCGGTTCATGTCCGTCTTCCTCCTTTTGCGTAAAGGTGCGGCCTAGGATGGGCGAAACACCGAGCGTGGGGAAAACGCCCGCGGTGAAGCGAGCGCCATTCACTTGTTCGGGAGTTGCGCCGCCGGAAACCTCGTAGCTTGCGTCGATGTAGCCTCCGGTGCCGGAGAAAGCTTGTGTGGCGCTCGCGTAGGTTCCGATCTCGCGAGCAGTCACGGGAGTCCTGGGGCTGTTTCCCAAATGATCTCCTAACAAGACGAGGCGGTCGGGATGGTTGAAAGGCAGCGGACGCAAGAGTATGCCTTCGACAAGGGAGAAGATGGCAGTGGCGCCACCGATGCCTAGACTTAGGTTGAGAACGAGAGTGAGTGTGACCCACGGCGTTCTTCGGAGCTGCCGATACGCAAAGCGGAGACCCGGTACAAGTGTATACATGCTAGTTTCCCCCGATGGCGTCGTGACTAGCCGACATTAGAAAACTTTACGCCGGGCTTTTTCAACCTGCAAAACTTCGCCTATATGTGCGCAAAGAAACTGGCGCTTGGCCCAACTGCATCGAGGGGCAGGAACGCGATCGAGGAGGACACGAATGGTTGGCATATGGTAGCGGCACTTCCAACACTGGTTGCCGCGATTGGTGCTCTCATCCTTGTTCGCGAAATTCAGCTTTTCAGAGCGTGATAGGTTCAACTGGCGATAAATCCCCATATCGCTCATTGGACCCTTATGGGGGATCGCAGTCACTGCGAAGCCCGGCCCCATTTCAAAATCGTCCAGCTTTTCGTCTGCTCGAAAACCCGGCCTTCACAGAAACGCCGAGGTTACATCCCCGCCAGCCCTCCGAACTTAAGGCTCTGTCCCAGCGCTGGTGAGAGGCCATTACCAAGGTCATCTTGGGGAAGGTGACGATTCGGGCGATCATGTTAGGGAACGTCAGGGTAAGACGTCCCCAGGGGAAAAGTCCGCATGAATATTGATGACCTGCTTCGGATCGCGACGGAACGGCGAGCCAGCGACTTGCATTTGAAGGTGGGAAACTATCCTCACCTGCGCATTGACGGCGAACTGGTGCCGTTGACCGACCAGCCGCGCATCAGCGCCGAGGACATGCTGAACATGGCGTTCAGTATGATGTCGGCGCGGCAGAAGCAGAAGTTCAAAGAGACCACCGAAATCGATATGGCATACGGCGTGGCGGGCCTGGGCCGCTTCCGTGTGAACATTTTCCAGCAGCGCGGGAACGTAGGACTGGTGCTGCGCGTCATTCCCACGAAGATTCGCGCGCTGGACGAACTGTTTCTGCCCAAGGTAGTGGAGCAGATTTGCGACATGCCGCGCGGGCTGATCCTGGTGACGGGGGTTACGGGTTCCGGTAAATCGACGACGCTGGCGGCGATGGTCGATCGCGTGAACTCGTCGCGCGCAGAACACATTGTCACCATTGAAGATCCGATCGAATTTCTGCACCGCGATAAGAAAGGGTATGTCAACCAGCGTGAGATTGGGGTGGATACGCCGTCGTTCGGGGCGGCGCTGCGCGCTTCTTTGCGTCAGGATCCGGACGTGATCCTGGTGGGCGAAATGCGCGACCTGGAAACGATCTCGACCGCGCTGCACGCGGCCGAAACCGGTCACATGGTGTTCTCGACGTTGCACACGCTGGATGCGGTCGAAACCATCAACCGCGTGATCTCCATTTTCCCGCCGCCGGAGCAGAAGCAGATTCGCATGCAGCTGGCGGCAGTGATGCGGGCGATTGTGAGCCAGCGACTGGTGCGGCGCTGCGACTCCGAGGGCCGCGTGCCCGCGGTCGAAGTGATGATCAATACCGCCTATATCCGCGAGTGCATTCTGGTGCCGGAAAAGACACGGTCGATTCGCGATGCGATCTCGGCGGGCACATCGCAGTATGGCATGCAGACGTTTGACCAGTCGCTGTGGGATCTGTTCCAGGCGGGACTGGTAAATTACGAAACCGCGCTGGAGAACGCTTCCAACGCCGATGACTTCAAGCTACGCATGCAAGGCATTGCGTCGACGGCGGATATTTCGCGGCAGTCGATGCAGTCGGCGGGGTTTGGGGGGCGGTAGGGGGCCGGCTTTCGGCTTTCGGCTTTCGAGTTTTGCTTTCTTCGTTGGGTTGCCTCCTTGGGCGCGTGCGAGCGCGCCCTTCTTCTTTGGGGGCGCGACGATTTCATTTTCTCCGCGACCTCTCGGTCCTGTGTGTTTTCATTTGCTTTGTGGTTTTCCGCGATTGCGCTATGGTTAGGGCATGGCGTTTTCGCGTCCCAAGAGAAGGACCTATTCCGAAGATGAGTTGTATGAATACGCCGTGGGGGCGCTGGCGCGGCGGATGCGGACCGTCGCGGAACTGAAGCGTCTGATGCGGGCGCGAATCGAGGAAGCCGATTCGGAATATGGTCAGACGCTGGTGGAGTTGGTGATCCGGCGGCTGAAAGATCAGGGATATTTGAACGACTCGCAGTATGCGGCGTATTACTCCTCGCTGCGGCGCGATAATCAGAAACTGGGGCGGATGCGCGTGGTCACGGAGTTGAAGACACGCGGGGTGCATGGGGCCGTGATCGAGAAGGCCGTCGAAACAGCGTACGAGGGTTTGAGCGACGAGAAGCAGGCACGCGAATTTTTGCGCAAGAAGCACCTGCAAAAACCAAAAGATCAGAAGCAGACCGCGCGCATCTTCCGGCAGCTGGCGCGGGCGGGGTTCGGGATGAAGACTATCTTTGCCATCCTGAAGAAGTGGGATGTGGATGAGGAGACGCTGAGCGCGCTGGAAGGCGAGACGGCTGGATAAGAGCTAAAGATAAAGATTAAGAGCAAAAAGGTTGCCCATGAGGGGAAGATTTATGTGGTGCGGATTTTGAGTGGGGAAGAATCACTCAGCTGGAATTTTGCATCCCACAAAAAGCACGAGCCTCTGCAGTGAGCCGAGACGACCAGGCGGATGACGCGCCGTCGCAGATGGGGAGGAGAAACATGATCATCATGAAGACGAAACTCGCAGCGATTCTTGTAACCGCCGTGCTGAGCGCGGGGGCTGTGGTCTACGGGCAGGATACGGCAAGCACAGACAAATCCAGCGGCGCTGGCACCGAGGTGAAGAAGGCCGCAAAGACCACGGCGAAGGATACGAAGGATGCGGCGAAAACCACTGGACACGCCACCAAGACGGCGGCCAAGGAAACGGCAAAGGAGACAAAGGTTGGCGCGAAAGAGACGGCAAAAGGCGCCAAGAGCGCAACCAAGGACACTGAGGACGCGGCGAAGACGACCGGAAAAGATAGCAAGTCGCTAGCCAAGGACACGAAGACGGTGGCCAAGGACACGAAGGAAGTCGCCAAGACTGCCGGGAAAGACACCAAAGAAGTCGCCAAGAGAACGGGCAGCGCAATCAAGCAGGGCGTGAAAGACATTGGGCACAAAATAAGGGGCGGCGACGAGAAGCCAGCCGCAGCGAAGCCCGCCGACAGCGCGAAGTAGTCCTGAATAAATCAAGATCTTACCTTTGAACTCGCTTTGGTTTTTGACATTCTCTGGGCGCTGTGGGGACTTCATTTTCTGGTCCTTCATTTCCTGGCATGTCCTTGCACAACGCCTGCATGATGTTGCATACTCGCAGACTAGTTTCGGGTCACACATCTCGGGTCACACATCTCAGGTCAAAGATAGAGGAGGGCAACTATGAAGTCGATTCTGAAAGCATTGCTGGCTGCATTGGTACTGAGTGCGCTGCCGATCGCGATGGCGCAGGACGTGGCGACGGATACAACTAAGGCCGCGAAGGATACTGCCAAGGCCACCGACAAAGCGGCCAAGGCAACGGGAGATGCCACCAAAACCGCGGCGAAAGACACCGCCAAGGGAACGGCAAAGGTTGCCGACAAGACCGCCGACGCTACTAAAGTAGCGGCCAAGGATACGGCGAAGGGCACAGAGAAGGCGGCCACCACGACGGGCCATGCGACGAAGACGGTTGCGAAAGATACGGCCAAAGGCACGGAGAAGGTTGCCGACAAGACTGGCCACGCCACCAAGACCGTGGCCAAAGACACCGCGAAGGGTGCCAAGGATGTTGGACACGGCGTCAAGAAGGGCACCGAGAAAACCGTCGACGCCATCAAGTAAGAGAAAAACCTAAGTCAACCACAGAGGACACAGGGGACACAGGGGAATTTCAATTTCCTCGATGCTCCCTGTGTCCTCGATGCTTGAACGGGTCGCTTCCCGCGCCTTTGGCGGTCCGCGGTGCGGTTCATTTAGAATTACTCTTCCATTAGAATTAATCTTCCATGCCGACCGGGTCTGAAATCCGCCGCACGTTTCTCAGATTCTTTGAGGAAAAGGGACACAAGATCGTCCATTCGTCTTCCCTTGTCCCGCAGAATGATCCTACGCTGCTGTTTACCAATGCTGGGATGAACCAGTTCAAGGACGTTTTTCTTGGGCTGGAGAAGCGCGATTATTCGCGGGCAACGACTTCGCAGAAATGCGTGCGCGCCGGGGGAAAGCACAACGATCTGGAGAATGTGGGGTTCACCAACCGGCATCACACATTTTTTGAGATGCTGGGGAATTTTTCGTTTGGGGATTATTTCAAGAAGGATGCGATTGCTTATGCGTGGGAGCTGATTACTTCGCCGCGGTGGTTTGGGATTGCGAAGGACAAGCTGTACGTGACGGTGTTCAACGGTGAGGGCGGACTGCAGCGCGATGCCGAGGCTTATGACCTGTGGGCTGCGCAGGGCGTTCCGAAAGACCGCATCTTTGAGATGGGGTTAAAAGACAATTTCTGGCAGATGGGCGACACCGGGCCTTGCGGGCCGTGCAGCGAGATCTACTACGACATGGGCGTGGCCGCGTCCGATTCGGGCCATGCGGATTGCGCGTTTCCCTGTGACTGTGGGCGGTATGTCGAGATTTGGAATCTGGTGTTCATGCAGTTTGACCGCGATGCATCGGGGAAGTTAAATCCACTGCCGAAGCCCTCGATCGATACGGGGATGGGGCTGGAGCGGACCACCGCAGCGCTACAGGGAGTGATTTCGAATTACGACACGGACTTGTTTACGCCGCTGATCAACCGGGCCGCGGAGCTGACTGGGACGTCGTTGAAGAAAGAGTTGAGCAAGGAGGCGCATACGAAGTCGGCGGCTTCTTTGCGCGTGATCGCGGACCATTCGCGGGCGGCGACGTTTCTGATTTCCGACGGCGTGCTTCCGGCGAACGACGGGCGCGGGTATGTGCTGCGGAAAATCATTCGGCGGGCGATCACGCATGGACGGCTGCTTGGACAAACTAAGCCGTTCCTTTACGAGATGGTTTTTGCCGTGCGCGACCTGATGCAGGATGCGTATCCGGAATTGAGCGAGACGGCGGATCGAGTTTCGAAGGTCGTGCAGGTGGAGGAGACTCGGTTCGCGCACACCATGGATGTGGGCCTCGAGAAACTCGAGACGCTGCTCAAGAGTTCCACGGAGAAACTCGCGGGAGAGGATGCATTCAAGCTTTACGATACGTTCGGCATGCCGCTCGACTTCATGCAGGATGCGGCTCGCGATCAGGGAATCGCCTTTGACCGCGTTGGTTTTGATCATGCGATGGAGGAGCAGAAATCGCGGGCTCGTGCCTCGTGGAAAGGCGCGGCGAAGCAGACGGCGAATCCGGCTTATCAGCAGCTTCCGAAATCGGAGTTTGAGGGCTATCGGCGGACGCGGTCGGACGGGTGTGAGGTGCTGGCCATCATTCGCAATGGGCAGGGAGTGCAGGAACTTTCGGCTGGCGAATCGGGCGAGGTCATTCTTGATCACACGCCGTTCTATGCCGAGGCGGGCGGGCAGGTGGGGGATCGGGGATGGCTTTATTCGGACGATCACAACACCCTGGTCGCCGACGTTAAGGGATGCTATTACCCGATTCAGGGCGTTAGGGCGCATCAGGTTGTGGTGAAAGGTGCGAGTTCAAAGACCCCACCCTCTTTCGCACAGAACGCGAAAGAAGGGTGGGGCACCCTTCGCGTGGGGGACAAGGTCGACGCCGTTGTCGACACCGAGGTTCGTCTCGCGACCATGCGGAATCATACGGCTACGCACTTGCTGCATGCGGGGTTGCGGGAGGTGTTGGGGAAGCATGTGAAGCAGGCGGGGTCGCTGGTGGCGCCGAATCATTTGCGGTTTGATTTTTCGCATTTCACGGCCGTTGAAGACGAAGAGTTGCAGGATATTGAGGATCTGATCAACAAGGAATTGCTGCGCAATACTAAAGTTGAAACTTTGACCGACGTGCCCATCGACGAGGCGATTAACAAGTATCACGCCATGGCTTTGTTTGGGGAAAAGTATGGCGACAAGGTGCGCGTGGTGAAGATTGGCGAGTTTTCTACCGAGCTTTGCGGGGGGACGCATACTTCCGCGACCGGAGAGATTGGGCTGATCAAGATTTTGAAGGAAGGGAGTGTGTCGTCGGGGGTGCGACGCGTGGAGGCTGTGACTGGCAGCGGATCGCTGGCGCATTTTCGCGCCGATCATGAATTGGAGAAGGTTGTGTCGACATTCGCGTCTCCCACCCTTTCGCAAAAAGCGCGAAAGGATGGGCCACCCGGATCTGAGGATACTTCCTCTGAGACCTTCTCTCCGGCTGATGCGTTGAAGGCTGAGCTGGAAAAGAAAGATGCGGAGATTAAGCGGCTGACGCGGGAACTGGATCAGGTGCGGATGAAGTCGGCATCTGCGTCGATCGGGACCGCGAACATTTCCGACAAGGTTAGGGAAGTGAAGGGTGTGAAAGTTTTGGCGCATCGCGTGGACAATCTGGAGCGGGCGCAGTTGCGGACGCTGGTCGATCAGTTGCGCGACAAGATTGGGTCGGGTGTGGTGATTTTAGGCGCAGCGTCGAATGGGAACGTGGCGCTGATCGTGGGAGTCACCAAGGATTTGACTTCGCGGGTGCAGGCGGGCAAGGTGATTGGACCGGTGGCGCAGAAAGTTGGCGGCAAGGGCGGAGGGCGGCCGGACCTGGCCGAGGCGGGAGGCAAAGATGCTTCCGCGCTGGATGCGGCGCTGGACGGGGCTTACGGCGTGGTGGAGGAGATCTTAGGTTGAATACCGACGATACATCCAGCGGGCTGCTCGACGAGCGGCTGCGCTTTGTGAAGCACAAGGGGCAGGCCATCCTGTTCATTGACTTCAGCCACTGCGGCCCCAAAGAGATGCTGTTGCTGCTCGAGATGGTTCGGGTAACCATCGCCCGGCATGCGCCCGGGTCCGTGCTCACGTTGTCCGATTTTTCCGGCGCTCAAATCGACAAACAAGTGGCTACGCGGGCGAAAGAAGTTCTCGTGCTGGATCGTCCTTATGTGAAACGAGCGGCGTTTCTCGGTGCGGAGAATCTACCGAAGGTTTTCTACGAACACTTCAAGAGCTTTTCGCAGAGGGAATTGCCTATCTTCAAGACGCGGGAAGAGGCGATGGACTGGCTGGTGGGGGAGTAGCTTCTAGCTTCTAGCTTCTAGCTTCTAGCTTCTAGCTTCTAGCTTCTAGCTTCTAGCTTCTAGATTCAGACGCCCAGACTCCCATTTTCTTGATGCTTCTGCCGCCGGGCACCCGCGCTCCAGATCGTTCTTCTCTTCTTGACATGGCTATTTCAGATAGCTATCATTGAGATCATGCAAGTCAGCGTGGCGGATGCCAAGAACAAGCTGCCGGAGCTGATCAAAGCCGTCGAACAGGGCGAGACTGTGACCATCTGCCGCCGGGGCGTTCCCGTTGTCGACATCGTGCGCACCGAAGAGCCCAGCAAGAAGAAGCCTCTGTTTGGAACCCTGAAGGGGCAAATTGAAATCCTTGATCCGGACTGGTGGAAGCCGATGACGGATGAGGAAGTCGAGGACCTGTTTGCAGGGGGCGAGTGAGTGCGGGTGCTCCTGGATACGGCGGTTCTGATCTTTGCAGTCGAGGCGCCGGATCGGCTCAGCAAGCGAGCGATTGGCGTCCTGAAGGATCCGGACAATGTCCGCGAGTTGAGCTCTATCTCGCTCACTGAGATCGCCATCAAGGCAACCCTGGGCAAGCTCAGCATCTCAGCCGCAATCGCGCGGCAGGCGCTCGACGATTTGGACGTCCGCGTCCTGCCTTTCACTTCCGATCACGCCTTCCGCCTGTTTGCCTTGCCGGTTCACCACCGCGATCCCTTCGATCGGCAGATCATAGCGCAGGCGTTGTGCGAGGATATCGCGATCGTAACGCCAGACGAAGCGTTCAGCCATTACAGAGGCCTCAAGATCATCTGGTAGCTAGCTTCTCCATTTCAAGGTGACTGGGCCTGGCATTGGGTGCTTCATTTCTGTGGCGGTGCGTTTGGCTTCCAGGTGGGCTGCTTTTAGTTGGAAGTACCATTTCGCGGGGCGGTCGGCGTCGTCGATCAGCATCAAGTGCGGATTGTGTTGCAGGCCCTCGGCTTGCAGTTCCATGGTGCGGCGGTCTTGCTCGACGAATTTCGCGAAAACAAATTTCAGAACGTCGGGGACGAACGGCACCCAGCGGAATAGATTCCAGGCAGCCACCACATCGATGCGGCAATGGCTGCGGGTGATGGGCGTGACCGTGGTGAGGCTGGAGAACCAATATTTTCCGGCGCGAATGGTTTCGGTGCGCAGGTTGGGCAGAACGAAATCGATAGTGGTGGTGATGGAATCGGCGTCGGCGTAGAGGCGCAGCAGTTTGTAGGGCGCGGAGTTCGAGCTTGGAGCGTGGGCGCTCATGCGAAAGCCGTTGGCGATGGGCTCGAAGTTTTTTTTCTTCTCGTGAATGCTGTGCTGGCTGCGCCACCACCAGGCCTGGTGGACGAACGGACCGTGCGCGGGATCCATGAGGCCTATGATGCCGTGGTCAACGCTGACAGGCATTTCGGCTTGCAGGTAGGCGGACTTGTACTTGCCGGTGAACTTTTCGATTTGCGGCGCGGCGTCGGGGGCTTCGGTTCGCGGAGCGAATCCCGCGCCGGGCGGAGCGGAATCTGGGATGAAGACCCAGATGAAACTGTCCTGTTCTTCGCAAGGATAGCTGCCGGCGTAGATGCGATCGACTTTCATTGTCTGATCCGCGGTCAACGATGGGATCAACTGGCACTGGCCGTCGTGGACGTCGAATTGCCAGCCGTGGTATCCGCATTCGAGATTCTCTCCGTCGAAGCCTCCGCAGTGAAGCGGCATGCCGCGATGGGGACAGGCGTCGCGCAGAGCGAAGGGCTGGCCGACACGATCGCGGCCGATGACGAGGGGAATCTCGAGCAGCGTGGCTTTATATAAATGGTGGCGGTGGACGCGATCGGCGGGCAGGGCGCGATACCAGAAGCCGGTGAGCATGAGCGCGTCGGTCGACTGGCGTTGCGGGAGGTCGAGGTCGGGCATGGGGAGAATTGATTTTTGATTGGTGATTGAAACCCATATGCTAGCATCCGCTGGACTTTGTGCGCACTGCGAAGAAAGAAGAAAGCGGAAACCACTAAGGGCACGAAGGTTCACGAAGGAAGGCCGAACCAAACTTTGACGGATTCATGGAATTCATTGGGCACTTTCGGAGACTGACACCTGTCCAGCGGAATACGTTCATTGCTTGCTTTCTGGGATGGTCGCTGGACGCGTTTGATTTCTTTATTCTGACGTTCTGCATCAGCGCGCTGGCCACGCAATTTCAGGCCAAGGTTTCTGCGGTGACAGAGGCGGTTTTCATCACTCTGGCTTTTCGTCCGGTGGGAGCATTTCTGTTCGGGCTGATGGCGGATCGGTTCGGGCGGCGTCCTGCGCTGATGGTCGACATCATCGCCTACTCGGTGTTTGAACTGGCGTCGGCATTCGCGCCGTCATTGAAGGTGTTCCTGGTGACGCGCGCGTTGTTCGGAATTGCCATGGGCGGCGAGTGGGGCGTGGGCGCGGCGCTGGCGTTTGAAACGCTGCCCGCCGAAGGACGCGGATTCTTCTCCGGATTGTTGCAAGAAGGCTACGCCGTGGGATACCTGATGGCGGCTCTGGTTTACGGGACGGCGTTCTCATACGTGGGGTGGCGCGGCATGTTCGTGATCGGAGCGCTGCCCGCGTTTCTGGTGATCTACATTCGCACTAAAGTGGATGAGTCCCCGGCATGGACGCAAGGACTTATATCGAGGAATGAAGGGACGCGGATGGGCGAAGGCATCGTGACGTATCTGGGCACATTTGCTTTCCTGGTTGTGCTGATGTTCGCGTTCAATTCGTTCAGCCATGGGAGCCAGGACCTATATCCAACATTCCTGCAGAAGGACCATAAGTTTTCGCCGCACACGGTGGGGTTGATTGCCATCATTGCCAACATTGGCGCGCTGCTGGGAGGCGTGGTCTTTGGAACATGGTCGGAGAAGGTCGGCCGCCGAAAGGCGATCGTGATCGCCGCGCTGCTTTCGATTCCGCTGATACCCCTGTGGGCTTACTCGCGTACTGTCCCGATGCTGGCGCTGGGCGGCTTTCTGATGCAGTTCATGGTGCAGGGCGCGTGGGGAGTGATTCCGGCGCATCTGAATGAGCTGTCTCCGCCGGCGGTGCGGGGAATGTTTCCTGGTTTCGCTTATCAACTGGGAAACTTCCTCTCTTCATGGAACGGGGTGAAACAAGCAAGATTCGCCGAACGGCGCTATGGCGGAGCATTCGCCCCGGTGCTGGCGTGGACAGTGCTTCTGGTGGCCAGCCTGGTAGCGCTGGTCACGTGGAGTGGCACAGAGCAGCGCGGGGCGGACCTGTCTAAGACACGTTAGTCAGCACGCGTTCGTCAGCTCGCGTTAGTCGAGCACGCATTAGCAGAGCGAATCAGCGGAGCGAATCGATATTCTACGGGGTGTGCAAGTTTTGGCACACTGGCGGGCGTGGCACGAAGGAAGGATTGTCACGAGAAGTTTCCTGTGTTACGGTAGGTAAAATTTCACGCCTTCGTCTCATTCCCAGGGTCCGTGCATGTGGTGGTTTGCGCGAATGCGTGTATCCGAGGTAGCGCCACAATGAAAGAAACCATGGATGCCCTGCCGGCCGAAATCTCCGAGAAGGAAAACTTCGCCAACCGTAAGCTGATTCGGCCGACGCTGCCGCGCGCGGAGAATTACAATAACCACAGTTCGGCTCCGATGCCGCAGGAACGACGCGAGCGGCCGGAGCGGCATGACCGCGGAGAACGCATGGACCGAGGAGAGCGCGGAGATCGTGGCGCGATGGGGGCAGGCGGCGGGGGCAAGAAGCCGACACCTCCGGAGCAGACCAACGCCGAGAATTTTTATTATCAGAAGCAGATGCAGTCGCGCACGCCGATGGTGATCGTTCTGCGCGATGGCGAGGAAGTGCGCGGCATCATCGAATGGTATGACCGGAATTGCCTCAAGGTGAACCGGGAGAACGGCGAGCCGAATCTGATGATCTACAAGCCGGCGATCAAGTACATGTTCAAAGAAGGGGAGAACCAGCGGTAGGGCCTCCCGGTCACTTCCCCACTTCTCGCGCAAAGAGCGCGCGAGAAATGGGGCACCCGAATCGGTTTCTCTCCAGAAGAATCATCCCGAGGCAGGAAATGTCTCCCTCGCACTCAGTCTCCCGTAGAAAGTTTCTACAGTCCGCGGCGCTGGCGTCGGCCGCGGGCGTGATTCCCCGGTTACGCGGTTCTTCACTCACCAGTTTGTTTGGGTCTGATTCCGTCCCTTCTGGTCCGCTTGCAGAATTCGGGTACGGGGACGTCACACTGCATAGCGCGCTGCACGAGCAGCAACTGCAGCAGACGCATGCCCTGCTGATGGAGTTGAACGAAGACAGCCTGCTCAAACCGTTTCGGGAGATGGTGGGGCAGCCGGCGCCGGGCACGGACTTGGGCGGGTGGTATCAATATGACGCGCATAACGAGGATCATCTGTTTCAAACCGGATTCGCCCCGGGATGCACGTTTGGCCAGTGGATCTCAGCGCTGGCGCGGTCTTATGCCATCGACCGCTCGCCGGCGACGCGCGAGAAGGTGCTGCGGCTGAACCGTTTGTACGCCAAGACGATTGGCGGCGACTTTTACGAGAACACCCGCTTCCCCGCCTATACCTACGACAAACTAGTCTGCGGACTGATCGACTCGCATCAGTACGTGGGTGATCCCGACGCGTTTGCGATTCTGGCGGAGACGACCAAGACGGCGATCCCGCACTTGCCGCCGAAGGCCGTGGAGCATGACCAACGCTGGCGGTCGAATCACGCGAATGATGCGTCGTATACGTGGGACGAGTCGTACACGATTTCTGAGAATCTGTTTCTGGCGTACCAGCGCGGAGCGGGAGAGCAGTATCGCGCGCTCGGCGTTCAGTATCTTGACGACGTGTACTACGATCCGCTGGCGGAAGGGCGCAGTAATCTGGAAGGACGGCATGCCTACAGCCATGTGAATTCGTTGTCGTCGGCGATGCAGGCGTACTTGACGCTGGGCAGCGAGAAGCATCTTCGGGCGGCGAAGAACGGGTTTGACTTCGTGGCGGCGCAAAGTTTCGCCACCGGCGGATGGGGAGCGGATGAGACGCTGCGCGCGCCGGGCAGCGCGGAAGTTTATAAGAGTCTGAGCGGCAGCCATGCCAGCTTTGAGACTCCGTGCGGTTCGTACGCGCACTTCAAGCTGACTCGTTATTTGCTGCGGGTGACCCGCGATTCGCGCTATGGAGACAGCATGGAGCGGGTGATGTACAACACGGTGCTGGGATCGTTGCCGCTCGAAGCCGATGGGCGGACTTATTACTATTCGGACTACAACTTCAAAGGGCGCAAGGTTTATCACAAGGAGCGGTGGGCGTGCTGCTCGGGAACACTGCCGCAGGTGGCGGCGGATTACCGGATCAATACTTATTTCCGCGATGCGCGCGGGGTTCATGTGAATCTGTACATTCCTTCGACGGTGAAGTGGGCGCAGGGCGGGGCGCAGATTGAGCTGACGCAGAAGAGCGAGTATCCGTATGACTCGCAGGTGCAGTTTGAGGTGAAGGCGTCGCGGGCGGCGGAGTTTGCGGTGAGTTTGCGGATTCCGGCGTGGGCGGACGGAGCATCGGTTTCGGTAAATGGGAAGCGCGAGGCGGTGTTGGCTGGGACGTTCGTGACGGTGTGGCGGGAATGGAAGAGTGGGGATCGCATAGAGCTTGAGCTTCCGTTGAAGGCGCGGCTGGAGGTTTTGGATCCGCAGCATGCGGATGCGGTCGCGCTGCTCGTCGGGCCGATTGTGTTGTTTGGCGTGACAGACGGAGAGCCCAAAGTGACGCGGGCGCAGTTGCTCGCGGCGAAGAAAAACGGAGGGCAGAGTTGGCAGGTGGAGACGGCTGACGGGACGGTGACGATGTTGCCGTTTACCTGGATTGGGGAGGAGCAGTATTCGACATACTGGCAGGTGACGTAGGCGGCCCGCGAGCTACGAATGCAGCTTCCAGGGCGGGATCAGCGAGTCGTAATGGAGCAAACTGCTCAGCATGATGTGGAGGACGATGTAGACGGCCCAAATCGTCGGGTAAGCTAAAAGCATCTTTCGCGGTTGTCGCAAAACGTACCAGAGCAGCAGAATATCGACCGGGATCGGGGCGGCGACTACCGCCCAGGCCGGAGCACCCACACTCGCCACGCTATACCCGAGCAGGCAAACGAAGCAGCCGATCGCCAGCGAGGAGAAGATGTGCGCCTTGCGGTCGACGATATAGAAGCCAATGCCCCACGACAACGCGGTAAAGAAGATTGCGATGTCGAGCAAGATTGGCGCGGGCAGGCTATTCATCGAAGTCTTCCCTCATTGAAGATCCTTCGCGTGAACTCGGCTCGGGCCTTCAGGGGCTGAAGCCCGAGAGTTTCTGGCACGCTTAACGCGGCCCAGAAGGGCCGCTCTTCCACGAAAAGCATGTGGGCGGCACGGCTGTCGCCGCGCCCTTCCCATTTGCGATTTCCAACATCCAAGCCTTCCGCCGGCGCATCAACTCCGCCGATGATGTTTTACAGCTTCGGCAGGACGATTCCCTTTTGCGACTGGTATTTGCCTTTGCGGTCGGCGTAGCTGATTTCGCAGATCTCGTCGGATTCGAAGAAGAGGATCTGGCAGAGGCCTTCGTTGGCGTAGATGCGGGCTGGGAGCGGTGTGGTGTTCGAGATCTCGAGGGTGACGAAGCCCTCCCACTCGGGCTCGAACGGGGTGACGTTGACGATGATGCCGCAGCGGGCGTAGGTGCTCTTGCCGACGCAGATGGTCAGCACGCTGCGGGGAATCTTGAAGTATTCGACCGAGCGCGCCAGGGCGAACGAGTTGGGCGGAATGAGGCAGATGTCGGTCTGCACGGTGACGAAAGACTTCTCGTCGAAGTGTTTGGGGTCGACGATGGTCGAGTTGACGTTGGTGAAGATTTTGAATTCGTCGGCCACGCGCAGGTCATAACCGTAAGAAGATAGGCCGTAGGAAATCACGCCCTCGCGCACCTGCTTCTCGGAGAACGGATTGATCATGTCGTGTTCTTTGGACATCTTGCGGATCCAGCGGTCACTTTTCAGCATGAAACCCCTTTAGGAATTGAGTGATTGAGTCATTGAGTGATTGAGTCATTTGAAGGCCATCGGGGTCGCGGATGAATTCGTCGGAGAAAATCGCTCAATGACCCGATGACACAATGACTAAATCTCTTCGGCTGGGTGCATGCCAGTTTACGGGATAGATGCTCCCGTTGACAATCTCACTTATCTCCCTTAGCATCAATCACTTGAAGCACTATCTTGACCCTGCACGCGGGAGCGCCTTGTGATTAAGCTGGACATCATCAACGAAGTGGTCGCCAAGACCGGCATTACGAAGACCAAGGCCGAGTTGGCCGTGGAAACCGTGTTCGAGAGCATGAAGAAGGCGCTGGCCGGCGGCAATCGCATTGAGCTGCGGGGATTTGGAGTGTTCAACGTGCGTCCGCGCAAGACGGGAATCGGGCGCAACCCGCGCACCGGAGCTGAAGTGTCCATTCCGCCAGGAAGGGCCGTGCGGTTTAAGCCGGGGAAGGAATTGCAGTCGATTGATTGAGGTGACACGGCTTCGCGTTGAGGAACCCAACCAACGGGCTGAAGCCCGAGAGTATTTTCCTACTCCTTGACGCGGCCCTGGAAGGGCCGCTCTTCCACGCGGCCGAAGGGCCTCTGTTCCACACGACAGGAGGGCCTCTCTTCCACGCTGACTTCCTTGACGCGGCCTGGAATGAACGTTTTTCCACGTTGATGGACGCAGCTATCTCTCTGGTTTAGAAACGCCACCCGCCTGAGTCGCCATTTCGGCCGAGCATGTCGAACAATCAGCAGCCCGTGCGCCACGCGTTTTCTCTGCTCGTAGTAGCATCAAGGGAAGGCCCCCGTTGCGCGTTGCCGGGCTTCTATCGCATGTCGGAACTTAATTCCCCGATTCCTACTTCCACGCTCGAGTATTACCACCCCTTGCCGGAGCCGGTGGGACGGCCTCCGCGGGAACGTTATTGGCTACACGCGCTATTACTGCTGGCGACATGCTTCACTACGCTGGTGGTGGGTGCGCGGATGGAGTTTAATTTTCTGAATAATTTGCCGCCATTTGCCTACGAGGGGGAATGGCTTCCGTTCTTTCCGCTGGGATGGATCGTCGCGCAACCATCGCGACTGTTGCTTGGTGTTCCGTTTTCCGCGACGTTGCTCGTGATCTTGTTCTCGCACGAGATGGGTCATTATCTGTTCTGCCGTTACTACGGGGTGCGCGCGACGCTTCCCTTTTTTATCCCGGCACCGACTTTGATCGGAACCTTGGGCGCGGTGATTCGTATTAAGGCGCCGATCCGGTCACGAGCGGCGTTGTTCGACATCGGAATCGCGGGACCAATCGCGGGATTCGTGGTGGCCGTCGCCACTCTGGGTGTCGCGATGATGCTTTCGAAGCCGCTTGCGCCCGGAATCGGTCCGTCGGATCTGCAATTGGGATTTCCGGCGATCTTGCATGTCATGCATCGCATTCTGCGCAGCTTTGCTCCGGGTCATGCGGTTGCCGCATTGCCACTGAGCCGGATCTACCTGCACCCGACGGCGGTGGCGGCGTGGGTGGGAATGTTCGCGACCGCATTGAATCTGCTGCCCAGCAGCCAGTTGGATGGCGGACACATTGTTTATGCGCTGTGGCCGCGGGCGCACCGCGTGATTTCGTGGATGACCGTGATCGCCCTGATCTACCTGGGCCACAGGTACGTAGGATGGCGCGTGTGGGCGGGACTGCTCATCATTATGAACGTGATGACCTTTCGCGTGGAGCAAGCGCCGGAATATCCGATGCTTCCGGCAAGCCGCTGGCCTCTGGCCGTACTGGCGGCAATCATGTTGGCGCTTACGTTTACGATCTCGCCTTTCCAGATGACCTGGCGATGAGTCAGGAGTGGGAGCGCAGGCGACTGTGGCTTCTGCCGTAGGCGAAGTAAATCACCATCCCCACGATTAACCAGACGATCAAGCGGAGCCAGGTGCTCCAGGGCAGGCTAGCCATCAGGCCCAGAGAAATTACGATGCCCAGGATTGGGGTCAAGGGAACGAGCGGGGCTTTGAACGGGCGAGGAAGATCGGGACGCTTGATCCGCAACACCCAGACGCCGGCAGACACGATCACAAAGGCCAGCAGCGTACCGATGGATGTGAGCTGGCCGAGTATATTGATGGGAAGCACGCCGGCTAGGATGGCGACGAAGAATCCCACGATGATCGAGGAAATCCACGGCGTGCGAAAGCGGGGGTGAACCCGTCCCGCCCACTCGGGCAACAACCCGTCGCGCGACATCGAAAAGAACACGCGCGACTGTCCCAGGAGCATGACCAGCATGGTGGTGGTGAGTCCAGCGAATGTACCGAACAGCACCACGATGCTGCCCCAGCGCACGCCGGTGGCCTGAATTCCGACCGCCACGGGGGCGGCCGTGTTGAGGCTGGTGTAGCGGACGACCCCGGTGAGAGTCAGGCCGAGAGCTACATAGAGCACGGTGCAGACCGCGAGCGAGCCCAGGATTCCGATGGGCATGTCACGCTGTGGATTCCGAGCCTCCTGTGCGGCGGTCGATACGGCGTCGAAACCGATGTAGGCGAAGAAAATCACTCCGGCACCGCGCGCAATGCCGGACCATCCAAAGGCTCCGAATGATCCCTGATTGGGGGGAATGAAGGGATGCCAGTTCGCGGCCGCGATTTGCGGATGGCGCAGAAGGTAGAGGGTTGCGATGACGACGAAGGTGAGGACCGTGGCGACCTTGATGAAAACGATGAGGGAATTGAAGTTGGCGGACTCCCGCACTCCGATGACCAGGATCATCGTCATGAGCGCGATGACGAGATAGGCTGGAAGATCGAGAATACCGTGCGCGGTGGGCAGTTTCGTGGCGTCAACTCCTGCGCTGGCGAGGGTGGGCCCGATCGTGACCAGACGCGACCATTGTCCGTTGTACAGAACCAGCAGCGTGCCGGGAGGGGCCGTGATTTGGGGCGGCAGCTGAATGCCGAAGCTCTGAAACAGCGCGACCAGGTTGCCGCTCCATCCCACGGCCACTGACGCGGCCCCGACCGCGTACTCGATAATCAGATCCCATCCGATGATCCAGGCAAAGATCTCGCCGAGAGTGGCGTAGCCGTATGTGTAGGCGGAACCGGCGATGGGAATGAGCGAAGCGAACTCGGCATAGCAGAGTCCGGCGAAGATGCAGCCCGAGCCGGCCAGAATGAACGAGAGCACGATGCCCGGGCCGGTGAAATTTGCGGCGACGGTTCCGGTCAGGACGAAGATGCCGGCGCCGATGATGGCACCGATGCCAAGCGTCACGAGGTTGACTGGTCCGAGGACGCGGCGCAGGCCGGTGCCGCTTTCGTCGCGAGCCTCGGTCAGAAGAAGATCGAGCGGCTTGGTCGCCAGTAGATCAGACAAGGAGTGTCTCCTCGGCCGCGGTCATCACCGGTCAACCCCGGTCAGTCCCGGTCATCCCCGGTCAACCCCGGGTCAACCCCGGTCAACCCCGGCCGGATCGGCGCGGCTGGCATTGTATCTCGCGGCGCGTCGGATCGTCATACGACCCACACAATGTATCTGATTTTCACGGACTTTTAACACTCGATTAACTTTCGGGCGGTCGCCCGGCGCTAGGCTTGAATTCCATCCACCGAACTACTCTCTCAGGAGGAAATATTTATGAAATTGCAGCTATGCGTCCGATTGCTTGCCTGTGTCGTACTGCTAACGGCGATGACCGCCGCCGGGCAGGTCACGGCATCCGCTCCCTATACAGTCTCGACATTTGCAACTGGTGTTGCCGGCACCAATTTTGCGCCTGACTCGATTGCCGTGGTCAACGGCCATGTCTTCATCGGCTACGGAGATGGAGCCGCGCCCGACGGTTCCGACGGCAAGAGCAGCACGATTGTCGAATACAAAATGAATGGAGACGTGGTGAAGACTTACACGGTAGTTGGCCACAACGATGGGCTGCGCGTGAATCCGCAGACCAAGCAGTTGTGGGCAATGCAGAACGAGGACGGCAGTCCCAACCTGGTAATCATTGATCCAATCATGGGAACGCAGACGGTCTACACCTTTGGGCCTACCCCGCACGGCGGTGGGTATGACGACATCGCATTCCGGGGCAACGACGTGTTCTTGAGCGCATCCAACCCCGCCAACAATCCGAATTTTGGCCCGGCCGTGGTCAAGGCAACAATCAGCGGGAGTGTTGTGAATGTGACCGAGGCGCTGAATGCGAGCGCGATCGCCACCAACGTCCACAGCAACAGCCGGGTCACGTTGAATCTGCAGGATCCGGATTCCATGATTTTCGATCAGTTCGGAGATCTGGTGTTGGACAGTCAAGCCGATGGCGAGCTGATTATCGTGCACAATGTGGGATTCCCCACGCAGAGCGTCTACCGTCTGGGGCTGGCTCTGAAAGGGGGTCCTACGCAGGTGGACGATACCATCTTCGCCACGTCGACTCACGGCACCATTCTGGTGTCGGATCGCGACGCGGGGGCTGCCGGAATCGTGTATGCCATTTCCAAGAACATTTTCTCTCCGGGAGCGGCGTATACGGCAACACCCAATTCCGTGGGGAGTCTGGACTTTGATACTGGAGTGATCACCAACGTTGTTAGCGGAATGGTGAGCCCGCACGGGATGGCTTTCATTCCCGGGCCGTAAGAGTGGACGCAGAAGGGGCGGCCGTTGCTGCCCCTTTTTTTTCTGGTGCACGGCATTGACTCGCTTCAGGCGCGAGGTGGGCGAGCGAGGGCTGGCAGTTTTCGCCGATGCTCGGAATGGTCGATCAAACCAGCCAGCCGCTTCATTCTGGTTTCTTCTTTCTTCGCACTGATGACCCACCAACTGCAGATTCTTTGGTAGCCGGGCGCCTGGGCCTGGAAGAACTTCCACGCGTCCGGGTGACTGCGAAATCTCTTCTCGTGGGCGGGGGAGAGCTTAGCCTTTTTTCTCTGCTCGTAGGAATAGATCTCGGAACGATCGCCATCGCGCTTCGCAAAAGCGGCCAGGCCCGCGGGATGCATCAGGCCCTGGGTGGACAATTCGGTTGCGCGCCGCAGGTTGATGGCGCTCCAGATGCTGCGCGGCTTGCGCGGCGTAAACCGGATCTTATAGCTAATATCGTCGATGCGTTGGCGGATGCCATCGATCCAGCCAAAGCAGAGCGCGCCATCGACCGCCTCAGGCCAGGTGATGCTTGGCCGTCCGGACTCGCGCTTGTAAAGGCCGACCCACAGTTCTTCGCTTTCGGCGTGATGCTTCTCGAGCCAGGCGCGCCACGCGGATGGCGAGGGGAAGAAGAGCGGCTTCGACGGCATACTGGGAGAATTATCTACGAACAAAATCACATCAGCCAGAGCGCATCGACGTCGACGATCACCTGGGTGCGCGGAATCTTTTTTTGTGCGGCGTATGCCAGCATGGCCCGCAGCGTGGTATTGAGTTTTTCGCGGCTGGGGGACTTGAGCACGAAGTGGTAGCGGTAGTCGCGCTTCAATCGCATGATGGGGGCGGGCGCCGGGCCGAGCACGCGCACGCCCTCGTGACGAGTCGAGTCGAACCACTTTCCTAATATTCCCGACCATTGCAGGGCGTCATCGAGTTTGTCGCTGCGCACCAGCACGTTGGCCAGCGCGGAGTAAGGTGGGTAGTGCATCCAACTGCGGAATTGCAATTCCTTCTCGTAGAAGCCGATGAAGTCATGGCGGGCGGCGTATTGCACGGCGTAGTGGTCCTGAAAATAAGTTTGCAGCACAACCTTGCCGGGAGTCTGGCCGCGTCCGGCGCGTCCGGCAACTTGCGTGAGTAGCTGGAAGGTGCGCTCGGCGGCGCGGAAGTCCGGGAGGCCGAGCGCGACGTCGGCTCCGACCACACCGACCAGCGTCACGCCGTGAATGTCGTGGCCCTTGGCGATCATCTGGGTGCCGACGAGTAAATCGAGTTCTCCTTCGTTCAGAGCGTTGAGCGCGCGCTCGAAATCTTCGTGGCTGCGAACGGTGTCGCGGTCGAGGCGGGCAATGCGCGCCAGGGGGAACATGCCGTGCAGCAGTTCTTCGAGCTTTTCCGAGCCGGTCCCGAGAAAATAAACGTATTCGCTGCCGCAGTGGACACAGACTTTCGGCACGGGCGCGGTGAAGCCGCAATAGTGGCAGACCATTTTGTGTTCGCGTTTGTGGTGGGTGAGCGCGATGGCGCAGTTCTGGCACTCGAGTTTCTTGCCGCAGGTGCGGCAGAGGACGACGGGCGAATAGCCACGGCGGTTGAGCAGGACCATGACCTGCTCTTTGATTGGCGAGCGGCGGTCGAGGCGCTCTTTGATTTCGGCGGCGAGCTTGCGGGAGATGACCTGCTCGTGGCCGGTTTCCTGGAACTCCTGTCGCATGTCGATGATCTCGACTTCGGGGAGCGGCCGCTGCTCCACGCGATCGGGCAACTCGACGAGCGCATACTTGTTCTTCTTCGCGTTGAAGTAGGATTCGAGCGATGGAGTAGCCGAGCCCAGCACGACGACGGCATTCGCCATCTTGGCGCGCATTACGGCAATATCGCGGGCGTGGTAGCGCGGCGTTTCCTCCTGTTTGTAGGAGGAGTCGTGCTCTTCGTCGACGATGATCAGCGCGAGATCGGCCACCGGGGCAAAGACCGCCGATCGGGTGCCGACAACCATGCGCGCTTCGCCACGCTTGATGCGGTGCCACTGCTCGGCGCGTTCCTTGTCAGAGAGCGCGGAGTGCAGGATGGCAACTTCGTCGCCGAAGATCTGGTGCAGGTCGGCGGCTACCGCCGGCGTGAGACCGATTTCCGGGACGAGGAGGATGGCCGAGCGTCCGGCTTCGAGAACACCACGCATGGCCGCGAGATAGACCGCTGTTTTGCCCGATCCGGTGACGCCGTGAAGCAGCATGCCGGAGAATTTGCGGGCGGCGACGCCCTCTCGCACTCGCGCGAGCGCGGATTGCTGCGCCGGATTCAAATCGAAATCGAACAGGGATGGCCGGGGCTTGGAGCGCGAGACGGAAAACTGCGCAGGCTCCTCTGCGATTTCAACCAGGCCGCGGCGCACTAGCGTGGCCAGTGTGGTTTGTGGGACCTGCAGCGCTCGCAGCGTGGTCACCGGAACCTTACCACCGGACGCAGCCAGGGTGTCGACTAGAATTCGCTGGTTGTCGTTCAGCTTGCCCTCGGCGGATTTCAGCGCTGCGATCTTAATGGTGCGCGTGGCGTCACGAGGAGCGGATACATCCTCGCGCTTCAGCCATTTCCTGCGGACCATTCCAGCGAGAACGGCGCGGGAGACGCGGGTGGCGGAACGGAGCGCTTCTTCACGGACGAGGGCGGTTCCCTCAGGGGCTAAAGCCCAGTCCGCCGCGGGCTCTGACGGCACGACTGAAGCCGTGGCCTTCCCGACCCCGTTCTTCCCAGCCCCGTTCTTCCCAGCCGCGGTCTTCCCAACCCCGTGCTTTCCCTCTTCGCTCTCCGGTGCGCCATCGTTTTCAGGAATACATACCGCCAGATAATCGAGGACACGGATCTCGGCGGCTTGCTCTTCGGGACTGCGGCGCGAACGGGCGGACGATCCAGACATGCCTGCCAGGTGGAGCGCCATCTGTCCTTCGCCCGTCAGGCGATAGCCAATTGACCGCTTGAACTCGGCACTCAACGGCAGCATGGTACGGAAGACTTCGCCGATCGGGGCGAGATAGTAGTCGGCAATCCAGCGGCCGAGTTGCAGCAACTGCTCATCGAGTACGGGGGTTGCGTCGAGCGCCGTGAGAATAGTTTTGGCGGCGACGGAAGGCTTGCGGTCGTGGAGTTCGACGACTATGCCCGTCATGCGTTGCTGGCGGAACGGAACCAGCACGCGGCCGCCGACGACGGGCGCGGCATCCGCAGGGACACGGTAGGTGAAGACCATGTCGAGCGGCACGGGGACGGCGACGTCGCAGAATTCGGGCATTGTTTGGAAGGATAAACTAGTGTGATGTTGAAAGGGTCGAATGCGAGTGCGAGAAAGGCATCGCTTCACGGAAGGGATGCTTCGACTGCGCGATCACTCGCTTCGCGAATGATCGACTCCGCTCAGCATGACAGTACATGCGCGTTTACTCACTTTTCTTCGGAGGCTCGAGGCCGAGGAACTTCATGACCATCTGTAGGTCTTTCCAGGCTTCGCCTTTCTGGCGCGGATCGCGGAGGAGAAACGCGGGATGGTAGGTCACGGCGAGTTTCGTTCCCTGCCAGGACGGATCGCTGCTGCGGGCGCCGGCGGGCATGAAATCGTAAAAGCGGCCGCGCAGTTCTGACATGGATGCATTCATGGCGAGCAGATTTTTCGCGGCTACCGCGCCCAGCGCGACCACAACCTTGGGCTTGATGACGGCGATCTGCCGCATGAGAAATGGGGAGCAAGTTTCGGTCTCGTCGCGCTCGGGAGTGCGATTGCCAGGCGGGCGGCATTTCACCACGTTCGCGATGTAGACATCTTCGCGGCGAATGCCCATCGCTTTGATCATGTTGTTGAGCAGTTGACCGGCGCGGCCTACGAAGGGCTCGCCTTGAGCGTCTTCGTCGGCACCGGGACCTTCGCCCACGAACATTAAGTCGGCGCGCGGATTGCCCACGCCGAAGACGATCTGCTTGCGGCCCTGCTTGTGCAGTTTGCAGCGGGTGCAATCGCCCAGGTCTTCGCGAATGAGTTTGAGCGCAGCGATGGGGTCGGCAACGCCGAGCTCGGGTTTCGGGGTGAGTGTTTCGAAAATATCTTCTTCGGCGACCTTTGCTACGACGGCGGGTTTTCTTGCGGCCATTTCCTCTCGCAGTTCCGGGAATGTGGAAGACACAACGTCAACTTCAGCGGCGACTGTGGCGGATTCGGAGACTCGCGGTCCGCGCCGGTAGAAATCGTAGATGCCCATCTCGTGGCAGTAGCGAACTCGCTCGGCGAGCGCGCGACGGAGATCCGGGTCAAGGGTGTGGGGCATCGGCTCTTAGATTGTAATGCAGGGGCGAGCGGATACGATCTTAATTACTGCGAGGAAAATTCGCCTCACTTGTCACACGGGCGCCAGTGAAAGAACTCCAAGACAACTGAGCACAAAAGCAACGATCCCCACCCAGAAAGGGCGATCACGGAACATCCCGATGATGGCCAGAGCGAAGGAAGCCAGAATCGCATATGCAGAATACGCCTGAAGGTTATGGCTGAACACGGCATCGGGATTCCAGCTCCCAGACCGATACAAATATTGGACGATGGCGTACGATGCCGCGATTGAGCCGACGCTCAATGCGATCGAAGCGATGCTCCACCTGCAGGTCCGCATACTAAGACGCTCAGGCTTTCACGGGCGATTTGCGGTGCTGGCGCAGGCGCACGACCTGGTCGAGGACGCGCTGGGCAACTTCCCACTTCGTGGTTTCGGGGACCTCGACGACTTCATCACGGCTGATGAGGGTGACTGCGTTGCGGTCGGAGTCGAAGCCGACGCCTTCGCGCGAAACATCGTTGACCACGATGGCATCGAGATTCTTGGAGACCAGTTTCTGGCGGGCATTCTCCAGAACGTTTTCAGTTTCGGCGGCGAAGCCTACGACGATCTGAGTTCCCTTCTTGACGGAAAGCTCCTTCAGAATGTCGGGAGTAGCTTCCAGTTCCAGGGTCATCGGGCCTTTGCGTTTGATCTTCTGGCCGGCGGCGGCTTTCGGGCGATAGTCGGCGACGGCGGCGGTCTTGATCACGATGGTCGCCTGCGGCAAAAGTCTGAGCACGGCGTCGCGCATTTCTTCGGTGGACTCGACTCGGGTCACTTCGGCAGCGCCGGGCGGAGTGAGCGAAGCTGGGCCGCTAACCAGAAGTACGCGCGCGCCGCGACGCAAGGCGGCTTCGGCGAGAGCATATCCCATGCGGCCGCTGGAGCGGTTCGTCAGATAGCGAACGGGATCGATCTTCTCGCGGGTAGGACCGGCGGTGATCAGCACGGTTTCGCCATTCAGATCCTGCGATGCACCGAGGGCCTCCATGACGGCGGCGACGATGGCTTCGTTTTCCGCAAGCCGGCCTGCGCCGGTCATGCCGCAAGCCAGGTAGCCTGCGCCCGGCTCAACAATTTTCACACCGCGCTGCCGGAGGACCTGCAGATTCGCCTGGGTAGCCGGATGATTCCACATGTTGACGTTCATGGCGGGAGCGACGACGACCGGCGCGGTGGTGGCGAGATAAAGCGTAGTTAGAAAATCGTTGGCGATGCCCTGCGCGAAGTGAGCAAGAACATCGGCCGTCGCCGGCACGACCACAAGCGCATCGATGGATTGCGCGACCGCAATGTGCTCGATGGCGGAATCGATGTTGGGCACACGCTCTTCGCCCGGCGCTGACGATTCACTCGCGAACATGCCGGTGATGACTTTTTCTCCGGAGAGAGCGGCGAAGGTGAGGGGGCGAACAAACTCCTGGGCGGCGCGGGTCATGACGACTTGCACGCGGATACCATGATCCTGCAGCAGGCGGACAATTTCCGCCGCCTTGTAGGCCGCGATTCCTCCGGTGACACCCAGGGCAATCTTCATAGAGTTTTGATTGCTGATTTTTGATTGCTGATGCAAAACAAAACGGGCGTTTCGAATCGACAATCAACAATCACGAAATCAACAATTCCCTAGTCCTGGCCCAGCGCCTTGTCGAGAGCCTCGCCCGCCTGCTCGGCGGCGCTGCGGGTTTCCGGAATCTCCCACTTCACTTTGCCGGCGCGGATTTCATCCTGCGCGATGCGGCAGGGCTTACGGGAGTTGGTGTCAACGACCGGCGGCGCACCGGACTGAAGCTGGCGAGCACGGCGGGCTGCCACCAAAATGTATCGGTAATTGCTGTCAAAGCCTTCGATCAACTTCATTGGGACTCTCCCTCGAAAAACAAGTTTGAAAGTCTATCAGTGCCGAACGCCGATTGATGCCTTGCTCAGAACACGGACCACTCTCAGGTTCATCCCGCGCGATTCTGCTCGCGGCTTACGACGCCCTGTTTCCGGCGTCCCTAAAATGATACCGCGAAATCTAGAGATGTGCCGAAGGCGGGAGGTTACCGAAGGACTCCAGGATCGGGGGGACGCGGTGCCGGATGTTGGCCAGCCGATGACGGTCCGCCAGTTCCACGATTTTCTTGTCTTCCGCGGAGAGAGGCGCCCCCGACCGCTGCAAGCGTTCCGACAAGACGATCGCCTGCAGGCTGTCGCTCGATTCCTCCAGCTTGTCGTTGATCAAAATGTAATCGTATTTGTCGTAGTTCTCAATCTCACGACGGGCCGCGTCCAGCCGGCGATGGATGGTTTCATCCGAATCCTCACCGCGCTTGCGCAGGCGCCATTCCAGAGTCTTGCGGTCGGGCGGCAACACGAAAATGCTGATGGCCTGAGGCAGTTTCTGCTTGATCTGCGCGGCTCCCTGCACATCGATGTCGAGCAGCAGGTCGTTGCCTTTTTGCTCTGCCTCGCGCAGGAACCGGCGAGCCGTGCCGTAGTAGTTTGTTCCGTAGACACTGGCGTGTTCCAGGAACTCGTCGTCGCGGATCATCTGCTCAAATTCTTCGCGCGAAACGAAGTGATATTGCTTGCCGTTCTGCTCGCTGCCTCGGGGAAGTCGCGTGGTGTAGGAGATGGAGAAATCGAGACCGGGAACCAGCCGCAGCAACTCGTTGACGAGCGTCGATTTGCCGGAGCCAGAGGGCGCCGAGATAATGTAGACGATGGACTTGCGGGTTGGGCTCATTCCAGATTTTGTACCTGCTCGCGTGACTTTTCAATTTCTGCTTTCATGGCCAGGCCGGCCTCCGTGATCTTCAACGCTTCGCCAGCGAGGCCAGAAGTTTTTGAGAGCAGCGTGTTGGCCTCGCGATTCATTTCCTGCAGCAGGAAGTCCAGCTTCTTGCCGATTTCGCCACCGGCTTCGAGCAATCCGAGAAAGTGTTGCACGTGATTCTCCAGGCGGACGATCTCTTCCTGAATGTCGCTGCGATCGACCAGCAGCGCGGCCTCCTGCAGCACACGTTCTTTGTCCACGGTTGCGCCCAGCAACTCTTGCAGGCGGGACTGCAGCCTCTCACTGTAGTTCTGGAGCACGGCGCGGCGATGCTGCTGGACGCTCTTGCCCGCCTCGACGAGGTGAGCCATCCGGTCGCGCAGCTCGCGGGCAATGCCGCGGCCTTCCTCTTCGCGCATCTGATTCAGGCGGTCGAGAGCGTCGCCCACCTTCGCCATCACGGCCGCTTCGATCTCGCCGTCGGCACTGTCATTGGCGGAGTCGAGCGCGCCGGGAATGCGCAGCACGGCGTTGAGGTCGGGCTCGCTGGCGAGAGAAAACTCGGCGGCGGCGGCGCGGAACGCAGAGATGTAACCGCCGACGATGTCGCGATTGAGCGAGAACGTCTCGTTGCTTGTGCGCTCCAGGCTGAGAGAAATCTCGACGTGGCCGCGGCCCATCTTATCTTTCAGCAGGCGCCGCAGTTGCATCTCGAGAGAATCGGTGCCGGAGGGAAGCCGGAAATGTAGATCCAGAAAACGATGGTTGACCGCCTTCAGCGACAGTGCAAAGGCGAGCCGGCCATTGGACTGAGCCGAGACGGCAGAGCCTCCGCCTTCTGGCCGCTGGATCTCACCTCTTACCTGCGCAAAACCTGTCATCGAGCGTATGGGCATAGGGACCTGTTCTCAAGTTTCGGTTACCACTTTAGGCGAATCTGCATTGGCGAATTGCAATTCGTAAAGACGGCGGTACGTGCCCAGCCTCGTCATCAACTCTTCGTGGCAGCCGATGTCGGCAATCGTGCCACTCTCAATCACCACGATACGATCGGCACGGCGCACGGTCGAAAGGCGGTGCGCGATCACAAACACGGTGCGACCGCTCATCAGATTATGCAGCGCGGATTGCACCAGAGCCTCAGACTCGCTGTCGAGCGCCGAAGTGGCTTCATCCAGAATCAGGACGGGAGCATTTTTCAACAGCGCCCGCGCAATCGCGAGGCGCTGGCGCTCGCCGCCGGAAAGCCGCACGCCCCGTTCTCCGATCACGGTATCGTACCCTGCGGGCAGAGCGACAATGAAATCGTGGGCCAGCGCGGCACGCGCCGCGGCATCGACTTCCTTTTGCGGAACCTGGGGCTGGCCGTAGGCGATGTTGTTGCGCACGGTATCGTTGAACAGGACTGTTTCCTGGGTGACGATGCCAATCTGCGCCCGAAGCGAAGAGAGTGTCACATCGCGCACGTCATGGCCGTCGATGAGGATGCGCCCGCCGGTCACGTCGAAGAAGCGTGGGATCAGGTGGACGAGGGTACTCTTGCCTGCGCCGCTGGAGCCGACGACGGCGAGAATCTCGCCACGCTTTACTTCCAAGTCAATGGCTCGGAGGATCTCGCGTCCGTCCTCACCATTCCTTTCGTAAGCGAATGAAACCCGCTCAAGCTTGATGCTTCCGGAAAACGGCGGGAGCAGCTTTGCTCCTGCCTTTTCACGGATAACATCCTCGGTATCCATGAACGTGAACAACTGCGATGACGCGCCCAAGGCCTGCTGAAAACTGTTGTTGAACATAGCAAACTTGCGGGCGGGGTTGTACATACTAAGGACCAGACCGACGAAAGTCACAAAATCGCTGGGGGTGAGGTCGTGGTGCACGATGCGATCCTGCCCCAGGAACAACAGCACAGCAATCGCGATAGCCCCGAAAATATCCATGAGGGGAGAGCTAATGGCGGCTGCGGCCACCGAGCGCAAGTTGGCGTGAAAAAGACGTTGCGCGGCTCGGCGGAAGCGAGCAACCTCCCACGATTCCATGCCGAAAGCCTTCACAATGCGATTGCCGGTAATCGTTTCATGCAGAATGTTCTGCACGTCTGCCAATTGATCTTGCCCGCGCCGCGTGGTGGAACGTACTCGGCGCCCGATCCGCACCGCCGAGTAAATGATGAACGGAACAAACAGCAGGAGCACCCAGGCAAGCTGTCGTCCGACGATGACCACAGCAATCGCGATAAAGATGAACGTGAATATCTGCTGCAAGAACTCGGCGAGTATGTTCGACATGGCGAACTGCACCCGCTCAATGTCGTTGATGATGGTCGAAATCAGAGTTCCTGTCGTGTGCTCAGTGAAAAACGCGGCAGAACGCCGCAACACCGAGTTATAGAGATCATTGCGCAAACTGGTGATCATACCGAAGCCGGCGTGGTTTACCAGATACGTGCCTGCGTAGTCGAAGATGCCCTTCAGCACCGTGGAAGCGACGAGGGCAAACGTGACGACCGTCCAGGCATTGTGAAAATGCGTGGGAACGAACGATTGCAGATAGATTGGCTTGTCGATCTTGGGAATGATGAAGAGGACGATATTCTCCGAGCCGGACGATGGATTGAGCACCCGGTCCAATACTGGCTTCAGCAGCATCAACCGGAAGGCTTCGAGGAAGCCGACGGCCGCGAGCAAGATAACACCAGGAAATAATTGCAGGAGGAACGGGAGCACGTAACGCACGAGGCGGGTCAGTTGCCGCATGGGACTCCCGCGCGGGGCAGACCGCAAGCGCTTGCTGCCAGTCGAATGGGCATGAGTTGCAAGGCCCTATTCTACTTGAGTCGTGTGCGGGAGGAATGCCGTTTCAGTTTCCTGGATTTCTGCGCGCCGCTGTTTGGGGTTAGGTTTCCCCAGGGCCATTTTCTTCGGGCCGTAACTCGATGGGGTTGCCCATGGCTCCCACCCGTCCATTTCTTCAATGCGCCTGTGGCCGCTGCGGCTTTCAAATCTACTTCGGGCTGTCGCGGTGCACGACTTTCACGCGGTATCCGGCGCGGCGCAGGTGTTTAGCCACTTCCTCGGCGATCATGACGGAACGGTGCTGTCCTCCGGTGCAACCGAACGCGATCGTCAAATAGCTCTTGCCTTCGTGGATGTAGTGCGGCAGCAGAAAGAGCAGATCGGAAACAGTGCGCGAAATAAATTCTCGCGTCTGGGGAAACGAGCGGATGTACCTGGCGACGCGCGGGTCGCGCCCGGTCAAGGGCCGGAACTCCGGGATGAAGTGGGGATTGGGGAGAAAGCGCACGTCGGAAACCACGTCAGCGTCCTCGGGAAGACCCTGCTTGAATCCGAAACTCACGCAGGAGACCAGGAGGCTTTTTTCCGACGCCTGTTCCTTAAAACGTTCGGTGATGTGAGCGCGAAGCTCATGCACGTTGAACTTCGAAGTGTCGATGACGAGATCGGCAACTGCCCGAATGGCGCCCAGGTGGCGGCGTTCCGCTTTGAGCGCGGACTTGACCGGCGCGTCTGTGCCCAGGGGATGCGGCCGCCGCGTCTCGCTGAAGCGGCGCATGAGAACGGAGTCGGAAGCCTCGAGGAAGACGACCTTGGTCGGGATCATGCGCGCGACCGACTTCAATATCTTGGGAAGTTCGTCGAGCTTCGAGCCTTCGCGCACGTCCACGACCAGCGCGGTGCGGCGAATCTCGCCCGACTGGACCGCCAGGTCGGCGAACTGCGGGATGAGTTGTACCGGCAAGTTATCGACGCAGTAGTAGCCCAGGTCCTCGAAGGCCTTCAAGACCGAGGCTTTCCCCGAACCGCTCATGCCGGTAATGATCACCAGCTCCGGCGAGTGCGGCGCGGCGCGGGCGGGATTCTTCCCTCCACCCTTCGACTTTTTCCGTTTCCGGCCAGAGGGCTGACGGGACATCATGAACTGGATAGTAGCATCCGGGCGAAGACTGTGCTTTAGGTTCGGATTGCCGGACGCGATACCGGAAGTCGCGGGCTGTGAACCAGGCTTGGGAAAGCGCGGTCAAAAAAAGGAAATCCAGATTGTGTCCAGACCCGCGCGGCCTGTAAGCTATGGCGTCATGAAAAAGTTCGAGGAACTCACCGAGCGCGAAGTGCTGGCCCTGGCGATCGCCCTGGAAGAGGAAGACGAGCGGGTGTACTCCGACTTTGCCGAAGGTCTGAGGCAGGACTATCCCGCCACAGCCTCTATGTTTGACGGCATGCGGGAAGAAGAGTCGGGACATCGTCGCCGCTTGCTCGAACTCTTTCAGAAAAAATTCGGCGAGCATATTCCGCTGATTCGGCGGCAGGATGTGCGCGGATTTGTGGAGCGTCCGGCGTTGTGGCTGGTGCGTCCCTTGCGGATTGAGGCCGTGCGCAAAGAAGCGTCGACCATGGAGGTGGAGACGCGCCGTTTCTATGAGAAGGCTGCGGCGCGCACGCAGGACGCGAGCATCCGGCAACTGCTGGACGATCTGGCCCGGGAAGAGCGCGAGCACGAAGAGCGCGCCCAGGAACTCGACAAGCAAAAACTGCCGGACAACGTGAAGGCCGACGAAGAGGTCGCCCAACGCCGGTTGTTTGTGCTGCAGATTGTGCAGCCGGGATTGGCCGGACTGATGGATGGATCAGTGTCGACGCTGGCGCCAGTGTTCGCCGCCGCTTTTGCTACAAAGAATAGTCACGAGGCATTTCTGGTAGGCCTGGCAGCTTCGGCGGGTGCGGGCATCAGTATGGGATTCGCCGAGGCGCTTTCGGACGACGGCAGTCTGACGGGGCGCGGGCATCCCTGGGTGCGAGGCTTGATCTGCGGGGCCATGACGGCACTGGGAGGCATTGGGCACACGCTGCCGTTTCTGCTGCGCGACTTTCGCGCGGCGCTGTGGGCGGCTGGAATTGTAGTGCTGGCGGAGCTCGGCGTGATCACCTGGGTACGCAAACGCTACATGGATACGCCTTGGGTGACGGCGGCGCTGCAGGTTGGGCTGGGCGGCGTGTTGGTGTTTATTACCGGCGTGCTGATCGGGAGTTCGTGAAAACTATTGCTGATTGTTGATTGAAAACCGGGCATCCGGCAGTCTGAAATTAACAGAAGACTCCTTGGGCGGGGGTTTTCAATCAGCAATCACAAATCATCGATCAACAATTCCTACGGCTGCGTATCTAGCGGGTGCGTGCTCTTGTCGTAGAATTCTTTTTGCAGCTTGAGGCTGACGTCGTCGGCTTTCACTGCGCGGATCGCCTTCACTACCGAATCAATCCACCAATTCATTTGAAATTCGCCAAGCTCTTTGGTCGCGACCGAACCATCGCCGGAATAATGGTTGGGGAAACGCGTATACCACCAGATTCCGGTGTAGACGTCGCCGGGAATTTTCTGGCGGGCTTGATCTGCGCCGGATTCGTTGGTGGCGCGGTCGAGATGCACGGTGTCGGGGCGGGAGATCATCATCTTTGAGGTTTCGCTTTCGCCGGCGTGCATGTCGATGGTGGTCTTCTTTGTTGGACCACCGTGCTGGGGCGTGCGTTCGTCGAAGACGTAGACCACGTAGTCGTGGGGCTTGTCGAGTTGGGTTTGCGCGAAGAACGGGAGCAGGCTGTCGTTGCCGCCGTGGCCGTTGACGATCAGGACTTTCTTGCAGCCGTTGCGGGCCATCTCGTCGGTGGTTTCTTGAAGAAGGGCCAGTTGCAGGTTTCGGCTATAGGCCATGGTGCCGGGTTCGTGCTTGGCCTCGGCGATTTGGCCGAAATAATATTCGGGGAAGACGACCGCATATTCCTGCTCGGCGGCGTGCAGCGCGGCGTAGCGGACGTCGAGGAGATCGGTGCCGAGCGGGAGATGCGGGCCGTGTTTTTCCAGGATTCCGAAGGGAAGGAGGCACGTTCCCTGCGAACGGTGAATGCCTTCGCGAAAGTCGGAGGCGGTGAGTTCCTCCCAGTGGACGGAAAGCTTGGCCGTGGGCGAAGTGCTTTGCGCGTGGAGGCTGTGGGGCGTGCCTAAAGCGACGGACAGCGCCAGCAACGTAACGACGAAAGAAGTTTGGAGGAATCGAGTCATCATAGCGGAGTCTCCCGGCGGCGAAATTCTAGCACGGGAATGCCGCTATTAAAACGTATCAATATTGATAGGACGATCGATTAGTAGGACGATCGCTGCTTCATTAATTGGACGATCGCTACTTCGTGCCAAACGCGGTGCCGCGCACGCTGGTGTAGACCGCATCGAACACGCTCAGGTTCTTGAGATTCACCACGCCTCCCACCGTGATGGGGTCGCCGAGATACAGGACCTTGCCATCCGCGTTGGTGAATGCCGGCCAAGTCGGAAGCCCTGTGCCGTTCGGATTGCCGGTTCTCGCGAAGTTGACCCAGTAGCTGGATATTTCCGCGGCCACTTTTCGATCTGCCGCGGTCCAGTGCCAGGGCGACTGATCAAGATGGTCGAAGACATACCACAGCTCGGCATAGTGGCTTGCGCCCCATCCGTCGTAGACGGAGCCGGCTGGGAAGGGCGGCCGCTGCCGGAACGAGTAGTAATAGACCGCGCTCTTTCCGGTTTCGGCTTGCAACCTCGCCCAGGCCCACATGTCCCAACCAAAACGGAGGTCGCGCTCGAGGTCGAGCCGCGCCTGGCGCGCATCTTGGTCGGTCGCGTGGGGATAAGCTGCGACAAGGGGAGCTGGCAGCGGTCCCCAACTGTGTTCAAGATCGCTGTCGAACGTGGAGGCTTGGATGTGGCTGACATCTACCAACGAACGCGCCTCATCGGCATTGGAGCCGATGAGCAGCGGAACATCGCTCTGCTGGCCTGAGGCGAACGCTTCGTACGGCGTGGCGGGAAGCACGTAGGGCTCGATCACCGGATGGCTCACATCACCGGCGCTGCCACCGAACAGGGCTGCTGCCGGAAGCTTTCGTAGTTCCTTCAATGATGCTGCGCCGAGCGAGGCGGCATACTTTTCACCATCGTGCTCTGCGTTGGCCAGCAGATACTTGGGTGCGAGCTGGAGTGGCTCGAAGAGACCGCCGCTCTCGCCGATGGCACGCTGAAACAAGCCTTTCGCCTGTGGGGAGGCCATCAGCATGCTGACCGACATGGCTCCGGCGGATTGGCCCGCAATGGTTACATTTTTAGGGTCGCCGCCAAAATTTGTAATGTTTCTCTGAATCCATTCGAGCGCAGCGATCTGGTCCATCAGGCCGTAGTTGCCCGACGATTTGTGGGCGGACTCGCGCGTCAGGTCCGGGTGCGCAAGAAAGCCCAGTGGACCAAGTCGATACGCGATGGTGACGACGATCACGCCTTTGCGCGCGAGCTGGTCGCCCCAATACAGAGGCATCGAAGCCGACCCATTGTTGTAGCCGCCCCCGTAGATCCAGACGATTACCGGCAGGTGCTCTTGAGCGGGCTTGGCGTTTGCCGGGGTCCAGATGTTGAGGTAGAGACAATCCTCACTGATTGCCGGAGGAGTCTCGCCGGGCATGGAGACACCGACTTGGGTGCACGCGGGGGCAAAGGCGTCCGCTTTACGCGTGCCAGTCCAGGATGCGACGCGCACCGGAGGCCGCCAACGTAATTCGCCAATCGGGGGCGCAGCGAAGGGGACGCCTTTGTAGACGCTGGTTCCACTCTCGTGTACGCCGGAGATCGCGCCCGATTCCGTCAGAGCTTGCTGCGCGACCGCAACACTGACCAGTTGAAGCGCTGCCACCACTACCCAGGCGAATCGCCATCTCTCCCGCATGAGAACTCCTTCTGGTCGCACGTTCGGAGGAAAACTAAGAGGAGAAAACTCCAGATGGGCTGACTTAGTTCAGAGGACCTGAAGGAGTAACAGGACGTTGCTTGCTCGATTACGATGCTAGGCCTGTGCGCTTGGCATTGTCAAAGCGGTCGGGCCGGGGGGACACCGAAATCGAGGGGGCGCATTGAAACTCCCCTGTGGGGGGGCCGGAGTTTGCAAAATGCGAAGGATCCTTGGACTGCGCGGCTGATTCTCTTCGAGAATCAGCCGCTTCGCTCAGGATGACAGAACTGTAGTATTTGCGCGAAACGACTTCTATGGAGCTTCGATCAACTCCATTTTCCCTTCGCGGGTGCGGTGGAGGATCATCAACTTGCCTTTGGGATCGCGGAAGACGAAGACGTCGCGGTCGCGGAAGTGGGCTTCTTTGATGGCCTCCTCGAGGGTCATGGGGCGCATGGCGACGGCTTCATCGGAGCGGACCAGGTGGACCTCGGTGGTCCTGGCCACGGCGGGGTATTTGTGGACCATGACCGGGACCGCAGTTTTCTCCGAGGTACCGACTACGGTTTGCAGATCGCCCTGTGAAGCATTCTCATCGACGCGCGGTGAGTGGCCATTCCATTTTTTATCTTCTTCCGTCTTGCGCGCCGAGCGTTTCTTCGATTGCCAGCGCGTTTTGTATTTGACCGCCTGTTTCTCGAGATGGTCGAGAGCTTCGTTGACGGCGATGGTCATGTCCTTGGCCTGAGCCAGGCCGACCAGCGGGCCATTGCGCGGGCTGATGGTGATTTCGGCTTTGTGGCGGTGCTTTTCGACGGCGAGGATGACCTTGGAATCAAAGCGGTCGCCGAGAATTTTGCGGATTTTTGTGAGGCCGGTTTCAACTTCTTTGCGGATGGTGGGAGTGACTACGTAGTGCCTGCCAGTGTATTCCACGTTCATGAGCGCCCCCTCATAGTCTTAATGATCGGATAAATCGGGCACCGCATTAGTCGTTGGTCGCTAGTCGTTGGTCGTTGGCCCAACGCGCCCGTCGGTTGCTGGTTTTGCCAGCGACCAACCAGCAACGACAAACGACGCTATTTTTTCACCCGGCGCTGGTGCGTGCTGGGGATGCGCATGTCTTCGCGGTATTTGGCCACCGTGCGGCGGGTCACCTGGATGCCCTGCGACTGCAGGATGCGGGTGATCTGCTCGTCGGTCAACGGACGGCTGGGGTCTTCTTCTTCGATGAGCTTTTTGACGCGGCGTTTGAGGATCAGCAGCGAAGTGCCGCCGCCCTCGGGGCCCTGCACGCTCTCGCTGAAGAAATATCGCAGCTCGAATACGCCTTGGGGAGTGTGGGCGTATTTGTTGGCTACGGCACGGCTTACCGTGGAAGGATGCACGCCGATTTCTTCGGCCACCTCCTTGATCATCATGGGTTTCAGTTGATCGATGCCTCGTTCGAGGAAATCCTGCTGGCGGGCGACGATGCAATAGCAGACTTTGGTGATGGTCTGCTTGCGCTGCTCGATGTTCTTGATGAGCTGGATGGCGCTCTTGTAGCGCTCTTTGACGTAGTCGCGGGTGCTCTTTTCGTTGGTGCCGTCGCGCGTGACCAGTTTTTTGTACGCGGGATTCAGGCGAAGCTGCGGCAAGTCTTCGTCGTTCATGATGACCAGCCACTCGTCTCCGTGTTTGACGAAAGCAACGTCAGGCTCGATGAGCCGCGCTTGGACTTTGTTGTAGCGCAGGCCGGGACGCGGATCGAGGGTGCGGATGTAGTCGAGAGCAGCCTGCACGGCCTCGATGGGGCGGCCGATGGCCTTGGCAATCTCTTTGTGCTGCTTGTTCTGCAGGCCGCGCAGATGTTGGTCGACAACTGCGGTTGCGTCTTGCAAAAGCTGCGCCGTGCCGTTGGTGTTCTTGTGCAGCGCGAGCTGCGCCTGGTGATAGAGGAGCTGGCACATCAGGCAAGAGCGCAGGTCGCGGCAGGCAACGCCGGGAGGGTCCAGCTGACGCACGATTTCCAAAGCTTCTTGTAGATCTGCGGCGGTAAAGTTTGGCTTATAGGTCGAGGCAGCGTGGGCTGCTGGTTCCTGCGCGGGCGCTACCGCGGCGGCGGAGTCTCCTGAGCGCGCGGAGAAAGACGCTTCCGCGCGCGGTTCAGCAGTTGGTTCAAGCTCGGGACTTTCGGCGTAGGCGGGTTCCGCGTTCTCCGCGACATCGGCAATCATGTCAACGTTCGTGGAATCGTCCGCAATCCCTTCGATAGAGGGGGGGGCGTCGTCTGCGCCGTGCTCAGCAGCGACTTCCGCCAGGCCCAGGGCTTGCGCCTCGTTTACGATTTTCTTGGCGGTCTCCGCGTCGACTTCAGGTGCTGCTGGCGGCGCCACGCCGAGCAACTCGTCGTCGCTGGCGATCAGGTATCCGTCTTCGTTCAAATTGCCGATGATCAGGTCGGCGGCTTCGCGCACTTCGCGACGCAGACTGAGAGCGCCCAACTGCCAGGCGAGGTGGTCGGTGAGATTGGTCGGCTTGGAGAGGAAGTTTTCGAACGACGGACGCTCGATGTCCTCCATTTCGCTGTGAGTGCGGTAGCCGGGATCGAGATAATCCTGGAAGAACGAACCGAAATCGATCTCTTCGAAGGGATCTTTCTTTTCGGTGGCGGTGATGGGATTTTCTTCGTTGCTAGCGGCAGCGGCACGCTCGCGGTCTTCTTCTTTCTTACCGACTTCGTCGAGCAGCGGAACCGACTCTTCGAGTTCTTCGAGAACGGGATTCTCGACCATCTCAGCGTTGATCATGTCCTTGAGCTCAAGCTTGTTGAGCGCGAGGACGGAGACCATCTGCACCAGGCCCGGGGTGAGGATCTGGCGCTGGGAGAGCTTTACGCTGAGTTTGTGCTGAAGCAGAACCATGTCGTTAGTCGTTGGTCGTTAGTCGTTCGCCATTCATCGCACCTGTTGGCTTTATGTTCCCGCCAACGACTAACGACGAACGGCCAACGACGTTGTTCTCACACCAGCGAGAAACTCTCGCCTAAGTACACGCGCCGCACTTCCGGATCGCTGGCTAGCTGTCCGGGCTGGCCGTGACGGAAGATTCTGCCGTCATCGATGATGTAGGCCCGGTCGGTGACCGAAAGTGTTTCGCGCACGTTATGATCGGTGATCAATACTCCGATGCCGCTGGCCCGCAAACTGCTGATAATTTTCTGCAAGTCGAGTACGGCAATGGGATCGATCCCGGAAAACGGCTCGTCCAGCAAAATGAATGTGGGATTGATGCACAGGCAGCGGGCAATTTCCACGCGCCGGCGCTCCCCACCGGACAGGGCGTATCCGCGATTCTGGCGGATGTGCTCGAGTCCAAGTTCGTCGATAAACTTCTCCATCTTCTCGCGGCGCTCGTGCCAGGACATCGGCTGCGCCTCTAACACCGCGAGGATGTTCTCTTCTACCGTCAGTTTGCGAAAAACCGAAGCTTCTTGCGGGAGATAGCTGATGCCATACTGACGGGCCCGGATATACATGGGAACGTCGGTGATGTCCTGACCGTCGTACAACACGCGGCCAGTATCGGGAGGGATCAGGCCAACGATGGCGTAAAAAGTGGTGGTCTTGCCTGCGCCGTTAGGGCCTAATAATCCAACAACTTCGCCCTGCTCGACCGTCAGGCTGACACCATTCACAACGCGGCGGCCACGATACGATTTGCCGATTTCTTCCGTGGCTAGGGTACGCATTTATCGAGCCATGCGAACAGGCAATTATCGTGCCACTCGCGTTTGAGTTACCACAGGAGTACTTGCTTCGCCGTCTACGAGCACCCTATCATCGCCTCTAAAGAAAGTCAACGAAACCCCGGTAATCTTGCCTTGTTCGGCATCAAAAATGCTAGGCGGTCCGCCCGTAAGGACGAACTTGTCGTCGGCGGCGGTGTACAGCAGGTTTTGGCCTTCAGCCCGGCGGTTGGGTTGCTGGATCAGGACATCTCCCTGGGCGACCATGTGGTCGAGCTGGCCGGGGCCGGCAAACGATTGATTACGGGACGCTTGACTGTGGGGTAGGAGGTAAGCGTCAAGGGTTCTGGCGGACGCTGTAAAGTCTGCTCCCTTGGCCACGACGCCGCCTTCGTAGTGGGCTTTGCGCTCGGAATCGGCGTAGGTGAGTTTCGCGGCGGTGATGGAGACAGGGCTCGATCCCAATGGAGGAGCTTTGCCAGCCTTCTTTCCGCCGGTTACGTCTGCATGAGAGCTGTTCTCGGTTTTGTGTTTCTCCTTCTGAACCAGAATCGTCTGCACGGGCTGGGCCGGCGTACCCTGGGCGGTGACAAATCGGCGGTCGCGATCGAACTGGATGGTGGGAGCCTCGATCACGTTCGCGTCCTGCCAGAGGCGGGCGTTTCCCGAGTAGAGAGCAGTCCCTGGATTGCTGTGGGCGGTCATGCTGTGGGCGGTGACATGGATGGGTGAAGAAGAAGCGAGCAGCGCGCCGTCGGGCTGCTCCTTCAGTTCGCTGTACGTACTCTTGACGTTGCCTTCGGCGAACGCGTCGCCCGTGGATCGGTTCATGCGGATGGTTTTCGCCGTGGTTGCCATGCCGCCGTTGGTGACGCGCGGACTGTCGGTTAGAAGGAGCATGTGGTCCGCGGGAGTATAGCGCGCGGAGTTAGCCCAGGCTTGCATGCGCTTGTCGGGCTGCAGCCCGTCGGTGTAGACGACGTTGCCTTGTTGCGTGACGGAGTCGATGCCGCCCTGCGGCAGGAACGCGGCGTCCACCGAGTCGCTGGTGCTGACGCGGTCGGGCTCGCCGGGAGTCGAGTTCGAGTTCGAGTTAACGATGCGCGCGTTGGGCGCCCCATGGATGCTGGTGAGGTGGTTCCGACCATCGGATGCCGAGAATTGTGCGTGGAACTTGGCTGCGGTCACAACCGTGCGCTGCGTGGGAAGAGCCTGCGCCGGAGAGACTTGCGCCGTGACCGGAGCTTCCTGGGCTGGCACAATCGTGATCTGCGCGGCGCCGGAAGTTTCGGCGTTCTGAAGGACGTGACCTTGCGCGACGTTGAAATCGATGGCGGGCGCGGTGAGTTCGAAATCTTGCGGGCCGTTTGCCACGCCCTGAGCTTTTGGCTTGGTCCCGCTCGCCGCTTTCTGGGTCAGGCGAACACCGTCGACGGCATGCACTTTCTGAAGCTGGTTCCGGCCCGCAAAGTCCATGATCACGCGTCCTGCATCGCCGACCATCGGCTGCGGCCCGGTTTCCTCGAAATGCACGGTGCCCGTCATGATTGCGGTGCGCAGCAGGTCCTGCGTTCCCGAGAGGAGAAATTCCGCCTGGTCGGCGCGGCTGCGCATTTCCGACGGCTGCGGTTGCGCGGCGGAATCGCTGGCGACAGAGCTGAGTGCGGGAGCGCTTGAGCGCTTAGCACTCTTCATCCGCGTTTCCGTCGTGACGTTGCCCGTGGCCAGAACCCGCTCCACGTGATTTTCCCGTCCAAGATAGAACACCGCGCGATCGGACTGAAGGGTTCCGTCCTCGCGAGTGAGGTGCGGATGGTCGAGCACAATCTGGCGCGGCTCGTTGGTGATGATGCCACGGTCGGCCTCGATGACGGCGGCCTCCGGGCCAGTGAGCACCAGGTGAATCTGCGAGGACAGCGTGAGGGTGTTGCTCTTGCCCGCATACTTTACGCCGACGGCCCAACCGCTGGCTTGCGGGGTGCGAAATTCAACACGGGCATCGGTCATGGCGTTTCCGCTGTTCTTGTTGAAAACCAGATCGCGGGTCTTCAGATGGATTGGATTCTTGAGTTCCTTCGGCGTGGACTGGTCGGGACTGGCGAGGCCAGCGGGGTTGGCGACGAGATCGATCTGCACGTCGCCCTTGGCAGTGACATCTCCAGTCTTCTGGTTGAACGCAAAATCGTCGCCGTAGATCTGGTCGAAGCGTGAGGAGTCGCGGCCATAGAGCAGGATGCTGACGTTGTGCAATTCGGCGTTGCCGTTGAGCTTGAACTCCTTGACGTCGCTGGCCTGGACGCTGAACAGAGTGCGCTTGCCGTCGGATTTGGAAATCTGAAAACCGTTGGCCGTCCTGCTGATGTCATAGCCGATCTTGCCCGGAAATTTTCTCAGCACGTCCGTCGCCTTCCAACGGGCGTACATATACATTCCTGCCACGACCAGCGTGAGCAACACGGCGGTCAGGGCCAACAGGCGGCGCAGACGGTAGATCTGGAGCGGCATCTGGGTTCAGTGTAATGCAGGCTGGTCGTTGGTTGTTAGTCGCTAATCGTTGGTCGTTAGTCGTTGGCGACCACAACAGCCATTTACCATCTACCATCTGTCGTCCTGAGCGTAGCGACTGACCCACTCAGTGGGCCAGTCGCGGACGACAACTGGGCTCAGGACGACACGAGTCGAGGCAGAATTCATCTACACTTAGATGCAAGTATTGCGATGAATGCAACTGCCCAAAAGCCGCCTTTGCTGGACTTTCATAACCTGCGGGTCATGCGCGGGCAGAAAGTTGCGCTCGATGACTTTAGCCTGCGCATTGGCGCCGATGAACACGTTGCGGTTCTGGGGCCGAACGGCTGCGGAAAGTCGACGCTGATCAAGACCATTACGCGCGAGTGTTATCCGGTGGCACGGCCGGACTCGTCGATGTCGATCCTGGGAGAAGATACCTGGGATGTGTTCGCGCTGCGCGCCCGGCTCGGTATCGTATCGAATGATCTGATGCTGTCGTGTACCGGAGACGCCAGCGGCCGGGACGTAGTGCTGTCGGGCTTTTTCAGCAGCATCAGCGTTTTCTCGAATCATGTCGTCGATCCCCGGCACCGCGCGTTGGCCGACGCTGCGCTGGCTGAGTTGAAAATCTCGCATCTGGCCGACCGTGCGGTTTGTGAGATGTCGTCGGGAGAGGCCCGGCGCGTGCTGATCGCGCGCGCGCTGGTGCACCGGCCGGGCGCGCTGCTGTTCGATGAGCCCTGCAACTCGCTCGACCTTTCGGCGCAGCAGAGTTTGCGACGGACCATGCGCGAACTGGCCAACTCTGGGACGGCAATCATCCTGGTGACCCATGAACTGGCAGACATCGTCCCAGAGATTGGACGCGTCGTTCTGATGGACCGCGGACGCGTAGTCGCCGACGGGTCCAGGGAGGAGATTCTGCGAGTCGAGCGGTTGGCGGCTCTGTTCGGAGTGAATGTGGAAATGGCGCGGCGGGATGGGCATTACCATCTGTGGTGAAACCAACTTGGGGTTCCGGCCATTGAGTGATCTCAATGCGAATATTATCGGTACAGCACAAGGGTTCGTGCGATGCGGTCGTGCAGCCCCTGCTTCCGCTCGTCGAACCCGACCATCAGATAACCCAGGCCAAGTGTGAGAGCCGAAATGTACTTGGCGAAATATCGACCGACAGCGCGACCAAGAGAGATACGGTTCCCCTGAAGATCCGTAACCTTCAGGCGCATGGCTATCTTCCCCAAGGTCGCCTGGAACTTTGACCTTTCCATGGTTGCCCGGTAGGAAAGAACCAGCAGAATCGCGACCGCAATCCGGACCACTCGCCTCATCACGAGCATCTCGTGAACCGTCATTTGGGCATTCATTCCGATGACTGTGACAATCGAGCCAGAGAGGAGCTTGACGGGGAATGAGGCGGCAAACATTAGTAAGTAGTCGATGATTGCGGCCACCACTCGAACCCAGAAGCCGGCATAGTGAGGCGCCGCGATCAGAGAAAGAGCCTGAACCGGTGGAGATGGCCAGCTAGTAAGCGTAGCGCCACAGCGTTGACAAAACTGGGCGTCGTCGGCGCTGCAGAAGCCGCAACCATTGCAGAAGATGGAAGTCGTCGGCATGCGCGAAGCCAATATAGACCGATACGTTCAGTTTCCGCAAAGTCAGCTTGCTGACAAGGTGCCGCGGTTCGGCAGGCTTTTACATTCGTCTATTGCTCCGATTGGGGGATTCGGAAGTCGCGCAGCGAAAGCTCCAACCCGCCGTATTCGGGATGATCGTTATTCCCGATTGTGAAGGCGACGTCGAGTGCGTCGCCCGCCAGTAGCGGTGTTTGCTGCAGGCGCTCGGCCATGTGCCAGCCAAGAGCGTCGAAAGTGATTTTCGGTCGCAGATCGGTTCTCAGTTCTCGGTTCTCAGTTCTCAGTCGATTGCCCTCATAGCCTTCAGCAACGGCTGCGGCCTTTTGATCACGCCGGATCGCGGCGCCATCGGGATGGCAGCGCGGCGTTGCAAGAATGGCGGCCGCGGAGAGTTCCTTCGATTCCGGGCCCGCCCTGAGTTTCAATTTGACGTGCTTGTCTTTCAGAATTCGCGGAGGTGCGGCCAACTCTACCGCGCGCGCGGCGAATACAGGTTCGGGATTTCCCATGCCGTAGGGCTCCAGCATCTGCAGCGCTTGAAACAGGTTGGGCGTGATTTCGGTCAGATCCAATTCAGCATCCAGATCGAGAACCGGATCGAAATCCGCCGGCGTGAGGCGGGTTCGGGCAAAGGCATCGAGCTTGGCGCGCAGATCGGCGACGTTCGCGGAGGGCATGGCGAATCCGCAGGCGTGGGAGTGGCCGCCGTAGCGGGAAAAAAGATTGCCGCACGATTCAATCGCCTCCAATAAGTGGAACGCGCGAATCGAGCGGCCGGAGCCGAAGGCCTCTGCGCCATCGCGCGAAATTACCACGGCTGGGCGGTTATAGCGCTCTACTACCCGTGTTGCCGTGATGCCGATGACGCCGCGGTGCCAACCCTCGCCGTCCACGACGATGCAGTAGGCATCGCACAGTGCCGGATCGCCGGTGAAGCGCTCCTCCACCGCGCGCAGGATCCTCCGCTCTTCTTCCTGACGGTCGGAGTTGAGATGGTCAAGTTTGGCGGCGAGCTCGCGGGCCCGGGCCGGGTCTTTCACACTGAACAACTCGATCACGTCGCGAGCCACGTCCATTCGGCCGGCGGCATTGATGCGGGGTGCGATGCGGAAGCCAACTTCGCCGGACGTGGGCGCGCGCTTGGCGGAAATCTGGGCGACTTCGAGCAGAGCCTTCAGTCCGGGATTTACTGCCCTGCGCAGAGCGTCCAGCCCCAACGACGCGAAGACGCGATTCTCGCCTGTCAGGGGCACGGCGTCGGCGATGGTCGCGATCGCGACGACTTTCATGAACGACATCAGAAGTTTGTTTTGCAGGTTCGCCTCCAGGCGGCGCTGCATCAATCCCTGCGCTACCTTGAACGCGACACCCGCGCCGCAGAGTTGTTTGTAGGGATATTCGCAGCCCTTCTGATTCGGATTGACCACGGCCAGAGCATTGGGCACGCCATCGGGACCGGGCAGGTGATGATCGGTGACGATCAGATCGACGCCGAGGCGCTTCGCTGTCTCTGCGGGCGTGAAGGCGCGGATGCCCATGTCGACGCTGATGATGAGACGAATGCCGGCTGCCGCCGCACGCTCGATCACATCGTCGCGCATGTCGTAGCCTTCGCGGATGCGGTGCGGCACGTGGAAATCCGCCGCGCCGCCGCAAAGCTCGATCGCGGTCTTCAGAATGATGACCGCCATGGTGCCGTCCACGTCATAGTCGCCGTAGATCAGGATGGGCTCTTTGCGTTCGATGGCGGCGTCGATGCGGTCGACGGCCGCGCGCAGACCCGTCATGCGCTCCGGGGCATGGAGGTGAGAGAGCGAAGGCGAGAGAAATGTGGCAGCAGATTCTGCATTGGTGATGCCGCGGCGCACGAACAGCGGGGCGAGGATGTGAGCTGCCTTGGCGACGCGGCGAAGTGTGGGATCGGAGCGCAGGGCGGCGATCAGGGGCTCGACCAGCTCGTAGTCGGTTGGCTTTTGAATCCAGCGCATAGATGAGCGCTGTCATCCTGAGCGTGTTTTTTGCGCGAGGGACGTCTGCTCCTCGCCGCAAGATTGCACAGATCCTTCGCTTCGCTCAGGATGACAACAAGGAGCAGTTTACTACTGGAAAGGCGTTGACTAGTTCTCTTCGTCCTGGTCGGGCTCATCCATGGTGAGGCCGCCAAATTCGTCGGACACTTCGAGCAGATGCTGGTAGCGGTCGTACCACTCGGTGCTGACTTCGCAGAGGAACATCGATCCCTGGTAGGCCCAGCCGAGCTGCAGGAATCCCACTTTGCCGTCATGGGCGCGGAGCCAGCGGGCATCTTCGACGTCATCGGCGTCAGTGAACTCGGAGTTGGTCAAGCGCTGCACCATCTCATCGAGCTCGGTGCGCTCGAGCGTCCAGGAGTGCATGGTGAGGAAAGGAGCGCCCGCCGCCTTGGCCAGTTCCACAAAATCCTTCCAGCCGTCAGGATTGCCGCCCATTTCCCACATCACGCATTGCACCTCGTCATAATCCACATAGCCGTGGAAGCGGCGCATGCCGTGGCCTTCGATGAAGGCGACCATGTCGTCTTTTACTGTAGTGAGATCGTCGGGAATGGGAGACATATTGGGGAAAGCTCGCAAGCTTTATTGTATGCTGTTCGACCTTTGGGTGCCAGCGCGAGCGCCGCGAAGTCAGTGAACAGGTGTGGGATCTGGCGTTGTTGCGGACATCAACGAGCCGAACATGCGGTAGAACTTTTCTACGTCGAGGTCGAGCTGAATCTCGACGGACTGCGCGGCGGGCCGCAGGGAACTTTTGGCAGCAAAGGTGAGGGTGTTGCCGTAGCCGGCGCCTCGGTCCAGATCCACGGCCATGTAGCGGGTCTCACTCTTCGTGATGATGGTCGGATCGATCCATGACGCGGCGGCAAGTTCGTCCCACATAATATCGGCGCCGGGCGTAAGTATGGCGAAACGGGCGATGTAGCGGGCCAGCGGAGTGCCGCTGGATTCGATTTGCTTTACGAGCGCGGCGGTCATGTGGGTCTTGATGGAAATGTCGGTCGGGGTGCAGACGATCTTTTTCCACGGCGCGCGCAGAACGATCTCCGCCGCGTCGGGATCGAACCAGAAGTTGAACTCGTGCCGGGGATTGTTCAGGAATTCAGGATTGTCGGTTTGCGGACTCAGGCTTCCACCCATGAAGACGAGTTCCTGCGCCAACTCCGGGAACTGCGGGTCGAGCGAGATGGCGAGCGCGAGGTTTGTCATCGGTCCGCCCTCGTAGATGGTCACTTCATGCGGATATTTGTGGACCATGCGAATCAGGAAATGGGCCGCATCCTCGTTGGCAGGCTTCATCGTGGGCTGGCCTTCCGGAAGTGGAGGCACGACGGTCGCTTCATGCCACCAGCGGTCATCCCACGCGCCAGCGTATGCGACCTTGCCGTAACGCTGCTGCCACATTTGCGATTCGTCGCGGGTGCGGACCAGCGGGAATGCCGCGCCGGGCACGACGGGAATGTCGGTGCGTCCCATGATTTCCAGCAGGCGCAGGGTGTGAGCCACTTCTTCGTCGCGCCATTGATCTCCGCTGACGACGGTGATGCCGAGCACTTCCACGTGCGGAGACTGAATCATGACGGCGAGCGTCTGCATGTTGCTGCCGCCGGGGCCGGAACAGTCCTCGTTGATGACGACTTTGCGGCGGGGCTGGGCGAGAGCAAGGGAACTACACAGCACCACCAACAACGCGGCCCAGTCGATTCTGAGACTTCCCATCAATTCTCCAAGTTAGAGTTTGCACCTGCAACTCGGCGTAAAAAAGCTGGGGCAGGCTGTTTGTTTCAGCCTGCCCGAGAATGCATTTCAAACCGCTCTAGAATCTGAGCTTGAGGGCGAATTGAATCAAGCGCGGGTTGTTCACCGTGCCGGTGACAACGCCGAAAGTAGCGGTCGAATTGATATCCTGCTCTCCGGTGCCGGAGCCACCCTGCAAATAGAGCTGGGGGTGGTTGAACAGATTGAAGAACTCCGCCCGGAATTGCAGATTCATGCCCTCACGGAAGGACAACGGGAAGTCCTTGATAATCGAGAAATCGGTGTTCACGAAGCGAGGACCGTAAAGCGGTGCGCGGGCTGCGGTACCGAGTTCGCCGGCCGGAGCCGACTGAAAGGCGCAAGGGTTGAACCAGTTTTTGAATGTATGGATCTGCGTCGGGCAATTGGTACCGCCGGGTTCCGGACCGGCCTTGTTGGGGTCGCCGACCTGGTTGGGGCGAGAGTAGGTGTTGCCGTTATACGAGAAAAATGTCCCTGACGGGTTGCTGCTATCCACGACGAACAACGGGAAGCCGGACGTGATTCTCTGGATTAAATCCAACTGCCAATTTCCAAATACCGCGTTGGCAGCGCCCCCCCAATTGCTGCCGAAATGTTTGCCCTTGCCGAATGGCAGGTCGTAGAGAACGCTGGCGGTGAAGCTGTCGTTCAGATTCAACTGCGACAAACCCCAGTCCAGTTTCGCGGTTCCAGGCAGCGGATAGTAAATAGCGCCGGGATTTGTGCCCAAGCCATCCGGCATCCCCGAGTCGAAGGTGCGGGACCACGTGTAGCCCAACAAAGCATAGAGGCCGTGGCGGGTACTCTTGGTCTCCGCTTTTATCAGGAGGCCGTCGTAACGAGCAGTGCCGACGCTGTTATTGCTATCCACGCTTTGAAACGGTGCTGCGTAAGGGAAGTTTCCAAAACCGCAGCCCAAGGTGTAGCCGGTAACTACGCCACACGCACCGGGCTGATTGAGGTTTTCGTTCGCCTGGCTCACCAGGATGTGCGTACTCTTCGAACCAGCATAGCCTGCAGTGAGGACTACGTTTCCAGGCAACTGGTGTTCAATGTTTAGAGTGTATTGCTGGATCATACCCTGCTTGAAGTTGCGGTTCTGCGACTGAATCGTCCCCGAGT
>Ga0210384_10000036_pt1 | contig 196718 bp, 156 predicted proteins | sample IncBWH2MmetaG_FD_160574 | JGI IMG/M metagenome (GOLD analysis project Ga0210384, IMG submission 160574) | Forest soil microbial communities from Barre Woods Harvard Forest LTER site, Petersham, Massachusetts, United States - Inc-BW-H-2-M | ecosystem: Environmental > Terrestrial > Soil >... | reverse complement strand
GATGACCGAGAGAATAAAACCGGAGGCGCCATCGAGAGCGCCGGCAACGACCAGCACTTTGCTGTTGAGCACGAGGCCCAGCAGGGCGGCAGAAAAGCCGGCGTACGAGTTCAAAAGCGAGATGACCGTGGGCATGTCGGCTCCGCCAATGGGGGTGACCAGCATGATCCCGAAGACGAGGGCAACGACCACCATGGCGTTGAATACGTGCTTGTATTCCGGATGGATTATGAGAATCAGCATCAGGATAACCGCCGTACCGAGCACCGAAAGGCTGACGAAGTTCTGTCCTTTATAAGTAATGGGGCGTTGCGGCAGAATCTCCTGCAGCTTGCCTGCGGCGATCAAGCTGCCGGTAACGGTGAGCGAACCGATGATAACTTCAAGGCCAATTTCTACCATCTGAAACCGGCTGAGATTGTGGGCGCCGATGCCCACGTAATACTCCGCAATACCGATAATCGCAGCCGACAACGCGCCAAACGCATGGCTTAGGGCTGTTCGTTGCGGCACGGCAGTGGTCTTCACGAAACCAAGAGGTACACCGACAGCCGCGCCGATGATCAGGGCGATAATGATCCACTTGTAATGCGTCACCTGGGGATCAAAAAGCGTGGCTCCAACGGCCAGGGCGGCGGCAATCTCGCCGATGAGGACCCCGCGCATGGCGGAGACAGGGGAACTCAGCCATTTGATGGCGAGGATGAATCCCACGACCGCGATGATATAGGTGAAATCAATGAGCTGCTGCGTTGCCACGACAGTCATTGCTTTTTATCCTTTTTTTTCCTGAACATGTGCAGCATACGGTCAGTGATGATGAAACCGCCGACCATATTGCTGAAGGAAGCCGCCACGGCAATCAATCCAAGCGTGGTGGAGAGCCTGGTTTCATGCCGGCCGGCGATGATGATGGCCGCGACCACCACGATCGCATCCAGCGCATTGGTCAGCGACATCAGCGGAGTGTGCAGCAGCGGAGAGACCCGCTTGATCAGCTCAAAGCCCAAAAACCCTGACAAGATGAAAACAATGATTAACGATAGATCAAGATGTTCCACCGGATGAACTCCTCCTATGACGATTGTTTTGCCTGCCCCAGCAACTCGCGCACCCGGGCATTCGCCACTTCCCCGCCATGCGTCACCAGGGTTTCGCGCGTGATCTCGTCCTGCTGGTCAATGTTGATAGCGCCATCCTTCAACAGATTTTTCAGGAACGTAGCCACGTTGCGGGCATACATCTGGCTGGCGTGAAACGGTATGGAAGCGGGAAGATTCAGCGGCCCCATGATACTCACCCCATGCTCAACGATGGTGCGGCCCGGCTGGGTCAGCTCGCAATTACCTCCGCGCTCGGCAGCCAGATCTACGATGACCGAGCCTGGAATCATGCCGCCCACCATGTCGCGCGTAATCAGGGTTGGGGCTTTTTTTCCGGGAACCACAGCCGTGCTTATGACCACATCCTGCTGGCGTATGACCTCGGTAAGAAGCTCGCGCTGCTTGCGGTAGAATTCCTCGCCTAATTCTTTGGCATAACCGCCTTTGTCTTCCGCCTGGGCAGCATCGAGTTCCACGGCAACAAACTTCGCACCCAGGCTCTCAATCTGCTCCCGCACCGCAGCGCGCACATCGTAGGCCAGTACAATTGCACCCAGTCGCCGGGCTGTGGCAATGGCCTGCAATCCGGCCACTCCAGCACCCAGCACAAAGGCGCGCGCCGGCGTGAGCGTGCCGGCAGCGGTCATAAGCATGGGAAACATGCGCGGCAGGGTGTCTGCGGCCATGAGGACAGCCTTATAGCCCGCAATGGTGGCCATAGAGGAAAGCGCATCCATGCTTTGCGCGCGTGTAATGCGCGGTATAAGTTCCATGGCAAAGCTGGTGACGCCGCGCGTGGCCAGTTCAGCATAGGCGGGACCAGCGGTCAGGGGATCTCCAAAGCCGATAAGCACCTGGCGGGCGCGCAGCAAAGACAAATCCGCGCGTCCGGCCTCGGGATTGGCCCCCGGAGTGCGAACCTGCAGAACCACCTCAGAGGAAGCGAACACCTCGGCACGGTTGGCAGCTATGCGCGCGCCCTTCTGCTTATATTCCGAATCGGGGAACCCGGCGGCCAACCCAGCCCCCGGTTCAATAAGAAACTCGACGCTGCTTTTGGCCAGCGCATCCATGGCGCGCGGGGTCATGGCCACCCGACGCTCACCCGGAAAAGTTTCGGCAGGCACACCAATCGTTAGCGCCACCGGAAGCATTCCTCCTTCTCAAGCTGCAAATGATGCTGTGTTTGCCGGATGGGGCTTTGAATGGTCGCAGAAGAGCCAGACCCTAACGGCTGCTCAATACACCGTGCAAGCGCACGAGTCATAAAGCTGTTGCCCATCATCATCCGCCCGTAAATACCAGCGTTGGATACGGTGAAAACCAAAAATGGATTGTATCAGAAGCTCTGCGGTTAGAAACGAAAGGCTGTTACAACGGTGCTGGAAAGGCAAAAGAAAAGGGACCCAGAGTTCATAAAGCAAAAACCAGCTCTCGAACTCCGGATCCCGAATGCGTTTAGATATCAAAGTACAGGGCGAACTCCCAGGGATGGGGACGCAGCCGTACCGGGTCAAGTTCTTTCTTGCGCTTGTATGAGATCCAGGTTTCGATCAGGTCCTTGGTAAAGACACCACCGTCAAGCAGGAATTCGTGATCTACTTCCAAAGCATCAAGCACCTCGTTCAAGGCTCCTGGCACAGATTTGACTTTGGCCTTCTCTGCCGGGTCGAGTTCGTACAGGTCTTTGTCGATGGGTGTTGGTGGCACAATTTTTTTCTTGATGCCATCCAATCCAGCCATGAGCAAAGCTGACATTGCCAGGTACGGGTTCGCAGAGGGATCGGGCGAACGGAACTCAAGCCGCTTTGCCTTCTCGCTGCGTGAATATACCGGGATGCGGACGCAGGCACTGCGGTTGCGCTGCGAGTACATCAGGTTGATAGGAGCCTCGTAGCCGGGCACCAGACGGCGATAAGAGTTCGTCGTTGGAGCACAGAAGGCGAGCAGCGCCGGAGCGTGGGCCAGCAAGCCGCCGATGTAATGGATCGCCATCTCGCTCAGGTCGGCATAGCCTCCTTTGCCGTAGAACAGGTTCTTCCCTGCTTTCCACAAGCTCTGGTGGACGTGCATGCCGGAGCCGTTGTCCTGAAACAATGGCTTGGGCATGAAAGTGACGGTCTTGCCATGCTTGTGGGCGACGTTCTTGGTGACGTACTTATACTTCAACAAGTTGTCCGCCATCTTGGTCAAGGTGTCGAACTTCATGTCGATTTCGGTCTGGCCGGCGGTGCCGACCTCGTGGTGGTGAACCTCAACCGTAATGCCGATCTTCTCCATGGTCAGCATCATGTCCGAACGGATGTCCTGTAATTTATCCATGGGCGGAACCGGGAAGTAACCTTCCTTGTAGCGCACCTTGTATCCCAGGTTTTTTCCATCCGGGCCTTCCTTGCCGCTGTTCCAGAATCCTTCCTCGGAGTCGATGTGGTAATAGCCGTAGTTGTAAGACTGGTCGAAGCGCACGCTGTCGAGAATGTAGAACTCGGCTTCAGGCCCGAAATAGCATGTATCGGCAAGACCAATAGCCTTGAGATGCGCTTCGGCTTTCTGGGCAACGTGGCGGGGATCGCGGGTGTAGGGTTTATTGTGAATTGGCTCGACTACGTTACAGATAAGGCTTATCGTCGGCGCTGCAGTGAAGGGATCTACAAAAAGTGTGGCCGGGTCGGGGTACAGGAGCATATCGCTTTCGTGAATCTCCTGAAAACCACGGATGCTCGATCCGTCAAAACCTACGCCTTCCGTAAAGGCGCTTTCTTCAAATTCTTTTGCTGAAACAGAAAAATGTTGCCAGAGACCGGGCAGATCGACAAATTTCAGGTCGACCACCTGAATCCCTTTGTCTTTGATAAATTTTATGACCTCGCTAGGTGTCATTGTGTTCGCCCCCGTTTAAGTTAAATTATTGTGAAATTGAAAATTCGGGCGCTCGCGCGCCCGAATAAGACTATTCGTTCAACTCCTTGAAATCAAATGTGCGGGTCAATCCACAGAAAAGACCAAGCAGGGACTGACCCGCTACATGTTTATCTCAAGTCCTTGAAATCCCAGGTATAGATCAACCCGCCAACCACCTGGCTCTGGTGTTTTTCGGGCGTTACGTTTTCGGCGAACACGGCATTGTTAGAGAGATCATAACGATACTCCCAGCGCGTAATCAGGTTACCGTAAATCTTGCGCTCAATGGTTGCCGTGAATTCATGGTAGTGCCCCGCCACCGCGGTCGTGAAACCGGCGTGATCGTCATAGTACTCATAGCGGAACGCGGTCGCCCACTTGGGATCGAACTGATACTTCAGGTACCCGGCCACGCCTGCCCACCAGCTTTCTTTGATGGCAGTCAAGGGATGATCGTCGCCATAGTCACCGTTAAACATCAACGACAACTTGCTGGTTGGATTGAAGGTAACCACGGTGTCGCTCAGTTGACGCCAGTGGCTGCCGGCCGAGTGGGTGATGCCCGGCTGCTCCGGTCCGGCAAAGTAGTTCTGTATAATGCCGATCTTCTTGGTGGGGTTCAATCCCAGGCTCAAGCCGTAGGTCTTGCCTGTGTTGTTTTCAACGATGTTGTTCCACCCGTTGGTTATGTAGCCAGTCAAGTTCACCTTGTCGTTAAAGGTGTACTTGGCGCGGGCGCCGTAGTGATAGAAGGGGATGGCATAAGTAAACAGGATGCTATGGGTATAGTTCCAGTTACTCATGGTCTCAATAACTTCAGCGCCAGCCGGGGTCACGAACTTTCCGAAATCAATGTCGAGGCCCTTCCCAATAGGAGCGTTGTAAGAGAGATAGCCTTCCTTGACGTATTGGGCAAATCCAAGGCTTCCAGGATCGGCGCTGTTGACTACGTTCATGGCATTACCGAAGCCCAAGGTCAAGTCGAAGCCCAGACGGTTAACGTCAGTCGGGGCCTTGTTGATGATCACTTCGGCCAGGTTCAACCCAAACTGCCTGTCAGGACTTGTAAAGGCCCTGAAACCGGAAACCAAAGGCGCCGGGACCGGAGAAAAGGCTGTGGTTGCCAGCGGGAAAGTCGTCGGGTTGCCGATTGTTGTGTTGGGCGCGTTGGTGGTTGGGTGTTGAAACGTGTAAGCATAATAACCATCAAAAAACCCAGTTATGTTCATTGGGCCCAAAGCGACCGCCATGGGGGTCGGGGGAGGAGTCGCGGGCGCTGCGGCGGCAGCCGGCGCCGGGGTTTGCGCCGGTGCGGCGGCCGCGTCTTGCGCGGTCAACGCCGCCGATGCTACCGGCTGCGGAGTGGCGGCCAGTTGCTGGCGAAGCTGGATCACCTCGCTCTTCAAGCGTTCAATCTCGCCCACCTCGCTGCGCAGGCGTTCAATTTCGCTTTGCATGTCGTCCACCCGCTCAGAAACCTCTGCTGCAGTGGGGCTGGCTGCCGGTGCGGCTGCTGGGGCGGCGGCAGGAGCGGCACTTGCCGGTGCGGCTGCTGGTTCGCCACCGCCTTCTGCGCCAAACGCCAAGAGCGTAGAGCACGACAGAAGAAAGCACAATGCCAATGCCATCAAAACCGTCCTCGTTTCATTCCTCATCGATTAACTCTCCCTTCCTGAAATTATTTATTTGAAATGGTTTTAAGTCCCTGTTGACCTCCCCAGTTACTTTTGAGGTCAGAACACTCCCCGCTTGCTGAGGAGTGCTGACCTCAAAGATTGACCAGGGTCTTGCAAAAATAGAAGAGAGTTAAAATTTCGTCAAAGAGATAATTTTTGTGGGACGCATAAGTTATTCATATAGGGAAAATCCCGTTAGAGGAATTTTGGAGGAAGTAGGAAGTTAGGAAGTCAGGAGTAAGAATTACGAAGTAAAGAAGTCAGAAGTAGGAAGTTAGAAGTAAGAAGTAATCAGGTGAATCTTCATTACTTCTAACTTCCTACTTCTGACTTCCTAGGCGTGCTTGGCCACGTAGAACATCAGGGCGAAGATGACGATAGGAATTAGAGCCAGCATGACGTAAAACAGGATCTTTTTCAGCCAGGGGGAGCGGCGTTGCCTCCAGTCCCGCAATTCGGGACGGTCCGCGACGCCTACCTGGTCCTGATGCTCGAGGTCCCAGGCAAACTCATGGGCGCTGGCATAACGTTTCTTAGGATCGCGCTCCAGGGCCCGATAGATGATTTCCTGCAACTGGGGAGAGATTTCTGGATTGAGTTCGCGTGGAGGCACCGGGTTATTCAACAGCCGGTCGTTCATGATGGCAAAGGGGTTCGGCCCCTGGAATGGCGCCCTGCCGGTCAGCATTTCATACAACATGATTCCTAATGCATAGAGATCGCTGCGCGCATCGCCGCGTTTGCCTTTCACCTGCTCAGGAGAAATGTAGTCGGGCGTTCCCATGGTCGCGGAAAGTTTGGCAAAGGTCAGCCGCCGCGCGCCGGCGTTGGCGGCAATACCGAAGTCAATGAGCTTGATGTTGTCTTTATCGTCGATCATGACGTTTTCCGGCTTCAGATCGCGATGCACCACGCCGTGGCGATGGATATAGTCCAGCGCCCGCGCAATTCCCAGCACGATCTTGACTGCGCGCTCGGGTGGAAGTTTCTTCTGCTCATTGAGGAGCTGGCGCAGCAGCCTTCCTTCGACCCACTCCATGACCATGTAAATCTGGCTGCGGTCCTCGTCGGCCATGACTTTCATCACACCAGGGTGATCGAGCTTTGTGCCAATATCCTGCTCGCGATGAAAGCGCTCGTAGAATACGGGGTCGCTCTCCATTTCCGGATGGGGAACCTTAATGGCGACCGGCTGGCCCGTGCGCATGTCAGTGCCGCGGAAGATGGAAGCCATGCCGCTGCGTGCAACGACGTTTTCAATGCGATAGTGATCGAGTTGGTCGCCGGTGTGAAGTGAGATCATTGAAGAGCATTCAGCAGTCAGTACTCAGCATTCAGCCAACAAAGCAGCTTTGGCATTTAGCCCTTAGAAGATAATACCAGTCAACAAAGATGTGACATTCAAGACTAACCCTGATTTGTGACGTGCACATTCTCTTACCAGCGCCACAGATCTCAAATCATGCTTATGAGCCAAATGCCAGGTACTGATTGCTGTTTGTTGGCTGAATGCTGAGTGCTGACGGCTGAATACTGTTTCTACAGAAGCTTATAAGGCCGTCCGCGATACATGCCCACCCGCTCCACACTGCGAGCGCGAATGAGTTGCACGCTGATATTATCGCTGCCGTCCTGCTGGTTGGCAACCTCCACCAACTTTTTGGCTGCGCTCTTCAAATCGTCGCTGTGGCCGACGATGTGCGCCATCTCGGAAGGTGTCATGGCGCCGTGCAGTCCGTCGGAGCAAAGCATCAGCACATCACCCGCCAGAACCTGGTGCTCGCTGGTCTCAGTGTTGACGAACAGGTCGTTCCCGAGCGAGCGGCTGAGCACGTGCCGTGTGGGCACATTGGCCGCCTCCCGGGCGGAAAGCAGCCCCATACTAAACTGCTCATTGGCAACGGTATGATCGCGGGTGAGCACCCTGACCTGGCTGCGGCGGATGAGATAACAACGGGAATCGCCCACGTGGGCCACCACGGCGCGATCAAAACGCAGAGCGCAGGCCACCAGCGTGGTGGCAATTGACAAACTATTTTTCCCCGGCATCATCGCGGCCTCGTGCACGTGGGTATTGGCCGCCTGCACCAGGCGCGGCAACAGGGACATATGGGGTTCGCCAGGCGGTGCATCGAGAAACCCGGCCAGCAGGCTTTCTACGGCCGTGCGGGAGGCCACCTCGCCCCGGTCCTGTCCGCCAACTCCATCAGCCAGAGCGAACAGCCAGCCACGGCTGCGCGCCAGCTCTGGCGTCTCAGGCAATGCGTGGCCAATGTAATCCTCGTTATGGTCGCGTCTGCGTCCGGTATCAGAAAGTTCGGCGAACTCCACTTGCAGCATAGAGCTTTCTAACGAACGGCCCCTGCCGGTAACGCTGGTAGGGCGTCCAGGTAACGATCCTCCATGACCAGCGTACATTATGCCTTATGCCTCGTGAAAAATATGTCTCGTGGAAAACGGGCGGACACAAGCCCGCCCGTAGCCTATAGGGTTGTTCTTACTTCGCCAAATCCATCTCAAGCGAGATTCATCACACAGAGCCGGCTTTGGCACGCTCCTGCACAAACGTTGTTCGCCCCGTAGCCTTGCTGGAGCGAATAAAGTAGATACCACCGTAGATGGCCCAAACTCCTGCTATTCCTAAAGCGTAGAGCGGCTCTTTGATGGTGCCGTACCCCAGTGTTGGCCCGATCAGATAGAAGGCCATGCAAGCCAGGTTGGCGACCAAACCGAATATAGGAATAACAAAGTGTTTTATAGGTTTGAAGTTCGGATGCTTGTGATAAGCAACCAGGCAGATAACGCAGCTCAATCCATAGAGCAGGAATGTGCCGAAATTCGAAGCCAACGTTACCGTCAGCAAGGAATTAGGCAGCGCCGCCATCTTGTCGTGGGTCGTGTACCCAAAGCTCGACCAAATGCTATGCGGCAGTGCTTGGATCGCGCTATCAGCAGGTGCGCCGGCATCGCCAAAAGCCATGGCTGCTCCGATGCATCCCACCACGGCTGAAATTGCCGCCAGAGTCCAGATGGCACGATGGGGAGTGAGGTTCTTGCCATGCAACATGCCGAAATGCTCCGGCACTTCCTCGTCTTTACCCATGGCGTAGGTGACACGCGCTCCGGTGTTGATGCAGGAAAGCGTAGTGCCAATGAGAGCCAGGAACACGGTGAACGCCTGAATTAACATAAACGTTCGTCCATGCCCAGGGCCGAGGATGGCATCGCCCACCATGACCATCATGTCGCCAATGGGCGCCGCCGAGCCCGCGGCATTCCCCATGGGATAACCACTGTTCAGGAAGTAGTTGGCCGCAAAATATTCGAACAGATAACAGAAGGCCCCCTGAACCAGCAGTGACGTAATAACCGCGATGGGCACGTCGCGTTTAGGATTTTTGGCTTCGCCGCCCATCGCCGTTACCGATTCAAAGCCCACCAGAATCAGAATGGCGACGGTAGCCTGTACAAAGACCCAACCCCACTTATGAGGGGCGAGGACAGAACCGGCAGTAGGATGAGAGACAAAATTCGGCGGGTTAGCGCCGTCGTCGTAGGGGTATGTGACCGTATACGGCACCGGCTTTCCGGAAGCATCGAGCAGAGGCTGCGGAATATTATTCGAGTCACGGACAATCGTATCCGTGGTCTGGCCGTTAGCGGTCGTCTTCTCAGTTTTGAATTGATAATTGTAAGCATCGCTTGAGGTGGCATCCCACTGGAAAGCAACGCTTCCCGGCGGATGGTTCAGGCGATAACCCAGCGCCATCACCGAGAACACGATCAGCGCTGAGATCTGGATGACGTTGATGGCAATGTTGACCGAAGTCGAACCGTTTACTCCGCGGTACGCGATATAGGCCACGCCAAACGAGGCGATAATCGCTACCAGTCCCATAAATACAGGGCCGGGGTTCGATGCGCTCATGAAACTCGGCCATAAGGTTCCGGCGATGTAACCGCAGAAAATCCCGATGACGGCGACCATGACGCCGGGATAAATCCAGTAGTAAAGGTGCGAAGCCCAACCGACGATGAACTTGGAAAGCCGGGCATAACGCCACGCCTTATCATGGTTGAGAAAAGATTGTTCGGCAAAATAGTACGAGCTGCCGGTGCCCGGATATAGTTTCGCCATCTCTGCATAACATACGGCCGTGGCCAGACAAAGCAGCAAAGCTACAAAGATACCGAGCCACATTGCGGGTGAGGTCGTGCCGGTAGTTGCCTGGATATAGAAAGTGAGCCAGAGAAAGGCTCCAGGAGCGATGAGCGCCATCGCATTCATCGTCAACCCTGTTAACCCCAGGGTTGCTTTCATTTCAGTTGCGCCGGTGGTGCTGGTCTTCTCCTCCATTTGCATTCTCCTTTGAATGTCCCCCATTTGCATTCTGCATTGAATGACAAAGTTGGTTCCGAGGGTTCTGTATGATGCCCCGTAATCAGCTCTGAGTAAAATGCAAATTTTCTATGGTGGGGATAAACAATTTATATAAATTCCGTAAATGAACCCATTTTCAGCTTCTAAGCGCCATAAAAAGAATCGATTGGACAAAAGCAGCACTCAGCAATCTGCATTTCAGCCAATGCAAAGGTTGTTCATATCCCCAGGCATTCCTTCGTGCCCGAAGCCTGCCCTGAGCGAAGCCGAAGGGTGGTTCTCTTTTAAATCGGTGCGCTTCCGCGTTTATCCGCGGCGAATCTTGCTTTCCGCTGCATCGCGCGGTTAAGAACGCCAGGACAATGTTGTATGATTGAATCCCTAAATTCGGATGACCTTATTGACAAATACCGGCAACAGTCTTTTTTATGACGAGCAATCATCTTCGTCATCAGCCTGTTTGCTACATCCGCAAGATTTGCTTCGGATGGAGCTTACAGCATGAAGCTTGCCGGCCTATTCTTGCTGGTCGCAGGATGGATCATCGTGCTGGCAGCGGTCGCGCTGTTTCCGTCGGCCACACCGCGCGCCTGGTTCGTGGTGACCGGTGTTGCTGTGGAAATACTGGGGCTGGCGCTGGTATTCCACACGCATCTGGAGTTGCGAAAGGACCGAGGATAGTCCGATGCCGGTTCCTTCCCTTTCTGAAACCACTGTACTCCTCTGTATTTTTTCTATTCTTCTGCTTCCCTTTGCCGGGGCCGGGCTGGCGCTGATCAATACCGGATTGGGCCGCTCGCGCAGCGCGGCGCATTCCATGATGGCGGCGTTGTGCGTGTTCGCGGTGGCGGCCATGGTGTACTTTTTCTGCGGCTTCGCCTGGCAGGGATTTATGGGACGATCGGCGCACGTCTTCATGGTGGGCGGCAAACCCTGGAGCTGGATCGCATCCGAACCATTTTTCTTTCGCGGATTGCAATTGGATGGCTCGCCCGCTTCGCTGGCGGCATGGATGCAGATGCTCTGTGTTGGATTAGCCGCGTTGATCCCATTGGGCAGCGGCGCCGATCGCTGGCGCCTGGGCGCTATCTGCATTTCCACGGCATTGCTTGCAGGCTGCGTCTATCCTTTATTTGCGCATTGGGTCTGGGGCGGGGGATGGCTGGCGCAACTCGGCGTCAACTACGGTTTGGGCCACGGCTTCATCGATATCGGCGGCGCCAGTTCAATTCAGGTGCTGGGCGGACTGACAGCCCTGGCCATCGCCTGGATCCTGGGCCCGCGCCGCGGCAAATATTCCATGGAGGGCATGCCGACCGCCTTCCCCGGACATAATATAGTGTTCGTTTTATTCGGCTGCTTGCTGGCGCTGGTGGGATGGATTGGCTTGAATTCTGCCGGAGCTATCTTATTTATAGGCGCTGAACCCGGCCGGATTGTCCTGATCGCGGTCAATACTACCCTGGCGGCGGCTTCGGCCGCGCTTACGGCGGCAATCATTACACGCGTGCGCTTCGGCAAGCCCGATGCTTCTCTCAGCGCCAATGGCTGGGTCAGCGGGTTAGTTTCGAGCAGCGCGGCTTGTGCTCTTATCTCACCTCCGGCCGCAGTCATGATTGGCCTGGCAGCGGGTGCGCTGGTTACCTTTGCGGTTGAGCTGTTCGAACTGAGGCTGGCGCTGGATGATCCCGGCGGCGCTATTTCCGTACACGCTATCGGCGGCATCTGGGGAATACTGGCGCTCGGATTCTTCGCTCATCTTCCTGCCCACATACTCAACGATGTGGCCGGCGGCGCTTCGTCCGCAGCAGCAAGCGGCGCCTCGGGCCAGTGGCTGGCGCAGTTGGTCGGCATCGCGACCCTGCTCGGCTTTGTTCTACCCCTGACCTACGGGCTCAATTGGCTTCTGAATCGAATCTACCCGCAGCGCGTAGCCATGGAAGGTGAGCGGCAAGGAATGGACCTGCACGAATTGGGCGCGGGCGCTTATCCCGAATTTATTACTCATACTGAAGAATTCATGCAGCGGTAGGGAGATTTTCGATTTAAGAAGTACGATTTACGATTTTCAAGGCGCGATGGTTTTGTTGACATCCATTGACCTTGATAAATCGTAAATCGGAAATCATAAATCCTTAATCATCTGAATTATCTGTCTTTGCTGAACCTGGCTGGCCGGCGCTTTTCTCGATTAACTTCTGTATCGAGGGCGCGATCATGAGCAGCAGTTGAGCGCTCGGCTTCCTGGCCTGCTCGACCAACGCGAGTTGTTCTGCCTTCCACGCCTCGGGCGCGCGCTCGCCGCTGTCGAGGTAATCGAGCGCGCGTAGTCCGGCAGCGCCAAGCGACGAAAGATTTTGCGAGACTGGTTCGACCTCTTTCAGCAGGAAAGATTTTTCCAGCACGGGCTCAAGGTTGGCCTGGTTGTCGCGCCAGCGGGTGAGCAGCGCGCGGATTTGAGCTTTGCTTTCTGCGGTGTTGTTTTCTCCTGAAATCAGGCCATTCACCAGGGTTGCAAACTGCCTGGCGGTGTTGCTTTCCGGACGCGCTGCATCAATCAGGCGATTCAGCGGAGTTGCGCTGGTAGCCTCGGCCACCGCGGTTTTTGAGCGGTTGTAGTTTTTCACCGGTTCCACCACATCGGCGAGCACGCGCAGAGCGGTGATGTCATCCTGCCCGGCGAGACGCCGCAGCATGGCGCTGTAACTGGAGTTGTGGGTCAGGCCCAGCCAGTCCAATTTTCCGCTGAATCTCTCCAGGCGGTCGTACATTGAATTTACGTCCGTAACTTCGGGCGGCGACCAGAAACGCTCAGCGATCGCGCCCGTGCGCGGCCAGATTCGGGAGTCAATATTCTCGGCTGAAACGTACTCCGCCCACATGCATGCTTCGCCGCCGAGAATTCGTTGTTTCTCTTCCGCGGTCAACGCTGCCGCTGCATCTGCCATGGGGTCCACAGCGTAGTGCTGCCATGCTGGCCGATTCAGATTAATATAGTACCCGTTTGACAACAGGCCGCTATAACCCTGCCGGGCGGCCTCGGCCAGCGACTTCTGCCCGCGCCATGATTGGATCACGATGCTTTTCGGCAGGTTGGGGTTCAGGATTTCATCCCAACCCATCATCACCTTGCCATGCTTGCTCACAAGCTGTTGCACGCGGCCGTTGAACCAGGCCTGCAGTTCCTGATTATTTTTCAGTCCATGACCGCGCATGAACTGCTGAATTTGCGGATTGGCATTCCACTGCTTTCCGCTGACCTCGTCGCCGCCGATATGAAAATAATGGTCGGGAAAAAGTCTGGCCATCTCGCCGATGAATTCATCGAGAAACTTATAGGTTTTTTCCTGGGTAGGGTCCATCGTCGGATCGAAGACGCCCCACCTCCGTTCGATCTCATACGGGCCCGGAGCGCTTGCCAATTCGGGATAACCCACCAGCCATGCCGTGCTGTGTCCGGGTATATCGAACTCGGGGACGACACGGATGCCGCGTTCGTGCGCGTAGGCAATCAGGTCGCGTATTTCGTCCTGGGTGTAATAAAGCCCGTCTGAGCCCATCTCCTGCAGTTTGGGAAACTTTTTGCTTTCCACGCGAAAGCCCTGGTTGTCTGAAAGGTGCCAGTGCAGCACATTCAGTTTTGCCGCCGCCATGCCGTCGAGGTTGCGCTTGAGCACGTCGAGCGGGATGAAGTGGCGGCTGACGTCAATCATCAATCCGCGCCAGGGGAAGCGGGGCTTATCCTGAATGCTGACAACCGGCACGGCGAAACCATCGGGAGTCAAATCCACCAATTGAAGAAACGTTTGGAGCCCATGCAGCGCGCCGAGAGGAGTCGGCGCCGTCAGCTGCGCGTTCGTAGCGGTCACGTTGAGAGTGTAGGATTCGTCTTCCCCTAACTCCTGCACTTCCCTGGCGGCATGATCGGTGTGGATGACCAGGGTGGCGCTGGATGCATCGCCTGCTTTTGCGTTCAACGGCATTCCGGTCTGCTGCGAAAGGTTGCGCACCAAATTGTTTGCCGCGTGGTCGAGGCGTTCCTCTTTGTATCCGGTGAGCGCAACCGAAAACGACTGGCTGATGACCAGCTTGCCGCTGCCAGGCTGAAAGGACGCCGGCTGGGGCATGATGTTCAACCGGGGTTGGGATTGTGCTGCAGAAAACAAAGACGTGAGCACGAAGCAAAGAGAGACCAGCAAACCGCGCATCAATAGTTTTCTCCTCAAGATTGGTCCAGATTCGGCAATAGGTAAGTTTGGATTTTACCCGAGAACAGCTTGCGGTTCTTAAATCTTACTTGGCTTTGTTGACATCCTTGAACAATCTTCATTTTTTAAGCTGTCATCCTGAGCGAGGGCGAATGCCCGAGTCGAAGAGCCTGTCCTGAGCGCAGCCGAAGGAACCCCGAGAATGTTTCAGTTGCCCAGGTTGTATCAAGGCATTTTCTGAAGGACTCTTGTCGGAGTGCGATGATTTTGGGGGATGTCAACAAAGCTATCTTAACTTCGTAAATCAAACTTCCAACTTCCCACTTCTGACTTCCCAAGTCTCTGCGATCCTCCGCCTCCTCTGCGGTTAAAAATCCGCAGTCGCCGTCAACCTCACCCATGGTAATATACCGCCCATGCAAAAACTTATCCTGCTGCTGCTCATGAGTTTTTCTGTGCCTGTTTTCGCCGACTCGGCCTGCGACCATCCTAAGAACGACTTTGACGGCCTGTACTGCCTGAATAAGGTCTGGATCGAGTCGGATAAGAACCTCAACGAGGCTTACCAGAAGCTGAGCTCCAAGCTTGACGGCCCAGGCAAGGCCGCATTGAAAAGGGGCCAGCTCGCCTGGATCAAGTCGCGCAATTCATCGTGCTCAGAAACCAAGGACGACCGTTTTTTTGTGGACCTGGACTGCGCCAGCAAAACCACCATTGACCGAGCCAAGTTCCTGGAAGACCGCTACCGCGAGTGCGTGAGCGCCGGCTGCATGAACAGCAAGCTGGAGTGAGACAGGCACACAGCGAACTCCAGCCCTTTCATTAGCTGATCGAATTGAACAATATGCCCGTGCTCTGACAGCCGCTGAGCTGGCGCAATTCCTTCACGTATCTCGAATCACTATTCACCACAGAGCCAGGTGCGGTCTGGTTCGCCGCACTCCAACGGCTTAATGTGGCCTACAACCCAGCCTGGGCAACGCCCGTGATCGAGGCCCGTGGAAGACCAGGGATGTTGTTTCAGCCCTGAGGCCACAGATGATATTTACATCATCGTGATATTTTGAAACATGCTCTAATGATAATGACCCGAGTTTCGTTAGAGGGCCCCGTAGCTCAGATGGATAGAGCAGCGGTTTCCTAAACCGTTGGTCGGCAGTTCGACTCTGCCCGGGGCCTCCATAATTCCTATTCCGGTAATTTCGCCCGCAGTAGAGAGAGTGATATCAAAAGCTTGAGGTATCAGAATTTGTGCGGCATCATTGTCTCGGCATTCCAGAATGCTGGTTTTACCTCTTTGAAAACTTGTTCTCCTCTCCTGGGACTCATGAATATCCTGTGCCCCACGGTCTTTGAAAACATCCAGCGGCGCCTCTCACGGCTCCCAGAGGCGAAGGGATATTTCTGCCTCTGCTGGATTCAGAGGTTACTTAGTAACCCCCCACCCCCCTCTCCCAAACAACTTCGAGAACAATTTTCAGCTCTCCGTTTCCCGCCCTGCCCCTTATCGCAAGTCCAAATGCGTTCATCTGCGGCCAATATCCACCCGCAAAAAGAGGTACAGACCGGATTAGACCGGGGAGCTTCCTGACACGAAAGAGGAGCAAAGGCACATGCTTGACTACTTCCATTCCCCTCCATACATCATTGAATCCCAATGACTTAATGCGTCATGAACTACTCGATGTAATGGGGGAGGGGGAGACTACTTCCGCACGCCGACAACAAATGCGTTTTCCACACGTTTTTAACCTTAACACTTAATGATTTTGGCAACCTGCTCATCGTCACATCAATCACAAGACCAACGTGGTTCCACTCTCGTTGTCAGACAAATCCACAAATCGCGCGCAGCGAAGCTTTGCGCCTGGAGTCGCTATGAACTTCCGTACGTGTGCGGCAATTGCGGTTCTCCCTTTCTTGTTTGTTGCTGCCGTTATGGCACAAATACCGCCGGCCAGTTGCCAGTTTCAACTGCTTGATTTTCCCGGGGCTCAGTCGACCGAAGCCTCGGGCATCAATAACTTCGGTGTGGTCGTCGGCGCTTACGTTGTGCGCGCTCCCGCCCGATCTGGCTTTGTGTTTCACCAGGGGCAGTACGTAACTTACAACGTTCCGGGAAGCAACTCCACTTCCCTGTTCGGCATTAACAACCTGGGATGGATAGTGGGCAGCTATCGCGACCAAAGTCTTCACTCGCATGGATTCCTGCTGCGCAACCGGCAGTTGATCAAGTTCGATGTTCCGCGTGCACAGGAAACCATAGCTACCGGGATCAATGATGCCGGGATTATTGTAGGATCGTTTTTCGATGGCACGAACAATCATGGTTTTGTCAAAATTGGCGGCATATTTATCACGCTGAACTATCCTGGCTCAACCAGCACGGTGGCGACCGGCATCAATAATCATGGATCGATTGTTGGCAGCTTTACCAGCGCGACCGGGGGCGGCGGCTTTCTCTATCAGAACGGGCGTTTCATGGGGGTTAACGCGCCATCGGAGGGCTCATCCACCAGCCCGGCCGGAATCAGTATTAGCGGAGAGATTGTCGGCCAATACATGGAGCAGACGGTGCTTCCGCACATTCCTCGCGGTTTCATCGACCAAAGTAATAGATTTAAATCGGTAATTTTTGGGCAAGATCAGGGGACATTCCTGAAAGGTATTAACGGCAGCGGCATGATCGTGGGCACCTATCACCAGAATTCGCCGGAAGATTTTGCCTTTCGCAGTTTTGTGGCAAGCAATTGCAAGTGAGAGGGTCGGCTTTAGAACGTTGGAGTATCTGCCCTTCATCTACAAACTAAAATCAGCGGAAACATCGCGCGTTATTGATCGGGCGTGGAGTCTGATGGCAAAGACGGCGTTTCGGAATCGTCGCGCGCTTTGCGCTCGTTGGCATTCAGAAGATTGACCATCCCGCCTCCCTGAATCATTACGTACATCGCAAGGTAATGCCATTCGCCGCCTGCCTTGCGGGCGAAGACCATGAGCGTGCCCTTCCCTTTGGGGCCCGAAATAGGAATCACCAGGTTCGCTCTCCCGCCGGCGGAGCTGCTGTCGACACTGCCACCGATCCATACCCCCATCTGGATAGGAGTTCCCAACTTTTCCATCAAAACGGGGTTCGACTGAGCGCGTCCGAGAGATTCGCGGGCCACCTCTGAGTTCTTGAGCGTAGACATCACCAGATAAATCATTCCCCCGCACATCGTCAGGGGAAGCACAAAGATGACAACGAACAGGGTTGGGACAAACCACTTCCAGTTTCGCGACCACCAACCGCTCTTTTGCGCGGGTGAGTAGGGTGGAGGAATCGATCCGGGGGGAAGCGGCGGCGTGGCGGCCATAGAGCTCCTTGAGGAAATCGATTATTTCATGAGAAGGAGGATTTCGATAGTTAGAGCTTTAGCTTTTCTGTACCCAAAAAGTAACGGCGTCCGAAAGAAACGCAAGATGCTTCGCGTCAAAAAGCTACCGGCCCGGTTGCCGGATCAGTGGAAGCTCCGTCCGGCCGAGCGCTTGGCCGCTCTTCAAAGCACAGCTCCTCTGGTTCCGTAAAGCCGTGGTTCACTACTGCAAACCCAATTGAATCTAACTTATAGAAGAAATGAAGCCGTAAGCGTGTGGGTCCTTAACGAGGTCACTGGTTTCACGATGTCCTCTACAGATGGTCCCGTATGGAAAATACTAAGTACTGGATCGCCCCTGAGAGGTGCAGAAAACCCGTGAATCTCCAAAACAGCAACCGCCATCGACCACAAGTAATGCCGGGACGAAAAAAGTTTAGGAACCACTGGGTGCGAAAGATAACAAGTCCGGCCAGTAAAGTCCAAAGGAGTCCAACAGCGACCTCCAATATCAGCACCATGATTCTATTATCACACTAGAATCAAGCGCTGGGCTATAATGCGCCGCCCCTTTTGGGGGCTGGTGTGTGGTTTCATCATCACTCTGGCTAGATTACTCAACAAGCGAAGTTCTACTGCGCCGGCGGGGATGCTTTCTTTCCTAACTCACGCACGTAGCCTTCCACCGCGAGTATTTCTTCAGGCGTGAGCTTGTTCTTGTGCGCCGGCATCTTTTCTTTTCCCTGGGTGATGATCTCGATGCGCTCTTCCACGCTGAGTTTTTGTACCTTGTCGGAGCGCAAGTCGGGGATCTTCCATCTGCGGCCAATGAACGTGTTGCTGGAGCCATCGGCTGCGTGGCAGCGCTTGCAATGTTTTTCAAAAATTTTTTGTCCTGATAACGCGGGATTGTCGGCCGGCGCAGGCGAGGACTCCCCATTGCCGGAGGGTTGTTGAGCAAAAACGATTGCGCTTGTACACAAGAGAAAAAATAATATGCGTTTCATGATTCTCCTTTAAGCTTTCGTTAGAACGAATAGCGCAGTCCGATGCTCCCGAGGTTCGCGTGGAAATCGCGCGGGAGCAATGGACCGGGATCGCTGCGTTCGTTGTAGTCGTAATATCCCCAGCTCATCTTCCAATCCAAACCTTTTTTCAACTCGAAGGCCAGATCGGCGGAGGGCTGCAAATACAGGCTGCGCAACGGACCGGTGGGGGCGTTTGGATCGAGGAACAGGGTGTCTCCTCCCGCGCTGGTCACGCTTGCGCCCAGGTGGGTGGTGAGCCGCCGCACGGGCTTCCACATCAATGCCACCCGGCCAAAGTGGGTGCCACTGTCGTAAAACGAGACCGCCTGAAAAAGCGCCGGATCGGTGGCGCACAGCGGCGTGGAGGCTGCGGCCGTGCTGCTGGCAAAACAAATATTGGCACGGGAAAATACCGTGGTGAAATCGTAACTCAGATCGAGGCCCAGCCAATCATTGCCGGCCAGCAGCGCATCAAAGCTGAAACTGCGGTCATGTCCTAGAAACCCGATGCCAGAAGAGTTGTTGCGCCTTTCCAGAATATTGAAGGCAAAGCTCAAGTTGACCCACGGGGTGGGCTGGTAGCTTGCCCGGGCGCGATAGTGCTGCGATTGGCGGGGATCGAGACGGGTGAAAAAATTGTCGGCCCAGAACAGTTCCGCGTCTCCGCTCAGACGAAGCCGGTCGCCTTTAAAGAAGCGCGAGTTCATTCCGAACAATAAAGAGTGCTCGTTGATTTCCGTCGCTTGCGTGGTGTTGGATGGAACACCGGCCAGGCAGGAACCATCGGGTTGCAATGGCAGCAGCAAGCACACGTCGCGGTTGGCGAAGGTTGGAAAGAACACCAGGTCCTCAACCTCCAGGTCTCGTTGCGTGATAGTGCGATTACGATAGCGATATCCCAGCCGCATCCTGAGCCGCTTGCCGAGGTCGTATTCCAATTGCAGAAGATTGGTTTTGTATTGCTGCCCCAGGAAGGTGAACGAGTTCTGCGTGGTCACGTCGGCGGGGGAGCCAAAGTTATGTTGCGGGCAGGCCGGCGCCGTAAAAGGAGGGCCGCAGCTTGCAGGACTGAAGACATTGGGCAAGGCAAACAGCGACGCGGCAAAAAATGCGTCTTGCAGGTTGCTGTCGATGCCCGGCACGCGAATGGCGTTGAAGCGAAACGAATCGGTAAGACGAAGGCGGTCGCTCAGGCTCCAGGTGGCGGCAAAGTCTGCGCCGGTAGTGACGCGACGCGCGCGGGCGCTGCCGGTAAAGCCGTACTGGCGCAAGCGCGTGGCGGCGATCAATCCGTTGAACAACTCGTTCAAGAGGGGCGTTTTGCTGGTGCTCGAGCTGTACATCACGCGCCCGCTCATTTCGAGTTTCTTGAAATAGTTCGACTGAAAACCAAGCTGCTCGGTTGGAGAGGCCGTTCTCACGGGCGCGGAGCGGGAATAGGCCAGGAAGCCGTCGCAGGTGGGCGAGGCGACCGCGGGTGTGATGGTCGTGTTGATAGAAAGCGAATTGCAGGGCGTAGAAAAAAGACTGTTGAAAACCAAACCCAGATCTACGGGCGCGCCACTCGGGAGCTGAAAGTTAAAGTTGCGATCAACCTGGGAGTTATCGCCTTTGGTGAATTGCAGAAACTGGTCGTAGCTGATGTTGGTGCGGGGCAGGAATCGCACATCCATTCCCACCTGATAGGCATTCTGCGTCTGCCGCCAGGGTTGAAACAGCAGGGTCTCTTCTCCGGCGACATCATCGGCGTGGAAGCTGGTGAAGCTTGGCCCCTGGCTGAGGTTGCGCGAGTATCCCAGGCGGAAGCGTACGCGCGACTGCGGCAACAGCGTCAAATTGTAGTCACTGGTGCGGCGGATGGTATCAAAACGATGGGGTGAATTGAGAATGGGAACAAAAGGCACCGAGGCCGGAGGATTCAGCGGATTGGCCAACAGGTTGTAGTCCCAATAATCATGATCGCGACGGAAGCTGGCATTAAAGTTATAAAGCTTGTTCCTGGATGCGCGCAGGCGGATGACGCTGTTGGGCTCGCCTCCCAGTCCGTAGCTGGAAAGCGAGAGCGAGTCAAACAGCAACCCTGCGTTATTCAGCGAGTGTACTTCGAGCGATTGATCGAGCATCCGCAATCCCGGGTGCTCATCCACAATGGTATCGAAGACGCTGCTGTTCCCTTCTTCTTCCAGGATGTGGTAGCCCACCTCAGCAGATTGCCGGATGTTGTAATTCCCCGCCGTAGTCCCCTCCTGCGGATCGGGTTGCTGCGGCCAGGCGAGCCAAGCAGAAAGACACAAGAACGCCAGCATGCCGGAAGACAGGGACGAAGCGCCGAATTTTCTCGCCGGTCTCATTTGAAGTAGAACTGGTTGAAGTTCGATCCGTGAATGCTCACATGACACAAGGTGCACGCCTGAAATTGCGCCGCCTGGTCGTGGTAGCCGGGCGTGTCACGCACGCTGGAGCCAAAGGTAACGGTGTGGCACTCAAGGCAAAGCAGGTTGACGTTGCTGCGCGTGAGCAAGCGAGGGTTTGCCGAGCCGTGAGGGACGTGGCATGCGGTGCATCCTTCGGTAAGCTGCGGGGCATGCTCGAAGACGAATGGGCCGGCCTTTTCGACATGGCACTTCAGGCAGACGGCATCCTGGCTGGCGGCGGTGCGCAACTGCGCATTTGCGAAGCCGCCATGCTGGTTGTGGCAATCGGTGCACTTGATCAGCTTTTCGTCAACCCGGTGATGAAAGGGCTTGGCAAAATCAGGTCTGATTTCAGCATGGCACCCGTAACATAACTCCGGCTGCGATTTCACCAGCAGATACTGCGATTCTTTGTAGTGATGCGGCGAGTGACAGTCGAGGCAGTTTACGTCGCTGTTCTTGTGGGCGGAGCGCAGAAAATTGCTGTGCTCCTCTCCGTATTGATGGCAGGTGAGGCAGGTGGCGCTGATCTTATCTGCCGAAGCGCCTTTGAAGGAAACGATTTTTGCCGGATCGCCGCCTGATTGCACATGCTCCGTGCCCGGGCCGTGGCAGGATTCGCACTGGCCCACGGCAGTGGCGGTGTCGCGCTTATCAAATGCGATCTTCCAGTGGGGCGTGGCGGCAAAGTTCTTATAAAGATCAGCGTGGCAATCTTTGCAGCTCTCGGAACCGATGTATCCCGGCGGCAACTTGGCGGGGGCAGGCTGATTTTGAGCAAAGACGGCGGCGGCCCCACCGAGACAACTCAAAACGAACACAAACGCAGTCTTGCGCCAGAGAGAGGGCCGTGTATTTGCCATGACTGATGGCAGATAAGATATCAACAAATGGCGCCCGGCATCGAAACTTTTTTAGCGTACAAAGATTTAACAAAGATTTGACAAAGAGGGTTTGGGTTGACGTTCTTGATTCCCTAATTGGAAATGTCCATTCACTCCTAGCAAAAAGCCGTCGTAAATCAGCTCGTTTGAGAGCTACCTCAGTTCTCCTTTGGTCGGAACGTTTTGAGCGAGGCATAATTAAGATGAACGTTAATGATGCCGGCGTGTTTCATAGATTGATACGGTGCCGTTCTAAACAGCGCCGCTGGCTCTATATAGTATTCGCTATAGTAATTGTGCCTCTGACCCTGTGGTCGATGGAAGAGAGCATCTGGGGTGCTACACCGTGTGTTGTTGTTCTGGTGCTATTAGCAATACAGTTTTTTCGGCCAACAATTCTCGGCTGGTTCACTCTGTTTGTACTGTTCTTCGCGTATGGAGTTGCAATGGTTTGGCATACTACCTCAGACGACTATTTCATGGGAGCCATTTTTGGACTTGCGCCAGCCATAGCTTTACTCTGGGCCCTTCCAAGAAAACGCAAATTGCCACATGAGGTGGTTTCAGCATTCTAAGGGCTGTCAATTCACAAAAAAGCCCGGCAGAGCGCCAGGCTATCTCTAATTATCCATATCCTATCTAGGGTTCGGATTTGTTAGTTTATTTAATCCCGGCCGCACCAAAGGTCGATATCTGAGTTTGACTGACCCAGTCAACACCGTAGGTCCGGCTTGGTTGCTATTGGATTCCGACAAAATTGTCGTGAAGTCAACGGTTCTACTGGCAAGCGGAAGAATCGTATAGGTAACAGTCTTAATGAAAGGATTCGCTGAGGTAATTGTTCCTAACGCGCAACTGATTTCGACCGGGCTAACAAGCGTACAACTTTCGCCTCCAGTCCCACGGCTTACCAACGCCGATGCTTTGGCTACCGGTTCGGCAAGTATTAAGGTTATGTTGACGTTCTGCGAGTTACAGCCAAGACAAGTCTCGGCGTTATATGCACTCAGATCGAAGCTAAACCCGGTTCCAACGTCTAGTAAAAATGGCGGAGGCACAAGGTTCTGAGTACCCCCATCTGGAGAATTACCAAAATAGAGGTACGTATTTGCTCTGGTTGCTGAAGTCTCATTCAACGTCACAGTTTGCTGCTGGAACTGGCTTGGGGACGCAGCCGGAGTCGCCTGCACCGTAATCGGGTGAGCCCCAACAGTCACCGAAGAGGTTGTATTCAAGACCAAGGTGTCGTTGACCGTAGCACCCGCGCCCACACTCAAGGCATGCGTTGCTGAGCCGTTGGAAAAGACGCAGGTCACCCCCGCTGGAGGTGAAACACAACTTAGATCCACCTCTCCCGAGAAACTTCCCTGCGAAACAATCTGCAGCGCGATAGGACTGCTGGGATTACCTTGAGGAACGTTCACCGAGGTTGGGTTCGGAGCGGAAAATGAAAAGTTGCCTACGTTCAGGCTGACCGGGAAGCAACGAGTCAACGTAAAGCCGGAATTACTGACAGCCTGGATGTTGAAAGTGAAGGTAGAAGCAGGGGTCGCGTTGCTGGCCTGCACGGTAAATGCACTGCCCATAGTCACAGGATTGCTGGGCGAGAGCAAGGCACAACTTCCAGGCGGTGTTGTTGAGCCATTGGGGCAGGAAATCGTTCCGCCGTTGACGCAAGTAATATTAACTGCCGTGGAATAGCCGCCAATTGCGGTTAACGTGCCATTGTAGACATAATTCTGTCCGGGAAGGGCTGAACCAGTTGGATTGCTAATGTTGATCGAAAAGTCTTGAACATCCTGACTAACAGTATTAGAAGTGCTTGCCGAAAAAGAACTTACATCCGAGGTGTAAACAGCAGTAATGCTATGGGTTCCGGCTGAGAGTGAAGAAGTAATAAAGTTCACTGAGCCAGAACTCAGAGGCAAATTGCCGCTAATGGGGACGCCAAAATCCTCAAACGTCACTCCGCCTGTAGGCGTTATTGCAATGATGTTATTCGCCACGGTGGCTGTAAAAGTAACGGACTGTCCGGCCACTGAAGGATTAGGGCCGGCGGTGCGGCTAAGGGTTACCGTGGTGCTGTCCGGATTCACAACAATAGTCCCAGTCATTGAGACGCCGTGTGGTTCGCAGAAGAAAGGATAGCTCCCAACACCCAGGGATCCTCCATTAAAGGTCACGTAATAGTCCTTGCCGATTGTCATGGTGTGACCAGCCGCCTCGCCTGCCCGGAATTTACTGTCAGCGCCGCAAATGTTAGCAGGACATGTGCCAGAGGTCGCTGTGTGCTCATCAAAGGTTGACACTCCCACTGGCTCGAAAAAATCTATGGTTTGGCCAAAACTGATCGTGCGAGAGTTGCTGCTGCAGCTGGAACTGGATGTCGTAAAACAAATGTTGTCAGACGTATCACCTGCAAACATGACAAAGCAGTTTGTTCCGCAAGTCTGCGCGGCAGCCGGAACAAAGGCCAGACCAACAAAGGCCAATGCCAGAAGACCAAGGCGCACAAAGGCGCATAAAGCTCTGACCGAGGCAGATACTCTCATAAGCACTTCCTCACTCCAGAATCCCGGGAAATCCCCAAAAAACTGATCATTCAAATTTAAGCGGGGGAAGAAGTACAATTTTAGTGCAAGTATGAACCTAAAACAATGAGATTCGGCGGCGGCTATAGTGACTCATTCGAACAACTGCAATCCTGCCAAAGTTGCAGTTCTTATGGCACTTTAGGCACCAAGCCTTTGCGCGCCAACGGCCGGACGCGCACCTGCACTGTCGCGGTTGCAAAGTTGCCGGCCAAATTGCTTGATCCTACAGCGGGAGAGGTCAACAGGCTTTTCACTTCGAGAGAACGAGCAAACGCGGGCGCAACCTTGAACGAATAGGAATTTCCATTGCCCACCGGAACGTCGCCTATCGCACAAGTAACAGCCGTCGAGGTAACCTGGGTGCACTGGGCATTGGAAGCTGCGACCAGGCTGACCGGACTGGAGAAATTGACCTCCCAGACGGCGGCGCTGTAGGTGCTTCCGGTATTGTCCACGCTTGCCGTGATTGCAAGGTTGGGGTCGCCAACATTGGTAAGCGCGCTGTTAGTCACCAGATTCACCGCCGCAAGGGTTGAAGCAATGTTCGTGCTGGAAGCCGGGTCGCTTATGGCGAGTTGCGTCAGACCGACGCTGGCGTTCACTGGGTTGCTGTTAACGGTTGCGGCGCCATTAATGTTTATGTTGTTGAGAGTTGCGGGTGTCGCTCCGTTGGCCTCAAAAACCACAGACACGTTGATTGGCTGAGCATTCAAATTGATGGGGTTCGAAGGCGAGAAAAGACAGGAAACGCCAGCCGGCAAACTCCCGCAGCTCAGAGTCACCGCCCCAGCGAAATTCATGGGCGTAATTTGCACGGTTACAGGCGATGAGAAGGAGTTGTTGACCATGCTGACTGAGGCCGACGACGGGGTCCCGAAAAAAAAGCCGGGCGGGGGGACGCTGAGAGTCAAGGGCAGAGTCTGGCTGGCGGACGCTCCATTGAGGTTTCCTGTCGCGGTGACCGTCAGGGCAGAGCTGCCTGAGGCGGTGTTAGCAGGCACCGATACGGTGATGGAAGCAGGCACAGGAAAGGGTCCGGTGACATTTGCTGGGGAGAAATTACATGCTCCTCCTGCCGGCAGGCCAGCCGTACAAGCCAGGCTAACGCTGGCCGAACTCGTGCTGGCGGAGATGTTTGCAGTTGCGGCGTTAGAGACGTTGCCTGTCCCGATGGTCACCGCTCCCGGCGAGAAAGCCGAGGCAGCGAATTGCACGACGTGCAATGGCAGCGATTGTGTCTTGGTGACTGGGCCGGGGCCCAGGGTGGAAGTGGCCGACAAGGTTACGTTGTAATCCTGGGCTGCGGTTGCGGCAGGAATCGTGATCGTCGCAGTGACAGGAATTGGGTTGTTTGCAGCCGGCATGTAGAGACCGGAAGGCGTGAAATTGCAGGTTGCGCCGGTGGGTAATCCCGCCGTGCAACCCAGCGCCATACTAGTGCTGTAGCTTCCGGCTGCGCTCAACGTGATGGAAGTCAAGGTGGAGATGGAAGTGGAAGACGGGTTGGAAAACACGGTCACCGAAGATGGCGAAGGAGCTGCAATATTGAAATCGACGACATCTAAACTCAGGCCTGAAACAGTATGAGTATTGGTCCCATCGGAAGCCTGGATCATGAAGTCATAGTGGCCTGGGGTTGCCGATCCCGCGGTGATGCTGAAAGGAGTCGAGGCCGAGACCATGGGGCTGGCCGGGCTCGGACTGCATACAGAAGGAACCGCGGTCATGCCCGGCTGACAGGTCAAATTCACTGTCTTGTTGTAACCATTCAATGGGGTAAGCATTCCGTTAAAGGTCGTCTGCTGGCTGGGAAAGATCGGCCCTCCAACTGAACCGCCAATGGGATTAGAAATGGAAACAACAAAATCGGCAGGAGGAGCAGCGGCATTGACGATTACAGTTCCCTGCATAGCGGCAAGATGAATTCTGCAATAGTAGGTAAATGTTCCCGGGCTGGTGAACGTGTGTGAAAATGTACCTGAACCTTGTTCAGGAGAATCCCACGTCGGCGGCGAATGATCGGGAGAGCAGTTATTGCCAGGACAGCTACCTGATGTTGTCGAATGGAAGCCGGTCTGCCAGTCCCACTCAACCGTATCGCCTACATTAATGGTGGTGGTCGAGGTTCCGCTGATGACGTCGACGAAATTCAATCCGCCACCTTGTCCCACATTTACATGCCTGGTGGCGGCGCCTGCGGCAGCTACCCACAGGCACACGATTGCCGGCAAGAAAAACAGCGTCCTCAAACCCAAAGATGGCAGATGCATTGAATCTCTCCTGGCCCGGAAGCCTGGAATGGAACACTATTCCGGCCCATGTTGCGCTTGACTCGAATGAGTTACTGGCTGCGTACGTTCGAATCATTACCCAGGAGAAATTTTGCGATGTCACTGGGAGGTAAATTAGATGTAACTTCCTGATTACTTCAAGGTGAGAGGTTGACCAAGGCACAGCCGGGAACGGCTCACCCCATCGGGCGAAACGCGCGCTGGGGACCACGGGGGCTGTGCCCCACAAGCTTAAGATCTGCCGCTATGGATGTTATGACGAACGTCTGCGCCGCGGACCCAGAAAATTACATCTTCAGCGATGTTGGTAGCGTGATCGGCGATGCGCTCCAGGTTGCGGGCAATGAGCAACACATCCAGGGCCTGATGCAAGACCTCGGGTGAACTGGCCATAACGGTTTCCATGGAAACGAAGGTCTCGCGATTCATGCGGTCCACATCGTCATCGGTAGCCAGGACTTTTTGGGCCAGCTCTACGTTGCCTCCGATGAAGGCCTCCAGGGCTTCGCCCACCATAGTTGAGGCGGCCGCTGCCATGCGGGGGATGTCGGCCGGAAGTTCGGCCACCGGCAGCCCGTTCATGTGCATCACGCGCTGTACGATGTTCACCGCCTGGTCGCCTACGCGCTCCAGATCGGCGTTGATTTTAATGACGGCCAGGATGAAGCGCAGGTCAATCGCCATGGGCTGCTGCATGGCCAGAAGATCGCGGGCCAGCTCGTCAATGTCGCGCTCCTGCTGATTGATAGCTTGCTCGCTATCGAGCACCAACTGGCAAAGCTTGAGGTCGCGCGTGCGGTACGCATTCACCGCGCGCTGTACGGCCTGCTCGGCCATTCCGCCCATGACGAGCAGCTTCTGCTTGAGCTCGTCTAATCCCTGATGAAACCTCGTTCGTGTCATCCAAACCTGCCGGTAATATAGTCTTCCGTGCGCTTGTCGCCCGGATTGGTAAATATCTTTTCCGTCTTGTCGAACTCAATCAGCTTACCGCTCAAGAAGAAGGCGGTAAACTCGGCCACGCGGGCCGCCTGTTGCATATTATGCGTCACAATCACGATGGTGTAGTTCTGTTTGAGCTCGAAAATCAAATCCTCAATCTTGGAAGTCGAGATGGGGTCCAGCGCCGAGGCGGGCTCATCCATCAGCATAACTTCCGGTTCCACGGCCAGGGCCCGGGCAATGCAGAGCCGCTGTTGCTGGCCGCCGGAGAGGCTGGCGCCCGACTTCTTCTTCAGTAGATCCTTTACTTCGTCCCAAAGCGCAGCCTGACGCAGGGAGCGCTCGACAATCTCGTCGAGGTCGCGATGGCTGCGATAACCATTTAATTTTAGCCCCGCAGCAACATTATCGTATACCGACATGGTGGGAAACGGATTGGGTTTCTGAAACACCATGCCCACGCGGCGGCGGATTTCGACGGCGGAAGTGCCATTACCATAGACATGGGTGTCGCCAATCTTGACCGTACCCTCTACACGGGCATTGGGAATGGTTTCGTGCATGCGATTGAGGCAGCGCACGAAGGTGGATTTGCCGCAACCGGAGGGGCCAATGATCGCCGTGGCATGGTTGGCGGTAATATCCATCTGAATTTCATGAACAGCGTGGGTTGCGCCGAACCATGCGTTAAGCTGATTTACCTGGACTCCTACGCCCATCCTAGTTGCCCCCCTTAAAGACACCCCGTGATGCGGCCATTCTGACCAACGACATGGAAATCAAAATGAGAATAATCAAAATGAGCGCTCCGGCCCATGCCTGCCGGTGCCAATCGTCATAAGGCGAGTTGGCATAAGTATATATCTGCAAAGGCAAGGCCGCGGTCTCGTGATTGATATTGAAATTCCAAAACTGGTTGCCCAAGGTGGTAAACATCAGCGGGGCGGTCTCTCCCGCAACCCGGGCAAAGGAAAGCATCACGGCGGTAATAATCCCCGAACTGGCGCTGCGCAGTGTGATGGAAAGAGTTGTGCGCCATTGGGAAATACCCAATCCCCAGGCAGCTTCGCGCAGCGATTGTGGCACCATCAACAGCATTTCTTCGGTGGAGCGGGAAATGATAGGCACCATCATGATGCCCAGCGCCACACCACCAGCCAGCGCCGAATGATGCTTCTGAGTTACAACCACCAGAGACCAGGCGACAATCCCGATCACGATGGAAGGCACACCATTCAGGACGTCAGCGGTAAAGCGAACCAGGTAACCAAAGCGTTTTTTGCCGAACTCCGCAAGATAGACGCCGGTGCCGATTCCCATGGGGACACCGATGAGGCTGGCAATGAACAAAATCACGCCGGAGCCGACAATAGCATTGGCCATGCCGCCCCCGACTTCACCGACGGGCTTGGGGATCTTGGTCAGGAAGTTCCAGTCCAGCGAGCCAATGCCTTTATAAATGAGATATCCGAAGATAGCGACCAGGGGAACCAATACAACCAGGGTAGCTCCGGTAGCGAGGCCAACCATCAGCTTGTCCTGGAGACTGCGCCACCAGTATTTGCTCTGGATCATGCTGTCGCCCTCTGAGCGCTGCCACGGGTGATGCTCCAGACCATCAGTTGCGCAACAATATTGACCAGCAACGTGATAAGAAAGAGCGCCAGCCCAATCTCCACCAGGGCGCTAGGATAAAGGTCGCCGGTGGCCTCGGAAAATTCGTTGGCAATCACGCTGGCCAGCGTATATCCAGGGGCAAATAATGACTTGGAAATCTGTGGGGTGTTGCCGATGAGCATGGTCACGGCTATAGTCTCGCCCAAGGCGCGTCCGAGCCCAAGAATGATGGCCCCCATGATGCCGGTACGGGCATTGCGCAACACGCCGACTCGTATCATCTCCCAGCGCGTGGCCCCTATGGCCAGCACTGCTTCGCGCTGCGCTTTGGGCACCGCGCTCATTACCTCACGGGTGATAGAGGTAACGATGGGGATAATCATAATGGCCAGAATAATGCCGGCGGCCAGCATGCTATAACCAAATTGATACCCACCAAATAACCCGGTCCAGCCGAAATATTTCGCCAGAAAAGGCTGCACGTACTGGCGCAGGATAGGCACCAGCACATACATGCCCCACAACCCATAAATCACGCTCGGTATGGTAGCCAGCAGCTCAACCAGGTAGGAGAGCAAGCCACGCAAGCGTAGAGGACAAAGTTCGGTAGTGAAAGTAGCGACCCCGATGGAAAGCGGCACCGCCAGAATAAGCGCCAGCAACGATGACATCAGGGTACCGTAGATGAAAGGCAGAGCGCCAAAATCGCCACTTACCGGGTCCCAAACCTGGGTGACAAAAAACTTAAGGCCGAAGGTGTGACGGGCAAGCGAGGAACTTAGAATTAACTCGCGCACAATCAAGACAACGATTGCCAAAACAGACAAGGCGCAAGCCAGCATCAGATATCGGAAGGCAGCGTCGGCAAAACGGGAAGATTTGTGTTCGATCTTTCGTCGTGGAACCGGAGCCGACGGCTCCTCAGGTGAAGGCGCCACTGAGTCGGGTTGAGGCTTAGGCTTTAACAGCGGCCCGTTCATCTGTTTCAGCATATTTTTCACGTTAGCAAAGCTATGTTAAGAGAACGTTAAAACCATGCAAACAAATAAAAAGGCCGGCAGAGTTACCCGTTGCCCCTAACTTTCAGCAGCAAAAGGACTTCTACCGGCCTGTTCCCCGTTCCGGAGGAAGTTAGAACCTGAACCTTTAAAAAGAACGCACCCGACGATGAAGCCGGGTGCTATTGTGAAAAACGCTCATGATTGCTATTGTATTTTTCCGACCGCTTTCTCCTCTTTTGCAACCACTTCCTTTGGAAGCGGCGCGTAGGAGAGCGAAGACGTCAGAGTCTGCCCGTCAGTCAGCATCCATTGCAGGAAGCCCTTAATTACGTCTTTCTTGCCGGCATCCTTGATGCTTTGTGGAATCAACAGCCAAGTGAAGCTGGAGACTGGGTAGGCTTCTTTCCCCGGAGCATCCGTGATGGACACACGGAAATCATCGGGTATTGCCGCACCAGCAGCAGCCGCGGTTACCGAGGCCAAATCAGCCTGAACAAATTTTCCCGATTTGTTGCGAACATTGCCGTACGGTATCTTGTTCTGAACCGCGTAGATAAGCTCCACGTATCCAATTGCACCCGGCATCTGGCGGATCAGTCCTGAAACCCCCTCGTTTCCTTTGGCTCCAATGCCCACAGGCCAATTTACGGAAGTGCCCTTGCCGACTTTCTGCTTCCAGTCTGGGCTGACCTTGGAAAGGTAGTCCGTCCATACATACGTCGTACCGCTCCCATCGGAGCGATGTGCAACAATGATGTCGAGGGCCGGCAACTTTACATTAGGATTCGCCTTGGCAATCACAGGATCGTTCCATTGCTTAACGGCGCCGAGAAAAATTCCGGCAAGCACTTCCGGCGTGAAATTCAGGGTCGCATCCACACCCGGGACGTTGTAAGCGGGTACGGCAGCACCCAGTACCGTAGGAAAGTGCAGGATCATGGTTCCGCGTTTTTGCTGAAAGGTCGCGATCTGTTCGTCGTTCATAGGACCATCACTGGCTCCAAAATCCACGGTCCCCTCGGTCACCTGGCGGATCCCACCACCGGAGCCGATGGATTGATAGTTAATCTGAACATCGGGCTTGACCTTGCGATATTCGTCAAACCACTTTGAGTACATCGGGTAAGGAAACGTCGCGCCAGCCCCGTTGATCAAGGATTGACCTGAAGCCCATGTCGACGCCAGCGATACCATGCATACCAGGAAAATAACCACCATGGTGAAGGCTTTCCAGTTTCCCCTTTCGCATGAATTCGTCATAAAGCACACTCCCAGTCGTTGAATTTAATTGATTGCAATACCCTTCTAACGGGCTATTGTTAACGTAATGTTAAAAACCTATAAATTTCATGTGAAAGCCAAATAAAGTGGCCGATTCGGTTCCGTTGCCCCGTTTTTGCGCTAAAAACCGCTCTGCTCAAGCTCAATTTCAAAGCAGTCCATTGCCCGGATGCTCGGGACGGTCGGCCTTTGTGGCGTAGTGGACACGCAGGTGCTCCAAAAACATCTGTTCATAGGGCTTGTTACGCGCCTGCAGCAGATGGCGAACGGAGTGCCCGCTCAAAAGGTGGCAAATTTCTTCGGCGAGGTTTTTGGCGTGGTCGCCGGCGCGTTCCAGGGCCTGGGCCATGAAAATTACCTGAATGCTCTCAGGACCGGAAGCATGCTCCAGATGAGCAATCACCAGGAGGTTGCGCAGGCGGTCAATTTCCGAATCAGCGCGCAGGACGCCGACAGCACATTCGAGGTCCCTCTGCAAAAAAGCCTGCAAAATATCGCCCAGCATCTTTTCCAAAATGGAACCCATTTTGATGAGCTGGTTTACATCTTCCATTTCCAAACGCTCACGCACGGCTTCGGCGCGCACGGTAAAACTCAGCGCCAAATCACCGATGCGCTCCAGATCAATCATCAGCTTCATGCATGCCAGCAACTCGCGCGCCTGATCTGGCGATACAGTGGTAATGCATGCAGTAACGCTTTTGTCGATCTCGCGATCGAGGAAATCAAGCCTCTCCTCGGCTTCTTTGACCGCCTGGAAGGATTGACGCGATCCCCTCGCCAGGCTATTGGTGGCCTCTCCTACGGCAATCTGCGTAAGGCGGCAAGCCTCGCGGGTCAGCGCGACAATCTGCGAAAAACCGGTAATCTCTGACGAAGATAGCTGTTCCATGTTAGCGCTCCTGGCCTGCGCTGCGCACCAGCAGTTCAGCGATGAAAACCTGTTTGTAGGAAGAAACCCAGCGTACCAGCCTGATTTTTGAAGAGGTTTTCTTTTCTTCCGTTATGACAACCGGCAACCCTTTTCTGGGATTGGGAGGATTTTGCAATGCAGTGGCAGCGGTGGCCTCAATTGGAGAGCACATACGCAATCCCCCTGCATGCCATTACACACTAACAGGTGTTACAAAATGATTAAGAAATCGTAAATTTGTGGTGAATTTCCTCAACAGGCAATTCTTCTGCCGAACGCACTAGGGTGAAGAAAAAGGTTGAACCGTGGTTCAGTTGGCTCTCTACACGCACACTGCCTCCATGATTGAGGATAATGTGCTTCACGATGGCGAGACCGAGACCTGTGCCCCCGGTTTCTTTTGAGCGGGCCTTATCTACGCGGTAAAAACGCTCGAAGATGCGCGGCAGGTGCTCGGAAGCAATGCCGGGGCCGAAATCGCGCACATAAAATTCGGCTCCCTCCGCGGTTTCCCGGGCGCCCACCCAGACCTCGCGTCCGGAATGAGCGTATTTCATGGCATTTTCGATGAGATTCGAGAATACCTGCTGGATGGCATGACGGTCGGCGGCCACGATCGCGGTTGGACAGTTCTCAAGATCGACGCGAAGATCGATTCCCTGTACGAAGTCGCGGAGATTTGTAAGCGCATCCTCCAGCAAAATACGCGCTTCAATCGGCTGGAATTCCATTTTCTGCTCACCGGATTCCACGCGCGCCAGCGTCAGCAGGTCGTTGGTAAGGCGGGCCATGCGCTCGGCATTTTTGCGAATCACATCAAGAAATTCACGTGTCCGCGCCTCCGACTGAGGAACTGTATCCAGCAATGTCTCGGTGTAACCCTGAACAGAGGTCAAAGGGGTGCGCAATTCATGCGAGACATTAGCGATGAAATCGCGCCGCGTCTTTTCTACACGTTCGATCTCGGTCATGTCGTGCAGAACAGCCACCGCGCCTCCGCCGGGCATGGGAGCGGCAGTAACGCTGAACATGCGTCCGGCTGAGATGGAAACCGCCCGGGCATTGCGTACCTGGCGGGAAGAGATGCTCTCCTCAAGGGCCCGCAAGGCTGCGGGATCACGCAGCACGTCGGTAAGGGCCGAGCCCGCGCGCACGCCCCGGCCTACCAGCCGGATCATCGCGCCATTCACCCATTGTGTACGGCGGTCGGCCGAAACCGCAATCACAGCATCCTGAATGCTGTTCAGCAAAGCTTCCAGCTCGCTGCGGCTGCGCTCCAGGGCGGCAAAACTCTCCTCCAGTTTCCTCGCTGTCAGGTCCAGGGCGCCGCCCACCTTGGCAATTTCATCGCCTGAAGTCTCGGCTATGCGCGCCGAAAGATCACCGGCGGCAATCTGTTCGGCAAAGACAACAACACGGTCGAGGCGGCGCGCAATGGAATGGGCCATCAATCCGGCAAGAATCGTGGCAACCAAAACGGCAAGTAATGAAGCCCACAAGACGCGGCTCTGTACCTGGGCGTTGGCCGCTTCAATACTGGCAAGAGGATAGGCAAGACGAACGGCCCCGCCGGGAATTGGGGCGGCGACATAAAGAAAGTTGACTCCCAGGGTATGACTGTTACGAACGTTGCTGCCGGTTTGGCCTTGCAAAGCCGCGATGAACTCAGGGCGCCGGGCGTGATTCTCCATGATTGCAGGATTGGCCTCAGAATCGGCCAGCACCTTGCCGGAAGAATCGATCACGGTAGCGCGGGCTTCGGCCGCGCCGGCTTCTTCTTTTACCAATTGGGCCAGGGGTACAGTCTTATCGTGCTGCACACGGGCGGCAAAGAGGCGAGTCTTTTGGGTGAGAGATTCGGCAATTTCACGCTGCAGAGAATCTTCCCAGTCGCGGCGAAGAGTGAAATCCAGAGTTGCTGTAGTGGCGGCAATCACCAGCAAAAAAGCAGCCAGCAATTTCCCGAACACCCTACTCTTCACTTAGGAACCTCGAAACGATATCCGGCGCCGCGCACGGTACGCAGATAGCGGGGATTTTCCGGATCGCGTTCAATCTTCTCGCGTAGCTTGCGCACATAAACATCCACTGAACGAGGCGTGACAAACTGGGTTTCGCGCCAGACGGCGTCAAGAATCTGGTCGCGGGTAAATACTCTGCCGGCATGCCGGGCAAAATAATCGAGCAAGCGAAATTCAGTGGCCGTGGTGGAAACCGGCTTATTGCGCACGGTCAGCAACATGGCGCCAGAATCAATGCGAATCTCGCCGGCTTCGACCACCGAGGGCGCCAGCGGACGCTCGAAGCGCCGCAAAACCGCCTTTACGCGCGCCACCATCTCGCGTGGACTGAAGGGCTTGCTGATGTAATCGTCAGCCCCCAGCTCCAGACCCAACACCCGATCGGCCTCGCTGCTTCTGGCGGTCAAAAAGATGACCGGGATGACGCGCAACGCCGGATTTTGGCGAATCTGGCGGCACAGTTCCAGACCGTCACCCCCAGGCACCATGATATCCAACAGAAACAAGCAAGGGCGAAGCTGCTCGGCCTCTATTAAAACTGAGCCAACGCGGGGGTATACGCGAGCAGCAAAGCCAGCGGCCTCCAAATGATGCCGTACCAGTTGGGCAATATCCTGATCATCTTCCAGTACGAAGATGGCTTGCTTCACGAATTGTATTGTATCTTCAGCGACAGGGTTAGCGATATAAGATGTCATATCCATAAAGTCAGGGCGCGGCAAGATTACAGATCGCTTCCTTTCATAAAGTCGGCCAAGTGCGTCTTATTGTGGCGTACATCCACACCGCGCACCCAGTAAAAGATGTCTTCCGCAATATTGGTGCAGTGGTCCGCGATGCGTTCCAGATAGCGCGAGGCCAGAAGAAGCTGGAAATTGGGCTGCACCTTCTTGGGGGTGGCCTCCATGGCGGCCAAAAGGCGCTGATAGACCTTGTCGCGGTACTCATCCACCAGGTCTTCGCTTTCCAGAACTTCGGTGGCCGCCACCAGGTCGTGGCTCAACAATGCACCCAGGCTCTTCTGAGTCATCGCCTTTACAGGCTTGGCCATGGCAATGAGTTCAGCCGGCGTCTCTACCGGAGGCATCTCGGCCAATGAGATGACGCGCTTAGCGATGCTGACCGCCAGGTCTCCCATGCGCTCCAGATCGTTGTTGATTTTTACAGTTGCGATCACCAGCCGGGCTTCCTGTTCCTGCACCGCCCGCCCGATCAATGAGCGCACGGCGTTCTCATCGATCACGCACTCCATCGCGTTAATGCTCGATTCGCTCGCAACCACCGTGCGCGCTAGTTGGACATTGTGCTTCAGCAGGGCATCGATCACATTTTCCACGTTGGATCGAACCGTCTGGGCCATTCGCGAAAGAAATGGAACCAGGGCCTGTGAACTCTCCAGAACGCGCTTGGGAGCAGCGCTGGATTCCACAATAGGTTTGCGGTTCATCGCCGCCGGCATGAGGGCCTCCCAAAAAAGATGTGGAACCACATAGATTACAGCGCCGATGTTAAGGGAGTATGAAATTGCCCGGCAGGACCCCATGATTTTAGGACGTGTCCTGTTGAACGAAGATGCTGGAAGCTATCTGGCCCCGTCAACATTCTCAGGAACTTCCTCTTGCCGAAAAAACGCAAGATGCTTCGCACCAAAAAGGAAGCAGGGTGAGCGGGCCAAGAAGCACATTAAAAGCTAGACCGGTCTAATCGTCGCTGCCCAAACAGAACCTTTAAGATTGGGCAGCTTCGTTCAACCCCATTCGTTTTTTGGTTATCCTTAACGATTTACAACCACTCAACAGCTGTGTTCCATCGTTACTGAGTTGTTCCTTTTCAACTCACAGAAAGCACCCATTGCGCTAACTTACATGCGCTATGTTATTGATTTATTTGAGTTTCTTTTTTGGCTCGAGGCATGCGCGTAATGCTTCAGGGTTACGACTCTGGGGGTTACGTTAAGCAAGGCCTTTAGTAATGTGACCTGTGTAACCTGTGTTATTACCTTTGTAATCTGCACTGATGAAGTGATCACGGTTACAGTTTAAAGCTGAACCCCCGGAGACGTAATGATGGAACAAATACTATGTGGCAAGAAAGAGCCGTTATGCGTCAACAAAAGGGGTTTTCGTTAATTGAATTGATGATTGTCACCGGCGTCATCCTGATCATTACAGGGATTGCAATGCCGGTGTACAAGACAGCAATGGATACAATTCACCTGCAAGAAGCCGGAAGAAATTATGCCGGCATGCTGCAACGTGCCAGGATTACAGCCGTAACCAACAATACTTACAACGCCGTTGGAATACAGCTCTACTCCACCTCATCCGACATCATGGCTTATGTGGACACAGCAGGTAACAATCCACCGGCTGCCTATGTTTCACCAGAACCGATGACCATGCTGGGCTCCAAAGTGGTATGGAATCAACCTGGGGCGCCTGCGACCAATGATTTGCTGGGAAAAGTATTTCCTAACAATGGCGGCAGTACTCTTGGCTATCCGCCGATCTTCGGCTCCCGCGGAATGCCCTGCGCGCCGGTGGCTGTCACCGGAGGCACGGTTTGCAACACGCAAGGGGGAAACGTTGCCTATGCAACCTACTTCCAGTCTTCACTGGGAAACTGGGAGGCCGTTTCGGTGAATCCGGTAGGCCGCATCCAGCTCTGGTCTTACGATCCAAACGCTTCGGTGTGGAACCAGCTTTAGAAAACGAGGGCACGACGATGAGAGACAACAAGAGAACAGTTTCCGTTTCAAAAACCGGCAAATCCTGTGACGGATTTACCCTCATTGAAATGATGATTTCCATGACGGTGATGGCCATTGGCCTGCTCGGACTTAACGTCATGTTTGTTACGGCGATGGCCACCAATAACAAGAACAGCCATGACAGTTCGGCCACCATGGTTTCCCAGCTCGTGCTGGAGCAAATCAGCGCGCAACCGGCCAATTCGACGGCCACCATAGCCGTGACCGACTGTGCTGGTAATGTCAGAACGATTGCCACGGCGCCGGGCGCAGCTTCAACCGGGGCAGGCTCGCCCTTGCTGGCCGATGGAACCATTGACCCACTGGCGGCCAAAGTCACTAATTACTCCATGACCTATGTTGCCTGCGCGCCTGCGGGCAGCAATCTGCAGAGTGACTATGATGTTCGCTGGAATGTGATGACGGTAAGTCCCGATACGCGCTTGATTACAGTTTCCGCGCGGCAGCTCAACGGCACACATTTAGGAGCGTTGCATTTTGCACTGCCGGTGAACTTACGTTCCATTGGAGGCAGGTAAGCCATCAGCCCTGGGATTGGTTTGAAGATTTGTGGAAAGTCAGCTGGCGAGGACAAAATGAAAGCACAACGAACAGGCCGGAGAATACAACCGAATGGGTTTTCACTGATTGAATTGATGATCTGCATGGTAGTCCTGCTGGCGGTGCTTGCGGTCGTGATGACTGCACTGGCGCAATTGCAGAGAAGGAATAGCGCAGAAAACGCCAAGATGGATATCACGCAGTCCACACGTGAATTCGTCGATCAAGCGGTACGTGATTTGCATCAGGCTGGGTTTCCCAGCGCCAACATGTTCAATGCTCCTGCTGTCAGCCCTGCCATCAACAACATCAATATTGCCGCTGGATTGGTGAGCGTAACTGCCAATACCGTGCAGTTTGAAGGAGACGTAGACAGCAATGGCACAGTGCAGTCGGTCACCATCGAAGTTGTCGGTTCCGATGGAGTCACCGTGGGAGGCGCCTGTCCCTGCACTTTAAGGCGAGGGAGGGTCCCTAAAGTTCAGGGAAGTCCTTTTCAGTCGCCTACGGGAGCGCAAACCGTACCCACCTATTACTCGGAGCTGGGCAACGTTACCACCAACAATGTTTTCAGCGCCTACGACCAGTATGGCTATGCGGTTCCCTTGCCCATTGACCTGAACACTGCGGCGGTGGCGACCGCCAGCCCGGCCAGTCCGGTTACGATCAAGAGCATCAAGACGATTCAAATGGTGGTCAATGTACAGTCTCCTCATCAGGACCTGGAAAATAAAATCGCTCCCATCGTGTCTATGACCTCCCAGGCCCGAATTTATAACTGAGCGGATTAGATATAAGGAGCAAGTTATGAAAGCAAGTATGAAAAAGAATCGAAACGACCAGGAGCAGGGTATCGCCCTGATTACTGTGCTTTTGATCCTGATACTGCTGAGCATCATGGCAGTTGGCCTGATGTATGTGGCCGATACCGATACTGCCATCAATTTCAATTACCGCCGCGAGCAGCAGTCATTCTTTGCGGCCAAGGCCGGGATCGAAGAAGTTCGCGACCGCATGAGAAGAACGGCCCCGAATACCCTGGATCCATATCCCACAGCGGGGACCTCTCTGTTGCCGACCACCGTCGCCTCCGATACCGGCGGCGTGTTGTACGTCATCAACCAGGGAACCGATCCCATCGCCGTGCAACCCTGGACCGCGGGGAATAAATATCAGGATGATGAGTTTTGCCACGACGGATACACTTTGACGGGAATTCCCAATCCCTTCACCGGCAGTGTTCCCTCTGACGATGTGCGCTGCCCCAATCCACCCAGCGGCCCAAGCACCTGGTATACCAAACCGAACCCCGCAACCACCGGGCCGGCGACCAGTACCGCGCCTTTCAGCGGCACAGCGGCTGCGCTGCCCTATAAATGGGTGCGCGTCACCTGGAAACAAGACAATTCGGTCCAGGGAAATGGAACGCAACCTTATTCCGTGGATGGCACGGCGACCAATTCTTCCACAGCCGCCACTCCGGTATGCTGGGACGGGACAAAAGAAGTCCTGCTGAAATCACCGGCGACAACATGTGAACAGATGGCCTCAGGCATGCGGCCGGTATATTTGACAACCTCATTGGCCGTAATCAATGGCTCGCGGCGCATGGTGCAGGCGGAGCTGGCCAAGAACGTTCTGCCAACATTTCCGGCCGCGCTGGCTCTCGATGGACCAGAGGCTAGTGCCAATTTCGGTCCCTATAGTTCCAATAACGCCACGGTTTTCGGCACGGATGCAGCGCCAACGCCATGCCCGCCGGCTGGGAATTGGCCGGCAGTTGGAACTTACACAGACTATGACGCATCTCAGATTGCAACCACGCTGAATGGCCTTCCAGGCAGTAAATCGAACAATTGGAAGGGCGGCACGACGAATAGCACAAGCTTTAATGCCATCAACATAGGTCCCTGGGGCAATGTCGCAGGAAAGTATGCAGACGGTGCAACGGGTACCGTGAATGCAAGTTGCAGTCCGACAGTCAACTCGCCCTTTTGCCCTGGAATGATGGGTAATCTTAATCAGCTTGCTACGGTAAGTGGGCTGACTGCTTTGCAAAATACCATTGTCCAGTCGGCGGATACGGTTGTGCCTATAGGCGGCGCGCCGGCTTTACCTATGGGAACCGATGCAAACCCCCAGATCACGGCAATCTTGGGTGACGCCAGCTTTAGCGGCAGCGGTCAAATAGGCGCTGGGGTATTGCTGGTTGAGGGAAATCTGAGCATCAGCGGTAGCCCCACGTTCGATGGCATTATCTACGTGATAGGAAAAGGCAGCCTCACCACCTCGGGCGGCGCCGGCTATGGCGGGCAGGTTTTTGTCGCCAATATTGTTTCGCCCCCACCGAATCCTCCCAATCCTAATATTCTGGCTGTTCTTAAAGCGGTCTATGGTCCAAGCACAACCCAGTATCCTCCGGATACTCCGGGGTCTCCTACATTCAATGCCAACGGTGGCGGGGGCAGTGGCGGCGTGAACTATAACAGTTGCCTGGCGAACCTTGGCAACGACCGTATTCCTTATAAGGTACTTGCCACTCGGGAGATACTGTACTGATTGACCGTTGTGTGATTTGATTGACGCAGCCCAGGACCCTGATGACGCTAAAAAGCTGGAGATACCACGGCAACATCGGCGGGCAACAAACAACCAAATGTGGCGGGCAGCCAACCGCGGCGCGAATTCGACTAGCGTACTACGGGGCAAAGATGACAATTTATTTGCGCCTGCTCTTTTATTTTTCACGCTGACAAGCCTTCCCTTTCGAGTTCCCCCGATTACATCCTCAGAAATTCAAATTGCAATTGCAGTCCTGGGCGCGGCTATTCTACTGCTCACCCTCATCGCGCGGTCCCGCCGGCGCGCCATGCTGAAAGGCTATGAACGTATTGCCGAGGAAGTACGGGAAATTTCCAGAGTCTTAAAGGGAAGAATATACCGGGAGCACGATGACTTGATGCTGGAAGGCGGATACCACCGATGGCCCGTATTTATACGCCTCTCGCATTCCTCCGACACTCCCGGGCTTTATATCCAGATTCCCGTGCCTACCCGGTTGACCCTGTTTTTCGTTCCCAAAAAAGAAAAAGACAAACATCAGGCGGGCAGGGTTGTTCTGCAAACCAGCGATGAGCAGTTCGATGCGCGCGTAATCACTCGCACCGATCAGCCTGTACAGGCCCGGATGCTAATCGCCGCAATTCCAGTGCAACAACAGCTTCCGCGGCTCTGTTGCAGTTCCAACACCATCGTGTGTATTGCGTCAGGACTGCTGGAAGTAAGCGAGTCGCTGATGCCTGAAACCGACCTTGGCTATCACGTTATCAATCACGTGAAGAGCATGGCGAAAATCGCCGCCGAAACGGCCAAGATACCAGGGGCCGATCCAAGCCTGGTTACGCCGAACAAGGCAAAGAGCAATCGGCTTATGCAAACTTTCATTGTGGCCGCAATCGTGGTGGCCATTGGTCTGTTTTTTGCTAACTGGGCAATGCACCCGTCTTTCAAAACGCGGCTTGTTCCTGCCGGCATACTTGCAAACGATGCCGCACTCATTCCCGATATCGCTCACTGGCGTCTGGCAGAACTGCAGGACTTCGATTCCCAAGGTGTAGCCTGGCTGCAAGCCAACGGAAAACAAGCCACGGGCCGTGTCTCCGGAAGATTTGCCGGGGAAGGTTTTCCGGAAGAATCTGCCTACGTTCTTGTCTCCGACGATGGCCGGCAGCCAGCCGTTTTCCGAGTCATTGTGCTGGTAAACCAGGCTGTACGTTTTGACAAAAACTACTCTTCGATTGCAGTGATGACAACCATCCGCAAATCGAACTTTGGCGATATCGCATGGCAGGGAACGCCTCCTTTGATGCCTCCCGATGGCGATGGTGTTTTGATCGTTCCCAAATATGACGACCCCGCATCTGCCAGCATAACCTTTGTCCATGAAAAAAACGTGTTGACCGCTGGAACTCCGGTAGACTTTCGCAAAATTTCAATGCAATAGCTGGAATGCGTGGGTGTTGAACAGTGTCGTATGGCCGGAGGCCGCGCTCCACCCATAAGCGCCTAGCCTGGATACTGATAAACCATCTCCCGCATCTCGTTCTCACGCACCTCCACAAGCTCACCTTGCTGGAGCACAAAAATGATGTCGCAGTCTCTCAGCGTGCTCAGACGGTGGGCTACCATGATGGTGAGGCGGCCGCGCATGAGCGCATCGGTCGCCTCCATGATTGCGGATTCGGTTTTCAGGTCCACAGAGCTGGTGGGCTCATCGAGTATAAGAACTGGACTATTGCGCAGAAATGCACGGGCCAGCGAGATGCGTTGACGCTCTCCGCCGGAAAGCTGCGCCCCGCGCTCGCCCACCTTGCTGTCATACCCCTCAGGCAGGCGGCAGATGAAATCATGGCTGTTGGCGGCACGCGCGGCGACAATAATCTCCTGGTTGCTGGCGCTCGGCTCTCCGTAAGCGATGTTTTCGGCGATGCTGGCGGCAAACAATAAAGGCTCCTGCAAGACCACGGAAAATTGCCGGCGCAAATCGGCAATGCGGTACTCACGAATATCGCGTCCGTCGAGCAGCACCTGGCCGCTGGTTGGATCGTAAAAACGCATCAGCAGATTGAGGATCGTTGTCTTCCCTGCCCCGCTCGGGCCCACAATCCCCACGCGTGCTCCCGGAGGCAGGCGAAACGAAACATTGCGCAAACCGCATTTGGAGCCGTAATAAAAAGTGACATTGCGAAATTCGACCTCACCCCGGGCACGCACCACCTCGCATGCCGCTGGACTCTCTTGCAGGTCAACTTTTTCGTCCAGGAGGGCGAAGGCCCGTTCGATGCTGGTAAACCATGTTTGCAACTCGGTCGCCTTGCTGCTGATGAGGCGCAATGGCTCATACATCTGGCCTATGTAGGCCATTACCACCAGGAGTTCACCCACGGAGATAATGCCGGCGCGCACATGGCGCACACCAAGATACAGAGTGGTCGCAGTTCCCGAGGAAATAGTGATAGCAATGAGCACGTTAAAAAGCGCTTGCAGACGCGCCAGGCGGACCTGTCCGTCAACTCTTTGATTGGAGCGCCGCAGAAAACGCTCATACTCCCGCTTTTCCTGGCCAAACGCCTTGATGACGCGAATGGAGCCCAGCACCTCCTGGATGATCGACATAGCCGAGCTATCGATTTCTTTGACCTTAATAGACCGCTCGCGCACCAGGCGGCTGCAAGCCCGCGTGAGCAGGAACAGAATCGGCGTAATTGCCAGGGCAATAAAGGCGAGGCGCATGTCAATCGCAGCGCACACAACCAACATCCCCGCCAATGTAAAAAAAGAGGTTACAGCCGGCAAAATGCCTTGAATCACGATGTACTGAATGGAAGGAGCATCGTGCTGTATGCGATAGGCCGGATCGGTGGCTCCGCGGTCATCGTGAAAAGTCAGCGAGAGGTGTTGCGTGTGCTCCAATAATTGCGCGCGAAAATCCCAGACCAGTTTTTCGCCGGTGTAGGTCTGCAGCCACCAACTGGCCAGGTTTTGCAGGCTCATGAGTAAGCCAAGGACCAGCAACATTCCCACCGCCAGCAGAAGCGACGACGAAGCCGGAAGCGGAATAAACTGCATAAAAGATGGGAGAGGCTGGCCGCCAAGAACGCTGTCTACCGCAATCTTGAGTGGAATGGGAAACAGCAGAGTCAGCGGAATGGAAAACAGACCCAGAAGAACGATGGCAACGAGCTGCGGCCAACACGGCCTGGATTGCCGCAGGATACGAAGCAGAAGCGAGCGGTTGCGCAACGGTGTCATTGCAATGAAAGAAATGGAGTAGTTAGGAGGAATCTAGCGGAGCAACAAAGCTGCTGCAATGAGGGAAATTCATTAGTACCGGGTTATATCGATCACCTTAACCGGAGCGGGCGTATGAGGTGATTCACTGACCTGAATTAAGAAGAAAGCCTAAGCGGTCTTTTCCAGCTCGTCCAGCGGCGCGGGGGCTTGCTCCTGGATGTCGCTGAATCCCTTACCCTCAAACACGGACATATAATAATGATGCGCTCGCTCCCAAGCCTGGTCATCGGGGGCGGCGCCAAAGGTCTGCTGATACAACGGGCTGCCGGGAAATGGAAACATGGGCACCGGTTCGCTCACCCAGACACCGTGCGCCTTGAGCCGCTCCTGCCACTGGCGGATTTGCCCGCGATCATCGTGGCCGGTAAGGATCAGATTGGCCTGCACCCAGGGGATGCGGCTGCGCGCGTAAATCAGCAGTTCAGAGATGCGTTCCGTATCCAGGCGGCAATTCTTGTTCAACTCATCTCGGCCCTCATCCGTAATGGATTCGACGCCGCACTCCATGGAAATGCAATGAGCGCGCAAGAGCATATCCAGGGTCTCTTCCGTCCACAAATCAATGCGGGTCTGGAAGCCGATGCTGACTTTGCGCTCTGCGATTGCTTCCAGCAACAGGCGGACGTTCCTGCCCACGCCAAAAATCTCGTCAATGAAATAAATGTAGTCCACGCCGCGTGCAATGAGCAGATCAATTTCTGCCAGAACATCTTCCACATTGCGCTCGCGAAAACGGTTGCGAAATAAAGTCTTGTTGCAGAAGGTGCACGCCCATGGACAGCCGCGCGCGAACTCCAGCTCTGCGCCTCTTCCCTCTCCGTGAAACACGTGATGACGATGAGCGTGCCTTTCCACCGGGTAGTTATGAAAATCCAAGGCTCGCAATTGCCTCATGTCGGCCACACCCAGAGTTGCGCTGAAATGCTCGCCATCGGTATCACGCCAGCAGCAGCCCTCGACCTCACTCCAGGGTTTCCGGGCAAGTTCGGCCAGGGTGAGATCGGGCTCTCCACGCAAGACTACATCGCAGGCGGTCTTACGAAGCGTAGCTGCCGGGGTTGCAGAGGAGTGTGGCCCGATCGCCACCTTGACCGCATCCACGTCCAAACCGGAAAACCATTCCTTCGGAATGCGAAGCTCCGGCGGCGGGCAGCGCCAGAACAAATAGGAGGGCGCCGTAGGAATTACCAGAAAATCTGGGGCAAATGCCTCCAGCCTCGGTTTGACCTGGTTGACACTGAGACCCTCAACCTGGGCGTCAATCAGCAATGCCTCGTCGCCTGCCTGGCAAATCTTGTCGGCGGCGAAGAGGAGTTCGAGGGGATAGTGAGGCTCGCGGCAGCCGAAATATGTGGAGCCCGCAAAATCCCAGTTTGGATTGACCAATGCGTATTTCATATCAAACAGAAGGAAGCAGGTGCATCACGCCGTTAACCCAAACTGTATCAATTGCGCGACAGCAGCTTCGGAACGGTCCTGCGGTTGCTGCAAACGCAGCCAGTGGGCAAGGTCCGCTATCCCTTTGGCAAGCTTGACCTTGGGATGATAGTTCAGCAATTGGCGCGCTGCACTGATGTCGCCAAAGCAGTGGCGAATATCCCCCGCGCGGTATTTTCCGGTGATGGACACGTATGCATGCCGGTTCAGCGCGCCGGACAACGCGGCCGCAACCTCCTGGATCGAAATGGGAACGCCTGAACCAACATTCAAGGCCCTGCCGTCGGCCTTGCGGCCTTCCATGGCAAGCACACAGGCTTGCACCACATCATGAACGCTGACGAAATCCCGCATCTGCCTTCCATCTTCGAAGATCAAAGGCGAACGGCCATTCAAGAGGCGTGAGGCAAAAATCGCCGCCACTCCGGTATAAGGATTGGAAAGCGCCTGTCGCGAACCATAGATATTGAAAAACCGGAGGGCGACGACCGGCACGCTGTAGGTGCGTCCGAATAGAAGACACATCTCCTCCTGGTCTTTTTTGGAAAGAGCGTAGATGGAAGTGCACTGCAAAGGCTTCGATTCATCGGTAGGAACCGGCTTCAAGATTGAAGCGCATCGGGGGCACGCCATCTCCCACTGCTTGGCTGCGAGCTGTTGCAGGGGCCGCGGCTCCGGGGCCACATCGCCGCAGGCCGCGCAACTATATTTCCCTTCCCCGTAAATAGACATCGAGGAAGCAACGACAAGCTTTTCAATCTTGCAGCCTCCATCGAGCAGGACTTGCAATAAATTGGCGGTGCCTTGCGTGTTGACTTCCATGTAATTCGAAATCTCATACATGGATTGCCCCACGCCCACCGCCGACGCCAGATGGTAAATCACATCCATACCTTCAACCGCCCGGCGTAAGGCTTCTGAATTGCGCACGTCAGCAATCATCAACCCGGCTTCCGGGGCCAGATACGAGGGCGCGCTGCCGCCGTGAACTTGTGGACTAAGATTGTCAAAGATGCGGACGCGATGCCCTTGTTGCAAAAGCGCGTCCGTCAGATGAGAGCCGACAAAACCCGCTCCCCCTGTAACCAATATGTTTTTTTTCATCCTTCACCCGGACAAGAATTTTCTAAGCTGCCTGCTAGGTATGTAGATGCAAAGAGGGTGTTTGGGTTTTCCTCTCTGCCACAGAGACATAATGTGAAAATAAACGCCAACTTGCGCCTTCTACAATGCAAACTTGTTCAAGGAAAAAATCGAAAGCACGCCCAGGACGGTTTCAGAAAGAACGCGCCCGAGAGTAAATCCGGGCGAAAATTTGACCCTGCTCCATGCGGTTGTTAGTATGGACATGCGGGGTGGAGCAGTCTGGTAGCTCGTTGGGCTCATAACCCAAAGGTCGGTGGTTCAAATCCACCCCCCGCAACCAACCTTTTCAATAACTTACGAACATTCGCCGGTTGCGATTGGGGAACATCAGGGAACATTAACGGCTGCTGACAAGCAGCCGATTGTCTTTTGGAACACTCAACACCGGTCGCAGCAATTCCACCACCTTGCTGTTGGCTTCCCGCTTGGATCGCAACAAATCGTCGCCGTACACATTCATGGTCGTGGCAATCTGAGCGTGTCGCATGAGCTTCTGCTGCACCCCCATGGGCGCACCGGTAGCGTCCAACCACGTGCGATACGTGTGGCGGAAAGTATGCCATCCGATGTTGCCCAAACCAAGTTTCCGCCCAGCCTTCCTGATGTAGTCCTGCTGGATTGGACTTGCATGGTAGGGCTTGAGGGTGTCTGGATTGGGAAAGATCCAGCCGTCCGAAGAAACTGGACACCGTGCTTTCCAATCCAGCAGAATACCGGCAAAGTCGGGATACAGCGGAAGCAGGTCTTCCGAGTACTCCGATTTTAGTTCGTCCACGCGGCCATGCACAACACCGCGCCTGACCGCGATGGTCAGTTGCTCGAAATCGATATCCTGCCACTGAAGTGCCATGATCTCGCTCACGCGCAGACCCAGGCATTGCGCCACAATCACCATCGTGCGATAAGGATCGGGGAACAAATTCAACAAAGCGTAGAATTCCTCCACGGTGAGCACACGCGGCTTTTTTCGCCGCTTGGAACCGCCCTTCACTTCCACTAAGTCCATCGGATTGCGTTGTACATCCAAGAGCCGCCACTTCATGGCGTACTCGAATAAGCGATGCATCAACGCTTTCAAATGTGACCTCGTTTTGCGGGCAAGGGTCAATTCCCCTAACCACTGCTCCACCATAAAAGGGTTCTTCGCAATGCTCTCGATTGGCAACTCGTCCCATCTCGGTTTGAGATGGCGATTGAGGAAAGACAAATACGACACACGGGTTGAGAAGCGTTCGGGTAGAGCCTCCCGAACGTAGCGATCCGCTAACGCTCCGAACGTTGCCGCCGGATGCGCCAGTTGACCAGAGTTGATGGAAAGACGAAGCGACTCCGCAGCCTTCCACGCTTGGCTTTCGGCGGGATACTTCTCGATGCTGCCCACTTGAACGCTGCAATGAGTCTTCTTTTCTCCCGCCTGAGTTTGCCGATAGCGCAGAACCCAAACGTCGGAACCTTTCGCCCGCTTCTTCAGATACAAACAGCCGAACTGATAACGTGTCCGCTTAAACAAGTTTTTCTCCTTTGTTTACGCGGCACGGATAGCGATCTGATATTACCTCAGATTTCATCCATTGTTGCAATTCGGAAAGTAAAAATCTCCACTGTTTGCGCGAACCATATCCAACCGGATGTCCCGGAATTCGACCAGCGCGTGCCCAACGTTCAACGGTTTTAGGATGAAGCGAAAGAAAGCGAGCTGCTTCATCGGATGTTACAAAAGGTTCAAAACTCATTGCGTCAGTCTTGAACGATTGCAGTTTGTTGATACTCGACATCTGAACCTCACTCTTGACCTCGAATCATCCGGTTCCCACTCCCAGCTTGGCAAAGAGGGGCTAGTGCCAGCGCATTTGCCCCTGTGTTTGCGATTGGGATTCCTTACCTCTCTTGCACGTCGGCTCTCTGCCTAGGTTCCCAATCGGCGAAAAGCAAAAGTTGAGAACACGATTGGTCCAGTAAAAGAGACAGCCCACACCCACGGCCAGATACGTAATGAATGTGAGCCAAACGCCGATAGTGACACCTCGCTCTCCAATCTCGGCTATGCTTTTGCCGCTGTAGACCTCATTGCGGAGGGAGTCCCAAAGGTATGCGTTATCTTGAAACACGGGCGGCAGCAGCACGAGCCTCTTGCCCTCTTGCTCTTCCTTTGGCGCAAGCACAAACGGGACGGTCTCGCCTTCCGCTGTGTGGGTCGTTCCCGGCAGGACGCTCTCCGCGTTCGCAATCCACTGTTCCTTGTTGGCGTCTTCGACCACGAGCACGCGATAGACGCCTCCGCCCCTGGGTGAGAATTCAGCGCGCAGGTAGGTGGGGAACCAATATTTCTGCACCTGCGAGAAATGGCGGTATTGCTGAATGACGGTGATGGGGAAAGGAAGCATCGTCGCGACGGTCAACAGAGCGACCAAGACAAGTGCGTGGACAAAAGCCATTGCCTGTCTGTATCTCCACCGCAATGTGTTGATGAAGTATCTAAACCACTGATCGAGTATCATGAACATCTTGAACATCATTTCCTTATTTCTCCTTGGCTGATTACAGGCTCGTTATTTGGGCAGAAGCGACACGCTTGCGGCATATGCGCTACTCTCAGTTCCTTGTCCCATGTTTTCGCTGGCTGCGTGACCGCGGGCCTCGCCAGCGGATTGAGCATGGCCTTCGCCGTTTCCGCGCTCGCGCCCAACAGATTGCGCCTCACTGCAAAGGTCGTGACTGTGCTCCTGGTCGCGTTCCCGTGTCTGGCTGGTGGCGGTACTGTGCGAGACTTCTCGGCTCAGATCGTGCGCAAGCTCGTCTTTGTTGTTGGTGTAAATCTGGGCATCGTAGCGTGCGCGTGAGACCGCGACATAGGCCATGCGGCTGTTAACAAGCTGCTCGCTTTGTTCGGTATCCACGTGAATCAACACGCTGTCGGCGGTCTGTCCCTGACTGCTATGGCTGGTCACGGCATAGCCGTAGTCGAGATGCGGATGTTCTTCGAAGCCGAAGTGAAGCGTTCTCCCCGAGTCGGTCAGGATCGAAAGCTGGCCGTTCTGCTCGATGCGTTCAATGGTTCCAAGTTCACGGTTGGCAACATGGAGTTCTTTGGACGGCGCGGTGAACTGGATACGATCACCTGATGCAAACTTCCGTTCGGACTCGCGGTAGATGGAAGCTCCCTGCAATCGGCGCGGATCGTAAGTTACTTCCTGGCCGTCTTCGCGTTCGATGGTAACGAGATTGTCTTTGCCGTTGGCGTTGGCAACGGTGGCGTATTCCCCGGCCTTAATACGGAGAACGCGACTCCCTCGGGAGTAGCGCACAACATCGCCCGGTTGATATTGCTCAGCCCATGCGCGGTCTGCTCCGGTCAGCTCCTGGCGGGCCTCCAACACTCGGAAAGTGCGTTCTTCGGCTTTGACGTGGCCTTGTTCCTGCATCTCGCGGTGAATCAGCAGATTCAATTCGCGGCGAGATTCATTGTCAGGCGATATGACCAGCGTCCCCTCGGGATGGCGCACGTATTCCCGCGCCATCTCCTCAAAGCGTTCCTGGCGGTCTTCGATCTGCTGCACGCGGCCCTGGCGGTCCAGGGTGGCGATTGCTTCTCCCACTTGGCCATGCGCGAGCTGTTCGACGGCTTCTCGGAGCCGCTGGTCTTTCTGCCGGACGATTTCGTCCAGGCGAGCGGTCCTCATTCCAGCTTCTTGCAATTGTTGGTAGGGCCGTCCCGCTTCGACGGCTTGGTGCTGGCGTATGTCACCTACCAGCAAGACCCGGCCTTGGTTTCCCAGACGATGCAGAAACACATTCATCTGGCGGGTGCTGGCCAAGCCCGATTCGTCAATAATGTACAGGTTGCTTCTTGCCGTCCGACGCTTGCTCACCCCGCGCAAGGTAACGCTGCAAGGTCATCGCCTCGATGCCCGCTTCCTCAAGCTTGTGTGCGGCGCGTGAGGTGGGCGCAAAGCCTTGAACCTTGTATCTTTCACGCTCTGCGGCATCACGGATTGCGGCAAGCGATGTTGTCTTGCCAGCTCCGGCGACGCCCTCAAGCGCATAAACTTGGTCACGGTTGCCGAGGATTTCCTGCACGGCTTCGCGCTGGCCCTGATTCAAGTGTCCGTGCTGGGTTTCAAGCAAGCGCCGCGTCTCAAACGGCACTAACGCCGGATGTTGGTCCTGGCCCGCGCGCATGAGGCGAACGTTATCCCGCTCCAGGACAATCATTTCATCGGTGGTAAAAGCCTGGCTGGGTGCGCCTGCCTGCCTTTCGACCCGGATCAGTTCGCCTTCGACTATTTCTCGATCAAGCTCTTGGCGGATTTCACCAAGCGAAGCTTCGCCCATAGCTCGCTTCAGCGCATCTCGCAGCAAACCGCGCTCGTCACTTACCGCTTCGCGTTCAAAGTTTTTTTCCACCGCGTAACGAACAGCTTGCCCGGCCGCTCGCTGAGTTGGTTCATGGCCTGGCGCATCCATCTCAAGGGCGTGTTCCCATGCTTGTCGTACTAAGCGTTCCGCCTGGTTTCCATACTGCCGCGCCATTTCCTGGTGGCGCTGTTGCATCTCTTCGCGGGTAATGTCCAGCTTAGCGTCGCGGGTTCGATGCGCGGCAATCTCGGCTGCCTCCGCGCCGCTCAAGCCCTCCTCTTCCAAGTGCAGCTTGATCTGTTGCCGTCGTGGACTCGACGCCTCGATATATTCGGCGGTGTAGCCTTTAATCTCGGGTGCGCCGTTTGCGCTCGGTTCGATCTCGTAGCCCAATTGCTTCAATCGCAAAGCCAACTCGGCGCGATAAATCGCGGTGCCGTAGCTCTGCGAACGGTAAAGTTCTCGCGGCTGCAAGGCGCGAGCTTCGCCGTTCTCGCGCTCGGTCAAATTGAAAAAGACAACATGCGTGTGAAGCTGTGGGGCGGCGTAGCCGTTCACTGGCCGGCTGCTGTCATGTTCAAACTTGGCGGCAATCCAGTTGCCCGTAGTTTCCGCTGGATGATTGCCGCCGATGCGGGACTGGACGAATCGCTCCAGCTCGTCCAGGGATACAGCAACAGCTTCCCGGTGGGCCTGGCGTACCCGCTCATCGCCGCCCACCAGGGCGGTGAGAGAAACCGTCTTCGGTGCGCTGAAGGTTGCATCCCACCCGGCGCGGTGCTCCATGGCGCGAATGGTTTCGCCGTGTTGGTTTACATACTCGTGAGCAGCGCGGCGGTGGATCAACTGCTCGCCGGTAAGCGGATGCTGGCCTTCGCTGAGACGGGCAAAATGCCCCGAGCTGACTTCGGCTTTCAGGCCCCAGCGCTCGGCTAGCCTGCCATGCCAGCGGCCTTGCACTTCGGAACCTTGCGTGTAGTAGTTGTCCTGGGCGTTGGCAAACTCTTTTCGGTGATAGCTTTGCGCCTGTCCGGAGCTGAGCGGCTTGGAGATAGTTAACATAGTTCCCTCACTTGAAGAATGGGTCCGGCGGGCACGGTCCTTTCGCGTCCTGCTGCGGGTCGTCGTTCAGCCGCGACGCAGGTTCGATCACTTCAGGAACGGCAGCCGTGGATTGGCGCAGAATGAAATCCGGATAATTCTTCGGAAGACCGATGTAAGGGAAGCTGATCTGGACAACCAGATTGCCGCACTTGAGAAACCCATGGCCCTTGGTAAGCCCGGCAATTTCTTCCTTCATGACCAGCGGAGTTACTTCCCGCTCGACATGACAGGTGCGCGATTCACGATGCGGCGGCATCTGGCCGTCCGTCCGGCTTTGCACCAAACGTTCAATTTCCACGTTGCCAATGGTGTCGCTGATCCACTGGGCTGCGTTGGGTTCACTGGTGCCAAGGAAGATCTTGGTGGACGGCTGGGAGAACATGGCCTCGGCTTGATAGCCGTAGAGCGCCTGAATCTGGCTGCGTCCCTGGAAGCACAGCACCACGGGATTGTTCGATCTTCTGTTCTCTGTCAGAGCAGTTCCCAACTGGGGCAGCTTGTGCAGTGTGGCCAGCTCCTCCAGGACAAACCAGACTGGGCGCGGCCCCGGCTTGCCCTGGTTCATCAGGCGCAAGATGAGCATGTCCAGCCACATGCTGATGAGTGGGCGCAGGTGTTCCCTGGCCTCCGGGATGCTGGTGATAAACAGCCATCCTTTCCGGTGCTTGGACCACTCGGCAGCGGTCCAGCGGCATCGCGCTTTATCGCGGCTGGGCAGCAATTTGAGGCTGTCGGCCACCATGCCGAGAGAAGCCAGAAAGCCGCCCCGCTGGTTGCCGGCGTCCTTGTAGATCATTCCCGCCATCTTTGAGCCTTTGAGCCTGCGTTCCAACTCACCCTCGTCACTGAGCCAGAAAACCAGTTCCTCCGGGGTTGGTTTCAGGTTCAGCAGATGGGCAACGATCTTGCGCGCACCCTCGGCAAAGAAAGGGTTATCTCCAATCTTGTCGGGAAACAGCGAAGTGGCGAGCGTAAGGGCCTCGGCAGGGTGCGTCACCTCCTCGGCGGGCGACCAAGGCGGCATTCTGAGGTCCAGCGGGTTCAAGATCACGTCGCCACGCTCGGGCGTGTAGAACTGCCCGGTATAATCGAGTCCGGGATCGTAGACAACCGCGGTCTCGCCGCGATCGGCAACCTGAATCAACACTTGCCGGGCAAGTACGGTCTTACCTTTGCCCGTGTCGGCAGTTATCAGCAGGTGGCTGTTTTCGAGCGACCGGGGAATGCGTACACGCTCCCACTCCCGCCGCCACCACAGCAGCTTCTCTGAAAGTCGGGGCTTCTCCAGGGTGACGAAGCCGATGCCGTCTGACTTGTTCCTGCGGTTGAACTCGGCGGCAGTGGCCAGCTCGGGGCCGCGAAGTCGCCGCCCAAACTTCCGGATATCGGCGCGCTTCTTGTCCTGGGGAATGGCCACGCTTAGGCCGCCGCTGAGAAACGCGGCGCCGGCCATGAGCGGCCACCAAGCCAGATCGGTGAGGGTTTGGGCCTGATAAACGACTGTCCGCAGTTTGTCCTGGACGACTTCATTGTCAAAGACCTGGGGCGGCCTAAGGGTCAAACGCTTACCATCGAGTTGGGCTTGTTCGGTCAGCGCAAACGGAATTTGGCGACCATCCGCACTTCGGGTTATTCCCGGCTCTACCTCGTCCTCGGCTGGCAGCCGATAGGTCTTGTCCGGCCAGGCCACGGCCAGCAAACGATATTTGCTCTTGGTCACCCCAAATCTGGGCATGATGTTGGCTGACAGGTACGTGGGTAGCCAGTATTGCTGCAAGGGCGTGAAGCGCTCGTAAGTCATCCACAACCCAGCCAAGACCAGCGCCAGGCTGGTGAAAAACACGCCGTATGTCCAGGCCGGGTTGTCGCTGGGCCAGCGATAGCTTGTATTCCTTTTCCAAAGTTCACTCACTGTTGTTTCCTCCGTGCCCCGCCCATGGAGGCGGGTTTCGCACTGTCGGGCGCAGAGTCGCACGGTTCCAAAATTCGGTCAAATTTGCTCAAGAAACCGCGAATTTGCTGGGTTTTGAGAGGATTTTGAGTGAATCAGAAAATACAGAGGAAGATGGCAAAGGCCGAAAACGTGTCAATCCAGACACGCTAGGAATGGGGGGGAAGCTGCGTACACAGACACTCCAGGCCGGCTGGGCATATCTCTCTGGAGAGGTGGAAGGCGGCAACTGATTCGTGTTCTTGAGGCAAGTTGCAGCCAGGGGGCCGGGGGAGCACGAGGGGCACGGGCCAGAAGCGCCCCTCGAAAATTTTTTTTCGCGAGCTGATGTCTCCGCCCACCTCGGACGTTGTCCTTGGAGAATCGAGAAGAACAGCGCCGCGCTTTACGCACGGCGCTATCCCTTTCATGTGATTCTCAGCGCGTCAGAAATAGCCTCCCGTCCGCATTAAAGGCTTTCCGTATGACAGCCCTGGCCAAGTGGAGGTCTTTCACCACCACTGCCGGCTTGATGCCCCTGGCTTTGGCTATTGCCTCCGCGTTCAGCATCGGCCTTGCTCCTCTCCTATTTTTCCAGTGATCGCACGACAGGTGCTCTCTGAGAACCAGATCCGGGCCGAGTTCCACAATGCATTCAAGAGTCTTGGACAGACCTCGCCGCAGCAGCGGATACTGGGAAATCTGTTCCAAGAGGTCGCGGGTAATAAGCTCCTCTTCGGCTGTGCGTGTTGTCCCCTGGCCCGGGCAAAGTTTGTCCACATTCTCAACCGCGTGAATGCCGGAGTTTTCATCCCGCCTGAAGTACTCCCCACACGCGCCTTTCAGCATGGAACGATAGAGGTAACGCCGGAAGGAATCGCGGATGGAATGCAGGATAACCGGGCGCTGAAACATGCCAATGAGGGCATTGACTGCGCCGTTATACAGGCACTCAATCTGCCAAGCGGACGGGTACACAAAGAATCTTTCCGCCTTGCGGTCTGACCATTTCTGAGCCAATGGCATGGTACAAGCCAGAAAGATACTCAGCGCATGAGGGTGTTCACGATTGCGGTATGCGATTTCCGCAACTTGAATGCGGACTGTCCTGTCCGCGCTGGTAAACAGATAGTCCGATAAAGCTCTCATCTGATCGCCGTCAAGGGCTGGAATCGCCTTCGTCGTCAGCAACTCGTTTACAGTTGCAAGTATGGGCGGTAGAAATGGGGTTGGGCTGCTCATTGCTGCACCCCCTGAGCGGTTTGCTGCGCCGCGTTCTGAATGACTGCGCCTGATACGGCCCGGACCTGCTCATCCCTGAGGCTGATTGCCCCAAGGATTTGCGAAGCTGTGCGTTGTACTACCTCCAAGCTCTCTTTCAGCAGGTTTGCATCGCCGTGGTAAAGCTGAATGTAATCACTGGAACCTGATCCGGTCTCAAATCCCAGAGCGTGACAGACCACGAACGCCACGGCTTCGGCTTCCGTTTCCCGCACTGCCTTGGTTGTGAGAGTTCGACGCTCGGCCTTGTGCAACATCTCATGCGCGAGTTCATGGACAAGAGTTGCCAGCGTTTCCGATGGCTCCAAGTCCGGCAGGATACGAATCAAACCCCCGTAAGACATGCCCCTTGCGGGAGCAATCTTGTCCGAGTATTCCAGCTTGATTCCCTGGCCGGTCGTAAACTCAGCCAACCTGTCCAGCTTGTCGCCTACTTCACCGGTAACCGTGCTGCTGAGTTCGGGCAGTTCTACGCCTTCGGTCTGGGCGACATCGAACACGTAGACGGCGCGAAAACCCACCAAACGCGGTTCCGGCTTGGTTGTTCTTGTGTCGCTCTGCTGGCTCTGGTCAGCTTCGCTCGCGTTGCGCTTGTAGCCAATCAACGGGGCAAAAATCATGATGCCCTTTTCCCCGCGTCGCACTTTTCGGCCCAATTCGTTCCATGTCCGAATGCCTGCAACTTTGGTAGCAGTGGGCCGCTGGCTGGCAATCAGAATGATGTTCTGAAAGCTGTAATGGTGGAATTGCGCCATTGCCGTAAGGTAGGAAGAGAGTGCTTCACTGTGTCCGGCTTCCAAAGCCTTGACCAGTGCGTCAATGCTGGCCTTTACGAGTTCCTGATTGTTTTTGGCTTTGCTTGTTTCCTTCAATAACATTTTTAATCCCCTGTCTGCCGGGTCGGCGTGATTTGTCTTTCACTTCAGGCGGCAGCCAGACAAATCCGACGATCCGGTAGACAAGGGCAGAACGCAGCGCAGCGAAGGGTGGCAGGGCGCGAGCGTCGGCGGGGTGAGTGCCGAAACGTCTTTGGTTTTTGTTTTGGCGCGAGACCGGCGCTAGACCTCGCGACCGTCCGAGCCGCGGCCAAGCGGCGTCCACCCGAGCGCAGCGGAGTGGGAAAAGAGGCGGAGCCTACCGCACGGGGTTCCTTTTGTTGTCCCGATACAGTGACGAATAGCTTCGTCGAATAGCTTCGTATAGAAAGGCGGTTATTGTAAGATTGCTCGACAGACTCTGGCAACTCTCATAGCAGATGAGCAACCAACGTAGGACTCGCGAGGAAGTACTCAATGTCTTTCAGGCATGCCAAGCCAAAGTAGGCAAGCCTCCTGGCAGAGAGGTCTTTTTGAAGCTGAGTGGATTAAAAGCGACTGAAATTGACTACTACTGGCCACGATACTCTGAGTTGCTTAAAGAGGCTGGCGCGCAGCCCAATGAATTTCAGCTGAAACTGCCAGACGAAGACGTATTTCAGGACTACGCCAAGGTCTGTCTGCATCTTCGCAAACTTCCAACTCATAAGGAACTTAGGATCGCCCAAAGAGAACTCAAAACGAGAACGCATAGCGTTTACGTCCGATTTGGCGGTATTGAAGAGTTCCGTGCAAGATTTCGTAGTTGGTTACAGGAGTCGGCTCCAGAAATAAAGGCGATTCTTGAATTCGAGGGTTGGGGTCAAGGGTTACCGGGAGACCACAACGACACCCCTGAAGTGACTCAGCAAACAAATGTTCATCCTGGCTTGCGTCTGTTTCTTCCATCCAATTTGCAATATTTAGATGTCCTCGCACGTGGCGAACGGCCGCTTTTCGAGTCCGTAGATTCTAGTCTAAGCACGGCCTTCGAGAAGCGCACAGCAGATGCGTTTCGATCACTAGGATTTGAGATCAAACCGCTTGGTCAAGGCACAGGACGTAACGCGGACGTTTTGGCGCTTGCTCCCCGCGAACGGTTCGCGCTGATTGTCGATGCAAAAGTGCGCACCAAAGGCTACGAGCTTGGAACGGAGGATCGGAAGTTCCTGGAATACGCTCGAAATCATGGAACTGAACTCAGGCGGCAAGGATTCGAAAACATCTATTTTGTTGTAGTCGGGAGTGGATTTAAGGAAAGCGATCTAAAGCAATTGACCGAGTACTTGTCGGGCTCGCCAATCCGAAGTGTTGATCTGATTACGGCCTCTGCCCTCATGCGTGTTGTGGAAGAGAGCATCCAGCATCGGAGCACATTCTCACTCGCGGACTTCGAAAAGCATTTATTTGGGAACAAAATCATCGTGAAATAAGGGGCATCACGCCGATGGATCGGGCTTCAATTCGAGGGGCATTGAGACCGGTTGAGCGCTTCCAAACGCCATGCAAAGCGTATTTTGCGTTGTCTTCGTGTGCGTTAATTGCGCCGTTTTGCGTTCTGTTCCAAGCACTCAATAGCCGCCGGAACTTTCTCGGCATCCACCCGGCTCACGATGGCTTCTACCTTCTCGGCGGTCAGAGATTCGCCCCGTCCAACGGGATAAAGAAGGTTCAACAGCAGCATCCTCACCCCGAACAATTCGGACAATATCGCCATATCAGTCGAGGCTGTTTGTTCGGAATTGATCTGCCCTGCGGGGCTGGAATTCAGGCCTGCTAAGAGCACTTCTCGGCACCATTCGCTGGTGGTTAATCCCCGAGCCTTGGCCGCTGCTTCAAGTAGCTGGTATTCGTCCTCGGTGACTTTTGCGGTTGCCGACTTCGTTCGTAGCGGATTTGTCACAATTGCACTTCTCCTCAAAGCCCGGCATTTGGGCGTTCCATGCAATCTTAATATATAGCGATTCCAACGCGTCGTGGCAGGCCCTAAGCTGCGGTAGAGAATGAACAAACCGCAAGGTTGCTGGACAGCAACCTTGCAGCAACCTTCTAGGGGTGGCGTGTCAGGTCCAAAACCCCGGTGCGCAGCACCGAAACAAAGTCAATGGTTCCAAGGGCGGTAAAAAGGGGCTGGGAAGGCAGCCATGAGCCGAAAGCACAGAGAAGCCTGGGGTCTCATGCAGTTGTCGCTGTGCCGCTGGCAGCTGCGGCGTTGAACAAATTAGCGCCTTGCCACAGATAGTTTTTTCAGTTCATTAGTCACTAGGGAGCTGAGCAGACTAAATGGTACGATCCCATCGATTCTGTTGCCGTTCACAAAGAAAACGGGTGTACCGCGTACCTCACGCCTCTGTGCTTCCACAAGATCGGCCTGAATGACGGCAACATGTGTCGGGTTCTGCAATTCGTCAGTAAATTTCTGCTTATCTAGTCCGAGGCCAGCCGCATAGGCAATGAGGTTCTCCTGTTTCAGTGCATTTTGATGAATTAGGAGTAAATCGTTCATCTCCCAAAATTTGCCTTGGGTTCCAGCAGCGAGCAAAGCTTTATGCGCCAACATGGCATCTGGATGAATCTCTAGGGGACGATGCTTCAAAACCAGGTGGATTTTCTCCGGATAGGCATTCATGAGTTGCTTGAGCAACTGAGCCGCCTTTGGCGCTAACGCGCTCTGCAGGTCGGTAAACCAAATAATCGTTACCGGTGCCGACGCCGGTCCCAAGGCGTATTTGTCCGATTCTGAGTTGCTGAGATCAGTTGTGTCCTGGCTAGAACCCTTCGATGCCAACGCTTGATCAATGAGAGCCTTAAATTCCGATTCGGAAGCCACTCCCTCCAACTCGCGCCCGTTGATGTAGAAGGTAGGTGTTCCGCCAACTCCCAAACGGGTACCCTCATCTTGGTCGCGGGTAATGAATGACTTCAGATGGTCGCTGTCCATGTCAGCAACGAAACGTTCCTTGTCTAGCCCAAGTTGCTCGGCTGCTCGGATCAGGTCGTCGCGCTTTAACGCGTTCTGGTGACTGAATATCAGATCATGCATCTCCCAGAACTTACCTTGCTCTCCAGCTGCCAAAGCGGCTTGATGAGCTAAAAGCGAATCCTGGTGAAAAGAAAGCGGAAAATGCTTAAAGATCAACCGGACTTGTGACGGATAGTCTTGCAAAAGTTGCTGCACAACGAGGCGGGCGCGAGCGCAAAAAGGGCACTGAAAATCCGAAAATTCCACCACAGTAACTGGTGCGGACTGCGGTCCACGCGAAGGCGCTCCTGCGATGCTTATGTTCAACTTCTCGGGAGCAACTGGCACCCTAGATGCAGGTACCAACCAGGGCTGGCCTTGAAGTTCTGATTCGATAGCCGACTTCAAAGTGGTGTAACCCTGAACTCCAACAAGCTTGTGGCCGTTTACAAAGAGCGTTGGCGTGCCGCTCACTCCCAACCTCTGCCCTTCCGCAATGTCGCTGTTAATTGAATCAGAAACTGACTGAGCTTGCATGACACGATGAAAGCGTTCCATGTCCAGCCCAAGCTCAGAGGCATAGTGATCGAGGTCGTCCGCAGAAAGGCGCCCAGGATGAGAATAGAGAAGATCATGCATTTCCCAGAACTTACCTTGCTCTTGGGCTGCGAGTACGGCGCGATGTGCCCCAAGTGCAAGTTGATGAAAAGGTAGCGGGAAATTCTTTAAAATAACATTTACTTTACCAGGATACTCGGCCTGCAACTTACGCAATTCAGGAGCTTGTCGCGCACAAAAGGGGCATTGAAAGTCTGCAAACTCAATGATTGTGACAACCCCTTTGGAAGCATCGCCATTAGTTGCGATTGTCTTGGGTTCATCGCTGCCAAAACAGGCAATAGGCAACACAACGACGAGAATAAGTTTTCGAATAGGATTCAAAAAAGACTCCGGATTTAGACCCACAAACGTGCTTCCTTTAGAAATCGGCGGGTACCGGGCAATTACTTGCCATCAGCAATCTGCGATTCCATGATTTCCATGCGTGCCCCGTCTGGGTCAAATAGGTTTGTTACCCGCTTTCCATTGACCCAAGATTGAATGTCGATACTGCGCGAGTAAGAATTCGCTGCAGATTGCGACTGTAGCACTTGAACGGTTTTTTGAACGTCTGCACTTGCAAAGCCGATATGGTTTTGCAGTTTTCGCTGTTCCAACGATGGGGAATCTTGATAAAGCATGAATTCAACGTAGTCCGTGCCATCCGGCACCCGCATATCAATCCAACTCACTTGCTTCCCACCCTCTGCGCCTCGCCAAATCTCTCGAAGTCCCAAAATGTCCCCGTAGAATTTCATGGCAGCCGCAGCCTGCCCAACCAGCAGTCCGACGTGGCTGATGTGCGAGGAAACACGACTCAGCGGCATAGACTTCCCTGCGGCGGTCGCTGTCTGGCTATCGGCAGCATATTGGACTATCTCAATGAGATGGCCATCGGGGTCGCTAACAGTAAAGAAGCTATCGCCAGCCTGGCCTTTGTGGACTTGTTGAGGCACCTTCACACCACAAGAGAGAAGATAATTTCGCATGCCAACAACATCATCTGTGTACAGAGCTATGTGGCTGAGTTGCCCGCCACTTTGCGTGTTCCCGGGAAACAGTTCGAGATATTGGCGGTCATTGACTTTGATGACACTAATCCAATCGGTCCCATCCTGCTGCTTAAGTGAAAATGGTTCAGCAAATCCCAAGAAATCTTCATAAAATGCTCGCGCTTTGCCCAAATCGCTGACGTATAAAGCCACGTGTGCTATCCCCAATAAGCGGGGTCGATTCACTTTTGTTTGTGCAAAGAGCGAACAGTTGATGAGGGCAGCAAGTAAAATGAGGGCCGAAGAAGTCCTCACCGCGCTCGCTGTCAAAAATCTTCTTTCGTGTTTCCGGTTACCGTTTGCCGTCGTGCAAATCATTGATTGCCCCCATACCGTATCGTTCGACCCGGAGTATTTTGGGATGTCTCTTGCGGCTTAACCCAACTGCTAAAGTCGAGATGCTGATTCAGAAAGCCGAGAATGCCATGCCGACCATCATTGCTTTGCTCACCAATAAGGTCTCGCTGCCATTTCGACGGCCCGCGATTCCGGCTCACATTGGGAGGGAACGCAGTGACATCAATGTTAACGGTTGATCCAGGCAGGTCGAGAAATCCAACCTGTTGTCCTTCGAGGAACAAGGTACGAGTGCTTACTAATACATTCACATTTACTGTCCCAACCTCGACTCCGGTAACGAAATACGTGCCGTCCGCGCCAGTGGTAAAGGTAAATTGCTGCTGATTTACCGTGTTAACTGAGACGAGGGCTCCAGAAATAACATTCCCGAACTGGTCGCGTATCGTACCGGCCACAGAACCAGTGCCTTGCGTAAGCGTCAGGTCCTGATTTACGTTCTGGCCTGCGACCACACTCACCGGCGCCCCCGCCCCGCTTTGCGACGTGGGATCAAAGGTTTCCAGATGGGCGGTGCCTGCCAGAATGTCGGGGAAAATGAAATGCCCTGCGGAATCTGTAACAGCCTGATAAATGCCGACGCTTGTGTGCAATTCAACCATCAAATCTGGAACCGGAACATTGGTTAAACTGAATACCGTTCCCGTAACCCCGCCAGTTGCTAGAAGTGTGATGTTCGCGGTGGCATCTTGTCCTTGAGTGATCGTGACCGTAGTAACGCCCGTATCGGACGGGCCTTGCGGGTTGGGCACAGAAGCCGTAAGAAAGTAGTTACCGCTTGGCAATTCTGCGACTTTGTATGTGCCGTCACTGCCGATTGGCACAGTCACAGGCTGCTGTAGAGTATTGCCAACAATCTCTACGGTCCCCGCACTCACAGGTTGTTGGGTGGTCGCGGTGAACACGGTTCCTGACAGTGCCGCAGATGTAGTTAGTACGATGTCTTTTTGCACAACCGTGCTTCCATTTGGAAAACCGCCTAGAGTCGCAGGCGATTGCAAGCCAGTTATTGGATCTGTCGCCTGCACAGTGAAGTCGCTAACCGGAACCGGAAAGGAGCTGCCAAAATCATTAAACTGCGCAGCAATATCGTACGCGCCGGTCGCATCGGCCTTGAGCAAGTAGGTGCGGCTAAATAAGGGTTCATTGCTGACGAACGAGACCTGAGCGTTTGGAATTGGTGTTGTGTTGTCACCTGCAAAGACATGACCCGTAACTTGGCCAAGCAATGATTCCAGAGAAGGTAAAGAACTGACACCGTTAGTGGGAACTACGAAATTCTCGATAGATGACAGATCATTGGGATCTATGCCCGCCAGAGTCTCCGGAGGAAGCTGAATCAGACGCCGGGCTGAGGCTAGAGCCCCCCGCCGATTAATCTGAGGACTGAGGAAGTGCAAGAGCGCAACTTGGCCGCCTGCCGCCACGGTAATATTGCCAAACTCCTCCACGAGAATGCCTGCCGGCTGTGTGGTCCACTGCCCTTGAGTAGCTTGGATAACTCCTCCTGGACCATCGAACACGTGGGCAACCGGTGGCAGCGTCGAACCGACATTAATGAATGGATCTACGTCAGTTCCATTCGCGAGAATTAACCACCTATCAGTATTTGGTGGAAGAACGTTGAAGAAATTTTCGCCGCTTGACGTCGCAATGATTGAGGGAGGATAGACAAATTGACCATCAAACAAAGCACGAAAATTGGTTGAGAGTCGAACGCCAACGGTGATTGGACCATTAGTAGTGTTTTGCAGTATTTCCATGTAACGGACAAAGTAGCCGTCCCTGGGAACATATATCTTGCGGGTGACGGTTAGCCCGGCGATGTCCTGCTGCTGTATTTGTAGTTCACGTCCCGCGTTGGCAGTACGAGCAAAGCCAGCCCCCCTAAACTGGATCACGTTGCCGCCTGAGATTAAGTCGAGCCGTAATGCGCTAGTTTGAGGTGGAAGGGTGGGGAAATTGGAGAATTCTAGGTTGAGGCCACTATTAAGCGACCCATCGTCAGAAACAGGGTAAGGCAGGCCATTGACATCGTAGAGGGTAATCGGCAACAGCACAGATTGGGCAACAAGTTGTATATCGCCTCTGCCGGTTGTGCCGTCCGCGATAATCTGGCCTTGGGCTGAACCGGAAAATTGCTGGCCATTGTTTTCCATACTTGCATGCGCGACGAATACGCCAACTGCTACCTGAAGAATCGTGTAGACCCCATTGACATCAGTCAACCCACCTAGAGTCTTGCCCGTTGAATCCGTCACTGTGACCAGAACATTGGACGCAGTGCCTCCACCTACAAATTGCACCGTGCCAGTGACAGCACCAAAGCCTGAAAGCACTAAATTCTGTACGACAGGAGGGTTCTGCGCGGTTACCGTTACAGATGCCTGAGCGCGGACAGTGCCATTGCCGTCAATGGCCTGCAATGTATATTGACCACTCGGCACGGTATTGAAGCTGAAACTGCCGTCAGTGCCGCTGGTGGTCGTCTGATTCGTTTGTCCAGAGAGGCTCACCGAAATATCGGGTACAGGGGTTACCTGGTTTGCCGCGAATACAGTCCCCAGCACGGACCCGACGGGTTGTAAATGAATAGTTATATTCGTAGACTGGGCCGCAGCCACTGAACCAGTTGTTGATGCACCAGCCTGAGTAACTGGATCGGTGGCGGTCACAGTAAAGTTCCCGGCTGGTACTTGGCTAAAGATAAAAGTGCCATCTGGCTGGGTTACACCGTTGAACGTGCCACCAAAACTGCTCTGTCCTTGCAGCGTCAGGATGGCATCCACCACCGGATTGCTGACAGCATCTTGTACCAACACAGCGACCGTACCTAGACCGTTCAAACTTATATTTTTTGTGACGACCTGGTCCTGCGTATCGACAGCAACGCTGTCTGCTCCCTGGTCACCATCACTCGGATCGGCCACGGAGATCACATAACTTCCAAGGGGAACAAAATCGAATCGATAAAGACCGTTTCCGTCAGCCGTTGTATTGAAACCGCCCGCAAGGCTGACTTGTGCGTTGGCAACAGTTGTAGTTCCGTCAGAGTGAAAGATTGTTCCGGTCACGGAGGCTGAAGGACCCAGTGTCAGGTCGACAACTACGCTTTGACCATCGCTAGTGATGTTGCCAGTATTCTTTCCGCCCAACCTCAGCGTGCTTGAGCTCGCCACGACATTGAAGTTGCCCACAAAAACATTCGAGAAAGAGTACTGGCCAATATTGTCGGTAGTCGTGGCGAAGGTGCCACCAAAGATACTTCTGCTGGTCAGATTCACCGTGGCATTGGACACAGGATTGTTGGCATTGTCGTGTACGGTTCCTGAAACGGATCCTCGTCCCAGAAATGTTATGTCACTCTGGACCACTTTACCGGTTGTCGGAATAAATCCTGTAACGCGCCCTCTGTTGCCATTGTTATCGCTCGCATCAAGGACATAGTTGCCTACCGAAACATAGTCGAGAACAAACTGCCCAGCTTCGTCGCTGGTTGCGGTTGTCACTGAAGCTCCGCTCAGAACAACTGTTGCGCCGGCAACCGGCGTTTTCCCATTCGCTGCAAAAATTGTTCCTTTGAACGTACCAGAGGCTGATATCTGGATGTTGGCTACTGCCGATGTGTTTGGACTAAGCACGCTAGAAACCCGGCCACGCAATCCGGTGATAGGATCTACTGCGCTGACCACGAAGGCATTCGGTGTAAACCCATTGAATGCGTATTGCCCATTCTGGTCGGTGCTGGTCACCCTAGTCTCCGAACCGATATTGATCGTGACTTGGGCATTTGCAATGAGATGGTTCTGTACGTCCGTGACCACGCCCGAAATGCTTCCATTACTCTGCCCTAGTTGAATTACCCCGACATTTGTAATGCTGTTATCAACGGGTGTAGTGGCTGAGGACTGTCCTTCAAGAATCAAATTATTCTGCGTGACGCGAGCAATCGCGGAAATCAATCCAATATGCGACGGGACATGCGGGATGGAAAAAAATCCTGTGCCATCGCTTACGCCCGTGATCAAACCAAATACTACGACCGAGGCGCCAGAAACCGGGTTCTTGGACCCATCTAGAACTCTGCCTTGAACCGTGGTGGTAACGTCTGGCACAAGCGGGTTGGTGCCTAGTTTGACTTCAATCCCATCGGGTATGCCGTCTCCATCGGTGTCCGGATTTAGTGGATTTGTGCCGAGTCGAATCTCTTCGCCATCAGCTAGGCCATCACCGTCGGTATCGGGATTTAGCGGGTCGGTGCGATACTTGTGAACCTCATCGCCATCCGACAGGCCGTCTCCATCGGTATCAGGATTGTGCGGATCAGTCCCGTGCTGATATTCTTCTAGATTTGTTAAGCCGTCGTTATCATCGTCACGTCCCGCAACACCTGGATCTTTCGGATCAAGACCGTGCGCGATTTTCCAGTCATCAGGGATCCCATCGCCGACAGTGCTGATTGGAGTATTGACGTTGATCTGGATTGTAGAAGCTGCTCCCTCGTTGCGGGCGGTAATAAAAGCGACTCCTCGGGAAACTCCTGTTACTAAACCGGCTGACGTAACGCTCGCAATTTGTGGATTACTGCTTTGGTAAAAAGTTCCTTGCGCTTGCGTAGTGAAATCTTTGGTGCTGCCGTCTGGAAGTGTGCCTGTCACTGTGAGTTGTGTAATTTGGCCAGTGGTATTGATGTTCGTGGTTGGCGCGCTCAACTGAATGAAGACTGGTGGGGGCGCTACTGTCCCAAGCGTGATCTGATGAATGCTGGTTTCCCCGTTAGCTACGAGGACAAGATATTCTGAAGCGCCACTTGTTACACCATCTGGGTTCTTGCAGGTCACACGGACACGATAAAAACCCGGATCACTTGGGACGTTCGGGATAACAAAAGTACCGTCCGGACTAATCTGAACCGCACGGTTCTGGATCGCGGCGGTACAGTTCTCGTTGAGCCTGGGGCTCTCAGCCTTGGATAAAGAAACTACTTCAAACAGGCAGACGACTAGAAAGGCTACTAGCCAACGCATACGTGCCACTCGTTTCGGATTGGAATTCGGATTAGAAATTGTCATCATTCAGTCTTTTGCACCGAAGTCTGCCGATAGCAACGCCTTCGGGCATTCCTCTAACTTTGCAACTTACGCTTTTGAAACCTGATTTGTTGAATCTGCTTGAAAATTGACAGTACAAAGATTGCTGTCAGCAACGGTATGACAAAAAATAGATCGATACGGATGGGAGCAACCAAATGCTCTTGCGTCAGTGCCCATTCGCCAGTCCAGAAGGCCAAAAGGCTCAGAAACGGTAGAATGATAGCTGGGAAAACCCAGCGGGCGCGATATATCGCGCTTACAATTAACAATAAGAGAATCGATAAATCCATAAGAGTCTGGATAAGATCGTAGGAATTAAAGGAAGTATCGACAATGTGTCCGCCTAGATTACCTTTCGACTCTACAATGTAAGTATTTGAAGAGGTTATGTGAATAGCAACGGAAAGCCAAAAGTTATTGCCAAGAGATTTCTCTGCGGCTATGTAATAAGAATTCATTTTTATTGGGAGGTCTAATCCAACGCTGGCATCCTTTAATTTACATTCCTTGCCTTGGCAGTCCGTCAGAATTCGGAAATGCGCTGCTTCAAGATTCGTTTTGTATTTGTTCCATATATCTACTCCGGTAACGCCATCCGGATTTTTGTATACATCCTGCTCTACGGCTCCTCCCCCGTTCATAACACCGCGTATCAATCTGCCATCAACAACTGCCCCCACAGGCATGAAGAATTGTCCGGCAGGCTGTATCAAATGGGAAATTTGGACGGACCCAGGATACGGTTCCCACTTAATCTCGACTTGTTGTAATGGAGGTTTTTCATCAGGTTGAGTTTTGTTCGCAAACATAAAAGTTGCAGGCAAAATAAGTGAGTATTTCCCCAGTAAGGCCACGAACGCGATGATCTTCAACCTTTTCATCCCAACTGATTCCGTATTCTTAAGGATTACTCGCTACGAATAAAAGTGTGCAATTTTCTGCGCATTATGGATTAACCTGTAATCTGATAACTCGGACAGTCTCTTTTACTTCGTTTGCAGAACGTGAAAATGTCGGTGCAATTACGTAAATGAATCCACCGCTTCCAAAAACATCGAAGTCAATAATAGGATCGCCAGGTAGTTCCTTCTGCCAATGCTTAGAATCATTCTGTTGATTCCAGGTAGCAACAACGACCTTTTGACCCTGAATACCTATGGCTGTAAACTGCTCTTTTTCCGCGTAGGCCAGAACCGGTTTTAACAGATTCCTTCCAATCGGTGTTTGCTTCTCTTGTGGTTGCTGAGCTGCTGAGTTTGTGGTGAATATCGCCACTTCGTTGTTCCTGCTGACCAGTCCGCTTAAGATACCTTGAGAACTGATTAGTTCCCGGAAGCAACGGCCATTGAGCGGTTGTTGTTGAATAACTCCCTTTGAATTGGCCCAAACTAATAGCGAATCACCCGAACCCTCCTTGGTTACGCTAGCAACTAAAGCGAACTTGCCATCGGGCATTCTTGTGGCATCCGTAAACATGCCTCTCTGATCTGATAATTGCACGGTCCAATCAGCTTTGCCGCTTCGCTCTATGTACATTGCAGTGGGTAGCTGGGATTGATTGCCGTAGAGGAGAACTCCATGTGGGTCCGGCTCGATAATTGCCCCCGTAACCACAAACGGCTGCTGCACAACGATCAGTTTGCCTGATGACAGTTCTTTTCCATCCGCATCAACTCTGACCCACCAGATGTCATGGCCAGAATACGACACTATCAAATCGAGCGTAGATTCTGTTAGCTGCTTTATGCCGACGATCGACAACTTGCCAGTGCGTGGCGTCTTTTCCGGACTTGGGTCGCGGACTTCGATTTCAACTTCCACTTTGCCGTCTCTTGATATGCGCAAAAGACGCGGTAACATCAACTTCGGGCTATCGCCTAATTGAAAACTGTTTACGGCTACCCACAAATCTCCGCCCTTCCCGAATGCTGCTGCCGAGAACTCTGCCCATGCATTACTCAGGCCAACGGTACGATCGTATAGAATAGACACTGGCACTTGATCAACATCTCGGTTCTGACCAAGTGCGGCGAGTCCCCACCCGCATAACACCACAAAAATACGCACGGACTGCTTCACGAAAGCCCCTTTCATTTGCAGCATTGGCACATCATGGCCTGATCATCGGAGAAAGCACCCTGTCCGAATCCACCCACTGCCTTGTAATAAATGGCCGCCCATGCTACGCATTGAGCCTCCTCTATTGGACCTACCTCCAAAGATGCATGACAAACTCGCACGTTCTGGTTGAGGAGTATAAGATCGCATTTATCCTTGGCTGCATTAAGATCAGAGTTTGGATCATAACAAGTCTGATAACACTCATCATGCTGATCACAACCGGGTCCGTCAAAGTCGAACGGTTGTGTCTGGTCCGTTGTAAGAAGGACAAATGGAAAATCGGAAAATTTTGTATCTTTCTTTCCTGCCGGATTATTTCTATCGCCGCTGAAATATAATGGATTGTATATTTGGCCGAAAAGAGCGGTCATCGCTTGAACCGCAGTCCAGGGAACCGAGCAACCATCATAGTTCCTCCGTACGTTTACATTGGGCACGCGGTCCGGACAATCATTCACTTGTCCTGCTGGAATCGGTGACTTGTCATGTACGCCGGCTTGGGTCGCGGCGCCAGGATTGAACGCGATACAGCACTGAGTGTTGGGGTCGTACGTATCATGATTTTCATCGCCATGAGGGCCCTCCCAATCGCAACATGGCTTGGGCTGAGTATGTACGCACTGACCATTTACACAGGAATCGACGCTGCAGTTATTGTTCAAATTGCAATCACAGGCTGAGGTGACTGGAGACGCTGGAGCGCTTACCCCACCCCATCCAGATACACGAATTCCAAAACCGGAATCCGAACTAATCTTAGATCCGTCTTCGCTGACTCGAGCCGTTCCTTCTGTCACAAACTGCTCGAGATCATGACGAAAACTGAAGACCTCTGCAACTTGGCCAGGTGCGAGGCCCGACGTGTTCGGCACTTGTACCTGAATCGGTGGATCAAAGCTAACGCCTGGTGGCTGTAGCGTCGTGACGAGCGTCGGCGCAGTGCCATTGGCTGGAATCATTGGCACGCGATCCGCATGAACCTGTGACAAGGTCATTATTCCCGTTTTATCTCCGTTGGGGAATGTAGCGGAATGGGCAAATACCTTGTAAGCAACGCCGGGTACTCCTTTCAGCGTCAAAATTGCGTCTTCATCGCCTCCGACCATCTTAGAATTGTCTGTGTCCAGGGGCGGGAGGTAAATCGGCCCGGCGAGCGTGTTATCGATTCCAGGCAGAGTAATCATTTGAAACGAAAGCGTAGGGAATATTTCTGGTCGCGTGCTGCTTCTGCCGTCAACATAGAGGAGTATGTTACCTACAGGCGCGTTGGAAATCATAAATTTCCCCTGTGGGTCAGTTGTAACGGGAGTAATATTTGCCCCTTTTATTGTTACCGTTGCATTGGGAATCGGTTGCTCCGCGTTATCTAGTACGATTCCGCTAATCGTAGTTGCCGCTGGATTCCCGGTTACCACGCCAGAGGACACGAAAATAGCAGGCGGTATTTGTGGGCCGTCAACGGACGCCGAAACCGAATTGTTGTAGATTCCCTCCTCCTCGCTCAATGTCAAGACTGCATAAACCTTACCGTCTTTATCGGTCGTTTTGCGAACTGATGTGGATCCTTCAAGCGTTCCCCCGCCATGTTCTATTTTGAAGATTACCGGAATGTTCGGAACTGGATTTCCACCTGAATCGGTAACAATTGCCACCAAGGGCTCAGGAAGTGGAGCGCCAACCTGCCCTTTTTGAATTTCGCCGGAAACTATATTCACCTGAGCAGGTACATCAACTGTACTGTTTGCAGAGAAAATCGTGTCACCTATAAAACCGGGCGCTATGACCGTTACTTCATTGATCCCCACGCCACTTCTGCTTCCCACCTGGAATTGAACACTCGCCCTCCCATTGGAATCGGTTTGCAGGCTTAGATCACGGCCAGTTTGCGGGTAAGCAACGATGAGACCGTCACCACGGCTAACACGAAATTCCAGCATGCGATTGGGCAAAGGTATGCCTGACCCATCTACCGCCTGAACCACCAATCTTTGAGGCAGGGGCGCTCTGATTGGTGCAGTCTGATTATTGCCGGAAATAATAACAAGGTGTTGAACAGCCTTCACATCGACCAATGTAATGTGGACTTGGTGTTGGCTTATGTTGCCCGCCCGATCAGTCGCAATCGCAATGATTGTATTTGTTCCGGGTACGAGCATGACGTTCTGTGCGACAAAGCTGCGGTTCTCGACAGTCGCCTGAACTCCGTTCACAGTCACTGACACCTGATCGCCATTTACTGTCCCACCTACGAGATCATTAACACTCCCCATTACAGAGGTTTGTGCAGTGTTTACTGTCGCACCATCGTTGGGAGAATCGACATGAATTTGAGGCGGCGTCGTGTCCAGATATACCACGATGGTTGCTGTGCTCGTTCCTCCAGCCACATTCGTCGCGGTGACTGTAAGCAGATTCTTTGCCTCCCGAAGGTTTATTCCCGAGATGGTAAAGGTGTTTCCGTTGACAGTTCCGTTGATTCCATTGCACGCAATCGCAGCCTGCGGATCGTCAATGGTTCCAGTGATGCTTACTGGATTTGTTCCAAACAAGGAAAGGGAAGACGGCGCGGTAATTGTGATTGCAGGTCCAGGTACAAAGCTAATACCTTCACTCACGGTATTTGTATTACCAGCGATATCAACTGCTTGGATTGTGACCGAATTTGCTCCGGGATTTAGCGTCACCGGACACGTGAAAACGGGTTGGCTTGTTCCCAAACTCGCAGGTATGCCATCGCATGTTACAGATGCGGCTCCAGAAACAGCATCCTCTGCAGTGCCCGAGAGAGTCAAATTGCCGAAAGAGACTGTCGTTCCCGAAGAAGGCGAGACTATCTTTAAGGTTGGGGGTGTCTTATCGAGATTCACCTTTATTAAATCCGCCGCAGTGTTGCCAGCGTTATCCGTAACTGTGCCACTTATTACTTGTCCGCCGCCTTCAGTTGTAATTGTTTTCGGGCTGGGACATTGCAAGCCACCAGAAACACCGCCAGCGCACTCGAAGCTCACAATCACATCGCTGTTGTTCCAACCCTGTGCGTTTGGAGGTGGTGACGATGAGGCGTGGATAGTAGGTGCAGCAAACTCCACATTCAGCACCAGACTGGTGGAGGATACATTTCCAGCGACATCTGTCGCAGCACCAGAGATTGTTTGGCCTGCCCCATCAGTAGTTATGACCTGTGGGGCGGGACAATTAGCAATTCCTGACGTTGTGTCGGCGCAAGTAAAGGTTACAATCGGAACGACATTTGTGATCCAACTATTCGCATTCGGCTGAGGCGAAACGGAAGCCGCGATCGTCGGCGGCGTCTTATCCAGACTCACCTGAACACTAGTGGTCACACTCTGCCCGGCTGCGTCGGTTATGGACCCCGTGATACTTTGGTTGGGACCGTCTGTGCTTACGACTTGTGGTGGCGGGATTTGAAGCGGTGGTACGCCGCCAGCACCTTGAAACGTAACGGTTACGTCGGAATTATTCCAACCAGCTGCATTAGCAGCTGGAGTCAAATTTGCGTTAATTGTCAACGGTGCCGCTTGCGCATTCAATGTGACATTCGCAAGAGCGCTGTTCCCAGCGTTATCAGTTGCAGAGCCGCTAAATGACTGGTTTGCTCCCGCAGTGGTTACCGAGAGATTTGTAGGGCACAAAGCGACTCCAGAGAGCGCATCGGAGCAGGCAAAACTTATGTTGGCTGCACCGCCGGTGGGAATCGTTACGATTCCGTTTACGGGTGCCGGAGTCACAGTGGCGACAATCGTTGGCGCTGTTTTGTCGATACTCAAGTGATTTGACGCGCTCGCCGTCTGCCCTACAGCATCAGTCACCGTTGCAGTGATCGGTTGGTTGGATCCTTCGCTACTTACAGTTTGTGGACTTGGACACTGTAACGGCGGTACTCCGCCCGTACACTGATAATTGATCGTTACATTGTTGTTGTACCAGCCATTCGTGTTTGGCTGCGAGGAAAGAGACGCGCTAATCGCCGGCGGAGCTGCCTGCACGTTCAAGGTTATGTTTGCAGGTGTGCTACTGTTGCCGGCCGCGTCAATTGCAGTTCCACTAAATGCTTGACTGGCTCCCGGAGTCGCAACTGAAATCGCTGATGGACAAATCGCAACTCCTGAAAGTGCGTCGGCACAATTGAAGCTCACGATCACTGACCCATTGGATGGGATCGTTACGATTCCATTCACAGGGGCGGGCGTAACCGTCGCAGTAATTGTTGGCGCTGTTTTGTCTATATTGAGATGAGTTGTTACGCTCTTGGTCTGTCCCGTCGCATCGGTTACGGTCCCGGTTATTTGCTGGTCAAAGCCTTCGTTGCTGACAGTTTGGGAGGTTGGGCATTGCAGCGGTGCTACGCCGCCAGAACACTGATAAGTGATTGTGGCATCGCTGCGGTACCAATTATTCGTCGGTGGAATCGCGGAAGACACCGCAGCACCAATGCTAAGCGGTGCAACGACCGTGAAGGTCACAGGATTACTCGCGCCATTGGTCGTGGTGACAACTACAGGAACCGGGCCCAAGGACACGCCATTCGGGACCGTTGCGACAATACTCGCGCTGCTCCAGGTCGCAGTTGCAGCAATCCCGCCAAAAGTCACTGTGCTTGAACCTTGCGTTGCTCCGAAGTTGGAGCCATTTATAGTCAGGGATGTTCCCACGGGCCCACTTGACGGAGACAAGCTCGTGATAATGGCCGCGGGGGAGGGCAGTATCTCGACGGAGCTGAAATTGTACGGATGGTTCGTTGGCGCAGTGTCGTTCAGGGCTACGCTCGTTCCGCTATTGGCAATACTGCCGGTTACACGCTGCACCCACAGTGTATCGGCAGTACCGTCCAGGAACTGGTCAATCATTGTCTGGTTCGTTCCCAGGGTTCGCGCAATCGCACCGGACGGATCATCGCCCACTCCAAACACAAACGAATTGCTGCGCGTGCTGGTCAGAGTCACAGACGGCGCACCAGATGATGAGTTGTTTGTGCCAGTCGCTCCCATTGCCCCGGAGCCATTTGTCCCACTGATATCCACACCCAGGTAGCTGACCAGGGTTACTGACGCGTGTGCCGGAAACGACGTACCGGGGGGAGCAGTAAAGTTGTTTAAGATGAAGGGAGCGAATGCACGCCATATCTCAGCCGTGCCCTTTTGAGTATTGGTTCTCTTCACCAACGTCCATGTCAGGCCACTTACCGTAAAACTATTCCCAGCGGTGCTCCCCGTCCCCGAGCCCACAAACGCTAGGAGCAATTCGTTTCCTGAGGTCGTTGACAAAGGAGGCGGAAGAGCAGCATGGCCGGAGACAATCTGATCCACAGCCAAGCCAGCCGCGTTGGTCACGATAAACCTCAATCCATTGCTCGACTGACCGTTTACAGTCACGACCACGTTTCCTGTGCTTGCCCCGGTTGGAACTGTCGCCACAATGCTGCCTGTGCTCCAGCTCGTGACCGTTGCTGCCGTACCGTTGAATGTTACCGTTCCCGGAGCAGCCCCGAAGTTGACGCCGGTTATTGTGAGCGAACTGCCAGGGACGCCTTCTATCGAAGACAGGCTGGTGATCATTACACCTGTGCCCGGATTGAATACCGTGAACGATGCGCCTGCACTCTGCGCACCGGCAGCAGTCGTGACCGTAACATTCCCAGTTGTGGCGCCCACCGGCACCTTCACTACAATGGCTTTGTCACTCCAACTGGTGATTGCGCCTGTAGTGCCATTGAATGTCACACCGCCCTGTGCTGCTCCGAAGTTTGTTCCGGTGATCGTAATGGAAGAATCAGAGACACCGGAATTGGGCGACAGTCCTGCTATACCCGGAAGCACGGTGAACGTGGTACCAACACTCGATTGTCCATTAACGGTCACCACAACCGGGCCTGAGGTCGCTCCAATCGGCACCTGGGTCGTGATTGAAGTCGGACTCCAGGCTGAGGGAGTTGAGGCGATTCCATTGAAAGCAACCGTGCTACTTCCTTGCGCGCTGCCGAAGCTTGTTCCGGTAATCACCACGGCTGTACCGATCGCGGCACCGGACGGGGTGATATTGCTAATAGTCGGCGGGCCTATCGGGAGTGTGACTGTGATGTGCGAATCAAAATTGCCGTTTGCAGTTCCTTCAATATCCAGCTCTCCGCTGTACGCGCTGCTTGAAGATGCCGAGATATTCACTCCCACCCACAAATAGAACCGATCGCTCGTAGCCATACTGATATTGGCTGTCGTCGAGCAACTGAAATTCATTAGGGTGACTGTGGTTGTCAGCGCAGTTGACCCAATGGCGCTGCACAAGTTTGTGCCCGTCGCGGTGTTCAGCTTGAGTTTCGCTTCCGGCTTGACTGTCACGCCAGTGACGTTGGCGGTTTTCCGCATATACAAGCTGAAGCTGAAATTTGAGCCGCTTTGAATGACACCGGATGCATTCGGCACTCCCGTCTGCGTTTCAAATTCCTTGATCAAGTAGTCGCCGGCCGCTTTGTTTGTCAGCACCGTCGTAAGAGCGGTAATGGCGGCATCAGGACCGCTTGTTTTCAATTGATCGAAGCTCGTGTTTATGGCGGAGGCTTCTTTATGCAGGTGATACGTGGCCGTTTGAGCTCTGGCAGCAATGCAAAATGTTACGATGGTGCCGAAAGTTACGAAGACGGTAACGGAGCGAAGTACTGCGGTTCTGCCCAGACGCAACAATTCATCCACCTTTCAAGTTAAATAAGGGGCCCTGGGTTCCTGGGAGGAACCGCAAAAAATAGCAGAAATCTGTGCTATTGGTTTGAACGAAGATAGCAGAGATTCTTGCATTGTCAATGTTGTCTAAAAGCTAAACCCGTCATTCTTCGTCCCAGTTTGGGAATTTTATCCCGTATGCTGGTACACAAACGCAATCCATTGAAAACACCTGTCTTATACCTCTATAGACAAGTGCGGCATTGCTTTTGTTCCCGGTTTTCGGATAATTCCCTTCATATTGATATGTCGGAAAAGGAAGAAACCTTACATCACAAAAGCGAAAATATTTTCAGGGAAAGAACGGGCGAGAGTTACTTCTGAAGCTTAAGTTTGGTTACAAATAGTTCGTTGCCGTTGACATTTCCACTCACGACAATTCTGAAATCGGCTTCACGCTTGGCCGCATTGATCAATTTCTTTGCTTCTTCATTGCCCTTGCTGTCGAATTTGAAAACCTTCAGATCCGAAGTGAGCACGGCATACCCGCTGCGTTCGCATGCCGGCATGGTCAGGCACTTCTTCGTGTGTTTAGGACCGAGAGTTGTCAGTTCACTAGAGCGCTGATTCAAACATGCGATATCTACTAAGTATCCTTTGATGGTTTGCTCTGGCGTAGCTCCGGAAGTCAGAATAGAAATTGCCATCACTACAGCAGCTAAGACTGGAAGTCTTTTCAAATCGCTCATCAAAACTTGGCCCCGTTTAAGGCAGCACTCCTCCGATGGTTGTCTTGCGTTTTTTCTTTAATGTGGCCTCATGTACATGGAATGGTTCGAGTTCGTCGGCCACCTCAGGATGGTCACGCCAGAAATCCTGCGCCAATGCGCCTACGGTCGGATCATCTTTCTGCTCTGCATAAAGGGCGCCTTGCTCCAAAGCTTCCTGGGTCATCCCCAATTTGTCATAGATTAGCGAGAGATAATAGTGAGCTGTCAGATCATCGGGATTGATCCCCTGCAAGGCCTCAAACTGCTCCCGTGCGGGCTCGTACTTTTTCTGCAGGTAATACGCATATCCCAACTCCTGTCGCGCTTGGCGGAAGCGAGAATAGGCAGCGATGACCAATTGTTGATTCCTAATGGCTTGGTCCAACCTATTTTGTAACCTGTAAACCAGACCTTGATAGTAAAGTGCCCTGAAGTTGCCTGGGCTTATCTGTAATGCTCGTTCCAACGCTTTGAGCGCCGGTGCAAACTTTTCATAGGCTGGATTGCTGACTGAAAGATTGCCGGGGCCATCGGGACTCTCGCGCTTGTTTTCAATCAACTTTGAATATTCAGCAATGGCGATATTCATATAGCCATCAGCGTAAGAAGGCTGGATCTCTACAACTTTTTGAAATGCCTGAGACGCCAACCAGTATTGCTGCTGTCCTAACAATGCGATGCCATAGTTGTTCCAGCGCAGCATGAGTTTCTGCGGGTCCGTGGTCGGAGTGCCTTCGTTCAGGCCCAGATTCAGCGCGCTGCTCTGTGAGGCCATCGTTACTATCGGAAACTCTCTGGCTTCCGGAAAGATAAAATTGGTGAATCCTTTGCGGAACCTGCGGTAATTGACTTGGGCTGTAAGTTTAAGGGGGCCTTTGGCGTCAGGAGGAATCCAGAATTTATATCTCACTAAATCGGAACGCCCTGGCAGGATCGTGTTGTCGTAGGTCTTGACCTTGCTTTCCCAGACCTGATGTAAGTCCAGAAGCTTGCCGCTGTTGGAGACGAGACGATTAGTGTAACTGTGCGCGTTAGGCTCCAAGAAGCCTCTGGGATCGAGGAATCCGCTGTGATAAAAAATGCGGCCTGTGGAATCTTGAGCGGTAAATTCCACCCAACTCTCATAAAAATCGCGCTGCTCTGGCACCAAACTGTGACCGATTTTCTTGTTCTGAATGACGACGTTCACAGTAACGGTCTCGCCAGGAAGCAAAGTGAACTTTTGTCCATCAATGGGCGCAACGAGATGTTCGCCGCCAGCCGTTTGTTTGTTCAAGGCAAAAATATCAATGCCGAGAATGTTGTCCTGCAGATATTCCCGTATCTTTTGAAGCTGCTCATCGAATCCGTAAAATACCGGGATCGCAGTATTCGCCCCCAAAAAGCGATGCGAAGCGATCTTACCTTGCTCACTGCCATAATCCTTCATCGCATCCACTTTCGGCATGTGGCATGTCTGGCAGGTGGAAACCTCGTCTTTCTTATAAAACGGGAGCGGCGATTCCTTCGACCAGGAAGACTGTTGCCACTCGTCATAAACCGAGAAGGCCCGTAGCCACTTGTATCCATTCAATATTCGCGGCAATGCCGCCTTATGACAGACCGCACAAAATTCCGGAGTGCGGTAGAAGTCGCGCATCACAGCACGCTTGTGCTGTTCGGGATGCAAGAAGATGTCGTCGTAGCTAACCGCACTGGTGACGGGCGTGCCATCCGGATTGACCATGACGGCAGGAACTCCCATCACATAGCTTCCGGTTCCGCTTGTGTTCTGGATTTTCTGAATAGAGTGACAAACCATGCAGGTCACTCCGTCTTCGTCGAAAGAGCGGTTGATTTTCGAGTCTTTTGTCAGCGCGCCCGAAAAAAGTGCAATGGGGTTATGGCAGCCTTCGCAGTGCCGCGAGTACTCGATCCCTTTACTATCAATCAATAAGTTGACATTTTTTACATAGAAAGGCGCACGGAAAGAATTGGCATGCGCCGACTGGCGCCATTCCTTGTGTGCCTCTTCATGGCATTTGCCACAATACTCAGCAGTTGGGAAATCAGAGGGTTTCAAAAATCCATCGAATCCGACTTTGGCATTGCTCGGTAGGAATGGGTTGGGGCCAAACCGATGGTCGTAGCCAGACTGGTCGCCTGCCCACAGAGTGGACGCACAGAGAGTCAGAAAGGCAAAGCGAATGAACATTCGCCGGTAGCGCAGCCCCGCTCTGGCTGTCTGATTCATTGAAGGATTGAGAGCTCTAATGTATCCCAAGTACGGAAGTAGCTCAAAATGAAAATGGAACCTCAAAAACGAAAATGGCCCGTCCCGCGCAAAAAACTTCCTTCGAGTTTAATCTGGTTTGCGGGCAGGCCGTTCGAACCCGCACAGCGTATAAGTTCTCCGGCAAGCTTCCCTGTGCGCGTCGTGAATATCAAGGGCCTCCTCAACCGGGGGAGCACGAGGGGGCGGAAGTGTAGCCTGGCCCTTGGGCCAAGCTGGTCTCACAAGTTCTGAAGACGAACACTCCAAGCTGTAGGTGAGGTTGATATCATGGAAGATTAGGAATAAACACGGATTATGTTGATTGTGATTGAGGGTTGCGTAGGAGCAGGCAAATCGACTATTGCCAAGGGACTTTCTGACCGTAGAGGCAGCAAACTGTTGCTGGAAAATTTCGAACTGAATCCTTTTATTCGTGCCTTCTACAGGGACCCGATTCAAAACGCTACGGAAACAGAATTCGGGTTTCTGCTAGTACATTTTCATCAGCTCAAAAGCCAGGTTGATACCGCCTCGCAATCAGAAGTTATTGCGGACTTCCACCTCGGGAAGGACCTCATCTATGCAGATATAAACCTCAAAAATGGACGTGCCAAAAGCCTATTTAAGGAGCTGTATGAGGTATGTTTAGAAGGGATTCCTAGGCCGGTTCTAATGATTTTCTTATCAGCAACGACAAATCTCTTGGTCGAACGGATTTGGGCTAGGAGGCGCGACTTCGAATTACAGGTCGATCCCGAATACTACGCTGCAGTAAATGCGGCCTACGAGAAATTCTTCACAGAGTACTCTGGACAGAAGCTCCGAGTTCCAATGGATGAGTGGGATTTCATCAAAGAGCCGGCCCTTTACGAACGACTTGCTTCACTCATTGATGAGAAACTGAAAACCAAGTGAACAGATCTACCGCAAAGCGCCCAAAGAAACGACAAATATCAGAGATTAGCCAAAGGACTGCTTATATAAAGACAGCTCCTATGTTGTCGGAACGTGATTATTTCCGCATCCGAGATTTTGAGTACGCGCAGCCTTTATACGATCTTGCCTTTCTTCTAGAAGTGGACGCCCTCGCCAAGGGCGCGGAAATTCCAAAATATCGAACATTCTCACTGTGGCGTGCGGGATACAGCATCGATGGTTACGGAACGACCATTGACCGGTGGCTCGACGGAACCATCGGCAATGGGGATCTCGACTGTATACCGTCATCGCGAATTCGGCAGTATCTGACAAATATCAAGCTTAGCGGCTCGATTCCTGAACTTAGTGCATATCGGAGTGAGCAGTTCGAGCGCTGTTTACGCCTGCGGTCTGTGCGTGGCCTAGGTCCAAGCAAGATAGCACAGACGATATCGTCGAAAAGTCCCCCTGAAGAATGGCTTAATCAGGCCACAACGAACGGCAATCTTAGCCGGCATCGAATTACCGAACTGTATAACGGCGACAATCCAGGTCCGTGGCAAACGGCGCATATTGTGCCGCCTCTGTTGCGCTTTCTTCATACGATGGAAGAGTGCTATGGCCGGAGACTCGGATGGCAGCTTTCGGGAATCCCGGATCCATTTGAGCCGATCACTACAACGATTCACGCGACAGCAAACAGCGTGGGGAGGGCCGTTGAGAGCGCCATCGACAAAGCGCTTGAACGAGAAAAGCATTTTCATCGTGCTTCATGCCAGAGCAATGACAGCATCAGAATTAAACATCAGATGGGGTGGGGTTTTGTCATCGAGGCAAATCGTAAGCAAGACAAACTGCAGCACGTTTCCGAATGGGTGGAGAAGCTTGATCCCTTGGCTTCATCGTCTGGTAACGCTGTCCTGTCAGATTTGCACCTGCATACTGCCTGGTCGGATGGAAATGCTTCTGTAAACACAATGGCAGTTGCGGCCGTTAGCAGCGGCCTGAAGTATTTTGCAGTCACCGATCACAGTCGATCTAGTAAGCTACAAGGCGGCTTAACACCACCTCTTTGGCTGCGCCAGGCAAACGCACTGACCCTGGCGAAGCCCATCTGTCCTGTTTTGCACGGCGTTGAGGTGGACATTCTCAAAGACGGCACGCTCGATCTTCCGCACTCTCTCTTGTCTGCGGCGGATCTTGTTGTTGCCTCTGTTCACTCCAATTGGGAAGACGATGCACGGGCAAACACGGATCGACTCTTAGAGGCGATTGAATCTGGATGTGTTGATATACTTGCCCACCCGACATCTGCTGTTGTTGGGACGCCTGGAGCGCCGGACTATGTTCGTAGTCCGGCAAATGTCTATTGGGATGAGGTTTTCGAACGATGTGCTCTTTGGCGTGTTGCAGTTGAACTGAATTGCTTCCCGTCGCGGCTTGACCTGCCATTACATCTCTTGCGAAAAGCGATAGCGACAGGTTGCCCAATTTCAATTGGTTCAGATGCCCACGCTCGTTCCCATTTAGTCAACCGCCGGTTGGGCGAGGCAGCCCTACGTCAACTAGATGCTCCTCTTGTGCTAAATCGCCTCACCTTCGATGAGCTTAGACAGTGGATTAGGCAGAGTAGAGCGAAGCGCAGACATCTTCCACGGACCGCAAGGCTCTCTGTGCAAGCAGAGCTGCCTTTTAGAACGGACGCCAGCGCGAGCCCGCATTTGTTTGCTGCCCGAATACGCCCGCCTCAAAAAATCCCGGCTGGATCACGGGTAATAGGTGTCGACCTAACTGCGGGGGACAAAGCAACCGGGATCGCACTTCTTGATGGCTGGTCCGTAAGTACATGTTCCTTATTCTCTGATGAAGAAATTGTTGCATACGTCAAGAAGCATAAACCTGCGATCGTTAGCATTGACTCACCGCTGGGCTTACCGGGAGGGGGCGATTCCATAGATCCGAATGCAGGAATCATGCGAGTGGCGGAACATGATCTGGCAAGTATCGGCATTCCGGCATACCCTTCGTTAATTGATTCTATGCGGAACTTAACACTGCGGGGCATTCGTCTCCGCCGAACAATTGAACGGTTGCCGTCAGCGCCGAAAGTTATTGAATCGTATCCAGGCGCAGCTCAGGACATACTTTGTATTCCCCGCAAACAGAAAAGTCTTGGCTTATTGCGTGAAGGACTATGCCGCTTGGGACTGAAGGGCACGGGGCTAGAAACACGCTCGCACGACGAAATGGACGCAATTACCTCAGCAATCGTTGGGCGATATTTCGAATCAGGTTCCTTTGAGCCAATGGGTATTCCCAGCGAAGCGCAACTTATTGTTCCGAAAATAGGGCCACTTGCATTCGACATCAACCCGGTAATCTGTCTTGCAGGCAAAACCGGTGCAGGCAAGTCCGTTGTCGCACGCTATCTCAGCGTGTTCTATGGATTTGAGTGGATTCGAACACGGAATGTGATTCGTGATCTTCTGATTGAAGACCAAGGTGCACCGCCGGACAAACGACTATTCCAGCAAACAATCAACATAGACGCAGTTTCAGAGAAGCATCTGCGAGAGTTTGGAGCCCTTATTTTGGACGTCCACAAACAGGTTCCGTTGCGCAATAAACTTGCAAAAACGATCAAAGGGATCAATGCGCCCATAATCGTCGATTCCATTCGCGATATCGTCGATATTGATCGCAATGCGTTGGATGGTAGACCATTGATTACTTGGTTTGTGGACTGCAATGACACGATTATTCGACAACGACTGGAAAAGAGAAGCACGATAGGTGAGAAACGCCTAAACTCTGCGAGTCCTGTAGACCGTACGGCGACGATCATTCGAAATGTTGCCGATCAGATTGTTGCTAATTTCGGTTCGCTTGAGGAATTGAGATGGCGAATTGATGATCAGCTTTTCAAGGTTCTATCAATTCATCATTGAAGACGCGATTCCGTTTGATCGTTCTCGTACCGCTTATATGTATCGTCGTCCTCTCTTAAGGTTACATACTTGCTGAACCTGATCAGTTGTTCTTGGAAGTCAGCGGAGGTAACGTCACGTATTGCATCCAGTGTCGAGCTGCCGTGAGCAGCGAGACTGTTAAAGAAGTTACCTGTCTCCTGAACCGTTAATAGGTCTAGCTGCTTCAATTGCGTTTTGTCGAGCTTCTTCGCGACTGACGTAAGCTTCTTCCGGGCTACGGCAACCTCACCTGTGGTGGCCTCGGCTGGCAGAAATTTATCTATCCTACGAAGCTTCTCCTCCCAAGAAGGTGGACCGACGCAAAGCAGTACATCGAATCTCCCTGGCCGCTTTATCGCGGGGTCAAATCCCTCTTGATAATTAGTAGCGAATAAGAAGATCAAAGAAGCCTGGTCGTGAAGGGCAGCAAGTTTCGGGAGCATGCTCGTTGTTAGAAATTGGCTAGTTAAGTCGATTCGCTGGCCATCACGAGTTCTCACTAGCGCATCCATTTCATCAAATAACACTACAACCGCTGACAGATCTTGAAGGTCTCGAAAAATATCAGTTGCTCGGCTGTAGATGTTTTCGATGCCGTTACTAAGGAAGTGCGATGGATCAATGAGGAGAAGAGGCCACCCCAGCTTCGCCGCCAGAGCACGAGCAAGGCGCGTCTTAGATGTTCCTGGGGGGCCAAATAGTAGGGCCGAGATCCGCCCTTCAATCTTATTGCCAGAAAATGGTTTATATTTTGCCGCCGTAGTCACAATCTGCTTCTCGAGAACGGTTCTTACTGTAGTTTTTGACATACTGCCTTGGAGACGCACATCCATGTCAAGCAAGTTGTTCCAAGGGTTCGAATCGAGGACTGCAGGGGGTACCTTGTACTCACGAAGGATAGCAGCTTGCGCCTTAGTAGAAAGGACATGTTGCAATTCCCAGAGAAACATGTGCACGACTGCGGTGGCCCACGACTCCGGTTTTCCTGCGTTTAGCGAGTCGAGTTCTCCTCCCGAATTCCACCCGTGGTAAGTGCGCCCATTCACCGAATACTTAAGTCGGTTGTCAACACACCAAGTGAGAGCGTGATCCAGCCTCTGGAGGGTCGGAGACATTGCCAAAAAACTCGATGCACCATAACCAAATTCGGCTAGCACCGCTTCCAACATTTCATATGTAAAGCAGAAGTTCGATCCGGCCTTAGGATAGTGAAAGAGCGGGAAGTACTTTGGCCAAATGCCCGACGGACTCTGCTTATCAAACAAGACCTTAATACCGTGCTGAAGCTCGACGCTGGATGGCAACAACTTTAGACATGAACCTATTACTGAGGATTTTGATGTATCTGCAATCGTGCGGAGCCGTGAGCACAAGGAGGCCGCCATAGCCATTGCGACTGGATCCATCAATGCCTCGTGTTGGGCGACAACCAAAGAACGCTGTCTATTGAATTCCTCTCGTGCCCAGTCACAAAGCGAGCGCCACTGTCCTATACCGAGCCTGATCTCGCCACGATCAATACCGTCAACAAACCAGTAAACAACGGCCGCTGAAGGGGGATATTTACTTATTCCAAACCGCTTAATGTCACGTGAGAGCCATGTGGCGATCTCACTTAGAGTAACGTTCCCGAGGGGGTTATAACGTCGCTTCTTCGTGTAAGCGAAGTCGGAATCAATAACCCCCGCGTCGACGAGCAGCCCAAACGTGCGGATGACCAAGACTGTGGAAAAAGCGTTGTTCAGACCAAGGCCTGAGCTTCTCCAACTGGCATTGAAGACCCTCTCAAATGCTCGTTTAGCCTGCTCTTTCGGGTCTTCGCCGTAAACTCGATGAAACTGCTTGCTCAACGTCAGAGACATTAAACACGAACAAGTACTGGTTACTTTTACGTCACCGCGTGTTGACGGTTGCTCTGGGAGCCGGCGAAAGGTTAGGTTGTCAGTAGCGTTCAAGAACGCGGCAAGGTCTTCGAATTGATGCGAGAGTAACTTCAACGCATCGGTGCCCAAGCGGCGTATAGCTGCCAGGTCAAGATCGGACATGCAGGAATTCCAGTTGCCGTATTGTGGAATTCATGAGGGCTGCGTCAGCGGTTCGAAAGCCAGTTCCCCCAAATTCAACAGGTACGCCTGTTGCAAGTTCAATCTGCTCTACAAACTGGTGGGCTTTTCTTGTTAGCATGCTTGATTCTGTCACCCCGGTATTCGCATAGTCGAGTCGATCCAATCCCATTACTGCCAAACTGGTCGGGCGATTGTACTGCCACGCCAGCTTTGCCAATTCGATGTCGAAATGTGCAACACGACGTAGACGCTTGGTGACGGATGTATATTCGGGATAAACCTGTGGAGCGCCGGAGATCCGGCAAATCTCCTCCCATGAGATTTCGTTAGAAAAAGGCCCACTCGCTCCTCCCACTCTGATCGGGAATGTCCGAATCACCATGACGACCTTGTCGATTTGCCGGGGAGACAGCCCAACCTCCATTGCAAACCCAGCCGCTGTCGTGTCTCGTGAAGTAACAAAGGGATAGCTCGGCCCGTGCAAAAGCGACAACGCAAATCCTTGAGTGCCTTCGACAATAACGTGGCCACCTTCATCGAGAACATTGTGGAGCGCGTGAGCAACCGTTTCGATGCGACAACGCGCATCTAGCGCATCGGAATCTTTGACCAAAGGCACTTCCGTCCTCCGGGACATCCGTCGAACCAGTGCTGCTCCTGTCCCGGAGCAAGTACTAGCTATGTCCTTCAATTCGCGACGTTCAGCTTCGCGATCCTGCTCCGTAACGAGTACAGCACGCGGATCGACGATAATCCGACTCCGGTCAATATTCAGCAAGTCCAGTTCTTGGATGAGTACCGCTTCATCGACGGCACAGCCGGCAGCAAGACAAAAAATAGCGCTCTGCGGGTCCGTGCAACACGGAACTTGCCGAAGAATGACATCTTTGCCATCAATGGTTACCGTGTGCCCAGAATTCGGGCCGCCACAGCGGACAAGCCAAGGGGATTGTAAACGGCGAGCCAAAAGAGCGACGACTTTGCCTTTCCCCTCAGATCCGTATTGGCCGCCTACAACAATGGTTGCTGGCATAACACCCTCGGGACGTTCAGTTTACAAACTTCATCTTAAAGTACCATCCATTTTTGCAAAGAATCATTGAATCTTCAATTACTTTGGCGGCACGGGTTCACAACTTCGTTCAAGGGTTCAAGAAAAACCTCGGACTGTTGCAGAGAACAGCCGCACACTTAAGTTCAGCAGCCAAGGCTTCAAAGAAGACTAACGTTCTGAGCTGTCGCGCCTAAGCTTTACGCCTGCGGGCATCCCTTAACATCTCGACCAGGCATTCGGGTAAGTAAAACCTTGAGTTCTGGGCTATCCTTGGACAATCGCTTAAAGAATTGGGGAGGATGAAAGCATCGCGCTCGGCGACGAATTTCATTCAGAGCGACCGTCGGCTCAAGCATCTGAACGGACTCAAAAACAATGGCACAACCAGTACTCACCCCCACAAAGTATTCCTGAAAATCGGCGAGCGTGACAGCTGAGTCTTTTCGAAATTGTTTCCACAGTTGAGCTGGGGCAGCTGTAACAATTTCTCTTACCACGCCTACAGCAGGGAAATTCGCCTGCGGCGCTTTCGCATAGATCCATACGCGCGTTCCCGGCGAAACGTTAACTGCCCTGCGGCGCAGCTCTACCGTCTTACGACCGCTAAGCACGTGATCAACATATGGTTGCGAAAGCGAGATGAGTATGTCCGTCCGTTCAGACATGCGGCCTTCCTTCTCGGATAACAGACCTAAGACCGTCCGCACTGACTGTAATTGCACTGACGAGGTTTGCATTGTTGATGCAGCCAAATCTTTTCAATCGCTTGAAGGAAATCGGATTCTGAAAGATCATGAGATTGTCAAAAGTGGTGACGGCTATCTTGTCATCTGCCGTGAGTTGCTCAATTTCGCCTTCATCCAACACCCCATGACGAAGAAGTTGTCCTGAGATCGTTGGCTTGCTCGCAATAATGGTTTCCAGAATCCGGCACACTGCTATTGCACACGACCTCCCGTGTTCGCTTCCAGACTCATAGAATACGAGTGGCACACCGCTCCTAAACAACCGGGCATTTCTGGTAGAGCTGTAGTAAATACGCTCAGATGAAAGGATTGCACTCGGCGAAGGAATTAGGCACATTTGGCTCGCTGAACCCAGCAAATCATCAGCAAAGCTGCGCCGTATGGGAGCTATTACACCTGGTCGTTTGTCCAGCAAGACCAGAGTCGGACCAAGGATAGTCTCGAGGGTGTTCAATGCCACTGTTCCACGACGTGCAACAGACTCGAATTTCACTGTCTGGTTTTCACCAGTAAATGTCGGAAGTGTAGCTTCCAAGGTTAGGCTAGCGACATTTTTCAACCATGCAGCCACCACAGGCCAGTCTCTTGGCTCAATGGCTCGACCTAAACAGGCCTTCCAAAGAGTCCCGACCGAACTACCATCGTTCGAAGAGGGGGCAAAACCCTTCAGACTCGCGAGGGCCTGACCTGTGACCTGCCCCTTGGGGAACTGCAGACTCAGTAGCACTTCGCCTTGTTTGCTTGCTTCACGGCAGATGCGGTCGAGCAGGATGTCTAACGCAGTCTCCAGGGCCGGGTGTTCTTCATTTGCGACACATCGTATGTGCGCGACTGGATGTAAACCGCTTAGGCAATCCCATGCAGCCGCACAAATAATATCCTTTTCAGAAGATGCGATGATTCGCTTGCGAGTGACTAGGGATTGAGGTGGCGCCTCGAAGTGTGTTCGAAACTCTTCTGGAATCGTGAATTGAGCAAGGAATTCGTCCAAACCAGCTTGTTCCCTGGGCGAAACTTCTCGGAGGCTAAGTGCCGAACCCGACACTCTAGTGTCTGTTCTTGTCAGCGGTTCTTTCAAAGTTTTGACAGCGTCAGCAAATTTGCTTACATCCATTACCCGAAGACCGTACTTCTGATAAAACTGGTGCTGCTCGCGAAGAAAAGCGCGCTCGTTCGTAACAAAGCCAGCCAGAGTGTGATAGATGGCAGTGGCAAGATGGATCAAGTCCGACCGATCCTGATGTCTCAACGGAACGGAACCTGGCCGACCCGGAAATGCAATCGCTTTTATCTCTGCAGTCAGCAGACTAAGCACGTCAGCAGGTGGGGCACCGATGGTGGGCAATTCTGAGGCAAATTCGAGGATTGGGTCGGATGCCGTTGTCGACGTCCTCCGCAACTCAGCGACAAATTCTTCGGTTACCACTACTCGAATCAAGTTCCCCAGTCCTGCGCTAATGACCTTGGCTGCGTCATTTGCCCTGGGACGACGCCTTACGACATCGAAGAACACATTGAGATCAATCGCATAGGTTGGAAGGCCGGTAGCAATGCGGGTGGCGAGGTTCAGCTCGGTATCCGGAACTGAATCAGGAATTCCGAACAGTGTGGATGTTCGCAACGGCTTGACCCTAACATTTATGGTTCGCCTCGTAGTTACGCCTCCAGGCTTCTGGCAGACGGTGGAAAAGCCCAAGCGTTCCCAAGCAGCGTTGGCGGGAAGATCATCGGCCACACGGGCGCGGATGCTGAGATAATTGTGTGGTTCGAGGCCATCAACCAAAGCGTTCACTAGCTTTCTTGCAATACCGCGAGATCTGTATTTCGGACAGACGTACAGCTGCAGGATCTTGGCGTTTGGAAAAGTGCGCGAAAACAGAAGATGCCCTACGTAATGGCTCGACCTAACATCATTCTCGACCGCAACAAGCAACCTACCCTCTCGAGCGGCATCGTCATAGACTTGCCCCGGGAAGAATCCGAGTGCATGCCTTTCTCTGTCAGCATTTTTTTGAGCCTCCTTCACAAAAGCACTCACGTCGGCATCGCGCCAATAGGTTTGCACGGTCTCTATGGAGCGCAGCGCGGCTGCAACCCTACTGTGGCGGCTTGCGGACATGGACGGCATTACGTTGAGCAGAATTGTACAACGTAGCACGAAGCCAAATAGCACGAGAGTTTATAGGTATGGCCAAAGTATGACCAAGGATTCAAAGGATCTTCGAAAAATCCCAATAAAAACCAACAAATGTACAAACGCCTACCGTGACGTTATTTGTTTGTAAGTCGTTGAAAGGATTGGCTGCCCCCCAGGGATTCGAACCCCGATATGCTGATCCAGAGTTACATCGCCTAACAGATGCTGTGCGCGAGCTTCCAACTGAACAGGCATTATGTATTTGCTTTAGGTGCCTTCCATTGTTTCTAACCTCTTTCTATTTTTCAAAGCCCTACTGGACGAACCCACTCGAAAACTGGGGAACATTTGGGGAACATTAAGCGTGCCTTCCGATTCCTAGCAATAATTTTGTGCGCTATCCGTGCCGTCTAAGTTGTTGTAATTCCGGCCCTGGTTACACTCATAACCCAAAGGTCGGTGGTTCAAATCCACCCCCCGCAACCAAAACCTCCTGCTGGAATGTCTCGCGTCTCCGACAAAAGCTATTGGGTTTATGTTCTTTGGAGTATCTCCGGGCGCTGCTTTTATATCGGTCTAGAGCAACATCCTGATTACAAACAAAGCTCGAAAACGCGAGCTTCAACTGAAGGCCCAAAAGGGCGGAGCCGGTTTTTTTGTCATGACCGGGCTCGATCCCAAGCAATTTGCACGTTGAGGCTCATATCCCGCAAAGCGGGATCGGTGGTTCAAATCCACCCCCCGCAACCAATCTTATTACTTAATCTTTCAACAACTTACAGACCTCGCGGCAGAATTGTACCGTTACCACCCAGGTCTGTATGATGACTTGGATGACCACGGAGTCGGAAATCAAAGAATTTGCGCGTCAATGGGTCGCAGCGTGGAACTCACACGACCTGGCCGCCATAATGTCTCATTACGCTGCGGATGTTGTCCTGATCTCCCCCGTCGCAGCCAAGATCCTGGACAATCCATCCGGAACTGTCGAAGGGGACGCCGCCTTGCGCAACTACTTCAAGCGCGGGCTGGAGCTGCATCCGAACTTACACTTTGAACTCCTGGATGTGATGTGTGGTCTGTCCAGTGTCGTCGTCTGCTACAAGAATCAGAAAGGCACAAGGACGGCCGAGTTCATGGAGTTCGGCAAGAACGGAAAAATCATCCGAGTGGTCGCAAACTACAGCGGTTAGCCGGCAGGATATTAACTTGCATCGACCCCGCCAAGCGCAGCATTTTGAGCTGCCAGCCTGTATGGCTGCTGATCGGGAACAGCACTTTTGGCATGTGACCATGCCGATGATCAGCAATACCGGAGACGCCAGCGATGGAACTTGTAATAGCCCGCCGACAGTAGTTCCATGAGACTTGCTGTTTTCTTGTGGCATGGGCTGGAAAGAGGGCCGAGATTACGGACTGTGCTTGAGCGTGGGCTGCGTAGGCAGTAACACTCCAGTCTCTGGATACTTTGTAATCGGCACTCAAATCCACAACGAGGGGCAATCCCATATATACTTCCAAGTGCTTGGAACCGGAAAATCTGAATTCCGGTTGGCGGAGACTGCACCTGGCCTTGGGAGTTTCCGCAGTCTTGAGTGCGTGTTCAACAACGATGCTGGTGGACGAACAGCTAACCATGACCGATGTTGACCCTCTGCTCCTACCCTTTCTCCATTCAACAAGTCCACTGAAAACAGAGCAATTGCTCAGTAAGCTCATTTGCGAGCATGCCGATCCAATCATCACAAGTATTCTCAGGAAAAAGATGCATGCATCACTAAAACCATTCGAGGGCAGCACAGAAAACCAGGATGGTCTGGAGATTGCCGGCGATGTACGCGCCCTTCTTATCTCCGAGTTGCGCGGCCTCAAAGCAACCCCAGGCCGAAGAACAATCGGTGATTTCCCTGGTTACGTAGCAATCAAGACTTACTCGGCTTGCGTGGACTACTTGCGGAAGAAACATCCTCAACGATGGCGCTTAAAGAACATGCTCCGCTATCATTTGAAACGGAGTAAACAGTTTGCGTTATGGAGCGCCGAAGGTCAGCACTGGCTCTGCGGTTTGCGCGCGTGGTCCGAGGAGAAGGCTGCATTCAGCTCACCAGACCGTCTCCTCCAATTAGTCGAAGACACGAGAGCGAGTTTGGCTAACTCGATTTCTCCTCCTGGCATTGGTGACCAATCACCCGCCGATTTATTTAGCGCTGTATTCGAGAAGGCTGGAGGCCCGCTGGAGTTGAACGAATTGGTTGCCATCGCGGCTGAGATATGGAATATCAAAGACCAGCCTCTGGAGCACTACGATGAGACAATGAGGACGGTTGAAAACCTGCCGGCGCCCCAGATTGGAGTCGATGTCGCGGTTGGGGAGCGTATTTATCTAGAGAAGCTATGGATCGAGGTGTGTGGCCTTCCTGCCCTGCAACGCATCGCATTGTTATTGAATCTTCGGGACGCACAAGGAGACAGCGTTATCGCGTTCATTCCATACCTGGGGATTGCTTCCGAGAGCGAGATCGCCGAACTGGTGGCCATGCCTTGCGAGCAGCTAGCGGAACTGTGGAACGACCTGCCTTTGGACGATGCCAGCATTGCTCAGTTGTTGGGCATAACCCGGCAACAAGTAATCAATCTGCGGAAGACCGCACGCGAACGGCTGGCGAGGCGAATGCAGGCGCTCGAGAACAATCCTCGACAATCTACTGTGGGACGGTAAGAAGGGCGGCGATTTTACGGCTTAATGAAAGCAGGAGTAGCAGTAGACTGATTCGATCAGGCAATAGCATGCAATCGGAACACCAACATTTAACGGCGATCGATCTTGACGGCTATCGCCAGCGAAAGCTGGACGCGGCCGCTCGGCAAGAATGCGATCGTCATTTTGCCATTTGCGAAGAATGCCTCGGGCGTCTTCTGGGTGATAAACAATCAAGAGCTGTTTTTTCCCAGCTCAAAGAAGCCTTCGTATCCTCGGATGCGGAGCCATTCCATCTCTCGCTCGAAGAGTTGAGAAGCTATGCGACCGACACCGCAGACGAAGCTACCAGAACGATTTGTGAGAGCCACTTCGAGATTTGTCCACAGTGTGTCAGAGAATTAAAAACATTCGCCCCCTCGCGGGCAAGCGCACCACTCCGTGGGCAGGCGGCGGCGAAGCCACAGTATCCTGGCAAATGGCTCCCGCAAGCGGGGCGAGGCCCTGGGCTTCTGACTGCCCGTCGTTTGGCTGGTGTATTCTCTCTCGCAGCGTGTCTCTTATTGATTTGGGCCGCCTGGAGAAACGTTTCCAGTCTGCAAGAGAGCGCGCATAGTCACCGCGAAACATCGCAGATCGTTGTTCGCTTAAAAGACGGCACTCAAGAGATCACCCTGGATCGAAGTGGATCGCTCACCGGCCTTGAGGGACTTTCGCAGCAGGCCCAGGCAGAAGTCCGGGATGCGCTGGCTACAGCCGAGCTGCAAAGACCGCAATCGATTGCCGGTCTTTCCGCGCCACCGATAAAGCTCCTGGGGGCGCCCGCCAATGCCCCGCCATTCGACCTGGTCAGTCCCATCGCAACTGTAGTTGCAGAAGAACAACCCACCCTGCGATGGAAGCCATTGCGTGGCGCGACAAGCTACACGATTTCCGTGTTCGATGCAACATTCAATCAGGTCGCAAAAAGCGGCGCGGTTTCAGCCTTAGAGTGGTCTGTGCCGGTCCCGCTTCAGCGTGGGAGCACTTATTCCTGGCAAGTCACAGCCCGGCGGGACCATCAACAAATTACGGTACCTAGCGCCCCTGCCCCGAGAGCACAGTTCAAATTGTTGAATGTCGAGGAAATTAAGCAACTTAACAGCGCCAAAGAGCAGGCAGCCAACTCTCACCTCGCATTGGGTGTACTCTATGCTCGCGCGGGCCTGTTGGATGAAGCTGAAAAACAGTTTCAGGCTCTCGTGGAACAGAACCCTCAATCATCGGTGGCCGGCAAACTATTCCAGACAGTTCAGTCCTGGAGAAAAAAATGAGCGCTGGGATTGTATAGCGGCAGTAATTACAAGCCATCCCCCATCACGACGAATCCTGCCCAGTAAAAAGGATGACGATATTGAGGATCGGACATGAGCTTCAACGCCGCCTGGCGCAGAGCATCCGCCTTGTTCACTCTCCGATCCGCTTCAGACTCGGAAGACTGTGAATTAGCCTGTCGGGAAAAAGCGACCAGGTGACGAAGAGGTTCTTTTCTGCTCGCTCGAATCTCGCGTTGCGACAATTCGAATTTGAGAATGCGATGAAATGCAATCATGACACTGGCGGTGCTCGCAGAGTCTACCTTCCACTGACTCACGACCGTTGTCGGCGTTCCCGCAATAAAAAGAGCCCACGTCATGCCAATCAGGCCTTCGCCTGCACGTACGCGTCCCCGCGCGGTATCGCAGGCCGAGAGCACAGCTACATCTGCGTGCAGGTCGAGTTGCATGATCTCTCTGGCTTCCAGAAAGCCACTGTCTGTTGTACGGTTGCCCGCCAGCAGCAAGTGCGAGTAGAGGGGATTGTCATTGTCGAGTATTCCGTGAGTGGCAAAATGCAGAATTCTATACTTTCCCGCCTCAGCCTTTACGGTTTCTACCTTCGCTGCGGAACCGGTCAAAAGCATGCTGTTTTTCAGGCCATAGATCTGTCCCAGTTGCTTCACCATTCGTCCCTGTTCCGGCAACGGATCGTACGGAACATCTCCGCCGACGACTTTAGCCCCGAGTCCCAAGTGGTTAGGCAAGGCCGGATCTCCGACCGCAAACAACATTCGAGTTGAAGAGGGCGCAACGGGAGCGCCGGGTTCTCCATGGGCTGCCATGGCATTGACAGCAATAGCTGTTTGCTGACTTTCAGAATCGGCCGCAGCCGATTTGCTCCTCATCTCGCGAAGCACACTTAAGGAAGGAGCATAGAAAAGACCGTGATCCTCCAGCACATATCGGTTTTGTCCCGATAACAACGCCTGGAACGGGAGCTCCCAAAGAGCGCCTGCTGGGACGATGCCAATCGTCTTTTTTCCGGCCAAGTCCTTCTGCGCAGGCCCAAGCAGCAGGCCGTACAGCTCTCTGGCAAGACCTCGGAAATCGAGTGAGTTGTTGGCCAGCTTCGCTCGGAAGTTTTCCGTTCGGTTCGCGAGATCTTCAGCTCTGATTTTTATCGGGTACACCTTCAGGGTGACAGGACCGTAGTCTCCTTCGCCGCCCTTACCGCTCCTGGTGAGAACAAATAGATAAGTCTCTTCCTGCGCCACCACATATTCCAGAAATGCCGTGGAGTTGTCTGGTATTAGGGCTCCAAGCTCTTCGAGAGACAATGGCGCGCTCACCCCACGCCGAATCTTCAGATCGGGATGGCCTGCGTATAGTTGGGTCTGGAAAGCTTCGTACGCAAGCCGCGCCTCCTTGCGGCGCCCTTCCAGGCTTCGGAGAATAACTTTGTTGGGCTGGCGTTGTAAGGTTTCCTGGATGAGTTGGGAATTGAGCCGAACCAGGGCCTGGTTCAATCTCTCTTCCTGGGACCGCTCTTCCGCTGTCATGGTTCCGGTTATGTCAGCTCTGCCGTTGCGAAGCAAATCAAACAATACCCGCCCTTTCGCGCGCTCGGCATAGTTGAGTGCTTCGGTGAGTTTGTGCTCCTGAATCAGCAATTCCACCATGGCATAGTAGGGATTCACCTTGTCTTCGAAGAAACGCTCCTGGTCTTCCTCGGTTCCTGCGACATGTGTACGGAGCGTTTCAATATTAGAAATTGCTCCTGTGAGCGCCTGCTGTGCCTGATCGTATTTGCCGGTGGCGAGATAGGCAGTACCTAATGTGGTCAGGATCACGGCCAGATCGGGTGGATTGTCCAGTCCTTGAGCAATGTCCGCAGCCCGGCGGCAAAAATCAATGGTGCGATCATAGTTACCCAACTTGTAATAAACATTCCCTATGCGGTTCAGGGTGACGGCAACATCCGGCCGGCGATCACTTTCCTCAAAGAGATCGAGACTTTTTTCATAGGACTCCAATGCCTGCGTGAATTGTCCCTGCAAGGAATAGTTGTCCCCCATATTCCTCCAAGTCACGGCAGCTACGTCGTTATAGTCAAGTTCGTCAGAGAGGTGCAGGTTTTTCTGGTAGTAGTCCAGTGCCTCTGTATACTTGCCTTGCCGTGTAAGTACTCCTGCAATTCTGCCCAGTGCGTTGGTGACTCCCAATTTGGTGTCTACATTGGCCTCGAGCTCCGAATACAGCTCTAGACTTCTCTGATAATGTGCGAGTGCCTGCTCGTCGTTGCCTTGTTGAACAAACAAATCTCCTACAAGTTCCAGCGTGGATGCGAGGTATTTTTTGTTGCCAGCTTCTTCGCTTGTCGTCAGGCTCTTTTGGTAATACTCCATGGCCTCTCGATAGTCGCCTCGCTCAAAGTAATCCTCCCCAATTTCAAAGAATATGTGGGCCAGGCTTGACTTATTGCCAAACGACTCGCAAAGCGTCACGCCTTTCTGGAAATAGTCTGCCGCTTGCGCCGCATTCCCTTGCACCAGGTTCCCATACCCCAGAGCGGAAACGGCCTTCCACAGTGCCGACTTATCATTGAGTCGCTCCGCCATTGTGTAAGCGAGATGGAAGCCGGTCATGGCTTGAGCGTAATCGCCCATCTCGATGCGTTCGTTGCCTGCATTGACAAGCTGATTGGCCAGTGCTGCTGTAACCAGAGGCGTATTCTTGGCAAGCAACCTGTCGCGTTCTTCTTCAGATTTGGCGATAATCAAGGATTCCGCGAGCTCTTCCTGGTCATTCGATTCATCCCAAAGCTTCCAGTCGCCCGCCTCTCGCACTAACCGGTAGGTATAAAACCTCCTCCCACGATTGAAGTCTGGCTCTTCGGGACCTCCCTTCACGCTGGATTGCTCATACGACACACGAGCGGTTGCAGTATCGCCCGTTATTTCTATTCTTCCAATTTCGAGACCTTCATCCTTGATCTTTCGGTGGTCTCGCTGAACGTCCATTCTAAAATTCGCGAGAATCGGCGATCGGGTACTGAATAGCGAAAGAAATGTCGAGGCGTCTCCCTGCTCATAGGCCACAAATGCTTTTTGCCCCAAGTCACGAATAGCCACTTCGTCGGCGGTCGGCACGGGCGCCGGATCCACTTCCTGATGATCGGGACTGTGCAGCTGTGAATTGGCCGGTGCTGGCGGTATGGAATTTTGCGTTACATCAGATTCGGTACCGAGGTTCTTGGAATAGAGATAGGTTTCCTCTATCTGCATGTATAACTGGCCCGCGACCCGACGAATCAGGAGCGACCGGGCCGGCATCCAGATATCATTGTTGGTCTTGGCGTAGTCCTCATCAAAAGACGATCCCTTCGCCAAAAGACCACCACCTTCAATGACGTCAAAGTGCAATCGCAGGCAAACTTTTTCCTTCGTATCGATCCATAATTTCACGCGGTCACGCAGTTCTTCTTCGTCGAAGCTGTCCGTCGGCGTGGCACCGGGACGCGGAATGGCCTCGATCACGTACGCTTGCCGGTCGCCCACATTCTCCGTTCCGAGCGATTTGAGGTCGAACAACCGGGGCAGGTCTTCGAATGGGATTGGCACCGGCACCAGTTGTCTCCAGTTCCAGATTACCGTTATGGCTACGGTACCATGCTGCTTGGGTATCCCGGCCTTGATTTGTGCCTGCGCTTGCTCTGCTCTTGCGCGATCTTCCTCTGCTTCGTCTTTGAGCAGAGGTTTGCCGTCGCGTTCGATTATGTCGTGATGCCAGGAGCCGTTCACATAGCCCACTGCAAACTTCAGAGCGCCATGCCTAGATGGGTTTCCACGCGTATCGTAAGCACGCCACTCGAGGAGGTCCGCGTAGTTTCTGGCGAGAGGCGCAGCGCGTTTTTTGTTTGCAATGGCTGTGCGTACCAGCTCTGCAGGATCCACCGGTGTCCCCGCTAGCTCCTGCCCAGGGTCCCCAGCCGTCAGGATCACCGGCAATGCGGTTGATGGGGGAGCAATAGTTCCCACTCGGGGCCCAACGTGCTGGCGTGGTTCTGTCTGTGCCGCTGCCTGTGCCGCTGCGCAATCGGCAGAAATGATCACTGATAGCATGCCGAGCAGAACGCATCGGCTCATCATTAATTTGCTAGTCATAGATGAATTCATCGGCTTCTTCTTCAGGTTCACGATGCTAACTCCAAAAAGGCCCACTTCTCAAGTGAAATAAGCCATACCTGAGCAAGTCCCGGATCATGGGCGCCCGAAATAAAAATCGGGCGGTTAGTAATATGCCGCAAACATTTACGGCATCTCTCGAAAGAGGGGAGCACTCAAGGCACAGTCTTAGCCGAGGAACGTGGGGATTGGTTTGCTTTTTGCCTTTCCCGCTAACATAAGATTGCAGTACTTGCTGGATTAAGTTGAGGGTTTCGTTAGAGGTTTACAAACGCATCGTGACGCGAGAGGTGAATCATGCTTAAACATAGAAACGTTTCCGAGACATGGATGTTTTCATCGACACAATCTGGTGCTGTCATGTGTTCGACCGCACCTGTGATACGTGGTTCGAGGCTCACCAAAATCAGACTCCCCGAAAATGCATTCACGAAATTAATGATGACGTGTTTGGCGGCTCTTTTCCTTGGCCTTTCACTGGCATCCACAGCTGCTGCTCAGTCGGCTGTACCTGGCCCACAGTCAACAACTTGCGGGGGCCAGGGAGCGGTAGCCGGACAGCCGGCAACCACTCCCCCCTGGATGATTGACCCCGAGGAAGCCCCCGCTCACCGGGCTCGGGCCTTGATCAGCGCGATGACGTTGCCTGAAATGGAGGAGCAAATGGCCGGCCAAGCCGGCGGCTTCCCCGAGATTCCCGCGTGCAGTCCAAGTGGACGGCATGTTCCAGGCATCCCGGCGCTGTGCATACCGACTTTTCGCATCAGCAACGGCCCCTCGGGGGTCGGTGCAGGCGACTGCGCGATTGTACTGAGGGCTACCTCCATACCCTCGACCCTGGGAATGACGGCGGGATTTGATCCGGCGCTGACCCGCGCGGCTGGCGACATTATTGGTTCAGAAGCCCGTGATGTCGCGGTGCACGTAATCGAGGGGCCGGCCATGGACATGTTGCGCGAGGCGCAGGGTGGCCGCAATTTCGAATACGCGAGCGAGGACCCGTACCTCGCAGGCCTGACCGTCTCTCAGTCGGTCATAGGGGATCAAGCCCATGGCATCATCGGAATGTGCAAGCACTTCATGGGAAATGAGCAGGAGACGAACCGGACAAGTGTCAGCGATATCATCGACGAGCGCAGCAAGTACGAAATGTACTTCGTGCCCTTTAACATGTGTACCATTGATGGCGGCGCCCGCTCCGTAATGTGCGCCTATAACCTGGTCAATGGCGTGTACGAATGCCAGGATTACACTTCCATGACCACGGCCCTGCGCCAGCAATGGGGCTTCAAAGGCTACGTCCAGTCGGACTTTGGCGCCACCCACAGCACTGCGCCTTCCTTGTTGGCGGGGGAAGATTTGGAGATGAGCTCCCCAGTCTGGTTTACTGCCGCCAACCTGGATGCCGCGATCGCCGCCAATGAGATCAACCAGGGCACCATCGAGAACGCCCTCCTGCGGAGGTACACCGAAATGTTCGCCGCGGGCGACTTCGACCGTAATATCGTTTACACCAGTGGGACGCCAACGGTCAGTGTGGCTGACACGATTGCACACGGCGTCACAGCCAGGTTAATCGGCGAACAGGACTCTGTTCTATTCAGGAATGCGAACAATGCCGCGGGAAATCCTACGCTCCCTCTCACCTGTGACCCCAGCAAGCCGCAGACCATCGCCCTGATCGGGCCAGCCATCCCGGGCGGAACATACACTGGCGGCGGCGGTAGTTCGATGGTAAGACCGTTGTACACCGTCACTCCCTTTCAAGGCCTGCTGACGGTCTGCCCTACTGACACCATAAGGGGATACGCTGTCGCGAACCCTCCCCTCCCTGGCACGGTCAGCCTCGCGACGGCAGCGGCTGCCGCCGCCGGCGCCGACCTGGCTATCGTCATCGAAGGCGACGAAGAAACGGAAGGTCTCGATCGAAGCCGGATTTATATGCCCGCGATATTCGGCGTTTTGCCTGACGTACTCATCAATAGGATCTACGCCGCCCAGCCGAATACGATCGTGGTCCTCCTGAACGGCGACCCGGTGCCTCTCGGCGATCCAAATGTCTACACCGTTTCGTGGGCAGATGAGGTTCCGGCAATTCTTGAAACGTGGTACCCCGGCGAAGAAGGTGGCAACATCATCGCAGATCTGTTGTTCAACACTTGCCAGATCGGCGCCAATCCGTCGACCCTGGGGGACCCGTCGGTCTGCACCCCTGCGAATCCCTCTGGCAAGACTTCGATCACATTCCCGGTACACTCCGCCGATGTCCCGCAGCAAACGTTGAATACAAATCTGTTACCCTTTGCGCCAGTCGGGTGGCCTGAGCCCATGAGCATTGCGGAGGAGTATCCCGGAACACCCCAAGCCTTAAGCTTCCCTCCCTATATCTCCGCCCCGCCCTTTGCCGCCGCCTTCACGGCCTATCCGCCCATCTCCACTTTTGTGGTCGACAATCCCACCTATGTCGGACCAACCGTCTATTATTCCGAGGGGCTGCAATTCGGTTACCGCTGGTACGAATCGCAGAATATTAAGCCGCGGTATCCTTTTGGTTTCGGCCTTTCGTACACGACGTTCGAGATTTCTGACGTCGACGTGACACCACACAGTATCTCCACTCAAACCGCGCCGATCATAGTCCGCGCTAGAGTGACCAACACGGGGCGCAAGTACGGCGCTGAGGTGGTACAAGTGTATCTTGGACTGCCGGGCACCGGCGCTTCCTTCGGCGAACCACCCAAGCGGCTTGTCGGATTCAAGAAAGTTTGGCTTAACCCCGGCGAATCGCGGACAGTCACGATCAAGGTTAACCCGGCCACCGTGCCGGAGGCTAAGCCCCTTGAGGTCGAACCCCTCGAAGCCCAGCTTTCACAGGACGACCCCGACGAGCAAGCCCAGCTGGTCGACATAGACGAGACGCAAGGATTCAGGCGGCCGCCTAGACGATCGGTCTACCAGCCGCTGGCGTATTGGGATACCACTGCGCACAGTTGGGCCTGGGCGTCCGGCCACTATACGGTGTATGTGGGCAACTCCTCCGCAAACACCCCCTTTACCCACTCAATAGCATTCACATCATTGCACCATTGCAATGGCGTTTACACTGGGACCTTCGAGGGGAACACGACGGTCTTGTCGGACGAAAAGTGCACAATCGTGGACGGCAAAATAACCGGGAAGGTTCTGGTGCACCGGGACGGCCAACTGACGCTGATTCAAGCCACGGTCGGCGGCGTGGTCCATTTACCACGACATACTCGCCATTAGGCCGGTAACTCGGGTTCAGCACTGCGTTAATGCCGTTTTATGACTAACTTGGACTGGAGGGGGGTCCGGCCTCAGATCTGTGGCAACTGGGGCCGGAAACTAGCCGAGCGCAGCAGAAAGAGCGGGAAGAAGCGAGCGATCGTGGTCGCGGCAAAAAGCTGGCGATTACGATCGTTCTTTGCGGTTAGCTCCCGAATAAACCGACAAGGACTAAGCCGCTGGCGCGGCGGACGCTACGCGTGGGCGATCCGCAAGAGTTTGGATAGCCGACATAGTGTGGGTCACAGAGAAAGGAGATTCCTGCTATCTCCGCGCGGGAGTCGTCGCGGTATTCATCGATGTAATGGCGGACGATCTCGTCAAGAGTCATCTAACAACAAAATGTTCTGGACCAGTAATATCCTTCGACCTTTCACGGCATACCTCATAGTGAGGACTAGCATTGATGCGACTACTGCTCCTGATCATGTCTCTGACTATGGCTGTTCTTCTGGTCCGCATCTCTCGACGTTTCGCGGCATCTTTCGGGAGGACCAGCTCATGAAGCGTCTCTTGCTCGCGACCGTGCTCTCAGCCATCGCAGTTCTTCTGATTTCCTGTGGTGGGAACCGCAAAAACCTGCTGGTTGGCTCAAATGGTCAGCCTCTGCATAACGCAAAGGGGTGTGACACCAGCAACGATCCCTCGTGCACCGTCCTCATGGTCACTCAATCGGACGGCACCAGCGTTGTACGCTACTACGTGCTCCACATCCCGCCGAACTTCCCTGCGACTTCAGGTGCGTTGGTCGTGGCCTTGCACGGCACCGGCGAGAGCGCGCTGGAGTACCCGACTCACACCCTGATGAACAACACCGCCGACGCGGACGGCTTCGCCGTGGTGTACCCTGAAGCCCTTGACGCGCCGCGCACCGAGAACTTGCGCCAATGGAACGGCTACTTCAACGGGGCTCAATCGCCTACCAGTACGTCGCCGGACGATGTCTCCTTCCTCCGACAACTCATAACGACGCTTCAGGTCAGTTTGAACGCTGATCCCAAGAAGATCTACGTCATGGGAATTTCTTCTGGCGGCCTGATGGCGGTCCGTGTCGGTGTGGAACTCTCCGATCTTGTAGCGGCCATCGCACCTCTTTCCGGAGCCCTCGACAATCTGGAAGGTAGCAATGGTGTCGTGCCCGCGGCCGCGGGACCAGTCTCCGTCCTAATGCTCCACGCCGATATGGATCAAACTATCCCCTACTGCGGTACCAGAGATAACGCGTCGCAGGACGTTACTGTGAACTATTGGCTCACGGCGGATGCGACTGTTAACCTGGATACGTCCACTCCCTTGTGCAACGGCGGCAACCCCACTAGCGTGAATGAGAAAGACGGCACGGGCGGCCTGTCGAACACCGAAGTGAAGTTTTACCGCCTGATCGGTGCGGACCATTTTGCGGTCTATAACAATGCCGACTTGAGTCGCTACAATCCGAATTTCAACTCCACCACAGGGGTCCTTTCGAACGACATCGTCTGGAAGTTCTTCGCCGCACATCCCAAGCAGTGATGCGCAGTGATCCATCAAATCGACGTCGACCATCGCGGATGGAACGGAAGCTGGGCGTCGGATTATGACAATCGCCCAGAACTCGGTTCGGCCCCTGGCGGTTCTCCCGCGGCCGTTTCATGGACTCCCGGCCGACTGGACGCCAGCGTGATTGATCGCGCCGGTAACCTGTTGCATACGTGGTTCGGCCTCGCGATCCTGTATTGCGAGGCCTTTTGCCTTTGAGTATCCCTATTTCATTCAGATAGACGTGAAATCCGCAGAATGTCGTTCGCACGAATTTCATTGCGCCCGCAGGGCATCGGCCGTCTTTGCGACAAGGGCTCGACGACACGAGATCAGCAAGGAACTGGCGGAGTATCCGGGCACGCAAGTCCCCATGCCTCAATCAGAATTGAGGTAAACTTGTGGCGCAAAAGACAGGTTCCCCGACAGCGGGAACACGATCAAGCAGCGAAATTCTAATGAATCATAGAGGTGCAGTCATGCCCGATTTGCCCGGAAAAGAGATCACCCGTCGTGGATTCATCGTGAAGGCCGGCCAGGGACTGGTGGCAGTGAATGTTGCCGCGGCACTGTTCAAGGATGCGGCAGCACAACAACCGCAGCTCATTGTTCCTGAGCCGCCCGGCAAGAAACTGGGATGGGCCGTCGTTGGCCTTGGCAACCTGGCCATTCACCAGATCTTGCCTGCTTTCTCCCAGTGCGAAAAATCCAAAGTGGTGGCGTTGGTGAGCGGCCATCCCGACAAGGCCAACAAACTGGCGCTGCGCTACGACGTCAATCCCAAGAACATCTACAACTACGAGAATTATGATTCAATCAAAGACAATCCAGAAGTAGACGTCATCTATATTGTCCTGCCCAATGGCATGCATGCTGAATACACCATTCGCGGGCTCCAGGCCGGCAAGCACGTCTTGTCAGAAAAACCCATGGCCAATACGCCTGCCGAATGCCAATCCATGATCGATGCCGCGCGTAAAGCGGATCGAAAGCTGATGGTGGCATATCGTCTTCGTTACGAACCCTTCACCCAGGAAATGATTCGTATGGCACGCGAGCAGGAACTCGGCCCTGTCAAGATCATTCAGACCAGCGCCGGTTTCAACATTGGCGATCCGAGCCAATGGCGTCTTAAAAAAGACATGGCCGGCGGCGGTTCCCTGATGGATATCGGCATCTACGCTTTGCAGGCGGCGCGTTACATCTCCGGTGAAGAACCCGTGGAGATCAACGCCATGACGTACAGCACTCCGGGCGATCCGCGTTTCAAAGAGGTGGAAGAAAACATCAACTTCCAACTGCGTTTCCCCAGCGGCGTGCTCGCCAACTGCACATCAAGCTATGGCTGCGCCTACCGCTCTCAGTTCCAGGCGCTGGCGACAAAAGGTTGGTTTGAGTTGGATCCCGGGTTGTCTTACAGCGGATTGCGCATGAGAGTGAGCCGCGGCAATAAGATTGAGGAGCCTTCTCTTGCGGTCCGCGACCATTTCGCTTTGGAGATGGACCATATGTCCCAGTGCGTGATGCAGAACAAAGAACCGCTCACACCCGGCGAAGAGGGCCTGCGCGACTTGAAGATCATGATGGCGATCTATGAGGCGGCGAGAACGGGCAAGACTGTTAAATTGTAGTGCGGCTTGCCGCTGCTGAGGGTTCCGGCTGCTTTTAACGGCGGGTCAGGATTATGTTGCTAGTCTGTCGGGGATGAGCTTCGTAGCTCACCGAAGGTAATGAAAACGAGCTCCGGAATTGAACTAAGCCCCGGCAGGGGCGGCGCATTGTAGCCCAGCGCTTCAGCGCTGGGTGGGCAGCACTAATGACTCAGTCCCGTAAGGACGACGCCCGATGGCAAACTCGACTGCTTTTTCGACCGTTCCCAGAGTCAAAATGGAAATCCTGGTTTGGAGGTTTTTTGCATGGACATGAGAAAAATTGCATGGCTGCAAGCATTGGCCTGCGTTTCTTTGTTTCTGTATGTTGCCCCGAACTCCCTTTGGGCACAGAGCAAGCCGGCGCCCATCGGGACATTTGAAAACCACGGGGACATTGGCACGGTTCTTCACCCCGGCTCCGTCGAATACGACGCCTCCAGGAAGACTTACACCATCAGCGGCAGCGGCGCGAATATGTGGCTCAAAGAGGATGCTTTTCAGTTTGTCTGGAAGCAGGTCTCGGGCGACGTCACGCTCACCGCGGATATCTCCATCCTTGGCAAGGCTGGAAACGAACACAGAAAGGCAGTCTTAATGATCCGCCAAAGCCTCGACGCGGACTCTGCCTACGCTGATGTTGCGCTTCACGCGAGTGGACTCGCGTCTCTTCAATATCGCGATGAAAAGGGCGCCCTCACGCATGAAATACAAGCAAACATTTCCGCGCCCAGGCACCTTCGTATCACCAAGCGCGGCGAATACTTCTACATGTCGCTGGCGGGCGACGGCGAGGAGTTACGTTTTGCCGGCGGCTCGACGCGGATTCCGATTCAGGGAACGTTCTACGTTGGGATCGGTGTCTGCGCTCACGATAAGGATGCCATCGAGAAAGCCGTCTTCTCGAATATTGATTTGTCACCCGGCAGCCCTGCCCCATCCAGTCAGCCGGTCCTCTACAGCACACTGGAGACAATCTCCATTACCTTGGGTGATCGCCACGTCGTCTATGTCGCACCCGAGCGCTTCGAGGCCCCCAACTGGTCGCGCGACGGCTCCTATTTTCTCTTCAACGGCAAAGGCCGCATCTTGCGTTTGCCTGTGGTCGGCGGCAAGCCGGAAACCATTAATACCGGATTCGCCATCCAGTGCAACAACGACCACGGCATTTCGCCCGACGGAACGCAATTCGTCATCAGCGACGTGTCGCAAGAAGAGCACCGCTCCCTCGTCTATGTCTTGCCGATTGGCGGCGGCGCACCCACGCGTATCACCAAACTTTCTCCTTCTTACTGGCATGGCTGGTCACCGGACGGTAAAACCCTTGCCTTCGTCGGCCAGCGAAACGACGACTTCGACATTTACACCATTCCCGTTGCAGGAGGCCAGGAAACACGCCTGACGACCGCGAAGGGCCTCGATGACGGCCCCGAATATTCGCCCGACGGAAAATACATCTACTTCAACTCCGAGCGCAGCGGGCACATGCAGATCTGGCGGATGCAAGCCGACGGTTCCGAGCAACAACCGGTGTTTTCCGATGAATACAACAATTGGTTCCCGCATATCTCGCCAGACGGCAAGTGGATGGTCTTCCTCACTTACGACAAGAGCGTCACCGGCCACCCGGAAAACAAGGACGTGATGCTGCGTCTTATGTCGCTAAGCGACGGGAAGATCAGCGTGCTCGTCAGGCTCTTCGGTGGGCAAGGCACGATGAACGTTCCTTCCTGGTCGCCCGACAGCACCCGGCTGGCATTTGTCAGTTATCAGCTCATTCCGTAAAAAATGCGCGAAGGCGTGGGAAGCTTTCCCCGAACCTCTCCAGTCTTTCCCGGTCACACCTGGCGTTATATGCCTTGACACGCATATGCTCTATGAAGTATATTAAAGGAATGGAATCTGTATTCGAAATCATTGCGGAGCCTCACCGCCGCGCGATACTGGGCCTGCTGGTCTCGTCACAACAGTCGGTGGGAGAGATCGAGCGGCACCTTCGTATGCCGCAGCCGACCGTCTCAAAGCACCTGCGAGTGCTGCGCGAGGCCGGTTTCGTGGAATCCACGGTGGACGCACAGCGCCGTCTCTACCGGCTGAAACCTGAACCATTTCAGGAGTTCGATGCCTGGCTGGCTCCCTTCCGCCGGTTCTGGTCCGCTCACCTGGATGCTCTCGAACGCCACCTCGGCCGCATGGATCGTCTTCCGGCGAAAGAACCAGCACCAACGAAAAAGAAGACAACCAGAAAACGGCGCGGCCCAAACCGCAAACGCAACCAAGGAGAAACGAAATGAAAATCAAAGTGACCAGCCTATACGTGGACGACCAGGAGAAGGCCCTGCGCTTCTATACCGAGGTACTGGGCTTTGCCAAGAAGACCGATTTCAGTCAGGGCCCATATCGCTGGCTGACCGTGGCCTCATCCGAGGAGCCGGACGGCACTGAGCTGCAGTTGGCGCTGAACAACAACCCCGCAGCCAAAGCGTATCAGCAGGCGATATTTCAACAGAACCAGCCCGCGATGATGTTCTTCACCGACGACGTCAAGGGCGACTACGAGCGCATCAAGGCCCGCGGCGCCGAGTTCACCATGCCGCCGACTGACGTGACCGGCTCAACCATTGCGATGCTGAAGGATACCTGCGGCAACCTCATTCAGCTCACCCAGTTGGCACGCTATTCACACTGAGGAGAAGAAGATGATCGATCGCGAGCAATACACACCGGGTCCCGCCCGCGGGGCGCACATACAAAAAGACCGGGGAGAAAACGGTGAAGAGAAGTGGACGCTCATTCTCGTGCGTGAGCTGCGCCACTCGCCCGAAAAAGTCTGGCAGGCGCTCACCGACCCAGAGCATCTGCGTGAGTGGGCGCCCTTTGATGCCAATGGCAGCCTGGGTACGGTTGGAACCACGGTGAAGCTCACCACGGTGCGAGCACCCAAGCCGCAGGTTTCCGAGGCAACAGTGAAGCGGGCGGACGCTCCCAAGGTGCTTGAGTACAACTGGGGTGACAAGGATATCCGCTGGGAGCTCGAAGCCCTGGATGGTAATGGCGGCACGCGCCTGACCCTGTGGCATAACATCGATCGCGGCTTCATCTCCATGGGTGCTGCCGGCTGGCACATTTGTTTCGAGGTCCTCGATCGCCTTCTCATTGGAACTCCCATCGGCCGCATCGTCGGCGCCGAGGCCATGAAGTTCGATTGGCCCCGGCTCAACTCCGAGTACGCCCAGCAGTTCGGTATTGAAACGCCCAGCTTGCGTCTTCGCAAACAGGCCCAGGAGTACGAAGAGGCCAGGCAAATCCAGCAGGCGCTCATGCCCAAGGAAATTCCACAGATCGCGGGCCTGGAAATTTCGGGAAGTTGGCTGCCGGCGCGCATCGTCGGAGGCGATTATTTTGATGTCTTCAAATTCAGCGCTACCCGGCTGGGACTCTGCATCGCCGACGTCTCCGGCAAGGGAATGCCGGCTGCTCTGCTGATGTCGAACCTGCAGGCCGTGGTTAAGGGGTTGGCGACCGAGAATACGTCACCCAAAGAGCTGCTGGAGAAGGTCAATCGCGTCATGGCGGGTAACACCACCGAGGGCAAGTTCATCACGCTCTTTTATGCCGTGCTGGATGTAGACCGCAAAACCCTGCAGTACACCAGCGCCGGGCACAACCCACCCGTTCTGACCCGGGAAGACGGCGCCCAGGAACGCCTGGAGTACGGCGGCCTGATCGTGGGTGCTTTCCCAGAGAGTGTTTACGAACAGGGCGAGATCGCACTGCGGCCCGGAGACCGCCTGGTGATGTTTACCGATGGCCTGAGCGAGGTGACGAACAAAAGCGGCGAGGAGTTTGGCGAAAAGCGCCTGGCCGAGCTCGCGCGCAACAACCGCCAGCTGTCGGCAGAGGCGCTTCACCGTTGCTTGCTGGACCGCGTCACCGATTTCAGCGGCGGCGAGTTCGAGGACGATGCCACTATCCTGGTCGTTGCTGTTTCCTAGAAGCTGTTTCATAGCGGGTTTTGTTGGCATCCGTTGGATAGTCGTTATTTCTAAGAACTGTCATCCTGAGCGAGGGCAAATGCCCGAGTCGAAGGACCCCGAGAATGCTTCAGTCGCCCAGGTCATATCAAGGCATTTTCTGAAGGACTCTTGCCTGGAGCTGCGACGGTTTGGAGGATGTCAACAGAGCCAGATGACTTCTAGATAAACGACAAACCGCGCATCGTCGGCCCAGCGTCACACCCGTGGTATCGAGGCCGATTTTGGCGCACATGGACTGAAATCTGTTGACACAATTTCAAAGCCAGGCCCGAGTAAATGACGCGCCGATAAATGGAGGACAAATTCATCATGAAAGATGCCACGCAGCGTACGATTTTTCGCTGGATTCACATCATCCTTAGCATTCCGATCGTCGGTTATATTTATAGTCCGTTTGAAAAACTTCCGGGCTATGCCCCCGCAACCCGGTTTGTCTTCCTTCCTGTAATGGTCCTTACGGGATTGTGGATGTGGAAAGGCCATCTGCTTCGACGGCTTTTTTCGAAAAGATCGGCGAGCGGCACAGGCTCGTACTCAAACCTGTGATCTCGATCGGCGGGTAGGACGATAAAATATACAGAGACCAAGTTCTTCGACTGGGTATGCGATCAAAACGCGATCGGGCCGGAGGCCGAGATTCCTCGGGGGGTGGGATGATAAAGAAACAATTGGTCTTCGCACTTCTCCTGCTATTGCTCATTCCCGTGGTTTCGATGCTGGGGGGAATGCTGTTTAACCTGATTGATCCTGAAATCGCGGCAGGTCATCCCAATTATGCGCGGAACTACCATCTGCTAAGTGTTTTGAGGATCGTGGTTTGGTTGGCATCTGGAGCGGTTGCTGCGGTCGTGTGGCTGCTTGCGTGCTTTCTGGTAATCCGCTCCAAGCAGAGATCTCCTCTGTGGCTGCTTCTCGCTGCCTTTGGGCCCTTTGGCTTCGCCGTCCTGGCAATGCTGAACGACCGGGCGCCCGCAGAGACGGACCGGTATGCCCGGTTTGTGCGCAACCTGAACAAGTTTGCGTTTGCCGGCTACGAACTATGCAGCTTCGTGATCCTATGGCTGCTCGCCTATGAAGCCATGGTTCTCATGCGCAACCTGATCATCGTGGGTCAATCGGTCACAACTGGAATGTCGACCGCCCAGATCATCCAAATTCAGAATGCTTCGGGTGGAATGTGGGCGTTTGGCGAAGCGATCGAAGTAATATACATAGTGATTCTTCTCTACCTGCTTCGGCCCATAGTGTTCAACCTGCTGGGTCGTCTGGCGGCGAGTATGGCAGCGCCCACGGGGTCCTGAGTCTCGACGCCCGCACGATATTCTGCACGACTATGAGCCAACTCACAGCCAATGGGAAGTCATACAATTATGATTATGTCTATGTTCGCTCATTTCTTCCGTCTCATCCTGTTTCTCTCTGTCATTGCAGTTATAGTTTCCTGTACAGCAGCAACCCATCCGCCGATTCCTGCTGCAAAAATGGATGTTCCATTAGCCAGCCATGCTGGAAACGAGAAGGCTGTATTTGCCGGCGGCTGTTTTTGGGGAACGCAAACAGTTTTTGAAAGAGTGAAAGGCGTGACCGAGACCACGGTGGGTTACTCGGGCGGCTCAGCCACCACGGCGACGTACGATCAGGTTACAACTGAGACCACCGGGCACGCGGAATCGGTTGAGGTGGTTTATGATCCGTCGAAGATCACATACGGCCAGTTGCTGAGAATCTTCTTTTCCGTTGCGCACGACCCCACGCAACTCAACCGGCAAGGGCCGGACGTTGGCACTTCTTATCGTTCTGCGATCTTTTACGTGAATGAAGAACAGAAGAAGATAGCTTCTGCTTATATCGAGCAGTTGAACCAGGCCAGGATCTTTCCGAAACCCATTGTGACTGAGGTGACGCCGCTCAAAGGCTTCTATCGCGCCGGAGATTATCACCAGGACTATGCGCTCAAGCATCCAGAAGATCCCTACATCCAGGTGTGTGACCGCCCAAAGATCAAAGCCTTGCAGCAGCAATTCCCTGAGTATTTTGTCGATTACAAGGGGAAGAGTCGATGAAATAGCGCCGCTTGGTGCCGCTCAGCCCGTTGGAAGGCCTCAACTTGCGGAGATAGCAGGTTACGTCGAGATCATGAGTTAACAGCAAAAATTGCCGCAATACCTCCGCAAAAGCCTTCATCGCTACTGCTCAGCATCACAGACGCGGTGACCCAACCCCGTCCGGCTTCCCGCGTAGTAGAATTCTGAGGCTCTGTACGAAATCAGCAAACCCATGCCCCCGGCCATTCTCGCCGCGTTCTTCGCAACCTCTGGCACCGCGGTCGCAATGTGCTCCGCCGGCATCGCGGTTTTGTTGATCGGATCATGGGCCGCGAAAAACGATTTTGCCCAGGCCCGCGGCCTCGACAAGATCGTGGCTTTGAGCAATCTGTGTTTCGCCGTCCCGCTGGCGGTCTTCGGCACACTCCATCTCTTCGGCCCGGAATTCGTCAAGGACCTGGTGCCGAAGTACATGCCAGGGCGTATGTTCTGGGTATATTTCGTCGGCGGCGCGCTGATCGCCGCGTCCTTGAGCATCGCCGCCAAAATCGGGGTACGCTGGTCCGGCCTGCTGGTCGGAATCATGATGTTCATGTTTGTCGCCATGCTCTATCTTCCCAGTGGGCTGAGGCACCTCGACGCCAGAATTACCTGGACCATCGTCTTCCGCGAATCGTCATTCGGCGGCGCCGGCTGGATTTTTGCGGCCATCGCCCCCCACCGCCCCAACGCCGGATGGCGCGGGCCAGTCCGGACCACGCTGATCACGGTGGGCCGCATCGTGATCGCGCTCGCCGCAATATTCTTCGGCATTCAGCACTTTCTGCATCCGCTGGGACTTCCCGGAGTCCCGCTGCAAAAAGAGATGCCGGCGTGGATTCCCGGGCGCGTGCTCATTGACTATGTGACCGGCGCAGCCCTTCTCCTTACCGGGGGAAGCATTCTGCTGAACAGGAAAACGCGAACCGTGGCAGCCTGTGTCGGCGGTTGGATTTTGCTGACGGTCCTGGTCATCTATGGCCCGGTGATGATCGGGGCGCTATCCCAACCGGATATTGGAGTGAAGGTGGAAGGGATCAACTACTTTGCCGACACGCTGCTCTTTGCCGGAGTCATCCTGTCGGTGGCGAGCGCGACGCCACGATCCGATGTGGTCGGGTAAGCGAGTGTTTCAACGCGAGGGTTTCGAGGGGGAGAAACATAATGTTCGCCCGATTAATCGCCAACTGGGTCTACGGTGGGTTCCTGGCCGGTTTATTGTTGCTTTTACTGACTCCTGTCCTCGTGCACTCTCGGCCTGTTTCGCTCGTGGCTACGTTTCTCTGCCTGCCGGTTTACATGGTCCACCAATACGAGGAGCACGACAACGATCGGTTCAGACTGTTCGTCAATCAGAAGATTGGGAACCGAAGAGTAGGACTCTCACCGTTGGCTGTCTTCGTCATTAACGTGCCCGGAGTGTGGGGCGTCATCGGGATCTCTCTGGCACTGGCAGCGACGGTGAGCGCTGGGTTCGGACTTGTCGCAGTCTATCTGGTTCTCCTGAATGGCGCCATTCACGTCGTCCAGGCGGTCATTTCCCGAGGCTACAACCCAGGACTGGGAACCGCGATCGTCTTGTTTCTTCCACTAGGCGGATACGGTATCGCCGCCATTCAGCAGGCTGGCGGCGGGACTTTCCTGATGCACATGACCGGCGCGGGAGCAGCTATTGCCATTCACGTCGCAATTATCGTCTACACAATGCGCCAACGACCCGGGCTCTGACATACCCACAACTCCCTTCTCGGCCCCTGGCAGGCCTGCTGAAAACCACTCCCCATTTAAAGTGCTGATCAAGAATTTTTACGAGATGGTCTCACCTCCTGACTTCGTCGGATCAATTCGACTTTCGCCGTCGAACCAGAAGCGGCTTCCACTTGCGGAGGTGGCAGGTTGCGCTGAGCGCAGCTAAAATAGGTGCGAGAGTTGGAGCTTGTATATGAAAGAGTCTATTCCGGTGGAATCTGCCTCTGCAGTCATCGACGCCAGGATCAGGGAACTTGGGGACTGGCGCGGGAAGGCGCTGGCGAAAGTGCGCGAAATCATACACCAGGCAGACCCTGAGATTGTCGAAGAGTGGAAGTGGGTCAAGGCGACATCGCCGGGGACCCCCGTCTTTTCCCGCGGCGGCATCGTCTGCACGGCGGAGACTTACAAGAACGCCGTCAAGATGACATTTGCCAAAGGGGCGGCGTTGAAAGACCCATCAGGCGTATTCAACTCCTCGCTCGACGGGAATGTCAGGCGCGCCATCGACATCCACGAAGGCGAGAAGATCAATGAGGCGGCCTTGAAAGATCTTATCCGCGCTGCAGTGGCGCTTAATCTTAAGGGCAAAAGTAAGCCCAAGCCCCAGCGGAAGCCCAAGCCAAAGCCCAAGTCGAGGCCCCGGCGAGCGAGCAGCAAGCGGCGATGAACGTCTGCCTGAAGGCCCGCGCTTCGCAAGCGAATCGCTAGAGCCCAGATTTCTCACCACGGAGACATGGAGAGTGGAGGAATTCTGAGCAGCCACGGTCGTTTCATTCCTGACGTATTGGACCTGTGCGGCGCCTGCACAGTTATCACGCAGGCGCTAGTCAACAGACCAAACGAAATCATTCGTGCTCAATCCCTCTCTGTGTCTCCGTGCCTCCGTGGTGAGAAAATTGCGACCAGATGTATGGAGGCGCTGACACCAGTAATCAGATATGAGGCAAGTGACTCTGGACACAAACCACATGCGCTGGTCTAGAATGGCGCGGCTGAATACGGAGACTTGAAACACTATCTCCTGAAAAATCTATAGCCATTCCAGACGCAGCGCAGCAGCCATCATTGTCGTTTTAGTGGTCGCGGTCCTCATTTTGATCCTGCTCCTGAGGCGCGAAAGCTACCCCGCGAAGCACTTCTCCGGCACTCGCCGAGCGAAGGGTGACGAACTGGTCAAATCCATCGTTCCGATCGTGGTCGCCATTCCCTTGCGGCAGAGTGGTTGCCCTGAGAAGGTCGGTAACTTTCACCAGTTTATTCGGGTCGGCGCCCTGGTCTCCACTGGCGCTGACTGTTGAGGTTACGGCATAGATGTCTACAATACCGTTCCCGTGAACTTTGCCGGTGAGGTTGCGGCAGCCATCGGTTGCCGGGCTCAGCGATGTTGGATAATTTGGGACGGTGTACGGAACACCGATATTCAGACCGTTCTGGAGAATGTAAGCCAGGCGCCAGGCGCCGTTCACCAGACTCCACTTCTGCACGCCGGCCGTGGCCTGGCTGGCAGCATCGGCAACATTCCCATTGACCGCAGGGGTCACCAGTGTCCCATCGCCTTCGTCGCAGACATACAACGTGTTTGCATCCGCAAACCAAATCCCAAAAGGGAAAGATATCGGCGCTGGGTTGCCATTTTGATCGACTCCGCTCGCCAGCGACGTCGGGAACCCCGGCAGGATCGTGATCGGCTCATTCACAAGTTGCGCCGTGTTCCCCATTGGCAAGACGCCTGAATGTCCAACCTGGTACACAGTGTTGATGCCATTTCCGCCACTGCCCTTGGTGACATATAAGGTGTTGTCAAAGATCGTCAGACCGCGGAAGTTGTTGTCCTTCCCCGCCTTGTCGGCCTTAGCGTAGCCAACCTGTGTAATTTCGAAGTCCCCAATTTTGTCGATGTCCGGCGGAACGGGAGGCGCCTGGCCTGGGACCAGAGACTCGGCCCCGGTCGAGGTGATCAGGTTGACGCCAACCTGAGTCCCGACAAGCTGGCTCGACGACAGGCCTCCGTTGTTGTCGTTTCCAGTCAGGTAATACAACCCATTTGCCTTGATCGCCGCGCGGCCGTTGTTGCCGCTGTAGGCATTTCCATCCGTGATTTGAATTTGGCCGCCCGCATCCACTTCGGCGACCGCCCGATAGTACTGCGAGACGACCGGATTGGTCGGGTCAACAACACCCGGCGTGTTGGAATTCGACACGTCGAGCTGGTTCGGCGCGGTGACAAATCCAGGACCTCCGTGGTAGCCAACAAACGTAATCGACTTCCCGTCCAGCGACCGGTTCAAGGCCAACTCTGATTTCGAACTGAAGCTGGTCACAATAAGGTCGCTGGGAACCGCGAACGTTCCAATTTGCTCGCCGTCCGTCGTAAGGTTATCCAGGAAGATGGGCGACGTAACGCCAAAGCTGCCGTCGGCTTGGTTATTGTTGAACACCGTCGGAAACGTCCCATCTGCTGTTGCCGTGGCGCATTTGACCTTCACAGTCGTCGTGCCTCCAGCAAGCAAGGGAAGCGTGACCGTTGCCGCCACACAGCCCGGGGGCAAGGTCTCTCCTACTGAAACCGTTGCCGCGTTTCCGGCATAGACACTGCGGCTGAGCACCAGGGTATTGGCTTTGAATTTAAAACGATCCGAATGATCGTGATCGTCTCTATCGGCAGCCACTTTGTTTTCGAATGTTTGTGCTGTCAACATTGACGCCGCGGCAATGATCAGCGCGGCTGGAATGAGGGTTCTCTTCACGGACTTTGGCCCTCCTAGGCCGGCAGAACCTTACCATGCTCGGAGGGAGCCGTTGGTTAAGCGTCCGTTAAAATTTCAATAAAGCGTGGGCAGATGGCATGGACCGGAACTGTGATGGATGATCGAGGTCATGGGGAGGCCCGTTCCGCTCTGGCCTGAAAATCGAGCGCGCCTCGGTTACCCTGGACTGGGGCAGTTACTCTGATTTCAAAGCTGTGTGCGCGAGCGCGACGAATTATCCTGCGCACCGATGAGAGATCGCGCCTGGCCAAATTTAGCATCGATATGCTGATCCACAGTCAAGACTGCCACGCCCGAGTGAATTCCTTGATTTGATCTTCCAACTATGCGCTTTGCGCGGCCAAGAGTTCCGATTCTCTCTTGTCACTCACAGCCATGTTCCTAACAGCGTTTAAGATTAGTTGAGCGAATTAACAGAAGAGTCTCCCGCTGTGAATCTTTATCTTTACAAACGTCTAAACTTTCACATTAATCCATCACGTAAAAAGAAAATCCGGTTCCCATCTTTTTGGGAGCATTGCTACTCTCTACTATTTCGATTGATTCTACCTGCAAGGTAGAATCTTCTGAACTGCTATTACTTGGAAGTTCGGTCTTTACGAACTTTAGAACAGTCTGTTCAGCATCATGCTCATCTTGAGCATCAACAAATCGGGTAGTGTAGAAGCCAACTTTGCGCAGTTTTCCCTCCACAGGTAATGTGAAACCTCTCCCATTTATGAATACCTTATACATCATTTGATTTGGAACTTCTGGCAGAAAAAGGGGCCCAATTGCTCTTCATGTATTAATACCATCGTCTAAATCCAAATTGCGAACAGAATACCCGAAAACACGCTGGAACAGTCAGCCCAGCGATGGAAGAGATGCAGAAGAGCCCAGCAGGAAAATCGACCCAACCATCAAGCTGTAAACCGCCGTCAGGGCGGTCACGCTAAACTGGAACTTGGGCATGCGAGTGCTGAAGCCAAACAGTCCTGCCGCCGATGCCGTCATCAGCGTGTTCATGGCCAGCAATCCTGCAAGAAACATGCCGAGTCCAAGAAAGCCTTTGCCCAATCCTCCCAACCTTGCGGCCAGAAAAAAGATAAATAATTGGCTGGGGGTTTCTGCTCCCAGTCCGTGAATCACGCCGATCACGAATACTGATTTTCCGTTGTAGTTCCAGTTCTGGGTCTTCGGTTGCGGAACCTCATGGTTATGCCAATAGCTCTTGGCCTTCCAGTGCAGCCAGGTGGCGGCGTTCGCCAGCAAAACAACGCGGCTGCGCGGGGCGTAGTCTCCCTTGAAGAGCAAACCGAGAACGTAGATTCCCAGCACCACGAGGGTAAGTCCGACCAGCCTCTCGGCAATGCGGTCAATGGCGTGAGGCAACGACAGGTGGAAAAAGATCACCGCGCTTCCCAGGACCGCAACGGTGGCGGCGTGTCCCAGGGCATAGAGCAGGCCAAGCTGCATGGCCCGCCTTGCCGAATTCTGCACACTGGTGATATCGGAAATGGCGGCGATGTGGTCATAATCAAAACCATGGCGAAAACCCAGGACAGCCGCCGAGAGCAAAGCGAGTTGCAGACTGGTGGGAGCGATCATGATATTTTGCCGGAAGCCAGAGGCCGCGTATTTTTAAATTCGACGGTTACAAGACCTACCGCTTGGCCTGCCCCTTCTGGCAGTTTAGCAGCAATCTTTGGAAAGGTTCGCGTCCAGCATAAAAACGTTCGCCGCAGAAAAGACCGGCGAAGGCACGCGAGGCATGGCAGTCCTATTCCAAAACCTTCCCTTTCGTCTCGGGCAATTGCGTGGCGCTGAGCATGGAGAGAAACAGCGATGCGGAACAAAGGTAGAAGGCGCTGCCCAGGCCGTATTTCTGGCCGAAGTAACCTATGACTGTGGGAGCGATGGAGCTGATTGTGCGCGCCCCGTTGTAAGTAAAGCCGAGAGCGCGGGCGCGAATGCGCGTGGGGTAAACCTCGCTGCCGATGATGCCGGAGCCGGAGAAAAATCCGGTGGCAAAGAATGCGACCGGCGTGCCCAGCAGCAGAAGCATCCTGGGGTCGGTGGCGCGGGCATAGAACAAGACTAAGAGCGAAGCCAGCAGCGTGTACAGCACGCACGATTTTTTTCTGCCCAATTTATCCGCAACCCAGCCAAAGGTCCCGTATCCGGGAAACATGCCGGTGAGATTCAATGCGACCAGCATGATAGTCATAAGCGATACATCGAAGCCGCGGCCACCCATCGAGACCGGCCGTCGCAGATAGCTGGGAATCCAGGTGAACAGCCCCCACCAGGCAAACATGCCAAAGAAGTTCATACACAACAAGGCCAGAGTGGTCTTAACATAGGGACGCGAAAAGATTTCCGCAAACTTTATTTGCGCCGCCGCCGTCGTCCCCGGTTTGCGCGCCAGCCACATTTCCGATTCGGGAACGTCTTTGCGGATCCAGAATACGACCAGCGCCGGCAACACTCCCACAAAGAAAACCATGCGCCAGTTGGAATACCTGAGAACAATGCCTGAGACCAGGGCGGCTGCGGCATATCCGACAGCCCAGGTACTTTGCATCATGGAGATGGCTTTAGCCCGCAGCTCGCTCGGCCAGCTTTCGGCGACCAGGGTTGCGCCTGTATTCCACTCGCCTCCCATGCCCAGTCCTAAAATGAAACGGCAGACGGCCAGCATGGCCACAGACGTAGCCAGGCCCGAAGCGAACGAGCAAAGAGAATAGGTCAGAATGCTGAACATCAACGCCTTCGTGCGTCCGATGCGGTCGGCGATGAATCCGAAGAGCACGCCGCCAATACCGGAGGCGAACAGGGTGAGCGTAGCAATTTTACCGGCTGTGGCGTCGGTAATGCCGAAGTCGCGTACGATGGCTGTAATCACCAAAGCGTAGAGCATGACGTCGAAGCCGTCGAGCAGCCATCCGAGGGCGGCGGCGATAAGCGTGCGGCGCTGAGCGGAAGTAACCTGCGTTAAAGAAATTGTGGTGGCGGCCATTGCGAAAGCAAGCATCATACCGCATTCGAACCAGACATGAGCTTCCGCAATATTTTTTGTCTTTCTTCGTGTCCTTTGCTTTTTTCTTCGTGCCCTTTGTGGTTCGCTTTTGTCTTTACTCAGGGACGAGAGAGCGATTTTTTAGAAGAGGATTTTAGAGATCGAAAATAGCGCTGGCTGCGCTCGACGTCTTTGCCAATTTGCTCTCGCAGGGCTTCGATGGAGGGAAACTTGATCTCGTCCCTGAGCCGGTGCAGGAAGAAAATTTCTACCGGGGTCTCTGCCGTCAGATCGATAGGGTGAAAATTCAGCAGGTGGCTCTCGACAGCAAACGATTCCGCCCCAAACGTTGGACGATTCCCGGCATTGGTCACCGAATCAAAACATTCGCCATGAATGACGGTCTGCGTGATGTAAACCCCGTTGGCCGGCACAAGCTCTTCGTACCGGCCCAGGTTGATGGTAGGCACGGTGTATTTTTGCCCGTAGCCGCGTCCTGGGGCGGGAGCAGCCGTGATGGAAAAAATTCGTCCGAGCAGATGTCGTGCGCGGTCTACGTTTCCACGCGCGAGAAGAGCGCGAATCTGGCTGCTGGAGACGGTAATGCCGCGTATCTTCTGTTCAGGATAGACGATCACCTCGAATCCGAACTCTTTCCCGAACTGCGTCAGGCGCTCGATATTGCCCTCTGCCTTGTGCCCAAAGTGAAAATTGGCGCCCTCGTGAACTTCGCTTGCCTTCAACTTCTCATGCAAAATCTCGCGAGCAAACTCGCGCGGTGAAGTGGTGGAAAAATCGCGGTTGAAGGGCAGCACGAGCGTGGCATCCAGGCCGGTTCCCTCCAGCAACTTTAACTTTTGCGGCAGAGATGTGATCAGCTTCGGCGCAATATCGGGGCGCAGGATACGCGCCGGATGAGGCTCAAAAGTAACGGCAACAGATTTCGCCCGCCGGGCTTTCGCCCGTGTCACCACTTCCTGCAAGACGCTCTGATGGGCGAGATGCACTCCGTCAAAGTTACCGGCGCTCACAATGGTGCCGCCAAAATCGGCAGGCACTTCCGCGAGATTGTGAAAGACGCGCATGGTTTCAGTAAATCTCAAACTCCAGCTTCAAACCGTCGTAAGCGAGCCTGACATGGGGCGGCAGGGCGGCATTGGTTTCCTCATGTCCCAGGTCATGAGAGATGTGGGTAAAGAAGGCCCGCTTGGGCGCCAGCTGCTCGACCATGCGCAACGAGTTTTCCACGGTGGAGTGGGTCGGATGCGGGCGGTGGCGCAAGGCATCGAGAAACAAGATATCCAGATCGCGCAGCAGGGCCATGGAATCTTCCGGTATGTCGCTGAAGTCGGTGAGATAAGCAGCGCGGCCGGCGCGATATCCGTAAATTTCGGCTTTGCCGTGCAGCAGCCGGATGGGAAGAAAATGCGCGTCAAACAAAACCAGCTCGCCATTCAAAGGCCGCAATTCCACCCGCGCCAGAGTGGTGTATTCCGGATCAGGTTCAAAGATATAGTTGAATGATCTCCTGATTTGGGCGGCCGTATCCGCATAGGCATAAAGCGGAATCTTTTCTTTATTCCGAAAACTCAGGGGACGAACATCTTCCAGGCCAAGAATGTGGTCGGCATGAGAGTGGGTGTAGAGAATCGCGTCTATATGGCACAGCTTTTCGCGGATCGCCTGGGCGCGAAAATCTGGAGAGGTATCGATCAAAACCGTGTGGCTGTCGTATTCAATGAGGACCGAGGGCCGGGTGCGCTTGTCATGCGGATCCGGCGAGCTGCAGACCTTGCACGTGCAGCCCAAAGTGGGAACGCCCATCGACGTACCGCTCCCCAGGACCGTTAGTGTTGCATTCACTTTTGGGCCCCGAGGATAGAGCCGGGGCCAGGGTTGGCGCCAGGCTCAGGGCCCCGGGTAATTGCGTTTGTGAGTTCCAGGTAAGCCATCCGCAAATCGAACAGCGATTGCTGCAAGAGAGTTTGCTCGGCCGCGGTAAGATTTCCTGTGGTTTTTTCGTTGAGAATGCCGATGGTGTCAATGGTCTGGCGCGCGCCAAGAATGTCGGCGCGGGGCTGCTCGCCCTCGGGCGCCATAAGCCCGAGCTGCAGCATCGCCGTCATATAAAGCGACGCGACCAGCCGCTCAAAGGTCATCTCCAGAGACTGGGTGCGGCCTCCGGTCTTTTCCCGCAAAACTTCATCCAGGCGCTTATTGCCTGCGTCGTATTCGCGGGTCTGGGCTTCGTGCTCGGCCTGTGAGACGGGGGGGGCCTCGCGCAGATGTTCCACGCGCGCGGTCTTGCCGGAACCTGCCGGCTCAGAAGCCTCGTCGGGCTGCGCCGACTGCGGCGGGGCTGCCTGGTTTTCATGAGCTCGGGAGGTTTGCTCGGCTGCGGTTTCTTCCGGCTCCTGCCGGGGCTCGCCCGACTCGGTAAACTTGCGCCGATCGGTTACGACAAACTCTGGTTCGTGTTTTTTTTCTTTCATAATGATTCAAAGGGCAAATTTGCGACCGTGGCGCGCGCACCGTCTACCGTGACTTCAGCGCCGGCAACTCCGACTTCACGCCGAATGTAGCCCAGCCCGATGACGCGGTCCTGGCCGGCAGCGGGCACAACGGCAACGCTGGTAACTTCGCCCACTTCCTTCCCGCCGGATTCGATCTTTGCGCCGGGAGCGGGGGCCGCCCCGGCGAAATGAAATCCGGTGAATTTACGATGCACTTGCCCGCGAGAATTTATTCGCTCCACAATTTCCTGCCCCACATAACAGCCTTTGCGAAAGTTGAGGGCATGCGACTGCTCGGTTTCCTGGGGAAGATCGCGATCGCGGATGTCCTGCCCGTAACGCGGGACCCCGGCGGCGATGCGGGCAAGTTCAAGCGCGTCCGCGCCCACCGGTTGCGCTCCAGCGCGGATAAGAGCATCCCAGACGGCGGCCGCGTTGCTGGATGACATCCATAATTCGTAGCTTGCGCTCGTCGCCGCGCGCACCAGCGAGACGCCAATATTTTCTATGAACGCATCTACCACTTGCAAAGGCTGAAGGTCAGAGTTCAATCCTAAAGCTTGCAACACTGCTGCCGCTTTTTCCCCGCCAATTCCGATGCCGGTGAGCTTCTCGCTGGCGTCAGAAACCTCGACGCGATCCATGATGATGTACTTACGGAAAAGCTCCAGCAGCTTTGCCGACTGCGAGCCGTCGGTTTCCACCAGAAAGTACTCACCTCGATTGTATACATAAAGATCGGCCTGGATCCGTCCCTGGGGATTGAGCAGAAAATTGTAGCTCCCGAAATTAAGGGCCAGATCGCGAATGTTATTTGTGACCATGCCGTTCATCCAGCGCTTGCGGTCGTCCCCGCTGATGATCAGCCTGGAACGCCAGCCCAGGTCATAGACAGCGCATCCGGAGTGCAGCGCGGCGAACTCGGCTGCCGCTTCACCCCAGCCCAACGCGGTTTGCACACCCCGGTAGTCGCCCATGCGGGCCCCGGAGGCGGCCAAAGTTTCGTAAAGTGCGGGTTGCGATGCCATACCGAATATTTGATTATAAATAGTTAAGAGGCATTATTCATGAGCGTCCCGTGCCCTGCACCCAGGTAATCTGGCCATCGCGCCCCGCCCCTGATATGTTCTTTCGTCATGCAGAATAAGAAGATTGCTGTCATTCCCGGCGATGGCATCGGCAAAGAGGTAATCGCCGCAGCCGTACAGGTGCTTCAGGCGGTAAAGGCGCCGCTGGAGCTGACCGAGTTTGACTGGTCCGCCGACCGCTATTTAAAGGATGGGACCACAATTCCCGCCGATGGGTTCGCCACTCTGGCGCATTTTGATGCCATTCTGCTGGGCGCTTTTGGCGATCCACGCGTGCCCACCAATATCCACGCCAAAGACATTCTGCTGGGCATGCGCTTCAAGATGGATTTATACGCCAACGTGCGTCCCGTCAAGCTGCTGGATGCATCCTTGTGCCCGCTCAAAGGAGTCGAGCCCAAAGACGTCAACTTTGTGGTCATACGCGAGAATACCGAGGGCCTTTACAGCGACGTGGGCGGCATCTTGAAGCAAGGCACGGCCGATGAGGTCGCGGTGCAGGAAGACGTAAATACCCGCAGAGGAGTGGAGCGCATCATTCGTTACGCCTTCGACTATGCGCGCAATCACAGCCTCAAAAAAGTTTTGATGACAGATAAATCTAATGTCCTGACCTATGCCCACGGGTTGTGGCAACGGGTTTTTAAAGAAGTAGCGCAGGAGAAAGAGCACGCCAGCATCGAAGCTTTGCACATGTATGTGGATGCCCTCTGCCTGCAGATGGTGCGCGACCCACGCCAGTTCCAGGTCATTGTGACCAACAATATGTTTGGCGATATCATCACCGATCTTGCGGCCGCCTTGCAGGGTGGGTTGGGGATGGCAGCCAGCGGCAACATTCATCCCGGCAGGGCGTCAATGTTCGAGCCGGTGCACGGCTCCGCTCCGCCGCTGGCCGGCAAAAATATTGCAAATCCCATCGGGGCCATCCTGACCGCAGCCATGATGCTGAATCATCTCGGGCTGAGAGTCGAAGCGGAAAAGATTGATGCCGCCGTTCTCGATGCCGTGCGGCAGAAGAAGATCACAGCGGATGTCGGCGGCGATTTGGGGACACGGGAATGCGCGGAGTGGATCGCAAAGAATGTCAGTTAGAATAATTCGAAAAGCGACTGGCTTTTTGTAACACACTCATTAATCCGGAACTCATACAAGCTCCAGCTAGCTGAAAAATTCACTTCCAACCACCTTACTACCAAATAGGGATTTGCAGGGGCGCGGTTTGTGCTAGGATTCTCATTTCTGTTCTGATCCCAATGGAGGAAGCAATGTCTCGTCTGTTTTTTAACCTTATTTTTATCTTGGCGTTTTCTTTGAGTTTAGCCGCGCAAGACGCTAAGCCAGCCAATGCGGCGCCGGCTCCGGCCGCTCAATCTGCGGCGCCGGCCAGTCAGCCTGCTGCTCCTGCGCCGGCAGCAGGAAACGCGCAACCATCTTCAGCGAAACCGGCTGCCCCGGTGGCGCCCGGGAGCGTTCCACCAGATATCGCCAGGCCAGCTGAGACAGGACCCGTCACCGCTCCTGGACCGGATTTGCCGCCCACGACTCCGGTCATCACGTTGAATTTTTGCGAAGGCGCCGCGTCCAAGGCCAAAACCGCCGCTGCCGCACCTCAAGCCGGCTGCAAGAAAGTAATTACCAAAGCGCAATTCGACAAGGTCCTTGACGCCGCGATTCCGCGCAGCCGCCGTCCCGCAGGAGGCGAAATTCCTCAGCAGGTCAAAGGCGCTGTGGCCAAGGAATATTTGAATATGTACCTGATGGCGCACGAGGCCGAAAAAAGGAACCTGGAGCACACAGATCCCATGGTGCAAGAGATGCTCGAATTGTCGCGCATGCAAGTGCTCAGCATGGCCTTGAATCAGCAACTGCAAGAGAAGACCAAGCCCACCGACGCTGAAATCGAAAAATACTATAACGACAATCCTTCGGCCTTTGTAGAAATCGGTTTGCGCCGGCTCTATATCCCCAAACCCGCTCAAGCTCCAACAACAGCTCCCAATCCCGCCAGCACGAGCGCCAACAGTGCAACCCCTAACAATCCCACTCCGGCCACTGCAACTCCCAAACCAGAAGACGTCGAAGCTCAGAAGGCTGCTGCTGAGAAGCTGCGCGACCGCGCCTCGGCCGGCGAAGATCTGGACAAGCTGGAGAAAGAAGCTTTCGATGCCGCGGCAAGCAAGCAGACTCCGCCGCCCACGCAGATGGGAAACCGGCGCCATAACATTCTGCCTCCTGACCAGGATGCGGAGGTGTTTGCCTTGAACCCGGGCCAAGTCTCAAAACTCTATGAGAATCCCGGCGGCTGGTATCTGTATAAAGTCGAATCCAAGCGCACGCTCGCGTTGACCGATGTGAAAGAAGAAATCCAGCGTAAGCTGCAGCCGGAGAAACTGAATGATGCCCGGCAGGCGATCACGGGAAAGGTCAAAAGCGATTTGAACGAGAAATACTTTGGCGGCCCCGCCGGCGCTGAAGGCTCAAGCGCTGCGCCAGGACCCGGCAAAAGCTCTCCGAGCGCAGGTGTTTCGTCGAGCAAGCAATCATCGCTGACTGCCAAAACCAGCACTTCCACGTCGAAGACCGGTTCGCCGGCGCATAAGACACAGCAGGCGCAGAAGACCGACGCTCCTGCGGCTCACTAAGGTGCAAAAAAACTTGTGGCACAGCCGTCCTCGGCTGTGCCCGTTGTGCCGCTCGCAAGAGCGGCATCCGCTGTATCTAAACTGCTTGTGAATTATTTCTTCGCGCGAAACAATCCCGCGATGCCGAAAGAATAAGGCTTCCACTCGGCATCGCGGAACCCTATAGCACGCATGCGCTTCAGCATTTCTTCCGGTTCCGGGAAGCGCTCCACCGAAGCGGGCAGGTACGCATAAGGCCCGCGCACGCCCGATATCATGCCGCCAACCACCGGCAGCACGCGGCGGAAATACACGCCGTAAATCTTTCCCAGCACGCCTTTGGGTTCGCTGAAATCGAGGATGCCGATCTCTCCTTCTGGCTTTAGCACCCGCAGAATCTCCTCGAGCCCAGCATCGTAGTTGGCAAGATTGCGAAAGCCGAAGGCTGAGACCACCAGGTCGAAGCGCGCGTCAGCAAGCGGCAGGTGCAGAGCGTCTGCTTCGATCAACTGGATATTTCTCGCTTGCGTTTTTTTGGTGGCCCGCTGCAGCATGGCATGTGAAAAATCAGCGGCTATGATCGCTGCGGTTCGCTGCTCTCCGGCCCGTCGGGCCAGCGCCAGCGTCATATCGCCGGTGCCGCAGCACAGGTCCAGCACCTGCGCCTGCGGCCGCCGAAGAATGTGCCTGAAGGTGCGCGCCGTACGCCACCACCACAGCCGGTCCACGTTGCATGAGAGTACGTGGTTTAGCAGGTCGTAACGCGGAGCGATCGCGGTGAACATCTCACGCACGGCCTGGGACGCGGCATTCTGGTCGCCGGCGCCGGCAGGCGACGCCCCTACAACAGCTTCGGTTTTTGCCGTCTCTGTGGACATCATGCGCGTGAAAGGTAGCGGAGCTCGTCTACGGCTTGCAGTACAGCCTTCTGCGGGACCGTGTTCGAAATCTGCACCTTGCCTATCTCGCACGGCAACACAAAATGGGCGACCCCATTGGTGGTTTTTTTGTCGGAGAGGATGCGGCGGGCGATGTTCTTACTCTTCACTTCAACTTTGGGCAAGGGCGCGTAGGCCAGCACCGAAGAGATAATTCGTTGCGCCGTGGCGGCTGAAGTCTTCTGCATGGCCGCCGCGATCATGGAAGCCGCCACCATGCCCCAGGCCACGGCTTCCCCGTGCAGGAAGTAGCGGTATGAGGTTTCCGCTTCGAGGGCATGGCCGATGGTATGGCCGAAATTCAAAATGCGCCGCAAGTCGTTCTCGCGCTCATCCGCTTCTACGACTTCCGCTTTCACTTTAATGCATTCGGTAATCAGCCATTCCATGGCTTCGCCATCGCGGGCCAGAATTCGCTCCCGCTCTTTTTCCATGAATTGGAAGATCGCGGCATTGCGGATCACGCCACACTTCAAAGCTTCGTAGAGTCCGGAGCGGAATTCGCGCTCCGGCAATGTTGCCAGCGTTGCCGTATCGGCGAGCACCAGCCGGGGATGGTGAAATGTGCCTACAAGATTTTTCCCCGACGCCAGGTTGACCCCGGTTTTGCCGCCCACGGAAGCATCCACCTGGGCCAGGAAGGTGGTGGGCACCTGCACGTACTGGACGCCGCGCATATAGATGGAAGCCAGCATGCCGGCCACGTCGCCTACAACTCCACCGCCCAGGGCAATCACAAAGCAGCCGCGGTCCGCTCCCAGTTTGACCATCTGCTCGGCCAGATTTTCCACGGTGGAAATGTTCTTGTGGCGCTCCCCGTCCCGCATTTCCAGGACGTGAAACCGGATCTCCGCTTTCTTCAGCGACTCCAGCAGCGCCTTTTCCCAATGCTTCCGCACCGGCGGCACAGTAACCACAAAACATTGCGCGCGGCTGCTGGGTCGCCCCAACGCCGCAATGATCTCAGCAGCAGCGGAGGCGAGCAGCCCGCTGCCAATCACCGCCTCATAGGATTTCGGCTTCACTCGAACAGGTACGCGTTGCACGCATTCATCATAACGCACATGCTACCATCGAGGGTTGGTCTGTTCATGAAATCCGTCCCCCCGGAAACCGACTTCATCGTCGTAGGCGCTGGTGTTGCCGGCCTGCGCGCAGCCATCGAGTTGGCCGAGGCCGGACGCGTGCTGGTGCTGGCCAAGCGCGAGCTCACCGAATCTGCCACGCAATACGCTCAGGGCGGCATCGCCGTCGCCTTGAGCGATGAAGACGATATCAGCTTGCATCTGCAGGATACCCTCGAAGCCGGCGACGGTATCGTCAATCCTGATGCCGCCCGCGTGCTGGTGGAAGAAGGACCGGAGCGCATCCAGGAGCTCATCGATTGGGGCACGGCTTTTGACCGCCATGGCGCCAAGCTGGCGTTTACCCGCGAAGGAGCTCACAGCCGCTCCCGCATCCTGCACGCGCACGGCGACTCCACCGGCCGCGAGATCGGACGCACCTTGCAGGCCAAGGCCCGCTCACTGGCCAATATCACTTTCAGCGACTTTGAATTCAGCGCTGACTTATGGCAGCACGAGGGCGGCGTGGGCGGAATCACTTTGATGGATAAATCCGGCGAAACTCACCCTGTGTCCGCTTCTGCTGTCTTGCTGGCCACCGGAGGGGTTGGGCAGGTCTACAGCGAAACCACCAATCCTCCTATCGCGACCGGCGACGGTGTTGCTATGGCCTTTCGCGCCGGAGCTGAAATCAGCGACATGGAATTTGTGCAATTCCATCCCACGGCCCTCTACGTCAAAAATGCTCCGCGCTTTCTGATCTCTGAAGCTCTGCGCGGCGAAGGAGCACGGCTGCGCAACATGGAGATGGTGCGCTTTATGCCCAAGTATCACGAGATGGCGGAGCTGGCCCCGCGTGACGTTGTCGCCCGCGCCATTGTGCACGAGATAGAAATCGTTCCCGCGCGCGAAGCCGTGGTCTATCTCGATCTGACCCATGTGCGGGCCGATCGCATCAAATCGCGCTTCCCTCGCATCTACGAGACCTGTCTGCAATACAACATTGACATCAGTACAGACATGATTCCGGTGCGTCCTGCGGCGCATTACGCCATGGGCGGCGTGCGCACCGACCTCGAAGGCAAGACCAACTTGCCCGGATTGTTCGCTGCCGGCGAGGTAGCGGCCACCGGCGTCCACGGAGCCAATCGTCTGGCAAGCAATTCCCTTCTGGAAGGCGTCGTCTTTGGAGCGCGCGCCGGCAAAGCCATGCGCGGAAATCTGCGCTCCGGCAACAATGCCTCCGCCGCGCCGGAGATGAAAGGTCCGGAGCTGCATCACTCCAGTCCTGAGCTGGCTCCGCAGGAGCTGGAAAACCACATTCAAGCCTTGCGTAAATTAATGTGGCAGGATGCCGGTATCGTTCGCGACGGTAAGAAGCTTCAGCATTGCATTGCTGAGCTCAAGAAAGCCCAGGACCTGCTGCCCCAACCCAAATCCCGGCGCGAGTGGGAAGCCCACAATATTGCCATCAACGGCATGCTCATCGCCTGCGCTGCCCTCGCTCGCCAGGAAAGCCGTGGCGCTCATTATCGTACCGACCATCCTCAACACAACGACGCCAGGTTCAAAAAACATTCCATCATGCGCGCCGGTGAAATTCGTTTTGCCTGATCACGTGGCAGTCTTTGCTTGCTTTTGGGGAAACACGAGCGACGCAATCACCGAAATAACCAGGATGCCGGCGACGACACCCAGCGCCCAGCCTGTTGGGATGGTCACATAATGGGAGATCACCATCTTGACTCCGATGAATGCCAGGATGACTGCGAGTCCTTCGTTTAAATAATGAAAGACCCCCATCATGTCTGCCAGGGCAAAATAAATGGAGCGCAGGCCCAGCACAGCAAAAACATTCGACGTATAAACGATAAACGGATCATGGCTGACTGCCAGCACCGCCGGAATGGAATCGGTAGCAAACAGCACATCGGTGGTTTCAACCGCCAGCAGCACAAAAAATAACGGCGTCACCCATAATTCCGCGCCGCGCCGGGTTACGAATTTTCCATTTTCATAATTTTCCGTCACCCGCAGGAATCGCCGGAGAAATTTGAGCACGGGGTTCTTTTCCGGATGGACCTCCTGCTCATCTTCCCTGAACAAGCGGACGCCGGTATAAATCAGGAACGCTCCAAACAGATAGATGATCCATTCAAACCTCCTCAGCAGCGACACGCCGACAATGATGAAGATTCCGCGGGTTACCAGGGCGCCGATGATCCCCCAGAATAAAACTTTATGCTGCAGTTCATTTTCGACTTTAAAAAAACGGAATATGACCAGGAAGACGAACAGGTTGTCGACGCTCAACGCCTCTTCAATCAGATAGCCGGTCGTGAACTCCAATGCCTTCTGGCTGCCCGCGCGAAAAAATACTAGAACGGCAAAGGCGGCCGCCAGCAGAACCCAGAACAGGCTCCAACCTACCGCCTCACGCAGCTTGATGGCGCGGGCCTTGCGGTGAAAAACCAGCAGATCCAGCGCCAGCAGCGCCAGCACGCCGGCATTAAAGAAAACCCAGAACCAGATTCCCTCTTGCATCTTCTGCGATTGTACAGAAGGCGTTACTCTGTCCAAAAAAATGGAGTGCGGTAGAGACGCAGCTTGCTATGTCTCCCAGATGGCGGCTTATAGGATTTTTGCTCGACGTAGGCGTAAGCCGGGGGCATTGACCCATAATGCCTCTGCGTACCTCAGCGTCCTCTGCGATTGATTCTTGCGCCCCAATGCTATCTGGCAGCCGCAAGTTCAGAGGGCTTTTTATCACCCTCGAAAAATTCCTCAATCTCTTCCAGCGTCTTGCCCTTGGTTTCAGGCAGAAAGAACGCCGCCGTGATGAAATAAATCACGGTGAACGCCGCAAACATGAAAAAGATGAAGGAGTAGCCATGCTTGCCGACCGTGGGTAGAAAAATCGCTGCGATGGTTGTGGCGACCGTCTGATTGATTAGCAGCGCGATGCTCATTCCGTTGGAGCGGATGCGCGTCGGCATAAGCTCTGACAGAGCCAGCCACACGCAAACGCCGGGACCGACCGCGAAGAAGGCCATGAAAAGATACAGTGTGATGGCTACTAGCCAGCCGTTCTTTTGGCTGGGCACCGGAGTGACAAGTGCAGCATCGATCTTCAATGGCGCCGCCTTTGCGGCCTCCAGATTGGCAGAAGGCGATTCGAAAAATGCTGCCACCTTGCCGGGGGGCAGATTGCTGCGGTCAATGCTGATGGCTTTTGCCGCTACATCGTTGGAAATAGCAGCATTGCTGGCCCGATGGAAATCTCCATACGAATAGATGATCACCAGAGAGGATGGAAGGCCGCTGATGGCCCTGCCCACTGCTCCTTTGGAGGCCAGCAGTGAATCTGCTGTCTTCTGGTCAAAGTGGAACGTGAGCGTCTGATCCGTAGCTACGAGCTTTTGGACCGCTTCTCTTGTGTCCACTTGCGTCCGCTCGGTCCTGTTAAAAAGGATGCCCGTGCACGTCAATGACACAATAATGCCCGCTGTACCGACGGAAAGCAGGAACTTGCGTCCTTTCCGGTCCACCAGAGCAACCCCGACGGCGGTAACTGAAAAATTGACGATCGTAAAAACAAACCAGCCCCAGTGAGCCGCCACATCGGAGAGACCGGCCTGCAAGAGAATCGTGGTGTTGTAGGCGATGATCGAGTTAATGCCTGTGGTTTGATTACAGGCCAGAATAATGCAGGCCAGGATGAATGGAATAACGTACTTGCGGCGCAGCAGCGATTCTTTAATCTGCTTGCCTTTTGAGCTTTTGGCGTTTTCAGCCGCGACAGCCTCTTCCATCTCTCGGAGTTCGATACCTGCCTGCTCTTCACTGCGCGAACGAAGCAGCGCTGTATAGGCTGCTTCTTTCCTGCCGCGCCGAAAGAGCCAGCGCGGAGACTCCGCCACAATAAAGCTTCCGATCACAAACACAATGCCCGCCGGCAGTGAAATCCAGAAAGTACTGCGCCAAGCGTGATCTTTGAAGGCAAAGATGTGGGCGGCAACGCCAAGCTTTGTTACCATATCGAGGCGATAGCTGAAATAAATGGTGATGATTGCTGAAATGACGAAACCGAAGGTCAGCATCCACTGAAAAATGCCGGTGCCTTTGCCCCGGCTCGACGCACTAAGGCACTCTGCCAGATATAACGGAATCACCACTCCGATCAGGCCGGCGCTGGTGCCCTGTAAGAGTCGGCCAATCACAAGCGTACTGTAGGCCTGCGAGAGTGCGATCATCGGAATGCTGATCACGAACATGATGCCGCTCAGCGCCATCAGCCACTTGCGTCCCATCCAGTCTGCCAACAGACCCGCAAATAGAGTCGAGATCACGCTGCCCAGAAGTACCGCAGCAACGACAAAAGAAAGCTGGCTGGCATTGAAACCAGATGTGGCCTCGAGGTAGGGCAATGCGCCTGAGATAATGCCGACGTCCACGCCATACAGCAAACCGCCAAGCCCCGCTACTAGCAGGAGAAAACGGTTATAACCAACCTTGGCTTCAGCTAAACTCTGGCTCATATCCGTGATTCCTTTTCAGATGAGATTCCGGAGGCAAACCGGAATGCTACGCCAGTTTGGCCCAAAACGGAGCGCACTGGTAAAATAAGTTTTGTCAGACCTTCTGTCACCCGCGTCTTGTGGGGCTATAGCTCAGCTGGGAGAGCGCATCGTTCGCAACGATGAGGTCGTCGGTTCGATCCCGACTAGCTCCACCAAACTATTTCAACTCTCCTAAACTCTGTCATCCTGAGCGAGGGCGAACGCCCGAGTCGAAGAGCCTGTCCTGAGCGAAGCCGAAGGAACCCCGACAAATTCTGTCCCTCCCAGGCAGCCTCAGGGAATTCTCCCGATGCAAGTACTGCTTGATGATCTCTGACATGATCTTTAAGCCAAAATTCCACACCTATCGAAATCTCCGAATCCTCAGCGTATGCCGGTCGGAGCGGTAAAGACCCAACACATAAAGAATAGCTTTGCCCTGGGTGGAATAAATCACCTGCCGGATTCTAAGCAACGGAGCCCCACGCGTCACACCGAGCAGCTCCGCCGTCCGCGGATCGGCCGCAGTGGCATCAATTTCTTCATCGGCGTAAGCCAGCACCAGGCGATGATCGTGTTCCAGGACTGCGAATAACGACCCCCGCTCCAGCGGCACGCGCGCCATATCTACAAACTGTTCTGCCGGCAGATAACAGGTTTCAAGCGCAAACGGTTCGTTGGCCGCTTGTCTTAGGCGCTCCACCATCAACAGCCGGCTGGTGGCGGGCAGTGCAAGGCGCGCAGCAATATCGTTGGCATTATCGACGACGCTTGAACTCAACACCCGGGAGCGTGCCGACAAACCGCGGCTGGCCATCTCTTCGCTTAAGCTGGTCAACTTGTTGAAGTGGATCTTCGGAGGAGCAACAAAGGTGCCGGCGCCGCGCCGCCGCTCCACCAGGCCTTCGCGTTGCAGCTCAGCCAGCGCATGCCGCGCCGTCATCAGACTCACGTGATGAATTTTGGCTAGTTCTCTCTCTGAATCCACGGCATCTCCAGGTTTGAGCTGCCCACTTTCGATCCGCTCCCGGATCGTGCCCTGGATTCTCTGATAGGCCGGTGGCCAATTTCCATTGTTAGGCGACAATTTTTTCTCTCTCCGTCTTTAACTGTAAAGCTCGCAGTGCTATGATGTTTTCGACACATCTGCCGTGCTATAGAGCAGGTAAGCCCTTATATCAGGGAAGTTTGAGCGGATTTCGCTCTGATTTTTCGCTTGACAATCTCCCGACTGCTATATAGCTTATACCAATTCACTACGAGAGACGCAAGCCCTCAGTTAGTGCTTTCGAGGATTACTTAGCGGGCTCTCATATCAAACTTCTAGGAGGGGTGCTGTGAGACAGGAATCCAATTTAAGAACAAGACTCGTATCAATATTTTCTGTAATTTTCTTACTCGCGTTCATCGCAGGCATACCTGCGCTGGCCCAGGAATTCACGGCCACTATTACCGGTACCGTCGTGGATCCCGGTGGCGCGCCGGTTAAGGGCGGAACCGTCATCGCGAAAGACGTGGACCGCGGAACGAGCCTGAGTACTGAAACCAACGACACGGGGGGCTTCAACATCTCGCGCCTTCCAGTTGGCACTTATCAGGTCAAAGTATCGGCCCAAGGGTTTCAAACGTCCGTATATCCCGCTCTCACGCTGGTGCTCAACCAAGTGGCGCGCCTCGATTTCAAATTGAAGGTCGGCCAGGTCAGCGAATCGGTGGAAGTCACGGCTGTAACACCTTTGTTGCAGACCGATACTACGATTGTCGGCAGCATCGTAGATGCAAAAACGGCCACCGATCTGCCTCTTTCAACCCATAACACGAACCAGTTGACCCTGATCTCAGGACCAGGCGTGATCACGCCGAATCTCTTTGGCTTCCAGGCGGCGCAGAACACGTTTGGCACAGGGCGTCCTTACGTGAACGGTGCCCGTGAGCAGGAAAACAACTTCATCCTCGATGGCATGGACAATAACCAGTCCGACAACAACGACGTCGGCTATGTGCCGGCGCCCGAAGCCGTTCAGGAATTCAATTTGCTCACATCGAACGCGCCTGCCGACTTCGGTAACTATCTGGGCGGCGTGGTAAACGTGACCATTAAATCGGGTACCAACCAATATCATGGCGAGCTCTACGAGTATGCTCGCAGGGGCGGTTGGAACGCCAATAGCTGGTCCAACAACCTCAATGGTATTCCGAGACAGGGAATGCACTACGACAACTTCGGCGCCACCATCGGTGGTCCAATCTTCAAGAACAAGCTTTTCTTCTTTACAGATTTCGCCGGCAGCCGGTGGTCTCAGCCTTCCACCACCACTCAACTACAGACAATTCCGTTGGCAGAGCGTACCGGCGATTTTTCCGCGCTTTTGGCCGGGCCGAATCCGATTCAGCTTTATGATCCTGCTTCCAGCGCCACCGCTGCAGGCAGGACGCCGTTCCTCAATAACCAGATCCCGATTGGCAGGTTCAGTGCCGCGGCAAAGGCGATCATCAATTCGCCCTTCTATCCTTCCGCCCAGCTCGCGAACGACGTGCAGCAGTTCACCACCAACTCCTATCAGGGTGACGCCAAGATCGACTGGATACCTTCCGAAAAAGATCACCTGATGGGTCGCTGGTCGCAGCAGGGAGTCGAGGCGCTGAACACGAACAGCATTGCGTTGCTCGGCAACTCAGACAAAACGTTTCCCCTCAAGAACTTCGTTCTTGATGAAACGCACACTTTCAATGCCAATCTGCTGAACGATGCCCGTATCGGCTTCTCTTACTTCCCTGTGACCGAAGGCTTCGCCAACACGACAGGACAAAACCTGCCCAACGTCTTCGGCATTGCCGGCGTCACTGATACCTTCCTGCCCTTGCTTACCTTCGCTGGCGCGGGAACAATAGCCGGTAACATCGGAAATAACGACCTGGTGCAGTCGTTCCATGACACCACGCTGCAGTTCGAAGATACAGTTACGTTGACCCATGGCAACCACGTGCTCCATGGCGGGTTTGAGATTTATCGTTATATCCAGAACGATCTCTATCCCGGCAACGCTGGGCTCGCCGGTGAGTTTGACTTCAATGGGCAATTTACCGGCAACACCGGCGCCAGCGGTGGCAGCGCGAACGCTGATTTCCTGCTTGGCCTGCCCCAGACCGTTCAGCAGGGAAATGGCGGTGGCGGCAACCGCTACCTGCGAAACAGCCTGTTCGGCTTCTTCGGGCAGGATAACTGGCGCGCAACCAAGACTCTCACCTTGAACCTTGGCCTTCGCTACGAACTCACCACGCCTCGCTATGAAGTCAACGATCGCACGGTGAACTTCAACATCTTCAGCGGGCAGCCCCAGATTGGCGGTCAGAATGGGGTCAGCCGCGCCACGTATGATACCTATACCGGCATCGCCAACTTCGAGCCGCGGGTTGGACTCGCATGGTCGCCCGACTTCCTGCCCAACACGGTCTTCCGCGCCGCCTACGGCATCTCCACGTTCCAGGAAGCCAACGGTGTCAACAACCTGCCCTACCAGAACCCGCCGTTTATTGAAGCCCATACGGCGCTCTTTGCAGGTTTGGTACAGCCCGGTAGCACGCTGGATCAGGGTTTCTCGAGCTTCCCTGCTGCGGCATGCAACGTGGCAGCGCTGCTTGCACTCTCGCCGGCTTGCCTCAGTTCCAATACTCTGCACCTTACCAACCCCAACCTTCGTCCTGCGGTTGATCAGCAGTGGAACTTCAGCATCCAGCACCAGTTCGGCAGCCATACCTCCATCCAGGTTGGATACGTGGGCAACAAGATTGACCACATGTCCAACATCTTCATCTTCAACCAGAACTTGCTGAATGCCAATGGCACAGTCTCCCCCGGTCCGTTTGCCCAACCTCTGATCAACTGCTGCGGCGGCGCCGCTAACTCACCCACCATTCGCTTTAACGACTCCAGCGCCATTCAGCGCTACAACGCTCTGCAAACTACCTTTGAAGAGCGCCTGTTCCATGGTCTGGATTTCAAAGCGAACTACACCTGGTCCAAGTGTCTTTCCAACAGTCTGGGCTACTTCGGTCCCTTCGGCGACGAAGAGGCGCTTCCCGGTACCACAAGCCAGACCGGCTTCAACTTCTTTTATCAGAACGCTTATAATCCGAGGGCTGATTATGGCCGCTGCATCTCTGATGCAGCTAGCTTGTTCAACGGTTACATGGTCTACGAACTGCCCTTTGGCAAAGGCAAGCTGTTTGGCGGCGGCGCAAGCGACGTGGTCAACGCCATCATTGGCGGTTGGACGATCGCGTCCGACTTCACGCTCCACACCGGCTTTGCTATTACTCCATTGGGCTCTGACAATTCCGGTACCAACTCTGTCTCTCCCCGTGCCGATTGCGTCTCCGGTGTCTCCCAATCGGGTAGCGGCGCCATCGTTCCCGTCGGAGGTGGACAGTTTGGCGAGCAGTTCTGGAACGTCGCCTCAGTTACCTCCATTGCGTCGCCACCGGCGGCTCACCATTTCGGCACTTGCGGCATTGGTTCCTTCCGCGGACCTAGCCTCACAACCGCCGACCTCAACGTTGCAAAACGTTTCTCGATCACCGAGAGAATGAACGTCGAGTTCCTGGCGCAATTCATCAACGTCACCAACACTCCGATCCTGGGCAGGCCGAACTTCTCCCAGGGCCCAACCTTCGGAACCATCACTTCCTCCAACCCCGGCCGCCAGATTCAGGTTGGGTTTAAATTCCATTACTGACCGGCGAGCACTGCCCTCAGACCAACCTTGCGGAATCGTTACCTTAACGGGTAACGGTTCCGCATTTTTTCGTCTCTGTGCATGCATTAGCATTAAGCGATCCTGGGACTCTCCAACGCTCCGCACCGACGTTTTTCCAACCTCGCCTCGCACTTGACAAAACTATCCTTCGTCAGCCAAGATTGGCCTTCAAATTGAAAATGGTCGTACGCAGTCTCGCCCGGGCCCCCTACTGCGGGTATGAATAATTTGAATAAGGCTTCGGCCTGTTTTTCAAAGACCCTGCAAGGAAACAATCTTGTAACTGCCCATCCGGGGTTACCAAGGTAAGGGAGAAATAAAATGCCTTGGAATGTTCAACTAGAAGCTGAAAATTGTGAAGCTATTGAAAAGAGTGTGACTATTTGGGGTTTTATTCCCGAAGAACAAAGCAAATCTTTTGCGCTGCTTCGATTTGTAGATCCTTACGGGGACACGGTTTTCAACCGTCTACAGATGACTGTCTTCCTTGAAGAATGGACGCGCTTGGAAGAGACCTCAAAGCAAAACGCACAACATGACAAATGGCAAGCAGTTAGACGATTGGCTCTAAAGTGTCAATCCGAACCGCATACCTATTTGAGGTTTGTGGGAGATTAGTTAACTCATCTCCGCCGGGCGGCCCACCCTTCCGCGCGCTTTTCGCGGAGGGTGGGGAAGTTTGGCTTCCTTCTCGAGTTCCTGGCGGACGGGTGACCCGAGCTAATTTTCTGATCCATAATTACTCTCGAGGGCGCCCCAGCCTAGCTTCCTTTGCTAGGCTGGGGTTTTTATCAAATATGAGTGAAGATGCAAATTTCTGCGACGCCTGGAGCCTAAAGTCGCTGGCGAACGATAAAAAAAATCTCCGCAAGGCTCTTTTCTACCACCTTGAGCAGGGTTTCTTCTTGCAGCAGGGAAAAATTGAACTCTGATATCAAATCCTTGCCTTCTATGAAATTGCTGGCATGATTGATTTGGGCGCTTTGCCCGCTGGTCTTTGAAAACTCGCAGCAACCCCTCCCTGGCTTCAGGGAGGCCCAGGGATAGTTCTGTTCACTCCTCAGAGGTTACTTAGTAACCCCCACCCCCCTCCGTACAGATCCATTTTCGAAAGGCACGGCATTTCATTACTCGAGTAATACCCCCTCGGGGGGCGATCTGTGTTCCTCAACTGAGTACTGACTACCGTGCTTCTCCTGCAGGCTGTCAGCCACGGCGAGCAGATCCGCTGGAACCTTCCGGTTTTCCTGCAGGGCTTCCTGGAGGGGAACGGAGACGATCTCTTGCCCGCGCAGGGCGGCCAGTCGGCCGAATTCGCCGCGGTGGACCATATCTATAGCGCCTACGCCGTAGCGGGTGGCCAGCACGCGGTCAAACGCCGTCGGAGTGCCTCCGCGCTGGATGTGGCCCAGCACGGCCGCCCCACCCGGTGGTATTGGCACTCCTCTTCAGGTAAGCGCTCGAACACAATTTCCACAATCGAACCAGAGTGCCTTCAGAAATTCGTGGACTTCAGGCTCCCTTGCTGACGGCGGCACGACCACGATTTATGATTCGGGCGCCGCAAGCGTTGCCGTTTCTACGATTGGCGACAATACGAGTTGGTCCGGCTCAGGAACTACACCCGCAAGTATTGCATCGAGTCTGGCTTCGGCCATCAACAACGACCAGAGCGCATTCGTTACCGCCGGTGCCTCAGGTGGCACGCTTGTTCTGACTGCCAAGACGATGGGGATGAGCGGAAACGGTCTCGCTCTCTCGTGTTCTTCAACCTACGACTCCAGCGATTTCAGCAGTCCATCCTTTAGCATCTCGTGCCCATCAGGCCTGAGCGGAGGGCAGGAAGCCGGCAGCCTCTCGGTGCCAATGGTCACAAGGTATTTCTACGATGGATTGGACAATCTACTCTGCGTGGAGCAGCACGGGAATGTGAGCGGCGCCGGCTGCGGCAGCCCACCAAGTTCAGACGCAACTTCACCTTGGCGGGTGCGGCGCTTCAGCTATGATTCTCTGTCGCGGCTCTTGACGGCAACGAATCCGGAAACAGGGACGATTAACTACACCTACGATTTTAATGGTAACCTGATTTCGAAAACCTCCCCCGCACCCAATGCACAGCCTCCTTCCTCGGCTACACAGACCATCAGTTATTGCTATGACGCTCTCAATCGGATGACGGCCAAGTTTTATTCGGCGAATCCAAACTGCGCTAGCGGTACTCCAGATGCCGGCTACATCTACGACTTGAGCCAACTGGGAGGAGCAAGTCCGCAGAATCCGGTGGGCCGACTGGTGGCTGAGTATTCAACCCTGCCCAACGTAAGCGGCTTGGTATCCAGCATAACCAGTTATGACGCGATGGGACGGATCGCTTGGCAGGGGCAAGTCAACCAACGCGTTACGCCTTCGGTTACCGAAGGATTCATGTATGTCTACAATCCCGACGGTTCGGTGCAATCCATAACCTACCCCAGCACACGCAAGGTGACCTATACCTACAACGCCGCCCAGCGTCCGACCTCGGCGGTGGACAACAACGGCATCAGCTTCGCCGCCAACGCCCACTACACTCCCTTTGGCGCCCTCAGCAGCCTTGCCAACGGCGCGACCTCTTCTTTTGCCGGCATCACGAATACCGATCTTTATAGCGCTCGCATACAACCATGCCGCATGACAGCAACCAGCACAGGGGTTGTGCCCAGTTCGTGCACAGATTCCACTACAACAGGCAATGTCCTGGACCTGGGCTACAACTTTGTCTCCTGCAACAGCAATGGAGCGAACAACGGCAATGTATGCGGAGTGGTGAACGGTAAAAACAGCACTCGCTCACAGGCCTTCCAGTACGACGCACTGAACCGACTTACCCAGGCTTTGACACCGAATTCGCCTCTGTGGGGCACGACCTATACCTATGATGCATGGGGCAACCTGTATCAGAAAACAACCATGTCGGGAAAGGGTCAGGGTGATCTCGCGATGACGGGGATCACGGCCACTGTCAAGAATCAGCTTACCGGAATGAACTACGATGTGGCCGGCAATTTTCTCGGGCTGACAGCGCTCGGCAACACGAATACGTATGACGCCGAGAATCGGCTGCGGGTGTACAGCAATCTGGCCTTCGACTACGACGCCGAGGGGCGGCGGGTGCAGAAGTCGGACGGCACGTTGTACTGGTATGGGCCGTCGGATGAGGTTCTGGACGAGACCGACCTCAGCGGCAATCTGAAGAATGAATATGTTTTCTTCGGTGGCAAGCGCACAGCGCGCATGGATTCGTCCGGCGTCCACTACTACTTCGCCGACCACCTCGGCTCTGCCGATGTGGTCACAAACGCCACCGGCAGCGCCATCGAAGAAGAATCGGACTTCTACCCCTTTGGCGGCGAGCTTGTAGTCACAGGACCAGGCCCCAATCACTACAAGTTCACCGGCAAAGAACGCGATTCCGAGACGGGATGCGATTACTTCGGAGCACGCTACTATTGCAACCCCATCGGACGGTTCATCACACCAGATTGGGCGGCCAAGCCGACGACCGTACCTTATGCGAACTTTGGGAATCCGCAGAGTCTAAATCTTTATAGTTACGTCAAGAATAATCCGACTACATTCGGCGATCCAGATGGGCATTGTTTTGAAGATCTGTGCATCATAGAGCTAACAATCGCATTTGTGGGTTATGAAGCTATTACATCTCCACCTGCAATACGCGCGTACCAGCAGGCTGGTAGAGGAATCAATCAAGCGATCAATGACATATCAAGCCATTTCCATCCCTCAACAAGCTTGCCAACTAGCACTCCATCTTCAACAGGAACACAGGTACAAACGAGTACACCTCCTTCGACGGGCACGCACGTGCAAACTGGTACTCCTGGTTCAACGGGTACCCAGGTTCAAACCGGCACACCAGCCTCCACATCACAGCAAGGAGTTGTTAACACGAGCCCAGCGGAATCTCGACTCTTCCCTAAAGATGTAAAAAGCGACACGCGTGACAATGCAGGAGGCAGATGTGAGTACTGCGGTGTACAGACTGTCCCAGCCCAGAAATCTCAAGCTGGTGTTCCGACGCCGCCGAACCAAGGTCAAACTGATCACTATGATCCGTATTCGGTAACCCAAGACAGTTCTGCAGTCAACGCCGTCCATGCATGTGCATCTTGTAACAATGCTAAGTCAGATACTCAGCCACAAGGCACGCAATGGGAGCTTCCTCGCATGAAGAAAGCAGATCCGCAATAGACGGAAGGGTTGGAGATGAGAATATAATTCAATCAGGGTTAAAAGTATGGAGTTGGAAAAATCGACTGCTGAACAGTACACAACCGTTCACTGCGACAGACATGGCGCCAAACGTGAAGCGTTCGTCTGCGATCACTTGTTGTACGGAGCACGCCAGGGATTTTTCCATGGCGATGATCCGGGAAACCCCTACCCAGATGCTTGGTGTCATAGGTGCGAGCAGATTCGAGTGCTCCATGGGGGCAGTGACGGTGAGTGGAACGATAAGAGTATTGCGTTGGTAAAGATTAGGCTCGTCTGTGGAGACTGCTACGAGGAGATTAAAGCAAGAAATGTGTTAGGTTACTGAAACGACGAATTCCATACAGTGATGGTCGCTCGCGAAACCATGCCATTTTCTAACCAACTGGGAGAAGTACTCTGCACTAACCGGCAGCTTCCTCCTTCAACGGCCCTCTACTTCTTGCTTGTGCCCATCCGCCCGCGGTCACACAAAGCCCCCTGCCTACAACTGGTATTTTCATCCACGAATTGTCATCATGGGTGACGCAAACAGGAAAAGCTGACTTCGGGCTATGAATTCCAACGATTCATCGCAGTCATCATTTACAACTTCGCAGTTTACCGGCACACAGGATTTTCTGTCGCAGGATTTGGGCCACCAGGGCCGCGCAAGCCTGCCAAGGGAGCCCGTGCGTTCGATTCGGGCCGGCTGCCCCATTCGCGCGACAGCGCAAATGGGAACAGATTGTGCGCTGCAGCAGGCAAAAATTGAACTCTGATATCAAATCCTTGCCTTCTATGAAATTGCTGGCATGATTGATTTGGGCGCTTGCCCGCTGGTCTTTGAAAACTCGCAGCAACCCCTCCCCGGCTTCAGGGCGGCACAAGGATAGTTCTGTTCACTCCTCAGAGGTTACTTAGTAACCCCCACCCCCCCTTCCAAACAGATCCATTTTCGAAAGGCAAGGCATTTCATTACTCGAGTAATACCCCCCCCGGCGGCGATCGGTGTTCCTCAACCGAGCACTGACTACCGGGTGCTGAGTACTGCTTTGCCGTGCTTCTCCTGCAGGCTGTCAGCCACGGCGAGCAGATCCGCTGGAACCTTCCGGTTTTCCTGCAGGGCTTCCTGGAGGGGAACCGAGACGATCTCCTGCCCGCGCAGGGCGGCCAGGCGGCCGAATTCGCCGCGGTGGACCATATCTATAGCGCCTACGCCGTAGCGGGTGGCCAGCACGCGGTCAAACGCCGTCGGAGTGCCTCCGCGCTGGATGTGGCCCAGCACGGCCGCCCGTGTCTCGAGGCCCGTACGCTTTTCGATCTCCTGCGCCAGCAGGTTGCCAATGCCGCCCAATCGCACGTGTCCGAACTCGTCTTTTGCCGCGCCCAGGTCAACGGCCCCGTCGGCAACTTTGGCGCCCTCGGCAACCACGACCACGGCGAACAGGTGGCCTTCTTCTCTGCGCTGTTTCAGGGTTTGAGCAACTTCTGCCAGGTCGAAGGGCTTCTCCGGCACCAGGATGATATCTGCGCCGCTGGCCACGCCGCTATAGAAGGCGATCCAGCCGGAATCGCGGCCCATCACCTCGACCACAATGACGCGGTTGTGGGCTTCGGCGGTGGTGTGCACGCGATCGATAGCTTCGGTGGCAATGCTGACCGCGGTATCGAAACCGAAACACAGATCGGTGCCGCTCAGGTCGTTGTCAATCGTCTTGGGCACGCCCACGACCTTGATGCCCTGCTCAAAGAGCTTCTTGGAAACAGACTGGGTATCGTCGCCGCCCAGGGTAATGAGCGCATCAAGTTTGTTTTTGTTGAAGGTCTCAATGCATTGCGCAAGGCCGCCCTCGCGCTTGGCCGGGTTAGTGCGCGATGTCCGCAAAATGGTTCCGCCGCGCAGCAGAATGTCGGAGACGGCGTTCAAATCGAGCTTCGTCGTCTTGTTCTCCAGGACGCCGCGCCAGCCTTCGATGAATCCGACGAACTCATCGTTGTAATGAAGAATGCCTTTTCGTACCACGGCTCGGATTACAGCGTTGAGTCCGGGGCAATCACCACCGCCAGTGAGAATTCCAATTCGCATAAGATAAATATCCTAAACTAATTACTTTAATTTCGGCTAGCGTTGATTGCTGCCGTTTTTGCTCATGGATGTTGGCCCGAACCCACACCGCTTCCCTGCGCCGGCCATGGCAGCGAAAACCCTCGCTCCGCAATCCCCGGCAACGTGACCGGCAGTTTGCCATGAGACTGCAACTCGCCGAATAATCCCTTCACCGCGCTCAGCTCGGAGCTGGTGGCATTCGAGTAAGTACAGATATACGTCTGCACCTCTGGGAAATTCTGCGCCACATACGGATTCCCCAGGGCGATCACGGCGGTCTTCGGCGCGGCCATCTCCAGCACCTGCCGCAGCAACTCTCCGCTTGCCTGCTCGAGGCTGACAGTATTCTCCAGCTTTCCATCTACCATCACTTGCTTGGCAGGCGTAGGCACAACGTAGGCTGCCACTACTACTTTTTCCGCGTCTTTTACAGCTTGTAAAACCTCGGGCATCAAAACACCCGCCACGGAATTATCAACGTGGAAAAAGGTCGCGTCGGCCCGCCGCTGCTTGAAAGCTGCTTCGAATGCCTGCCCCCAGTCGCCGCGAACGGTATCGGTAACAACGATGGCCACGACTTTGTTGCCCGGCTTCACGTTTGCCTGAAAGATCTCCGCTTCCGTTGGAGGAACCTGCAATTTCTGTATGGGAAGCACCTGGCTATTGTTGCGCACCAGGGTCACCGCTTCGTCCGCCACCTGCTGCGCGAACTGCAAGTCTTCCGGCTTGCTGACCAGATAAGACACCTGCTGTAAATCCACGAAACGGTTCTTATCTAAGCCGACGGAAGCTTTCATCTCCAGAATTTTTTTCACCGAAGCATCAATCTGCGCCTCTGAAATCTCGCCGCGCTTAACCGCATTGACGATGCCGTTAAACGCCCCATCCAGATCGGTCGGCCACAGGATCACATCGTTTCCGGCTTTCACGGCGTCAACCGCCGCTTTCGCCATTGGATTTCCATCTCCAGGCGGATAAAGGCTGGTAAGCCCGCGCATATCCATCGCGTCGGTCACAATCACGCCCTGAAATCCAAGCTGCACCTTCAGGAGGTCGGTTATGACCCGGTGTGAAATGGTCGCGACCGTGTTGGGATCGGGATCGAGCGCAGGAGCGGAAACATGCGCCACCATGATGGAATCAACATCGGCGCTGATTGCTTTTTTGAATGGCGGCAGCTCAACTTTCTGCAGGCGCGCCAAATCTCCTTCTACTTTTGCCACTCCCAGATGAGAATCTGTGCCGGTGTCGCCGTGTCCGGGAAAATGCTTGGCGGTGGCCAGCATGCCGTACTGGTGCGATCCTTTGATGAACGCCGCTACCAGCGCGCCCACTTCATCCGGATTTTCCCCGAATGAGCGCGTATTAATGATGGGATTGGCCGGATTGATGTTGACGTCCGCTATGGGAAACAGGTTCCACTGGATCCCAATCGCGCGCGACTCTTCCGCGGTAATCGCTCCAAATTTTTCCGCGTAATCGGTATTGCCAATCGCGCCAAACGCCATGGCATCAGGAAAAGCCGGAACCGACTTCACCCGCGAATCCAGCCCGCGCTCAAAATCTGCCGCCATCAGCAAAGGCAATGTGGAGTCACGCTGCAACTGGTTGGCCACGGCTGCAACTTCCAGCGGCGGGTTCTTCAGAAGAATGGGCCCATCCACATGCACGGTCAGCACCATGGACCCGATGTGATATTTCTGGAGCTGGTCGCGTATCTGTTTATAGTTGTCGCTGTCAAAGTTCTGGAAGTCGGTAAAGTAGCGGACATTGATCATCTGCCCGACTTTCTCTTCCAGCGAAAGCTTCTTCAGCGTCTTCTCTACCCACTTGCGTCCATCTTTGTTGAGCTGCACCGGGCGGGGCTGAACCGCCTCCGCTTTTTGCGGCTTATCTGCCGCGCGCACTGAAATAGACAGCAGGAGAAAAAATAATGCTTTTGTGAGTTTTTGCATGCAGAGAAACAATACCAGAATCGGTGATGGCTGCGCCTTCTTTAAAGGTTTTAATGGCTTGGTATAAGCTTCCATCCGGCTGCACTCTTCATTTACTATGGTCGCGCATTAACATGGCAATTATAGAAAACCCTAAAATAATCCTCGCCGGCGACGTAGGCGGAACCAAATGCAACCTGGCGCTGTTCCAGGAAAATGGGACCGCACTGGATCTTATCTTCCAGCGCCGCTACGCCACCAAAGACTACGCCTCACTTTCTTTCCAGGCAGTCATCCGAGACTTCCTTGGTCACGCCACCGAATCTGGAGCCGCCCTTTCCGGCAAGAGCGTGACCGCCGCCGGCTTCGGCTGCGCCGGAGCGGTTGTAAACGACCGTTTTCACAGCGCCAATCTGCCCTGGATCATCGTGGGACAGGAGATCGCCAGAGAAATGGGGCTGAAAAGCGTTGCCATGCTGAACGATCTGGAGGCCACCGCTCACAGCCTCGATCATCTGCCGCCAAAAGACCTGCTGGTGCTTAATCAGGGCGTTGCCCAGCCCCATGCAGCCAAGGCCCTGCTTGCTGCTGGAACGGGATTAGGCGAGGCCATCCTCTTCTGGAATGGCCGCCAGTACCATGCAGCGCCCGCCGAAGGCGGTATGGCCGATTTCACGCCGCACACCGAACGTGAAATCGAGCTCTTGCGATTCCTGAAGAAACGCATGCCCCACGTCTGCGCCGAAGAGGTGCTTTCCGGGCGCGGATTCGCTGCCATTCACGAGTTTCTCGATGCCTCGGTGCGCCACTCTTCCTTTGACCTCTCACCCAGCGATGCTGCCCGCGAGATCACCCAGAACGCCGTCGCCGGCTCGTGCTCTATCTGCACGCAAACATTGGATCTTTGGGTTTCAGCCTATGGCTCTGAGGCGGGCAATCTGGCGCTCCGGGTATTGGCATTTGCCGGGGTTTATGTGGCCGGCGGGATCGCCGTCAAAATCCTGCCCAAGATGCAGGACGGCACTTTCTTGCGGGCTTTTTGCGACAAAGGGAGCTTCGCGCCTATCCTGGCCCGCGTTCCTATCTTCATTGTGCTAAATGAGGATGCCCCTCTATGGGGAGCTGCCTACCGGGCACTTGCGTCGGTGACGACCTGACATTCCTGCTATTGCAGATTGCGATAGTGCCTTAGAAGAAGCCTACCCCGCGCGTCATCACGCCGGCAATTTCCAGCTTGTCTGAGAGCAAGACCAGGTCGGCATCGGCTCCGGGAGCGATTACACCCTTCTTTCCCGCGATTCCCAGCCGGCTGGCTGGGTTTAAGGTGGCCATCTGCACTGCTTCTGGTAAAGGCAGTCCGAGCGAAACCAGGTGCTTTACAGCGCGATCCAGGGTTAGGGTACTGCCGGCAAGGCGGCCTTCGGCGTTGCGGCAGACCCCGCCGCTCACGGTGAACTCAAATGGCCCCAGGCGATAGACCCCATCCGGCATGCCGGTAGCAGCGTTACCGTCACTGACTAGAATGACGCGCTGCGCCCCCTTGGCGGCCAGCAGCAGGCGGATGGCAGGATCGTCCACATGGATACCATCAGCAATAACTTCGGCTGTGACCTGCGGATCGGTAAGCACAGCGCCCAGCACGCCGGTCTCACGGTGAGAGAACGGCCGCATGGCATTGAAGACATGGACAGCATGGCGTACCCCGTGCTCGATTCCGACGTGCGCCTGTTCATACGTGGCGTCGGTATGTCCCATGGCGACGATAACACCGGCAGCGCGGGCACTATCGATGACATCCATGGCTCCTTTTAGCTCCGGAGCAATTGTCAGAATGCGGGTGCATCCGTTGGCTGCCTGCAGGAAGCGACTAAGGGTCGCCACGGTAGGCAGCGCCAATGACTCTGGAGGATGCACTCCCCGCCGCTGGGGACTAAGAAACGGTCCTTCCAGGTGAATGCCAGTCATTTGTGCTAGCGGCGTTGAGGGGGACCCCTGGTTGGCAGGGCTTTGTATGTAACGCGCAATTCCCTCCAGGCTGTGGCAGATTTCATCTGTAGGAGCGGTTACAGTTGTGGCCACCAGCGAGGTCGTGCCATGGCGAGCAACGGTTGCAGCCACGATCTGGAGCGCCTCAGGCGTTGCCTCCATCACATCGTGGGCACCGGCGCCGTGAATGTGGACATCCACAAAGCCGGGAACAAGTGTGTGGATGCGGGCATCGTGGTCTTTTGCGCCTTTGGGGGCAACGATTTCTTCCCTGCGCCCCACAGCCACGATAACGCCATCTTCTATTACTACCGCTGCATCAACGATCTCTTCCGTGGGAGTGAGCGCGCGCGCCGCGCGAATGATCTGTGAAGGCATGGACTAGACATCTTACCGGAATTTTTGTGACATGCCGAGATTAAGACAATTTCAATCTAAAATTGGAAGGACCATGCGAAGCTTCTGTTCCTGAGTTTAGATCACCGCATCCAATTTGCTTGAGAAAGGCCGCTTTTCCATGGAAACAAAACAAGCAATCGACGCTACTCCCTGGCCCGCGCTTCCGCTGCAACAATGGGCAGATACCTACCATACTCTACACATGTGGACGCAAATCGTCGGCAAGATAAGACTGGCATTGAGCCCACATGCTAACCATTGGTGGGAGGTGCCCCTGTACGTCAGCGCCCGCGGCCTGAACACTTCTCCGATTCCATACGGAGACCGCATTTTTGAGGTCGAGTTTGATTTTATTGACCATCATCTTACCATCAAGACCAATACGGGAAAGATGAAGAGCATAGGGTTGTATCCTCGTTCGGTCGCCGACTTCTATCAGGAATTTATGAGCACGCTCAGGGGGCTCGGCTTTGATGTGAAAATCTGGCGCATGCCGGTTGAAATCTCCGATCCGATTCCTTTTGATCAAGACCAGCAGCATGCTTCTTATGATCCGGCATACACCAATGCCTTTTGGCGCGTCCTGGTTTCGGTGGATGAGGTTTTTAAGGAGTTTCGGGCAGGATTCATCGGCAAAAGCAGCCCGGTCCATTTTTTCTGGGGAAGCTTCGACCTGGCGGTGTCACGTTTCTCCGGGCGGCGCGCGCCAGAGAGACCCGGGGCCGACCGAATGACACGAGAGGCTTATTCTCACGAGGTGATCAGCGCGGGGTTCTGGCCGGGAAGCGGCGATGTTACCGATGCCGCGTTTTATGCTTACGCAGCTCCCGAGCCTGAAGGATTTTCCAAGTCGAGTGTACGTCCGGCTGAGACCTTCTATCACCCTGGCTTTAAGGAGTTTCTGTTGATGTATGACGAGGTGCGGAAGAGCAGCTCTCCGCGGAAGACATTGATTGATTTCCTGCAGAGTACATACGATGCCGGCGCAAACCTGGGCAAGTGGGACCGCAAATCGCTGGAACGTGTTGCCTAGTCAAGTGCCGAGAAAAGAACTAATCGCAGAGGACGCGGAGGAACGCAGAGATGTTAGTCTCGTACTTGCTTTCCGCTCATTCCGCTCTGCATTAAAATAAGACTCTTAATTCCAACAGAGCAATGGAGCTTAATGGCCAGGAAATTTGGATCCACTACTTGTCACTCCCTGCTAATTTTGATTTTTTCCCTGGTTAATCTAGTCACTGCCCAGGCACAAGGAAAAGCCGGACCGAAACTGCAGCCGCACACGATCAAGCTGCAGAGCGGCAAAACGTTTCCCCTGAATCTTCCCGAAGGATTCGACATCTCGGTCGCCGCTGAAGGGTTGAAGCGGGTGCGTTTTATGACCAAGTCGCCCGACGGGCGAATCTTTGTGACCGATATGCACGACCTTTCTGACAATTCACTGGGGACGGTGTACATCCTGGATGGCTTCGACCCCAAGACCGGCAGAATTGCCCATGTAGTTCCCTACCTGGAACATCTGCGTAACCCCAACAGCGTTGCGTTTTATACCGATCCGGCAGGGCAAATCTGGCTCTACCTTGCACTCACTGACAAACTGGAGCGATATAAATTTCATTCAGGCGAAACTTCACCTTCATCCAAGCCGGAAATCCTGGCCACTTATCCCGATTACGGGCTGAGCTACAAATATGGGGGTTGGCATCTGACGCGCACCATTGCCTTCAGCGATAACGAGAACCCGCGTCATTTATATATCTCTGTGGGCAGCAGTTGTAATGCTTGCGAAGAAATGGAAGAAATCCGTGCGAGTATTTCTGTCATGGATCCTGACGGCAAACATGCGCGCATTCTGGCTGCGGGGCTGCGCAATGCGGTCGGCCTGAGATTTATTGACGGCACGCTTTATGCCACCAACATGGGCGCCGATCACCTGGGTGATGATGCCCCAGACGAGACCATGTTCGCCTTCAATCGCCAGTTGCTGCAAAGCAATGCGCGATTGAATTACGGCTGGCCCTACTGCTATTTCAAGGATGGCGAGATATTTCCCGATCCTAAGTTTGCTGCTTCCACGAAGAAGGTTGATTGCAGCCAGGTGCCCGCGCCTTACGATACTTTTGCCGCCCATGGCTCGCCCCTGGGCCTGGAATACTTCGATTCCAGCGCCGCAGAGCCAGCCTTGCAGAATTCGTTTCTTGTGGCCCTGCATGGCTCATCAAAGCGGCGTTTGCAGCGAGGCTATCGAGTCGTACGCGTGACACAACACTCCAAGCCGCAGGACTTCATCGCCGGGTTCCTGCAGAACGGAATTGTCTATGGCCGGCCCTGCGACATTCTGCGTATAGGGACAGATTCGTTCCTGCTGACCGATGACTATAGTGGGGTGATTTATTATGTGCGCCCCAAGAATTAGTTTCGAGTTTCAGGTTTCGAGTCCGCACGAATCGGAAGCGCCGGCAGAAACGTAGCGAGCTACGTCTCTGCAAGCGATCGTCTCGCGCAGAGATTCTGAGGAGCGCCGAGACATTACATAGTTCCGGGTTCCGGGCTTCTAATTCGTCACCGCAACCCGATGCCGTGCCTGTGTCTCCTCGGATGCTGGGCGCAATGGGCCTTGCAATCCCCGCATGAGGCTTTCGAAGGCGGCGAAATCGAGCGACTGGGGACCATCGGAAAGGGCGCGCTCCGGGCAAGGATGCACTTCGACGATGAGTCCATCGGCTCCCAGCGCGGCTGCGGCGCGCGACATGGGAGGAATCAGGCTGCGCCTCCCAGTCCCGTGCGAAGGATCGGCGACGACCGGCAGATGTGACAGTTCGCGAGCCAGCGCGACCGATGCCAGGTCGAGCGTGTTGCGGGTCTCGGTCTCAAACGTTTTGATGCCGCGCTCGCACAACACAACATTGTGATTGCCGCCCGCGAGCAGATATTCGGCGGCCAACAACCATTCTTTGACGCTGGCCGAGGGGCCGCGCTTCAGCAGCACCGGTTTATCGACTTTGGCGAGACGGCGAAGAAGATTGAAGTTCTGCATATTACGCGCACCCACCTGCAGCATATCGGCGTGCTCGCAGATGACTTCAACGTCTTCAGTCCCCATCACCTCGGTGACCACCGGAAGATCGAATTTCTCGCGAACCTGGCGCAGCAGCTTTAATGCCTCCACTCCCAGCCCCTGAAATTCATACGGCGATGTGCGTGGCTTATAGGCTCCGCCACGCAGCATTCGCGCGCCTGCAGCCTTCACCGCCTTCGCGGTGGAAAATATCTGCTCCTCAGACTCTACCGAGCATGGACCGGCAATGACAACGAAGCTGCCATCGCCGATGCGCACGCCGCCTACATCGACCACCGAACCTTGCGGCTTTACCTGGCGGCTCACAAGCTTGAACGGTTGTGCGATGGGAACCACTTCTTCCACGCCGGCAGCCGCCGCCAGCGCTTCCAGTTCATGCCTTCGGCCACCGCTGCCCACAGCGGCAACGATGCAGCGCTCCGCTCCACGAGTGACGTGGGCCTGAAATCCAGCCTCTTTCACCCGATCGATAATGTGCTGAATCTGCTCCTCGGTTGCTCTCTCTCTCATGTTAATAATCATTGAATCTTGCGCTCCTTGATCTCGAATCGAGATAGATTTTAAAACCTGAATTTTCTGACGCCACCGACGCAATCCCTGGCCTCTGACCATGCTCTCAAACAAAAACCGCGACTCCTGGTCGCGGTTGTGGGATTTAAACTCGGCTTTTATTTTAGTATTGCGTCTTTATTTCACGCACACAGGCCGCGCCCCACATCCGCTACTCGCATAGTAGTAGCGGTAGGTAAAAGCGTAGCTAAATCGCCAAGTGCGCATAAGTAAATTACCCGCTTATTATCTGGAAATTGGCCGGCAATGTCAACCGAAAGAAGCTATTTTGCCCCTTAACCTTTGACCATTAGCTTTTGCCATGAATGTTCGGGGAAAAGCCAAAGGTGCTCGATATTGCATCATGCAGAGCGGCGGATGTGACAGGTCTTTGCCACATCGGCGAGGCTGTTCAGGAAAGCCTCTGGCCGGGGATCCACGGTCACGGTGCCAAAATCATAGTGAGAAAAAGGGCCTTCGGAAATCACAATGACGGGGGTTGACGGGCTGTGGTGGTCCACAATGGAGGCCATTTTTTTGCGTTCAATATTCTTAATGGTGCTGCAGAGAACCACGATGTCAAAGTCGCCGTTGAGAAATTCTTTCACAAAGGCCCGGTAAGTGGACGCCGTCGTGACCATGTAGTGCGCATATTCCAGAAGCAGCTTGCGCACGAGAAGCAGTACAGGATCGCGGCTTGCATAAAGAACCAGTATCTGCCGTTCCGTTTTGTTACCTGGCGTCACGCGCATGCTTTCTTTATTGTTACAAAGTCGAGTCTTCACTGTAACAAGAGAAACGAAGTTCATGAACGCCAAGTTACGTCATAGAGAATAGGAGTGTAAAACTTCCCATTTACGGTCCTGTATTTCCTGTTTTGGGAAAATGCAAATTGAATGGGGGAATAATCCTATTGAAGCGCGAGTTGTTGGTCACGCTCAGCGTTTCACGAGAATGTCCGCTGCCTGCAGACGGCTTTCCCAACCGCTGCGGAGCAGTTCCGGGTTGGCATGGTCTTCTTCCGGATATCCGACGCACAGGTAGGCAATCAGCTTCCATTCCTCAGGGACACTCAAACTGCAATTTACGTTCGTGGCATCGAGAATCGAGACCCAACCCAAACCTAATCCGTAACCACGGGCGGCCAGCCACAGGGTGTACACCGCCAGGACCGCGGAGTATTCGAGGGTCTCAGGCATGGTCATTCTGCCCAGGCCGCTGCCACACTCCGTTTGCTGGTCCAGGAAAACCGCCACGTGAACCGGAGCATCGCGCAAGCCGGCTAACTTCAATTTGGCATACAGTTGCGCTTTCTCTCCTGAATAGGCGTTGAGCGCCTGCTGGTTGCACTGCTCGAAATTGATCCTTATGGATTCGCGCCGTTCCGGGGATTCGACCAGGACAAAGCGCCAGGGCTGACTATAACCCACCGAGGGAGCCAGCGAGGCCAGGCCAATGAGATGCTCGACAAGCTGAGGATCGACGGGATCGCGGCGAAAGCTGCGGACATCACGCCTCCACTTGAGCAATTCCTCAAACTGGCTCCGGAAATGTTCGTCGAAAACGGGCTTTGGCATCAGGGCTACGCCGCTACAGCAGCATTGAGCTATACTACCGCGTGCCGCATATCACGGTTGCAGAAAAATCAGCCATGCAAATTTGCTCGTTTATACCAGCAGCTACTGAAATACTTTACGCTTTAGGACTTGAAGATTCGGTTGCCGGCGTCACCTTCGAGTGCGATTATCCACCCGAGGCGCGCCGGAAGCCCGTTGTCCTCGACACAGTGCTTGAGCATTCGCTGTCACCCGCCGAAGTGGATCGCACAGTGCATGAATTCTCTTCCCATGGCGAGAGCCTTTACCGGGTACACACCGAGTTGCTCCGGCAAATCAGGCCTGACTTGATTGTCACGCAAGAGCTTTGCGACGTCTGCGCGGTGGGAGCATCGCATGTCGCTAAAGCGTTGCACGAGTTGCCCTCTACACCGAAAATTTTGTCGCTGACTCCGCACACGCTGGAAGATGTATGGCGGGATATTGAAGCGGTTGGCCAGGCTACGGGCAGGCAACAGGAAGCGACATTACTCGTTGCTGGCTTGCGGAAGCGGGTTGAGCAGGTGAAACAATATTCTTATGGCCAGCGTCCGCGCGTGCTTTCGCTGGAGTGGCTGAGTCCGCCGTTCAATGGCGGCCATTGGGTGCCGGAGATGGTTGCGATGGCGGGTGGCGTCGATCCGTTGGGCCGCGTTGGCGAGCCCAGCCTGGAATTCAGTTGGCAGCAGATTATTGCATCCGATCCAGACATCGTGCTGGTTATGCCTTGCGGATATGACCTGGAACGGGCAATGCGCGAGTACCGCGAAACCAAGTTTCCCTCGGAATGGAACAATCTGAAGGCAGTGCGCAACAACAAGGTCTTCGCAGTGCATGCCAATGCCTACTTTTCACGGCCCGGTCCAAGGCTTGTTACCGGGCTGGAGATTATGGCCGCGCTTTTTCATCCTGAACGCAAGTTTGAAACTCCGCCGAAGAGTTGGGCACGGTTGTGAGAAATTCCCAGCTTACATATTGACCATCCACCGAGTGGGCAGATGCTGGCCGTATACCGGCGCCACGACCGCAATCAACTTGACTGGTGGCAGCTTACACGATATAACCCGAACAGTCTGGTTATGGGAAGTGCGGTGAGACTCCGCCACTGCCCCGCAACTGTAAACGCCGAGAACCGAACATATTGCCACTGGGAATTTAGAACTGGGAAGGCCGTTCGGTTCAGCGAGGCGCAAGTCAGGAGACCAGCCAGACTCCCAATCATTGGGCGATTCCGGCTTCGATGGGAGAGCCGGACAGCTTTCTGTTGATCGTACTCAAACACGCAAGCTGATTCTTCCCGCTTAGCGCAAAGATTTGCGCAAGGCGAATTCATGCAAACGGGAAACCGAAAATCGGTAACTCTCGTTCTCGGCGGAGCGCGCAGCGGCAAAAGCCGCTTCGCGCAGCAACTGGCTGCGGGCGCGGGCAAGGTAACCTTTTTTGCGACCGCGCAACCGACCGATGAAGAGATGCGCCGCAAAATTGAACGGCATCGCCGGGAACGCCCTACGTCATGGGTGACGGTAGAGGTGCCGGTCGAACTGGATAGCGCCATCCGCGAGCACAGCCAAGGTTCCGAGCTGCTGCTGGTTGATTGCCTTACGCTGTATGCAGCCAACATCATGTCTTATGACCGGGAGAATAAAGACCTGATTCACAAACGCGTACAGCTTCTTTGCGAAACACTGTGCTCGGTTCAACCCTCGGTGGTGCTTGTTTCCAATGAAGTGGGCAGCGGCGTGGTGCCTTCATTTCCCGCAGGGGTTTTGTTTCGAGAACTGCTCGGTGAAATTAATCAGAAGGTGGCGCGAATTGCCGACAACGTGCTGCTGATGTTTGCCGGGCTGCCGCTCGCGCTCAAAGGAAAGGTTGAAACCGGGTTATGAAAGCCTTCATGGTGGCAAGTCCGGCAACCGGCAGCGGCAAGACCACAGTGACGCTGGCCCTGATAGCGGCGCTCACAAGGCGCAGCCTGGTGGTGCAGAGTTTTAAGTGTGGACCCGATTTCATCGATACCGCGCATCACACCCACGTTGCCGGCCGCAGCTCGCGCAATTTGGATTCATGGATGCTCGATGCCCATGCCAATCGCGAAATTTTCCATGGTGCCAGTCAGGGAGCCGATGTCGCCGTGACCGAAGCCATGATGGGATTATTCGATGGAGTAACCGGCACGGGCGAGCAAGGCAGCAGCGCTGAAATTGCCAAACAACTGTATTTGCCTGTTGTGCTGGTGCTCGATGCTTCGATGGCAGCCCGCAGCATTGCCGCCGTCATTCAAGGCTTCGAGAACTTTGACGCTGATCTGAAGATGGTAGGGGTGATATTGAACAGAGTTGGCAGTGAGGGGCACTTGCACTTCCTGCAGCAGGCAATCGCCGCTTCTTGTAAGAGTCCCGTGCTGGGTTCCCTGCCTCACACGCCTCCGCTGCATATTCCTGAACGACATCTAGGGTTGGTAACCGCGGCAGAGCGTCCACTTTCAACGGAACAGGTTTCTCTTCTTGCTGATCTTGCTGAGCGACATATTGATTTGGACGCCTTGCTCTGTGCATGCGGAGACGTAGCAAGTCACGTCTCTACGGAAGCAGTGGTTCCACGCAGGATCCACAACGATGATTCCGCGCCCAAAGTTCGTATTGGGGTACCGCGTGACCAGGCATTTTGTTTTTATTACGAAGATAACCTTCAGATGCTGCGGAGCGAAGGTGCGGAGATCGTTGAATTCAATTCGCTTCAATGCAGCAACCTTCCCGCCGGCCTGGATGCCTTGTATTTCGGCGGGGGCTACCCGGAGCTTTTTGCGCAGCAGTTAAGCGACAACCAGCTGCTGATTCGCGATCTTCACCAGTTTGTTTCTTCAGGAAAACCGGTTTACGCGGAATGCGGTGGGCTTATTTACCTCTCTGACCAACTTCGCACTCTCGATGGACGCACCTTCAAAATGGCCGGGGTGCTGCCTCTTGCGATTGAGATGACCAGTGGGCTGGTGCATTTTGGCTATACAGAAGTGACGTTCGAGCGCCAGTGTTTGCTGGGAAAGCATGGAGCGGTAGCTCGCGGCCACAGCTTCCATTATTCAAAAATGTTGGAGTTAGGAGATGTGAACCATGCGTACCGCGCCGGCTACACGCTGAGCGGCCGAGCGGAGTTTGAAGGGTTTATTAAGGACAACGTATTGGCCAGTTATATTCATCTTCACTTCAAATCGAACCCCGGTTTAGCCGCCAGTTTTGTTGCGCATGCACGGGCAGCGCGAGAGGCCACACTTCAGCTATGAGAAGGCACCTATCGGCGATTTTGTTGCTGCTGGTCCTCACAGGCTGTTGCCTCGCGCAGCGGACCGTGCAGGACGAACTGGGGCGCAAGGTCGTCGTTGCCAACTCTCCGCATCGCATTGTCTCGCTCGCGCCCAGCATTACGGACACCATCTATGCCATAGGAGCCGGCGCAGATATTGTGGGCGTCAGCAACTATACAAAATATCCTCCCGAGGCGACAAAGAAGCCCAGTGTCGGCGAACCGCTTAATCCCTCGATCGAAACCATTATCGCCCTTCACCCTGATCTGGTGCTGGCGATTGAAGATATGAACCGGCTGGAAACGGTAGAGCAGCTTGAAAAAGCAGGTATTCCTGTGTTCGTAGTCCACCCTCACGACCTTGCGGGTATCTATGCTTCGATTACCGATTTGGGAACTGCGTTGAACCGCCCAAAAGAAGCCGCCGGCCTGGTCAGCCGCCTGCACGGCCGGGAACAAGCGGTGCGAGACCACGTAAAAGGCGCTCCTGCTCCCCAGGTATTTTTTGTGTTATGGCCTGACCCGGTCATGACCGTGGGCAAACATGCATTTATTACTGAATTGATTGAGATTGCCGGGGCAAAATCGGTAACCGATGATATGTCTGACAATTGGCCGCAGATCAGCGCGGAGGCGCTGCTGGTGCGAAAGCCGGACTTTTTGCTTCTGGTGCGCGGATCGCAGCTTACCATCGACGATCTGAAAAAGAAGCCCGGGTGGAACAGCCTGGAAGCCGTGCGGGCCAATCACGTGTTCTATACCGACGACCGGGTTCTTCACCCGAGTCCTGCGGCCTTTGATGCGCTGGAGGATTTGGCCAACCAGTTTCATCCTTTGGGGCAGCACAGATGATTTGTTTGCGCTGCCTCGCACATTAACGCTGTACGAACCGAATCGCAACCGGATGTTCGGGAAAGCGGTGAGATTCCGCTACTGTCCCGCAACTGTGAGCGACATTGTCATCGCCGGCAGAGCCACTGCCCTCAGGGTGGGAAGGCGCCGGCGTAAGTCGCAAAGTCAGGAGACCGGTCCGTTGCCGATACGACTACCTCTCTTTCGAGGAAAAGGAGAATCATGCTATCCAGGAGCTTCCGTACTGCTGTTTTCGTTTTGGGAATTACCTTATGCTTTCTTGTCCCTGAATTTGCGATTGCCGCAGAATCAGGCACAATCAAAGGCACGATTACCGACCCTTTAGGCGCGGTCATCCCCAACGCGCAAGTCGAACTATTACGCAATAATGAACGCGTGGCCACAACCACAACCGACCCGATCGGCGCCTTCGAATTTTCCAACCTGAATTCGGGGCGTTACCATATTCGCGCACAGGCGCATCAATTCATCTCTGAAACCAGCAGCGATGTCTATCTTGGTGGAGGAACAGTCCAGATCAATCTAAGCCTGAGGGTCGGAACCACCACACAGGAAATCGTGGTTTCCGCTACTGGAACAGAGATACCCGATTCCCAGGTCGGAGCTTCCATCTCTGTTATTGATGAAAGTCAGTTCCAGAACAAGCTCGATATCATCGAGCCGCTGCGGCTTGTATCCGGGCTGCAGATTATCCAAGTAGGGCAACGGGGCGGACAGTCCACGCTGTTCCTGCGCGGAGGCAACGAAAACGCGAATAAAGTATTGCTCGACGGAATCCCTATCAACGACATCGGCGGAGCCGTTGACTTTACAGACATAGCTGAAACCGGTATCGCCAAGGCTGAAGTATTGCGTGGACCTAACAGCGTGCTCTATGGCGCAGATGCGCTCGCGGGAGTAATCAACCTGACGACTCGCCACGGTACTACACCGTTGCCGGAGTTTGTATACTCCGCCGACGGCGGAAATTTTTCTACCATGCGCCAGACGGCTTCCCTCGCCGGCGCCTATCGCCAACTCGATTATTTTTCCGAATTCTCGCGCTTTGATACCCGCAACAGCGAGCCGCACAGCGCCTTTCATAATGGCACTTATGCCGGAAACTTCGGATGGGCGCCGCTCTCTTCCACGCAGCTTCGCCTGACGGCCCGGCGCACGGTAACTGCCGGCAATGATCCTAATGCTTTGGACTTCTACGGTATCGCTGATGATTCCTTCCAGAAAGAGCAGGATACATTCATAGGGGCAAGCCTGCAGAACCAGACTACCTCCCGCTGGCTCAACCAGGTACGCTATGGAGCTACGAGGCTGCGCTCCCAATTTGAAAATCCTTCTCCCACCGGCATTCCTTTTGACCCATTTGGGCTAGGTCCGAACTACGTAGGACTTCCGGTTACGATCCGTGGCGCAAACGGGTTCAGCACAACGGGTCAGGCGATTCTTGATTTTGGTGGCATCTATCCTCAACGCTTTGACACACTCACGAACCGGGATTTTGTATCGGCACAATCTAATTATGTTTTCAACCCGCATCTGGCGGCGGTGCTCGGCTTCCGCTATGAAAACGAACGGGGATTTACAAATTCCGGAATCCGCACTCCTACCAACCGCGACAACTTTGGTTATACCCTGGAGGCGAACGGCAATCTCTGGACCCGGGCTTACGCCACCGTTGGACTCGGGGTTGAAAATAACCAGATATTCGGAGTGGCCGTTACCCCACGCGTCTCTCTTGCCTATTACTTGTTCCGTCCTGATTCTGCCGGAAGATTCAATGGAACAAAGCTAAAATTCAATTTCGGCCGAGGCATCAAAGAACCGGATATCTTCTCTGAGAGCACTTCCCTGTTCAACCTGCTGTCCCAGGCCGGCAATGGGCAACAGTTAATATCCCAATTTCATGTGCGGCCCATCGGACCGGAACGTTCGCGCAGCTACGACTTTGGAATTGAACAAACGGCGTGGAATGCGCGCGTAAGGTTTGGCCTGACTTTTTTTCATAATCAATTTACCGATCAAATGGAATTCCTGAACCCCAGCGCGCTGTTCTCCCTGGGAGTGCCCGCCGACCTCGTGAACGCAACCAGCAACGCCTTCGGGGCGACGGTTAATTCAGCCGATTTTCGCGCTCAGGGCATTGAAAGCGAAATGGAGTTCAACCTGGGACACGGGTTGCATGTTCGTGCGAACTACACTTATCTTGATTCTGTTGTGCAACGTTCGTTTCAGAGCAGCGCGCTTGGTCCGGTCACGAATCCGGCGCTTCCTCCGATTCCGATCGGAGCATTCTCGCCCCTGGTCGGCAGCCGGCCCTTCCGGCGTGCGCCTCACTCCGGAAGCTTCTTGGCTACATATGAGCGGCCTAAGTTCACCTTGGCATTGGGCGGATATCTGGTAAGCCGCCGTGATGACAGCACCTTCCTCAGCGACGGCTTTTTCGGGAACAGCATGCTGTTGCCCAACCGCAACCTGGCCGGCTCTTATCAGAAGATTGATTTCAGCGGCAGCTATCGCGCCACACGCATCCTGGGCTTCTATACCAGCGTCGAAAACCTGGTGAGCGAGCACTACGATGCGGCTTTCGGCTTTCCTTCCTTGCCGCTCGCCTTCCGCGCAGGCCTTCGCATCACGCTCGGAGGCGAGTCCTGGAACATTAGATAATTTAGATAGATGACGCAGTCAGCACAAGTCGAAGTCCAGGAGACGCGTGAACGCGAGGCTGCTGCTGAGCCTCGTCAGCCCGCAACGCGCAGCCTGTGGGCCGTAGTATTCATACTTTGCCTGCTGCTGGTAGGAGAAATATTTGCGGCTACCTGCATCGGCGCGGTGACGATAAAACCTGGCACGGTGGCGTCGGTGTTCGTCAACAGGCATGCGGAAGGTCTGGAGATGGAGAAGACCATCGTCTTCCAAATCCGCCTTCCGCGGGTTCTGGCGGCCGCGCTTGTCGGCTGCGGCCTCTCGATCGCCGGAGTTTTGTTTCAGGGGTTGTTCCGTAATCCGATGGCTGATCCTTATGTCATCGGCTCTTCCGGGGGCGCGGCTTTAGGCGCGACGCTGGGAATCGTGTTCCTGCCGCATTTTTCGCTACTGGGGTTTGGAGCCACGGCTTCACTGGCGTTCTGTTTTTCGCTGTTGACCATGATTGTGGTGTACTGGCTCGCCAGGGTTGGAGGACGCACTCCCATCGTCACCTTACTGCTGGTAGGCCTGGCGCTGAGCGCGATACTTGCCTACTCAACTACTTTCGTGGTCCTGTTGCATCCTGATTCATATGTCGCCGTTCATCTGCTGACCATTTGGTTGCATGGCGCGATTTCCAACACGCAGTGGTCACAGGTCGCAGTGGCAAGCGTGATGGTGGGCTTGGGCACGGTCTTGTCTTTTCCGCTGGGGCGCTCTCTGAATGCGCTCTGTTTGGGCGATGACTACGCGCAACAACTCGGAATCAGGGTTGAGTTTTTGAGAGCTGCAATCATTCTTGTCGGCTCTCTGTTGACCGCAGCAGCGGTTTCCTTGGGAGGTCTGATCGGATTTGTGGGCCTGATCATTCCACACATTGTGCGTTTATTCGTTGGGCCGGACCACAGCCGGCTGCTGCCGATTGCCGGCCTTGCAGGCGCGATCTTTCTTATATTGGCAGACACCCTGGCGCGCACCGTGCTCTCCCCTTCCGAGCTTCCCGTCGGCATCCTGACCGCATTTATTGGCGGGCCGGTCTTTCTTTTTCTGCTGCGGCGTGGCAAGCGGGAGTATGCGCTATGAAAACATTGCTCGAGTTACGAGACGTCACCTTCTCTTACGGAACTGAAGGTATTTTCCAGCAAGCAGGCTTTACCGTGAAACCAGGTGAGCGGATTGCCGTCATAGGGCGTAATGGCTCAGGCAAGACGACATTGTTGCGACTGGCCGCAGGGTTACTCACGACTCGCCAGGGGCGGGTTTTGTTGGATGGATACGCAGTGAACGAGATGTCCAGGCGCAGCATCGCCCAGGTCATTGCGTTTGTTCCGCAGCAGTTGTTTGTGCCCTTTGATTTCACGGTAGATCAATTAGTGTCGCAGGGGCGTACGCCTTATCTGCGCGCATTGCGTAATTTGAGTACGGCAGACTACGCGGCCATCAACGAAGCCATGTCTCGGACCCAGATCACGCATTTGCGCCACCGCATCTTCAACCAGCTCAGCGGCGGCGAGCAGCAGCGTGTAAAGATCGCCATTGCCCTGGCGCAGCAACCCAGGCTGCTCCTGCTGGATGAACCCACCCAGCATCTCGATATCGGCCGGCAGGCGGAAATTCTTGAACTGTTGCTGAAGCTCAATCTGGAAGGAGTAACCATTGTGGCCGCCATCCATGATCTGTATGCAGTGCAGCAGACATTTCCCGCGGTGGCATTGCTGCATGATCGAACCATTGCGCAGGGCACGGCTTCTGAGCTGCTTCGTCCCGAGCTTCTGGCGCCGGCCTTTGGCTTGAACGGCCGGGCGTTGCCGATCTTGCGGCGCGCCGATCATTTCGCAACGGAGGAGGCACACATTGAACCAGTCCGTTGAAAAAATAACGCCTGCAAGCGCTCGCTTATTGGAAGAGGTCATTGCAGCCATCGAGCCACCTGATTGCGGCTGGCTGGCCCACGCGCGCGCTCACCTCGACTGCCTGACAAAGCCACTTGGTAGTCTGGGGCGATTGGAAGATATTGCCGCCAAAGCTGTCTCCATCCAGCGGACCGCCCGGCCCCAGGTTGGACGAAAAGCAGTTTATGTCTTCGCCGCGGACCATGGAATTACGGATGAAGGCGTGAGCGCATATCCCAAAGAAGTAACTCACCAGATGGTATTGAATTTTCTGCAGGGAGGCGCGGGCATCAATGTTATCGCGCGTCATGCAGGCGCTGACGTGGTGATCGTTGACGTGGGTGTTGATGCAGACCTTGCTTCCCTGCCGGGGGTGCTGCACCGGAAAATCCGGCGAGCAACGCGCAATATGCTGCGTGGCCCAGCCATGGAAGAATCCGAGATGCTGCAGGCAATGCAGGTGGGAATTGAACTTGCCGATGAGGCCCAGCGCGAAGGCATAGAACTGATCGCTGTAGGAGAGATGGGGATTGGCAACACCACTGCCGCCAGCGCGATTACGGCCGTTTTGACCGGATCATCTGCGGCTCTTGTGACCGGCGCGGGAACCGGCGTAAAGGGCCCGGCGCTGGAGCAAAAGCGGGCCATCATTGAAGCAGTGCTTGCCCGGCATGGCGTTGGCGCTTCGTCTGATCCGCTGGCCATTCTGCATTGCCTTGGTGGATTTGAGATCGCCGCTATCAGCGGAATGTTATTAAATTGCGCCCGCCATCGCGTGGTGACGGTTGTTGACGGTTTCATAGCCACGGCCGCCGCTGCCATTGCGTGTGCGCTGCAACCCAGCTTGCGCGATTGCCTTATCGCCGGCCATCAGTCTCAGGAACCCGGACACCGCATCCTGCTCGAGCATTTGGGGTTGCAGCCAATCCTGCAGTTGAACATGCGGCTCGGCGAAGGGACCGGGGCGGTGCTGGCCTTTCCTATCATCGAAGCTGCAATAAAGCTTTACAACCAGATGGCGACCTTTGCCTCGGCACAGGTGAGCACGGCAAAAGCGTGATTCCTTTCTTTCGAGACATGCTTGTAGCACTACGGTTCATGACGCGGCTTCCATTCCCTGCCGCATCGCACACCTCCGGGTCACTGTCGCGGGCCGCCGGTTTTTTCCCTCTTATAGGATTGCTGGTCGCAGCGGGCGCCCTGGGCTTAAATAAAATATTGAGCGGCCACGTAGACCGCGAGCTTGTAGCCCTGGTTATCCTGGTCTATCTCGTCGTAATCACAGGCGGCCTGCACGAAGATGGCCTGGCTGATGCTGCCGATGGGTTCGGCGGAGGTTGGACCAAAGAGCAGATCCTGGCAATCATGCGCGACAGCCGCATCGGAAGCTATGGCGCCATTGCGATCACGCTCTCATTGCTGGCCCGCTATCTTCTGCTAAGTCACTTGCCAACCCATAGTTTTTCCGCGTATCTGATCGCGAGCCACGTTCTGTGCCGCTGGACCACGCTTCCACTGAGCTTTTTCTTACATCCAGCGCGAGCCGAGGATGGTCAAGGGGCGCAAGTGGCGCAACGGATCTCTATGGCCGCCCTGGTTTTCGGCACTCTCTTCACCTTGTTCGTCTGCTATTGGGCATTGCGCAACTCCAGTTGGATTCCAGCAGCCGCAACAGTAGGTGTAACGCTTCTCAGCGGTCTTTATTATAGAAGCCAAATCGGCGGGGTTACCGGCGATTGCTACGGTGCCACAAATCAGCTCACCGAGATTGCGGTTTATTTCTGCGGGGTCCTCGCAGGATAATTTGTTCACCACAGAGACGCAGCGACACAGAGGAAAAGGGACGATAGCAGTGTCTTGTGAAACTACACTATTGCTGGTCCGGCATGCGCATTCCGCAATGGCGGGGCGTTTCTGCGGACATACGGATGCTGCTTTGAGCGAACTGGGCGAAAAGCAGCTTGCCAGGATTGTTGATGATCTGGAATGCTGGCCGATCACAAAAGTCTACAGCAGCGATTTAAAACGGTCTTACGACACGGCCGTGGCGATTGCAACTCGCAAAGCCCTGCCTCTTCTCTCACGCGCAGGACTGCGTGAAATCAGCTTCGGTGAATGGGAGGGCCTTTCCTGGCCTGAGATTGAAGCTAAAGCACCGGCAGCCGCAGCTTCCTGGCTCAGCCACTATCCCCTGCAGCCGGCTCCGGCAGGTGAATCTTTCGAGCAATTTCGTTCGCGGGTAGAAGCTGAACTGCAAGCGCTCGTACAGGAATGTGAACAGCAGTGTGTGGCCGTGGTCACGCACGCCGGGTTCGTCCGGGTGGCTTTGGTCAGCATTCTTGGCATTGATGAAAGCTCTATGCACAAGATTGAGATTGGGTATGGAGGGGTGACCATATTGCAGTACGCACGACAGGGTTGGCGGGTGGAAGGGGTCAATATCTGCCGTTAAGCCCCCTTGTTTCATGGTATAAAATCGCCCTCATATTTCTTCCATGAACATCAAACAGGTTGCAAAGCGTGCCAGGGTATCAATTGCCACGGTTTCGCGCACGTTGCATAACAGCGTATCCGTAAGTCCTGCCACTGCTGCGCGGGTACGGAGGGCCATCAAAGACCTTGACTACCGTCCCGACACCAATGCGCAAACGCTGGTCTCAGGCCGCAGCCGCATCCTGGGGCTTGTGGTTTCCGATATCACTAATCCTTTCTTTCCCGAGCTCATTCGCGGGTTCCAGGACGTAGCCCTGCAGAACGGGTATGACATCATGATCGCCGCGACCCACTACGAGAGCTCGCGCATGTCCCATTCAGTGGGGCGGATGATCGAACGCAAGACCGACGGAGTGGCCATCATGACTTCAGAGATGGACCGCTCTTTAATCGACCAGCTTGCCGGCCGCAAGGTGCCGCTGGTCTTTCTCGACGTGGGCAAAGTTCGCAAGGGCGTCTGCAATATTAAAGTTGACTATGCGCAAGGCATCACACAGGCGGTAGACCATCTGCGCGCGCTGGGACACAGCCGCATTGCCTTCATCAGCGGTCCCAGCACTTTGAAATCGGCGCGGGTGCGGCGAGATGCCTTTCTTCACTGCCTGGGGCGGCGCGTTACCGAGCACAGCGGCCTGGTGGAAGAGAGCAACCACAAAGTGGACGGCGGTTTGCGCGCCATTACCCGCATGCTGCAAAGACAAAATCCCCCTACTGCGGTGCTCGCCTCCAACGATCTCACCGCCATCGGCGCGCTACGCGGCATTCGCCAGGCCGGCTTGCGGATTCCGGAAGACGTTTCCGTCATCGGCTTCGACGATATTGATATGGCGCAGTTTACCGAACCACCTCTCACGACCATCCGTTTGCTGCGCTCCGAGTTGGCCAGCCTGGCCTGCAATGCGCTGTTGCAATCCATTCGGGGAAATATGAAGGGCGCCGAGTTCGGCATTGGAACCCATCTCATCATCCGCGAATCCACCGGCAAGGCCAAAACCAGGCGGCGGGTGATTGCGATGCCCTCCAATTTTCGATCATAAGGCAGTACTATATTTCAACTGAAAATCGATGAACGATATGTTTCATAAAACTCAACAGTTGCGCTCGAGCCGGACTTCCAGCCAGTGGGGAGGCCAGGACCGCCGTCTTCTCAGACTCGATACGTCTGCAAGTTGTGCCACATATCCTTCTTTGGCGCTAACAGAAATCGGCTATTTAAACGGTTGTTTATATGCTGAGAGCGAATGCAAGCCAGTGCGGAAAGAAAGAAGTTCACAACCTCAACGGCGCTCAGAACTCATTGTGACTACAACTCGTCCACAAATTACAAGGCGCGCCGAGATCGTGGAGGTCTGAGGACTGTGGGGGTGGCCTCAGGCTTTAAACTACTCGGCGCGCGATTTGTAAGATAGCACACTAAAAACGTTTCCACGGGCAGCGTGGTTCAAATTTCGATGCCCGAAGCATGACTGTCTCTCGGCCTCTTGGTTTCGCCAGGTCTCACCGGCACGGCCAAGGCCGGCCCTGTATCTTCGAATTGCAACGAGTTTTTCCGTAATGAAGAAAAAAGGTACATTAGATTAGAAGTAAGGATTGGGAGGGATAAAGACAATCATGAAGCTTCGCACACTTGGCCGCACAGGATTTCAGGTATCAGACGTTGCCTATGGACTTTGGGGAATGAGCGGTTGGAGCGGCTCTGACGACCAGCAATCACGGCAGTCCATGCAGCTTGCCGTAGATTTGGACTGTAATTTTTTTGATTCCGCCTGGGCTTACGGCGACGGAAAGAGCGACCTGTTTCTGGGTGAGACATTGCGCCAGAACTCTGGAAAGCGCCTCTATGCTGCGTCCAAGATTCCACCTAAAAACCGCAAGTGGCCGGCCTCTCCCAACGATTCCTACAAAGATGTGTTCCCCACCGAACACGTCTTTCACTATGCCGACCTGATCCGCAAGAATCTTCAGGTCGACTCCATGGATCTGCTCCAGTTCCATGTTTGGGATGATGGCTGGACAGAGGAAAAGGAATTTCACGAAACTGTCTCCAAGCTCAAGCGCGACGGAGTGGTCCGATCTTTCGGACTGAGTTTAAATCGCTGGGAGCCGTGGAACGGTATCCGCGCGCTGCGCACCGGCCTCGTGGATGTGGTGCAGGTTATCTACAACATCTTCGATCAGGCGCCGGAAGACGAGCTTTTCCCCATCTGCCGCGAACTCAACATTGGCGTGATTGCGCGGGTTCCCCTCGATGAAGGCAGCTTGAGCGGTACGTTTACCACTGGAACAAAATTCCCGGAAAACGACTGGCGATCGCGATACTTTAATCCAGAAAACCTTCGCCTTACTCTCGAACGCATTGAGAAGCTGAAGGCGCTGCTTCCCGGTTCGATGAGCTTGCCTGAGATGGCAATTCGCTACATCCTCTCCAACCCGGTCGTGAGCACGACTATTGTAGGAATGCGGAGTTCCCAGCACGTGCGTCAGAACCTGGCGCTGAGCGATGCCGGAGCGCTTCCACCGGAGTTGCTGGCGAAGTTGAAAGCCCACCGCTGGGACCGCAAGCCCAATCCATCATCCGATTGAAGCCTTGGGGCCACCATGACGAAGACTTCCAGCCTCAGGTTAATGATCGCCGCCAGCACTGCCCTCTTTCTTTATGGGACCATCGCCCCTATGCTGGGGACTTTACTGCCTGATCTTTCCGCCCGCTTCCACATGACACCCCGGCAAAACGGCAGTATTGCCGCTGTGCAGGCACTGGGATTGGTGCTGGCTTCCATTGTTGCCGGGCCTCTGATTGATAGCCGGGGAAAGAAAGCCGGGTTTCTTTGGGGAATGACCCTCATTGTTGTTTCGCTCTTCACCCTTCCCAACGCAAGCGGATGGAAGATCATCATGGGCTGTATGTTCATTCTGGGAATGGGCGGCGGCACGATCGTAACTGCGGCGAACACGCTGGTCAGCGACATTGGCGAAGACAAGCGCGCCTCTATGCTGAGTTTTGCCAACGTGTTCTTTGGGCTCGGGGGCCTGGTGACTCCTTTGATTGCCGCCAATGTTTTTCACGACAACGCGATCGGCCTGAGCTATCTGTTAGCGGCGCTGGCATTGGCAATGCTCATCATGGACGCTACTACGCCCATGCCGGCTCCTGTGCCGTCCACCGATCTTTCCCCGACCCGGCAGCTACAAGATAAGTCCCTGCTCTTCTTACTGTCTTTGTTTGTCTTTTTGTACGTTGCCTGTGAAGTAGCGTTTTGGAACTGGCTTACCAAGTATCTGATCAGTGAAGGGATTTCAAAGTCCCTGGCATTGAATATTCTTGCTCTTGGGTTTGCTTCCGGGATGCTGGTAGGACGCCTTATCAGCTTCCGTATTTTGACGAAGTTTTCCGCAGTTTCCGTCAGCCTGGTATGCTCCGGGCTCATGATGATCACCACGTACTGGACCTTGCATGCGCCAAACCCCACGGTTGCGTGGCTAAGCGTCTTCGCCGCGGGGGCTGTGATGGGCCCGGTCTATCCCAGCGCCATAGGCATCGTGGGCGATGCTTTTCCGCAACGGTCTGCCACTTTCATAGGCATCGCCATCACCGCTGGATGGCTTGGGGTCGTGGCCAGCTCATGGCTGATTGGCCTGATCGCAGGGAACAACGGAGACCACCTGCGTCTGGCCCTGCTGCTGCTTCCCGTTTTTTCCGCCGTCATGATGATCGTCAATCTCGGCATGCGTCCCATGCTGGCCATGGCCCGCGCTCGCAAGCGAGTAAGTTAGACCGCAGCGCTAGGCTTGTGTGGCACAGCCGTCCCCGGCTGTGCGGGTTACTTTTTAACCCACAACCAACGATACTGTTCAGGGATTCTCGCCAATCCGCGCCGTACTGGATTCTGCCGCAGGTACTCGATTCTATCCTCCAGCTTTTCTTCTGAACGCAGCACGTGATCGAAAGATTCGTCTTGCCACACGTGACCATGCCTCTTCATTTGCTGGTTTATCAGATGGGCAGTATACCCTTTGATCGGACCCAGGATGTCAGCGAAGGTAAGTTCTCTCCTGCTGCATTTCGTAAGACAAAGAAGATCATATGTACGTGCTCCGGCATGACTACTGCCGCATGAAGTTGTATTTTCTTGTCGTCGAGAAATAAACACGAATCGATACCACATCGCGAGCGGCAGGAGGCAAAACCCATCTGTGATGGGTGTTGAAGGTAATGAAATGGGCGCGATCATCTTTTTGAATATGTGGCAGGTTATGGCGATGTTCGTATTTGCCCATTATGATTGGATAGGTCAATGCTCTCACAGCCGGGGACGGCTGTGCCACACGAGCAATCAACTTCCACAAATGTCTTTATTCACTGAAAACTTTCCATCCCCTCACTTGGCCAGTTCCGATCACCTCATACTTGCTTGAGGTGAGCTCTTCCAGGGCAAACGGTCCGCGGCAGTGCAGCTTCTGGTTGCTGATTCCCATTTCGGCCCCGAAGCCAAATTCGCCGCCATCGACGAATCGGGTGGATGCGTTCCAGAGCACGGCGGCGGAATCCACCAGGCGCATGAAATGCTGGGCGCGTTTTTCATCGCGGGTCACGATGGCATCCGAGTGCCGGGTGGAATAGCGATTGATGTGGGCAATAGCTTCGTCTACATCTGCTACGACTTTGATCGCGATGCACAGCCGCAGATATTCTTCCGTCCAATCTTTTGCTTCTGCAGCGCGCACTTTTTCGGCGCCCGCCAGTTTGCGGGCTTGCTCGTCGCCGCGCACTTCCACGCCGTGTTCATGGAGCTTCGTCACAATGCGGGGGATGTATTCAGCAGCAATGTGCTCGTGCACCAGCAGCTTCTCCGCAGCATTGCACACCGAAGGCCGCTGGGCCTTGGCGTTGATCACGATGCTGTCAGCCATCTGCAGGTCGGCGGATTCATCCACAAAGATGTGGCAGTTCCCTGCTCCGGTCTCGATGACTGGAACTGTGGCATTCTCGATGACAAAATCAATCAATGCCTGGCCGCCGCGTGGAATCAGGACGTCCACAAAACCACGCGCCTTGATCAGCTCATGCACCGACGTGCGCGAGCTTGAATCCAGCAGTTCGATCGCGCCTTCCGGCACTCCAGGCACGTTGCTCAAAATTTCCACCAGGCGCTGATTGCTGTGCATCGCTTCTTTTCCGCCGCGCAGCACAATGGCATTCCCGGTCTTGATGGTAAGGGCGACGGTATCCACGGTGACATTGGGGCGCGATTCATAAATGATGCCAACAACACCAAGCGGAACGCGCACCTTGCGAATGTGCAAACCGTTGGGGCGAGTCCATTCTTTGATAGTCTGGCCGACCGGATCGGCAAGATTGGCGATGTCGCGCAAGGCCTGGGCCATCTCGGCAATTCTCTTGTCGTTCAGCACAAGCCGGTCGCGCATGGCGCCTTGCAGACCGCTGCTGTCAAGGTCTTGCTGGTTCGCCGTGACAATGCTCTGGTGCCCGGACTCGATGGCTTGCGCCATTTTCTCCAGCAATAAATTCTTTTCCGCAGTCGAGAGCTGGGCTGTTTTGGAAGCAGCCTCCCGTGCCCGAAGCAGCTTCTCCTCGGTGGATAGCGCGTTACTCACTGAAGTTGCCATTATCACTTCACCTTCTGCCGCGGCGGAAAGTACGTTCCAATTTTACGCGCAATCGCCTTCGATATGGCCTCAGGGGTGCTGCCGTTCACAATGGCCACGTGCACTCCATTTTCGCTGGCCAGCTTGGCGGCGCGCAGCTTTGAGCGCATGCCGCCGGTGCCGAGATCGCTGCGTCCATTGCACAAGGCTTCCATTTCCGGCGTAAGCTTCTGCACGGTGCGCAACAGGTGCCGGCCTTTGCGGCCGTTGGGCACGTAAAAACCCTCTACGTTGGTGAGCATCAGCAACCAGTCTGCCTGTACAGCCGTAGCCAGCAGGGCGCTGAGCTCGTCATTGTCGCCAAAGGCGGCCACGCGCTCGAGTTCGCGCACTGAGACGCTGTCATTTTCATTCACAATCGGCACCACCCCCAGCTTGAGCAGCCGGCGCAACGCATTTTGCAGGTTCTTGTACTTAACGGGCGAAGTGAAATCATCGTTAGAAAGCAGCAGTTGAGCCACGATCTTTTTACCAAAAAATAACTGCTCGTAGGTGTGCATCAACAGGCTCTGGCCAACGGCGGCGCAAGCCTGCATGAGCGGAACACCTGTGGGCCGCTCGGCAAGAGCCAGGCGCGACATTCCCGAGGCAATGGCCCCCGAGCTTACGATGAGATATTCGTGACGCGCCAGATCGAATTGATCCACCAGGTTGCGAAGCTGGTTGGTATCAATGCGGCCCTTGGGCGCAATCACACTGCTGCCAATTTTGATGACGATGCGCATTTTGATAACGTGTGCTGCTATTTTACCTAAAGCAGTTGCCAGTTTTGGCACAACTTCAATCATCCGATGATCCGATGGCTCAATGACCCAATTTTTCTCTGTGCCTCTGTGGTAAAGCGGCAGCTAATATTCTCCATACGCCCTTGCCCACAGGCTTGCGCAGCAGCTAATATGCCATATGGGGGCTGGAGCCCAAACCGACAAGGCATCTATGAATCTGGCAAAGCTGAGAACATTCGTGGCAGTGTTGAGCTATATTGTGATTGTATCCCTGGCTACTTACAACCTGCGTGGTGAGTTGTTCGGCAAGACCATGTCTTCCGAGCCAGCCGACTCTGCCGCAGCCGCGCCCACGCAGACTGCGCCTGAGCCGGCCACCCCAGGTTCTGGGGGGACAAGCGAACTGAAATCGCCACCGGAAGGCTCCTCTCAGCCCTCATCGCAAAGTGAAAAGCCGGCAAAGGGAAGCGCCACTCTGGCGAGTAATCCGGTGGCTTCGCAAACTGAGACTGCAAAAGATACTCGCGCTCAGCGGTCATCGATTCCAGTAGCTGGCAACGGTTCGGTGAAGGTTGGAGAGCGCCTTCCTGAGTTCCTTCTTACCGGCCTTAACGGTAATACCTTGAACGAAATCGCGTTGCGCGGGCATAAGACGCTGTTCATTATTGTCAGCCCGGTATGCCCTCACTGCCAGAAAGAGCTCAAGCTGCTGCACCAAATCGAGAACGACTATCCTTCCATCGAACCGGTATTCGCTTCGGTGTTTCCGGTGGATACAACCAGGCCATTGGCTGATATGACCGGCGAAGGCGACCACATTTATACCGGGGCCATGGATCTGTCGCGGGATCTGGGTGTGACCGGCGTCCCCTTTCTTATGCTGATTGACGAAAAGGGGGTTGTGCGCACCATCAAAAGTGGCGAGTTGGATGAGAATACCTTCCGCGACATACTGGGGAAATTCTCACACGGAGAGCCGGTTGCCCAATGGTTCGCACCTGCATGGCTTAAAGCAACGCCATTGGAATCAGCCAGCCTTCCAGGAGATCACGCATAATGGCATCGAAGGTGATCTCAATTGTTGACCGTGCGATTCTGCCGGTCCGTATTCTGTTTGGCGCCTTGTTCTTATATACGTCGGTATGGCATGCGGTTCATGCCGGGAAGCTCTTGCAATCAATTAAGGATTATCAGATCATCTCCGGCTCTCTCGTTGCCTGGAGTGGGCTTCTGTTCATTGCTGCCGAAGCCGGCATAGCAATCACGCTGATTTTCGGGTATTTCGTAAGGCAGGCTGCGATTACCGCGGCAGTATTGCTGGCGATTTTCACAGCGGCCATGGTGAGTGCAATTGCGCGCGGACTGGATATTGCCTGTGGATGTGGCCTGGGCGACACTCATGTGAGCTGGTTCGATGTTGTCAGAGACGTATTCTTGATAGCGATCGCTTTGTTGATTGCCTGGCGCGCCGATAAGAAAGAAGGCGCTGTGACCGAAGAAACGGCAGAACAATTTTCTGCAGCCAAATAATTTTGGCAAAAAATAATTTTTAAAGATGCAAATGTCTGCTTCAGATGCGCGTCATTGCACTGCCACCAATGGTTCCAACCGAAACCGGGTGCGCCCGCTTGTTGCTCATCTGTTGTTGCTGGGTTTCAGCACTATGTTGCTACTCCCGTTACTTCCTGCCGGGGCTGTGCAAGCCGGCCTGGCCGCTTGCTGCAAAAGATACGGCAAACACCTTTGTGTGGGATCAGGCGAGGTGACGTTAACCCGCTCTTTGCCCTGCGGACCTGAACTTTCTGAACGCTGTCCTTATGGATTCGCGCCGGCCTTTACAGGCATAACACCGATATACGGACCAGTGGCTGCAATCACGCTCCATGCTGAAAACGTGCGGCAGACTCCAGGGCAGAGTTACACGTATTCCCTTCCCTTCATCCCGGCAAGACATTCAATGCTGAAACGGGGCCCGCCGGCGCTTCTGCTTAATCTGTCAGCTTAGATTCAATCAATTTCCAATTTATTTTGGCTGGGAGCAAGATTGACTCCCAAATGACTGGAATCGCCACAATTCCAGCCAGGAGAGAAAATTCATATGCAGATCAACAATCGCAAGGCACAAATGCTCTGGTGCATGCTCGCAGGCGCGGCAATTTTTATTGGCGGCTGCGCGAAATCTGCCAAGCGCTACCACCTGAGCGGACAGGTCATCAGCAAAACAGTCGCCACCAACGAAGTCGAGATCAAACACGATGCCATCCCGAATTTCATGCCGGCCATGACGATGACCTATAAAGTTCCGGATTCCAACGCCGTCCAGGGACTTCAGCCCGGCGACTTAATCGAAGCTGACGTGGTGGTTCCTAAAGATGGCAGCGGCTACTGGCTTGACGATGTGGTGATCACCAACGGACCGCAGGGACCGATCAAAGCCGCCCTGGCGCCTCGCCTGCTGTCGCCGGGCGATTCCATCCCTGACGTGCCGCTCACCAACCAGGATGGCAAAACGCTCCACATCAACCAGCTCAAGGGCAAGGCCGTGCTGGTGACTTTTATCTATACCCGTTGTCCACAGCCGACCTTCTGTCCACGTATCAGCAGCCAGTTTGCTTTCATTCACGATGAGCTGGCGAAAAATCCGGATGACTACAAGAAGACCCATCTTCTGAGCATCAGCCTCGACCCTGCCTACGACACCGCGCCTGTGCTGAAGAAATATGGCCTGGCCTACATGGATAACAACGCCTCCGGCTTCGATCACTGGGAGTTCGCATCTACTTCACCGGCAGACCTGGGCAAGCTCGCCCAGGCCTTTGGTCTTGAATATTTCCAGCAGGACAATCAAATCGTGCATAGCATGAGCACGGTGCTGCTTGGACCGGACGGAAACGTGGCCAGGAGCTGGGAAGGCAATGAATGGAAGACCGGTGATGCCCTGGCAGCATTGCACGATGTCGCCCAGAAGATTGCTTCAGACACCGACAGCAAGCCCAATAACAAGCACAGCAAAGGAAAAGTTTAACTGATGATTACGGGCCTGAAACTCACTTCAATTTCGCTCGCGCTCTTCGCGCTATTGTTGTTGACCACCGGCTGTTCTCAAAGCGGCGCTGCCTCCAGTGACGCCGGCCACGGCCACGAGCTTTATCAGCTTCACTGCCAGGAGTGCCACGAAGGCGCCAATCTCAATTTGCGCAAGCAACCGCCCAAGCTCAATGGAATGATGCAAGGAAAAAATTTACCCAGTGGCGCTCCGGCCACCGATGAACAGGTACGCAAAACCATTATTGAAGGCCGGGGAATTATGCCGGCTTTCGACCAAAGGCTTACTGATAAGGAAATCGACGATTTAGTGAAATATCTGCATACGATCTGATAACGCCGCTCTATTAGCCTGACTCTAACTGGAGTTAAGACCTGCGCGAGATTGCACGTGATTCTCCTTGAAGATTATGCAGGTTATCAAAAGAATCGATGAGGGTGTCTGCTTCTCTACTGGACAAAATGCCCCTCACGCGATTTAATAACTGAAAGCGGAAAAACTACCCTTTGTGAGGCAAGTTACGCATGGTCCAACTTCAGGCCGCGATGGTTTCAGTGCTTTTGGCGCTGCAGCGGATGTATGCTGCGGGCAGTTTTTTCTTGCAATCTCTGCCGATCAAAAATCGCTGGCAGGTTTTTTGCGGCCAGTTCCAGCATAATCTAACCAAGGCTGCCGATCCGGAATCGCTCCGCAATCACCACATAGCCGGTGTTGCAGTCATAGGCCTCGCCTTGGTCTCGTTTACGGAAGAATCCAGGGGGGAGAAGGCAGGCTGGGTACGCTACATCTGGCCGGGGTTGCTGTTTGTCATGGGCATTGCCATTATCGGCTGGGCCGATCCCGGCACATGGCCCGATGGCCCTAAACCGCTGGCGCAGGATCCCGAAGCGGTTCAGCATAAGTTCTTTGCCTTGTTCGCCCTCGCGCTGGCTATCATTGAATTGCTGCGGCGCACCGGAAAGTTGACTCACAAAGCCTGGGGATACATTTTCTCCGCCACCATGATTGGCGCTGGATCTTTCCTGCTCTTTCACCAGGGTGAACATGCGCACATTGTTCACCTGCAACATCTGGCGATGGGAACCATGGGCGTTGCTGTGGGAGTCACGCAAGCGGCAAACAGCGGGAAATCAATTCAGAACTGGGTGCGGTTGCACCTTTACAGCTTTTTTATCTTCGGACTAGGGCTGCTGCTGCTCTTCTACGTGGAGTAGCCAACCGGTCTATGTATCGTTGCCGGAGCATCCTGCCGCATTTCATTGCCTGGGCGGCCTCATCACTGTGTAATTATTTACATCCGATAGCGCTTCAAAACGCACTTCATCCTGACACTTCCTGCAACGCGGAAATATTTCACCGGCCTGCAGCTCGTTGAGATGGGCCGGGCGATGTTCTTTGTGGATGACCCAGTAAACCGCGCTAAGTGGAACTACCTCGCCGGGCTTGAACTGTTGGGCCATGGCAATCCGGAAAATATAACGGAGTTGGAGGAACTGCACTGCAATCGGGTTGTCTTTCAAACTGAAATCAGGTTGCTCGGACCCCTGGCCCGGCGTAGCGCAAATCACCGGCATTTCATTGGAACATTGCCTTCTGAGCTTCAGGAAACTCCACGGCTAGATTAGCCAATTTACTGTAAATTTTTCACTACAAAAAGATTCGACCGGGTTTGGGTGGTGTTGTAGGCATACCATTTGGCGTCTGAGGTAACCAGTACAGAGTTGATGGAATCCTCCGCATCCGCGGGTGTGTTCAATATTTTCAGCTGCCGGCGGCGGCCGCTCGCGATCTCCAAGCGGTCAATCTTCTCCGGATGTTTGCCGTCCCGCAAATACAGCTCTCGGCCGTCCCGGCTCCATGCCACCAAGCCATCTTCAGAGGTAGTTCCATTGACGAAATGAGGATTTCCGCCGCTGAGCGAGTAGATGTAGATCTTCTCATCGGCGGCAAACTTCGCAGCTACGCTCTTGCCATCGGGAGAGACAGCAAAGCTGCCGTTCTTCAGGTCCATGTCCTCAGGCGTGATTGCCTGTGGCTTGCCGTCTTCAATAGATTGCAGATAAAGCTGGGTTCCATGACCGGGCTGGTTCCCGGCAAAAATCAGTTGTTTGCTGTCAGGCAGCCACCGGGCCGCATGATAAGCAACAATATTGTCGTTCTTGATCTCTTTGGGCCGTCCCAGGTTAGTCGGCAGCAGGATCAGCCTGTCAGAGGAATCATGCAGCCGGGCAAGAGCCCACTGGCCGTCAGGCGACAGTGCCAGGGCTTCGCCGTCTCCCAGCCGAACTGGCGGCGCAGCATCCGCATTGCGAAGATAGACTGCTGAACGGATGCCTTCCGCCTGGCCAGTTTCATTCAACAGTATTTTTTTGCCATCTGGGGCGAGGTCGGCGGCAGAAGAGAAATCGAGCCAGGAAAAATCTCGCTCGTTTTTGGCGCCGGCCAGCAGCCCCATCACTTCACCGCTCGCATTCTCCTGCTTCAGCAGGACCTGATCGCCGGAAACATCCTGTAAGGTAAGAATATCGGGTGTGGTCAACAACTGGCGCAACTGTCCGCTGAGCGAAACCGCCCAAAGCTGGCGATTCATACCGTTCTTGGCCGCAGTAAACCAAACTTCGTTCCCGTGTGGCGACCAGGCAAGCCCTTGCACGCTCGCCCAATTTTCCGAAAGAGGCAGCCGGTTTCCATCACGATCGATAATTGCCACCGTGCCGCCGCTATCCAGAAGGCTGGGATGCTCCAGAAAGGCGATGAGCTTGCCATTCGGCGAGAACCGTAAATGGGTTATGGTTCCCGCGGTTGCGTACATCACGTGCCCGATGGGAAATTCAATTTGGCTTCTCGCGTCTTTTCTGCGCACCACGGCGATGTCACTCTCGTCGGACGTCCAATCGGCGTCATCAACTCCCTGCTCGATCTCATGTGGTGTCCCGCCCGACAACGGGACCTGCGCCAGAGTATTGTTCCTTTGCGGAAACACAACCAGCGCGTTGTCTTTCGCGGAGACGGCAAAAATATCGGCCTGCGAAAGGTCAAGTGGACGCTCCTCGATTCCTCCCGCGCGCGAGATAAACAAAGCCAGGCCCTCCCCATTCAATGCGGCTCCATAAATAATGGAGTTTGCATCCGGAGCAAAGCGCGCGTTATGAATGGTCCCGCGGCGGAATGTAACCTGCTGAAAGTCGGGCGTCAGCCGGCTCTCCTGCGGCGTGGCCGCCGGCAACGGGCCCTTTTTCAGTGCCCGCGTAGAATACCTGTCCCAGGCAATCCCCATGGAAGCGGCCAGGGCAATAAGCAAGAGCGCATAGAGAGGCCAGGGCCAGCGCAGGAACTGCGTGGCAGTGGCCGGCCTGCGCCGCTCGGTCTGGATGGCAGTCAATAAATCTTGCAGCGTGAAAGCAACGTCGCGGGCCGATTGCAGGCGCTCTTCAGGATTTTTTTCCAGACAATGCCGAATGATGGCTTCCAGGCTGGGCACAGCGTGGCTCAGCTCTACTTCCGGAGGATCGTCGCGAAGAATGGCGGCAATTAAATCTGTCGGCGTATCGCCCAGAAAAGCCGGTCTGCCCGCCAGCATCTCATACAAGATCGCGCCAAAAGCAAAAATGTCGGAACGGGAGTCGGTGATCTGCCCGCGTACCTGTTCCGGTGACATGTAACCGGGCGTCCCCATCACCACACCGGTTCCGGTGGATTTCTGATAAGCCTGGGTCTCCCCAACCCGCGCCTCGGGCGCGGCCAGTTTGGCGATGCCAAAATCCAGTATCTTCAGGATTCCGTCTTTAGTGATAAAGAGGTTCTCCGGCTTCAGATCGCGATGCACAATAGACTGTGCGTGTGCGGCCGAGAGTCCGCGGGCCATCTGCACGGCATATTGCAAGGTTTTGCGCATCGACAGCCGCGCTGTACTTAAGACCTGGCGCAGGGTCTGCCCCTCTAGCAGTTCGGAGACCATGTAGGGCGAGCCTTCATGTTCGCCAAAGGCATAGATACCAACGATATTAGGATGGTTGAGTTTTCCGGTAGCCAGGGCCTCTTGCTTGAATCGCTGCAGCCGGTCAGGATCACTGGCAAATATGGGCAGCAGAACCTTGAGCGCCACGTCACGATGTAGCAGGGTATCGCGGGCACGGTAGACCTCCCCCATGCCTCCCGCTCCCAACTTTTCCACTACGGTATAAGGACCGACCTGCGCGCCTGCGTTATACATTCGTGAAGGAATCTTACGGTCTGGGGTTTACGCGGGTCAACCGCATAAAAATCCTAGCTTCGGCGGTTTTTTGTCTTGGTCTTAGATGGAACAACCCCGAAGGGGTGACGTATCATAGCCCAGCGCTTCAGCGCTGTGTGTGTGCAAAAATGGTGTTAGTCCCGTAGGGACGACGCCCTTCAAGTTCTCACGCAGATCTTTAGCCCCTGAGTATTAAAAATTCACATCCCGAAATTCTTGAAACACGCTCTTAGAACTGGTTGTCACTCGTAAACTTCTCCCAGCCCTCATTAGAAGCAAACCCGTATTCGCGCCAGTTGGATATCTTGCCATTCTTCATCTTCACAATCACCATGCCATGGAAACGGCGACGGCCTTCCTGCGTAAACTCCCCCGCTCCAATCTGCTCCTGTTCATTGAAAAGAAGATGATGCCACTGTATTGCTATGGCCCCTCCCTTGTTGCCGCTAAACAACTTGGCGATAGCAGCCCGGCCTTTGTGGGTTTGTTCGCCGGCAGGGTTACTGTAAACGGCATCTTCGCCAAACATCCCTGCCGCTTTGGAGGCATTGCCTTCGCTTCGGCCTTGGGCAACCGTATTCATGATCCTGTAAAAATCTTCAGCAGAAATTCTCGCCGCAGCCTCCTCCGGCTCTGGTTTTTTGATCAACTGTCCGTCATCATCTTCAAACGGCTGTTTACCCGGCGTGTCGCTCTCCAGCCGGCAGTTGCAGGGATTGTTAGCATCGTTGCAGGCCCAATGTGTGCCGCGCGGAGGAGCGGCGTGCTCACACATCATAGGAAGCCGCCGCGGGTTGCCCGCGGGCGAAGGTTGCTGCTGGCCGTAGCTAACGGCGCCGCTCACGCTCAAAATTAGGACAAGCAGGATTCTGCTATACTGCATCGCTAGCTCTCCTTGTGTCTTAGAGTTTTATCTTAGTCAATGGACAGGCCAAACGGCATGAAAATCATTTTTGCGGTAGGGCTCATTATCTTGATCTTAGGGGTTGTTTCTCTTTTCGTGCCCATACCGCGACGAGAAACCCATGGTTTCAAGGCCGGAGACATCAATATTGCAGTGCAGACACGAAACGACGAGAAGGTTTCTCCGATTATAAGCGCCGTGCTGATCGTTGCCGGCGCGGGCCTGATGATCGCCGGCTCACGGCGGGGCTGATTATCGAAGGGCTCCGCAACCCTCCCGGCACTTGCCTTGTTCATTCTGTTCCGCTGCCAGGCCATACTCTTACTAATAAAATAAAAGCCCGCCGTAGCGGGCTTTTAATTCTTACCAGTTCAACCCGGCTTACTGGGTTGGCGAGTGGGCAGTGTTTCGGTCTGCGATAACCTTGCGGGCGTTTTCTGCCAGTTCCTTGGCTTTGGGCAACAGATCCAGCGCCTTCAATATCTCAGGATCGTCCTCGGCATGCACCTTCAGCCCTTCCTGCTGGCCAAATTCCGAGATGAATAACTCGCTCTTGATATTCGCTTTTACCCAATCCTGCTCGTTCGTGAGATCGGCTTCATTGAAGGTTACTTTCTGGTCATCGAGAAAGTGGCGGAAGTCCTGCATGACGGTGTCATCCACTTGAAAGTCCTGGTTAATATGCTTTCCGATCAGGTAATGTTTCGCGAAATTAAAGAAAGCGTAATGCTGCAACAGAGTGTCCTGGAATGGGGTTGACTTGGGGGTCCCGATTTTTACGTCTGGAGTGATGCCGCCACCGCCATAAACGGTGCGGCCGCTGTCGGTAAGCTTAACTTCTTTGTTGGCGATATTAGCGCTGTCTTTATCGGTGTTGTAGTAGTAATCGTAGAGCGATACGCCGTTGTAATCGCGCTGAATCAGGCGGCCGCTGGGCGTGTAGTACTTGGCCGTGGTCAACGCCAACCCGGTGTTCTCCGAGAGCGGATACACAGTCTGCACCAGGCCCTTGCCAAACGTGGTTTCACCCACAATCAGGCCGCGGTCGTGGTCTTGGATGGCGCCGGAAACAATCTCAGCCGCCGAAGCGGTGCCGCGATTCACCAGCACTACCAGGGGATATTCTTTGCCTCCGTTACCGTGGGCTGCGCGATAAATTTTTTCCGGTGAAGAGCGGCCATGATGGGAGACGATGACTTGTCCCTTGCGCAGGAATTTATCGGCAACTCCAACCCCTTCGCTCAGCAGGCCGCCGGGGTTCTGCCGCAAATCCAGGATCAGCCCTTTGATATCTCCAAACTCATCCAGCGCGTCGCTCACCTCGTGTTCGGTGGTCTCCTGGAAGCCTGAGACGTGCATGTAACCGATGCCGGGGCGAATCAAAAAATGCAGGTCCACGCTGTATCGGGGAATTTCATCGCGGATGACCTTGAATTCCAATGGCTTGTCGGTGCCCTCGCGCAGGACTGTGATCTTTACCTGGGTGCCCTTGGGCCCCTTCAGCAGGTCGGCTACGTCGCTCGTGCTCATGTTGTCAGTGGGCTTGCCATCCACAGCGATAATTACGTCGCCCGGACGTATGCCGGCGCGATAGGCCGGGGTGCCTACAAAGGGCGCAATTACGATGACTTTATTGTTCCTCGGACCAACCTGCATGCCCACGCCGTAGTACTTGCCGCGTTGCTCCTCGCGCAACAGGGAGTACGATTTGGGATCGAAGAAATTCGAGTGCGGATCGAGCACCCGCAGCATCCCCGGAATGGCGCCGTTATAGATGGCCTTCTCAGGGTCGACCTGGTCGGCATAGTTCTGCTCGACGACGGTATAAACCTGCGAGAAGCTGCGTAGACTTTCATTCAGGCCCGTGCTATCTGATAAATCCGTGTCTGTGCCGATTCTCTGGCCAAAAACTGCTCCCAGAAAACCGCAGGTTAAAATGACAAAAGAAACTAAGAGGAGAGAGCGCAGAGAGTGACGAGAAACACGAGCCATCATGTACTTCCTATACGACTACCGGAGCTTGGAATTTGCCGATAGTCTTAAGTTGGTTTTGTATGCAGTATAACATGGTAATTTCACAGTTTTTTCGCGAACTTTCCCTTGTTTTTTGACGTCACGCGCCCGCAAACGTCATCCAATGAGGGGTAGCACAACAGTCCCAGATTTAGATGCGGCTCTACGGGTTTAGATGCGACCCCTAATAGCGGCAAGCTGCGACGCACTATATACGCCGTTATCAGTCCTTTACGGGTCGGTAACTGATATTATTGAATCTTAATTGTGATCCTATGGAGTCTGAACTTCTTTTTATCTTTCTGCTGGCGCTGATATTGCTTGGTCCGCGCAAGCTGCCTGAGCTGGGCCGTATGATCGGCAAGGCCATGGCCGAATTCAAGCGCGCCAAGAACGAATTTACCTCCCAGATCGAGAGCGAAGTCCGCCGTCTGGAAGAAGAGAGCAACAAATTGCTGCCGGCAGAGAGCAATTTGCTGGCAGAAAGCACCAATACGATTCAGCCTCCTACCCAGGCTCCTACGGGTACTGTGACCTCAAGCGGCGAGGCTACCTCAGGCCCATCGGTGAATGGGGCCGGCGCCTCCCAGGAAACTCATGCCTGAATTGATGGAAGAAAACTCCTCTTCTCCTTCGCGCATGGAGCAGATGAAGTCCATGTCGCTGATCGAGCACCTGGAAGAGCTGCGTCGGCGGATTATCTGGTCCATTGTATGGGTCGGGGTCTTTTTCTTCTTTTGCTGGGGATACGCCGCGCAAATCTTTCATTACGTGCAGCAGCCGGTGATTGACGCGCTGCGTGAAAACAAACTGCCTCAAACCCTGGTGTATACCAACCCCACCGATCCTTTTAATCTTTATATGAAAACCGGATTGGTGGCGGGCATCTTTCTGGCCTCTCCGTTTGTGTTGTACAACGTGTGGCTGTTCATCTCGCCGGGGCTCTATCGCCGCGAGAAGCGTTATGTTTTCCCCTTCATGTTCTCCACCGTTGCGCTCTTCTTGTGTGGTGGATTCTTTGGCTACAAAATGGTATTTCCGCAGGCGCTGACGTTTCTCATCAGTTATGGGAGCCAGTTCACTCCCATGATTACCGTCACCGAGTACACCAGTTTGTTCCTGACGATCATTCTGGGATTGGGCGTGATCTTCGAGATGCCCATCCTGATTTTCTTCCTGGCGCTGATGGGAATTGTGAGCGCCAGGTGGTTGTGGCGCAACCTGCGGTATTCCATCCTGATTATCTTCATCATCGCGGCTGTGCTTACGCCCACCACGGATATTCTGAACATGTGCATTTTCGCGGCCCCGATGATTGCGCTCTACATATTGAGCATAGGCATAGCCTGGCTTGTGCATCCTTCGCGAAGAAAGGCACGCGCGCAGCAGTCATGAGACCGGGTAATGTTTGTTTGTTACTCGGCCTGGCTCTGACGCTGCTATGCAGCGCCTGCACGCAGCCAACTTCCGCGCAAAAACATGATCCGGCCGCCTCGCCCCAGCTGGCAGCAACTCCCGAGGACTCCGCTTCCTCATCTGCTATTGCCCAGAACCTTGCCCCGGAGAAGGCCGCGCCACAAAACCCCGCTCCGCAGAGCGTTGCTCCTCGCGTCAACGCCGCTCGGGCCATGCAATACACACGTGAGATCGTGGCCATGGGGCCGCGCCCCATCGGCAGCCCGGCACATCGGCGGCTCGAAGAGTATTTACGCCTGCACTTAAAAAACACGGCAGCCAGCGTTCAGGAAGATGCCTTCACCGCGCAAACTCCTGCCGGCCCTTTTCCCATGCGAAACTTTATTGCCGAATATCCCGGCAGCAAAGACGGCGTAGTGGTGATGGCATCGCATTACGACACCGTGCTTCCCCTGAAGAACTTCGTCGGCGCCAACGATGGCGGCTCCAGCACCGGCCTGCTGCTCGAGCTGGGCAATCAGCTTCACAGCCAGGGCAAACTGCCCGGTTACAGCGTGTGGCTGGTCTTTCTGGATGGTGAAGAGGCGGTCAGGCAATGGTCTGATACCGACAGCGTTTATGGCAGCCGCCACTTGGCGGAAAAGTGGAGCGCCGACGGCACCATCAAAAAGCTCAGAGCTTTCCTGCTGGCAGACATGATCGGCGACAAAGACCTCGACATTCTGCGCGATGAGAATTCCACTCCATGGCTGGAAGATCTTGTAATGCAAGCCGCCGGCAATCTGGGACTTCAGTCATATTTCTTCGCCAATACTACAGGCATCGGAGACGACCACATCCCCTTCGCCAAAGCGGGTGTCCCAGTGGCTGACCTGATTGATTTCACCTACGGCTACAACAACGTCTTCTGGCACACGCCGGAAGATACTATGGACAAGCTGAGCGCTCACAGCCTTGAGGTTACGGGAAACGTCATGCTGGAGACAAAGCGGCTATTGGACCAGAAGTAGCCTTTTAGTTTTTCCTTCGTGTCCCTTTATGCCCTTTGTGGTTAAGTTTTAGCTCTACGCCACTTTCTTGATCTCTCCCTTGCTGCGAATGATGTACACCTCGCCATTTCGGACGTCGGTTGTATAGGTCTCGATCTTCTGCTGTGCCGGTCCGGCGACTACGCGGCCGGTGGCTACATCGAATTGCGATCCGTGCCACGGGCACTGCACCATGCAGCCGACCAGTGCTCCATCAGAAAGTGGTCCGCCCTTGTGGGTACAGTGGTCAGAGAAAGCGAACATCCCATCCCGGCAGCGGGCCAACACCACGCGCTCGCCGGCGATCTTGACCAGCATCATCTGGCCGTCGGCCAGCTCGCTCAGATGGGCCGCCGGCCGCTGCCAGCTATCAATCGTGCGTTCCTTAAACTGGCCGGCGCCGGCATAGCGATGGTCCACTCCAATTTGGTTGCGATAAACCAGCGTGCCACCCAACCATCCCGAGATAGCAATCCCCAGCACGCCAATGGCAGAAAGAAATAAAGACAGGTTATCGGGCATAGCCGCGGAGCCGCCCCGGCGAATCGCTATGGCGATAAACAACAGCAGCGCCGTCGAGTTGAGCAGACCATGAATATATCCGCGCTGCCGGGCGCTCGATGAAGGCGGCACAGCCAGGAACAGATCAATAACGCCGGGGATGGCAGCCAATGCCGCCATCACGCATCCGGCAACCACGCAGTAAAAACCCGCCGCCCACAGAAGGCCATTGCCGCTCATGCGGCCAAGAAGATCGAAGACAAAGCTGAAGACCCATAGCCCGATGGGGAAAGCCACCAGCATGGGGTGCAAAGGATGTGACTGGAAGTGCGCGCGCGAACGCATAAGGTACTCCTGATTTATGTGGGATACCGATAGTCAATATAGGGATGGCCAAACAGCGCGGAAGACTTCAGCAGAGATATAGCAAGCTACGTCTCTACGGTGATTCGTGGTGGGTATCTGGGTCAGTAAGGCCCAATGATCCCGCCAATATTGCGTGCAGCAGGCTGCGAAGCCACAGATTTTTTGGCCGCACCGTCAATCACATCGATGTACTTAAGCCCAGAGCCGGTATTGAAAAGCACAGTAACATCGTTTTCAGTGAGAAATCCGCTGCCCCTCAGCTTCTGATAAGCCACCAGAGCAGCGGCTCCTTCAGGCGCAGCGAACACACCCTCAGTACGCGCCCAGTGCTGGACTGCTTCGAAGATCTCGGCATCGCTGGCCGCCACTGCTGTCCCCCTGGACTTCTTCAGTATGTCCAGAATGATGTAATCGCCATAGGGCTTGGGCACGCGCAGTCCGGCAGCCAGGGTATCGGCATTGGCCCAGGCTTCTGCGCTCACCCTATGCTCATCAAATGCTTTAACTATTGGCGCACAACCGCTTGATTGCACAACGATCATCTTAGGACCCTCCGAACCAATCCAGCCCAGGGCTTCCATCTCTTCAAAGGCCTTCCACATGCCGATGAGTCCGACGCCGCCGCCAGTCGGATAAATGATGGCATCAGGCACCTTCCAATTGAGCTGCTCGACAACTTCGTATCCCATGGTCTTCTTGCCTTCCACCCGAAAGGGCTCTTTCAGGGTCGAGATGTCGAACCAGCCTTCCGCCTGCTTGCGTTCATTCACCATGCGAGCACAATCGCTGATCAGTCCATCCACCAGCGTGACCTTGGCGCCATAAGATTGGCACTCGACCAGGTTGGCTCGGGGAACGTCCCGCGGCATAAAAATATGCGCCTCAATGCCTGCCGCAGCAGCATAAGCCGCCAGTGCGCTGGCGGCATTACCGGCGGAGGGCACTGCAACTTTCTTGATTCCATACGCCTTGGCCATGGTGATGGCGACACATAATCCGCGCGCTTTGAAGCTGCCGGTAGGGTTTAATCCTTCATCCTTCACATAAACATTTCTGTATTCCCGGCTGGCAAGCATGGGAGTAAACCCCTCGCCCAGGCTCACCGATTCGGCATCAGGCAAGACCTCGGCATAGCGCCAGAGGTCACATCTGCGTCCGGCCAGAGCTGCGGGAGTAAATGTCTTTTTGATAGCAGCCAGGTCATAGCGGGCATAGAGCACCCCGCCATCTTTCGGACACACCGTCGCGGGCTTCCCTGCTGGAATTTTTTCAGCACATTTTGAGCATTCGAGGAAAATTACTTTGGACATGCAGAAGATGATTTAACCATAAAGGACACGAAGGAAGCACAAAGGCGCAAATTTATTGCTTCACACGATTATCGGAGGGACGCCGGCGCTACGTCAGGATGCCGGTAGCTGTTTGAGCAGGGCTTCGGCGCGGCGGAACCATGGACGCTCGCGGCGCTTCAGGTAACCGGGCAGGGTGGCCTTTTTATTCAGAATTCTGCGGACCATCTCCCTTGCCTCCTGCGTCTTGCCCTGTTGTTTCAAGAAAGCGGCATAGTTGTATTGCGTCTCGGAAAGAGTTGAGCCTTCGATGACTTGCTGAAACAGGCGTGCGGCCTTTTCCTGGTTTCCCAGTTGCGCGTAGGCATGCGCTAGCAAACCTGCGGCGCGCCAGTAATCGTATTTCTGATCGTAGGCGAACACGCGCTCCAGATCGGCTACCGCGGCAGGATAATCCCCTAACTGTAATTCGCTCTGCGCCCTTCCATAGAACGGACTGGGCATATCAGTGCGCGGGGTGATGGCTTTATCGAAGCATTCGCGGGCCCTGACGTAGTTTTTCTGCTCGCTATAGATTTCGCCCAGCTCTTCGTAGTTCCCCGCTGAAGGATTATCCAGCACAGCAGTTTCGAGCTGGTTGAGTCGTTTACGCCGCTGCACCCACTGGAAGGAGTGGTTGAGCCGCAGATCCGGCAAGGCTTCTACCGCCAGGTATACCAGCGCTCCCAGGGGCCCCAAAAAGATAATGATGAAGAGCCAATACATATCTGGCCTTCGCTTGATGAAGTGAAGGATCGCCAAGGCCTGCAGAATCAGTGAAAACGGTAGGAGTGACATGCTGGGGAACGCATGGAATATAGCATAAAAGGCATCTCCGAGCTCTCAGCTCTCAGGTTCAAGTTGCCAGCTCGTCCAAGGTCAGTCACAGCTAGAAGTTCGTAGCCCCTGTCGGCAACTGGCCACCTGGCAACTGTTTTCTCGGGTGTAAAATAAAGCACAGTGAACCCAGGCATCAGGTTGCTTGCCATTGATATTGACGGCACACTTCTCGACTCGCGGCATCAGCTCCCTCCCGCCAACTTGCAGGCTTTGCAGCAAGCACACGAATCCGGCATAGAGGTCATACTGGTTACCGGACGCCGCCATCGCTATGCTATGTCCGTAGCAGCGATGCTGGGTTTTGACCTTTGGGTTATCAGCTCCAACGGCGCGGTAACGCGCTCCACGCAAGGCGAGCTTTTTCACCGCGACTTGTTCCCGGCCAGTTCGGCGCGGGCTTTGATTGCCCATATGGATGCCTTTCGCGGCCAACTGGTTTTGACCTTCGACGTTGATGCCAGGGGCGCCATCGTGATCGAAGAATTGGAAGCCATGACACGCAGTATCCGCGTATGGTTGGAGCGGAACATGGAATACATTCAATTCGTCCGGCCGATCGAAGACGCGCTGACTGCCGATCCGGTACAGGCCATGTTCTGCGGACCAATCCCGCTGATGCAGCAAGCCGAGAGCTTGCTGCAAGACCCGGCCATCCGGGCCCAAGCCACCATCCTGAAGACGCAATACGACCACCGCGACCTATGCATTCTCGATGTCCTCAACCGCAGCTGCTCCAAAGGACATGCCGTGAAGCGCTGGGCCGCCTTCAAAGGGCTGGGGGCCGAGCAGGTCATGGCCATTGGTGATAACTATAATGATGTGGAAATGCTTGAATTTGCCGGACATGCCGTTATCATGGAGAATGCCTGCCCCGAACTGAAGCAAAACGGCTGGCAGGTTACACTATCCAATGATCGGTGCGGCGTGGCCGCCGTCATTGAGAGAATTTTGCATGAAGGCCTTTGATTGAACCTGGGCAGAAAACTCGTTGCAGGCATCTGTTTGCTGCTGGCCTTACCGGCATTCGCGTCTGATCTGGCTATTCTTCAGAATGGCTTTTCCATTCGTCATGAGCGCCGTGAGTCCCTGGGAGACGTCACCCGTCTATACCTTGATGCCACCCCGCAATCCGGCTACATTGATGTTCCCACCGGTCAGATTGCTTCCATCCAGCATGATGATTCCCTTTCTTCTCCGTCGCCGCAGCCTGCCGATGCGCAGCCTGCTGCTTCACAGTTAGCCGCCCCGCAAGGCGCTACGATCCAGGACTTTGTCTACGCCGCCAGCCAGAAGCATGGGGTTGACGCCGATTTGATCCAGAGCGTCATCCGCGCCGAGAGTGGATTCAATCCCAAGGCTGTCTCCCGCAAGGGCGCCAAGGGGCTGATGCAGCTCATGCCGGCCACCGCCTCCAAGCTCGGAGTCGCTGACTCCATGGATCCCGCCGCCAACGTCGAGGGTGGCACGCACTATCTGCATGAACTGCTGCAGCGCTACAACAATGATCTGATCAAAGCCCTGGCGGCTTACAATGCCGGGCCGGAGCGTGTAGAAAAATATAAGGGTGTGCCCCCATATCGCGAGACCTATGCCTACGTTTCGCGCATCATTGCAGATTTCAACCGCAAGAAGCTGGCCCAGTTTGCGGCCACAACGCAGGCAGCCAAGACGCCGCGTACTGCAAAGCCAAAGGCCAGCCGTCCTGCCGGCGATTCCGATAGCTCCACCACTACCGATGCCCAGGCGGCTTCCGATTAGGAGCTAAGACTCCCTCCTCCCATGAATAAAAAACAGGTCTTGCTCCTGGTTCTGGTCGCCGCCGTGCTGGTCTTCCTGGTTTATCTGCAGGTACAACACTGGAGAAGATTCGATTGGGAGAAATTCGCCGACCAAACCGAAGATGTGCAATGGAGCAAGGTCATCTTCGGCGTGCTCCTGGTTTACCTGGCAGATGGATTGCGCGCGCTGCGCTGGGCAATTTTTCTCAAACCGGTGCGCAAGGTTCGGGCTCGCGAGCTTGTGGGCACGCAATTCATCGGCTTTACCGGGCTTGCTCTGTTTGGACGTCTGGGGGAACTCCTGCGCCCATATCTGATCGCCCGCAAAACCAAGCTTACTCTTTCATCCCAGTTAGCGGTCTGGACCGTCGAGCGCATCTTCGATATGGGCGCCGTCACCGTCCTGGTGTCATTCGCCCTGTTCTCTTCCCGCTCGGTCAAACATCTGGAGCACTATGAGCGGCTGCCGCAGGTCGGTATTGCACTGGTGCTTTTTGTGCTGGGTGGCATTATCTTCGCTGCCCTGGTACGGCGTTACTATGCTCGCATCGTGCATTGGATGAAGGCCGCATTCCACCGCTTCCCCGCCATTACAGATCGGCTGGCCAGCAAAGTGGAGGCCTTTGGCGAGGGGCTCAATACTCTAAGCGACGTAGGTTCCTTCTTTGCCTGCACCGCCTTATCTCTGGGCATCTGGCTTCTCATCTCGTTCAGCTATTTTCTGATCACACATGCTTATCCTGAGCCGCTCAATCAGTTGACCTGGACTCATTCTGTTCTGCTGATGGGCTTCAGCGTAGCTGGAGGCGTCCTGCAACTACCCGTGGTAGGCGGCGGCTCACAGTTCATGACCATCACCGCGTTGACGTATTTCTACCAAATCCCCAATGAAATGGCGGTGAGCTGCGGCATCCTGTTGTGGCTGGCGACGTTCATGTCTGTGGTTCCGCTGGGGCTGATCTATGCCCACCTTGAGCACATCTCATTTACCCAGCTCACCCGCGAAGCCCAAAAGACAGAAGAAAGCGTAGCGCACTGAAGTTCTCGTTCCACCATCAATGCTAAAAACAGCCGCAGATGAACGCTGATTTTTCTTGTTTAAAGATCTAACCCTGATTAGGGGGTTCTAAAACCACGCTAAACGGGAAAGACCCATGCCCATCTGCGTTTATCTGCGTCTATCTGCGGCCGTTTTTGATTTGGCTTTAATCTGCCGGGCGCCAGTCAAATGCTTTCTGGCCGGATGATTTACAATAAAACTTCGTTTCCTCACCATGAAATGCCCATTCTGCGGATTTGTGAATGACAAGGTTGTGGACTCGCGCGAGAGCAAGGAAGGCGAATCCATACGCCGCCGCCGCGAGTGCCTGAAGTGCGAGAAGCGCTTTACCACCTACGAGCGCATCGACGAAATCCCCTACATGGTGATCAAGAAAGATGGACGCCGTGAAAAGTTCGACCGGCAGAAGGTTCTGAGCGGACTTCTGCGCGCCTGCGAGAAACGCCCGGTCTCCATGGGCAAGCTGGAGCAGATCGTGAACGAGGCCGAAGCCTTTGTCATTGACTCCCCGGAGCGCGAGCGCAAAACCAGCGAAGTGGGCGAGATGATCATGGACCGCCTCAAGAAGCACGACAAGGTGGCCTACGTGCGCTTCGCCTCGGTGTATCTGGATTTTAAGGACGTAAAAGAATTCATGGACGAACTTAAAGACCTGCTCAAGACCAAGGAAACCGCGCCTGCGCCGACTCCGGCTCCGGCCAAGGCGAAGCCGGGAGCAAAGGCGTAAGGGCTTTGTCACTTCATGCACACCATCACCCTCATTCCCGGAGACGGAATCGGTCCTGAAGTGACCAATGCGGTCGTCCGCATTCTGGAGTCCACAGGCGTTAAATTTCAGTGGGAAAGCTACGCCGCCGGCGGCGAAGCTTACGAAAAATACAAGGAATATCTTCCCAAAGAACTTCTGGCTTCCATTGAGCGCAATCGTGTAGGGCTCAAAGGACCGGTCACCACGCCGGTGGGCGAAGGCTTTTCCAGCATCAACGTGGCCCTGCGCAAGAAGTTTGAGCTGTTCTGTAACTTTCGTCCCATTCGCAATCTACCCGGCATACCGACGCGCTACCCGGGCGTAGACTTGATTATTGTCCGCGAGAACACCGAGGGCTTGTACTCGGGTATCGAGCATGAAGTTGTGCCCGGCGTGGTGGAATCTCTGAAGATCATCACCGAGAAGGCCTCCACCCGCATCGCGCGCTTTGCTTTTGACTATGCCCGCCGCGAAAAGCGCAAGAAGATATTTGCCATCCACAAAGCCAACATCATGAAAATGAGTGATGGCCTTTTTCTGCGCTGCGCCCGCAATGTCTCCAAGGAATATCCCGAGATCACCTATGGCGAGCACATTGTGGATAACACCTGCATGCAGTTGGTCATGAATCCCTACCAATATGACGTGTTGCTGCTGGAGAATCTCTACGGCGACATCATCTCAGACCTGTGCGCGGCTTTTGTGGGAGGCCTGGGACTGGTTCCCGGCGCCAATTTAGGACACGAATGCGCCATCTTCGAAGCCGTACACGGCTCGGCGCCCGACATTGCGGGAAAAAATATTGCCAATCCCACAGCTCTGCTGCAATCGGCAATCTTGATGCTTCGCCATATCCAGGAGACCGGCGCCGCCAACCGCATTCAGGCGGCGCTGGAACATGTGTATCAAAGCAAAGAAAAATTGACCCGCGACATGGGTGGAACCGCCTCGACCACCGAGTTCGCCGACGCGGTCATCGCGGCCATGTCCGGCGCCGCCGCGGGAGCTTGATTTGCCGTGCTTCCAAAAATCTGACGCTTCAACGGCCTGTGTGGCACAGCCGTCCCCGGCTGTGCTAGCCGCGAGTGGCAAATATTGTGATTTATGAATGATTCCCATCTGCAAAAATTAGTCCTTCTTATTTCCTTATTGAGCATTTTGGCCGGTTGCAACCAAAACACGTCACCTCCGAACGAACAAAGCCACTCCGATTCCACGAAAACATCCGCCGGAACCCCCATTGATCCAACCACGACCGGCAGCATCTCAGGAACCATCAGCTTCATCGGTACTCCTCCCCCACGAGCCACCATTGACATGGACATGGACCCTGGCTGTGCGCTGGCTGCCAAAGGGCCAAACCTGGCCGAAGCAGTAGTCGTAAATCAGGGCAAGCTGGAAAATGTATTTGTCTACGTGAAAGATGGGCTTGAGAGTTATGCAGTTCCCAAGCCTGCACAACCTGCGGCCCTCGACCAGGTAGGCTGCCGTTATACTCCGCATGTGCTCGGCCTGGTCGCCGGACAAACACTGCGAATCCTGAACAGTGATAACACCATGCACAACGTGCATCCGGTTCCCAAAAACAATCCACAGTGGAATGAAAGCCAGATGCCTAAGGGCGAACCCAAAGAACGGACATTCGCCAATCCCGAGCTGCTGCTGCCCATCACCTGCAATCAGCATCCGTGGATGAAGATGTATGTGAACGTGGTCAGCAACCCGTTTTTTGCCGTCAGCGACGATAAGGGCAATTTCAGCATCCAGGGATTGCCGCCTGGGAAATACACGATTGCAGCCGTTCACGAAAAGCTGGGAACGCAGGAGATGAAAATCACCGTCGCGCCCAGGCAAAATCAGGCAGTGAGCTTTGTATTTAACAATAATAAATAGTGTGCCGATTTTGACGTATCGCCGGCGTCCCGCCGGTTGTCGTGTTGGGCATCTTGCCCGCACGCATGAGAGCTTGCATTGAAGAACTGGCGCAAACTGCCTCACTACCTAACCGCGTAGATAGCTTGACGCCGTTATCGCTGTGTGTTTTACTGAGCCTCCGTGTGGCCGGAAATCCACCATATCTGGGGCATCCAATCTACTCTGTACGGCGTGCTGCGCCGCGCGGCACTGACTACCCGCGCACTGCTTAAACATCGTCAAGATGTTTCCTCTCGCAAGACGCTGCTCATTGCGGCCGCCGGCAAAGCTGCGCGTCACGCCGGCTGCTTCTGCGCCGGCATCCTGGGATTGTTGTGGAATGCACGTGCAAGGCTGGCGACAGCGTGAACGCATCCCTCGAAAAGGCACTTATCACCGTGGTGCTTTTCGTCGTGACTGTGCTTGTCTTCTTCGCCACTGGTGCTCTAATCAAAACCCACGTATCCCCGGCATGGCTCGTCACGCGCTGGGATCTCTCCATTCCTCTCGTGCCCATTGCGGTCTGGCCCTACTTCTCCTGGTATGTGTCGCCATTGCCCCTGCTGGCAGCGTCGCGAAACGATTTCCGGCGTGTTGCTTGTGCCGTCGTTCTGGCGTTCGCAATCTCCATACTTGGCTTCATCCTATTTCCCGCATCCATTCAGCGGCCCGTTATCACAGGAGGAAGTTTGTCCGAACGCGCGCTCCTCTTGCTTTATAAATACGATCCACCCTGGAACATCTTTCCGTCGTTCCACGCGGCGCTGTGCGCGATCCTCTGGAGACCCGTGTTCGGTGGTGTGCTGGCGCGAAGGCTGATGCCGGTTTGGATGTCAATCATCTGCGTTGCCTGTGTCCTCACCAGGCAGCACCACCTGCTCGACATCGTAGCTGGCTTGCTGCTGGGCTTTTTCGTGCTCGCCGCCGTGACCGCAATATTCAATCAACTGGAGAAGGCGAAACTGACAAGGCTTCGGCCCGAAGAACTGGAATCCTGTCTGCCTGCGGCAGGCACGAGTGAGACACAGGCCGCTCATGAAGCGTCTTTGATTGGCTTTGAACCGGACGACGCCGGTACAGCACCATTGGCGGTCAGACGCTTGGACCATGAGAAGTAGAACTGGCCAAGCACTCCGCCCGCATCACATTCAAACCAACAGTTTGCGCAGAGAGACGTGATTGAGCTTGGGTGGGACTCCTTGTTCCCATGATCCAATGACCCAATGATTCAATTTTCAGACAAAGGTCTCGCTAACCATCGGATAGCGCGCCTCCACCCACGCCTGAAAGCCGCCTGCCAGTGGACGCACGCGCGTAAAACCCAGCTTCTTGAGTTGCAGCGCCACACGGGCGCTGGAGGCCTCGCCCGGTCAAGTGCAGTAGAGAATCACATCCCGGTCCTTGGGAATCTGTAGTGAATGAGCGGCGATCTCCTCCGGCTTGATGCGGAGCGCTCCCGGCAGCGTGCGCGGATCGTGCAGATAGTCCAGCGCATGGCGCAAATCCACGATGGCCAGCGGTTCCCCCTGCTCCAGCATCTGCTGGAGTTCTGCCGGTGAGACGCGGGCCATGCGCAGCTCGCGCAGCAGCCGCTGCCGGTTTATGTACTTCCAGACAATATTGCCCACAATCGCTGCCATCCCCAGCCCCAGCAGCCACAACACAACCGCCTGCGCCAATTGCGTACCAGACATTTGCTGTGCCGGTATGTAGCCCGTCAGCCCGACCGAGAGGGCCCACAAGACCGAGCCTGCCAGACTGAATACGACAAAACGCCAGGGATTCATGCGCAGGGTTCCGGCCAAAGGAGGCACTATGCGCCCAACGCCGGGAACAAATTTGCAATAGAGCAGCGAATACTCGGCGTGCTTTTCCATGACGCGCTTCGACCGGCTTACACAGGAATCGGGCGACAGCGAAAGGCGGCAAAGCAGACGCAGCGCCCCGGCGCCACGACGCCGTCCCAGCTCGTACCAGAGCAGATCTCCCAGCAGAAAAGCTACAGCGGTGAGAGTCACAGCCCAAAACAGACTCATGCGGCCGGAGCCGGCCAGCGCCCCTGCCGCAATCATGAACGGCGTCAGCAGCAGAGGAAACCCAATGCGTTCCCCGAGCGCGAAGAAAAAGATTATGGTGTATCCATGCCCCAGCAAGAGTGCGTAGGTCTGGCTCATTTCAGCTACCCTCGGTGATTTGACAACCCGTCGGCGCGTCCGGCTTCAATCTTTTAAGTTTCTGCTACCACCGCATGGACGCCGAGCGCGAGTCATTCGAACGAGTACTCAAGGGTCATTGCCACTTCTTCCGCGTGCCCCGTGGAAAATGCGCCCTGGCCGCGAAGGCCCGCGAGGTCGCCCGTTCCAGTGCCAGGAACAACGGAGTAGGATGATCGCGCAACTCCATCGGCATACGTGCCTGTGTGCAGGAGCACGAAACTTCCCGATCGATCTCCCAAGCGGCCGGTCACCCGTTCAAGACCAACAAAGCTGGCTGAATTGGCGGTTGGATAGACCATCAAACTCTCATTGCTGGATTCGCCTTGGATATCGCCCTGAAATGACTTGTCAACCATGGCCCGAGTGAGCTTCATTTCCCCCGGACCTTCATGGTAAGGCTTCTCATCCCATTTCTGAATTTTGAACACGGCTTTCGCTTTCATCAACATGATGCTCCTTGTCATTGCCCGTCCACGTGCGGGCCGGACTGAGATGATAGCTTAAAAAGACCTGGGAGCCGGACTTTCGCAGTCGGGCCCCCAGGATTTTGAATGAGACGGGTTTAGAAGTTTATGTGTGCCCCTAACTGCAAAATGCGGGGACTGTAGGTATCAGTTACTTGTCCAAGTTGGGCTGAAACCGCGGCATTGGTGGCAACGTTGCTGAATTCAGTGTGGTTGAAGATATTAAATGCATCTACACTGAATTTCAGATTCACGCGGTCTCCATAAATAGGTGTGGTTTTCGTCAACGACAGGTCCATATTGGCGCGGCCCGGACCGCGCAGAAGATTACGCGCGGCAGTTCCATACCCACTCGCTACCGCGCTGCTGAACGATGTGGGATCGAAGAACAATAGCCCATGGTGCGGGTCCAGATAGCGAACCGGCCCGACCAGATTCGCATTGACCAGATTTCCGTCTCCTTCCCCGGAAGGCCCTGGAATGCCATTCAGCTCCGGCAACCCGGCTGTAACCGTAAGGGGAAATCCTGTACGCCAGGTGACGTTTGGATATAAGCTCCAGCCTTTCACCAGGCGCTTCGGTCCCCGGTCGAAAGGCACGTCCCATCCGCCGCTGAAGGTTATCACATGGCGCAAGTCGAAATCCGACGATGCACGGAAGATGTGGGGCATGAAAAATGGAACCTGGCTGGTGTTGTTGCGGAACCCGGAAGCATCGTCAATGCTATGCGCCCAGCTATAGCCGAAGGTGTAATAGACGGTTCCCAAAATGGGCACAGAGGTTGGATGCTGTCTCAATGACACTTGCAACGCGTTGTAGCTGGCATTGGCAGCGTTCATAAACTGTGGCAAGAAGCCAAAGCTTGTACTCGTATTGCCGGGAGTTTCGTTCAGAATGCGAGTTGGTGTGCCGCTTAAAGTCGCGGGGTCAAAGGGATTGATATCTTTCAACGCTGTCAATCCATGGGACGAGCTGCCAACATAAGCAACTTCCGCGACCAATTTCCCTGTCAGTTCATGTTCTACGCTCAAGTTGTATTGGTAGGTATACGGCGTGCGCAGGTGCGGATCTACGAAGAATACGCCACCACCACCGAATGTGCCGATCGTGTTCGCGAAGTTTATGTTGTGATCTACGGGTTTAGTGGGGAACGGGTTCGTCGTTCCGCTTGAGCCAAAAGGGTCCGTTACCAATCCGAAGGGGGCAGCAGTACCGCTCGGGTCTGAGAACCCGATGAACGCGCTCGAAGCGAAGGGGAACTGTCCATTGAACTGGAAGTTGTCTTCTGCTTTGAGCACGTCGTAGAACATCCCTGCTCCTCCCCGAATGCTGGTTTTCTGGTCATGGAATGGCTGCCAGGCAAAACCAAAGCGCGGAGCGAAATCGGCTTTGCGGGCAAAATTTGCTCCGATGGGTGCTCCCTTATCTCCGGGAAAGAGCAGTCCGACAGGAGCATTGGGAAACACCGTAGACTGGACGCCCGGAACAATGGAGAACGTCCGGCCCTTCGTATCCAACTTTGGAGTACTGCCCTCGTAACGCACCCCCAGGGTAAGCACCAGGTTTCGGGCCACGTGCCACTCGTCCTGCCCGAATATGTAGGTGGATTTGGCGCGAATGTTGGAGGGAGCGTCGGGCCCCTGGAAATAGGAATCTGGCACGCCCACCAGGAAATTAGCGAAGGCATCGCCAGCTCCAAATGGATTAACTCCATCCAGGGACGACACAAAATCGAAGTTACTGTTCCCAAAGAAATCAAATACCTGGTTGTCCTGATAAGCGGAGAAGCTGCCGCCAAACTTCAGAGTGTGCGCTCCATGCGTCCAGGAAAAGGTATCCGAAAAGGAAAAAGTGTTGTCAATAAGGTTGGACGGTCCATCGGGGCCGAAGCCAACTGACAGAGTTGGAAAGGTTAGAAGAGGGGGGCCGGTTGGATTGTCTGGCGTGATATTGCTGCCAAAAGAACTTGGCGTGCCAAAGCCCTTCGGAGGCATAGCCTGCAGCGTATCCTGGCGTTGGGCGGTCATACGAAACTCATTTAGCATGGCCGGCGTTACAATGCGCGTGTACGCAAAATTCAGGAATTGCCGGTGTGCGTTGCCGCTGCTGACAAACTGAGGACCGCCGGGTTGGGTAGTAAGCCCGCTACCGGAGGCGCCCCGTCCCACGCCCAAGGTCGGGTTCTGCGACCTTCCCAGCGTTACCGTAAAGTGGTCTTTGCTGGTGGCTTCAAAGTCGAACTTTCCTGTGATTTCATCACGATTATCCTGCGCCAGGTTCTGAAAAGTTACTGCTCCCCCCGCGAGAGTGGATGTTGGAATCAAGCCTGCCTTGATATAGGCCTTCGCTACCGGATCAATCTTCGTAGGATCGATAATCGTGGGATCGCCCGGGTTCACTCCTCTCTTGGTAGGATCTGGCTGGAAAAAGGGATTAGCTTGCAGAAAAGCTGCCACCGATGCCTGATCGGGAGAAGCAGAGAAGTCTCCTGCGAGTTCGTTTGGACTGAATGTGCTGCCACTGTCAGGAGGAAGAATCTGATTCTCCCGCTGTCCCTGATAAGCAACGAAGAAGAAGAGTTTGTCTTTCTTGATTGGCCCGCCCACAGTGGCGCCGTACTGATTGCGCTTGAGAATGGGTCTTGGCAGTCCTGCGGCATTGTTGAGAAACCTGTTGGCGTTGTACGCGTCATTGCGGTTGTATTCGAAGGCGGAGCCGTGAAACGTGTTGGTTCCTGACTTGGTTACGACTGTGACAATGCCGCCGTTGCTGCGCCCGTATTCAGCGGTAAAGTTACTGGTGAGAACTTTAAACTCCTGGATCGCGTCCGGGTTCGGATTGTAGACAACACCGTTATCCAGAAGATCGTTATTGAGTCCGCCGTCCAGCAGAAACGTGTTCGAATCGTTGCGTCCACCGTCGATGCTGAACCGCGTGTTTGCACTGGCGGTGCCGGTATTTCCCGGGTTATCGGCGGGAGCCACGCCGGGCTGCAATAACACCAGATCGAGGGCATTGCGGCCATTGAGAGGCGCATTACCGATTTCCTGCTCTAACACCGTTGAGCCCATGGTAGGCGTGACAGTCTCGACCGTTAATGCGGAACTTTCGATCGTCACTGTTTGCGCTTCGCTGCCGACTTGCATATTGACGTCAATCTTGGCGGACTGGTTGATCTCAAGTTTGATCGGATTTGTAGTGACAGGATTAAAGCCCTTATGATCAACAGCAACTACGTAATTCCCGATGGGCAATGCGGCAATCTGATACGCGCCACCGTTATCTGAGGTAACAGCGCGCGAAATGTGTGTCTCCAGATTGGTAGCTACGACACGTGCGCCAGATAACACTGCCCCTGTCTGATCGTAGATCGTGCCGATGATACGACCCGTTGCCTCCTGCGCTGACAGCGCCGTCGAAAACGCCGCCAGCATGAGAAAACTAACAAAAATCTTAAGCAAACTTTGTCCAAGTCCCTTGCTCATCTTCATACCCCTTCAGAATTTCACTACGTGTTAGGAAGCTCTTTTGCACGCCAGCATCCACTCTGAAAGCCTGCTAAGCTGCACAAAAATCTCGGACGAGGGCATTCAAAATACGAGAAATCGTATACATTCTTTCCAAAATCAGTATCAGCCAGGCGACTATCACGATATCCAACCGTACTCCACGCCTGTTAATTACCGTCCAATCTTGTCTTCAGCATCACTGCTGGGTCGCAAGCCCCATCAGACGCCTCTTCGGTTTGTTACAATAATCAGTTCCACCTGAGGAGTTTTTTCTGTCTTCAGCAGCACTTTATAACCGCAATCTTCATCGCTTTCTGGTTTTCCTGGCCAGCGTAACTTTTCTTCTTCTGATTGCCGGAGCGTTGGTGACCAGCAATCAGGCAGGATTGGCCGTGCCAGACTGGCCAACTTCATTCGGACATCTCTTTAAAATTCCTCCCATGGTGGGCGGAATCAAATACGAGCACGGTCACCGTATGCTGGCCGAATTCGTGGGTTTGCTGACCATCATCGCCGCCATTTGGACGCAGATTAAAGATCAGCGCTCCTGGATGCGCAAGTTGGGATGGGTAGCTCTGGTGCTTGTGATTGTGCAGGGCGTGCTGGGTGGAATTACCGTAAAGATGTTTTTACCGTGGTACGTTTCCACCGCCCACGCCGCGGTGGCGCAGACATTTTTCTGCCTCATTGTGCTGATGGCGCTGTTCACCAGTCGCGGCTGGATTGAAAACACAACTGCGCCCACAACCGACTCAGGCCGCCCCAGCCTTTCGGCCCTAACTTTGTTCTCGCTCTTTGTGCTCTACCTGCAATTATTTTTTGGCGGCGCCTTCCGTCATTCCGGAATGTCCATCCTGCCGCATATCATGAACGCGGTTGTGGTCACCGCCATCCTGATCTGGACGTCAGTGCGCGGCATGATTGAAGGCAAAACCGTCCCGCAGCTCAAGACACCGGCCCGCTTGGTGCACGGATTGCTCATGCTGCAAATCGCCTTGGGCGTGGCCGCATATTTCACCCGCATCAAAGACGCCGACGCGCCCCAGCCCCTCCCTGGCATGATCGCCACCACGGTCGCGCACGTGGGCGTGGGAGCGCTGTTGCTGGCTTCGACTTTTGTGTTGGCTATCCGCGCCCGGCGCTACCTTCGCGTGGCCGCGCCCGTGCTGGCAACTTCTCACAAAGAGGCCGCGGTATGAGCGCAACCATGCAACCCATCGCAGCGCAAGAGGCGGCCAGTCAGGCGATTCTGCCTAAAACTAAAACTTCCCTTCTCTCGAACTACGCCGAGTTGATGAAGCCGCGCGTTACCAGTTTGGTAGTGGCTACGGCCTGGTGTGGATATTTTATGGGGTCGATGAGGTCCGGAATTTCGTCGCTCTCCTGGACTCTGCTGCACACCCTGCTGGGGATTGGAATCGTCGCCGGCGGGGCCGCCGCGTTGAATCAGGTCATGGAACGCGATGTTGATGCGCGCATGCGCCGCACCGAAAGACGCCCTCTGCCTGCGGGCCGCATGGGAGCGTTACACGCGGCCATTTTCGGACTGGCCCTGCTCGCCGGCGGTTCGATCTATCTTGCGCTGACCACTAACCTGCTGACCGGATATCTGGCCTTCGCTACCGCGGCGGCATATCTGCTCTTTTATACTCCGCTCAAGCAGGTCACAAGCCTATGTACATTCGTGGGCGCATTTCCCGGAGCCATGCCTCCGCTGCTGGGATGGACTGCCGCCCGCGGCATGCTGGAGTGGGAGGCCCTGGCGCTCTTCGCCATCGTATTGCTGTGGCAGTTCCCTCACTTCCTCGCCATTGCCTGGATGTACGCAGAGGACTACGCCAGCGGCGGCATCCGCATGTTGCCGGTCGTCCAGAAAGACGGACGTTCGACCACGCGTGAAATCCTGCTTTATTCCACTGCCCTGATTCCCGTGAGTATTGCGCCCGTAGTACTGGGCATGACCGGGGGCATCTATTTTGTGGGAGCGGTCCTGTTCTCACTTGCTTTTTTCTGGGTTGGATTGCGGCTGTGGCGGCTAAGACTGGCCCCCTCCGCGCCGCAGTCCAAAAAACCTGCGCGGCAACTGTTGCAGGCTTCGGTGATTTATCTGCCGCTGCTGTTCGCCTTGATGATGATCACCGCGCTTTTTCATTCAGCATGACTTCAGCATGACCTTGGCAATTACATCGACTTCCTCGCAAACTGCCGAACCATCGATCACCCGTGATGCTATTGAGATTCGCAATCTCACCCATGCTTACGGCGAGCGCAAAGCCTTGGACCAGGTTTCATTCTCGGTGCGGCCGGCTGAGATCTTCGGATTGCTCG